>ENA-OQIG01000007-OQIG01000007.1-human-gut-metagenome-genome-assembly--contig:-NODE-7-length-126512-cov-22.830621_pt1 | contig 126512 bp, 136 predicted proteins | sample MGYA00242576_ERZ504741 | MGnify/ENA primary metagenome ERZ504741 (study PRJEB26092, sample SAMD00036436) | human gut metagenome | host: Homo sapiens | study: EMG produced TPA metagenomics assembly of... | reverse complement strand
TATGTATGTATATGTTTATGGGCTTACGCTCCGGGCGGCTGCGGACGCCCGAAGCGTGGAATCATGCTCTTATCCCTTGCACGCTCCTTATATAAGCGCATGATTATTTGATTATTTGCTTACCGGCCGTCCAACGCGGGACAGTTCGACTCGATCCACGAGGACACCAGTTCGCTCATGGTCACGCCCCGCGTCGCGGCCGCGAGCTTGAGCCGCCTGTGGAGTCCCGGATCGAGCTGAGCGTCGCGTGGATCGGTTTGCCCGCACGTTCCGGCGCGGCCGACGATGTGAACGTGGCCCGGAGCCTGGACGCCGTGCTGATCGGTTTGCTGATGTTCATCGCGTCTTCCCCTCCGTGTTCGACACCGCTTCGACGATGCGGAGCACCGTGTGTTCCCGTGCCGTCTCGAGGTCCGCGAAGCGGGTTCCGCAGGACGCGCACGAATAGTCGACCGATACGCCCGGACGCGAGCTCATGACCGGTACGGGCTTGTGTTTGCGGAGCGCCGTGGATCCCGCGCGGAGTTGTTTCTTGTCTGGCATGATGTCCATTCCCGCATCCTTTCCTATTCGATTCCGTTGAAGGCTTCAATGAGTTCGTTGGCGACGAGGCCGTATCCGCTCGCGGACGGCATGCGTCCGGATTCGCTCGATCTGCGCAACGCCTCCTTGAACGGGATGGTCGCGTCGAATCGTGCCAGGCCGTGGTCCGAGAGGAACCGTTCGGCGTCCCTCAACGCGACGGTGTTCGCCCGGGTCTGGGTCAACAGCACGCTGCTGGGCCTGTCGATGGCCTTAGCCGTCTCCCACATACGGTCGAGGTCGAGAGGGCCTGGTGTGGTGACGAGCACCACCAGGCTGCTCGCGTCCACCGCGGCGGCGATCAGGTCCGACTGGCTGGGCGGCGTGTCGATGAGCACCCATGTCTCCGGGTCGGTCGGCGGCATGGCCACGGTGAACCGGTTGGCGACCCGCACGTCGAACGGCAGCGGTCCGCCCGCGGCTCTGGCCTTGGCCGCCCAGAGCGTCACGCTGCCTTGCGGGTCGATGTCTCTGACCTCGACCTTCCTGCCGAGCTTGTTCAGCGCGATGGCCGTGCAGATGGTGCTGGTGGTCTTGCCGACGCCGCCCTTCATGTTCGCCATGGCGATGATGCGGGGTACGTTCGTCTCATTGTTTTCCATTTCGGTTTCCTTCTTTTCTATTGCGTTTCCTTGATCCGCTGGCACGGATCGGGTCTATTCCGGCCGTTGCGCCGATTCGACGGTCTTGCGTTGCCGGTAGGCGTACTGGTCCTCGCTCCTGCGGCGGCGTCCCTCGCGGTCGATGACTGCTCGCGGACCTCGCGGACGAGTTCGGGATGGTCGCGGATCCACGATGTGAGGTTCCTCGTCCGGGCCGGGTTCGACGGGTCCAGGTCCACCCCGTCGGCTTCCGCGCGGTGCCGCAGGAGCCGTCTCGCCTTCACGTCGATGCCGCCGATCCTGCTGTGCTGCTCACGTCCGATGATGGATTGCGCGAGGCATTCGGCCTGGATGGGACACATGTCGCACAGGATCCGCGCGGTGCTTTTCAGGATCCTCCGGTCGGATTTGTTCCTGACGCGCTCGTTGTCGGTGCCCCACATGAGGTCCTGGATACCCAACGGCAGGCCGGAGCAGACACCCGCGACGAGGTTCGGATCCCCGCTCATGCCGCCACCTCGATCCCGTCACGCCGGTTGAGCTCGTCCGCATGCCGCATGCACGCCATCTGCCATTCGGACGGGTTGCCGTTGCGCAAACTGCCCTCGTGGTCGTATTCCGCCTCGTGAGGCCTCATATCGTCCAGGACGTGCTCGCAGATCAGCGAATGCACGTGCCGTTTCGAATGCCGTTCCGGCATGGGAGTGGGCTTGGAAGCGGCGGGTTTCCGATCGCGGCCGCGGGTCTCGGTGTCCCGTTCGCGTTGGCGTTCGATCCGGTCGACGGCCCAATCGTTGGCGATCCGGTCCCAGTTGTCGGCCAGACGACGCGCGGAGTCGACGCGACGGAGCCAGTACGGGTTCGCTGGTAGCCAGTCGATGACCGCGAGGATGAGCGCCAGGGCGGCCGCATGGTCGCCGGCATGGGCTTCGGCGATACGGTCGACGAGGCGTCCGATCCGGGACAGGTCGCGTTTGGTCGGCTTCGCGGTGGTGAGCGACAGCCTGGAGCGGACGGACGCGAGATGGCCCATCACGGACACGGCTTCGGAGTCCCGTCCCGTCGTTTCGTTCTTCCCGTCCTTCTCGGCGGGGCGCTTCCCGCTTGCGGGGAGCTCTCCCGAAGGGAGTGAGGGGAGAGGTTTACATGGAGGGTTTACCTGGAGGGTTTTATCCTTATATATACAGCCCTGCGAGATTTGCAGAGCTGGAGGTGCGAGATTTGCAGAGCCAGAGGTGCGAGATTTGCAGAGCTGGCCCTGCGGCATTTGCAGAGCTGGTTCCGGCTCGTTTTCCAGCCCTGCGAGATTTGCAGAGCTGGAAATCGGCTCCGTTCCAACGTTCTCCGGCAGCACGTCCTTGGAATCGCCGTTCTCGACCACGGTTCCGGCCTCCGGATCCACGTCAGCGCCCATGGTCGCGGGATCGTGTTCCGCGGCGTGCGTCTCCCTGATCCACGTGAGGTTGGACGGGTCGGTTTCCACCGCGAGGTCCCACACGACCTGGCAGTACTGCGGCAGACGGTTCCTGCCACCCTTGCCGAGACGCGCGTACCGTTGGTCGCCACGGCGGATGAACCCGCGCTCCTGGAGGAGCTTCAGACTGGAGCGCACGGTGCGCTCCGAGAGCTCCGTGACGTTGACGATGGTCTCGATCTTCGGATAGGCGGCGCTGCCGTCGTCATCCGCGCGGTCAGCCAAGTAGACGAGCACGGCCTTCGCGCTGGCGTTGCCGACATGGCATTTGAACGCCCACGACAGTGCGATGTTGCTCATCTCGATCCTCCGATCAGTCTGATGAGGCGTCGCAGCAGGTTCGCGGCCATCGGGAGGACCGCCGCGGCCGCGTACAGGAACGGCGACAGCAGGCCGAGGCAGACCAGCGCGGCGAAAACGAACACGATGCACATGGCTTCCATTACAGACCACTTCCTTCTTCCTTGGGAGAACGGCTCTTCGAAAGCCGTTCGGAGATGGCGTCCCCGACCGCGGCGGCGCGGCACAAAGTCCAGGTCAGGAACACGAGCGCGAGGATCACGGCGATGATGAGGACCACCATGGCGTTCACCTCGATTCCGCTTCGGCGACGGACGGGAATTCGAGATCACGCCTCACGGGACGGTCGAGAGCCGGATGCGTGAGCATCGAGGCAATGCGCCCGTCCCTGTAGACCATGGCCCCGATCTCGTCGATGGCGATGGCCCCGTCGATGGCGGAATCGACGAAGGTCCGCCTGTCGACGAGCTTCCGGAACTCGTCCAGCGTGTCCCCCACGCCGCAGAGGTAGGCCCGCCGGACGATCTCGCCAACGGTCATCGACGAATCGACGGAATCCGCTATGGTTCCGATCCTGGACAGCGTGTATACGATGTCGGACGGGATGACGCTTTCGTTCCCGTTGAAATCATGGTCTGTCATTTTCTTTTCCCTTCTTTTTCACATGGACCAGACGGACAGGTCCCATGCGTCCTTCGCGTTCCGGCGGCACCACCAGCCGCGCCCCGCCAAAGCCAGGCCCATGAGGACCATGGCGATGGCCGGAGCGGCTGCCATCGCGACCATGCACGACAGCGCGGCGCACAGCAGGATGGCCGCCGTGACGAGGCAGCGGCCGGCCCGGCGCGAGTAAGCGTCGTGCTGGAGCATCCAGTACTCCGCCTCCGACTGCTCCGATCGGGCGGAATATGTAGACGCCGTGCACCGTTTGTCGGCGTGTCGCACCGTATAGTCAGAATCAGAAACGCCGTTAACGGCGGTTTCGACTACCATGTTCATATTGCTGGCCTTCCTTTGGTTTCCAAGGGACGATGGCGGAGGTTCTGGCAGGCCCCGTCGTCGTGGTTTGCATGTCCACCCTGTGTTCCGCGGGTTTTTCGGTTTCCGACGGGACACAGGGTCTTCTTTTTCCGTTTTCAGTTATGGAGTGCCGGACGTCGGAATCGAACCGACGGACGGGTTCTCGGTTGCAGAGAGAAGGAAGCAAGGAGAAGGGAAAGATCCCGTCCAACCGTTTCCGGCATTGTGGCCGTTCCGTGGAGTCTGCGTTTGTGCCGGAGCGGCCAAGTGTTCAGTTTTCGTCAGGCGGCGGTCAGCAGCAGGTTCGCCGCCATCCGTTCGCGGGCGGTCAGTTGGGCGTAGACCTCCTGGTCGGCGTGCGTGTAGGAGCGTACGGGGCGGATCCGCCAATCGGCAAGAGTCCGAATCTCGCCGCGGCGCAGGGCGCGCACCGCGCATTCCGGGCAAAGGTTCAGGATCCGGGGATCGAGCTGGTCGATGTAGTCGTGCCAGCCGTTCCTGGCGAGGAAAGCGTCGAAACCGTCCGATGTCTCCTCGTTCCAGCGGGTCGACCAGATCGCGGTGTGGCAGCCGTCGCACACCTGGACGTAATCGCTCCGGCTGTCCGGCCAATCAAGCTGCTCGTAGATTCCACCAGCCATCACAAAACCTCCTCTTCTTGAGCATCAGTTGAAATACCAAGAACAAAATCGGAAGAAAGTCCAAACTTGTCATGAAAAACAACAAATCCCGCTGCTGCCAAGGAGTTTCGCCATTCAGCTTTTTGCAAACAGTCGCAGCCGATGACCCCATAGAAGCAGCAAGACGGCGATAGGAAATCCCCTGTGCCTTCAGCCATTCCTTCATGCCAGATGTTCCTTTCGCGTTCTGTTGTTTCTTCATAACTAACAATATAGCGTTTCCTTTGACGAAACGCAAATCGATAGATACACTTGTTGTTATCTATTAAGAAACATAAATAACAGAGGACCAACAATGACCACATCAGCCCCGGCAACAGCCAAGAAAAACGTCGACACTGAAGTGCAATATGCAGAATCTGTAATTGCCTGGAACGTCAAAATGCTTTTAACTGCACAAAATAAATCACAAAGCGCTCTTGCCGCTTTTCTAGGCATACAGCGGCCGACCATGACCAACAAAATGAAGGGTCGAATTGCATGGTCAGTGGCGGATTTGGTCAAATCTGCCGATTTTCTCGGAACCACCGCCGAGGCACTCATGGATGATTCATTAATGTCGCAATTAAAAACTGGATATACAGAATCAACCAAGCCTAAGTATGGAGTTTTTGCAGAGAAGCCAGGTGCTTTGGTAGGTGCCGGTTCCCCCAGGTTCTTGTCAGTCCCTTCAACCCGATGCGCCGATCGAGGGTGGAATCTCGGGTGCAGCTAAAGGTGCCTTGGCCGGTTTCATACCGCCCGTAGTCCCGTCCGGTACGGATTCCCCGTCCACCCCCTCAAAGCATGACGGGATTGGGGTTTCCGGCCGGTCTCAAGCCCATGAGACACTTGGAGCCATGACTACAGTTATCATGCGCACCTCCGAAGGTGACATCAAAATCAACCTGTTCGACGACGAAACCCCGGAAACCGTGGCCAATTTCCTCGGCCTTGCCACCGGCGAGAAGGAATGGATCGATCCGATGACCGGCCAGCCTTCCCATGAGCGTTCTACAACGGTCTAACCTTCCACCGCATCATCAAGGATTTCATGATTCAGGGTGGCTGCCCGCTGGGCAACGGCACCGGCGGCCCGGGCTACGACTTCGACGATGAAATTGTTCCTGATCTGAAGTTCGACCACCCGTACCTGCTGGCCATGGCGAACGCCGGCCTGCGTCGTGGCATGGACGGCAAGATCCACGGCACCAACGGTTCCCAGTTCTTCATCACCACCGTGCCGACCCCGTGGCTCGACGGCCACCACACCATCTTCGGCGAGGTTGCGGATGACGATTCCAAGGCAGTGGTCGACAAGCTCGAAGCCGTGAACACCGATCGCATGGACCGTCCGACCGAGCCGGTCGGCATCGTGTCCGTGGAAGTGCTCAAGTAAGCGTTTCCCGCACAGCCGTACAATATAGGGAAGCCCCTCGATTGAGGGGCTTTCTTCATTTTATTTATAGAGGCGTTTGCTTGCAATCACCGGCTTATGTGATTCGTCAACATCACATTTTGCGCAGTCGCGGCTCCGCGGAATCCTTCGCGCCGGTGATGCGGTACACGTCGAACACGCCTTCGATTTTACGCACGGCGGCGAGCAGAGTGTTCAGATGCTGCGGATCGGCCATTTCGAAGCTGAATTGGCTGGTGGCCACGCGTCGGTGCCGGTGGAAATCGAGCCGGAGATAATGTTCACGCCGTGGTCGGACAGCACGCGTGTCACATCGCTCAGCAGATGCGGACGGTCAAGCGCCTCGACCTGGATCTTGACCATGAACACGCCCTTGGTGCTGGTCCACTGCACATCCACCACACGTTCGGCTGGCGTTTCTCCAGTTCGAGCATGTTCTGGCAGTCCACGCGATGCACGGACACGCTTGGTTGCGGGTGATGAAGCCGATGATCTTGTCTCCAGGAACCGGCATGCAGCATCGGGCCAGCTTGACCCAGATGTCCCCCACGCCCTTGACGGAGATACCCAACGAGCTGGTGGTCTTCTTGGTACGCTCCACCTGCTTGAGCGGCATCGCCTCCTGCTCGACTTCCTCATCCACCTCGTCGCTGCCCGCGTCACGGACCAGATGCGAGATGACGTTCTGCGTGGAGATCTGGCCATCACCAATCGCCACGAACACGGCTTCCGCGTTGGCAAGGTTCAACTCGTCGGCGACGCCCACCAATGCTTCCGGAGTCAGCAGCGTGGTGATTGGCAGGTTGCGCTTGCGCATGGCGCGCGTCAGCTCGTCACGGCCTTCCTCGACGGCTTCGGTACGGCGTTCCTTGCTGAACCATTGACGAATCTTGTTGCGTGCCTTCGGGCTCTTGGCGAAGCTCAGCCAATCACGCGACGGACCTGCGGATTCGGACTTGGATGTCAATATTTCAACGGTATCGCCATTCTCGAGCTTGGTATCAAGCGGCACCAATCGTCCGTTCACGCGCGCACCCATGGTACGGTGACCGACTTCGGTGTGCACCGCATAAGCGAAATCAATCGGAGTGGCTTCGGCGGGAAGCGAGACGATCTTGCCTTTCGGCGTGAACACGTAGACCTCTGCCGCGCCCAAATCCTCTTTGAGGGAGCCAAGGAATTCGTCGGAATCCGGCGTTTCGCTCGTCCAGTCGGCAAGTTGCTGAATCCATTTGAGGTTGTCGGCCTCGCTCAGCTCCTGGTTTTCGCCACGCTTGCGGTCGGACTTGTCAGGCGAGCTCAACGCGCGTCCGGCTTGGCCGTTCTCCTTGTACTTCCAATGCGCAGCGATGCCGAATTCCGCGCGGCGGTGCATGTCCCACGTGCGGATCTGAATCTCCACCGGCTTGCCGCCGGGACCGACCACCGTGGTGTGCAGGCTCTGGTACATGTTGAGCTTCGGCATGGCGATATAGTCTTTGAAACGGCCGGGAACAGGGTTCCACCGCGCATGCACGGCACCCAACGCCGCATAGCAGTCCTGAATCGTGTCGACGATGATACGCACGCCCACCAAATCATAAATGTTGGCGAAATCGTGCCCGCGCACGATCATCTTCTGGTAAATGGAGAAGTAGTCCTTCGGACGGCCCGTCACATAGGCTTTGATGTGCTGTTCGTCGAGATCCTCATTGATTTCGGCGAGAATCTGCTTCAGGTACACGTCGCGTTGTCCGGCGCGACGGGCCACCAATACCACAATCTCGTTGTAGATCTTCGGATACAGAACCTTGAAGCTGAGTTCTTCCAACTCGGTTTTGATGGCGTTCATGCCAAGACGGTTGGCGAGCGGCGCATACACATCCAGCGTTTCACGTGCCTTTTTCTGCGCATTCGACTGCTTGACGTAACGCCATGTACGGGCGTTGTGCACACGGTCGGCGAGCTTGACCACCAGCACGCGCACGTCGCGGCTCATCGCCACCACCATTTTGCGGATGGTCTCGGCCTGGGCGGAATCGCCGTATTCCATTTTGGAAAGCTTCGTGACGCCGTCCACCAGGCCGGTCACCGTGTCGCCGAATTCGGCGCGGCATTCGTCGAGCGTGTAGTCGGTGTCCTCCACTGTGTCGTGCAGAAGGCCCGCTGCCACAACCAGCGGCCCCATGCCAAGATCGGCGAGGATCTGCGCCACTGCAAGCGGATGGATGATGTACGGCTCGCCGGATTTACGCCGTTGCGACGAATGCTGGTTGACGGCGCGCCGGTAGGCTCTCGCGAGAATGCTCATGTCCTCGTCGGGATGGTGGTATTCGCACATCTTGAGGATTGGTTCAAGCGGGTCAAGCGGATTCGTGCTGATCTCGCAGCCCAACATTCTGGCCGAACGAACCTCATGATCCATGTCGCTCATTTCGCTCCTCCTCGCTTGGAATGTACCCTATAGTACCCGCGCATCACCATATGACGGATGTATCCGGCCGCGTGTTGCACGGCCGGATACATCCTCGGTCTTTGTGTATTGCAGTCCCGTCAGGACGCAACGCCGGTTGATCCGAAGCCACGTTCCGCGCGGTCGGATCCGGGCAGGGTCTGCGCCTCGATGAATTTTGCCTCGACGTAGCGTTGGATGACCAGCTGTGCGATGCGGTCGCCCGGATGGAACGTCACGGCGCGTTCCGGATCGAGGTTGATCAACGGCACCTTGATTTCGCCACGATACCCAGCGTCGATGGTTCCCGGCGCGTTAAGCACCGTGACGCCCTGCTTGACGGCGAGTCCCGAACGCGGATGCACCAGCGCCACATAGCCGGCAGGCAATGCGATTGCCACTCCCGTGGGCACCAGCGCCCGCTGGAACGGCTTCAACGTCACTTCTTCGGTGGTGCGCAGATCGGCACCGGCATCTCCGGCATGGGCGTAATGCAGCTGAGCCGGCTGCCCGGGATCCAGCGACTTTACCAGAACCTCGACGTTTTCCGGCTCGTTGTATGCCTCGTCGAACGCCATCAGGCCGCACACTCCTTGCATACCGGCTGTCCGTCGTCGGTAGTGTAGGCAAGCTGGCTGCGATGCTTCACCAGGAAGCATTCGGAGCAGATGAACTCGTCGCCCTGCATCGGAATGACGGTCACCGAAGCGTCCTCATTGCTCAAATCGGCGCCCGGCAGCTCGTAGTCTTCGGCAATGGCGTTCTCGTCATCGTCCATATCGTTGGAATTGTTCTGAGAACCCTTGCTCAAAGCCTGGAGCGACTCCTCGTCCTCGTCTTTGTTGCGCGGGGAATCATAATCCTGTGCCATCGAGATTCCTTTCGTCATCTATGGTGCTTATGCGCCATAGAATACATGACTTTTCCCCCGCTAGGATACACGAATTGAAATACTCGTAAAATCCGACACGTGGGCACAATAGAATTAATAGAAAAATCTAAGGGAAAGTGGTGTGTTGTGCCTGAGAATGCGCTCGAAGATGCACGGTTCGATCATGTGAGTGAAACCGGTGAGCTCGTCTTTGTTTCAGGTGCCGGCAAATTCGCCGTCAAGGTCGATGAAGCGCTTGAAAGAGCCATTTTGGAGGCAAAACAGATTCGCACCGAAACCCAAGAGGAGCGTCAGCAGCAAGCGCCTCCCACGCTGCCGATCTCCCAAATCCAATCCTTGATTCGAGCCGGAGCCAATCCGACCCGCGTGGCGGAGCGATATTCGTTGAGCGAAGCGCTTGTTCGGCGTTTCTCGGCGGCGGTGGAAACCGAAAAGCAATATGCGATCGAACAGTTCCTGGCGGTTCCCGCGCCGAAGGAAAGCCGTGTGCGCACGCTTTCCGAACTGATCGAACGCACTTTCGCCGCAGCCCACGTACGGTTGGAGGATGTGCGGTGGAAGGCCACCAGACGCGGTTTGGAACCGTGGAAGATTACCGCGGAGTTCGATTCCGCAGGTCATGCCGCCCGTGCGGAATGGTCTTGGAACATGCATGACAACGCGGTCAACTGTCTGAACGCAACGGCACGCAAGCTCATCGGCGAGCAAGACACGCCTACGGAAGGACACGCCGAGAAGCAGGTCGACCAGAATTTTCTCGCATCATTGAATTTGCCGGGCGATTCCGCACGTTCCGCACGTATCGAACAGACGGTGTCCGCTTGGAATGCTCCGGAACCGGTTGCACCACAAGCCACGAATATCAAGACCACCGTTGAGACTCAGTCATCGGCGACCGTTCCGCTGCCGAACCGTCCGGAAATCGCGACGACGCAGTCCCCCGCCCCTTCAACGACGGAACCTGCCCAAAACTCGCAAAACACGCAATCCGCCGGCGAGCAGCAGTCCGATAAGTCCAAGACGGCATCATCCGATTCTCATAGTCAGAGCACCACCAAATCGAAGCGCCGTGCAGGACGCTCCGCAGTGCCGAGTTGGGATGAAATTCTGTTCGGTGACTGATTAACGTTCCCTAACATCCCACGGCAACATCCGTTCAGACGTTCGGATCATTCGATCAAGCCACGTCAATCAGGCATGGAATATCAGATTCCATGTAGGTCAGCGACCCGTGCACGCTGGGCAGATGCATCGCCTTCTCCGCCTGTGTGCGGGAATCGACAATGGTGGTAGAGCCCGCAGCGGAGACGACCACATCGCCGATCATCGACTTGACGCGTTCATCGACTGGTCCGTAGACGCCTTCCTCGATTGCCTGCCGGCGGGTGCGCACCTGGCGCGCTCCCCCAGCACGTCACGCCAACGAGCGGCGATGTCCTCCGGATTCTCGCCATCCTCGCCATAAAGCATGACACAGCGTGGTTCGCCGCCGACATTCGCGACGCCCCGCATCAGCTGGGGTTCGGACGCTATGTCGATGCAGGCTTCCGGGTCGGCGGTTATCATGCCATGATCCGCCACGATGACGATCAGCGTGTTCTTCGGCACACTTCGACGCAGCAAAGACAACTGGGCGTCGATACGCTCATATGTGCCGATCCACTTGTCGGAGTCCCAGCCGTAATTGTGTCCGATCTTGTCCGCGTCGCGCAGGTACACGTATGTCAGTCCGGGCGTGTTCGCCGCTTTCGCCGCGGTCATGATACGTCGGCGTGGATCGTCATTGGAGATGTAGTCGCTGCCACGTAACGCCGCCTGAGTCAACGCGGAGAACGCGAATTTCGGCAGTCCCGAACTGGTGACGCGAACGTCCTGTTCCGCCAATCGTTCGAATATGGTCGGCTGCTGTTGCAGTTTCAGCGGTGCGGGCGCGTTTTTGAAAGAGATGAGCTGGCAGATTTCGCCATTGTCGGGATTGAGCTGCGTATATCCCGTCATGCCGGTTAATCCGGGGCATGTGCCGGTGCCGAACGTGGACATTGCGGCCACGGTGGTGCTGGGCATGCATGTGGCGATTGGCCGCTGGTTAACGCTGTCCGCCATCAGAGACCGTAGATAGGGTGAATGTCCCAATCTCATATTGATGTTCCAATATCCGAGACCGTCCACCAGGACCACGACTGCCGAACGCGCGTCCGGCAGGCCAAGTGCCTCTTGGAGTCGTTTCGGATTGGCATGGATGGCCGTTGGAATCGGATGCCCGATGGCGCTGGAAATGGCAGGAAGTACCGAGGATAGGTGGAGAGCACCGCCGCGGCTGCCTCATCCGGCAGTTCGTCGCCATATCGTGCCGGACTGGTCATGGCTAGCAGCTGGTCGATTTCGGGCACTTCAACACTCATGGTTCCCATTCAAGCACCGCGGCAGTACCAGCTGGTAATATTGCTAGTTGATTACCATAACCTTTCCGTGAGGAGAACCACCGCATGGTGTCGCACCGCAAACCGGCAAAACCAACCTTTGACCCGCGTACGGTCAAGGAGAACATCGTCGAAACGCCGTTGAACGAGGAAATGAGCAAGTCGTTCCTCGAATACGCGTATTCGGTGATTTACGCCCGAGCGCTACCTGATGCCAGGGATGGCTTGAAGCCGGTGCAACGACGCATCATCTATCAGATGGGTCAGATGAGCCTCAATCCGGACCGGCCGTATATGAAGTCGGCGCGTGTGGTTGGCGAAGTGATGGGCAAGCTCCATCCGCATGGCGATTCCGCGATTTACGAGGCGATGGTACGTTTGGCGCAGCCGTTCGCGATGCGGCTGCCATTGGTGGACGGTCACGGCAATTTCGGTTCTCTCGATGACGGTCCTGCTGCTTCTCGTTATACCGAGGCTCGTATGGCGCCGGCCGCGTTGGGCATGAATGCCGATATCGCCGAAAATACCGTCGATTTCACGCCGAATTACGATAACAAGCTTCAGGAGCCGACTGTGCTGCCTGCCGCGATTCCGAACCTGCTGGTCAATGGTGGTTCCGGCATTGCCGTCGGCATGGCCACGAATATGGCCACGCACAATCTTGGCGAGGTGGTGGCTGCGGCCAAGCATCTTATGCGCCATCCCGACGCGACGTTAGAGGAGTTGATGCGCTACGTGCCGGGTCCGGATTGGCCGGGCGGCGGCGTGATTGTGGGCCGCAAGGGCATCCGCGAGGCGTACGAGACGGGTCGTGGCGCGTTGACCACGCGTTCCGTGACGCATATCGAAAACGTGACGGCTCGCAAAAAGGCCATCGTCGTGACGGAACTGCCGTTCATGGTGGGTCCAGAACGTGTGTTGGAACGTATTTCCGAAGGTGTGAAGAACCGTAAGCTGGACGGCATTTCCGGTGCCATCGATCTGACTGACCGGCATAACGGCACGCGCCTCGTCATCGAAATCAAAACCGGGTTCGATCCGAACGCGGTGCTGGCGCAGCTGTTCAAACACACGCCGTTGCAGGACAATTTCACCATCAACAATGTGGCGTTGGTCAATGGCCGTCCGCACACCATGGGATTGAAGGAAATGCTTCAGGTGTGGGTGGACCATCGTCGTGTGGTGATCCGCCGACGCAGTGAATTCCGCAGGAAGAAGGCGCTTGAGCGGCTGCACTTGGTGGAGGCTTGCTGCTCGCCATGGTGGACATCGATGAAGTCATTCAGGTGATTCGCTCTTCTGATGATGCCGAGGCCGCGAAAACAAAGCTTATCGCCGTATTCGATCTGGATGAGATTCAGGCACAGTACATTCTTGACTTGCGGCTGCGCCGTCTGACCAAGATGAGTCGTATCGAGCTTGAGGCGGAACGCGACGACCTGAAGCGGCGTATCGAAGAGCTTGAACGCATTCTTGCTTCCGATGAGGCGCTTGACGGCGTGGTCATTGACGAAATGGATGACGCCGTGGCCAAATACGGCACTCCCCGGCGCACGGTGCTGCTGGATGAGGATGAGGAAGGCAATTTGACGCCTGTTGTGGCGCATGGCGATGATGGCGTCTCTGCAAACGCGATGGCTGCCGCGCGCGCCGCCGCGACCGTATCCTCCGCAGCAGCCGATGTCGCCGCAGCCGCAAAGGCCGCAAAGAAGGCCGGCGATGAGAATGCCACCGCATCGGCTCTGCAGATTGATGACGAGCCGTGCGCGGTGATGCTGTCCGCCACGGGCCTGATCGCACGCACTTCCGAGGATGCGGTGGAACGTTGGGAAAATCGTTCGGCTTCCGACGGACGCGCCAAGGATGATCAGATCGTTTCGATGTTCCGCACGTCCACACGTTCCTCATACGGCTTGGTTACTTCAGCGGGTCGTCTGGTGCTGGCCCATGTGGTCGAATTGCCGAAGGTTTCCGCGGATGGGCCGCTCAGTGTCACGGGTGGTGTGAAGGCCGAGGAGCTGCTGGGCATGACGGAGAACACCGATCCGATCCGCGGCGAACGGGTGATTGCTGCGATTGATATGCCTTCCACGGATGACGGCGGTCAGCTTGTTCCTTTGGCGTTGGGCACCCGCAACGGCGTGGTCAAGCGTTGGAACCGTGAATCTCCGACCACAATGGATTCGTGGAGCGTCATCGATTTGAAGGATGATGACGAAGTGCTTGCCGCTGCCGAAGCCCGTGATGAGGATCGTCTGGTGTTTGTGTCCACCGATTCCTCGTTGTTGACGTTCGAAGCGAAGAATGTGCGTCCGCAGGGCCGTACCGCTGGCGGCATGGCGGGCATTCGTCTGGCTGAGGGGTGTTCGGTGGCCGCGTTCGCGGTGGTGCCTGATGGCAAGGTGACATGGAATTACGAAGAAGGCGAGAATGGACTGTTCTCTGCTTCCGGAGCCGTGGTGTTGACGGTTGCCGGCGATTCCGAAGCGTTGCCTGGCACTGAAAACGGTGCCGCGAAGGTCACGCCGTTGGAGATGTATCCGACGAAGGGCCGTGGTACGGGTGGCGTGCGTTCGCAGCGATTCCTCAAGGGGCAGGATACGTTGATTCTCGCGTTCGTGGGCGCGTATCCGTTGCATGCTTCCACGCAAAGTGGCGCTCCTGTGGAATTGCCGAAGCCTGATATGCGACGCGATGGTTCCGGTACGGATCTGTCGGCGCCGATTGCGGTGGTCGGCTGATTCGACGAAATCGATTGGCGGGGCTCTGGACTGGTTCTTCTTCCGGTTCAGGGCCTTCCCGTTTTGCGCACTTGGGCCGCCAGGTTGAATGAGCAGGCTGGGTGAAAGTGCCTCCGGCTTGGTTCAGCCATATAGCTTCATGCCTTGTGGCTGTCCACGAACCCGGCAGCATGCAGCAAACGTCTGTATTCGTTGCGTTCCTTCAATGATTCACCGTTCATTTCGGCGAAGCTGACGCTGCCCTTGGACTGATGCTGCAATGCATAGGCAAGTTCCGTACATGCCGGCTGCAATATTCGCTCGTCATCGGTGAAGCTGACGATTCTGTGGCTTTTCGGCACGGCAAACAGCACCGGCATGCCGTGGTCGAGCACGATGACCGATTCCGCTCTGCGCGCCGGTTTCATATGGTGTTGTTCGGGCCATGTGATCGCGGAGCCTGTCAGGTTGGCCGGGTCGGTCACGTCGAGCGCCACGCAGGATTGGCTGCGCGCCTCGTCGTCGCCGCGCAAGGCGTCCACTGTGTCGCGTCCGGCGAATTGGGCCGCTCCGAATCCTTTGACGAACATGCCTCTGACCAGATTGCCGTGTTCCTCCATACGTTTGAGTACCGGGTATAGTCCGGAGAATCCGCCTGCGACCTGCTCCTTGTCGATTAGCGGAGCGGCGATCACGCCATATCGGTCGAGCAGCGATTCGATCAATGCGATGTCGTATTCCTCGATGCCGGCTGTTGGTTTGCCGGCGGTATCGTCCGTTTGGTCCGGTATCGCCATTGGACTGGTCCGGGACGAGTCGACCGCGGACCATAATCCACCGAGCGTCGCCGGTGTCGAGGCGTGGATCCGTACGCGTCTGCGTGCGGCAGTGCGTGGCGCGCGCACTGAAACCGTGCTTGAGTCAAGGCCCGAACGGGAGCGAATGAACTGTTCGTCACTTTGCCTTGCCATACCAAGGACCACAAGGCTTCCTCGAACTGGCTTTCGCCCCATGCGGGAAGGATGATTTCCCCTGTTTCAGGATTCACGTTGACTTCCGCATGTTCCTGCCAGATGGCTTTGGCGGCTGTGGAAAGCTGCCGCGCATGGAAGGCTCCCCCATTCGATAATGCGGCAAGTATCGTCTCCGGCACGGTCATGGTTCCGGCACTATAGGCATTGTTCTGCGATTGTTCGCCGGGTTTCACCAGCAGCCGTGAATCAGCTGGATGGAATGCGATTCCGCCGGCTTCCTTGGCGTTGGAACCATTGATTTTGGAGCCGACCCATACCACGTCTCCGGATGCGAGCAATTCGTCCAACATACTCGGTTGGTAGTCGCGAACGCGTGCGGGGAAGACCGAGGATTCCCAAACGGAGGCGTTGAGGTATATGCCTTCAAGCTGTTCGATCACACGCATCAGCCCGTCGACGCCTTCATATCGGGCGCCACCCACAGGTCCGACACCTTGTCTGTCCAACAGGAACGCCTGATAGACGGCCGGTTCCACCGGCTTGATGGCTTTGCGTGCTTGGCAAGCGAAAGCGCGCGGATACGCCGAAACACGTCTTTGTGGAGCCATTGCTGGGGCGTTTGCCGAGGTGACCGTTCCGATGCTGAATCATCGGAACCATTGGCGTCCGCTCCGGCCGCATCATCGACGAAATGGCCTTTCAGCAGTTCGCCTTTGGCATGTAATTCATCCAACATGCGTACGCCTTGGACAGCGTCCAATCCCAGTTCGGCGATCATCTGATCCGCGGTGAATGGGCCATGCGTTTTGGCATATCGCGCCACACGGCCGGCAATGTCGGTCTCGTCCAAATCGTTCCAGAACGTCCGTCCGGCAAGCTCCTTCCCAACCTGCGCGATGACGTCGGCATCCAACAGCGAAGCCATGTCAGTGGCGCCCAGAAGACGTTCCAGCACTTCCGGGTCCATGGACAGCAGTTGCGTGCTGCGTTCGGCTTGCGGCACGTCGTATTGGTACATGACCGCGCCCACGTATCCGAACAGCATGTTTTCCGCGAACGGCGACGGCGTTTCCGTGACGGTCTCACTCAAAGAGATGACGCCGGAGTGTAATCCGGACATCACATGTTTCAGCGCGGGCAGATCGTACACGTCCTGTAGGCATTCGCGTGCGGTTTCCAACAGCAGCGGGAAGTTCTTCCGAGTTCGGGCGGCGTTGAGCAGTTGCGCCGCGCGCAGCCGCTGCTGCCATAAGGGGACGCGTCTGCCGGGGTTGGCGCATGGCAGGAACAGCGATCGCGCCGCGCATTCTCGGAATCGTGCGGCATACAGCACGCTTTCGCCGACTTGTGTTTCGATGATGCGTTGCAGCTCTTCCGTGTCGAACAGCAGCAGCTCGCGGATCGGCAGGTTGCCGTCGCCGTCCGGGAGGCGGATGATGATGCCGTCGTCGGCCGCGTATACCTGCCCATCGAACCCGTATCGTTGTTTGATACGTGTGGTGATGGCCATGGCCCATGGTTCGTGCACGCGTCTGCCGTATGGCGAGTGGACGATCACACGCCAATCGCCTTCTTCATCCTGGCAGCGTTCGACGACCAGCTCACGGTCGTTGGGAATCGTTCCCGTGGCGGCGCGCTGTTCGGCAAGCAGGTCGGCAAGATTGCCGATGGCGTTGTCATCCAATCCGTCACGACGTAGACGTGCGATTGTTGTCGTGTCGAATCGGCTGGTTTTGTCTCCTGCGATGCCGTCCGAGACTTCCGCGCGTAGTCCTTGCGCCATATCGCGTATGAATCGGCCTTGGGACCGTCCGAATGCCACGTCCCGCCCGTCGCCTTCGCCATGCCAGAACGGCAGTCGGGCGGTACGCCCTGGAGCAGGAACCACCACCACACGGTCCCGGGTGATTTCCTGGATCTGCCAGGTCGATGTGCCGAGGGTGGTGACGTCTCCGACCCGGGATTCGTACACCATTTCCTCGTCCAGCTCCCCCACTTTGCGTGGGCCCGGTCCGGAGCCTTCTTCGGGAAGCACCACGGTGTAGGTTCCTCGGTCGGGTATGGTGCCTCCGCTGGTCACGGCCAGTCGTTGAGCTCCAGGGCGCGCGGAGATGAGACCTGCCTCTTCGTTGTATTGCAGTGGTGGCCGGAAGGCGGAGAAATCCTCGCTGTTGTAGGCGCCGGTCATCATGCCCATCACAGCATCGAACATGGTTCTGTCGAGGTCTTTGAATGGCGCGGCCTTGCGCACGGTCACGTACCAGTCGTCTGGTTTCAGATCATCCATCGCCGCGGCGGCGACGGTTTGCTGGGCAAGCACGTCCAAGGGGTTACATGGAATGGTCAGTGTTTCGATGTCTCCGGAGCGCATGCATTCGATGCTTGCGGCCGTGCCGATGATTTGCTCTCGTGTAATCGGTAGAACAGCGCATGCGAGACTCCCCCGACCTTGTGGTCGCGCGCCCCACCCGCTGCAGTCCCGAGGACACAGACAATGGCGGTGCGATCTGGATGACCAGATCCACCGACCCCATGTCGATACCGAGTTCAAGGCTCGACGTGGCGACCACGCAACGCAATTGGCCGCGTTTGAGCTGTTCCTCGATCTGTTTGCGCCGGTCTTTGGAAACGGAACCATGATGCGCCATGGCGATCGCGTCGGCGTCCGCATGCGAGGAGACCAGCATGGTGGTGGAGCCGACCACGGAATCGTAGTGTTTGGCGAAGCTTCACAGCCTTCCGGGGAGCCAGATCCGGATACGCTGAGTGGAATCACTGGCTGTGGACTCCGGCTGGGATGCGTTGTCCGACACACTCAAGGCCGTTCGGCCAAGCCTACGGTCGGACAGCGCATCCCACCCTGCGTCCGCTTTGACGGCGGTTTCAGACCTAGTTTTCCGGGATGTGCGCAATTGCGCATACAGGTCGTTGAGCCGTGCGGTGAGTTTTTCCGCAAGGCCACGGGAGTTGACGAACACGAGGGTGGTGTGGTGTTTCAGCACTTCGTCAAGCACGCTGCGTTCGATGGCCGGCCATACCGAACCTCCGGTCGAAACCCGTGAGGTATGTTCGTCTCCCCCGACCGAAGTCAGTCCTTTACGTTCCGCCAATGTTTCCATGGCAGGGCTCACCCCGGAAATATGCGTGGTATGGCGGTTCGGAAGTTTCACGGCGCCTGCCCGCCGCCCGGCGTCGTCGGAGATGGGGTCACGCATGGCCGAAAGCGGTTCCACCACTTTCAGATCCATGTCGGGGTGCGATTCGGGTCTGATGACGCGTACCGGCCGCGTGCCGCCAAGGAAACGTGCGGCTTCGGCCGGCGGTTCCACAGTGGCGGAAAGCCCGATGCGTTGGACAGACCGGCCGGCAAGGCTTTCCAATCGTTCCAAGCTCAGCGCCAGGTGCGCGCCACGTTTGGAGCCCGCGATGGCGTGCACTTCATCCACGATAACGGTATCAACGGCGGAAAGTATCCGTCGCGCCTTGGAAGTGAGCAGCAGGAACAGCGATTCGGGCGTGGTGACGAGGATATCCGGCGGATGACTGACGATTCTGCGCCGTTCCTGCGGCGTGGTGTCGCCGCTTCGCATGCCCACGCTGACTTTCGGCGATGGCAATCCCATCGCCTCGCACTGTCCGGCGATGCCGGCCAATGGCGCTTGGAGGTTCTTGGCCACATCCACGCCAGAGCCTTCAATGGCGAAATATACAGGATCCTGACACCGCGGACGGGTTTGCGCTTCTTGGCATTGCAATCGGATTCAGCCGTGCCGTCCCCACCGCCGGACGTCCGCAATAAGTCATCGCTCTCCTTCGTCATCAGACGGTCGATTGCGGAAAGGAAGGCGCACAATGTCTTGCCGGAGCCGGTGGGCGCCACCACCAACACGTTCTCGCCGGAGCGGATGGCCGGCCATGCCAAACGTTGCGCCTCCGTCGGAGCATTGAACGCATGCTTGAACCAGGCATTGGTAGCCTCCGAGAACAAGTCCATGCATTCGTACATACGTTCGATTATGGCATCGCCTTCAGACATCATCCACAACCGGCAGAAACCCCGTCATTCGTCGTCGACCCATTCGAGCACACCGCCCGGCTGACGCATTCGAGCGTCTCACATATGGCGTCGTCAGGCGGCCGCACGGTCGCCGCACTTGCGGCGCAAGGTCTCATGCATGGCGACCATCAGCACCAGGAACACCACCAGATAAAACGGGAACAGGTTGACCGAAACATGCTGCGCAATCAGCCCGAACAGCGGCGGCATGCACATCGACCCCACATAGGCGAATGCCATCTGCATGCCGACGATGGCCTGGGACTTGTCCTTGCCGAAATAGGTCGGCGTGGAGTGGATGACGCATGGATAGATCGGCGCGCATCCCAGGCCGATGACCATCAGTCCCGCGATGGTGCCGATGTGATGCGGCAGCGGCAGCAGCATGATGATGACACCCGTCAATACCAAGGCCTGACCGAGGCGGATCATAGACGGATCGCTCAATCTCATGGTGAGGAATCCGCTTGCGAGACGCCCGACGGTGATGCCGATACAGAACAGGCTTCCCCACATGGCGGCCGTGGTCTTATCGATGCCCTTGCCGAGCACCATATAGCTGCTGGCCCACAGCATGGCGGTGGATTCAAGCGCGCAATAGCAGAAGAACATGACGAGGATCTCGCGTGCGCCACGAATCGCGAGCACGCCACGGATACCGAGCGGCTTACGCGGTCCGTCACCCTCAGTTGTCTCTTCGGTGTCTTGTGCGGTGCGTGTCTTCCACAGTGGCAGGCTGAAAACCAGTACCGCGGTAAGCGCTATCTGCAGGATGGAGATGTACCGGTATCCCCACGACCAGCCTTGACCCGCGCCCAATGCATACGCCATGATGTACGGGCCAAGCAGCGTGCCCAATCCCCACATGGCGTGCAGCCAGCTCATGTGACGGCTTTCATAGTGGATCGCGACATAGTTGTTCAACGCGGCGTCGACGCCGCCTGCTCCCAATCCATAAGGAATCGCGAACAACAGCAGCATCCAGTAATTCGGCGCGATCGAGAAACCGAACAAAGCGAACGCCGTCAATGCCACGGATACCACAGTGACCTTGCCCGCGCCGAATCGCAAAGTCATTCGATCGGACAGCAACGCGGACACAATGGTGCCCGCCGAAATGGTCATGGAAATGCCACCCTCCCAGGAAACAGGCGCATTCAAATCGGTGCCCATCGTCGGCCAGGCGGCCCCGAGCACGGCATCCGGCAAGCCCAGACTGATGAAAGCCACATAAATCACGGCAAGCAGCAGATTAGCCATGAATCAGCTCCTTTGATAGTTCCATGGACGCGATGGTCCGAATTCGTCATACAGTTTACCCGCAGTTACCTACCAAACGGTAACTAGCGATTTGCGGTACCGATTCAACGTCTGATTCCGGTCGAAGCATGATTCGGTCTTGTTTTCGGTCCTGTTCCAAGAAGCGAGCAGGCGTTGGTTCCGGCAAAAAATGCGGAAGGCGGGTTTCGACGGAACGGAACCTACCTCCCATGCAATCAAGATCAGGTGTCGATCTTGGAACGGTCGAAATCGTCGGCGTTCTCCACGATGAACGCCTTGCGCGGCGGCACGTCATCACCCATGAGCAGGCTGAAGATGTGGCTGGCCTGTTCGGCGTCCTCCATGCGGATACGGCGCAGCATACGGGTGCGCGGATCATGGTGGTATCGGCCAGCTGGTCGGCGTCCATCTCACCCAAACCCTTGTAACGCTGGATGTCCTCGTTGTAGCCGATGTGCTTTTTATCAAGCTCGGCGAGTTTGCCTGCCAACTCATCATCGGAATACGTGTAGATGTACTCGCCCTTATGCGTACCCGTCAACGCGATACGATGCAGCGGCGGCACGGCGGCATACACATGACCGTATTCGATAAGCGGCCGCATGTACCGGTAGAACAGCGTCAGCAGCAGGATGCGGATGTGCGCGCCGTCGACATCGGCATCGGTCATCATGATGATCTTGTTGTATCGGGCCTGTTCGATGTCGAAGCTTGCGCCGGAGCCTGCGCCGACCACCTGGATGATGGCTGCGCATTCCTTGTTGGACAGCATCTGCGCGAGCGATGCCTTCTGCACGTTGAGGATTTTGCCTCGAATCGGCAGCAACGCTTGGAAACCGGAATTACGGGCGGCCTTGGCTGTGCCCAATGCGGAATCACCCTCGACGATGAACAGTTCGGCTACATCGTCATTGCCGGGCTGGCAGTCGGACAGTTTCGGCGGCATGGACGCGGATTCAAGCGCGTTCTTACGGCGTGTGACTTCCTTGGTCTTGCGCGCCTGCACGCGGGCATGCATTTCGCCGACGATTTTCTCCAGCACGCGGCCGGACTGTTCCTTGTAACCGCGTTTGGAGCCGGTAATCATCTCACCGAACTGCTTATCGGTCATTCTGGAGACGATCGGCTTGACTTGCGCGGTGCCGAGCACGTCCTTGGTCTGGCCTTGGAACTGCGGTTCGGCGATGCGGACGGTGACGACGGCCACCAGACCGGCGAGAATGTCGTCACGTTCCACCTTCATATGGGAATCCTTGAGATTCACCTTGAGTTTGCGCGCGTTGTCCTCGATGGCCTTGCGCACCTGCTTGGTGATGCCTTGGAGGAAGCCGTCCACGTGCATGCCGCCGCCGGGCGTCTCCACCACGTTGACGAAGCTGCGCATGGTGGTGTCGTAGCCGTTGGTCCATCGCATGGCGATATCGACTGCGCAATCACGCGTCACCTTCTGCGCATGCAGTTCACCATCGTCTCCGACCGCCTGCGTTTCTTCAACATACGTGTCCTCGCCGGCGATGCGCCAAATATCGGAGACCGCTTCGCCTTTGGACAGGAAGTCGACGAAATCCTTCACGCCTCCGGTATGGCAGAATTCTTCGACGCGCGCATGCGGATATTTCGGCTGCACGGGTTGGGAAACGGTTTCCTGCGATTGCGTGGCAGCATCGTTTTCTTGCGATTCGGCTGATTCATCAGCTTCGGCTGAATCCTCCTGCAGTATGTCGGCAGAGGTTCCGATATCATCCGTTTCAGCGGACGTGTTCTCTTCCGTCACCTGTTCGATGACATTGTCATCGACTTCCAGCATTTCGTCAATGGACTCGTCGCCGGTTTCGGGAATGTTCTCGTCGATGACGGTGATTTTCAGCCCTGGCACCAGGAAACTGGTCTGCCGTACACGGTCGATGAGCTGGTCATAGCTGAATTCAGCGGTGTCGTTGAAAATCTCCGGATCCGCCCAATAGCGGATGCGGGTACCCGTGGTCTTCGGACTGACTTTGCCGATGATCTCAAGTTCGGTGGGACGATTCTTGCGCGTCTTCTTGAATGGCGAATCGGGAGACGGGTGTTCCGGATCAACGTCGGAATACACTCCGGGGTGGCCTGATGGAAAGCCATGTGGTGGGTTTTGCCGTCACGATCCACTTCCACGTCGAGACGGGAGCTCAATGCGTTCACAACGGATGAGCCGACACCATGCAGACCGCCGGAAGCGCCATACGAGGAATTGCCGAATTTGGCGCCGGCATGCAGCTTGGTCAGCACCACTTCCACGCCGGTGAGCTTGGTTTTCGGCTCCACGTCCACCGGAATGCCTCGGCCATTGTCCGCCACTTCAACGGAACCATCGTCATGCAAGGTCACGATGATGTGGTTGCAGGCTCCCGCAAGAGCCTCATCGACGGCATTGTCGATGATCTCCCACAGGCAGTGCATCAGGCCCTGGCTGTCGGTCGTGCCGATGTACATGCCCGGACGTTTGCGCACCGCATCCAAGCCTTCGAGCACGGTAAGACTCTCAGCACCGTAATTATCCTTAGCCATGTTCCCTTTCAATTGTCGCCTTACAAGACATGAAGTCGAGAAACCCTGCGTTCATGCCGGTTTCTCGACTTCATTTACTCGCGTCTGATTACTATCACTGGTCCAGGAAGTCGCGCAGCGTCTGCGAACGGGACGGATGGCGCAGCTTGGACATGGTCTTCGATTCGATTTGGCGGATACGTTCGCGCGTCACGCCATACACACGTCCGATATCATCCAGCGTCTTCGGCTGGCCGTCCTCCAAACCGTAGCGCATCTTGATGACGCCAGCTTCACGCGGAGACAGCGTTTCAAGCACCTGCTTGAACTGCTCCTGCAACAGCGAGAAGGCGACGGCATCGGACGGTGCAATGGCGTCGGTGTCTTCGATCAGATCACCGAACTCGGAATCGCCATCCTCGCCCAGCGGCGTGTGCAGGGAAATCGGCTCACGCCCGTACTTCTGCACTTCCTGCACCTTCTCGACCGGCATGTCGAGCTCACGGGCCAGTTCGTCCGGTGTAGGTTCGCGGCCGAGGTCCTGAAGCATCTGGCGCTGCACGCGGGACAGCTTGTTGATGACTTCCACCATATGCACAGGCACACGAATGGTGCGGGCCTGATCAGCATGGCACGGGTGATGGCCTGGCGAATCCACCATGTGGCGTACGTGGAGAACTTGAAGCCCTTCTTCCAGTCGAACTTCTCTACGGCACGAATCAGACCAAGATTGCCTTCCTGAATCAAATCGAGGAACAGCATGCCACGGCCCGTATAGCGCTTGGCAAGAGAGACCACGAGTCGAAGGTTGGCTTCCAGCAGATGGTCCTTGGCACGCTTGCCGTCGTTCGCGGCCCACTTCAGTTCACGCCGGCGCTTGAAATCCATCTTGTCGGATTCCGTGTCCAGCAGATGTTGGGCGTACAGACCGGCCTCGATGCGTTCGGACAGGTCGACTTCCTGTTCGGCGTTCAGCAGGTTCACTCGGCCGATCTGCTTCAGGTAATCCTTGACCGGATCTGCGGTGGCGCCGGCTGCGATCACACGACGCTTCGGATTGCCGGACGGCGTCAGATTGTCGTCGTCATCATCGTCACGCACCACGAAAGCGCCTTTTTCCTTGGGCTCTTCCGGCTTTTTGCGCTTGTCTTCGTCATCGTCTTCCAGTTCGGAATCGTCATCCTCGTCGATATTGTCCTCGTCGAGGTCGTCACCCTCCCCTTCGTCGTCCACGTCATCAAGGTCATCGTCGAAATCATCAAGATCGGCATCCTCGACGGGATCGTCTTCAGGAGCGTCCTGCTCGATCAGGTTCTCTTCTTCTTCCGCTTTCTTGCTTTTCTTGGCGGCGGAGGTCTTCTTCGCGGCCGTCTTGCGCGACGTCTTCGTAGCGGTCTTTGAGGACTCGCTCTTCTTGGCAGCAGGCTTGCGCGTGGAGGCCTTTTTTCCGGAGGTGGTCTTTTCGGTCAGATCAGTCTGTTCCGTATTTACCGTCGTTTCCTTGGTGGCCAAACTTATCCTCCTATTGATCCCGCCGGAAGCGTATACCATATGGACCCACTTCTGGCAAGGCAAATCGTCAACTATGTGAGTTAACCATCTTGCGAGGACGATTATTCCCGCGTGTTGAGCTCACCATGCGCAAGTACCGCTTCCTTTCGGCGTGTTGCTCTATGTCTCTTCGGCCCATGCCGGTCCGATATGACGATGCGCCGCGGAGCAGATGATCGCCGCGAGCGAACAATTCTCATCCAACGCGAGCGCACGCATCGCGCACAGCATGGCGCGCTCATCGCCCATCCACCACAGCACATAACTGATGATGGCCAATGGCTGCACATGATACCGTTCGGGGACCATCCCGATGATGTCGAACATCATGTTGACGCCGTTGTCGCAACGTTTCGTGTCGGGTTTTCTTGATGCGTCACGGAACGATCCGTTGAGGGATTCCTCCAGATGACGCGTGTTGCCGGGAAGTGTCGGATTGGCCATGAATCCCATGAGAAAGTCACGTGACGAACGTCGTTCATCCACGATGATGGAGACCAGCAGCGCGTCACGCACCGCCATGGTCTGCTGCATGGCGATGGCAAGTGCTCCCGCACCGTTTCTGGACAGTCTGCATTCTGGCGATGAATCGTCACCTCCCGACGATTCATCGGCCAGCTCATCCATCCATTCCGAGAATGGTTCCTGCAGGAAATCGCGTATGCTCTCCGCCATGCCCAGCGATTTGCAATCCTCCACCAATTGGTCTTCAAGCCGTTCCATCTCGGCTTCGCATATCGGCATGGGCTCGTCGATCGTCTTCATGTCTCGTCCTCCTTGGCGTATCGGAGCGGTCGCTTGATGCAGGCCGCTTTGTTGGAACTATGCATCATCCGGCAATGCAATGAGGCGTTTCGGGACCCCTGTGGTCGGAGAACGTGAAGCTCGGCGTGTCACGAAACGTCCGGCACCGTCTCACCCGCTGCAATCATTATGTTTTCCTCTTGTCGAATGTGTGTGGATAACCTTGACCCATGACTAGCTCTTCCGATTTGGAACAGATTGAAACGCGCACGCTCTCGCTGGTAAGGGATTTTTCGTTCCTGCATGCGGACGATCCGGTGGCGAATTCCTGCAAAGCCGTCGCTGATGCGGTGGCGCAGCAGGCGGTCACGTCAAGTGAGGGCGGCAAACGTCTGCGGGCGTTGCTGACGTTGGATGCGTTCCGTGCGTTCGCGCCGCAGGATGTGGCGGAACGTGATATGGATGCGGTGTTGGATCTGGCATGCGCGATCGAAGTGTTTCAGACCGGCGCGTTGGTGCATGACGACATCATCGACGATTCCGATCTGCGCCGTGGCAAGCCGTCCGCTCATCGTGCGCTTGCCACGGATACCATAGTGATGCCATCGGCCATGGTTTGGGCATCATGTTGGGTGATATGCTGGCCACCGCGAGCGTGGATATCGCCAATAAAGCGGCTTGCCGGCTTGGCTCCGGATCTTCCGTGGTGTCGGCCTTCCTGAATATGCACCGTGAAGTGGAAATCGGCCAAGTACTCGATTTGGCCGTGGAACTCAATACGTTAGACGATCCTGAAGAGCTGGCGTCGGCCTCTTTGAATGTCTTCCGTTGGAAGACCGCCAGTTATACCACTATCGCACCTTTGGAATTCGGTATGCTTGCCGCCGGCCTCGCCCCTGCGGACGCGCGCAGGCTCGCACTGGCGATTGGATTGCCTCTTGGTTTGGCGTTCCAGCTCGCGGATGATCTTCTGGACGTCATCGGGTCGAGCCGCAATACCGGCAAACCGGTGGGCGGTGATATCCGTGAAGGCAAACGCACGGTGTTGCTGGCCGATGCGATTGAGGCTGCCGGCGATGTCGAACGACGTGAACTCATCGACATGTGGGAAGCCGAATCACGTGACGAGGCACATGTTAGGCGTGCCATCGCATTGTTCGAGTCCACTGGTGCCATCGCACGTTCCAAGGAACGGATCGCCGGTCTGTGGCTCGAGTCGAAGGCCGCCATCGAGACGCTTGAACTATCGCAGGATCGCAAAGACATGCTTACCGAAGCATGCGCACGTTTCGTACCGATTGTGCGGGAACAGGCTGATGCCGCCGCACTGTGAAAGACCCGTGTTCATCGCATCTTCCGCAAACCATTCCTTGTAGACTACAAGTGAACACATCTTTGTCGCGAAACGTTTTTTGAAGAAGGAATCGTACCGATTAGCATGAGTGAAGCCCAGCATGCCCCCGAGGCCAGGTCATCGAAGGCCGGTACCGAGTCGTCAGCAGAATCGCCGATGGCGGCATGGCCACGGTGTATCAAGCTGTTGACGAGCGTCTGGGACGCACCGTCGCCATTAAGATCATGCACACGCAGCTGGCACAGGGCCCACAACGCGACCAGTTCGTGGAACGTTTCCATCGCGAGGCCCGTTCCGCAGCAGCAATAGCCAATCCCCATATCGTGCAGGTGTATGACACCGGTGAGTTCGATGGACTGGATTTTCTTGTCATGGAGTACGTGCATGGCGTGAACCTGCGGTACGAAATGAACCAGCAAGTCACGTTCAGCGTTCGTGAGACGCTACGCATAGTCGGTGAGACGTTGGACGGCTTGGCTTCGGCGCATCGCGCAGGCGTGGTGCACCGCGATATCAAACCGGAGAATATTCTGCTCAATGACCGAGGACATGTGCAGATCACCGATTTCGGCCTGGCCAAGGCGGTGTCGCAGGCCACGCTGTCCTCCACCGGCATGCTGCTGGGCACGGCCGCCTATCTGGCGCCAGAAATGATTCAGCACAATCAGGCAACGCCGCAGGGAGACCTGTATTCCGTAGGCATCATGGCTTGGGAGATGCTGGCCGGCAAGGTGCCGTTCACCGCGGACAATCCGGTGACGCTGGTGTTCAAGCACGTGCATGAGGATGTGCCGGATATCACGACCGCTTGTCCGGGCATCAATGCAGGCGTGGCCGCATTCCTCGCCCGTCTTACGGCGCGCGCGGTCGAGGACCGTCCCCAGGATGCGTCCGTGGCATTCGACGAATTGCAGCAGTTGCAATCGAACCTCACCATCGACGACTGGCAATACCGTCTGTCAGCCGTTTCCCCGGCCGCAAACGATGCCGCCGACACCATGCCCGGCGATGGCACCCGGCAGATGCCGCTACCGCCCGCTCCCCCAGCACCGCCTGTGCGTCAGAACGACGATCGCACACGACAGTTCAATCCGGAAAACCCGAACAAAACCACCGTCATGCCGGCGCAGCAGGCAGATCCGGAGGCAACCACCCGCTTGGCTTTGGAAAAGAACGACGTCCCCGCCAACAACGTTCCAGCTTCCCCCTCGAACGGTCCGGTCAGTGGTGGACAGCCGAAACGCAGTGGCAAGCGTGCACCTGTCATCATCGCCGTCGTAGCAGCCATCGTGCTTGCCTGCGCAGGCGGTGGAGGCTATGCCTGGTGGTATTTCCGAGGACCGGGCAGCTACTGGACCATGCCTCAGCCGGCAGATCTCACATGTTCCGATTCGGAGCCCTGCCGTATTTCCAACATCAAATGGAACGCCTATGAGGAACTGCTGAAATTCTCCAACATCGAGTACGAAGAGACCGAGGCGTTCAGTGATTCCGTCAAGGCTGGCAATGTCATCTCCACCGACCCGGAGAATGTCGGTTCGCATGTGAGCAAACGTCATCATCAGAAGGTCAAGGTGGTAGTGTCCAAGGGTATTAAGCAGGGCACTGTTCCCACAGACATTCTCGATGCCACCAGTGCGAACGGCAAGGATCCGATCAACGCGTTGAAGCGTGCCGGCTTCGACAACATCGAACAGACTCCGGCCAATGATGACGCGTATTCCATGGACGTACCTCAGGGCGCGTTGCTTGATTTAAGCGTCGATCCCGGCGCGACTCTGCCCCATAACGCGAAGATTACCGTCACGCTGTCCCAAGGACCGAAACCGGTTACCATGCCGGACGTCGTGGGCAAATCGAAGGATGAGGCGCAGCAGACGCTTGATGCGCTCAAGCTCACCGTCAACTGGACCGAGCAATTCGATGACAAGATTCCGCAAGGACAGGTGATTTCCGCTTCCGCGAAGACCGGAGACGAGTTGCACTGGGGCGATAGCGTCAATGCGGTGGTGTCGAAGGGACCGGAAACCGTAACGCTGCCGAATTATGTCGGACAGAAAGCCGCCGCTGCCAAAGCCGCATTGGAGAAGCTGGGATTCAGTGTGAAGATCAGCTCGCAACTGACACTTGACTCCAGTCAAGACAAGAAGGTCGCTTCGCAGGATCCGGTAGGAGGCACCGAGGTGCGACTGCGTCAGGAGGATGGCACGCCGAATACCGTCACCTTGAAAATGTATTCGTCGCTGTTCGACTGATTATCCTGATTACAAAATAGAAATCAGGGGTGTCTGTTCCGAAAACATTCTTCGGAACAGACACCCCTGATTGGTTTGGAATGAACCTCGCTGAAAACTTATGCCTTCTTGGCAGCGGATTCGGCTTGTGCCTGCGCTTCGGCCTCCTGCTGGGCTTTGAGCTCGGCCTTGACCTTCTGCGCGTATTCGTCGACGTATTCCTGTCCGCTCATCTTCTGGATCTCACGGGTCACGCGGTCGGTAAGCGAACGCAAATCATCGTGGGTAATCTGGTCGGCGGATTTCTTCTCGACTTCAATCGGCTTGCCGTAAATCACCTTGGACTTGCCTTTGTTCGGAATGACCTGTCCTGGCTTCTGCAGTTCACGCGAACCGATGATGGCGGCCGGAATAATGGGGCAACCGGTTTCGAATGCCAGACGCGCCGCGCCGGTATGTCCTTTGTAAAGACGTCCATCGGGGCTGCGAGTACCTTCGATGTGAATGCCGAACAGATGTCCGTCCTCGATGATCTCACGGGCGTGGTTCAGTGCGCCAAGTGATTTGGAACCGCCGGAACGGTCCACGGGGAACACGCCGACTGACGTGAACCACCATTTCTTGAATTTGCCTTTGATGCCTTTGCCTTCGAAATATTCGGCCTTGCCCATGAAATGAATCATGCGCGGGCAGGTCAACGGCAGCAACGCATCGTCGATGACGGCAAGATGGTTGGCTGCGATGATGGCGCCACCTTCGTGCGGAATGTTCTCAAGTCCTTGCGCGGTCGGTCCCAAACGGTGGATGGCGATTGGTCCCAAGCCTTTTACGAAAAACCAATAGAGCATTCTTCACAATCCTCCCGGCGGATTGGCCTCCGCCCGATTAGAGTATAAGTATGACTGACCTCAACAATAGCAATGACGATGAAGAACGCCCAAATGACGCGTCGCATGGTGGCGGCTCTCCAATGGACGACTTGGATGCGGCTTGGGCCGAGTTTGCGGATTCGCATGCTGACGATTTGAAGGCCGTGGAACGTTCGCGTAGTGCGAAACGTTTCGAGAAGCATGCGCAACGTCGGGAAAAAGAGGCTTTGCTGTCCATCGATGACTTGGATCAGGGCACGTTCACCAATGATGCGCCGGCGAATGGTCGTGGGCCGCGCGATTTCACTGGTTCGAGCTGGCTTGACACGGATCGGGTCATGGACCGTTACGGTGACGACTTCGTGCCGCCGAATCCTGAAATCGGCCATGTGAAACTGTCAAAACTGGTGTTCTGGATATTGCTGGTGGCCGGCGTCATCGGCATTATCGCTTCCGTGTTCGTTCCGGCGTTGGCTTCGATTCTTGGTTCGATTTTCGGTTTGTGTGCGCTGGTCGGCGCCGCTGGCCTCATCGTGCAGCATAAAGGGCATCGTGAAACGCGTACCGACGAATTCGATGATGGAGCACGCGTCTGACGATTCTTTGGCGACAAACTGAATACATCCATCTATGTGAAGGCCCCGGCGGTTATTGAACTGCGCCCCGTTTGTTGGACGTTGTTAATTAGGATACAGCCCTAGACCGCGAGGGACATGCTCCGGAACTCCTCCGGGGTGCGTCCCTCGAGTCGTATCTGGCGTCGTCTGGTGTTCCAATGCACGATGTACGCGTCCAGCTCGGCCTTGAACCGCTCGAACGAGTCGAGCACACGGCCGCGGTAGAACTCGTCCTTCAAGTGGCCGAAGACCTGCTCGGTCGCCGCGTTGTCCAGGCAGTTGCCCTTGCGGCTCATGGACTGGCGGATGCCGAGGCGTTCGAGCTCGTCCCGCCACCATTGGTGCTGGTACTGCCATCCCATATCTCCCGTACCATCGGCTCCACGTCCGGCCTGGACACGTGCGCCGGGCGCGACAGGTGGTGGTAGTACGTGGATTTCGGCAGCCCGGCTATCCTCAGGAGGTGGCCGAGCCGGTGTCCCCGCCCTGCGAGCAGTCGGACGACGGCGCTTCGCTCGCGCCGCGTGACTTGGACGCCCGCAGGGCCCGGAGTTTTTCCAGGTACGCGACCTTCGCCTTCAGGTACGCGACCTTCGTCTCCCAGTCGTAGCGTCTGCTGCCGCCGCCTCCCATGACCGCCTCCTCGCCGTTGGACCTGTACAGCCCAATCCAGTTTCTCGCGGTATACACCGGTATGGCAAGCCTTCTGACGAGCGTGGCCTTGCCGGCTCCGGACTTGATGAGCTCCAGCGCCTCGCGCCGGAACCCGTCGTCGTAACGTCTCCTTCGATCCTCACGCATACGAAAGAACCGCACCTCCGATCATCGAATCTGAATTTCTTCAGTCCAACAATCGGGGTGCGGTTCATATTTACGCCGGGGTCTTCACATACACATACGTTGTCAGCGTTTTCAGGCTTTCTTCGCAGCTTGGGCGGTGGCGATCCACTTGTCAAGCAGCGCCGTGGCCTTGCCGGAGTCAACGGTCTGCTCCGCGATGGCGTAGGCGGCTTTGAACCGGTCAGCCAAGCTTGCGTCGCCCGGCACCAAATGACCGTCGGCGACGATTGCGGAAGCGGCGTTCAGCAGCGCGGTGGTACGGAACGACACATCCTTGCCTGCGAAGAAGTCTCGTGCCAGCTGCGCGTTGAGCGTCGGTTCGCCACCCTTCAGATCTGCGATGGTGACTTTGGCGAGGCCGAGTTCGACGGTCGGATCGAATTTGTTTTCGGTAACCTTGCCGTCCTTGAATTCCCAAATGGAGACCGGACCGGTCGGTGCCATCTCGTCAAGGCCTCATGGGAAGTGTAGACCATGCCGATCTGGCCGTTCGCCGCATATACGGCGGCCATGATCGGGCTCATCTTGCGATTAGCACAGCCGACGGCCATATGCTTCGGGCTTGCCGGGTTGGTCAGCGGACCAAGCACGTTGAACACGCATGGCACGCCGAGCGCGGCGCGAATCGGACCGACAAAACGCATGGCGGGGTGGAAGGTGCGTGCGAAAGCGAATGCGATGCCGCATTCGTTGCCGACTTCGCTCACTTGTTCCGGAGTCAAATCCATGGGCAGGCCGAGCGCTTCGAAGCAGTCAGCAGTGCCGCACTTGGATGAGGCCGCACGATTGCCGTGCTTGACGACTTTTACGCCTGCGGCCGCGGCTACGACGGCCCCCATGGATGACAGGTTCACGGTGGAGGCTCCGTCGCCACCGGTGCCGACGATGTCGGTGGTTTCACCGTCGATGTGCAGCGGAATGGCATGGGCCACCATGGCCTTCGCCGCGCCACGCACTTCGTCGGGGGTCAGCCCCAACTGCTGCTGGGTGGCGAGTACCGCGCCAACGGCCGCCGGATCGGCATTGCCGTTCATGAGGTCATCGACGAACCACTCGGATTCCTCGGCGCTCAAGTGGTCCCCTCCGACCAGCTTGGTGAGGATCGACTTCCATGTGATTTCGGCCATGATGCCCTCCTTGGCGCTGTCGCACGCCTTTATTGTTGTTCTGATGCCGCCAATTGTAACGATTGGACGTTTCCCCACGTCCGCACGTCCATATCACGAAACGGCCCATCGAAGATTCTTCAAAAAAGAAAACCTCCCCCGATTACGGTCGGGGGAGGTTATGTCATGAGCAAGTCAGCGACTCAGCGAATCACTGCTCGTTCTGGCCGTGGCACATCTTGTACTTACGACCAGAACCGCATGGGCACTGGGCGTTCTTGCCGGTTCCCGGGAAAGTGCGGCCATCCGCCCACGGAGAGTGGAGTTCCTCGCTCTTCGGACGCTTGTTGGCCGGGACCTTGCCTTCGGCGTGGCTGATCGGCTGCATGCCGACGATGCCCTTCTCGTTCTTCTGCTCGTCAGCCAGTTCATCGATGGTGGTCTTTTCGGCCTCGTCATCGGTCTCCGGCTCGCTCGGAGCGGTTTCGCCAGTGGCGGAGCTTCGCCATCCAGACCCATTACGGCTTCGGCCGCGTTCACGGCCTCATCCTCGTCGGATTCGGTGCTCTCATCCTCGGTCATGGCCACGCGTTCGATGTCCACGTGGAACAGCAGCTGGATGGTTTCCTCCTTGATGGCTTCGATCATGGAGTTGTACATCTGGTAGCCTTCACGCTGGTATTCGACCAGCGGGTCGCGCTGGCCCATGCCGCGCAGGCCGATGCCGTCCTTGAGGTAGTCCATCTCGTAGAGGTGTTCACGCCACTTGCGGTCGAGTACGGCGAGCACCACGCGGCGCTCGAGCTGGCGCAGGCCTTCGCTGCCGAGCTTGTCTTCGAAATCGGAGTACTGGTCCTTGGCGTCGGAGACGATGAGCTCCTTCAGGGCTTCAACGGCCTTGTCGCCCTTGAGCTTGTCGACGGCGTCCTTGGCCGCTTCCTGCTCCACGGCGATTGGGTACACGGAGGAGATGGCCTTGAACAGACCGTCCCAATCCCAATCGGCCGGCTTGTCGGAACCGTTGTTGGCGCCCTTGATGTAGCTCAGCACGGTGTCGTCGATGAACTTGAGGATGTCCTCGTGGATGTCGGCGCCCTTCAGCACAGCCTGACGCTCCGCATAAATGACGGTGCGCTGCTTGTTCATCACGTCATCGTACTTCAGCACGTTCTTACGGATTTCGAAGTTACGCGATTCGACGGCCTTCTGTGCGGTGCGCACGCCCTTGGAAACGCTCTTGGCTTCGATCGGCTCGCCTTCCGGCATGCCCTTGGCCATGACACGCGCCACCAGCTGGGTGTTGAACAGACGCATCAGATCATCTTCGAGGGACAGGTAGAAACGGGATTCACCCGGATCTCCCTGACGGCCGGAACGGCCGCGCAGCTGGTTGTCGATACGGCGGGATTCGTGGCGCTCGGTGCCGAGCACGTACAGACCGCCGAGCTTGACGACTTCCTCATGCTCGTCCTTGACCTGGTCCTTGATTTCGGCCAAAGTGCCCGGCCAACGCTTCTCGTACTCGTCCGGAGTGTCATCCGGAGAATAGCCTTCGGACTTGAGCTCCGCATCGGCGAGGAACTCGACGTTGCCGCCGAGCATGATATCGGTACCACGGCCTGCCATGTTGGTGGCCACGGTGACGGCGCCCTTACGGCCTGCGACGGCACAACGGCGGCTTCCTTGTCATGCTGCTTCGCGTTCAGCACCTGGTGAGGAATCTTGGCCACGTCAAGCAGAGAGGACACGACTTCGGAGGATTCCACGGATGCGGTACCCAGCAGGACCGGCTGGCCCTTCTTGTGGCGCTTGGCCACATCACGGACGATGGCGGCGAGCTTTTCCTTCTTGGTACGGAAGATCAGATCGTCCTTATCCTCGCGGATCATCGGCTTGTTGGTCGGAATCGGCAGCACGCCCAGCTTGTAGGTGCCCATGAATTCGGCGGCTTCGGTCTCTGCGGTACCGGTCATGCCTGCCAGCTTGTCGTACATGCGGAAGTAGTTCTGCAGGGTGATGGTGGCGAAGGTCTGGTTTTCGGCTTGACCTCCACGCCTTCCTTGGCTTCGATGGCTTGGTGCAGACCCTCGTTGTAACGGCGGCCCGGCAGGATACGTCCGGTGTGCTCGTCGACGATGAGCACTTCGCCGCCGGTCACGACGTAGTCGCGGTCACGCAGGAACAGCTCCTTGGCCTTGATGGCGTTGTTCAGATAGCCGATCAATGCGGTGTTGTTCGGTTCGTACAGGTTGTCGATGCCGAGATAGTCCTCGACCTTGGTGATGCCCGGATCAAGGATGCCGACGACCTTCTTCTTCTCGTCGACCTCATAGTCCTCGTCACGGTTGAGCTTCAGAACCAGGCGCGCGAACTGGCGGTACCAGCGGGTCACGTCGCCCTCGGCCGGACCGGAGATGATCAACGGGGTACGAGCCTCATCGATAAGAATGGAGTCGACCTCATCGACGATGGCGTAGTGGTGGCCACGCTGTACGAGATCGGACTTCTCCCACGCCATGTTGTCGCGCAGGTAATCAAAACCGAATTCGTTGTTGGTGCCGTAGGTGATGTCGGCGTTGTACTGCTTGCGACGCTCCGGCGGCTTCTGGTTGGTGATGATGCAGCCGGTGCTCATGCCGAGGAAGCGATAGACACGGCCCATCAGCTCGGCCTGGTAGCTGGCCAGATAGTCGTTGACGGTGACGACGTGGACGCCCTGACCGTCGAGTGCGTTCAGGTAGGCCGGCAACGTGGCCACAAGGGTCTTGCCTTCACCGGTCTTCATTTCGGCGATGTTGCCCCAGTGCAGAGCGGCGCCGCCCATGAGCTGCACGTCGAAGTGGCGCAGGCCCAAGGTTCGCTTGGAAGCTTCACGCACGGTGGCGAAGGCTTCCGGCATGAGCTTGTCAAGGGACTCGCCGTTTTCGATACGCTGCTTGAACTTGGCGGTCTGGCCCTTGAGCTCCTCGTCGTCAAGCGCCGCGATCTCGTCCTCCAAGGCGTTCGTCGCTTTGGCCACGTTCTCAAGCTTCTTGATCTGTCGGCCTTCACCCATGCGTAGGGCTTTGTCAACGATATCTACCACAATCACTCCCTTTGTGTATGGTGACTTTCCTCGATTGAGGATAGTCGCTTTCTCGCGATTTCCGAAAAGCTCCGTCCATTTTACGTAAGTTTTGACGTATCTTGTTTTTCGCATAAGAAAAGAGGCCCGCATGTATGACATGCGAGCCTCTTATCGTTCAGTTTTCAGCCATTAGCCATTACTTCTTGGCCACATTCTCCGGAGTGTCGATTTCGAAGACGCCGTAGCTCCAACCGTGACGGTGGTAGACGACGGATGGACGACCGGTTTCCTTGTTGACGAACAGGAAGAAGTCGTGACCGATCAGCTCCATCTCGTACAGGGCCTCGTCAATGGTCATCGGCTCGGCGATATGCAGCTTGCGGCGGATGACGATTGGGGTGTCACCGACCTGGACCTCGACGGATTCGCCAGGGCCGAGATCAGCGGAAACGGCGTCGGCCGGGCTATTGTTCGGCGCTTCCGGCTCCGGCTCCTCGACGACGACCGGCTCGACCGGGCCAGATCGACCGGGACCGGATCGGTGTAGCCACGACGATGGTCCTTGCGGCGGTCGCGGGTACGGCGCAGACGAAGCGTCAGCTTGTCGAGAGCCAAATCGAGAGCACTGAACTCGTCGGCGCTGGAGGCTTCGGCACGCACCACGGTACGACCTGCGATGACGGTGATCTCAACGCGCTTGGCGGTGTCGGCCTGACGCGGATTGCCTCGTGGGACAGCACAATCTGGACACGCTGCGCATCCGGGGCGATAGCGGTCACACGATTCATCTTGCTTTCGACAACGTCACGGAACCTTTGCTTGATCTGCGTATGACGTCCGGTAACGACGATTTCCATGTGGACCTCCCTAGACTCAAGCGGTGTTAACCGCTATATACGGACCAACCAGCTGCATCGCTGCTTGGTAGTCATCATTGTATCCATAAGATTGGTGATTTGCTGGAAAACTCCCCGAGAAAACAAAAGTTTTTTTACGCTTTGCTTTCGACGATTCTCTTGCTATAGTTGTGCGTTTGAGACCTCTTGATGGCCGCGACCGATTTTGTCGGTTGAGGAACTTCCGGGCTCCATAGAGCACGATGGCGGATAACGTCCGCCCAGGGCGACCTGAGAGATAGCGCAGCAGAGAATAGACCGCCTTACCGGTTTCGGCCGGTGGGTAAGGGTGAAACGGCGGTGTAAGAGACCACCGGGCCGCTGGTGACAGTTGGCCGCATGGCAAGCCTCATCGGGAGCAAGGCCAAGCAGAAGGCGTTCGAGGACTGCTCGTCCGAAGCCTTCGGGTAGCTGCTAGAGCCTGACGGCAACGCCAGGTCGAGATGGATGGCCATCCGTGCCGTTGGCACGACAGAACCCGGGGTATAAGAGGTCTCACTCTCCACTCTTTATGTTTTGAGGATTTCTTTACACCAGCCTCTTTATGAAACTGACGTCACGCCCTTGGTCAACGGTCGCCGTCAATCAAACAGTTCCTGTGCGATTTGGCGCAGAATCTCAGGATTATGGCCTTTTCTGCCGCCCGCGCTCCAGAAGCGGCGCCTACGTACATCGCGTTCCAGACCGGCGGTTTTTCTCGCGGTTCTACGGCCTAATTCCCATGCGGCTTCAGTAAACACGCCGTAGGATTCCGCCTCATCACAAACCTGTTGGGCCAGCCTACGGTCGACGCCTTTCCGTGTAAGCTCAGCGACCGCGCCTCTACATCCCATAAGACGGGTCGCACAGTAGCGCACCGCGGATTGCGCGTAGGCTTCATCGTCAATCAGTTGAACCCTTGTCAGTCTTTCGATGACGTCGTCAACCACTTCAGAGGTATAGCCCTTACCAATCAGGCGCTCACGCAGTGCGCCGGAAGGTCGAGGCGCAGCGTCCAGCAATCGCAATGCGGCTTCCCTGCATGCGTCAAGATCATTTGGATCCTTTGCGGCAGTAGAATCGCCGTTCCCGACACGCCCAGCGTGTCGCGCGTGTCGTGGCGTTTTCGTCGCATTTGCGCTTCCAGCGAACAAACTGGAACGGTCAGGTTTCGTTCGACGGTTCCACCTCTGAACGTTCGTGCGTTCTGGATCCTCTGAAGAAAGGGCAAGGCCCCCAGTATCGGCCGACGCGGCTGAAGGCCCTGTTCCTTAAGGAAACGTTCGGCGCTGATCATATGTCAGGCTTTGGCGGCTTTTGAAGTTTTAGACGTCTTACCATCATCCGGCGCGCCCGCGGCGTCCTCCGCCCCATCGTCCTCGGCGAACTGGTCGGTAGGTTTGATCAGACCGAATGCCGCCTTGACCTTGTTCTCGATTTCCTCTGTGAGTTCCGGATTGTCCTTGAGGAACTGACGCACGTTTTCGCGTCCTTGCCCCAGCTGGTCGCCCTCATAGGTGAACCACGAGCCAGACTTTTTGACGACGTTGGCCTGCAACGCCATATCAAGCACGGAACCTTCCTTGGAGATGCCCTCGCCGTACAGCACATCGAATTCGGCGGTCTTGAACGGCGGAGCCATCTTGTTCTTAACAACCTTGACCTTGGTACGGTTGCCGACAGCCTCATCACCGTTCTTAATAGTCTGGATACGGCGGATGTCCATACGTACGGACGCGTAGAACTTCAATGCCTTGCCGCCGGTGGTGGTCTCCGGATTACCGAAGAACACGCCAATTTTCTCACGCAACTGGTTGATGAAGATGGCGGTGGTACCGGCTTGCGCCAGCGCACCGGTCATCTTACGCAACGCCTGACTCATCAGGCGCGCCTGCAGGCCGACATGGCTGTCTCCCATCTCGCCTTCGATTTCCGCTTTCGGCACCAAGGCCGCGACGGAATCGATGACAATCACGTCAAGCGCGCCGGAACGAATCAGCATGTCGGCGATTTCCAATGCCTGCTCGCCATTGTCCGGCTGAGAGACGATCAACGAATCGGTGTCGACGCCCAGCTTACGGGCATAGACCGGATCGAGCGCATGCTCGGCATCGATGAATGCGGCCACACCGCCGGCCTTCTGGCATTGGCCACCACATGCAGCGCCAATGTGGTCTTACCAGAGGATTCCGGTCCGTAAATCTCCACAATACGGCCTTTAGGCAGGCCGCCGATGCCTAATGCCATATCCAAAGCCAAGGATCCGGTCGGAATGACCTCGACATCCTGTTCCGGGCGGTCGCCAAGTCTCATGGCCGATCCCTTGCCGAAGCTTTTCTCGACCTGCGCGAGCGCTGTGTCGAGCGCGGCCTGACGGCGCGGATCGATTCCATTCGCGGACTTGTTCTGTGCGGCGTTCTTTGCCGCGCTCGTCTGTGCCATGACTACTCCTTGTTGTTGACCGAGACGAATGAATGGATTCACCGTAAAACCGCATCATCCATCTGCGCAAGTTCAATCGGCCATTGTGTCGAAGAACATGCATTTCGACACGCCGAAGACCGCTTTCCCTTGAAATTCCAGCATTCTGAAACTTCGCGGCGAGCCGTTGACGACCTGCCCAATCCGTGCTTCTGTGGATAACTATACCCCATTATCCGAACATCTGTTCGAAATCGGTGTTTTGCGATAGCCGAACTCCGCCTAACGCACCGGCATTGGTGGCGCGTTATGGTCCTTTCCCCAACGTTTGGAGTCAGGAATGTTCATCTGGTCGCACAGAACGTTCCATACCACGCGGGGCTCCTCCCCCATTTCAAGCGCTTCGACGGCTGTCAGACCGTTCAATCGATCAAGCACTTGGTCACGTGCGAGCGCGCGGCCATAGCTACGGCCGAGTACCTCTTCAAGCAACTGCCAAAATTCACGTTCCTGCACGCGCTCAAGTGTACACAGCAAGCGCAACCAAAAGAAAACGCCCGACGGAACAAGCCGCCGGGCGTAGACGTCCAACAGGAATCAGATTGCGACGGAATCGAGATAATCAGCGACCATGCGCAGCATCTGCGCCGTGGAGACGCCCAACGATTGCGCAATCGAGCTCAGCAGCTCGGAGCTGGCCTCTTTTTGGCCACGCTCCACTTCGGAGAGGTAGCCCAACGACACTCCGGCCTTTTCGCTCACCTCACGCAACGTTTTGTGGTCATGGGTGCGCAGATCGCGCAGTACATGGCCGATGGCCTCGCGAAGCGATACCTCTCTGGGTTCGTCGGTGGTTTCCGTGGCTGCCGACATGGATCGTGCGGAAACGCGTTCCGCGTCTTCCTCCCGCCATATGCGGGTCAATGCGGCCTGGCGCTCGTCTTTGGCCTTTTTGGCCGCGCGGGCACGCAGCACCTGCTGCTGGGCGAACATCACCGCGCGGCGCTGGGCTGGGGTGAGTTCCCTGACGCGGGCGTTGCCGCTTTGCACCGTGGGAACCATCGCCTTGAGTTCCATCTGTTCCTTGGTGAGTGTCATCGTGTCCATGCCGCCAGCCCCTTTCGCTTTTCATACGTACGTCCACTATGGTCAACACCCATATTCGTGGATTATTCCTGTGAAAGTGCTGAAAGAGTCCTCAGTTTTTCCAGAATACATTGCACGGTTTCGTGCCGCACGGCTTCCCGATCACCCTTCAGACGCAGCTCATAAACAGCTGTTTGACGCGCACGAATGCCATTGAAGCCACAGGGCAGGGAGCAGCCGATGTACACTAGGCCGGCAGGTTTGTCACCATCCGGTCCTGGCCCTGCAACACCGGTAGTGGCCAAGCCGATGACACAGTCTCCATCCTCGGTCTGTCGGTATAGTTGCGCGGTTCCCGCAGCCATCTGCCGCGCCACTTCGGGGTGGACCGCCCCTTCTCGGGCCAGCAGGTCGGCATTCACGCCGAGAATCTTGCTTTGGCGCGAATGTCGTAGGTCACCGCCGAGCCGAGGAACACTTTCGATGCGCCTGGTATGCGTACGAAGCGTCGGCGAGTAGACCTCCCGTCAGTGATTCGGCGGCGGCGATTTTGAAATGGTTGGCTTCGCAATAGCGTAAAACGGCTGCGGCCAGCTCATCGCATTGCGATTGGCTGGCCGCGGTCGACGAATTTTCGGATTCGCTCATCGGGATTTACTTGGTTTCCTTTTCGGATTTTGCGGTCTTCTTACGTCCGCCGAACGTGTTGACGAGGTATTCGCCGCCCGAATACAGGCATAGAATCAACGCCAGGTAAATCAGGGCGTACGTGATCGTGTAATAAACGGTCATCCACAGCGGAGTGGTGTTCATGCCATCAGCGAGGCTCCACATCGGCAGCATGAGCATGGCAAGGCCGATGCACTGGCACAGGGTCTTGTACTTGCCGGCTTGGGATGCGGCGATGACCTTGCCGCCGGTGTCGATGACGAAGAAACGCATGATGGTGATGCCGATCTCACGGATGAGGAACAGCGCGGTCACGACCCAGCCGAGCACTGCGTTGCCGAATTCGTTGAAGATGGCGGCGACGATCAGCGTGCCGCAGGTGAGCAGCTTATCTGCGATTGGGTCCATGAGCTTGCCCAGTTCGGTGACCTGATTATATTTGCGGGCCATCCAACCGTCGAGCTTATCGGTGCAGGCGGCGATGATGAAGATAATCGCCGCCACCCAGCGCATAGTCGTGTTTTTGGTACCCCATGCGCCTGCCATGACGTACAACGCCAGGAAGATGACGACCAGGACGATACGAGAGAAAGTGACGATGTTCGGCGGGGCGTTCCACCCGTCAAGCAGGGACGATTTGCGTTCTTCTTGCTTTTCCATACCGTTCACGTTACCCCGATACCACTACTTGGCGCAATGCGTGCGATTGTCGCGTTCCATCATGCGTGTCCGCAGCGTCGGCCGGCTGGGTAGAACCTGCGGTAAGCGATGAGGTTTCGCCCTTGATGAAGGCGAGCACCTGCGGCAGATCCTGCGGTTGGACGAGCACTTCGCGAGCTTTGGAGCCTTCGGACGGACCGACCACACCACGCGATTCAAGCAGATCCATGAGTCGGCCGGCTTTGGCGAATCCGACACGCAGTTTGCGCTGCAGCATGGAGGTTGAGCCGAACTGCGTGCTGACCACCAGTTCCGCCGCCTGCAACAGCACGTCCATGTCGTTGCCGATGTCCTCATCCGGCTCGATGGCCTTCTTTTCGGCCTCCTTGGCCATCTCCTCGATATCCTCGCGATAATGCGGCTTGCGCTGGGTTCGCACGAACTCCACCGCGCGACGGATTTCGGACTCGTCGACCCATGCGCCCTGCACGCGGATCGGCTTGGCCTGGCCCATCGGCAGGAACAACGCGTCACCTTGGCCGATCAGCGTTTCCGCACCGGTGGCGTCGAGGATGACTCGCGAATCGGTGGCGGATGAGGTGGCAAAAGCAAGTCGGGACGGGATGTTGGCCTTGATCAAGCCCGTGACCACGTCAACGGACGGGCGCTGCGTGGCGAGCACCAGATGCACGCCGGCGGCTCGCGCGAGCTGCGTGATGCGCTGGATGGAGCTCTCCACGTCGTTCTTGGCCACCATCATAAGGTCGGCCATTTCATCGACGACCACGAGGATATACGGGTATGGTGCGACCTTGCGTTTGGAGCCTGCGGGCGCATGCACCTTGCCAGCGCGCACGGCAGCGTTGAAGTCCTTGATGTGGCGGAATCCGAAGAATTCGAGGTCGCTGTATCGTGCGTCCATCTCCTTGACCACCCATTCCAAAGCCTGTGCGGCCTTCTTCGGATCGGTGATGATCGGGGTGAGCAAATGTGGAATGCCCGCATAGGCGGACAGTTCGACTCGTTTAGGATCGACCATGATCATGCGGACCTGGTCAGGCGTGGCGCGCATGATCACGGAGGTGAGCATGGAGTTGATGAAGCTCGACTTGCCGGAGCCGGTGGCGCCAGCCACCAACAGGTGGGGCATCTTGGTCAGGTCGGCGGTCACGAAATGGCCTTCCACATCCTTGCCGACGCCGGTGAGCATCGGATTCGGATCGTTCCGGGCCTTGTCGGAGCGCAGCACGTCGCCCAGCACCACGGTTTCGCGGTCGGAGTTCGGGATTTCGATGCCGATGGCGGATTTGCCTTCGATCACCGACAGGATGCGCACGTCGGAGCTGGCCACCGCGTAGGCGATGTTCTTCTGCAGGTTGGTGACCTTCTCGACCTTGACGCCAGGGCCAAGCTCCACCTCATACATGGTGACGGATGGTCCGCGCAGGAAGCCGATGACCTTCGCATCGACGTTGAACTGTTGGAAGGTACCGGTCAGCGCGCGGATCACACGATCGTTCTCCGGAGTGTGCGCGGCGTGCGGCGCGCCCTTCTTCAGAATGTTGAGGTCAGGCAGATGATACGGTCCCTCGGGAATGTCATCCGCCGCTTCCCCGTCAACGGCAGCAGCCGGCATATCGTCAAGGACCTCGCCGGTCGCGGCATCCACCATGACTTCCTTGCCGTTGGAGGTGCCGTCCTCGTCGATGACGCCCATGGGTCGTTTGGAGCGACGCCAACCGGCTTGATTTCGCTGGACGGCACCGGCTCGGCGACGCTGGGCATGGTGCCGCTCGCGGTGCCGATCGGCGCGGACGAGAAGGAGCGTCCGCGACCGTTCTGTGGCATGGCCGTGGTGCCGGACGGCGCAGCGGCGGAATAATCATCTGAATCATAATCATCGGCACGATAATCGTCCGAAGAAATGCTGCGTGGCGAATCGACCTGTTGGTACGGCTCGTCGACGATGGTTTCCGCGGTCTGTCCGTGCCGTTCGGCGGCATTAAGAAACGCTTCGTCGCCGGCGTAATGGTCAAGGTCGCCATCATCGACGTTCTTGCTCTTATGGGATGCGAAGCGTTGCTTCATACGCGTAAGGAAGCCCGGCCTATCGTCGTTTTCTCCATCCGCATCGGTGCCGTCGTGGGCGGGAACGCCTTCGGCGAAGGCGAGTGTCGTGCCCCCAACGCGGACTTCGTTCGGAAACTGTTCGGCCTCATCGTCAATGTCATCACGGTTTTTAGGCGTTCCAACAAACTTGGCCGCCAGAGCCTTCGCCTTGTCCGGTATCTGCGTGACCCGGGTATGGGTAATCAACAGCAACGAAAACAGGATGACGACTACGAAAATCGCAATGGAAAAGCCTTTGGAAAGCCCCCACGCCAACGGACAGCCAAGCACATAGCCAAGCAGGCCGCCTGCCCGCTGCAGCAAAGACATATCGAACTTCTGGGAGTCGGAGGCAATCGCCGCGTCAAGAATAGAGCAGACGGACCAGAGGATCATGAACCATCCGAGGGCCATATGGAGGTTCTCATCCTTGTTTTGCGTCTTGCGCATCAGACTGAACACCACAAGCGCCAGGAATACCGGCAGAATCACGCTGGTCAATCCGAACAGTCCGGAGGCCATGGCATGTAGGACCTGTCCGAAAGCGCCCTGGACACGGAACCATTCGGATGCGCAGAACAGCACCGCGAGAATGGCCATGATGAAACATGCGATGTCGCGGCGATATTTACGCAGTATGCCGGCGATCGGCGAGGAATCGACCTCGTCCATGACTTTGGTATCGCCGGAACGCGATTTGCCTGCGGAACCCTTGCCGCCTGATTTCGGGTTGGAAGATGCTGTTCGTGCCATAACAGGACTCGATTTTACCCATGGGCACCGCCATGGCACGACGACATCCGATACTTATCGAAAGTTTTTGCGTTCACGCCGTCAGGCGCTTCGGCTAGACGATATCGCCAAGATGATGCTGCGTGTACGCATCCGCCTGCACGTCGATCGCGTCGTAATCGCCGGCGTCGGCATGCTCGATGATGGCCATGGCATTGCCCAGCAGCGCGGGTTGAGAGCCTGCAGCCAGTGGATACGCGGATCGCGGCCAAACCATCCCATCTGTTTGCGTGCCAGACGCTTCGTCTTCTGCGCGATGCTCATGAACGTGTCATTTAAATCGCACAGGCCATCCAAATAGTCGACAACCTGCTGGTATCCAAGAGCCTTGCCTGCGGTGATGCCAAGCCGGGGACGGATACGCTCCACTTCCTCGACGAAACCGTTCTCCAGCATCTGCTTGGTACGGATGTCGATGCGGCGGTCAAGTTCCTCACGCGGCAAATCAAGGCCGATCTGCACGGTGGGAATCACATACCGGTAATGCGGCAGGCTCGCCGAATACGGCCGGCCCGTCACTTCGATGACCTCAAGCGCGCGGATGGTGCGTCGAGGATTGTGCGGATCCATGCGGGCCGCGGCTTCAGGATCCTTTGTCTTGAGCTCGTCGAACAGCGCACCGGCGCCTTCGACCTTTTCACGTTCCTCGAGCGTTTGCGCACCTCTGGGTCAGTGCCAGGAAAGGAAATGTCGTCGATGGCGGCACGGGCGTACAGACCGGAACCGCCCACGAGGATAGGGCGCACTCCCCTGGCCTGCAGTTCGGCGATTTTGGCGCGGGCGATCTCCTGGAAACGTGCCACGGACATGGCGTCGTCCGGTTCGATGATGTCAATCAGGTGGTGCCTGACCTCGGCCTGTTCCTCAGGACTCGCCTTGGCGGTGCCGATATCCATGCTCTTGTACATCTGGTAGGCATCGGCGTTGACGATTTCCGCCTGCTCGCCCTTGGCCTCCAACGCTTGGCAATGGCGATGCCAAGTCCCGTCTTGCCGGACGCAGTGGGACCGACGATGGACACGACCTTACGGGTTTCGGGCTTGCTTTCAGTGGCGGACGGCATAGGTTTGCCCCGCTTCCGGATTCGGATCGGCGATGAGATTGTGGCGTCCCGCATGGGTGACGGTGGCGGTCACGAAATCACCCACCTGCGGCATCGACTCGCCTTCCGGCACGCCGACATGCACCAGCACGCCCGTCTTCTCACGTCCAGTAACACGATGGGTGGCGGCATCCTTCTTGCCGGATGCGCCGGTGACCATCACCTCGACGTCACGGCCTTCGAAAGTCTTGAGATTCTCTTCGGTGATACGTTCCTGCAGCGCCACAAGACGTTCGAACCTGTCCTGCACCACGTCATGCGGAACCTGCTCCATCTCAGCCGCCGGCGTGCCGGGACGCGGCGAGTAGATGAACGTGAACGCGGAAGCGAATCGCGCCTCCTCCACCACGCGCAGGGTTTCCTGGAAGTCCTCCTCCGTTTCGCCGGGGAAGCCGACGATGATGTCGGTGGAGATCTGCGCGTCCGGCATGGCCTCGCGAATCTTGCGCAGAATGTCGAGGAACTTGGCGGAACGGTAGGAGCGGCGCATCGCACGAAGAATCCTGTCGGAACCCGACTGCAACGGGAAATGCAGCTGGTGCATGACGTTCGGCGTCTCGGCCATTGCTGCGATCACGTCGTCGGTGAAGGCCGCGGGATGCGGCGAGGTGAATCGTACGCGTTCCAAACCGTCAATCTCGCCGCACGCGCGCAGCAGCTTGGAGAAGGCAAACCGGTCGCCGATGCCGTAGCCGAAGGAGTTCACATTCTGGCCCAGCAACGTGACTTCCTTGGCGCCTTCGTCCACACATTGGCGGATTTCGGCGAGGATGTCTCCGGGACGACGGTCATGTTCCTTGCCGCGCGTGGTCGGCACGATGCAGAAGGTGCAGGTGTTGTTGCAGCCTACGGAGATGGCCACCCAGCTCGACACCTTCGACGCACGGTCGGTTGGCAGCTGGCTTGGGAAGTAGTTGAGTTCCTCCTGCACCTTCACCTGCGCGTGGCCTTCGATGCGGGCCTGGTCGAGCAGCTGAGGCAGGGATCCGATGTTCTTGGTACCGAACACGGCGTCGACCCACGGGGCTTTTTTCGCGATCTTCTCACGGTCGAGCTGCGCCATGCAGCCGCCGACCGCGATCTGCAGGTTCGGGCGTTCCCTCTTCAATTCGGCCCACAGTCCGATGGTGCCGTACATGCGTTCGGCGGCGTTTTCGCGCACCGCGCAGGTGTTCATGACGATCAGGTCGATGTCATGGTTGAGATACTGTTCCTCGGTGGCGGGCACGTAGCCGTCGGCCTCAAGCACGCCGGCGATGCGTTCGGAATCATGCACATTCATCTGGCATCCGAGCGTATGCACGTAGAACACGCCCTTGCCGCGCGTGGGGGTATCGTTCGCCGCCGGTTCGGCCAGTTTCGAGGCGCGCTCCGCCTCGGTCATCATGTCTTCGTTCATAACGCACCATGCTATCGGCAGGGCGGCACAGGCGTTTCGGAACGCGGGAACGCCCCGTTCTCGGCGCAATCGCAGGGCATTGACCCTCTTCGATACACAGCATACGTTCAGTTTTGCGGAAAGCGAGGCGGTACACTGTTCTTCCGTGATACTTGACAGGCAAAATCGAATTAACACCACCGAATTGCAGATGCGTCTGAAGAACGTCGACGTCGGCGAGGGATCACTTTCCCCCGAACAGATCACCGAGTTCATCGACCAGATGCAGGTGTATGAGGGTGCGATGTACGAGATCAGCACCAAATTGGAGATTCTTGACTCGGAATTCCAGGTGCGCTTCTCCCATAATCCAATTCACCATATGGAACGCCGTCTCAAATCGCTTAACTCGATCCTCGGCAAGCTGCAGCGCCGCAACCTGCCGTTGACCGTCGACGCCATCAAGGACAACCTGTTCGACGTGGCGGGCGTACGCGTGATCTGCAACTACCGCGACGACGTGTATTCCGTGGCGAATTATCTGTCCGCGCAAAGCGACATCCAAGTGCTGCGTGTCAAGGATTACATCAAGAACCCGAAGCAGAACGGTTACCGTTCGCTGCATGTCATCTACGCGGTGCCGGTGTTCCTGTCATCCGGACCGCACTACACGCCGGTAGAGGTTCAGCTACGCACCATCGCCATGGATTATTGGGCGAGCCTGGAGCATGCGCTGCGGTATAAGACGGATCTGCCGGACGCGAAGCTTGCCGAGCATTCGCAGACGCTGTTGGATTGCGCGCGCAGCCTGCAGAACATCGAGACGCAGATGCAGAACATCCATCGCGACATCAACAGCGCCCCGCGTGTGGGTGAGGCGCCGCAGGCGGACTGATGTTTTCGGAAAATGGCGATTGACGGACAAATCATTGCCTGTCAATCGCCATTTTTCGACGATATCGAACGTTATTCGCGCTTACGCAGCAATCGTGGTATTTTCACCGGAACCTGTGCGAGCACGGTGCCGATGAAAATCAGCGCGCAGCCGATGTAGGCTCGTGTGGTCATGACTTCGCCGAGCAGCAACGCGCCGCCCACCGCGGAGAAGAACGATTCGAGCGACATGATCACGGCCGCGCGCGACGGCGGCACCAGCTGCTGTCCGACCACCTGCAACGTGTATGCCACGCCGGCCGAGCCGATGCCGGCGTACACGATGGGAAACCAGCTTTGCATGGCGCCGGCCCAGTCGATGGAGCCTTCGCATAGGGAGCCGATCCAGCTCAGCAGCGCGGTGGTGGAAATTTGTCCGAAGGACAGCAGAATCGGATCCATCTTCTGTCCGAACGTGTCGATGACGAGAATATGGCCTGCGAATAGAACCGCAGTGGACAACAGCACCACGTCGGCAAGGGTGATCGAGCCGAATCCGTCGGTGATGCACAGCAGATAGAAGCCGACCACGGCGATGGCAACGCTGACGATGACGTTCATGGTCACGCGGCGGCGCAGAATAAGGAAGGCGAGCAGCGGCGTCATGACGATGTAGAGCGCCGTGATGAAGCCGGAACGGCCTGCGGAACCGGAATAGAGGATGCCGTATTGTTGGACGGTGCTGGCGGTGAACAATACGATGCCGCAGATGACGCTGACGACCACGGGATTGCCCAGGCATTTCGGCATGGCCACGGTTATACCGTTGCCAAGCGTGACGGTTGGACACTCATTCGATTCACGGCGTCGGCGTTCCTGTTCGGCGATGCCTCGACGGCGGAACCACAGCAACGGTATTAATGACAGCGCGCCCAATGTGAATCGCGTGGCCCCGAAGAACAGGGGCTCATGGAGGCCATGCCCTGCACTTGGGATACGAATGCGAAGCCCCAGATCATGGCCGTCAGAACAAGGCAGGCCATGCCGCCAATCTCTTTCCTCTGCATGAGCCACTACCCTATGGCACGTTTTTCGCCGACAGAAAAGCCTGACCATATTCTGGTCAGGCTTTTGTTTGAGGGTTCAGCGCAGAGGACGTCGCGGGATTTTTCAGTCGCGATCGCCGAAGAGCTGGAGAATATACAGGAACATGTTGATGAAGTCCAGATACAGGTTCAGCGCGCAGATGATGGAGACCTTCTTGACCATGTCCTCACCCTGGCCTGCGTACTGGGCGAACAGCGCGCGAGTAGCTTGGGCGTCGTAGACGGTCATGCCGGCGAACAGCACGAGGCCGATGGCGGAGATAACCATCAGCATGGTCTGTCCGGGAGCGAAGATCATAAGCAGCACTTCGGCGACGATCAGCACGATGAGGCCGACCAGCAGAATCGGACCGGCTTTGAGCATGTTGACCTTGGTGGTCATGCCCAGCATGGTGAGCGCGAAGAAGAAGCCGGCGCACAACGCCAGGGAGATGCCGATGGTGCCAAGATCATACGCCATGAAAATGGTGCTTAGCGAGAAGCCCATGATCGCGGCATACACGTAGAACATGACGCGTGCGGTGCTCGGCTTGATCTTTTCAATGCGGGCGCAAGATAGATGGCGATCACGATTTCGACGACGAACGGCGCCCAAGCGCCAATGACGCCAAGCGACTGGATGAGCGCGATGTAGGCACCGGTGGCTTGGGTGAGGATGGCCACAGCCGCGGTGACGAGCAGGCCGATGGTCATCTCACCGTAGGCACGGGTGACGGAAGCATGTTCGGCACGCTCATAGGAGTATGTCGCCTGAGCCGGAATGGTGGCCGCCGGAGCGCCCTGCGCATACATGTTCTGCGGCGCGTACTGGTATTGGTTCTGACCGTACGGATTCTGGCTGTACTGCCCGTACGAATTCTGGTTCGGATTGTATTGGTTCTGCCCATACGGCTGGCCGTTGAATCCATTAGCGTTGTTGCCTTGGGGCTGCTGACCGAATGTCATAATCGCTCCTTAACTCGATTACGCATCACAGTACGGTACTTTTCTGACTATTTCATGAGAGCCCACGTCTTACGGTGCCGAGCTGAAACTACCGGCACCGTATATCCAATGCGCAATCAGACCGTGAACTTGTGCACCACTTTCGCGCTATCGTTCAGGTCGAACAAATCAGTGACGTCGACCGTCACTTCGGAATCGTCTTTCAAGGTATATCCAATCGTCACGGTTCCGGTGGCTCCGGGCTGGACTTCGGCGAAATCAGAATTGGAATCGTATCCGGCAGGGTTCTCGCTGTAAATGGCGGTGTCGAGAGCTTGTCCATCTTGGAACACTTGCGGGCTGGCGAGGACCGCAAACGAATTGTTTTTATCCGTGTTGTTGGTCCATTCGAATGTGACCAACACCGTGGGCTGATTGTTATAGTCGTTGTTGCTACGTACCGCGGAGACGATTTTCACATGCATGGTCTTCAAATCGCCTTCCATATCCTGATCGCCCTTCGGCTGATTTTTTGCGGAGCCTTTTGCGGATGATTGTGAGCTTGACACGCCGGTGGCCTCGTCTATGGCCTTGCTTGCTGCGGACTGCATGGCCAGAGTAATGACGATGGCCAACACCGACAGCACCGCAGCGACAATCGCCAATGCCTTGCCGCGCTTTTTACCGCGGAACGTGCCGACCAATGCCACAATCGCAAGAATCACGCCAATGAAACCGAAAATCGCAGCAATGTTGTTGATAATCGGAATGAAGCTCAGCACGAAGCCAAGCGCGCCGAACACCACGCCGACAATGCCGCACACAGTCAGTCCCTTCTCTTCCTGATAGACCGGCTGCAGCGGAGGCTGGGGTTGGATGGGTTGCTGCGGGGAAATGTAGCCACTCATGATCGTTCCTTCTTCTCGAATCGGTTGAGACACTTTCGAGGGTACGGAATTCCGCGCTGGACCGGTATTGGACGAAAGGTCATTCCCGTCTGCACTTTGGGGCGTGCGAAACGCACGGAAGAACAATGGCGTCTTTCGGGGACGGGCCCAATAATGGTAGGTATGAGCGAGACGACGAATTCCCCGACCCCCATCGAAGTGCCGGTACGTACCAGAAACTGGCAAAGCATGGTGATGGTGGTCTGCGCGGGCTTCATGTGCTTGGCGCAGACCGCGTTCGCCGCGCAACGGTTCGGCCAGGATTCCGCCGTATACGTATGGATGGTGTTCTGCATGCTGGTGGCGTTCGCCATCGGGTTTCTGCTGCTCGCCCGTTCCCGTTATCCGCGTGCCACATTCGTCGCCGCGTGTGTGGTCGTGCTGGTTTTCCCATACGATCCCATTCTCGCTTTGATGGCGTTGACCGCGCTATTGGCCCGCCGTAATGACATGAAGACCACGGTTCGCGCGATCGTGGCGGGCGGTTTCGTCACGCTTGCCGCGCAGGTACGCGACGCGTTGCGGCCGCCGGAGGCATCCATCTGGCATATGGTGTTCGCCAAACCGGATACCGGCAGCAATATGGCACCGACCTAATCATGCTTGCCGATGACCGCACCATCGTCATCACCGCGATAGTTGCGGCATTGTTGGAGCTGGCCATCGCGACTTTGGCGGGGTTGCATATCCGTTCTCGCGCCTTGGCATCGCTGGCAACGGCCAAGGCGGACGCGGCGGATGCGCAGGTGGCTCAACTCAAAACCGCGATCGACAGTCAGCAGCTGGCCGACGCAATCGCGGCCGAAGCGCATGACACGCTCGCCCATTCGCTATCCCTGCTGGCGTTGAATGCGAGCGCGCTGCAAGCCGAGTCGAAGAAGCTCGCGGCCGAAGCGGGAAGTCTGGACGCCGGCCAACTGGCCGGGCAGGCCAGCCGAATCGCGGACAAAACCGAGGAGATTCGCAAACAGGCGGCAGGAGCGTTGGACGAGGCGCACATCTCATCCGCGGGAGACAGATTATGCATGGGCCGGGTACAGATGGCGCGTTTGGTTGAACGTGCGGATCTGCCGGACCAATTATGAGGCGAAGGATTCTACGGCAGTGGAGACTCCGTTACGTCCATGAAACGCCGGTGCACCCCCTCCCATAAACTAGAAAACAGTATGCCGCACCTGCGGTGCAAACGTTATCAATGAGGGATGGCGGTCGATATGGCGATCAGCGCGACGGAAAAACCCCTGGGCAAAGTGTTCACTTCCGATTACCAACTCACCATCCCTTCGTTCCAACGCGCGTACACGTGGCAGGCGGAGAACATCGAACAGCTCGTCAACGACCTTCAGGACGCCTGCGCCGACCCGGACACGCCTTACTTCCTCGGCTCGCTCATCCTCGTCAAGGACGGCCCCACCCAATACCAGGTCATCGACGGCCAACAGCGCCTCATCTCCCTGTCAATCATCGTCTCCGTGCTGCGCGAACTGGAAGACGACCCCGACCTCATCGACAGCCTCAACGACCTCATTTTGGAACCAGGCGACAAACTCCGCGGCATCAAAGCCGAGCCACGACTCACCCTGCGAGAACGCGACACCGACTTCTTCCGCATGTACGTGCAGGAAGGCGATTTGGAAGGCCTGTTCGATCTGAGGGACAACGACATCGCCTCGCACGCGCAACGCAACATCGCCGTCAACACCCGCCGCACATTCGACCTGCTCGCCGCCATGGACGCCAAAGACCGCCGCCGATTCGCCTCATACCTGGTCAACGGCGTCACCCTCGTCATCGTCACCACCGACGACCTCGCCGGCGCGCACCGCATCTTCGACGTGATGAACATGCGCGGCGTGCCACTGACCGCATCCGACGTGTTCAAAGCGAAAACCATCGCGGAAATATCCCCCGCCGCGCGTAACGCCTACGCCACACGATGGGACGACATCATGGACCCGCTCGGCGATGACTCGCACACGCTCGAAGAGTTCTTCTCCGACCTGCACCTGATCGTCTCGCACAAGGCCGTCTGCACACAGCTGCTTGAGGAATTCCGCAAAGACGTGCTCAAACCATACGTGAAGAAACAGAACGTCATCTCCTTCATCGACGATCTGCTCGCCCCTTATGCCAACGCGTGGCTCATCCTCAACCGTCCGACCGACGCCAACCTGCCAGACGACATCGTGGCCATGCTCGTCTCACTCGCCGACTACCAGACCACCGACTGGAAACCCGTGGCCATGTGGGCGCTCGTCAACTCCATCCGCAACCTCGGCAGCGCCAACGCACAAGTGTTCTCCACACCCGGAAATATCGGGAACGAAACCACGAACGCGCACGACGAACGCCTCCAATTACACGACATCGACAGACTCCACGACGTTCTCGCCGCACTCGAACGCGTCACCGGCGTCGACAGCCTCAACCGGCAAAGCCCACTCGCCCGACGCACACGCGCCGCAAGCGCCATCCGAGACCTCAACAAAGGCCATACCCTCCAACAGATCCGTGGATTCCTCATCACCGACGAGGACCGACGTTCCGCACTCGCGCATCTACGTGGCGAGTTGCAGACCAGTCCCGCCATGAAGAAACTTCTGCTCATCCGCGCCAACGAGCAGAAGGCCGGCTACCGCATCACCCGACCGCGCAGTCTCAAAGCGTTGCCGATCATGCCCGAACAGGTCAGCGCGAAATCCGATTTCGCCGCTTGGCCGGAGTCGGTGCGTGACCATTGGGCAAACCGCATCGGCAATTTGGTGCTTAGTCAGGCCAACGAAACCCAAGTCGCGCCACTCGCCACGTATGCGCAGCGGCGCGACCGCATGCTGTTGTCGGCAAGCTCCAGACGTTTTCCACTGACAGCCGAACTCGCCAATATCGCCGAATGCACACCACAGACGCTGCAATACCGGCAGGATGAGATGGTTCGGCTCATCGCCGACCATTGGAATATTCGTTACGATGCCGACGATACGGATTTGTCGACGTTGAACGAGGAGACGCTCAATGTGAAAGCTACGGCCTCCTCTCCCACGTCCAAACGCGTCAGCATTGCCCAAGTGCTGGAAGCCGGGCTGCTTATCGCCGGAGAGACCTTGGTATGGGAGCGTCCCCGCAAGGGCGAACGTTGGGTAGCGACCGTCACTTCCGAAGGCAAGCTGCGCATGGATGACGGCAGGGAGTATGCCACGCCTACTGCCGCGGCGCGTGCCGTTGGCGGCTCATCAGCGGGTCTTACCGTGTGGAAACGCACGTCGAATGGCCAGAAACTGAGTGACGTTTGGAAGGCGTATCGTCTGCGCAAGCACTGAGGACGCCGAACGACCAGATGGTCAGTCTCAACCAGCCGGATTCAATCAACCGGATTCAGCCGGTCAATGCCAGGCCAGCCATTCGACGGCGAGTTTGGTGCGATTGGAGATGTTGGTTTTGGCAAGTATGTCGCTGATGCGGTTGCGGACCGTGCCTTCGCTGAGAAACAGCCGTGACGCGATCTCACGATTGTCCAATCCCTCGGCCACAAGTTCCAGCACGTCCAATTCGCGTTCGGTAAGGCCGGCGAAACGTTCGGATGGTCCGCTGGAATCGGGGTTCCGAGATCCTTGAACTGCCTGCGCATCATCATGCGACACAACGCGATCGACTGATGAGGATTCGTCTGATGTCGTGGATTGCGGACTGACCCGCAGCTTGCTCAACACTTCGGCGCCCATGACCACTTGTCCGGCCATGACGGCTTGCACCGCGGGTATGACGGACGAAACGTCCTGTTTGATCAAGTAGCCTTTCGTGCCTATTTCCAACGCTTTGGCGATGTATGACTCGTCGGCGAATGTGGTGAGGATAAGGATTCGCGCGTTCGGATGCGCGTCAAGAATCGCCTCCGACGCTTGCAATCCATCCATTCCCGGCATCTGCACGTCGACCAGCAACACATCGGGGGCATCCATCTCATATTGGGTCACCGCATCCGTGCCGGTGTTGGCGGTCCATGCCACATCGGCGGTGCCGGTGGCTTCGAGAATCGTGGATAATGACGAGCAGACGATTGGATCATCGTCTGCGATCGCGACATGCATTAATGCGCTCCTTTCTCCGGTTGCGTCATTTCCGAGCCACTCGCCGGCTTGGGGATGGATACGAACACGCGCCAACCCTCGTGATACGGCCCGCAAATCGCGGAGCTCCCAACGCACGAGCCCGTTCCTCAATGTCCGAAATGCCGATGCCTGTGGAATCGTCCGGTCGAATGAACTGCATGGCGACGGCTTCAGCAGACGATCTTCTCACGGTTCCATCATCCTGCACGCACAGCTGCCACAATGCGGGGAAATCGCGCAGGGTGATTGAAACGTTCCTTGCCTGACTGTGTTTGACCGTATTGTTCAACGCCTCGCGAATCGCAGTGGCGAAGCAGCGGGACACGGCCGCCGGCGCTGAATCGATGCCGTTGACCAGCCTCACCCGCAAGGGGCCGGCGCCGTCCATGCTGTGCGCGGCCGTCTCAATCTGCGAAGCGAAATCCGTACCTTCGTCTTTCAAATCATGCACGGCTTTGCGCACCAAAGTCATAGCCTCGCTCACCGTGTCATGAATTTCACAGAAACGTTGGGCCGATTGTTCCTGTCCGGCAACCTGGGCCACCACGTGCGCCGCCTCGGTCTGCATGATGGCTCGGGTCAGCATGTGGCCGACATTGTCATGGATCTCACGTGCGATGCGTGTGCGTTCGGCAAGCGTCGCCGTGCGTACGGCCAACGCACGATCCTCGTCGTTTTCGGCGATCTGCGAGCGCAGGCGGCGAATCTGGTCGCGGCGGGAATCCTGCAATCGCCGCACTTCGCGGGCGAGGTTCGCGCAGCGCGTGCAAAGCAGACCGGCAGCGAATCCCAGAACCGTTTGGAGCACCATCAATATGATGATGGACAAGTCGGATGGAACGTGCGAGCCAATCGAACGGAAAATCACTATCGTCATGGGAAGAAGCCACAGCCATCGCGGCACCAACGCTTGCAAGAAGCGGCTGCCATCGACACCAGCGGACGATGATGCCGCGTTGAATGCTGCGATGGGAAGCATCAGATACCACGCCGGCACCAGGCATGCGCCGCAGTCAAGCATGACAATCAACGCCATCGCAAGCCACGAACCCGACGCGTATTCCCCCACCGCGGCACAACACACCGCCACAAGCGCGCCGCACATCAGGTCGAGGCCGACGTCTCCGGATGCGTATACGCCCATGATCATGCCCGTGGCCAGGAACACGGCTTGGAACAGCAACCGTTTCATGCCGCCTCCCGTCCGCCGATTCGTGTCTGATTGGTTCGCTTGCTTCCAGAGTAATGCACATGGCGCATGGCACAGCCGGCGGCATCAACGAAGGTGACATTTGTCATGTTCGAAAGTGACATCATTCCGGCAATTGTGACTACGCGCACCATGTCGGGGGCATCCGGCGGCACGACAATGGAATCAGAGGCATGGAGCACGAGAAAGGAGCTCGTCATGGGTGGACGCATGAATGACGCTGCCGATGCGGTCAGCGCGGTCAAGGTCTCGAAACTGGTGAAACGTTACGGAGACATGCTGGCGCTCGACTATTTCGATCTCGACGTGCATCAGGGGGAAATCTTCGGCCTGCTGGGGCCTAACGGCTCAGGCAAGACCACGGCGATCAACTGCATACTTGCGTTGCTCACGTTCGATGAGGGCACTGTGCGCGTGTTCGGCGAGCCGATCAGCCTACCAGCTATGCGTTGAAGCGGCGTATCGGCATTGTGCCGCAGAACGTGGCCGTGTTCAACGAATTGACCGTTGAGGAGAACATCGATTATTTCTGCTCGCTGTATGTTTCCGACAAGGCAAAACGTCGCATGCTCGTGGACGAGGCGTTGGATTTCGTAGGATTGCGCGATTACCGTACCTATCGTCCGGCGAAACTGTCCGGCGGTCTGCTGCGTCGTCTTAATATCGCCTGCGGCATCGCCCACAAGCCGGATCTGATCTTTTTCGACGAGCCGACCGTGGCCGTCGATCCACAAAGCCGCAATGCGATTCTCGAAGGTATCCAACGACTTAACCGCGAAGGCGCGACGGTGATCTACACCAGCCATTACATGGAGGAGGTCGAGCAGATCTGCGACCGCATCCTCATCATGGATCATGGCCGGCATCTGGCTCTTGGCACCGCGGAGGAACTTAAGGCGATGATCAGCACCGGCGAACGCATCAGCATCGAAACCGATGATCTGGGAGGGCGCTCAGATTCGGCCGATACGACGCTTGCGCGATTGCGCGCATTGCCGTTCGTGACCAACGCCGACTATGACGGCCATGAGCTGACGGTGAACTGCCGCCAGGGCGATCACAATCTCATCGACGTACTGCAGCTGTTGGAGCACGAGGGCACGAATATCGGGCATCTCTCCAGTCGCCAGCCGACGCTCAATGATGTGTTCCTGGAACTGACCGGCACCGCGTTACGCGACTGACTTGGCTTGCAAGGCTTGTGGCAAATCGAAAGGCATGTGACATCATGTGGCAGACGTTACTGATCAATCTCAAACTGCATTTGCGGGAGAAAACGCAACTGTTCTGGCTGTTCGCCTTCCCCATCATCCTGGCCACCATGTTCAACGGCATGTTCGGCAACATCGCGGAAAGTTTCGAATTGCACACACTTGACGTGGCCGTGGTCGAGGACAACGCGTGGAAGACGTCCTATGGGGCGCAGACGCTGATCGAAGGCATTTCATCCGAATCGTCTGCATTATCGGACAATCACGTGAAAGTGAGTGCCGATGGCAAGAATGGAACGGGACTCATCAACACGACCAAGGTGGAATCGATTGCGCAGGCGGAACAGCTGCTGGCCGACGGCACCGCGCAAGGCATGCTGCGAATCGATGACGGCAGATTGCGATTCTCCGTCTCACAGTCGACGCAATCGTCCGCGTCCGATGTGATGGCGTCGAGCAGCGGCTTGGATATTTCGCTGACGGTGCTGGGCAACATCGTGGACCTGTACAACCGCAACACCGATGTGGTGGTGGACATTGCGAAGCACAACCCCGAAGCTCTGATGAATGGCAAGGTGACCGGCAGCATCGGTTCGGCGAATGGCTATACAAAGGAAATCCAGCTGACGAATTTTAAACCGAGCGGTACGGCACGATATTACTATGCACTGCTGGGATTGGCCGCGTTGATGGCCATGAGCTTCGCCATCAACGTAGTGACGATGACGCAGGCGAATCTTTCGGCTTTGGGTGTCCGCCGTTCCGTTTCGCCGCTTCCGAAATCGCAGCAACTGCTGGCTGGATTCCTGTCCAGTTGGCTGTGTTCGTTCCTGAGTCTGACCGTGGCCATGCTGTATATCCGGTTCGTCTGTCATATTTCGTTGGGCGGACGTGAATGGGCTGGTGTGGGAGCATGTCTCATGGCTTCGTTCGCGGCGAGCGCATTCGGCACGTTGCTTGGCGCGCTGCCGAAGATTCCAACCGGCGCAAGCAGGGGCTGTGCACGGCGATCGCCTGCACGTTGTCATTGTTCTCCGGACTGTACGGTTCGTTCGCCATGCAGTTGAGCGACTTGATCGCCCAGCGCACACCGGTGCTGAGTCTGCTCAATCCGGCGCAGCAGATCACGAACCTGTTCTACGACATCCTCTATTACGACAATTTCAAACCGTTCTTCACCACCGCCGGCATCCTTGCCGCGATGAGCCTGGTCTGCCTTGCTGCGGCGACCGTTCTGTTGAGGAGGCAACGCTATGAATACCTGTAAGACGGCGCTGAGAATTCTCAAATCACGCAAGATGTACCTGGTCATCTATTTGGGGTTCATCGGCATCATGATGTTCGCCATCAGCTGGCAGATCATGCGTGGCTCGATGACGGGTGGCGATGAGGTGTTCCATCCCGATACGGCACGTGTGGCGGTGGTCGACCGCGATGGCGATGCCGATGGTATTTCATCCGCGCTGCGTTCCTATCTTGCGTTGGATGGCGAGATGGTGGACCTTGCCGACGATTCCGAAGCGTTGCAGCAAGCCGTCGCTTCGAACTATGTTGATTTGATCGCAATTGTGCCGCACGGCTTCGCTTCGGATTATCAGAAATATCTGGATGGTTCGTCAAATGACCAACCGACTGTCGAAACCGTTGTCAGCTACACTTCCGGAGCAGGCTCCCTTTCGCAGCTGGAAGTCAACGAATTCCTGTCATTGACACGCACCGCGTACTTGGGTCAAGCCGGGAAGCAACAGTCGATGGAAACGGCCATGCGGACGGCGTTGGATACCGCGAAAGCAGATGCCAAGACGTCGAAAATAGCGGTGGTGCAATCGCCATCCGCAGATACTGATAATACCAAGCCGGCGGCATCCGCATTCGCCGGCACCATCAAAACGGGACTCTATCCGTTGCTGCTGGTCATGCCGATCTGCACGTTCCTGGTGATTGGCACCTTCAATGACAGTGAGATTCGTCGCCGCCTGTATTCGTCGCCGACGCGTCTGGTGTCGTTGCAGATGCAGGAGATGCTCACCTGCGCCACCTTCGGCTTGGTGGTGTGCGTGGGTTACACGGCGGCGACATTGGTCTTGATGATGGCCGCAGGAGTGCCGTTCGACGGGATTACATCCACGAATGTGGCTTTGACGTTCGTGTCGCTGCTGGCGTACACGTTGATGGCAATCGCCTGCGGTTTCCTTCTGGGGTCGGTTGGTTTCTCGGAAATGGCGGTCAATGCGTTCGCCAACGTATTCGGTCTGCTGTGCATGTTCACGTCGGGTATGGCATTCCCCATCGATATGATGCCCGAACCGATGATCATGATCGGCAAGCTGCTGCCGGGATGGTGGCTGTGCGTGTCCATCGACAACGTGTTCGGGCTTGGCACGGCGGCCGCAACCGGCGTGGATTATGGTTCTTGGGCATCGTCAGTCGGCTTGGTGGCATTGTTTGCAGTGGCGTTCATCTGCCTTGGTCTGGCATTGGGGCGTATCCGTCGCACACGCCCGTCCTTGGCCTCCCCCACCACCACGCAGTTGGCCAAGTAAATCCCCAAGTGTTCCGTTCCATCGGCCGAGTCCCGATGGAACGGAACATCCGCCTTTGCCGTAGGCTCTCAATCAAATCGGATGGAACCGGACGAAATCGGACTAGGCTGAAAGCATGATCGACCACATTACACTTCATGTTTCGAACGCGGAACGCAGCATCGCATTCTATACGAAAGCTCTGTCTCCGCTCGGATACATTCCCAAAGCCCATCACGAACCGACCATCGGTTTCGGCGTGGATGACGGCACGCCCCGTTCGGATTTCTACATCTCCCCGATGGACGATCCGGCGCAACAGCCGATTCCCACGCATATCGCCTTCCGCGCAACGAACGAACAAGCGGTACGCGACTTTTATGAAGCCGCGATCACGGCAGGCGGAATGGATAACGGCAGACCCGGACCACGTGCCTACCATTCCGGGTATTACGCGGCCTTCGTGCTCGACCCCGACGGCAATAACATCGAAGCTGTCACAGACTGGTCGCACACAAGCCAATCATGAAATCGGCCGCCGAATCGCAAAAAGTCATCGGGTGACATTGCGCAGCCAACGGTACTTGCGGTAGTGCAACAACGCGGGAACCATTTTGATGCATTCGTCGGTGTTGAGCAGCGCATACACCACCAACACGGGCAGTTTGAACACGAACGCGGCCAACAGCCCGACCGGCACCACAATCAGCCACATGACGATGGCATCGCACATGAGACCGAACTTCGCATCGCCGCCGGCTGGAAAAATACCGGCGATCGTCAGATTCGTCATGCATCCGCATGCCGCGTAATATGCGCAGACGAACAGCATGACCGACAGGTACCGTGTGGCTTCGGGCGTAAGGTTCGCCCATTGCAAAGCCAGCGGACGCGCCGCGACAATCAACAGTCCCGTCGCGGTACCGACCACGGCCACCAGCACGCACATCCTGTCGCCCATCGCCTTCGCCTGTCGGAAATCTCCACGTCCCAGCAGATTGCCGACCAAAATGCCGCCGGCATTGCCCAGACCAAGGGACAGGCACACCAGCAGATCCTTGACGATATTGGCGATGGAATTGGCGGCGACTGCGTCCGCACCCAAATGTCCCATAATCACGGTGTACATGGTGAAACCACATCCCCACACCAATTCATTGCCAAGCACCGGCAGGCTGTATTTCCAGAAATCCTTCTGCAACGGCCCATCGGGATGCAGCACATGGCCAAGTCGCAGGTAGGGGCCACGACGGGTCGCCACGACCGACCATGCCAGCTCAATCGCACGCGAAATCACCGTGGATATAGCCGCGCCGAAAATGCCAAGCGCGGGAATGCCGAGACTGCCGATACCGTAAATCAGCGCCGCGTTCAACACGACGTGCACGATCACGCCAACCGTGCTGACCGTCATGCCCATCACTGCGGAGCCGGTGTTCTTCATCAGACACAGGTACATCTGGGACAGGCCGATGAACAAGTACGACAATGACGAAATCCGCAGATATCGCGCGCCAAGCATGATCAGCGTGCCGTCATTGGTCATGATGGACATCAACTGTTCCGGCACGAGCAGTGCCGCCAGGAAGAACGCCGTCGACAGCATTCCGGCATACAGCATGACGAATCCCAGCACGCGTTCCACCGCGTCACGGTTGCCGGCACCCCAATACTGCGCCACGAGAATGCTCATACCCAGGGTCAGGGCCGCAGTGAACAGGCTGAACAGGAACTGGAACTGCGTGGCGAGCGAGACGGCGGCCAACTCGTTTTGCCCTACCCCCGACAACATCAGCGTGTCGGCGCAGGACGACAACGACAGCATGAGCTGTTGGAAAGCGATAGGCAAAGCCAATTTGAATACATGGCCGAGGAATTCCCGGTCCGGCATGATGGTGCGCACGATAGTCTCCATTGGAATACAAGCCCGTTTCAGACGACGGGCGAACGAAAACGTCGGGATATGTAGGCCGACCAGCCTTATCCCGACGTTGGGCCGAATATTGGGCGAGGTTTTACAGCGAATCCTTCCATGCGCGGTATTCGGCGGCCTTGCCTCCCAGTATTCACGGTCCGCATCAGTGATCTTGCGAATCACATGGCACGGGTTGCCCACGGCCACCGAATGGGATGGGATATCCTTGGTCACCACGGAGCCTGCACCGATCACCACATCATCGCCGATGGTAACGCCCGGACAGACCACCACGCTGCCGCCGAACCACACGTCATTGCCGATGGTGATCGGACGGGCGCCTTCCGGACCGGAAGCGCGTACGGCCGCATCGATTGGATGGTATGGCGTGTACAGGCCGACGCGCGGGCCGAAGAAGACACGGTCGCCGATGGTGATTCTCGCCACGTCGAGGAAGATGCAGTCCATATTGGCATAGAAGTTGTCGCCGATATACGTGTTGCAGCCGTAATCGCAGTTGAATGGCGGTTCAAGGAACGCGCCTTTGCCGAGTGAACCGAACAGTTCGCGGAACAGCCTGTCACGTTCCTCGAACGCGTCGTATGCGGACGTGTTGATGGCGTGCACCAAGCGGCGTTTACGCATGTTCGCTTCACGCTGCATATCACCGCAAATATACAATTCGCCGGAAAGCATGCGTTCCCACTCGTTCGTAGGCACCGCCGCATTATCCACGGCAACGGCCGCACCTTCATTCTCCGCCATTGAAAGCTCCTTGTGAATCTGTTTGTCAATCGTTTGACGTCCTTTGACACCATTCAACACCACCAACATCGACGGCAGCACTCGCAATGTTGTAGAATCATCCTTGTTCTTTGCATTATCTACCGTTTATTAGAGTAGTCATGAACACTGCCGATGAAGACGCACAGATGGAACGGGACGAATGGGCCTCCCGTGAGGTGATGCCCATCACCAATTGGGGTCGCCGACCCGATGGTTCGGAGATAGTGCAGTATGACGCGCCGATGTTCTTCTCCTTCACCGAGCATTCGCTGCTCCACCAGTACCCCCATATGCGTGCGGAATGCCATTGGCATGTCGACCTTGAACTCACCTACATCATCCATGGGCATATGTGGTATTTCGTCAACGGAGAAACAGTCCGGCTCGATGAGGGGCAGGCGATTTTCGTCAACTCACGTCAGCTGCATTACGGTTTCACCAAGGACGGTTCCGATTGCGAATTCTCCTGCACGTTGCTCAATCCGGCTAAAATGTGCGCCTCATTCGAAGTGTACGACCGCTTCATCGCGCCGTTGATGGCGGAGAACACGATGCCATATGCCGTCATCACCGACGACACGGCCCCCGGTCGGCGGCTGCTCGCCACCATCCGACAGCTTCATGCGGCGAAATTCGGTCCGCTGGAGCGGTCAGCCGAACCGTTGCCCGCCGACGATATGACGCTAACCGACAATACCGAGGCGTTGACGGTGCTCAGCTGTTTCTATGCGGTCGTCCGCGACATACTGGCGATCGCCGGCAGTCATTGCGCGACTTCCACAGCGCCGCACCCCCGCATCGTGACGCTACGCAAGATGATCGATTACGTGCAGAGATATTACGTGCGTCCGATCACCTTGAAGCAAATCGCATCGGCCGGATCGGTGGGACGCACCACTTGCGCATCGATATTCCGCGAATCGCTCAACCAGTCGCCGATCGAATTCGTCAACGACGTGCGCGTGCGCGCCGCAGCCAACCTGCTGGTAACGAGCTCGCTGCCTATCGCCACGGTCGCCAAACAGACCGGTTTCTCATCCGCCAGTTTCTTCTCCCGCACCTTCCACCGGTTCATGGGCGTCACCCCCATCACGTACCGAACCACGCATACCAAGCGGAAATCCGAGGAATAAAAACAATCGGCTGCATGCCCCACGCCGTCACGCATAAGGACACGCAGCCGATTGCGTCACATCAAGCCGGAAAGGACACGTTCACTTCCTCTTCAGTCCGCGGGCGATGGAGGCGTTGCGCACCTCGACCGTGCCGTCGGTGGCGAAGACGCCCAACGACTCGCCCGGACGCTCGTACATGCGCACGTTCAACGCCACCCCATCCACGTACAACGTGCCGATGGTGTCGCCGACGACGAGACGGATGTGGTACGTATGCCCCGCCTCGAGGCCGATGGGCCGTTCCAGGCCGATGTTCATGACGTTGAACCACGGAAGGTTCGGGCTGTCCTCGAACACGTAGCGGTTCTCGGCCACGGGGAAGACGAACTGGTAGCCCAGCGCGGTGCCCTCGTCCTGGTTGACGCGCAGGCCGAACGAGCGCGTGCCCGCGTATCAGCCCCGTCCGATGCCTAGCGCATCAGGTTGCGCAGGACGTACTGGAGAATACCTCCGTTGCGGTAGTAGTCCGCTTCGCCTGGCGTATCGATGCGAACGACGGCATCGAATTCGGTCGTGGAACCGTCCGCGTGGGTGGCGGTGACGTGGACCGTCTTCGGGGTGACGCCCTTGTTGAGTTCCTCGACACCGGAGATGTCGTAGGTTTCGGTGCCGTTCAGGCCGAGACTCTCATACGATTCGCCTTCGGGGAACTGCAATGGCAGCACGCCCATGCCGATGAGGTTGGAACGGTGGATGCGTTCGAAGCTTTCGGTGATGACGGCTTTGACACCCAGCATGACGGTGCCCTTGGCGGCCCAGTCACGGGAGGAGCCGGTACCGTATTCCTTGCCTGCGAGCACGACGAGCGGCACATCATGGTCGATATAGTCGCGAGACGCTTCGAAGATCGTGGTCGGCTTCTTGTCGAGGAAGTCGTAGGTGTAGCCACCAGGGGTGATTTCCTCGCCGACGGAGGCGAGCAACTGGTTGCGCAGGCGGATGTTGCCAAACGTGCCGCGGACCATGACCTCATGGTTGCCTCGACGGGAACCGTAGGAGTTGAAGTTCTTCGGTTCGACGCCACGGTCGGTCAGGTATTTGCCTGCCGGGCTGGAGGCCTTGAACGCGCCTGCCGGGGAGATGTGGTCGGTGGTCACGGAGTCGCCGAGCAGCGCGAGCACGCGGGCGCCGTGGATGTCCTTGACCGGATCCGGGGTGGCCTTCATGCCGTCGAAGAAGGTCTGCTTGCGCACGTAGGTGGAGTTCTCATCCCATGCGAACAGTTCGCCTTCCGGCACGTCAAGGCCCTTCCAACGGCGGTCGCCTTCGAACACGGAGGCGTAATCCTTGAGGAACATCTCGCGGCTGACGGTGCCATCCACCACTGCGGCGACTTCCTCATTGGTAGGCCAGATGTCCTTCAGGTACACGTCGTTGCCGTCCTGGTCCTTGCCGAGCGGCTGGGTTTCGAAATCGAAATCCATAGTGCCGGCGAGCGCGTAGGCGATGACAAGCGGCGGGGACGCGAGGTAGTTCATCTTGACGTCCGGGCTGATGCGGCCTTCGAAGTTACGGTTGCCGGACAGCACGGAGGTGACGGTCAGGTCGTTGGCGTTGATGGCCTCGGAGATTTCCGGCAGCAGCGGGCCGGAGTTGCCGATGCAGGTGGCGCAGCCGAAGCCGACCAGCTGGTAGCCGAGCGCGTCAAGATCATCCTGCAGACCGGCGGCCTTCAGATAGTCGGCCACGACCTGGGAGCCCGGAGCAAGTGACGTCTTGACCCACGGCTTGGGCTTCAGTCCCTTGGCATGCGCGTTGCGGGCGATCAGGCCGGCGGCGATCATGACGGACGGGTTGGAGGTGTTGGTGCACGACGTGATGGACGCGATCGCCACGTCGCCGTTCTTGATATCGAAGTCGCCGCGGAAGTCAGTGGACACCGCGATCGGATCCTGCACGGTCTTGTCGGTTTCGTACGCCGGCAGCGTGGCTTCGAACTTCTCTTTCGATTCGGACAGCCTGATGCGGTCCTGAGGACGCTTCGGGCCTGCGATGGACGGCACGACGGTTCCGAGGTCGAGTTCCAGGTATTCGGAGTACTGCGGTTCTACGTAGTCCGGATCGGTGGCGTCGCCCCAGAGCTTGTTGGCTTTCGCGTAGGCTTCGACGAGAGCGATCTGCTCTTCGGAACGGCCGGTCAGACGCAGGTAGTCGAGGGTGACGTTGTCGATCGGAAAGATGCCACAGGTGGAGCCGAATTCCGGTCCCATGTTGCCGATGGTGGCGCGGTTGGCCAGCGGCACGGAAGCGATGCCTTCGCCGTAGAATTCCACGAATTTGCCGACCACACCGTGCTGGCGGAGCATGTCGGTGATGGTGAGGACCACGTCGGTGGCGGTGACGCCTTCCGGAATGGAACCGGTGAGCTTGAAGCCGACGACGCGCGGCACGAGCATGGAGATCGGCTGGCCGAGCATGGCGCTTCGGCTTCGATGCCGCCGACGCCCCAGCCGAGCACGCCCAGACCGTTGACGGTGGTGGTGTGCGAATCGGTGCCCACGCAGGAGTCGAGGTAGGCGAGGTCGCGACCGCGCTCCCCCGCCTTGGTCATGACGACTTTGGCGAGGTATTCGATGTTGACCTGGTGGATGATGCCGGTTCCCGGCGGCACCACGCGGAAGTTGCGGAAGGCCTGCTGGCCCCAACGCAGGAACTGGTAGCGTTCGCCGTTGCGCTGGTATTCGATGTCCATGTTCTGTTCGACCGCGTCGGCCACGCCGTACTTGTCGATCTGCACGGAATGGTCGATGACCATGTCGGACTGGACCTGCGGGTTGATGACTTCCGGATCTCCGCCAAGCTCCTTGACGGCGTCACGCATGGTGGCGAGGTCGACGATGCACGGCACGCCGGTGAAGTCCTGCATGACCACGCGGGACGGGGTGAACTGGATCTCGTGGCTCGGCTGTGCGGCCGGATCCCAATCCAACAGGGCCTTGACATGATCATCCGTGATGTTGGCGCCATCGATGTTGCGCACCAGGTTCTCAACAAGAACCTTCAACGAATACGGGAGATGATCGATGCCCGGCAAATCCGCGATACGGTAAAAGTCGTAATCCTTGCCGCCCACCTTCAGGGTGTCGAGCTGGTCGTCGCGCACAGACATGCTACCTCCGAGCTTTTGTGGCTGGTTGAAACTTTCCAGCAGCCGATTATCCGTTGCCAACGATACAGCCACGTTACTTCAGCACTGGCGTGTCTTCTTGAAACGTGAGAAAATGGCGACTATTTTCGGCACGCACCACAGGCACAGCACGAAAACGATGGCGGACACCACAAGCGCGATGCCCGTCGCCGCGAGCATTTCGCCGGACGGTATCACGAGCGCGAAGAAACGCGCGACGGGCGGAATGAACATGCCGGCCACGCCCGCCACGGCGAACGCCAATACCAGACCGCCTCTCCACGAGTTGAGTGGACGGGCCACGCGCGCCAGTACGAAGATGCCCATCATCAGCAGGATAATCGCGTTGACGCCACGAAGCATGCCCAGCTGCGCGGCGGAATGCTGTGCGTCCCAGCCCATGAACTTCGGCAACAGCCACGAATCGGCGAGAATCGACAGAGCCGTGGCGATGCCTCCCGGCAATGCGAAGTGCACCACGCGCCTGAGGAAGCCCGGAATGTAGCGGCGCGTGTTCGGCGCAAGCGCGAGGATGAACGCCGGCATGCCGATGGTGAGTGCGCCGATGTAGGTGATATGGCGGGGCAGGTATGGGAATGGGATCTGCGTCAGCACCACGCCGAGCGAGATCAGCGCGGAATATACGGTTTTGACGAGGAACAGGCTGGCCACGCGTTCCATGTTGGCCATGACCTGGCGTCCACGTGCCACCACATCGGGCAGATGCGAGAATTTCGAATCGACGAGCACCACTTGTGCGACGGCTTTGGTGGCGGGTGCCGCGTTGCCCATCGCGATGCCCAGGTCGGCCTCCTTGATGGCGAGCGCGTCGTTCACGCCGTCGCCGGTCATCGCCACGACATGATCGCCTAGGTGCAGCGCCTGGACGATCGCCTTCTTCTGGTCGGGCAGGACACGGCCGAGCACGTCCACGTTCTCCAGTACTTTCGCCAGTTCCGTGATGTCGGTGGGCAGTTCGCGCGCGTCCATGAAGCGTGGCTCCGCGTCTCCGGTGAGCCGTACTTTTCTTGCGATCGCACCGACGGTGACGGGATTGTCGCCGGAGATGATGCGGCAGCGCACGCCCTGCTCGCGGAACCAGGCGAGTGTGGCTTCGGCGTCGTCGCGAATGTGCTCGGAGCATAATACCAGCGCGACGGGCCGCGATGCGGGGTCGATGGCGGGATCGCTTTCGTAATCGGCGGGCGCCTTGCGTCATGCCGTGCGATCAGCAGCACGCGGTTGCCGTCGTGTGCGGAATCGTTGACCAGTCGAAGAACGTCGGCGTAATCGCCATCCAAGTGGGACAGCACGACTTCCGGCGCGCCCATCGTCCATACCGCGCCGTCATCGGCGATCGAGCTCCATTTGCGTGCCGACGAGAACGGAACGCGCGCCGCGACGGGACCGGCGGAGAATCCCTGCTTGCCCAGTCCGTTGAGAATCGCCAATCCGGTGCCGTTCGGCTGTCCTTCGTTCGACAGGTCGTACAACGCCTGTTTCACGGCATGTTCGTCAACGGTATTGGCTCCGATGCCATCCAGCATGCGTATTTCGTTGAGCATGATGCCGCCGTCGGTGACGGTGCCGGTTTTGTCGAGGTTCAGGCAGTCCACGCGTGCGAGGGTCTCCACGGATTCGAGCTCCTGCACGAGCGTGTTCTTGCGTGCCAAACGGATGGCGGCGAGCGCGAAGTTGAGCGAGGTGAGCAGTACGAGGCCTTCGGGGATCATGCCGACCACGCCAGCCACGGCGGACACCACGGCGGAACGCCATTGGCCGGTGGAGACGGCTACGTCCCAACCGCCGACCGCGTGCACCTGCGACCAGATGAGCAGCACGCACAGCGGCACGACGAGGAAGGTCATGAATTTGAGGATGGTGTTGATGCCCTTGTTGAGGTCGGACACGGTCTTTTTGTAGACCTTCGCCTGCGCGGTCAAGGTGGCGGCATAGCTGTGCGCGCCGACCGCGTTGACCTTGACCAAGGCCATGCCGGAGACCGCGGTGGATCCGGAATAGATGTCGTCGCCTTCGTTCTTGCGCACGGTGCGCGATTCGCCAGTGAGCATGGATTCGTCGAGCTCCAGGCCCCAGGTGCGCACGATCTGCGCGTCGGCGGGAACCTGTTCGCCGGAGCGGATCCACATGAGGTCGCCGAGCACGATTTCGTTGTGCGGCACTTCGACGTCCTTGCCGTCGCGTCGTACGAGATAGTCGGAGGCTACGAGGATGGAAAGCTTGTCGAGCGTTCGTTTGGCTTTCAGTTCGGTGATGATGCCGATGCCGGTGTTGATGAGGATGACGAGGCCGAACACGGCGTCTCTCCATGATCCCGTGACCAATACCATGACCATGGCGGCGAAGATGATGCCGTTGAACAGGGTGAACACGTTGGCTCGCACGATGTCGGCGAACGAACGTGACGTGGACGATTTGACGGCGTTGACCTGCCCGCTTTCCGTAAGGGCGGCGACTTCCGCTGCGGTGAGCCCCTTTTCACTGGTTTCAGGCATGGTTTGACTTTCGCTCATGCTGCCAGCTTACCGCTTGGCGATGCGCGCCCGCAGGCTTTTCCCGTAAAGCTCCGGCAAAATTCAGGGTTTTCTCAGGGTGCGTTCAGCGCCACGCATCCGAACCGATTCGAACTCACCCGAATGCGTGGAGCGGTTCACTGTTTGCCGCCGTGGCTGATGGTGGTGACGAGGATTGTTCTGTCGTGCGGGTCGTTGTTGGCTATGCCGGCTACCGCGTCGGCGAGCGGCGTCGCATCCGTCATGCGGTCGTTGATTGTGAGCGTCGCCGCGAACAGCGTGCTGTCGGTCGGCGTGGCGATCGGGTTGAGCAGTGCCACTGGAATGCCCGCCTGTCTTGCGGTTGTCAGCGTGTCGTACCAGCCGTCATGGTTCACGCCGGACACGTCGATTCCCGAAATGACGATGATGCTGACCATGCGTTGCGCCATATCCTCGACCGCTTGCCGGGCGGTGTCCTGCATGTCGACCGTGCCGGCGACCGGCAGATACACCGGCCTGAGCCCGCCCGCCTCCATGGCATCCAACGCCAGGCGATCGGTCTGTTCGTCTTGGGAGCCGATCATGGCCACGTCGAGACTGTTGCGGTCCTTCATGCTGTGGGCGACCGCATCGCCTGCGGACTGCGTATCTCCCACCGCGGCATTGTTCGGCGTGCAGCCGGCCAGCATGGAGATGCCGAAGACGGCTGCAAGGAGACCGGCTGCGGCACGCCGCGCGAAACCGGTCATCGTGTGGCTTTCCTGAATAGCGCCACCGTTTCGACATGGTGGGTGGTCGGATAGATGTCGAATGCGCGAATATCGGCAAGATCGTATCCGAGCGAGGCCAATGTGGCGGTGTCGCGTGCCAGCGATGCCGGGTCACAGGCGATGTATACGACGCTTCGCGCGCCGGATTTGGTGATCTGCCTGCATACCTTCGCACGTGCGCCGGCACGCGGCGGATCAAGCACCACGATATCGGGTTTGGCCAAATCGTTGCGTACGTTGGCAAGCGTCTTGGCCACATCGCCCACACGGGCGTCGACATTGCCCAAATGGATGGCCCTCAGATTGCGTTGCGCGTGTTTGACAGCGGTCTTGCCACCTTCCACGCTCAGCATGCGCGTGCGGCCGGCGCTTAACGTGGCCAACGGCAGCGTGAACAGGCCGGAACCGGAATACAAATCCCACAGGCATGCGGAAGCGGCGCCGTCAAGCTCGCCATGCACCAAGGACATCACATGGCCGGTCAACGCGATCGGCGCGTGACGGTGCATCTGCCAGAATCCGCCGGCGTCCACACCATATTCGAATTCACGTCCGCACACCGTCACCTTTTCGGTAAGCTCGCGATTGCCCGCCGTCACCTCGCCATCGACGAGCACGGCGTAGTTGTCGGCGATTTCGGCATTGCCGCGAGGCTCGGGAACAGACAGACGAATCTGCGATCCGGGAGTGAATCCCCCATCCCACACGTGTTCCTTCTCGGCCACGTTAAGCAACGCGCGACTGGCCAACGGCATGGTGTCGATCGGCACACGCACGTGGGTGCCGCGTCTGCGCATGGACGGTCGGCCGTTCTCGTCCGCGATCATCTCGATGCGGGTACGCCAGTGCAGCCCCTGCTCCGCCTCATCCTCGGGCATGCGCTCGATCGGCACGTCAACGTCGACATGGCCGAGACGTCTCATCTGTTCGGCGATGGACGTGGATTTCCATTTAAGCTGTCCGGGCAGTGAGACGTGCACCAAATCGGCACCGCCGACGCCGCCGCCCATGGCAAGCGGACCCGCCAACGGCCATACGGGTTCGACGCGGTCCTCGCTGGCTTCCAGCACTTCCGTCACTTCGCCAGTCCAAAAACGGTCCTCTCGATCATGTGGCTCGTCCAACACGACGCGTACCAGCTCGCCCGGCAACGCGAATCGCACGAACACGACGCGTCCATCGATGTGGCCGACGCAACGGCCTTGGTCGGCGTATCGTTCGATGCGGATGGTCGATTCCATCAGTGCTGTTCCTCCGTTTCGTTGTTGTCGTCCATCGCGTCGGCGTTTGGTTCGGCCAACGTCTTATGCCGATGCATGGGGGTGGCCACGATGAGGTACGACACCCAGATGGCCAACGCCCAGAACGGAATGCCCATGAGCAGACGTGCAGTGCCGAGCCAGCCGACCTGGTTGGACAGGTACAACGGCACCTGCACCACCAGTCGCAGTGAGAACACGCCGATCCACAACGCGGTGATGATGGTGTACGCGCGGTTCAATGCCTTGTCGCCACGCCAATCGGCAAGCCATGCGCGCAGATGCTCGGTTGGCAGTGTCCGGATGAATTCGATCACCAAGCCAAGTCCCGGTACACGTACCATCAACGAAATGGCGAGCAGCACGATGTAGAAGGCGTTGGTCAGGAATCCGAACATGTAGTAGTTGCGCGCCTCGTGGCTGTTCCATGCCAGATCAGGCAGATGCCGACTGCCAGAAGGCCGGAGACGGCGCCCATGACGGATTGGCGTTGGCATAGGCGGACGATCACCTGCAGTACGGCGAGGGCTGCGGATACGCCGATGGTCAGATGCAGGTCGGAGGTGATGACGAACATCACCACGAACACCACGCCCGGCAGCATCGATTCGACGACGCCGCGCGGACCGCCGATCGCGTCGATGACGGAGAAATCGTCGGCATCGTCGGCGTCGGCGAGCGCGCCGAGGCCGGTTCTTTTCTTGGTTTCGGTTTCAGCCATGCGTTTGTGTTTTCGTGGTCGTCGTTCGCTCAGCGCACTTCGGAGAACATCGGTCCACGCGACAACGTGGTCTTGACCTCGACCTGCTGGTCGGAGTCAAACGGTCCCTTCGGCTGGCCTGGAATGTCCATCGTCCTGCCTGCCTGTTCGGCTTCGGCGGCTTCCTTGGCGGCCTTGCGTTCGGCCGGGGCGACCGGCGGATGCATCGGGATGAGGTCACGCGGGGCCAGCGGGTCCTCGCCGCGTTCCACGACGATGTTGGAGAAAAGCTGGTTCAGCGCCTTGGTTTCGGCGTGGTCCGGATCGGTGGCGGCTTTGCCGGAGAAGATGCCGCGCAGCATCCACCGCGGTCCGTCCACACCGACGATGCGGGTGACGACCTTGCGTCCGCCCTTGACCACGACCGGCAGTGTCAGTTCGGTGCCGAACACGCCGTCGGTCTCCTTGGCGTCCTTGTTGGCCTCAACCAGGTCGGCGCGCACGTCATCCCACAGTCCCATGGTCTTCGGCGCGGCGAAGGCTTCGATCTCCACGCTGGAGGATCCGTAGGTGATGGTGGTGCCGAGCACCTGCTGGGTGGCGCGGTTGGCCTTCACGCGCAGTTCGATGCCTTGGAGGAACGGCAGATAGTAGGCGCCCATGTCGAGGTATTCGTCATAGTCGGGCACGTTCTCGTCGTCGACGTCCCACGGACCGTGCTCATCGCCACGGCCGTCGTACTCATCGGACGGTTCCGGAAGGATGGTTTCCTGAATTCCACCGGCGGGCGCCTCGGCGGTTTCGGAGATGGCCTCATCGGCCTTGTCGTTCTCTTCGGCGGCGGCTTCAGCGGCTTCCTCGCTCTGACGCTTCTTCTTGCCGAATCCAAACAGTCCCATGATGTTCCTCATTTCATTACGGTTGCAACGTGACTAGCCTAGCACCCATGCTTAATACGGCTGGGAATCGGAGTGTGTCCTCCCGTTGCCCGGCATTGGCCGGATGGCGGCCGCAAAAACTCACACGTCGTAGGTGATGCTCAGCGGCGCATGGTCCGACCATCGCAGGTCGTAGGTCGGAGCTTTGTCGATGACGAATCCGCGGGCCGTTTCGGCGAGTTCGGGTGTGGCGACTGGTAGTCGATCCTCCAGCCGACGTTGTTGTCGAAGGCGCGGCCCCGCTGGCTCCACCAGGTGTACGGTCCTTGGATGCCTCCGCACAGGAAACGCATCACATCCACGAATTCCAACTCCCCCAGCCATTTGTCCACGTAGGCGCGTTCCTCGGGCAGGAAGCCGGCGTGCTTCTCGTTGGCTTTCGCGTTCTTGATGTCGAGCGGCGTGTGCGCGATGTTGAAATCGCCGCACAATACCGCCTGCTTGCCGCCGTGCGCCGCTTCATCGCGCAGTTGTCCCATACGTACCAGCATGGTGTCGAGGAAACGGTATTTCTGCTTCATTTTCTCCGGATCGTCGGTGTTGCCGGCGTGCACGTACACGCATACGACAGTGACGGTGTAGCCTTGCGGGGTCTTCACATCCGCTTCGATCCAACGACCGGAATCGACGTCCTCGGCAAGTCCCGGCAGTCCGTAGCGTTTGTCGATGACGGGCAGCGCGGAGAGCAGACCGACGCCGGCGCGTCCCTTGATACGGCAGATCTCGTTCATGCGATCAAGCCCGCTTTGGTCGGCGATGCGTCCGGCGGTCGCGTATTCGAAGCCGAATTCGTCGAAGATGGGGTCGATTTCGTTTTGCGGGGCGCGTACTTCCTGCATGCACCACACGTCCGGCGTGTTCTTCGCGGCCCATTGCTCGATGCCTTTGCGTTTCGCCGCGCGGATTCCATTCACATTCGATGTCGTGATTGTGATCGTCATAGCGCCTTAGCCTAGCCGGAATACAAGAAAACCTCCCTTGTGGGAAGGGAGGTTTTCCAGATGGCTGACGCGATCAGTCGAGTCCGAGCTGCAGCTTGCCGCCCGGGATGGCGTCCAGCAGGTCGCGGGTGTACTGCTTCTTCGGATGGTCGAAGACCTCGTCGGTGGTGGCATGCTCCACCAGCTTGCCGTGCTGCATCACCACGACCTCATCGGCGATCTGACGCACCACCGCCAGATCATGGGTGATGAACAGGTAGCTCAGTCCCTTTTCCGCCTGCAGGTCGTTGAGCAGGCGAAGCACCTGGTCCTGCACCAGCACGTCCAATGCGGAGACGGCCTCGTCGCAGACGATCACATCCGGATCGAGGGCCATGCGCGCGCGATGGCGATGCGCTGCCTTTGGCCGCCGGAAAGCTCGTTCGGATAACGGCTCATCACCGATTCCGGCAATTCCACCATGTCGATGAGCTCGCGCACACGCTTGGCACGGCTCTTCTTGTCTCCGATGCCGTGGATGCGCAGCGGCTCCTCGATGGACCGGTAGATGGAGTACATGGGGTCGAGCGATCCGTACGGGTTCTGGAACACCGGCTGCACATGACGTCGGAAGTCAAGCAACTCCTTGCCCTTGAATCCGGAGATGTCTTTGCCATCGTAGGTGACGGTGCCGGCGGTCGGCTCAAGCAGTTTCAGCACCATGTTGGCCACGGTGGATTTGCCGGAACCGGATTCGCCGACGATGGCCAATGTGGTGCCCTTCTTGATGGAGAAGCTCACATCGTCGACCGCTTGAACATCTCCTTCTTGCGCGGCAGTTTGAATTCCTTGGTCAGGTGATCCACCGTGATGATGGCTTCGCCCTTCTTCAGGGAATCCTCGTTCACCGCGTGCTCCATGACCGCGGTGGCGTCGCCGCCATGTTCCTTGACGGAGATGATGCGCTGCGATGCCAAGGACGGCGCAGCGGCGACCAAACGCTTGGTGTACGGATGCTGCGGATGCTGCAGCACTTCCAGTGAAGGACCGGATTCCACGACCTGGCCCTTGTACATGACCACGATATGCTGGGCGCGTTCCGCGGCCAGACCGAGATCGTGGGTGATGAACAGCACCGCGGTTCCCAGGGAATCGGTCAGCATGTGCAGATGGTCGAGGATCTTCTTCTGCACGGTCACGTCAAGCGCGGAGGTCGGCTCGTCGGCGATGAGCAGTTCCGGACGGCAGGCCAGACCGATGGCGATCAGCGCACGCTGACGCATGCCGCCGGAGAATTCGTGCGGGAACTGGCGGGCACGGGTGGCGGCGTCAGGCAGACCGGCCTCGGACAGCAGACCGGCGATGCGGTCGTCCATGGTGGAGCCGACCACATACTTCTTGGCGATGTACCATGCGTCATCGTCCTTCACCCCGGCTTCAATCAGGCCATCGGCCACACGCCAGCGGGTTTCGGATCCCGGAACCCATTCCTCGGCGAACCGGGCCATGATCTTGTCAAGCTCGTCACCGCTCTTGCCGATCTTGACAAGAGCCTCCTTGGCCGCGGCGATCAGATCAGGCAGTTCCTTGGAACCAAGGAAGGTCTCATCGTCATTGCCCTTGAGCTCCACTTCGTCACCGGCCAGGGCCTTGGCGAATTCGGAACGCTTTTCGTGGTCGATGTCCATGTTGTTGGCCACCAACGCTTCCTTGACCTGGGTGCGATGCGCCACACCGGGTTCAGGTTGCTCATCGGATCCTGCGGGACAAGACCCATCTTGCTACCACGGAGCTTGTCGAAATCCTTCTGCTTGAAGCCGGAGATCTCCTGGCCATCAAGCTTGATGGAGCCGCCGACCACATGGCCGGTTCCCGGAAGCAGGCCAAGCACGGCCATGGCGGAAGTGGATTTGCCGGAACCGGATTCGCCGACGATGGCCACCCACTGGCCGGGATACACGCTGAAGGACGAGTTGCGCACGGCATGCACGGCCTTGCCTTCATCGGTGGTGAAGTCGACCTGGAGGTTCTTGACCTCCAACAGCGGCCCGTGGGCGCGCTGCATGGCCTCGAGGTTGTTCTCGGTATTCATTTCAGTCATCGAATATCCCTTCACTTACACTCAGGCCGTACGGCTCTTCGGATCGAGCGCGTCCTTGACGGCGTCGCCCATCATGATGAATGCCAGCACGGTGATGGCCAGCGCGGCGGACGGGTAGAACAGCACCATCGGGTCAGTACGCAGGATGGACTGCGCGTTGGAGATGTCTCCGCCCCAGCTGACCGTGGTGGTGGGCAGGCCGACGCCCAGGAAGCTCAGCGTGGCCTCGAGCACGATGTAGGTGGCCAGCGAGGTGGTGCCGACCACGATGATCGGAGCCAGCGAATTCGGCAGGATGTGGCGGAACAGGTTGCGGATCGGGGTGGATCCCAGAGCGGTGGACGCCGTGTTGAATTCAAGGTTCTTGGCTTCCATCACAGCACCTCGCGCGATTCGTGCCACGGAGGTCCAGCCGAACAGCGTCATCACCAGAATGATCTTCCAGATGGAGCTGCTCGTTTTGAACATCTGGAGCACCACGATGGCGCCAAGCAGAATCGGCAGCGCGAGGAAGATATCGGTCAGTCGGCTCAGCACGGCGTCGACCCATCCTCCGAAGAAGCCGGCGATTGCGCCGATCAGCGTTCCGAGCAGCACCACCAGCAGTGTGGCGAACACGCCGACGCTCAGCGAGGTGCGGGTGCCGTAGACCACACGGGAGTATACGTCGCAACCTTGCAGGTCGAAGCCGAACGGATGGCCTGAGGAAGCCGGCTCAAGGGAATTGTCGAGCGTGCAGTAGTTCGGGTTCTGCTTGGTCAACACGCTCGGGAACAGCGCCACGAACACGATGAAGATGATCAGCAGTCCGGAGATGATGAACAGCGGGTTCTTACGCAGGGTTCGCCATGCGTCGGCCCACATGTTCGAAGCCGGTGCGGATTCGTCCATCGAGTCGACGGCCTTCAGGGGCGTCTCATCGAGCGGTGCCACATAGCGTTCCTGTCCCGGAAGCACGGTGGAAGGATTGGTCTCATTCATTTCGGTCATTTCTTGTTCCCTCCCTCGACTCACGCGTAACGGATTCGCGGATCAAGCGCGGCGTACAGCATGTCGACCAGCAGATTGCAAACCACGAAGATCAGCATGAGCAGCGTCACGATGGACACCACCAGGTTGCCTTCTCCCTTGAGGATGCTCTGATAGGTCAGGTAGCCGATGCCATGCACGTTGAAGATGGTTTCGGAGATCATCGCGCCGCCCATCAGTGCGCCAAGATCCTGGCCCAGATAGGTGACGACGGGGATCATGGAGTTGCGCAGCACGTGGCGCAGCATGACGGATTTGTTGTCCATGCCCTTGGCGCGCGCGGTGCGCACATAGTCGAGGGCGATGTTGGACGAAATCTCCGTACGGCTCAGACGGATGATGTACGCCATCGATACCGAGCCAAGCACCATGGCCGGCATCAGCAGATCAAGGAATCCTGGATTCGCTCCGGCGGTGACCGGCAGCAGATGCCACTTCACACCGAGGAAGTACTGGCAGAGGAAGCCGGTGACGAAGGTCGGCACGGAGATGAGCAGCAGGGAGAAGATCAGGATGACGGTATCGCACCACTTGCCCTTCTTCAGGCCGGAGATCACACCGAAGATCACGCCGAAAACCGCTTCGAACACGAAGGCCATCAGGGCGAGCTTGATGGTCACGGGGAAGGCGCGGCCGATCACGTCGATGACAAGCTGTCCGGAGAAGGTCTTGCCGAAGTCGAGGGTCAGCGCGTTCTTCAGGAACAGCAGATACTGGACGATGAACGGCTTGTCCAGATTGTATTCGGCACGGATCTGGCCGCGACCGCTTCGTTGACCGGCTTGTCGCCGAACATCGCCTTGACCGGTTCGCCCGGCAACGCGAACACCAGGCATACACCAGAAGCGTCGTGCCGAGAACCACAGGGATCATCTGCAGAATGCGTCGCAGAAGATACTTGCCCATTGGTTTCTCCTTTTGATTACTCACTCGTTCGCCAGCCGTTTGCGGCTTCGTCCCCTACGCTCACGCGTATAGGACATGAGGCCCGGGGCGGCCGGCGCTTGCCCCGTTACGTATCAGTGATACTGCACCACAATGCTTTATATTGCAGTTTCATGAAAGACAGCTGAAAATATACCCCACGCGCGGACATCTTCTGTTGATGTCGCATGTCCAGCCGTCATGGACCTCCGATGGAAGCCCCGTTTATTACGCGGAAAGGAAGGAACGGATATTCGAATCCGTTCCTTCCTTCATGTCGATCCTACGAAATCAAAATCAGAGAACGGCTCACTTGCCGGACTTGGTCATGTTCTCGTAGACCGGCAGGTTCTGCCAGTTCATCTCGAAGCCGGAGACACCGGTCGAGGCCACACCATAGGCATTGGCGTAGTACAGCGGAACGGCCGGCAGGTCGTTGAGCAGCACTTCCTGTGCCTGCTGGTACAGCTTGTTGGCGTCTGCGACGGACTTGGAGGCAGCGGCCTTGTCGCACAGCGCATCGAACTCCGGGTTCTTGTAGTCGCCATCGTTGGAGCCGTTGCCATCGGCAGCGGCGGAGGCGAAGTTCTGCACCAGGTAGTTTTCGGCGGACGGGTAATCCGGCTGCCAGCCGCTACGGAACGCGCCGTTCACCTTGCGGTCGGACACGGCGGTGCGGAAATCGTTGAAGGTCGGGTACGGGTTGGTGGCGGCCACGCCGGCGCCCAGCACGTTGTTGATGGAGTTGACCACGGCGGTGTAGATGACTTCGTGGCCACCATCGGCGTTGTAGGCGAAGGTGAGCTTGTCATCGGAGGTCCACGGGCTGATGGCGTTGGCCTTCGCCCACAGTTCCTTGGCCTTCTTCTCGTTGTACTTCAGGTTGCCGGAACCCTTGAGGGAATCGGAGTAGCCCGGGGTCAGCGGGGAGGTGAAGTCGGCGGCCGGGGTGCCGGTGCCGTTGAGCACCTTCTTGCAGATGTTCTCGCGGTTGATGGCCATGGAGACGGCCTGGCGACGCAGGGTGCCTTCCTCGGTGTCGGCTTCGAAGTGCTTCAGCTTGGCCGGGATGGTGAACTGTTGGATGACGGAGCCGGCCTTGTTGTAGGCCTGTACGGTGGAGTCCTTCTGGAAGGTCTTGGTGGCGGAGGCCGGGACGGACTCCATCACGTCGAGGGAACCGGACTGGATGTCGGCGTAGGCGGCCTCATCCTTGGTGTAGACCTTGAAGGTCACGCCGTCGTTCTTGGCGACGCGGTTGCCTTGTAGTCGGGGTTCTTCACCAGCACGATCTGGTTGTCGTGGTCCCAGGACTGGAACTTGTACGGGCCGTTGCCGACCGGCTTCTCGCCGAAGGCCTTCGGATCCTTGAAGAAGGATTCCGGCAGCGGAGCGAATGCGTTGTAGCCGACCTTGATGGCGAACACGGAGTCGGAACGGTTCAGGTCGACGGTGAATTCATGGTCGTTGACGACCTTCAGGCCCTCGAGCTGTTCGTCGCCCTTGAGCTTGTCTCCATCCTGGAGCTTGTCGTAGCCCTTGATGGTGGAGAAGAAGGAGGAGCCGAGCTGTGCGTTCTTGGCGTTGGCCGTGTAGCTCCATGCCTTGGTAAAGGATTCGGCGGTCACCGGGGTGCCGTCGGTGAACTTCCAACCATCCTTGAGCTTGATGGTGTACTGGGTGGCGTCATCGTTGGACTTGATGGACTCCGCCACTTCGTTGGAGGCATTGCCCTTGGCGTCGAAGGAAATCAGACGTGCGAACAGCAGGTCGAGCGGCTTGCCGCCGCCGGTCTCGTTGCAGTCGCCCGGGATGAGCGGGTTCTGCGGTTCGGAATTGTATGCGGTGATGACGTTGGAACCCTTGTCAGCGGTGGAGTCACCGCTGGAAGAGCCGCAACCGCTGAGCAGCATGCCGAATGCGCATGCGGCCGCAGCGAAAGCCAGAGCTTTCTTCTTCATGGAATTCATATTCTCCTTATCCATTATTTCCAGAGCCGTAAGACCCTGCTCAAAAAGAAGGCGGGCGTCAATACCGTGGCATCAACGTCCGTCTTCGTTCTGATGGTGGGTTCATTATCACTCGATTGAGGGACAACCGCTCCATATCCGAGGGAGGCCCATGCAAAATAGCCAAATCAAAACTCATCATCTGATAAAACAATCCGTTTTTCCCTCTTATCGCCGGAACAACTTATCCGCATCGTGCGTATGGACGGACGCGGACATATCCGTTCGCTGTCAGCGTACTTTGCCAATCCGCGTCACGCCCGTGGAAACGCCTGCCCGTATCGTGCCTTCAACTGTTCGATGGACACGTGTGTGTAACGTTGTGTGGTCTTCAGCGAGGAATGCCCCAGCATCTCCTGCACCTCACGCAGGTCCGCTCCCCCGTCGAGCATATGGGTCGCCGCACTGTGGCGCAACGCATGCGGACTGATGTCAGGCACGCCGGCCTCCCGTGCCCGGTCGTGCACCACCTTGCGCACCATACGTTGACCGATCCGCCCGCCCTGCGATCCCAAAAAGAACGCGTCGTCCGACATGTCACCGCATAGTACGGGACGGCCATGTTCCAGCCAATCACGCAAGGCCTTGTCGGCTGGTGCACCGAATGGCATGACACGCTGCTTGTCGCCTTTGCCGGTCACTTTCACCGTGCGGTTGCCGAATGTCACGTCGGCCACGTCGAGTCCGACCAGTTCCGCCACACGCATGCCGGTGGCATAGAGCAGTTCCAGCATGGCCGCGTCACGCAGCGCGATCGCCTGTTTTTTCATATTCGGTTCCTGCGATCGCGCCTCCATGCCGTCCTCATCAACGCGGTCCATCAGCTGCTGCGCCTGCGTTTCGTTCAATACCGCCGGCAGCGTATCGGGGATTTTCGGCGTCTGCAACGAAGCCGCCGGGTTGGCGGACGCCATGTCATGGTCGTACGCCCATGCGAAGAATCCACGCACGGCGACGGTTTTGCGCGCCATGCTGCTGCGTGCGTGATTTTTGGACGATTTGGCCATCCACAGGCGCAAATCCTCGATGGTCACCTCATTCAGATCCACGCAACCCTGTTTCCGCAACGCCACCAAGCATTCCTCGACATCGCTGCGGTACGCCCTGCGGGTGTTTGCGCTCAACCCTCGGTTGGCTTTCAGATAGGCGTCGAATCCGTCCAACGCATCATCGAAACACATGCAAACCACCTTCCGCTTCGTCTGAAATGAACAGACACCACGCAGACACCGTATAAATGCCATTCCGCAGCGCGATCGAATGTCATCTCACGCGATGGCACGATTCCATTATGTCCCCATACCGATAGACTGATGACGATTAGGCATCCTACGAACAGGCGGTATTATGACTCGTCATTCCATTCATGACGTACAGCATCCGACAGCCGAAAACCCCGATGATGGGATTGTGGCCAGCGCCATCGACCTGACCAAGGTCTACGGCTCAAAAGACAACGAAGTGATGGCGTTGGATCATGTGAATGTGGAATTCAAGCGCGGTGAAATGACCGCCATCATGGGCCCTTCCGGTTCCGGCAAGTCCACGCTCATGCATTGCATGGCCGGACTCGACGCCCCTTCGTCCGGCAAGGTGATGGTGGAGGGCCTCGAGGTCTCCTCCATGAACCAGAAGCAGCTGACGGATCTGCGCCGCGAACAGATCGGGTTCATTTTCCAGTCGTTCAATCTGGTGCCGACGCTGTCCGCCGAGGAGAACATCCTGCTGCCGTTGCAGATAGCGAAACGTCCGATCGACCGCGACTGGTTCAACCAAGTGGTCAAGGTGGTCGGTCTGGAGAAGCGGCTCACGCACCGTCCAAGCCAGCTGTCCGGCGGCCAGCAGCAGCGCGTGGCCTGCGCCCGCGCCATCATGGCACGACCGTCCGTGATCTTCGCCGACGAGCCGACCGGCAACCTCGACTCGCGTTCCAGCCGTGAAGTGCTTGGCTTCCTGCGCGATTCGGTACGCGACTACGGCCAGTCGATCGTCATGGTCACCCACGATCCGCGTGCGGCCTCCTTCGCGGACCGTGTGCTGGTGCTCGCCGACGGCAACATCACCCGCGACATGCAGCATCCGACGTACAACGAGATTCTTGAGGTGTTCGCCGGCGACGACGACATCGACGATGTTTCCAAGTACGCCGCCTCCACCGCCGTTCCGACCGTGACGGAGGACTCGCAGGCATGATTCGCATAGGATTGCGCGACGCGCGCAGCCATTTCGGCCGTTTCATCATGTCGATCGTGGCCATCGCGCTCGGCGTGAGTTTCGTGGTCGGCTCGTTCTGTTTCCGCGAAATGCTCAACAACCAGGTTTCACAGATGATGTCCACCAATGCGGACCATGACGTGTACGTGCGCGGTTCGCAGGAGAAGAAAAAAGATTCGTCGGCGATGTCGATGGGATCGACGAAAAGCTACAACGATGTCGACGTCGATCTGGCGGGCACGATAGCCAAGGTCGACGGTGTTTCCTCGGCACGCGTCGTGCACATGCTGTCCGGCGTGGTGCTGCTCGACAAGCATGGCGATGCGGTGACCACCATGGGTCTCCGACGCTCGCCATACGGCATGGGCAAGTCGTCGCCGTGGCGGTCCGCCAAGTTCACGACCGGCACGTGGCCGAAGAACGGCGATGAGATCGCCCTTCATTCCTTCGCCGCCGAACAGTCGGGTCTGAAGGTCGGCGATAAGACGAAAATCGTCTATCCGGACGGCGCTCATAAGGTGACCGTCAGCGGCATCTTCACCACCGATGCCAGCCAGGCAGGCGCCATCATCATCGCCATCGATCCCGTAACGGCCAAGGAAAAAGCCAGCAAGCAGTCGGACGATCCCGACAAGACGTCGCTGATCAGCATTTACGGCAATAAGACCATGCCGCTTGACGACAACGCGCAGCAGCAGCTGGCGGACCGTATCAACAAGGCGCTGCCGAGATCGGCGAAGGCGCATGCCATCACCGGTGACGAATACCGTGACGAATCAACCAAATCCACGCAGGACGCGCTCGGCTTCATCCAACCGCTTATTCTGATTTTCGCGGTGATCGCATTGTTTGTCGGCTCGTTCATCATCGCCAACACGTTCTCCATGATCGTGCGCGAGTCGATGCGCGGCTATGCGCTGCTGCGTTCCATCGGCGCTTCTCCCCTGCAAGTGTTCTCCACGGTGATCGTGCAAGCTCTGTTGCTGGGCCTGGTAGGTTCGCTCGCAGGCATCGGGCTCGGCTGGGGCATGGTCAAACTCATCGCATCCGGTTTGGCGAATATGGGTATGCCATTGACCGGCGCCACCAATCCGACCGTTTCCGACATGCTCGTCGGCCTTGTGGTCGGCATTGTGGTGACGTTGATCGGTGCGGCCCTGCCGGCGCGAAATGCGGCGCTTGCCCCGCCGATTCAGGCGATGAACGAAACCGTCAATCCGGAAAAGCCTGTCCTCGCACGTGGCATCCTCGGCACCGTCATGGTGCTGTTGGGCTTCCTGAGCTGGGGTTTCACCTACGCTTTGGCCGCCGCGGATGGTGACGGCGGTCCGACGCCGTGGAAGGCGCTCAACAGTATCGCTGTCGGCTGGCCGCTCGGTATTGGCGCGGCGCTGGCCGTGATCGGCGTGATTGTGGCGGGACCGGCATACGTGTCCACCGCGGGCGCGGTGCTCGGCTGGCTGCCATCGAAGGTCTTCACCGTGACCGGGCGTCTCGCGCAACGTAACATTTCTCGTTCGAAACGTCGCACGTCCAACACCGCAGCCGCCCTGTTCGTGGGAGTGGCGATTGTCAGCTGTCTGGGCGTGGTGGCCACGTCGGCGAAGGCTTCGGTCAATTCGCTGGTGGATACCGGGCTCAAAGCCGATTTCGCCGTATCTTCGGCTTCGGCCGGGCAGATTCCCGACCAGGCCATCAAAGACATCAAAAAGGTCGATGGCGTGAATCATGTGGTGTCGAACCGTGTGGTGCTTGGTGTGAAATATGACGGCAAAGCATCAACGGGTTCACGTTCGCCACACAGCCGGAACTGTTCACCAAGATCTTCGCCGCCGAAACCACCGAAGGTGATGCCGCTGCCGCGTTGAAGGATGGCAAGCTGCTCGTCGGCAAGACCATTGCCGACGATCGTGGATGGCATGTGGGTCAGAAGGTCAAGGCCACGGCCGAGAACATCGTGGTAGACAAGGAGGCCACAGCCAAGGCGCAGGCCGATTACCAGCCAAGGTGCAGGCGCATGTGCAGGAATTGCAGTCGCAGGCCCAGCAATTGGCCGCATCCGGCGACTTGACAGGAGCGCAGGCCAAGGCTTCGGAAATCGAACAGTACACGAACGACGCCAAGAACGTCGATCCGAAAACGCTGGTCAAGACGCAGAAGGTCACCACCGGAAAGACGCTGACCATCGGCGCGATCGTGTCGAATTCCGTATACCGCGATTTCGCGATCGTCAACGACGATTTGGCCGAGCAGATCGGCAACAAGCAGACCATGTTCGTCATGCAGGCGTTCGTCACGGACAAGCGGGGCGCCGACACGGCCCAAGTCAAGAAGGCCCTGAAGAAAACAATCAAGAAATACTACACAATCGTCGTGTTCGATCGTGACGAGTACAAGTCCACGATGAGTTCGATGATCGATCAGATGCTCATGGTCCTGTACGCGTTGCTGGCGTTGTCCATCATCATCGCCATTTTCGGCATCGTGAACACGCTGGCGTTGAGCGTGTCGGAACGCACCAAGGAGATTGGTCTGCTCCGTGCCATCGGCACGTCACGTGGCCAGGTACGTGGCATGCTTGGCATCGAAGCGGCGATCATCTCCGTGTTCGGCACGGTGTTGGGTTTGGTCGTCGGCGTCGCCGCGGGAGTGGTGATTCGTGCGGTCTACGCGTCCAAAGGTTTGGAGACGCTGGCGATTCCGTGGTTGCAGCTGCTCGTGTTCCTGCTGCTGTCGATTGTGGTCGGTCTGGTGTCCAGCATCTCCCCCGCCTCCCGCGCGTTGAAGCAGCCGGTCCTTGACGCCGTGGCGAGCGAGTGAGACAGTTGGAGCGGAACATCGAAAGGAGGCAGCAATGCCTATTCCCAATGAGATTCCAGTAGGAGCGCGCATCGTGGTGCGCACCTTGGAAGGCGTCGATCCCACCGATCATCGTATGAAGTTCCGCGATTACGTAGGCCACGTGCGTTCGTGGGACGGTCAGAAACTGGAGATGACGCGCGATGCGGCGGCGAACGGCTCACGTCCCGAGCAGCGTGTCACGATTCCCGCCGACGAAATCGTGACGATCAAGCCGGTGCCGGAACGTTCCATGACTCGGCCACGTCCGTAGTCGCATACCTCCCCCTACCGCGCGCAAAGACAAGAGCGCCGCAATCGCACTGATTTTCTGCGATTGCGGCGCTTTTGCATAGCGATGGCGTCAGTCGTCAGACCACGGAACGCGCCTGCGCGATCGCGGTACGCTCGCCGTCGAATCGCACGATATGCTCGCCTCTGCGGGCGGATTCCAGCAGCGTGCGCTGCCAATCGTTTTCGGGAATCGACAGTTCGACCGTCGCGCAATGTTCGGCGTACTCCGACTGCCTGCTGGCGGCCTTGTAGTCGCGGAACGGTTGGCCTTGGGCGAAGAAACGGTCCATTTGCTTCACGTCGCCTTCCGTGGGGCGCACGCCGGTATCGGCCATGTCGTGCAGCACGTTGGCCACCAACGTCAATCGGTTGGCCATGTTGCGTAGCAGGGTCTCCACGTTGGCCGCGTCCTCCTCCACCATGCACGTGTGCGGTTCGGATCGGTCAGCGCCACGCGCGTCATGTCACGCCAGGACCCGGCTGCGAGCGCGGCCGCGATGTTGCGGTTCGGGTTGGCCACCAGCTCGTTGATCATGGCGGTGGCGATGACGTGAGGCATATGTGAGATGAGCGCGGCGCAACGGTCATGGGTGGCGTCGTCAAGTACGATGAGCCGGTTGCCGCAACGGTTCACGATCATGTCGGCCACGGCGCGGAACCGGCGGTATTCGGTGTGTTCGTCGACGGTGATGGCCCAGAGCGCGTCGTCATAGAGTGTCGGGTCGGATGCCTCCCAGCCGGACAGTTCGTTTCCGGCCATCGGGTGTGCTCCGACGTAGCAGCCGTCAAGACCAATGGCTTTGACTTGGTCGCGGACCATGCCTTTGACGCTGCCCACGTCGGTGAGCGTGGTTGTTTCCGTGTCGATCAATGGTTTCAATGCGCCGAGGATTTCGGGCATGGCCTTGAGCGGGTTGCACAGTACGAGCACGTTCGGTTTGGTTTCGGCGAGTGCCGCCAAGGTGGGTTTGCAGATGATGCCGTCGGCTTCGGCGGTGGCGTAGGGGCGGTCGTTGTGGTTCCATGCGGTCACTTCGCAGCCGGCGTTGACGAGTCGGCGTGCCAGTGATCCTCCGATGAGCCGAGTCCTACGATTGCGATGCGTGGCTTCACCACATCAGCTCCCTTCTGACGGTTTCGTCGTTCTGCCAATCGTCCGGCAGGTGGCTGTCGTCGAGTCGTACGCCGCCTTGCGGCAGCATCCATGAGGTGACGGGCGGGTTGGGGCGTTCCCTGCGAGGGTAGACGGCGAGTGTTTTGGCCCAGTCGCCATGTTCTGCGATTTCCACAAGCGCGTCGCGGAAACGTTCCTCCCAAGGGGCGGCGTCGAGGGTGACGATGAAGCTGTATGTGCCGGTGCGTCCTTTGATGGGCCGTGAGATGAAGCTGGTCATGTTCAGTCCCGCGTCACGGAACACGTCGAGCAGGTTGGCGAGCACGCCTGGGCCGGTGACGAGCGGGATGAGCGCCAATACCGATTCGTATTCGACGTTAGCTTCGGCGCGTGGTTTGGCGAGCAGCCGTGCGACTTCGGCGCGTGGCGCGAGCACGAGGAAGTCGGTGGCGGCTCCTTGGTAGTCCTGGATGGCGGTGCCGATGCGGGTGATGTCGTACAGTTCGCCGCAGATGGCGGGACCGAAGGCGATTTCACCTGGGATAAGGTCCCGGCAGGCCGCCGCGTTGGATGTGGCCGGCTGTGTGGAGAGCCGATGTTCGGCGATGAATCGTTTGCATTGCGCGAGACCGTGCGGATGGGCGGTGGCGATGCGCGCTTCGGCTGGATCGGCTCCTTGCGCCACGTATGCGTCGAATTCGACGTTCACACCGACGCGTGCGAATCCGACAAGGTCCTTCGCGTCGATCAGAGCGTCGAGGTTGGGGACCACGTACCCTTCGACGTTGTTCTCCCAGGCCACGATTCCCCAGCCGTCGCCGTGCTGTGCGGCGTCGAGAATCTGCGGCACATCGTCCATGGGCATCAGGTCGAAGCCTTGCGGTTCGAGCCGTGCCAACTCTTGGGCGGCATTGACGGCCGCCTGATGGGTGAAGGTGCCTTGTGGCCCCAGATAGAACAGCTTGCGTGCGCTCATTGCCGCCTGTGCCTCCTTGTTGCGGGTCATCCTAAGCACCTTAGCGCATTCGCGAGGCTGTGGAGGGGTCTAGTCCACCGGTTGGGCGGTGTCATGGTCCGGTTCAGACGATTCGTTCTGGTCATATTCCGTGGAGTCATCCTCAGTGCGCGGCGGCATCGTGAACCAGCTTTTGGGCAGCGCCAGCATGATCAATGGAATCAGCACCACGCCGTATAGCCAGAAATAGCCGGCGTTGTTGCTGAAATACGGCAACGTCGCCGTCTCGCCGAATCCGACGGGAATCATGGCGTCCCCGCCCGGACCGTAACCGGCCATGACGGTCCAGACCACCAGTGATGAACTGATCAGATGCAATGCGAGGCCCGACACGCCATCACGTGAACGCGCCGACCATGTCGAGATGATGACCAGAGCATATGCGATCACAAGACCGTAGGAATATTCGCCGACGCGCCCATGCGGTGCGCCATCGTGCCGATCACGCCGACGACGGCACCGGCGAGCAGGTCAACCAAAAACCGCGCCCATACCGGTAGACGATGCGACCACGGCAGCAGCCTGCGGTCGATGCCGTCCTGTGATTGCGATTGCGGTTCCGGCTGTGTTTCCTGCGTGCGTTGAGTCATGTCCTCCACTATGCCCTACGTTCCTTACAAAACAGCAAGAAAGGCAAGAGATACGCGGAAAACCGCCGACATCTCTTGCCTTTCTAAGCGTTTAGCGCACTAGCGGAACACACTACCGTGCCCGCGAAGCGCCAAAACAACGCGAAGAATCACTTGTTATTCTGAGCGTTGTTCTGGCGACGCTGCTTGGCGCGCCACTTGTACCAATCCTCACGGCTCAGAATGATCTTGCGCACGCGGATGGACTCCGGAGTGACTTCCACGCACTCGTCCTCGTTGGCGAAGTCCAGGGACTCTTCGAGGCTCATCTTGATCGGCGGGGTCAGGGTTTCCAGCACGTCCGCGGTGGCGGAACGCATGTTGGTCATGTGCTTGGCCAGCGTGATGTTCACATCCAGCTCGTCCGGCTTGTTGTTGATGCCGACGACCTGGCCCTCGTACACCGGGGACTGCGGCTCGACGAAGAAGTTGCCGCGTGCCTGCAGACGCTGCATGGCGTATGGGGTGGCGACGCCCTGCCGGTCGCAGACCATGGAGCCGTTCTGGCGGGTCACGATCTGGCCGGCCCACGGAGCGTAGCCAGCGGAGATGGAGGAGCGATGCCGGTGCCGCGGGTGGCGGACAGCAGCGCGGTGCGGAAGCCGATCAGCCACGGGACGGCACGGTGAACTGCAGACGGACCAGCCGGTGCCGTGGTTGGTCATGTTGTCCATGCGGCCCTTGCGGTCGGCGAGCAGCTGGGTGACGGCGCCATGTACTCTTCCGGCACGTCGATGGTGGTGTTTTCCATCGGCTCGTTGACCACGCCGTCGATGGTCTTGGTGACCACCTGCGGACGGCCGACGGTCAGTTCGAAGCCTTCACGGCGCATCTGCTCGGCAAGCACGGCCAGTGCGAGTTCGCCACGGCCCTGCACTTCCCAGGCGTCCGGACGGTCGGTCGGCAGCACCTTGATGGACACGTTGCCGATGAGCTCGCGGTCGAGGCGGTCCTTGATCATGCGGGCGGTAAGCTTGTGGTCCTTGCCTTCGGTGCCGGCAAGCGGGGAATCGTTGATGCCGAAGGTCATGGAGATGGCCGGGTCGTCAACGTGGATGAGCGGCAGCGGACGCGGATCGTCCGGGTCGACGATGGTCTCGCCGATCATGATGTCGTTCACGCCGGCGACGGCGACGATGTCGCCAGGGCCTGCGGATTCGACCGGGGTGCGCTCCAGGCCCTGCGTACGCAGCAGCTCGGACACGCGGAAGTTCTCGATGGAGCCGTCCACACGGGACAGGCCGTAGGTCTTGCCCTTCTCAAGGGTGCCGTTGTAGATGCGGACCAGACCGAGTCGGCCGAGGAAGTCGGAGGAGTCGATGTTGGCGACGTGGGCCTGCAGCGGCGCGCCTTCCTCGTATTCCGGAGCCGGAATGTTCTTGATGATGGCCTCGAACAGCGGCTCGAGGTTGTCGTTGTCCGGCAGGCCGCCGTTTTCCGGCTGGTTTTCGGAAGCGTAACCGGCCTTGGCGGCGCAGTAGATGACCGGAAGGTCGAAGAGGGAATCCTCATCGAGGTCGATGCCTTCCTCGATGACGTCCTGGGCCAGGCCGAGCAGCAGGTCGGAGGATTCACCGACGACTTCGGAGATTCGGGCGTCCGGACGATCGGTCTTGTTCACGCACAGGATGACCGGAAGCTTGGCTTCGAGGGCCTTGCGCAGCACGAAACGGGTCTGCGGCAGCGGGCCTTCGGAAGCGTCGACGAGCAGCACGACGCCATCGACCATGGAGATGCCGCGCTCCACCTCGCCACCGAAATCGGCGTGGCCAGGGGTATCGATGATGTTGAGGGTGATGCCTTCCGGATGGCCGTACTTGGCGGCCAGCGGGCCGGTGTACTGCACCGCGGTGTTCTTGGCGAGGATGGTGATGCCCTTCTCACGTTCCAGATCGTTGGAATCCATCACACGGTCCGGGACTTCCTCACGCTCGTTGAACACGTGGGACTGGGCCAGCATCGCGTTGACCAGGGTGGTCTTACCGTGATCGACGTGTGCCACAATCGCTACATTTCGGATATCGCCGCGAACCGCCATCGAAACCTCTCTTAGTGTTGCTGTTTTCTTACGTAAACGTTCGGTACGTACATGCTATCGGTACTTAAAAATCCGTACTTACACACAAACCGAGCCAATCTAGCGAAGCATTACGACACATGAAAAACGGCGGACCTGTCAGATCATGCCGACAGGCCCGCCGTCAATCACGCGAAGAGGCGCGCGGACCTTAATCCTCAAGCTCCTTGCCAGTGCGTTCAGGCAGGCACAGGGCCGCCACGCAGGCAAGGATGAACGCCACGGCGAAAACGATGAACGCCACGGCCTTGTTGCCACCGGACAAGGTCAGGAACCATGGCATCAGCAGCGGCGCGATGATCGCGGCCACACGACCGCAAGCCGCGGCGGCACCGGAGGCGGCGCCACGCAGACGTGTCGGATAGATTTCCGGAGTCACCGCGTACAACACGCCCCAAGCGCCAAGGTTGGACGCGGACAGCAGCATGCCGAAGCCCAGCACAGCGGCCACGGAACCGGCTTGGGAGAAGGCGAACGCTGCCACGGCGGACACGGCGAGGAACACGCTCAGGGTCTTCCTGCGGCCCCAGATCTCCACCAGCCATGCCGCGAGGAAGTAGCCGGGCAGCTGTGCGATGGCGATGGCGAGCGTGTAGCCGAACGACTTGGTCAGCGAACCGAACTGGTCGGCCAGCAGAGACGGCATCCACGTGAACGCGCCGTAGTAGGAGAAGTTCACGAAGAACCATGTGGCCCAGATGGCTGCGGTGCGCGCAAGATACTTCTTGCCGAACAGCTCGCGGGTTTTGATCTTCGGCAGCGGCTCGCCCTTCGGGGATGCGACCGGTTCGACGCCTCCGGCCTGTTCGAAGTAGCGCACGGCCTGCTCGGCTCATCCTCACGTCCCTTGGATTCGAGGAATCGCACGGACTCAGGGATATGAATGCGCGTCACGATGGCGTACAGCAGCGGCAATGCTCCGATGAGCAGCGCCCAGCGCCATCCCCAATCGCCGGTGTTAGGAATGACGAAATAGCCGATGCAGGCGGCGATGATCCAGCCGATTGCCCAGAAGGATTCCAGCAACACCGTCATACGGCCGCGTTGTTTGGTCGGAGAGAATTCCGAGACCAATGTGGAGGCGACCGGCAGCTCGGCGCCCAGGCCGAGGCCGATGACCAGTCGAGCGATCAGCAGAGCCGCCAGCGACCATGACAACGCCATACCGCCATTGGCCAGACCGAAAATCACCAGCGTCGCGGAGAAGACCGTCTTGCGGCCAACGCGGTCGGCCACGAAGCCGCCAAGCGCGGCGCCGATCGCCATTCCGACGAAACCGATGGACAGCACCCAGCTTTTCTCGGTCGGCGTCAGATTGAAATGCGGATCGGCCGCGATGGCGGCCACGACGAACGACACCAGACCAACGTCCATCGCGTCGAACGCCCATCCAATACCCGAAGCCACCAACAGCTTCCTGTGCGCCTTGTTGAACGGCAGTCGGTCAAGACGCTCGTTGCGAGTCAGCGAGACCTCTCCCCCGACGGTTTGTTGCGATGCGGACATCAACACCCCTTTATCATTGTTTTCCTATTGTGTCGTGAGCTCGTTCAAGCCCGACGATGGCAGGCGATCACGCCGTCATCAATGCGGATAACGCGTCGTCATCCTGGAAAGCAATTCGAGTGTCGTCCGATTCGGATGCCGTTCCGGCTTCGGTCCACAAATCCGTTCCCGGCTTCCGGCTGTACCGGTAGACCGCCGCCGGCCTGTTACGGCCGATCCGCAGTTTCTCACCGGTGTCTTCCAACAGTCCGGAAGCGAGCATTTTACGGCGGAAATTCGCCAAATCGATACGCCGTCCGGCAATCGCCTCGTACACGTCATGCAGTTGGCTCAACGTGAATCGCTCGCCCACCAATCGGGTGGCGATGTCAGGCGATTCGATTTTGCCGCGAAGCCGGTTCATGGCGTATTCGACGATGGTGCGATGGTCGAACGCAAGTTCCGGAAGATGGTTGACGGGGAACCACTTGACGTTGTCCCCTCCGGCGAAGTCGATTCGTCCATCGGCCTCGCCCACCAGGGCCCAGTACACGATGGACACCATCGGCAGACCGCCATGCGAACGTGCCGGATCGCCGAACGTGTAAAGCTGCTCAAGATATTTCGGATGCAGCGACGTCGTCGATTCCAGTGCGGCATACGCCGACTGTTCCAATGAATGGTCGGCCCTCAGACCGCCTCCCGGCAACGCCCATTGCCCCAAAAAAGGCTGACGGACGCGTTTGACCAGCGGCATCCACAGGGTGGAGCCCATGCCGGACGAAGCGGCACCAGCGCCCACATCTGACTGCGGAACCGGTCCCAAAGCCAGAATCACCACGGATACGCCGACCTGCGGAGCTGCTTGCGCCGTTCCGAGACATTGCCCATGATCAATTGATGGCCTCTTCCAATACTTCGAATTGCTTACAGGAAAGGAGTCTAACACTTATAGTCAACATGACTATAAGTGTGTCGAGTCGCTCATAAACACCAAGAGCCCCCAACGGGGCTCTTGCAAAGTTCAGGCCACGATGTCGTTGGCGATCAGCTCGCGGGCCACTTCACGGTATTCCTTCGCCGTCTTGTGGTTCGGCGCGTAGATGGTGATCGGCGCAGCCGCCACCGTGGAATCCGGCAGCTTGATGGAACGCGAAATCACGGAATGGAACACCTTGCCTTGGAACGCCTCGTAGATACGCTGCAACACCTCCTCGCAATGCAGGGTACGGGTGTACATGGTGACCAGCACGCCATACACTTCAAGGCTCGGATTGATGCGCGACTGCACCTTCTCGATGGATTGCATGAGCAGCGCCACGCCACGCAGCGCGAAGAATTCGGCAGCGACCGGAATGATCACACCGTCGGCCGCGGTCAACGCGTTCACCGTCAGCAGGCCCAACGATGGCTGGCAGTCGATGATGATCACGTCGTACTCGTCCTTGACCTGGCGCAGCACACCGGCAAGCACCTGCTCACGTCCCACTTCGGTGACCAGTTGCACTTCGGCGGCGGACAGATCGATGTTGGCCGGCATAATGTCGAGATTCTCGAAATCGGTGTGGTGAATCACGCTGTGCACGTCCATGCGCGGATTGAACAACGCCGTGTACACGGTGTCCTCCACCGCGTTGGCGTTGATGCCGAGACCCACCGTGGCGGCGCCTTGCGGATCGAAGTCGACGATCAGCACGCGCCTGCCGTATTGGCTTAGCGCGCCGCCGATATTGATGGAACTGGTGGTCTTGCCGACGCCACCCTTCTGGTTGCACATGGCGATGACCCTTGCCGGACCGTGCGTCTGCAGCGGCTCCGGTGCGGGAAACGTCTCATAATCACGTCCAAGCAAATCCGTAGGCATACCGTTTACCTTACCAACATCCTCGTGTCAAAAACTCCACTGTTTCCATGCTAGCCCATCATCGCCGTCAGAAACGGCAGCAACACATGCATCTCATGCTATCTTGCCCTTGGATGCGAGGTCAGATATGTCTCGATGAGGTTCTCCGGGCTTACATGCGTGTAGATCTGCGTGGTGGTGACACTCGCGTGACCCAGCAGTTCCTGCACGGTGCGCACGTCGGCCCCGCCTTGGATCAGATGCGTGGCGAAGGAATGGCGCAATGTGTGCGGATGCAGGGGCTTGTCGATATGCGCGCGTTCCCCGGCCGCACGGATGATCTCCCACACCGATTGCCTTGACAGTCGTTTGCCGCGCTTGTTGAGGAACAACGCGCGTCGTTCGGTGGGCCCTTTCGCCTTCGACTCGAGCTGCGGCCGTCCGTTTTTGAGGTATCTTGCGATCGCCTCACATGCGTAACTGCCGACCGGCACCAGACGTTGTTTGGAGCCTTTGCCCATCAATCTCGCAACGTTCGATTCCAAGTCGACATCGTCAAGATTCGCGCCGCACGCTTCCGACACGCGGGCTCCGGTGGCGTACATGAATTCCAGCAACGCCTTGTCGCGCAGCATCGCGGGATCGTCGGGCATGTCCGCCATGCCTTCGGATTGAGGCCGATTCTGCGAGACGGGGATCGCGTCCAGCAAACTGGCCACCTCGTCCACAGTGAGCACGTCAGGCAGCGTCGTCGCGCCTTTGGGAGCCTTGACCTGTGCCGCAACGTCATTGGACACCACATGTTCGTTCAGTGCGAAGCGATGGAATGCATGGATGCTGGCCAGTCTTCGTGCCTTGCTGCGCGCGGATTCTCCGGAATCGTCAAGAAAGGCGATGTATCGTTCCACGTCCTGCGTGGTCACTGCATTAAGGTCTTGAATGCCTTGCGTCGCAAGCCAGCCGTTGTATTTGCGCAGGTCCGAGTCATATGCGCGCACCGTGGCTTTCGCAAGTCCTCGTTCCACGTCGATGTACGCGAGGAACTGATCAATCAAGCGTTCGATATCCGTCATCGTGGTCCTCCGTTTGCATCGTCATCATTTGTCGTGTCCGTTCCGTCACGCTCCCGTACGGAACGCGTTGCCCGCATGGAGGATTCCAAGGACGTTCGTTCCAAGTGGAAGCCGTCATTGGATGGAAATCAACATTCCGGAAAGTCTATTCAAAGTATCCGGTATGGGGAACGCGATACGCAAGAACCCCCGTCCGTTTGCCGGATCGGGGGTTCTGAAGTTCACAGGTGAACCGTCGGGGAAACTCAGGCTTCCTTCGGAGCGTTCACGTCAGCCGGAAGAGCGGCCTTGGCCTGCTCGACGATGGCCTTGAAAGCCTCCGGATCGGAGACAGCCAGCTCGGCGAGAGCGCGACGATCCAGCTCGATGCCGGCAAGGTGCAGGCCCTGGATGAAGCGGTTGTAGGTGATGCCTTCGGCGCGGACGGCAGCGTTGATGCGCTGGATCCACAGCTTGCGGAAGTCGCCCTTGCGAGCCTTGCGGTCGCGGAAGTTGTAGGTAAAGGAGTGCAGCAGCTGCTCCTTGGCCTTACGGTACAGGCGGGAGCGCTGGCCGCGGTAGCCGGAAGCCCTCTCGAGAACGACGCGACGCTTCTTGTGGGCGTTTACTGCGCGCTTGACACGTGCCATATTTGATTCCTCAGCTTTCTATTAAGTCTTTGTTTCTAAGCTCTCGCTATGCTCAGCGACCGAGCAGCTTCTTCATGTTCTTGCTCTGGGAAGTGGCCAGAACACCGTCGGCCTTCAGCTCACGGCGCTTACGAGCGGACTTGTGCTCGAGGTTGTGGCGCATTGCGGAGCCGGCGTGCATCAGCTTGCCGGAACCGGTCACGCGGACGCGCTTGGAAGCGGCGGAATTAGTTTTCATCTTCGGCATTGCTGCCCTCCTTGTTTGTTACTTCGTTTCGGAAGTCTTCGGTTTGTCGGATGCCACGGCGGCTTTGGCTGCTGCCGCCGCCTGAGCCTGGGCCTCCTGCTTGGCCGCCAAACGGGCGGCCTGGCGGGCCTGACGCTCGGCACGGGACTGATCGCCACGACGACGCTGCTCGGACTGGGTGTGAACCTTCTTGCCCTTCGGCGCGAGCGTCATGATGATGTTGCGGCCTTCCTGCTTCGGAGCGAATTCGACGGTGCCGTATTCCTCCACTTCGCTGGCAAGACGCTGCAGCAACTCGACGCCGCCAATCGGTCGCGACTGCTCGCGGCCACGCAGCATGATGGTGACCTTGACCTTGTCTCCGCCGTTCAGGAAGCGCACAACATGGCCCTTCTTGACCTCGAAGTCATGGTCGTCGATCTTCAGACGGAAGCGAATTTCCTTGATTTCCGCGGTGCTCTGGTTGCGGCGCGCCTCACGAGCCTTGATCTTCTCGTTGTACTTGTACTTGCCGTAATCGATGAGCTTGGCGACCGGAGGCTTCGCGTTGGGCGCCACCTCGACGAGATCGAGGTTCGCTTCCTTTGCCAGGTTCAGTGCGACGGAAGTCGCGATGACTCCCACCTGCTCGCCGTTCGGGCCGATCAGACGCACCTGGGAGACGCGAATCTCGTCGTTAATGCGTGGTTCGTCGCTGATGATGACTCCAATCCTCATATTCCATGCAACGGAACATCCTTTGATTGGCAGTTTTCCAAAGTCTCGATTGTTCAAGGCATGCCAAAACGCATCACAACGCGCCGTAAACCCGTAAGAGCGGCTTACATATCTCACCGAGACGACCGGTGGAAGGCATCTGCCTGAACCCGAGGCCTGAAAGGCTTCCAGGTGGGATATCCCGCTTTCTTGATTTCTCAAGCCTTGTAGATAATACCACACCCCGGGACCAGCGCGTGTCGCACCGGTCCCGGGGTGTTCGTCACCATTCGGACGGCATCCGCCGTCAGGCGATGGCGATGACGTCCGGCTTCTCGCCGTCGTGCACGAAGTAGACGTCGTACCACGTCAGGAACGAGTACACGGTCCAGATCTTGCGGCGATCGTCGGTTTTGCCGGCATAGTTGTCATCGATCATCTTCAGCAGCGCGTCCTGGTCGAAGAACTGGCTGACGTAATCGCATTCGAACACGGAACGGACGTACTTGTAGAACTTCTCCTCACGCAGCCACTTCTTGATCGGCACCGGGAAGCCAAGCTTCTCACGGTCGTACCATTCCTTGGGCAGATGACGTCCCGCCGCCTGGCGGAACGCGTATTTCGTGTTCTCGTCGGTGATGAGGTACTTGGTCGGCACCTGCTCGGCCACGCCCATGAGCTCCTTGTCGAGCAGCGGCACACGCAATTCCAGCGAATGCGCCATGGTCATCTTGTCGGCCTTGAGCAGAATGTCACCCGGCATCCACTGATGCATGTCAAGGTACTGCTTCTTCTTCAGTTCGCTCAGACCCTTGCCTTCCACACGCGCATACGTCTTGTCGACGATGCTTTGCACGCTCGGCGCCTTGCGGTATTCAGGCTTGAGCAGCTGTTCGGACTGCGATTCCTCAAACACACGTGCCTGTCCGATGAAGCTTTCCTCGGCCGGCGCAAGATTGGCGTACAGATGCCATGCGCCCGGGAAGGTCTTGCCCTTGCAGAACCGGGCGATCGCCTTGCGCGCGCCGGCTGGCAGATGCGTGAGCCAGCGAGTCACCACCTTGATGGGCTTGAATTTGGTGTGCACGCCGTAGTCGATGTATCCGGCGAACAACTCGTCGCGCCTTCGCCGCTCAGCACCACCTTCACGTCTTTGGCGGCCAATGCGGACAGGAAGTACAGCGGCACGCAGCTCGGATTGGAGTCCGGCTCGTCGAGATGCCATTGGATGCGCGGGAACGCGGCGAACGCCTCCTCGTCGGTCAACGACTCGGCGGTGTTGTTCAGTTTGAGCAGTTCCGCCAGTTCGCCGGCCTGCTGCGATTCGTTGTACGTGCCTTTGCCGAAACCGATCGAATACGTGTGCTGCGGACGCGCCACGGCGGCGACGTAGCTGGAGTCGACACCGCTCGACAGGAAGGAGCCGACCTCCACATCGGCGATCTGGTGCGCCTTGACGGAATCGCACACCGTCTGGTCGATCGAGTTCACCAGCTCGCCCAGCTTCTGCTTGCCTTCGCGGAAATCCTCGTCGTAATACCGGTGGATGTCCATCTTGCCATCCCGGTACGTGAAATAGTGCCCTTCCGGCAGCTTGTAGACGCCTTTGAAGAAGGTCTCACCGATCGCCGGATACTGGAAGGTCATATACGGCTTCAACGCCTCGGCGTTGAGCTCCTTGACGAAATCGGGGTGGCGCAACAGGCTCTTGATCTCCGACGCGTACATGAACGTGCCGTTCATCTTCGCATAGTAGAATGGCTTGATGCCGAAATGGTCGCGCGCGCCGAACAGCTCCTGCTTGTTCTTGTCCCAGATCACGAAAGTGAACATGCCACGTACGCGCTGCAGCAAATCCACACCCCACTGCTCATAGCCGTGCAGCAGCACCTCGGTGTCGCTTTTGGTGGTGAAGGTGTGTCCGGCCGCGATCAATTCCTCACGCAGCGTCTGATAGTTGTAGATCTCGCCGTTGAAGGTGATGACCTTCGAGCCATCCTCGTTGTAGATGGGCTGCTGGCCGCCGCCGAGGTCGATGATGCTGAGCCTTCGATGGCCGAGCGCCGCGTGCTCGTCGATGTAATGGCCTTCGCTGTCCGGCCCGCGATGCGCGATCATGTCGGTCATACGTTGGAGGACCGGGCATTTCACGTCAATGGGCATATCGTTGACGAAACCAGCAATTCCGCACATTATCTGCAATCCCTTCAAAACAAACTCGGTGTCAGTGTACCAGCATCCGCATGTCGAAAAACCGCCGCCGCGCCTCCGAACCGATTCATGCGTGACAATCTCCACAGGTTTCAGACATTTTAGGTATGCCGCATAGCCATGAAAATGACGATTCTTTCCTTTCGCCCGTCACGGCTACACTACCGGGTATGGATTCCCACGATGCCCGCACCTGCGTGATCTTCGGCGCAGGCGATTATTACGATGAGACCCCTGCGATTCCGGATGACGCCTTCGTCGTCGCCGCGGACGGCGGCCTCGACCACGTCCGAGCCTTCGGCATCGACGCCGATTTCGTGGTCGGCGACTTCGATTCGATTACCGGCGGACGCCCCACGCAAAACGACCACACCATCGCATTGCCTTCGGAAAAGGACGATCCCGACCTGCTGTCGGCTTTGAAGATCGGCTGGCTGCGCGGCGCGCGCACGTTCCACATATACGGCGCGCTCGGCGGACGAATCGACCATACGATTTCCAATATCCAGCTTATGGCGCTACTGGCCGACCGTGGCGCGACCGGCTACCTGCACGGCGACGGATCGATCGTCACCGCGATCTGCGACGGCGCGCTCGATTTCCCGGCGGACGACGCCGTTGCGGGACGCATGGTCTCCGTGTTCTCCCACAGCGATATCTCGACCGGCGTAAGCGAAACGGGATTGAAATACGAGCTGCACCACGCCGACATGAGCAGCACGCGCGTCAACGGACTGAGCAACGAGTTCCTTGCCGGCAGGCCGTCCCGCATCACGGTGGAGCATGGCACGCTCATCGTCACGTTCCCCATCGAGGCTCCCCTGCCGCACGTGGCGCGATGGCATGGCTTCTCCGGAGATCTCGGTGCATTGGACACGGACGTATCCTCCGCGCTGGTCGAGCCAAGCGGCCGTTGAACGCATGCGGGACATGCATGTGAGCGTTCACTGAAAATCGCACTGCATTTTGGAACACGCGCCTCGGAACGTTGCCCTAAGTACAGGTGACGCACTACAGTGGACGGTGTTGGTAAACAATGGCTTCAGTGTGCCTGGCACACGCGTGGCCTACCCTAAAGGGAGAATTACATGACAGTTAAGATTGGTATTAACGGCTTTGGTCGTATCGGTCGTCTGGCTTTCCGCCGTATCTTCGAGCTGCAGGCTCGTGGCGGCCAGGCCGGTGACATTGAGGTCGCTGCAATCAACGATCTGACCACCCCGTCCATGCTGGCCTACCTGCTGAAGTACGACAGCACCCACGGCACCTTCCGTCATGACGATGGCACCCCGGTCGAGGTCACCTCCACCGACGACTCCATCGTGGTCGACGGCAAGGAATACAAGGTCTACGCCGAGAAGGATGCCAACAACATCCCGTGGGTCAAGAACGACGGCGTTGAGTTCGTGCTCGAGTGCACCGGCTTCTACACCTCCGCTGAGAAGTCCCAGGCCCACATCAACGCTGGCGCCAAGAAGGTCCTGATCTCCGCTCCGGCCAAGGACGAGACCACCCCGACCATCGTGTTCGGCGTGAACCACGAGACCCTCAAGGCTTCCGACGTGATCGTGTCCGCCGGCTCCTGCACCACCAACTCCATGGCCGCCATGGTCAAGCTGCTGGACGAGAACTGGGGCATCAAGGCTGGCTTCATGACCACCATCCACGCCTACACCGGCACCCAGATGATCCTCGACGGCCCGCGCTTCCCGAAGGCTCGCAACAACCGCGCCGCCGCCATCAACACCATTCCTCATTCCACTGGCGCCGCCAAGGCCATCGGCAAGGTCGTTCCGTCCGTGAACGGCAAGCTGCAGGGCCACGCCCAGCGCATCCAGGTTCCGGATGGCTCCGTCACCGAGCTGACCACCGTCCTGAACAAGGAAGTCACCGCCGATGAGATCAACGCCGCCTTCAAGGCCGCCTTCTCCGACACCGACTTCTACGGCTACAACGAGGATGGCATCGTGTCCTCCGACATCATCGGCGACACCCACGGTGGCGTGTTCGATCCGACCCAGACCGATGTCAACACCGTTGACGGCCTGACCATGGCTCGCACCGTCTCCTGGTACGACAACGAGTACGGCTTCACCTGCAACATGGTGCGTACCCTGCTGTACTTCGCCGAGATCTCCGAGTGAATCGGCGCGGAGTAATCCGCACGGTTCGTCTCTGAACCTCAGACAAAGGGGCTTTCGCTTCGGCGGAAGCCCCTTTTCGTATCCGAAACGCCGCAACGGACACGTGGAAGGCTTATTATGGGCGGCATGGCAAAGAAAAAGCATGAGAAGGGCGCCGGTTCCACACCGGCCACCGTGCAGTTGGAAAAAGCCGGAGTTCCGTTCAAAACCTACGAATACGCGCATTCGAACGATCACATGGATGACGGTTATGGGGTTGAGGCCGCCACCAAGCTCGGTTTCGACGAGCATCAGGTGTTCAAGACGCTGATGGCGGACACCGGCTCCGAACGCGTGGTCGGCGTGGTGCCGGTCAGCGGTCATATGGATTTGAAAGCTTGGCTGCAGCCGTAGGTGCCAAGAAGGCCTCTATGGCCGATCCCAAGGTGGCGATGCGTGAATCCGGTTATGTGGTTGGCGGCATCTCGCCGTTAGGCCAGAAGACACGTCATAAGACTGTGTTGGATGAAAGCGCCCTGCAATTCGACCAAATTCTGGTCTCCGGCGGCAAGCGAGGCCTGTCTGTGGGCGTGAATCCACAGGACCTGCTCAAGGTCTTGAATGCCGTTGCCGCACCAATCGGCACGTGGTAAATGAATCAGCTTTCAGCCACTACATTTTCTCGGCTATTCTCTATATTTCGTTGAGATCTCTTCTCTCATACATAAAATTCAAGACTGACGGTCGCATAAATAACGTAACCATCAGTCTCAATTATTGTACTTTACTAACCCCGAATGTTTCACTGCTTTTCAAGAGTGAACTCGTGATCGCCTCCAACGTCAAAAGTCATGTCATTATTTTCAATTGAAACTCTCACAGTATCTCCTGTATTAAGTTCGACATCAAACCAATTATCTTCTGGAGAGCCCGAAACGACCTTCCCATTCTGAATATTAACCAATCCTGCGCCACCCCACACTTCGCCGGGAACGCTATCTATTGTAACTTCATCTCCGGTTTTTTGATCATAATAAACGACATTAGCGGACAAAGTCCCATTCTTATTTATGGTGAAGGTATAATCACATGACAATGAGTAGAATTGCATTTCTTTTATGTTGTCTCCCTGACCACAATCCTCCAGCATCCCTTCGTATGTGCCATATGGATTACTACCCAATGGAACCGAACATGCGGAAATAAGAGTTCCAATAATCAAAGCCAATACAACAACAGAATAATATTTAATTTTTCTATTCATTCTACTTCCTTTATTCGTTTATTCTGTTATAAATTAATCACTGTATGTCATATGTAATCGTGGACTCCCTGTTCCAGCTGCTTGTATATGGCATACTGTAAAACCTTTATTGTGCGTACATCGAGCCTGTGCTACATCAGTCAAAGGTGAGAACTCTATATTCCAAATCGAACTGCCATAGATACCTGAATATTCATCAATTTGATTTTGCAATCCAAGCCCTTCCAGATATCCTCGCAATCGTTCACCAGCAGTCCCTGAATCCAAGCCCGGCTCATAACCGACGTCCCACGCAATACACCCCAGCCCCATCGTGACTGCATAATCATGAGATTCTAAATCATAGCCGCCATACATCCTCATACGATCATAATTTGGTCCTTTAAATTGCAGATATGCAATACTGTTATCGTCTCTATCTCGGTCAATTTTAAAATATGCATCAGCGCTGTTTCCACTAAATACAGAATTGTATTGATCAGAGCAATGAAATATACTTTCGAAATTGATTTCTCTGGTCACTGATTGCGGATTATCGGAGGCATCATTGTCTTCTTTGGAATCATCTTTGTCCGCATCATTATCCTCGCTCACATTTGTTTCATCAGCAGGCTCTATTGCCTTGCCTATTTCTTCATTGCGCGTTTTTCCATCGTTGAGCATAGTCTCATATTTTTTTGCAAATATAACGCTACCAAAAACAAGGAGAACAACCACCAGTATGATAAATAATGCTTTCTTTTTCATAGCTGGCTCACACCTTTACTCCATATTCCAAGTAACTGCACTACTTAAGATAGAATCAACCGTGAGATCATCAATGATGGTGTTTAGACGCACTAAGACAGGACGACTTTTGTGATAACGAATAATCAGACGACCATAAAAGGGCCGAAGAGATGACCACTCTTCACCCATGTAGGCAGGGCCAGGAACAGATCCTTTAGGAGCAAGCTCCCTGACAATCGTTTTGATTGTTGTCAACAACCATAAATCAGAATTTTTCGGCAACCGCATAAGACACATACCCGACTCTCCTATACGAAAGCGATCTATCTTCGTTCTCCACAGAAACCAGCCATCGTTAACATTTGAAGGAGATTTCATATATTCTTTGTATGCTGTTGTTTCTTCATTCCGGTCAACAAAACGAACCTTCATCGTATCCAGCTCATGCTTGGACAAATGCAGAACACTATTCAACGCAATAAATGACCCGCTCATATTTTGCGAAGCCTCCTTCCGGCCTTCCCTTCGGCTCTTATGCCGATGCCGAAAACCGATACCCCCCCCAGAACAACACGCTCATGGTTCACGATCACTTAAAAAAGAAAGGAGCCTAACCACCAACGGCCTTCAACGGCAATATCCTCGGCCCCGAACCGCAATAACCGACCGACTCCAGACACGGCCCTGAACCCCAATAACACCGCCCATTACCAAAAAATCAAATATTCATATTGCAGACAAACCGATGCAATTCGAAACTGAATTTATAGATGGCAAATGATACCTTACAAAAATGTAGGCACATCAATATCAACTATAGTTGAAAAAAAGACTGTACACTATTCTCATATCTTCAATGGCATTAATCAGCATTACTAATCTGTAACCATACGAATCCATCATTAAAATGCCTGATAAGCAATCTATTGAAAAGGCCGCTTACGCAATTAGGCAGACTGAGCCGTAAAACGGACAGCCCAGTGGGCTGTTCGTAGGCGAAGCGAGCGGTTTACCGCAAGGGTTTCCTGCGCAACTCCGCCGGCAGCACGAAGTGCATGTTTTCCTTGATGGTTTCGACGGACTTCATACCGGTGAAGCCCAAGTTTTGCAGAGCGTCAATCACACCGGACACCAGTTCGTCCGGTACGGAGGCACCCGAGGAGATACCTACGGATTCCAGACCCTCGAACCATGCCGGGTCAAGCTCGCTGGCATCATCCACGCGATACGCTTTGCCGCGCTCCCCCAAGCCCTCCTGCGCCACCTCCATCAGTCGCACGGAATTCGAGGAGTTGGCCGATCCGACAATCACCACGCAATCGGACTGCTGGGCCACCAGTTTGACCGCAGCCTGACGATTCGACGTGGCATAGCAGATATCGGAGTTCGGCGGCATTTCAAGCCATGGGAAACGAGCTTTGAGCGCGGTGATCGTGCCAGCGGTCTCATCGACGCTCAACGTGGTCTGCGTAAGCAGCACCAGTTTCGTGTCAGGTTGGAAATCCAACGAGTCGACGTCGGACGCATGCTCGATCAAATGCACATGTTCCGGCGATTCCTCCACCACGCCAACGGCCTCATCGTGGCCTTTATGCCCAATGTAGATGATCTCGTAACCTTCCTTGACAAAACGCAGCACCTCGCGATGCACTTTGCTTACCAGCGGGCAGGTGGCATCGACACATGCATGCCGCGCGCCGCGGCCTCGGCTTTGACCGCCGGAGACACGCCGTGGGCGGAAAATACGATTGGGATGCCGGCTTCGGCGGCGGCATCGGGGATCTCAGCCAATTCCTGCACGAACACCGCGCCCTGCGCGGCCAAATCCTCGACGACATGCTTGTTGTGCACGATCTGGCGGCGCACATACACCGGCGGCAATCCGTCGGCACGTGGCGTATCGGCGGATTTGAGAATCGTCCGCACCGTCAGAATCGCCCTATCCACGCCGGCGCAGAATCCGCGCGGATCCGCCAGCACGATGCGTTTGCCCATGTCAAGCCGCCTTCCAATCGTATCCATCCATCACAACAGCAATCACCAATATTAAGGCACGGGCGCCGTCAATCGACATCGGCCGTCTTCATCCGCAGAATTTCCACACGACAAACGCATCCACCACCACATCGTGAGCGGTAACATAGTAGCGGAAACACAGTCGACAACACTATGGAGTGATTTATGACCTGCACCAATCTGCCGCCACGCACCGGACAGCAATTTTCCATTTCGCATGGCGATTACCATGCCGTCGTCACCGAGTTGGGCGCGACGCTGCGCAAACTGACCTACCAGGGCGAGGACATCATCGTCTCCCCCGGTCCGGATGACATGGTGACCTGCTGCCACGGCCAGCTGCTCATCCCGTTCCCGAACCGCATCGAGAATGGCGAATACACCTTCGAAGGCAAGACCTACACGCTGCCGATCGACGAGCATGAGCGCCACAACGCCATCCACGGCTACGGCAAGCGCGCGTTCTGGAAGCTTGTCTCCCTTAAAGAGGATGCCGTGACCCTCAGCTGGCGCGCCCCCAACATGGAGGGATATCCGTTCGACATCGTGGTGACCGCGACGTACAGCCTCGCCGACGATGGCCTGCATCTGAACATCAGCGCCTACAACAACGGCGATGCGGACGCACCGTGGGCCTTGGCCATCCACCCGTGGCTCGCCAACGGCTTCAACGGATACGGCGATGAGATCGACGCCCACAACGCCAAGTGCAGCCTGACCGTGCCGGGGCGCACGCATGTCACCGTCAACGAGAACCTCATTCCGACCGGCACCGAGCCGGTGGACGGCACCAAGTACGACCTGCGTAAGGACACGCTGCTCACCGAGCAGCCGTTCGACGACGCTTGGACGGATCTGGAGCATGCCGAAGACGGCACCGTCACCGCGGTGTTCACCCGTCCGGACGGCAAGAAGGTGCGTGTGGGCGGCGACGAGACCGTCACCTCGTTCCAGGTGTGCACCGGCACCGGTTTCCCGACCATCAAGCATCCGGCCGGCGTGGCGGTGGAACCGCAGACGGCATACGCGAACGCGTTCAACACCGGCAAGGACCTCATCGTCATCAAGCCGGGCGAGACGTCAAGCACGGCGCTGTTCATCGGGATGCTCGACTGATATAATCACCATCGGAATAAGTCCCGGCCACACAGCGGACGCTGAATTTGGCAAACGTCTCGCTCGTGTGCGATAATCCCGAAGGCTTATTAATCGCAAGTAAAGGAGTCCAATCATGGGCATGCGCGGACGTAAGCGCAAGGATCGTCGTAAGAAGGCCGCCAATCACGGCAAGCGCCCGAACGCCTGATCCCTGCCGGCGCGAATAGCGTCACAGAGCATGGAAAACCCCGCGGAATCATTACGGTTCGCGGGGTTTTCCCATATTCAGACGCTGATGCGGCGGGCGCGCCTCGCGTCACATCAGCGTGGCACTTGGCGCATGAAACGCCGCACGTCCTTCCAATTACTCGTCACAACAGTGGTCAAGTGTCGCCTCAAGCCTGTCGATCAGGCTTTGCGGCGCGTGTTTCGGCCGCAGGTACGCGCGCATCGCTGCGATCAGCGCACGTTCGCGTTCATCGCAACAGGTCTCCGGGTCGAAGCAGTCCCCGGAGGCCACGACATGCACGCTGGCATGCGTCACCTGCGTCACCACACCGTTCGTGTTGGTGGTGGTCGAAGTAATGGAGATGTGCCGTTCCATTGGTTCGCTCATGGTCGATCCTTCCCGGCAGTGCATAGCCACGTTCCTTGGCGTAATTGGCAAGCTCACGTTTCAGCTGTGTGCGGGCGCGGTTGAGCGGCTCATCACGGTGCCGATTTTCACGCCTTGTTCCTCAGCTACCTGGCTGTATGATTTGCCGTCGATCGCGCGTCGATGAAAACCTGCCTGCGTTCCGGGGAAAGCCGGTTCAAAGCGGCCATGATCTCCTCCGGCGCGTAGGCGTCCAAGTATTCCTGTTCGGCGGATTTGAGCTGTTCGGAGGAATGCTCGGACGCGGAATACAGGTCCCAGTCGTCGTATTCGCCGGTGGAATCGTTGGCGCGTTGCGGCCGTCGCTTGGCTTTGGCGTACTGGTTGAAATAGGCGTTGCGTTCGATGGTGGTCATCCAAGCCGCGAAATTCGTTCCTTCTTTGAAGGAGTCGAACGCCTTGAATCCACGTTCGAAGGTGTCCTGCACCAGATCCTGCGCGTCGTCGGGATTGTTGGTCAGTTTCATCGCCTGCCGGTACAGCGAGTCCACGACGGGCATGGCAAGCTTCTCAAACCGCGCGCGCCGGCCTGCCATGGATTCCGTTTCTTGTTCAGTCACACCCTCATTGTAACTTCCCCGACGTCACACGTCGTGCACATGGTTGCCGCTAAAATGGCTCTTCGGTATCCGCTCGGCGTCTCATACACAGGGAGAACACGAAAACATGGCTTTGACTCTGGAATCGGCGGCCCGACTGCTCGATAGGCACGGACTGCTGCGCGAAATCATCCGCGGCGATGTCTGGACGCTTGATCCGCACGACATCAAGGGATTCGACGAGCCGTTCTCCGCAATCACCTACGACACCCGCAAGGTGGAGCCGGGCACGTTCCTGTGCTGCAAGGGCCGTTTCAAGGCCGAATATCTGCAGGGCATCGACGAACGCGGCCTTGCCGCCTATGTGTCGGAGAACGACTTCTCCGACGCCACGCAAGCTCCGGGCCTTATTGTGGATGACGTGCGCAAGGCCATGGCTTTGCTATCGGCTGAATTCTATGGTCGTCCGCAGGACCAGTTGAAGGTGGTCGGCATCACCGGCACCAAAGGCAAGACCACCACCGCCTATCTCACGCAGGCGATGCTCAATGGCTGTTCCGGCGGCAAGTGCGCGCTGTTTTCCTCCGTGGACAATTGTCTTGACGGCCACACCTACGTGGAATCCGATCTGACCACGCCGGAATCCATGGATGCGTTCCGCATGATGCGCGAGGCCGTTGATAACGGCATGGAATATCTCGTCATGGAGGTCTCCTCGCAGGCCTACAAGGTGGACCGCGTGTTCGGTCTCACATTCGACGTGGCCGCGTTCCTCAACATCAGCCCGGACCATATCAGCCCGATCGAGCATCCGACGTTCGAGGATTATCTCCACTGCAAGCGTCAGATTGTCAAGAACTGCCGTGCCCTCGTATTGGGTGCCGATTGCGCGCGCGCCGACCTCATCCGGCAGGACGCACGTCATGCCAGCGTTCCCGTCACCACGTTCGCGCTTGGCGGCGATTCCACGGCAGACGTCATGGCCGCGCCGGCGAATGACGATCACAGCCGCTTCTCCATCGTCATCGACGGTACCTCGATCGGCGAGTTGAGCCTGACATTGGACGGCGATTTCAACTATGCGAACGCGGCGGCGGCCGTCGCGATCGCCCGTGCGGCCGGTTTCGATTTCGGTTCCGCACAGGCCAAGGACGCGTTGCGTGAGATGGAGCCGGTACGCATCGCCGGACGTATGGAGCATTTCAAGGACACGCGTCGAACACCATCGCCATTGTTGATTACGCGCATAACTACGCGTCCGTCACCGCGTTGCTTGACTACGTCGATCAGCGTTACGGCAGCGAAAAGCCGGAAATCACGCTCATCACCGGCTCCGCTGGAAACAAGGCATACGATCGTCGCGCCGAAATCGTCCACGCCGCGCAGGACCGCATCGACCATCTCGTGCTCACTTTCGAAGACACCGACGACGAGCCTGTGGAACAGGTCTGCGCGGACATGAACGACAGCGTCACCAACCCGCAGCTTGACGTGAAGACCATTCTCGACCGTGCCGAAGCCGTGGAGACCACGGTAAGCCGCGATCGCAAGGATCCCGAGCATCTGCACATCATCCTCATCATCGGCAAGGGCAACGAACGTTGGTTCAAAGACCACGGCAAGCACATCCCTTACGAGGGCGACGACCGCATCGTGGAACGTGTGTTCCGTCTCAAATAACAACTAAGGTGAAGGCATTATGACACGATTCCAACCGATTCTGCTGGGCAGCGACATCAACGTCTACGGCATGGCCAGGGCGTTCCATGAGGAGTACGGCATCGTTTCCGAGGCGTATGCGTATTTCCAGCTGAGCCCCACGAAATTCAGCCGTATCGTCAACGTGCACATCGTCGACGATTTCAACAACTTCGTCACGTTCCGTAATTTCATGCTCAAGCTCGGCAAGCGTATGAAGGCCGAGGATCCGGAACGCGTGCTGCTGCTCATCCCCTGCGGCGACGTGTACGCCAATCTGCTGAGCCAGTGCGGCGACGATCTTCGCGAATATTTCGTATACAACACGCTTGACGTGAACCTTTCGCGCCGGCTCGCCTACAAGTCCACGTTCTACCAGATCTGCGAGCAGTATGATCTGCCCCATCCGAAGACGCGCACCGTCACCGCCGATGAGGTGAAGGCAGGAACCTACCGTGATTTGCCGTTCAGCTATCCGGTGGCCATGAAGCCCGCGAATTCGGTGGAATGGCTCAACATCGATTTCGAGGGCCGTCGCAAGGCCTACATCTTCAACGATCCGGCCGAATTGGAGACCATCATCAAGCGTGCGTACGATGCCGGATACACGTCCGAAATGGTGATTCAGGACTTCATCCCCGGCGACGATTCCCGCATGCGTGTGCTGAACGCCTATGTGGACCAGCATCATCGCGTGCGTATGATGTTCCTCGGCCACCCGCTGCTGGAGGATCCCTCCCCTGTCGCCGCAGGCAACTATGCGGCCATTCTGCCCGACTACAACGAGGGTGTGTTCCGTCGTATCAAGGCTTTCCTCGAGGACATCAAATACGAGGGCGTGGCCAATTTCGACATGAAGTACGACGAACGCGACGGCGAGTACAAGCTGTTCGAAATCAACCTTCGCCAAGGACGTTCCAGCTATTTCGTCACGCTGAACGGATTCAATCTGGCGAAGTATTTCGTCGACGACCTCGTCGAGGACACGCCGTTCGACGGCAACACCCTGTTCGGCCGCGGTTCGAAGCTGTGGCTTGAGATTCCGAAGTCGATTTTCCTTGATTACGTCGCAGAAGGCGCTGACAAGGAAACCGGCAAGCGCATGCTCAAGTCGGGCGATTGGGGTACCACCTTGGAGTATTCCAAGGATATGAATCCGTTGCGTTGGCTGATGATTCGGCACATGTTCTCGATTTACAAGAAGAGCTATGCCAAGTACTTCACCAAGAAGGGCGAGCTTAAGTGAAACGACCGTTTTTCGCCGTACTGGGCGGCATGGGCACGCTGGCCACCGAAAGCTACATCCGCTTGGTCAACCGCGCCACGCATGCCCATTGCGATCAGGATTATCTGGACTACATCGTCTTCAACGATTCCTCCGTGCCGGACCGCACCGCGTACATTCTCGGCGAATCCGACGAGAATCCCTTCCCCGTACTCGCCGACGATATCGAGAAGGCAACGGCGATGGGCGCGAGTTTCATTGTGCTCACCTGCAATACCGCGCACTATTTCTATGACGATTTCCAGGCGTTGACGACGGTGCCGATTCTGCATATGCCACGCGGCGCGGTGGCACGCATGGCTCAGCGTTATCCGAAGGATCGTTTTCCGCGGGTCGGTTTCCTCGGCACCGTGGGTTCGCGCAAATCCGGCGTGTACAAGCGTGCCGTCGAAGAGGCCGGGTACACGTTCGTCGAACCGACCGACGAGTTGCAGGCCCGTATCACTTCGCTGATTTATGACGATGTGAAAGGTAGTGGCGAGCTCAATCTGGAACGCTACGAATCGGTGTTGCGCGATATGCTCGATCCGGCAGGCCCCTGCGCGTGCGACACGCTGATATTGGGCTGCACCGAGCTGAGCGTGCTCAACGAGGCGTTTCCGCTGCCCCAGCTGCCGGTCATCGACGCGCAGGCCGTGCTGGTGGAAGATACCGTGGCGCGGGCCGAAGCGTTGCGCGCGTAGCTATTATTTGTCACGCCTATCTTCGACTGCTTAGGCGTCGGACGATAAAACAAGATTGTGGGTGGCTTCCCATTGCCTGGGGAGCCACCCACAATCTGTTTTATATGGACGGTGTACGCCGCACGTATGGCGTCATCGTCCGATGTTGTTTCGCTTCGTCACTTCGTTTCGTTTTCCGAAGACGTTTCCGCATCCGCCGGTTCGTTGGCATCCGCCGCCTCATCCATTTCATCCGCATCGGCGTCTGCTAAAACGGAATCGTCCGGACCGACGCTGCCGAAATCGTTGATGTTGAAATCGGGGTTGGCGTCGGATTCGAAATCCACGTCAGCCTCGTCCTGCTTTTTGCGCGGTTCCGGATCGACGGCTTCCTGGAACACACGTTCGGCCTTTGGCTTCTTCAGGTCGGGGTTGATCTTCTCCTCCAGCATGAGTCGCGCATCACCGGCGGTTGTGAAGCTGCCACAGACGAGCACGCCATGACCGTAGCCGACGCCCAGTTCGTCATCGGCATCAACCATGTTGACGGCTTCCTGGATGGCGTCCGGCAATTCGGGAATGCAGGTGACGCGTTCCGGCCCGAAAACACGGTCCGCGATCTTCTTCAGATCCTCAGCCGGCATCACTCGGTCACGCCACGAGTTCTCGGTGACGATCACATGGCTCAGCAACGGTTCGAGCACGCCAGATACTCCTCGACCTGCTTGTCCCCCATCATGGCGACCACGCCGACGAGCTGCTGGAAATCATAGTTCTCTTCAATGGCGGCACGCAGCGATTCGGCCGCGTTCACGTTGTGTCCGCCATCAAGGATGATGGTAGGCGAGGTACGAATTTGTTCGATACGTCCCGGAATGCGTACGCTGCTCAACGCTTCGGCCACCAAATCGCCGTCCAACGCGCCGTTGACGGGAATCACCACTTCCGCCGCGCACAGTGCGGCGAGCGCGTTGTGTGCCTGATGCTCGCCGAATTTGGCGATCGGCACTTCCGTGTAGGTGCCGTTCGGGGTGCGCAGGGTGGCCACCTGGCCGCCGACGGCCGGCACTCGGGTAACGACTTCCGATTCGACGCCGTCGCGCACCAAGCTGGCGTGGTTCTCCTTGGCCGCGGCCTCGATAATCGGCATGACCTCGTCCTCGTGTGGCTGGCGGCCGATGATGGCGGTGCAGTTCGGCTTGATGATGCCGACCTTTTCCGTGGCGATTTCCTCCACGGTGTCGCCGAGCCATGCCATGTGGTCCATGTCGACCGGTCCGATGATGGCCGCGTCCGCGTCGAGCACGTTGGTGGCGTCCCATCGGCCGCCCATGCCGACTTCCACGATGGCGACGTCGACCGGCGCGTCGGCGAATTTCCAGATGGCCATGGCGGTGAGCACTTCGAAGAAGCTCATCTTCGGCTTGCCCAGCTCGTCCATTTTCATGTCCACGATGGCGACGAGGTCCTTGACCTGGTCCCATGTGTCGACGAAATCGTCGTCTGACAGCTGCTGGCCGTCGATGGCGATGCGTTCGTTGACGTGTTCCAGATGGGGCGAGGTGTATAGGCCGTACGCATGCCGTAGGCGCGGCAGATGCTTCGGCCATACGTGCCGTGGAGCCCTTGCCGTTGGTGCCGGTGATGTGGATGACGCGGAACGACTGCTCCGGATGGCCCATGATGTCGAGGATCATCTTCATGCGTTGCAGGTCGAGATTGGTGGTGTTGCGTTCCGATGGACGGCTCATGATGTCGCGTTCGACGTCGATCATGCTTTCGTTGTTGCGATTGGGATGTTCGAATGACATATTTCCCGTTTTCCTCCCGTACCTTGCGGACAGCACACTAAACTTTTCCCATTCTAGATGTCCGCATGAACGTTGCGCGCCGGGAAAAGTTATAGGATGGGTTGCGGTAATTTCCGTACGTTACGAATGCATGTTCAGGAGATGTGATGGGCGAAGTCATTACTGACAAGGACAAGGAATACGAGAAGATGGAGCGGGAGGCCGCTCCGGGACCGGATCAGGCCATGAGCGATCGTGTGAACAATCGTTCGCTGCGTCCGCGTTCCGAGGCGTTCAAGGAGTTCATGACCACCGGTTGGGATGACAACGAGCCGCAGATCGAGCCGTTGGAGTCCTCCAAGTACACGCCGGCGCGTCTGGAGGCGTTGGGCAAGGCGTTCCCGGGCGAGCGTATCGTGATTCCGGCCGGACAGCCGAAGGTGCGCAACAACGATTGCGATTACGCGTTCCGTCCGGATACGACGTTTTCCTACTACACCGGTTTGGGTGAGGATTTCGAGGCCGGCGCGGTGCTGGTGCTGAATCCCGTCGATCCGGATTCTCCGGAGGCGAAGGCCGGCAAGACGCATGTTCCGGAACTGTTCGTGGCTCCGCGTGCCAACCATTACACGCAGGACTTTTTCATGAACGCCCATTATGGCGAGTATTGGGTGGGTCCGCGTGCCGGTGTGAAGGAAATGACCGCGATGACCGGCATCGAAACCAACGACATCGCGCAGCTGCCCGACGCGTTGAGCAAGGATGTCGGCACTGAGGCCGGCGCGGTGCGCGTGCGCGTGATCCGCGAAGCCGATCCGGCGATTACCAGCATGGTCGAGGAGATCCGTGAAGCCAACGGTTTCGCCGATCCGGACAACAACACCGCTGCCGATGACAAGCTGCACGAATTCGCCGCCGAGGCACGCATGTGCAAGGATGAGTATGAGGTTCGTGAGATGCGCAAGGCGGTCGCGGCAACCAAGCATGGTTTCGACAACATTCTGCGCAAGATTCCGTCTTCCCTTGGCAAGCCGCGTTCGGAGCGCATGCTGGAGGGCGCGTTCAACGCCATCTCCCGTGAAGAAGGCAACGAGGTCGGCTACGACACCATCATCGCTTCCGGCGCCCACGCTCCGATTCTGCATTGGATGCGCAATACCGGTACCGTGGAGTCGGGCGAGCTGCTGCTCATCGACGCCGGTGTGGAGGTCAACAGCCTGTATACCGCCGACATCACCCGCACGTTCCCGACCAACGGCAAGTTCACCGATTTCCAGAAGAAGCTGTACCAGGCCGTGTTGGATTCCCAGCAGGCCGGTTTCGAGGCGGCCAAGCCGGGCGCCACGTATTCGGACATCCATCATGCGTGCATGCGCGTGATCGCCGAACGTCTGCATGACTGGGGTATTCTGCCGGTCGATGTCGAGGAGTCGCTCTCCCCTGAAGGCCAGCAGCATCGCCGTTGGCTCGCCTGCGGCGTGGCCCACCATCTGGGTCTCGACGTGCATGATTGCGCGCAGGCGCGTTATGAGTCGTATCAGAACGCCAAGATTCGTCCGGGCATGATCTTCACCATCGAACCGGGCCTGTACTTCCGTGAGGATGATCTGCTGATTCCGCCGGAATACCGTGGCATCGGCATTCGTATCGAGGATGACGTGCTCATGACCGAGGATGGTCCGGAATGGATTTCCGCGGGCATTCCGAAGCAGATCGACGATGTCGAGGCATGGATGGCCGATATGGCCGCCGAAGGCGCGAAGGCCTGAGGACGCATCATGCCCACGCCTGAATTCGTACTCTCGCTACGTGAAAAAATAGGCCACGATCTGTTATGGCTCATGGGCGTCTCCGGCTATGTCGAGGACGAGCAGGGCCGTGTGCTGTTGGGGCGTCGTTCCGACACCGGCGAATGGGCCATGGTGTATGGCATCAACGAGCCGGAGAGGAACCGGCCGATACCGTTGCCCGCGAGGTCAAGGAGGAGACCGGCGTGGATGTGGTCGTCACCGATCTGGTGTCGGTCAAATCGTCCAGAAAGGTCCTCACCTATGCGAATGGGGACAACACCATGTACATGGATCACCTGTTCATCTGCAGGCCCGATCCGAATGGCAACACGGAGCCGTTCGTCGGCGATGAGGAAAGCCTCAACGTGGCTGGTTCTCCCCTGATGCTCTGCCCGAACCGTTGGCAGCCACCACGGTGGAACGCATGGCTTACGTACGCGAATATCTGAAGGCCAAGGCGAATGGCGATTCCCATGCCCAGTTTGCCTTCAACGGCACCATCCGCTGAAATCGCCTTCCATACATCATAAAATGGAATCCCCGCAACGTTTCAAGCGTTGCGGGGATTCCTTTTTATTAGATTCCGTGGATCAGCTCACTGCTGGGCGGCAAGCAGCTCATGCAGATGCTCGCGATGCTTGCGCTGTTCGCGCGGATCGGGCACCGGCAGGGAGGCCAGCAGCTTCTGCGTGTATGGGTTCTGCGGATTCTGCATGATCTGGTCCGCATCGCCATGTTCCACGATCTGGCCCTTGTGCATCACCATGATGCGGTCGGCGAGCATGTCGACCACGGCGAGATCGTGGGTAATGAACAGGCATGCGAAGCCGATTTCGGCCTGCAGCTTCTTGAACAGTTCCAGCACCTTCGCCTGCACCGACACATCCAACGCGGAGGTCGGTTCGTCGGCGATGAGCAGGCTCGGCTTCAACGCCAACGCGCGTGCCAAGGAGGCGCGCTGGCGCTGGCCGCCGGACAGCTCGTGCGGGAAACGGTTCATGTAGCGCGCGGAAGCTGCACCATCTCAAGCAGATCGCCCACATACTTGCGGGCGTCTGATACCGACGAGAACTTCTTGTGCACGATCAACGGTTCGGCCACGTTTTCCGCGATGGTCATCAGCGGATTGAACGAGCTGCCCGGATCCTGGAACACGAAGCCGATGTCGGCGCGCTTGGCTTGAAATCACGTTCCTTCACACCGTTCATTTCTATGCCTAGAACGTTCAGGGAACCGCCGGAAACCTTCTGCAGGCCTGCGATGGCACGGCCAGTGGTGGATTTGCCGGAACCGGACTCGCCTACCAGACCGAGCACTTCGGAACGGTGGATGGTGAAGTCGATGCCGTCCACGGCCTTGAAATCAGGCTGCATGAGATGACCCGGATACGTGATGGTCAGTCCCTTGGCCTCGACCGCGATGGCTGATCGCGCCAATCCTTCTCACGTTCGATGACCTTGCCATCGGCATCCTTGACGACCAGTTTCTGGCCAATACGCGGCACGGCGGCAAGCAGACGCTTGGTGTAGTCGTCCTTCGGCGAGTAGAAGATCTGCTCGACGCTACCCTGTTCGACGACGTGGCCGCGGTACATGACCACGACCTCATCGGCGATGTCGGCGATCACGCCCATGTTGTGGGTGATGATGAGCACGGATGCGTCGAACTCGTCGCGCGCCAGACGCAGCAGGTCGAGGATTTCGGCCTGCACGGTCACGTCGAGGGCGGTGGTCGGCTCGTCGGCCAGAATCAGGCCGGGGTTGAGCACCAGGGCCATGGCGATGACGATGCGCTGCTTCTGGCCGCCGGAGAACTGGTGTGGGTAGTAGTCGATGCGGGTTTCCGCGTCCGGAATGCCGACCTTCTTGAGAATGTCGATGGACTTGGCACGGAGTTCCTTCTTGTCCTTCATGCCATGGGCGCGAAGGCCTTCCTCGATCTGCCATCCGATGGTATACACCGGGTTGAGCACCGAATTGGGCTCCTGGAACACCATGGCCGCTTCGGCGCCGCGCATTTCGCGCAGCTGTTCGCCGGACAGCGACAGCACTTCCAGCTCCTCGGTGCCCGCGCGGTTCGACAGGTACACCGCGCCGGAGGTCGTAGCGGTCTCCGGCAGCAGCTTGATGAGGGAGCGTGCGGTCACGGACTTGCCGGAACCGGACTCGCCCACCACGCCGATGACCTTCTTACGGGGAATTTCGAAGCTGATCTTGTCGATGGCTTTGATGGAACCGGCGTCGGTCATGAACGAGACGCTGAGGTCCTTGATCTCGGCGAGATTGCCTTCCTTGATTTCACTCATCGGTTCACTCCCCTTCCTCGGAAGCCCATTCGGAAGCCACGAATGACGGATCACGGTCGGTGACGGTCACCGGTTTGTCGCTGGCTCCCATCGGATTCTTCGCCGCCTCAAGTTCGGCGACGACCTCGTTGCGCTTGCCTGGCTCCTGGCTGGGGTCCACGGACGTGTCTTCGATGGAACCCACCACTTCGCCTGCGGACTTGCGGGCGCGCAGACGCGGATCAGCCAGATCGTTCAGCGATTCGCCCACCAGGGTGATGCCCAGCACGATGAGCACGATGGCCAGACCCGGGAACACGGCGGTCCACCAGATGCCGGCGGTCACATCGGAGACGGCGCGGTTGAGGTCGTATCCCCATTCGGCGGCCGCGGTCGGTTCGATGCCGAAGCCAGGAAGCCCAGGCCCGCAAGGGTCAGGATGGCTTCGGAGGAGTTCAGCGTCAGGATGACCGGCAGGGTTCGTGTGGAGTTCTTGAACAGGTGCTTGGTCATGATGCGCCACGTGGAGGCGCCGACCACGCGGGCGGATTCCACGTACGCGGATTCCTTGATGCGGATCACTTCGGCACGGATGGTACGGAAGTATTGCGGAATATAGACCACGGTGATGGAGATGCCGGAGGCGAAGATGCCGCTCCACAGGCCGGACTGGCCGTGGGAGATCATAATCGCCATCAGAATCGCCAGCAGCAGCGACGGGAAGGAGTACACGGCGTCGGCGATCATGACGAGCACACGATCGACCCATCCGCCGAAATAGCCGGAGACCAGGCCGAGCAGCACGCCTGCGAAAATCGACAGCAATACCGCGACGACGATGGCGATGACGGCGGTGCGGGCACCCCAGACCACACGGCTGAACACATCGTAGCCACCTGCAGTGGTGCCCCAGATGTGTTCGGAGGACGGTGCCGCCTGGGCCGGGAAGGAAACGCCGTCGGCGCCCTTGAGCTGCGCGTAGCTGTATGGCGCGATGAGCGGCGCGAAAATGGCGACCAGCAGGAAGAACGCCGTGAGCACGAGGCCCGTGATCAGCATGCCTTTCTGCCAGCCGACTGCGACGCGTAGTTCCTTGATGATCGGAATCTTATGCCAGAATGGCGTCTTGTTGCCGAGCTTGAGCTCGTCCAGACGATTGTCGCCTGGAACGGTGACCTTGTTGGCAGATGCTGCGGTCATGTCAGTACCTCACTCTCGGGTCGACCAACGCGGCGATGACGTCGACGATGAAGTTGACGACGGCCACGATGATGGCGATTAGGATAACGATGCCCTGCACGGCCACGAAGTCGCGTGCCTTCAGGTACTGCGACAGCATGAAGCCGAGTCCCTTCCATTCGAAGGTGGTTTCGGTGAGCACCGCGCCTGCGAGCATCAGGCGATCTGCATGCCCATGACGGTGATGATTGGAATCAACGCCGGCTTCCATGCGTGCTTGTTGAGCAGACGCTTCTCGGAGACGCCGCGGGAACGTGCCGCTTCGACGTAGCCGGAATTGTAGGTGGCGATCACGTTGGTGCGCACCAAACGGATGAACACGCCGGCGGTCAGCAGGCCCAACGCAAGGCCGGCAACACAGCGTGACGGAGCACATCAAGCAACACGGACATATCACCCAACTGGATCGCGTCGATGATGTAGAAGCCGGTCGGCGAGACCAGTCGGGAGAACTGCATCTCGCTGCCAAGCGATGAGCGCCCGGATGCCGGCAGCACGTTCAGCCAGATGGCGAAGATGAGCTTCAGAATCAGGCCGAGGAAGAACACCGGGTGGCATAGCACAGGATGGCGAAGGTGCGGATGCCGCATCGGCCGCGTGGTCACGCTTGCGTGCGGCGATGCGTCCCAAGCCGATGCGACGATGAGCGCGACGATGAGCGCGAGGAACGCCAGCTCGAATGTAGCGGCACCATAGTGAGTAAGGATGGTACTCACTTTTTGGTTATCGGTCAATGTGGTGCCGAGATCGCCATGCAGCAGGCCGCCAAGATAATCGATGTACTGCACGATGAGCGGACGGTCATAACCGGCCGCGTGGATACGCTTCTGCAGTTCCTCGGGAGTGAGACGGCCACCAAGAGCGGCGGAAATCGGATCGCCGGTAGCGCGCATCACGAAGAAGACGATGGTTACAAGAATAAATACTGTAGGAATGATCAGCAGAAAGCGTGTGAGCACGAAACGGAAGAATCCGCTTGAAAGCTTGTTTTTCTTGGCTTTCGGCTGAGCCTCGGTTGCGCTTTGCGTCACGTCGGGCTCCTTTTCCTTATTGGTGTTTTAGATACAAATTGAGCCCCTGCCTGACTTAGGCGGGTCAGGCAGGGGCGGTCAAAGCCTTCCGTCAGGCCTTGGTCACGGACGAGTAGCGGAAGCGGAAGGAAGCGTCAAGGACGACACCCTTCACATTAGAACCGGTGACCGCAACCTGGGCACCTGCAGCAGCGGGATGGTGGACAGGTCATCGGTTTCGAGCTTCTGGATTTCCTTCAACAGGTCCTCACGGGCTTGGCGTCAGTCTCTCCGGCCTGCTTGACGATCAGATCGTTGACTTCCTTGTTGGAGTATCCGTTGTTCACGAAGTTGCCGTCACGGAAGAATGGGGACAGGTAGTTGTCCGGATCGGAGTAGTCAGGGAACCAACCGAGCTGGTAGACCGGGTAGGAACCATCGGAATCCTCGGTGACCACACGGTCCTTGTTGAACTGGGTCCATTCGGTGGACTGCAGGTCGACCTTGAACAGGCCGCCTTCCTCGAGCTGGGCCTTGATGGCCGCATACTCGTCGGCGGAGGACTGGCCGTAGTGGTCCGGGTTGTACTGGAGCTTCAGGTCTACCGGGGTCTTCACACCGGCGGCTTCGAGGGTCTTCTTGGCCTTGGCCGCATCCGGCTTGCCGGAACCGTCGCCATAGGCTTCCTTCAGGGTGTCGTCGTGGCCGGACAGGCCATCCGGAATGAAGGAGTACAGCGGGGTGTAGGTGCTCTTGTAGACCTTGGTGGCCAGCTCGTTGCGGTCGATCAGGCTTGCAACGGCCTGACGCACGGCCTTGGCCTTGTCGGCGTTCGGCTCGCTGGACTTCTCGCCGTACGGCATGATCTTGAAGTTGAAGGCAAGGAAGCGCTCTTCGCCGCCCGGTCCCTTGACGACCTTGACCTTGTTGTCCTTGGACAGGTCCTCGACGTCGGTCGGGGTCATGGAGCGGTAGGCCACGTCGACCTGGCCCTGCTGCACGGCCATCTTCAGGTTGGAGGAATCGGCGAAGTACTTGACCTGCACAACGTCGTTCTTAGCTGGGGTCAAACCCTTGTAGGAAACGTTCTTGGCATATGCCAGGGCCTCGTTCACCTTGTAGGAGGTGAGCTTGTACGGGCCTGCGAAGGCGTTGTCCTTGACGATGGTGTTGGCATCGGTCAGCTTGTCGGCGGAGAAGGACTCTTCGTCGACGATCGGGCCGGCCGGGCTGGAGAGCACCTGCTTCAGGGTCACGTCGTCCTTGACCGCGGAGTGGAACACGACGGTGGTGTCATCCTTGGCCTCGACGGACTCGATGTTGGCCAGCAGGGAGGACGGACCGTTCTCGTCGTTGATCTTCTTGATACGGTCGAAGGAGAACTTGACGTCGGAGGCGGTCAGATCGTGGCCGTTCGCGAACTTCAGGCCCTTCTTGAGCTTGACGGTGAACTCGGTGCCGTCGGCGCTCCAGGTGCCGTCATCGGCGGCGATGTCCGGAGACAGCTCGGAAGTGTTGTAGTTCTGCGCGTACAGGAACGGGAACACCTGAATCTGCACGGCGTAGGAACCGTTGTCGTAGGAGCCAGCCGGATCAAGGCTGGTGATCTTATCGGTCGTGCCGACGGTGATGGTGTTGCCAGTTGCGGCGCCACCGTCCTTCACGCCGCCGCAGGCGGCCAGGGAAGCCAGAGCCGCGACAGAAGCCAGAGCGGCGATAACTTTCTTGCGATTCACTATGGAATCCTCTCTTTTCTATCCGAATCGCCCCTGTGCAAGGCGATATAGTGACAAGAATCGGCGCGCAATGTTAACCGTACGTTTCATTGGAGGCCGTTTTACCCACCTACCTTATATTCGCCGTTTTCTGCTATGCATTAAAACGGCGAAATTCCAACGTTTTAACGACTAGTGAAAGAAAATAAGAAAAACCAGCCATTTTATGAGACGGACCCAGCCAAAGTCGCATTCAAGGTCTACGTCCTTCTTTTTCACTCATGCTTTCGCACAGAGAGACCCAGATAAGCGCGCGACACGCGGCACAACACGAATTGCATTAATCAATTAACGGCGTTAATATATTAAGAAGTTCAACGAGGGTCCATGCACTGTCGCAAGGAGGTGAGCATGAGTAGGTACAGCGCCCAACAGTCATCGATCTCGGAAAACAACCGTTCCCGCATCCTGCAATACCTGTACCACAATGGCATCTGCTCACGCGCGCAGATCGCCAAAGCCATCAAGCTCACTCCGGCGGCAATCACCAAAATCACCGCGAAACTGCTGGCGCAGGGCATCATCGAAGAAACCGGCGACATGGACGGAGACAAGAACCGCCGTTCCATCGGTCTGAATCTCAATTGCGCCAAATACCACATCATCGGCGTGAAGTTCGCCCGCAGTCTGGTGCAAATCGCGGTCTTCGACCTCAAGTGCAACCGTATCTTCCTGTCCGACTTGCCTACCGTCAGCGAAGAGCACATCCCCGAAACGGTGGAGCGCATTCGAGATACCGTACGCCAGCTCATCAAGGACGACCCCAGCATCGTGGCCGTCGGCATGGCGGTTCCGGGGCCCTATTTAAAGGACGAAGGACGCACCGCTTTGGTCTCCTCCATGCAGGGCTGGAGGCAAATCAACTTCATCGACGAATTCAGCAACGCATTCAGCGTCCCCGTGTTCGTCGAACAGGACGCCCGCGCCGGCGCGCTGGCGCAGTTCCTGTTCAATCCGGAACTGTCGGAAGGTTCCCTCGCCTACTATCTGCTTGGCGAAGGCATCGGCCTCGGAGTCATCGACAACGGCACCATCTACTACGGCGAGCACGGCACCGCCACGGAAATCGGACACGTCTCCATCGACGTGAACGGCAAGCCATGCGACTGCGGCAATGTCGGATGCCTGGAACGCTACTGCTCCGCCAACGCCATCCACGAACAACTCAACGCCAACCCGAGCATCGTTCCCGGATGCGAGACGATGACGCATGCGCAGGCTTGCGCAGCACTGTTCGCCAAGGCGAACGCGGGAGACGAGACCGCGACGCTTCTGATGCTCGATGTTGCCCGATACGTTGGGTACGGCGCGGTCACCATCATCAACGCTTTCAATCCGACACACATCGTTCTTGGAGACATCATCGCGCAAGCCGGCCAGCCGTTGCTCGACGAAGTCACACAAGTCGTGCGCGAACGCACGATCCCCGAAATCGGCGCAACACCCGAATCACCCTGTCCGCCCTGCCCACCGACGCCACCGTTACCGGTGCCGCCGCCGTGGCGATAACCAATTTTCTGGAACATCCTTCGATGTTCTTCGACGTCGCATAGCACGCCGCCCACCAAAGAAAGGAACCACCCATGTCCAAGCCAATCGTCATCGCCCTCGGTGAAATCCTGTGGGATATGCTCCCCACCGGCAAGCGCGCCGGCGGCGCTCCCGTCAACTTCGCCTACCACGCGTCCCAGAACGGCGCAGAAAGCTACGCCATCAGCGCCGTCGGTAACGACGAGCTGGGCGCCGAGCTGCTCAACGATGCGCACAAGGCCGGCATCAACACGCTGGTGCAGACCAACGAATACCCGACCGGCACCGTCGCCGTGGCACTGACCAACGGCATTCCGGAATACACCATCGTGCAGAACGTGGCTTGGGACCACATCGGCTACACCGACGAACTCGCCGAGGCCGTGTCCAAGGCCGACGCCATCTGCTTCGGCACGCTGGGTCTGCGTTCCCAGGAATCGCATGACACCATCATCAAACTGCTCCAGCATGCCAAGGAAGGCGCGCTGAAGTTCTTCGACATCAACCTGCGCGCCAACTTCTACTCCAAGGAGCTGATCGAGGAGCTGCTGGGATACGCCAACATCTTCAAGATCAACGACGACGAGCTCATCATGATGCGTGAGATGTTCTCCATTCCGGAGGCAACGACGAAGAGGCCTGCAAGTGGTTCATGGATCGCTTCGATCTGGAGTACACCATCCTGACCGGCGGCGCGACCTTCAGCACCATCATCGCCAAGGACGGCGAGACCTCCACTCTGCTGACCCCGCATGTCGAGGTGGCCGACACCGTCGGAGCCGGCGATTCCTTCTCCGGCTCCTTCACCGGCAAGATCCTGTCCGGTGCCTCCCTCAAGGAAGCGCATCGCGCGGCCGTGAACACCGCCGCCTACGTGTGCACCAAGGAAGGCGGCTGGCCGGCCTACCCGACCGAAGGCGTTCCGGATTACCTCGCCGCAGCAGCCAAGTAAGCGTATCTTCTCCTTTCATCATCACCGATTCCGCATGCCGTCAAATAACGGCATGCGGAATTTTTTTACCGGTTTTGCGAAGTTTCGTCGGTATGATGAATCGCCGATAGCATAATTTGGTTTGTCGGATAAACGTGGTATCTTGAAATGTCTGGCTATAAAGCCGGAAGGTTTGATAATTCAATATTTGGGGATGATCGGTTTCGACGGTGACCTGTTCGTCGCAGGGAAGCGTGCCGAGAACGTAGGGTCCGCTCGTGGATGCCCCCTACAAAAGAATAAGTGCTAAATCTAACCGCACTGAGTTCGCTCTCGCTGCCTGAGCTTCGCGCCAGGATTAACCAGTGGGCAGCCGCTCCGTTCACTCCCCCTCGTCTTTGGGGGGATGTTGAGCGTCGTTTAGAAGACTTGCCTTACCGGCTGAGCCACAGGGCCGGCAAGGGACTTTTACTGTAGATATGCTCGCCATCAGTTGTCTGCGACATCGATGGGGGCAGAAAAACCGCCGCACGGCCAGCAGACTACGCACGTAGAAGACTGAGGGTTCGGTCATCGGACCGGGGTTCGATTCCCCGCATCTCCACGGATTGAAAGCCGCCAGAAATGGCGGCTTTTCCTTTATTTCCAACGGTTTGTGACTGTTGTCGATGTTTATCGAGATTACGAAAATCACGTCGTTTTCTAAAAAATGTTGCCAAAATGTTGTCACGGAACAAGCCCCCGAACAACAAAAAGCCCCTCCCCCAGCAATGCTGAGAGAGGGGCTACTCGTACTCAATGTACGAGTAGGTCATAGTTTGGTCTTCAACTCGCTGACGCCGATCAGGGCGCCGACGAACACGCCGACGGCGTTGATGGTAGTGACGAGCTCGCCGCAGTGCGGCAACCCCCACTGTGGGCCGACCACGCCGACCAGCCACGCGACGGCCGGCAGGGCGATCAGCGCGAGCCACTTGAGTATGTCGTATACCCTGCCCGGCAGCAGGTAATCGGATTGCGGACTATTGGATTCATCCATTTTTCACCTCCTTAAACATTGCGGCAACCGTCTCCACAACGCTTAAAGTCGTGGAAACGGGAGTTTCAGCGCAGGTACTGTCCGGGATAGATAACGTATGGGCTGCGGATGCCATTGCGTGCGGCAGCCGACTGCCAGCCGGAGCCGTAGATGCTCCAAAGGCTTTCGCCGGAACGGACCACATGGCCTCCGACCCCGCTCGAAGCGATGGACACGGACGCGCCGCCATAGGTGACGATCTGCCCCGGATAGATCCGATTGACGTCACCGCTCGGCACGCGCCAGGCGGACACCGGCTTCAGGCCGGTGCGTTCGGCTATGGCGCCCATGGTGTCGCCGGAACGGACCACGACGCTACGCGAACCCGTGGCGGCCGTTCCGCCGGAACCTCCGCCGAGGCGACTGTTGACGATCTGCATGACCGCCGCGTAATTGCCGCCCAACGCCTGCCTGCGGGCCGGATCGTTGCCGAAGTCGCCGCGGATGGTGCGCGTGGCCAAGCGTTCAGGTCGACCGTCGGAGCGGTCGTGGGCTGGGGTTTCGGCTTGACGTTCGGCAGGCTCGCCGTGCCCTTGTCGTCGGGGTTCGCGTACTTGCGCCATGCCGCGCGGTCGCCACGGAACTTGTTCAGGTCGAGTCGTCCGGACCAGCCGCTGAGACTGCCGTTGGACGTGTACTGGCGCATGACCTCGCCACGCGCGCCGATGTTCCACGGCGCGGTCTGGTAACCGGTGACCATGTTCGTGGCGTACTGTGCGATCCAGATGCCGCAGTTCAGTTCGGTCTCCATGCCGGCGACCTGCCAGTAGCCGGAGTCCATCGTGTAGATGATGGGGTTCACGCCGGTCAGACGCTTGACCTCGCGCGCCCACCTGCGTGGCCACTGCTTGTCGCCCCAGGCGGCGTTGTCCTGCGCCTCCCAGTCGAGGATCAGGACGCTCTTGTGCACGTATCCGCGCACGTTGTCGACGAAGAACCGGGCTTCGGTCTCGGGGTTGCCGCCGCGCGCGTAATGGTAGACGCCGGTCTCCTTGCCGCTGTCGATGGCGCCGGCGAGCTGACGGTTAGCGTCGGTGTTAACGCCGTTGGACAGGCAACCACCGTACACGCCGCCGGAACCCCATGTGGTGCCGACGATGACGAAATCGGCCGGCACGGTCGCGGTGTCGATGCCGCACTGCCAGTTCGAGATGTCGTACCCGTTCATGTCGGCCATCGCGGCCGGCGCGACCGCCATGGATATGGCGACCGCGAGCGCGGTCAGTAGCTTGCGCCATTGTCGGCGTGGATTCATGCGCTTGTGTTTCGGCTTGCCTTTGTTGAGGATGTTCAATTCCTCTCCTTTCCTCTGTCCGTACCGTCCGCCTTGTACGGACGGTGTGGAAATCTTTTGAATCTTTCAATCTGTGTTCGCGATATGCGCGTCACGTATGTCTTGGATCATCGAGGTTCCGGTTCCATTGCCGCCCAGACCGTGGTAAGCGGCATATATTCGTTCCGCGCTTTGCTTCAACGGAATGCTCGCAACACCACCTGCATCGACCATCTGACGGTACAGAGCCTCGAGTTTGCAGAACAACAGTTCCCTGACGCCCTCATGCAGTGGATCGTGACGTTGGTCGACCTTGCTCAGAATCCAGGTGACGAACACGCCGCTGCCTCCGCTGCCGATGATGGCGATAACGATTGCGACGATGGTTTCCTGGCTCATTGGGAATCCTTCCGAAAGGAAAATCCCACACGTGGCTACCGTTGGAAGCCGCGATAACCACGTGTGGGATTTTGGAGGTTGAAATGTTGTTGGGAACGTTTGTGAATGAGGTCTGGTGGCCCTCCTGCGGGAAGCTCCGCGAGTGCACGAGGGTGGGCTACGAGTCGGCCTACCGCTGCCACATCCAGCCGAAATGGGCTGACGTCGACATGGAGTCGATCACCGCGAACGACATCGAGGAGTGGCTCGGCTCGTTCAATCAGGCCGGCGCCGCGCGCAAGGCGTGGGCCGTGCTGCGGGCGATACTCCGACTCGCCTATCGCAAGGGAGTCACCGACAATGACGTGACACGTCGTGAAATCAGACTGCCGCACCTGCGGCGGTATGAGCCGCGCGTGCTCGACGCCAGACAGGTAAGACGGCTGCTCAAAGGCTTCTACGGTCACGCGTTGGAAGCCTGGTTATTGGTCTCCGTCTGCGCGGGACTGCGCCGATGCGAGTCCGTCGGCATTGAATGGGCCGACTTGGATTTACGCCGGGGAACCGTGACCGTCAAAAGGTCAGTGCAATGGGTCGCTGGACATGAAACGGTCACCGACCCGAAGACCGACCAGAGCCGACGGACGGTCGCACTACCACGGTTCGCAGTCAAACGGCTCGCGCAATTGCGCCACGGCAGAACCGGCAGGCTGGTCGGCGATCTGAACGCCAACCAGGTGGCAGCTCATTACACGTCATGGTGCCAACGCATGAAACTCCCCTGCGTGCCGCCAAGGAACCTCAGGCACACCTTCGGCACTCTGGCAATCGCTGCGGGAGCCGATATCTCAGTGGTCGCACGACAACTCGGTCACAGCGACATCAAGACAACCGCCCGCTACTATCTCCGCCCCGATTTGTCCGTGCTGAGAAGTCTGCAGCGGGCATGGGAAAGACTCATCATCGGAGCCGCGTAGCTTTCCGTAACCCTGTACCAGGATTCCAATTGGATCATCATGCGTAACGGCAGGATGATTTTGATCAAGTTCAGTGGGAAAATCGGTTCGGGCAGTTGGGATGCTGTTGAATGTCCGGTAAAGCTCGCG
>ENA-OQIG01000006-OQIG01000006.1-human-gut-metagenome-genome-assembly--contig:-NODE-6-length-129540-cov-4.731287_pt1 | contig 129540 bp, 120 predicted proteins | sample MGYA00242576_ERZ504741 | MGnify/ENA primary metagenome ERZ504741 (study PRJEB26092, sample SAMD00036436) | human gut metagenome | host: Homo sapiens | study: EMG produced TPA metagenomics assembly of... | reverse complement strand
TTTGAATGAGCGGGTCTCGCGTTGGATGCCTGCTCCGTCAATTGTCGCCACCACAACCTTCAGGTGGACGTCGATACCGCAAGCGCGCTGTATCAACTGAGGGAATGTCACTTCTGCCATAACTGATACATTTTAGGGTTACACTATACAAAGGTAACTTCAGCTTGACTATTTACATTCTCTTGGGCGTGATTTTTTATCTCATGGGTATTTCATTGTAGTTTCTTTTATCTGTTACTATAAAACCATATTAGAATGTCAGATTCACACCGATTGTATACGTACGTGCCTGAGGTAACGTATTCTTATCCGTACCACCTGACAAAGTCGCACTCTCTACGTTGGTTAGTGTCTCCGGATCCATACCGCTATAACCTGTAATCACGAACAGGTTCTGAGCCTGGACGTAAAGACGAAGTGCAGAGATTCCCACAGCTTTCGACCAGTTCTTTGTATTGAATGTATAGCCCAGTGACACATTCTTCAAACGTAAATAATCTCCTCTTTCCACTAAGTCGCTGATAGGCAATGCCGAACCATTAGAGTAATTATCACCGTATATCGGCATAGGATACTCTGCATGTGTGCGTTCCGGAGTCCAGTACTTCTTATATACATCTTTAGAGTTGTTCCAGTAACGCATATCGCTCACACTGGCTTTAGTTCCGTTATAAATCTTATTACCTCCCGAGAATTGGAAAAACAGAGAAAGGTCGAAACCTTTATACTTGAAGTTATTGGTCCAGCCACCGTACCAGGTAGGAAGTGTATTTCCACAATCAACAGGTTCAAATTCACCGGCATATTCTGTTCCATCTTCATAGAACCATCCCCCTTTTTCGAACATCAGTAAGGTTCTGTCACCTTCTGGAGTAATAAATACCTACGCCCCGACTTGGGATCTACTCCGGCAGTTGGGTAGAGATACAGACGTCCGATAGATTTTCCCGGTACAGTGATATTCGTAATCTCTAAACCGCCATTATCCCCTTTCAGAATATTCTCTACACCGTCAGCCAGTGAGATCACCTTGTTCTTGTTAGTCGTAATGTTAAAGCTGGTTTCCCATGTAAACTGACTGTTTCTTATCACATCGGCCGAGACGGTCAGTTCAATACCGCTATTCTTCATCTTTCCGGCATTGGTAGTAATGATATTGCCCGGAATACCTTTGGACGGTGATTGAGGTACATCCAGAATCAAATCGGAAGACTTCGTATAATAGTAGTCAAAGTCCACACTGATTCTATCCAGCAATCGTGCATTGAAACCAATACTATATTTTTCCGAAGATTCCCATTTCAGGTTCGGATCGGCAATCTGAGCCAGGCCATAAGTACCGTTTATACCATAGTTGTAGCTTGAATAGAATGATTTCGAAGCATAATCGTAAATATCAGTGTTACCAACCACACCATAGCTTCCCTTTATCTTCAAGTCGTCGACTACATTACGCAAGGGTTTGAAGAACCCTTCCTCGGATACGCGCCATGCAGCGGAAACACCTCCGAAATTACCCCAACGATTCTTCTCACTCAAAGCGGAATAACCATCGCGACGGTAGTTAAGAGATACAATGTATTTAGAAGCATAATCATAGTTGATACGTCCGAAATAAGAGACCATGGTATTGTTGGACAAGCTACCACCGGCAGTTGCCGAACCAAAAGGACCTTGGAATACAACAAATTTATCATCTTGTAAATCTTTACGCTGTGCGGTCCAACGAGAGTTATTTCTTTCAGACGCTTCCGTACCGGCCAGCAAATTAAAGTTATTCTGCCCTAAAGAGAAATTATAAGTTGCCGTATTAGTCCAAGTCCATCTGTTGTTCTTGGTATTATAGCATTTGCCAGACCTTTGCTATTTACTCCATCACCATGCAGCGGAGACCAGAAACGCTGTTCCTCAATACGTGCATAGTCCACACCATACTGAGTCTTCAATGACAGCCCCTTCAACGGAGTTGCTTCGGCATAAAATACTCCGATGAAACGGGTTACGTCAGAACTCAATCCATTGCCCAAAGACAAAATGGCAGCCGGATTAGAGAATGTACTGAATACCGTATTCCCTCCATAACCCAAACCTTGAGCCAGATAGTAGGGAGTACCATCTTCATTATACATCGGCAAGTTAGGCGATTGATCAATGCCAGACGCGGAAATCCTCCTACCGCAAAGTTGGAACCTCTACGGGCAGCATCTACGTAAGATGTCGTTCCGGTTGTCACGTTGGTATTCATTCCAACCTTCAACCAGTCGGTTGCCTGCACGTTAATATTAGCCTTTACTCCCAAACGGTCATATTTATCACCTTTCACAATACCTTCTTGCGTTGTATAGTTACCGGACAGATAATACCGCACTTTATCCGATCCGCCACTTACAGCAACAGAGTGACTCTGTGACAATCCGTTTTGGAAGGCAGCATCTTTCCAGTCAGTATCTACATAGTTACCATTGGCATCTTTCATCATGTTAAACGCTTTGTTACCATAAGGAGAAACATAGCCGGTAGTCAGTGACAATTCATCTGTCCCATAACGGTTCTTTACGGCCAAATTCTTGAAGTCGACATATTCCTGTGCATTCATCATTTCATAGAAATCGGTTGCATTTGAGAAACCGACAAAACCATCATAGCTTACTTTGACTTTACCACTTTGCCCTTGCTTAGTGGTAATCAAGATAACTCCATTCGCAGCACGCGAACCATACAACGCAGCTGCCGCCGCATCCTTCAATACATCCATAGATACAATATCGGCCGGATTAATATCAGCCAGTGCGTTGCATTAGCCAAATAAGAGAGATTACCTGATTCGATAGGAACTCCATCGACAACATACAGAGGAGAAGTACCGGAAGTAATCGAGTTCACACCACGTACCGCACAATCGGGGCCTGCCCTACACCTGCTGACGGAGTGGTGATACTAACACCTGACGCACGTCCCTGAAGCATCTGATCAAACTTACACTTGGTACATCTTTCAAAGCATCCGCTCTTACAGTAGATACAGATGCGGTCACCGTACGAGCACTTTGTGTTCCGTAAGCAACTACCACAACCTCGTCAAGTGCTTTTGAGTCTGTTTTTAATATTACTCTAATATTAGGTGCAATTGCTACCTCAGCGGTCTGCATACCAATATATGAAATCTGCAAAGTCTTTGCAGAACTGTAGTATGTGCTAACTATCTTATAATATGATTATTACAAATTCAGATTGAACTTAGTGTAGAAAGAAACTGTATTTAATAAATATCTTATTATCTGCATATTACAGATGATCTGTTTTCTGAAAACCTCAATTAGTAGCACTTTATATATCTTATAAAAGTTACGTAATAATCTAATTATCAGAAGTAATAAGACCATTTATCCCATTTATTATTCTACTGTTTTTTCCCGCGGCAGCAAGTGACGACTAGCTTTATATAGATATTTTATTCCTTTCCCAATGGTAGAAATTTATGGTAGTATCACAATTACAGATAGTTTATGAGATAAGTATTTTTCAAAACACTTTCCATAGATATCTCAAAACAGATAATAACTTTCGATTGTAAAATGATTAATGACATCCTTGATTAATATACAACAAATATCATAATGGAGCCTAATAAGAAATTCAATTCATGTGTAATAAAAAAGGCTGCTTCCTTTTTAGAAAGCAGCCTTTTGATTATGTTATTAAACCACAATTAATATCCGGGATTTTGTTGAGCTCTCAAATTAGGATTCACATTGGTTTCATCAACAGGTATCGGAAGTATAGCTCTGAAGTAGGTACGGTCAAAGCTTTGCGATTCTTTAATCAATGAATAATGATATCCCTTATCACCTTCATCTTTATAGCGAACGATTGTTTCATTATTGCGCAATGCATCAAAGTAACGTTGCCCTTCACCAATCATTTCTTTTCTCCTTTCAAGAATAATTCTTTCTACTGTAGCATCTGCTTCCGAAATGGCTTTGGCCTCCGGATTTGCTCTCTGAACAATTTCATTCAGATATTTGGCTGCTTTATCCTGATGCCCTCCAAGTTTAGCTGCCGCTTCTGCAGCACTCAGATAAACTTCCGAAAGACGAAGTAATGGCAGATTATTTAAACGCATTTCACCTACATCGTCTTTATCCGCCGGAAATTTATTAATGAAGATTTTCGCATCGCCATATTCTTCTTGAAGATCCTTATCATATTGAGCAGGCAGTACCATACCTATACGAACATCTTTAGGATCCTGACTCAACATATTCATAAAGCTCTTTGTCACTATTGCATCCGCATATCCGTTTTCATTCAGCAAATAAGCAATACCATTACGGTCAGTCCAGTCATCATTACTTGCATTTACAACTTCAAAAATCATTTCGTTTGTATGCGCTCCATTGCTTTTATACCATGCATTTACATATTCCTCGTTAGTCCAAAGCTTATATGGAGAATTGGTTATAATATCTTCAGCAACTTTGAGTGCATTCTCATTATCACCTTTAGTCAGATAAACCCTGGTAAGCAAGGCTTTTGCTGCCCATTCATTAATATATCCCGGAGTCTGATCTTTAGCAAGATAACCTGAGTTAATAGCATCAGTCAGGTCTGTGATAACTTGTGTATAAACTTCTGCCACTGTATTTCTGGAGGGCAAATCATTTCTTTCCAAAGGTTTCACGATAACCGGTACCCCCAAAGAAGCTCCGTTGTCGGCCGTATAAGGCATACCATAGATTCTTACCAAGTCAAAATGAACCAATGCCCTGACAACCAATGCTTCTGAATATATTTTACCAATTTGTGCTTCCGTTGCATCAGTTACCTTTTTTTCATTGATCGCTTCGATCAAACGGTTGGCACGACGGATTACATTATAAGGTATATTCCACATGTTAGGAGCGTCATCTACAGTGTAGAGCATCTCATAGCACGATGATGAACGCATACCTTGAGTTCTTGCCTGCATATCGTCAGCACGAACATCGCCGTAATAAAACATACGGGCACCATAATAGCTGGTAGCATTGGAGTTTCCCTGAATGCCATCATACATACCTGTACGTGCAGTCAGAGCGTCATTATAGTTAGTGATAGCATCTTCTGATGGAATCCCGTCGGCAGGTTTTCTATCCAGCCAATCATTCCCGCAGGAAGACAAACTTAAAATAGCAGCAACCAGTGTTATTGATTTATATATCTTTTTCATAAATTCTTTTTTCATAAATTGTTTCTACTTGATTAAAAACCGATTTCAAGACCAAATGTAACAGTCCGGAGAGCCGGAGTTTCGAATGTACACAATCCGTCAACAGGAACTTCCGGATCAACGTACAAGCTCTTTTTCTTCCAAGTCAATAGGTTGTTTCCTGAAACATAAGCTCTTAACTTACTTATACCGGCTTTAGACGACCAACTTTGAGGTAAAGTGAATCCCAAGGTCATATTCTTTACACGTAAATGATCGGTAGACATCAACCAGCGAGAAGAAGCTTTATTGGCATTACCGTATGCAAATTGCGGCAGTTTGGCATTATCACCTGTTTTCTGCCAAGTATCTTCCATTTTATAATAAGCCGGAACATTACCTAAATAATGATAGGTACCTCCATTAGATTGCAGCCAGGTGGCGTAATCATAAGCATGTCCACCCAGTGAATAAGTCAGGGTCAAGTTGAAATCAATAAATTTCCAACTAACATAATTGGTCAATCCGCCTTGTACTTTAGGTTCGATAGAACCAATGATTGTTTTATTAGCGGCAGCAGAATTTGTTGTTGTTTCACGACTGCCATCTTCACCATTTATATAATACAGTTCTTTACCTGTCTGAGGATCGACACCTGCATACTCATACGCATAGATTGAGTAATATGGTTGACCTACACGATGGATAGAAACTCCACTGATAATTTCCTGTTGTTCACCATCCAGTTTGGTCAGTTTATTCTTGTTGTGTCCTATGTTCAAAGAAGTAGTCCAAAGAAGGTCTTTGTTTTGAATGTTAGTGGACTTCAATTCCAATTCAAAACCACGGTTTCTCATTGAACCAACGTTAACGAGCATATTAGCAACACCCGAACTATTGATAACACCTACTGCTGCAGAAATCGGTTTATCCATTAACAAGTCTTTTGTTTCACGATTATACCACTCTGCAGAAACAGTCAATCTATTGAATAATGTAAGGTCAATACCAATGTTTGTAGCATAGTTCTTTTCCCATTTCAGACTGGGATTATAGAAACGTGCCTCTGACGAACCACCATTCCCATTATAATTATATCCAAACTCATATACCCCCATATATCCATAGTAGTCTTTGGGTTGTGTACCATTTACACCGTAAGAAGCACGTATTTTAGCATCAGTAATAACATTAGATAATGACTCCATAAATGCTTCTTGTGAAAGTCTCCACGAACCTGATACTGACCAGAAATTACCCCAACGGCTGTCTCTCGATAAACGTGAGCTACCATCACGACGGAAACTACCACTTACATAATATTTGCCGGCATAATCATAATTTAAACGTCCCAAGTAGGAGGTCATTCGATAACTGTTAATGTTACTGGCACCTCTAGAAACGCCTGCATTCGTAATTTCCGGTAAGTAAGATGGATAAGTATTACCATTAGTATAGGTATAATCGTACTTATAATCTTCAGTTTCGAAACCTAACAATACATCGATATTGTGGTGTTCCGCAAATGTCTTGTTATAAGTCAGCTGAGTTTGAGTATTCAATTTGCTTCTGTTCATCATATAGCGCTGAAATACTCCTTTTGAAGAACGTCCATCATTAGAACGCGGATCCCACCACACACGATTATTTGTTTGGTTAAAATCATAACCTAAAGTTTCTTTAATATTCAAGTTATCCCAAATATTCCACGTTGCGGACAGTGTGTTCAGGTACGTACAATTGTACTGCGATCATAATTATATGTTGCAGTTTGAAGGGGATTGGCACCATTCAAAGCAGGGAAACTCGTGCTGAATGTACCGTCTTCGTTATATGGGAATGTAGAAGGAGAAGCTGTCATGGCCAGACACATGATAGGGCTTGAGAAACTTGTTCCTTCCGAGTTTACGTTCTGAGTTGAATTCGTAAACATCGTACTTGCCTCGATTGTAACGCGATCCGCCTTATGGCTCATATTTGCACGTCCCGTAATACGCTCGTAACCGGACTGAAGTGTAATACCTTCCTGTTTAGTATATCCGAATGAAGTATAAAACTTAGTCCGCTCATTTCCTCCTTGGGCATTCACTTCATAATTCTGATGAGAACCATTTCTGAAAAGAACATCTTCCCAATCAGTATATCCACTCCAAGGTTTTGCAGCATATTTATCAATATTATTATCTGCATAGTTCACGGCATAAGTTTCATCCTTACCTGAATTTAGAGCATAGTTCTTTAAACCCATATACAAAATGTCACGTCTGTCTTCACCATTCAGAATAGGACGATAATCAATAGCCTTGTTAGAGAATCCCCAGTCAGCCCTTACATTGAGTTTCAATTTTCCTGAAGCCCCTTTTTTCGTAGTAATTACAATAACACCATTTGCTGCACGCGAACCGTAAAGCGAAGCAGCCGCTGCATCTTTAATTACTGTCATTGACTCGATATCATTACTGTTAATAGTAGACAGTAAGCTGTTACCAGACTGAGAGTAAGTAAATTCACTGGCGTCACCGGTCATTACAGGTACTCCGTCAATCACATACAACGGATCATTACCGGCATTGATTGATCCCATTCCACGGATACGCACAGATTCCACAGCACCCGGTTGTCCGGAAGTAGATGTAATCTGTACACCGGCAACTGAACCTGCAAGTTTATCCTGTACACTCAAAGAAGGAACGTCTTGAAGTTTTTCCGTTGTAATACTCGATGCTGCTCCCGTGAAAGATGACTTTTTAAAGTTACCATATCCTGTTACAACTACTTCGTCTAATACTTCAGTATCAGGCTTCAGCGTAATCTTCACAACAGGCTTAATTGCTACTTCAACAGTCTGCATACCAATATATGAAATCTGCAAAGTCTTTGCAGAACTTGGTATACCAGATAATGTAAATTTACCATCTACATCAGTAATAACACCTACAGTGGTGCCTTTAGCCAATACAGAGGCTCCAACAACTGGTTGCCCGTCTTCTTCAGAAATAACAACACCTGTTACCTTCTGAGTTTGGGCAGTTACTAGACCTATACCCATAAAAAGGCAAGTCAATAACAGCATTAATTTTCTTTTCATAAATTCTCTCTTAAAGTTTAACTTTACATTAATTGTTTCTTTACTCTAACAAAATGCAAATATATTAAGAAATATGAAACGGACAATCATTTTTATAAAAAAACCTTGCAAATATAACAAATCGTTATCTAAAAGCTCGATTTTATGTCTAATAACATAGAAATCCGCCTTAAAAAACGTAAACGGAGTTATATTGCTAACATGTTGCAGGCACTATTCATATACATTTTTGCATATTTTTGTGTGTTTAAGCCTTAATAAGAGCTAAAATAATGCTTGTTTTTCTGTTAAGGAAGTTTTTATAAATATAAATTAGCCACTTTTTCAAAAGTCGAATTAGTTATTTCTATATAAAAAATAGCAGGTTTTAGCAGATATTAAATCTTATTCAATTCTAATATAGTACCCAAGCACGTCTTATTTGTCCATAGTATTAATTAAAAATAAAGGAAATGGATAAAATTATTTACAGTTTGGTGTATAATAGGAAAAAGAGCCTGAATAAAAAGGGTATGGCATTAGTACAGGTTGAGGCCTATTTAAACAGAAAAAAGAAATATTTCTCTACCAAAGTTTACTTGAGTCCCGATCAATGGGATTTTAAGAAGAGAATGGTTAAGAACCATCCTAATGCAGATGCTATCAATCACATGCTTTACGAGTTTATGGCAGAAATAGAGAAGAAAGAGTTGGGATTGTGGCAACAGGGGAAACAGATTTCATTGGATTCATTAAAGAATTCTATGGAAAATCAAGACGACAGCACTTCATTTATTGCATTTTTCCGCAACGAAATAGCAAAATCTTCATTGAAGGAAAGTACAAAACGCAATCATCTCTCAACATTAGAATTATTAAGGAGTTATAAGAAGGATGTGTCATTTTCTGAATTGACTTTTGAATTTATATCCTCATTTGATCACTATCTTCAGCAAAAAGGATATCATACTAATACAATTGCGAAACACATGAAACATCTAAAGCGTCATATTAATGTAGCCATAAATAAAGAATATATGGAGATACAGAAATATGCCTTTCGGAAATATAAGATCAAGAGTGTTGAGAATAATCATACTCACCTCTCTCCGGAGGAATTAGGAAAGATTGAAAGTCTGGAATTGGGGGGACGGTTCACTAAACTGGAAAAGACCAAAGATGCTTTCCTCTTTTGTTGTTATGCAGGATTACGATATTCTGACTTCACCAACTTATCCCCTGAAAACATAGTGAAAATGCATCAAGAAACTTGGCTTATTTATAAATCTGTGAAAACGAACACGGAAGTACGTCTTCCGCTTTATCTTTTATTTGAGGGGAAAGGAATAGAAGTCTTGAATAAATATCAAGATGATCTTGCCGATTTTTTTAAGCTTAGAGATAATTCAAATGTGAATAAGGAGCTATTGATCATAGCAAAATTATCAGGCTAAATAAACGTATTTCGTTCCATACCGCTCGCCATACCAATGCCACATTATTAATATACAGTGGAGTCAATATTACTACTGTACAAAAGCTATTGGGACATAAAAGTGTGAAAACAACACAGGTTTATACTAATATAATGGACATAACTATTGTAAGAGACTTAGAAAAGTCTAAAAATAATCGCAAAGTATCTTATATGTAACAAAGATTTGAGTCTTACGTAAATGTATTGACTATTAACATTGTTAACACGAATCACAGTTCTCAAATATCGCTTCTAGAAAGAACTTGTTTTCTAATTGAAAATCACTAATTCTTTGCATGTAGGAAGTTAGTTTTAACATTGAGTTAAAACTAACTTCTACATGCAAAATGTAAATGATTTAATTGGCTGTTTATTAAACATATAAGCTTATTAATCCCATTATGGAGAAATTTAGGTTTGTATTCTCTGTCTTTTATATAAATATCAAATTAGTAATTATCTTTTTTCATCTCTAAGCCATTTATGTGAGATAATAATAATAGACTGCTTTATGACTTCTTTTTCGTTTGGAACTATTAAGTATAACATTCTTTTTTCAGTCGTATACTTTTTAATCTATATTTCATTCACAATAAGCGGATTACATTTAAATTAGTGGGAGATCGATATAGGGATTATTTGATTTTTATTACTAGCGCTCTTATAATATGTAATTGATATTCAGATATATAATCATTAATATTGTATTATAGGTAAAAGTTCTCGGTATTGCTATAAAACTCTTATAATAAAGAAGTTATGATATAATTGTAGTTCTGCAAAGACTTTGCAGATTTCGTACATCGGAATGCAGACTGCTGAGGTAGCAATTGCACCGGTAATCAAAGTGATATTAAAGACTGATGCTAAGGCACTTGACGAAGTTGTAGTAACAGCAATGGGTATCTCAAAAGAGAAAAAAGCGTTAGGATATGCTGTGCAGGATGTTAAAGGAGACAAGCTGACTCAGGCTTCAAGCAGCAACCTTTCCAGCGCTTTGCAAGGTAAGGTTTCAGGAGTGGAAATATCTCCGTCATCAGGTATGCCGGGTGCCTCTTCTAAAATGACTATTCGCGGTTCACGTTCATTTACAGGAGATAATACTCCATTGTACGTAGTAGATGGTATGCCTATCTCATCATCTACTGACTTGGACACTTTCAACTCTGTTACAGGCTCCGACTATGCGAACCGTGCGGTAGATATCGACCCGAATGACATTGAGAGCATCAACATCCTGAAAGCCAGGCTGCTTCTGCTCTGTATGGTATGCGTGCATCAAACGGTGTGGTAGTAATCACCACCAAGAGCGGTAAAGGCGCACGTAAAGGTAAACCGGAAGTTACAATCAATACAGGTCTTTCATTCGATAAGGTCTCTACCATGCCCGATTTCCAAAAAGAATTCGCACAAGGATTCAACGGTGCTTTTAGCCCGTCTGACTCTCGTTCATGGGGACCTCTGATTTCAGAACTTGCCAATGACCCTAAATATGGTGGTAACACAGACAACAGTTACACTCAGAAATTCGGAAAGCATCAGGGACAATATTATGTAGACCAACGTGCCAAGGCAGGACTGGACCATGGGCTACTCCCCGTGCATACGACAATGCTAAAGATTTCTTCAATACAGGTGTTACCTGGAACAGCAGTGCAAACGTAGCACAAAGCCTTGATAAAGGAAGTTATTCTTTGTCATTAGGCAGCACTACAGCAAACGGTATTGTACCTTCAACCGGTATGGATCGTTATAATGCAAAACTGACTGCACAAGCTCAACTGAGCAAGAATTGGTCAACTGGTTTCAACGGAAACTTCGTTTATTCTAAAATCAAAAAACAGACCGGTGCCAACAATGGTATCATGGCAACGGTATACGGTGCACCGTCAAGCTATGATTTAGGCGGTATTCCTTCACACATAGACGGAGATCCTTATACTCAAAATACATACCGTTCTACAGGCGGTTTCGACGGTGCTTATTGGGCAGTTGAAAACAACTCTTTTAAAGAACGTACTCAACGTTTCTTTGGAAATGCGTTCGCTAAGTATTCTACCGATTTCGGTACAGAAAATCATAAACTGGATGTAAAATACCAGTTAGGTACCGATGCTTATACCACTAACTATACTGACACATGGGATATGGACACTCCAACGGAACAGGTAGCATTGAAGAGCAGAGCGTTACAAACAATGAAATAAATTCATTGTTAACTGTTACTTATGACTGGAAAATCACTCCGGAACTTGATTTAAACGTATTATACGGTAATGAATTAGTCGATAATTCTTCAAAATACAAAGACAACCTGGGTAACAATTTCAATTTCCCGGGATGGAATCATATCGCAAACGCGTCTGTATACTCTTCTACCGGAAGCTACCATCGCGAGCGTACCGTTGGTAATTTCGGTAACATTTCATTAGCATACCGTAACATGTTGTATTTGAATGCAACTGTCCGCAATGATATTGTTTCGTCTATGCCACGCAACAACCGTTCATTCACTTATCCTTCAGTTTCACTCGGTTTCATTTTTACCGAACTGGAAGCATTGAAGAACGATGTTTTGACTTATGGTAAAATCCGTGCTTCTTATGCAGAAGTAGGTCAGGCAGGTACCTATTATCCTTCTTACTATAGAACACCGGTTTACGGCGGTGGATTCTCATCAGGTACTCCTATACAATACCCTATCGGATCAATCAGCTCATATATCCCATACTACAAGATTTATGATCCGAATCTGAAACCCCAAAACACCAAATCATACGAAATCGGTGCAGACTTCAGCTTCTGGAATGGTTTGATCTCACTGAATTACACCTATTCTCGCCAGAATGTGAAAGATCAGATTTTCGAAGTACCCTTGGCTACTTCTACCGGATATAGCGAATTGATCACCAATGGTGGTTCCGTACATACCAATTCACACGAAATCACTTTGAGTGTGAATCCAATTCAGACAAAGAACTTCAACTGGGATTTTGCATTTAACTTCTCAAAAATCGATAACTACGTTGATAAACTGGCGCCCGGTGTATCAAGCATCATGTTAGGAGGTTTTGTTGATCCGCAGGTACGTTTGAGCGCAGGAGACAAATTCCCGGTTATCTATGGTACAAGCTATCAAAGAAACGAGGAAGGCCAGATTGTCGTAGATGAAAACGGTATGCCGACATTAGGTGAAAACAGAGTATTAGGAAATGTATCTCCGGACTTCAGAATGGGCTTCAATACAACATTTGAATTCTACAAATTCCGTCTTTCGGCCGTACTCGATTGGAAACAAGGTGGATGCATGTATGCCGGATCCGTTTCAACACTCGATTATTACGGTGTTACTCAGAAATCAGCAGACTATCGTAAAGCAGATCACTTCTACTTTGAGAAACCGGCCGTTAAACAATTAGCCGACGGTTCTTATGCACCCAACGATATTAAAATCAGCGGTGAAAATGCTTATAACTATTTCGACAGACTGAGTACAATCTCTGAGGCCGGAGTATATGGTTCTTCATTCCTGAAACTACGTGAAATCGCCCTCAGCTATCCGGTACTGAATAAATCTTATTTAGGAGTTACAGTGAATGTCTTTGCACGTAACCTGTTGCTCTGGTCAGAAATGGATAATGGTATTGACCCCGAATCATCACAGGGAAACAACAACATGGCCGGTGCCTTTGAGCGTTTCTCTCTTCCGGGAACATCAAGCTATGGTTTTGGTATTACAGTTAAATTCTAAAAAGGACAAAAATGAAATCAATATTTAATTTATCAAAAGGTATCTTGTCTGTGGCATTGATTTCCGTTGCATTTGCTTCCTGCTCGGAAGACACAATGGACAACATCAATAAAGACAAAGACCATACAACCAGTGTTCCGGCCAAATTCATTTTGGCGGATGTAATCACAGCAACCGCATTTAGCAACATCGGAGGTGACTTTAATACATATTATTCTACTTATGTAGAACATATGGTTGGAGTGGATAACCAATTGGCAAATGCAGAGAAACGTAACGGAGAGCCCTCGGCATCCTCTACTTTTAACAATGTATGGGGTAATTTATACTCTACACTGAAGAATGCACGTATCGCTATTAATATCAGTTCTAATGAAGTCACGGGCAATTATACGACAAAAGGTATCGGTGAAGTATTGGCAGCAATTAATGCCGGACTGATCGCAGACTCATTCGGTGACACTCCTTTCAGCCAGGCTGCCCTTCCCGAGTTAGCAAACGGACAACCTCAGTTTCTGACTCCGGAATTAGACAAACAGGAAGCAATTTATACTGCTATTATGGAATATCTGGATGCTGCAATTACCGATCTTCCCAAAGGCGATAAAAGTGATGAAATTGGAGAATATGACTTTATATATAAAGGTGATGGCGAAGCATGGCTAAAGCTCGCTTATGGATTGAAAGCACGTTATACAATGCGACTATTAGCCCGTTCCTCCTCAAAAGATGCCGATTTGCAAAAAATTCTGGAATATGTAGACAAATCATATACATCTATTGAAGAACAGGCTGCTTTCTCTATCTATAGTGCAACAAACTTAAATCCTCTATTTGACTTCCAATGGAGTCGCGACGGATTGGCTGCAAGTAAAAGTTACGCTGACAAGCTAATAGAACGCAATGACCCGAGATTACGCCGCATCTTCTGTATCGGACAAGGTAAGTTAACTGAAAACGAAAATGCTGTATCTATCCAAGTTACAGGTGCTGATGATCCGAGATTCCTGATGGCAGACAATGGTACGGCAGAGTCTGTCAAATACGAATATAACACTCCTATCTTCGTATACTCACAAACATGCCCGACCTTACTTATGAGCTATCATGAGTTACTCTTCCTGAAAGCTGAAGCATTAGCTCGGTTAAATAGAAAGGACGAGGCGGCCAATGCTTTAAAAGATGCTGTAATAGCAGCCATTGCAAATGCCGAAACAGGAGTTTCAGCTGCATTCAACGCCCCTACAGTAAAAAGTTATGGAGGTGTTAAAGAAACTACTAAAGCGATTACAGCTACTGAAGCAGAAGAGTATTTCACAAACAATGTAAAACCATTGTTCGATGCCAATCCGGTAAAAGAGGTAATGGTACAGAAATATATTGCATTCCTTGGAGCTTTCGGCGAAACAACAGAATGTTACAACGATGTACGTCGTTTGAAAGCAATGGGTGAAGAGTACATCAAACTAGACAATCCCTATAAATTCCCGCTTCGTGCACCTTATGGAGCAGATGACGTAAGTGCAAACCCGAACGTAGAAGCAGCCTTCGGAAACGGTCAGTATGTATATACCGATCCAGTTTGGTGGGCCGGTGGTAGCCGCTAATTAAAAGAATACTTTCTAAAGTATTGACCCAATCGAAAAGAATGCCCGGATTGCACTATGTAATCCGGGCATTTTATTCCTTAAATAATATCCAATTCTTTATTTAAAGCAGCCCCTCTTTCAAGATACCTACCAATATCGGGTGTAATCCACTAACAAAACACTCGACTGCAATCACCATCAGGATAAGCCCCATCAAACGCATCATCACATTGTTTCCCGTTTCGCCCAACACTTTGACCAATCGGTAGAAGCGCGCAATATCAGAAAAGTAATAAAATAAATCAAAGCAATAATGCCAATTAGCGTTCCCTTCATCTCAATCGTATGGGCATCTTCCATTAGCACGATAGCATTTGCTATTGCGCCCGGACCACAAAGCATCGGTATGGCAAGTGGAGTAATCGAAATATCATCCGCATAAGTTTTAATCTCTTCGTCTTTCAATTTCATTGGAGTATACCGGGCCTGCAGCATATCAAAACCAATCTTAAAAATGATAACCCCACCTGCAATACGGAATCCATTGGTAGAAATACCAAAGAACTTAAAAAGGAATTGTCCGGCAAAAACAAATACCATTAAAGTGATAAACGAAACGAAAGTAGCACGGCGAACAACAGCTTGTCGCTCCTTATCAGTCATACCATGGGTCATGGTTAAAAAGACAGGCATTGTTCCCAAGGGGTTAGTCAACGTAAAGAAAGAGGTAAAACAGAGTAAAGCGAAAGGTAAGAGAGTGTCCATAGTTGTATTTTTATGCGTTCTATATTGAACGCAAAAATACAATATATCTATAAATGTTACAATAGTTCCATCAACTCTTTCAAATCAGTCACTAATAAGTAGGACGGAACGGAAAATCGGCACGCCCAGACACATTATAATAAGCCTGATGCATCCCTATGCCATTGGCACCTGTAATATCCGCTTCCCAACTATCACCTATCATTAGCGATTCACGCAGTTCGGACTGTGTAGCCGACAAAGCAAAATAAAATATTTCCGGCCAAGGCTTCATCACCCCCAGATCCTCAGAAAGAATTATTTTATTAAAATAGGTATCGATACCTGACGAACGCATCTTGCGGGATTGCAACTCTCTAAAGCCATTTGAAAGAATATATAGATTATATTTGGGTGCCAAATACGAAAGTACCTCTTCTGCATACGGCATTAACCGACTTTTAGTAGGAATGATCGAGAAAAAATCATCAGAATAACGTTTTGCAAGCATTTCATTATCTATACCAACAGCTTGTAAAGGATATAAAAAACGCTGTCGGTTCAGTTCCTCTTTAGTCACCTGTCCGTTTCCGTACTCAACCCACAGCTCCGTATTCCGTCTTTGGTAAAGAGAATAAAAATGAGAGAACGAATCGAAATACTGTCCCAGTCTATATTTGTCATAAACTTCCTCAAACGTATCATACGCATTTTGGGAAAAGGCCCAAAGAGTATCATCCAAATCAAAAAACAGGTTCTTATATTTCATATTAAAGTATCGGGTACAGTTCAAAAAGAAGGCACGGACTACTTGCTGTGCAATCCGTGCCCTTATCAGCTATAATTATTTTATACAATTTACTTAACTTGGATAACCAAATACTTAGATACACTCCAGAATTCTTTCGGGTTTGTGATCTTCAGAGTCAACTGGCCCTTATCATCTTTAACCAGTTCATAAGATTTGGCAGGATGAGTGGTGAGTAACTCAGCACGTTTTGAATATAACTTAATCTCCTTAGTAGTACGGATATCAATCTGAGTAAAATAATCCTTGTTAAAATCGGCACTTTTCAGCACATCTCCTTTTTCAAGAATCTTCTGAGTCTTAAGTTCCGACTTGGTACCGAACACAAACCATGCGCTATTAATTGCTTTATCCTGCTCAGCTACGGTCTTGGCTTTTGCTTCGTTCTCGGCAGCCAACGATTCTTTATCAGCAGTCAGACCGGTTACAGCGGCATCCAATTCCTGAATACGGATATTCTTAGAAGCCAATTCAGCCTGAAGTTCCTCAATACGTTGAGTTTTGGCAACCAATTCCTGAGTCAAAGACTCAACAGCCTTCTTCAGCTGTGCCGAATTATTCTTACTACTCTTCAACATAGCCTGCAATTTAGCGATCTGTGCCTTGTTCTCTTCCATCTGTTTTGTGATGAATTCGATATCAGATGCTATTTGCTGTTTTGCAGTAGCAGAGTTCTCAGAGATAGTTCCACGAGTCAAATCTACGCGACTCTCGGCTGCATTTATTTTACGGAATCCTTCCTGAACCTCATTGAAAGTACCCATCATTTCATCCAATTCGGCATTCCTCTGGGTCAACTCCATCAAAAGAGAATCATTTTCTGCCTTCAGGTCTTTACTTCCACCACCCAGGCCGTACACGAAGCCAACATAGCTGCGCATACTAATAAAATTGCTAACTTTTTCATACGATTACATTTTACGTTTTTAAATGAAGTTATTATTAATCGTCTATTCCTGCAAGTACAATCACAATCTCGCCCCGAGGGTCGGTAGCGGTAAAGTGTTCTATCAGTCACTCAAAGTGCCGCGAACCGTTTCTTCGTGAATCTTTGAAATCTCACGAGATACAGACACTTGGCGCTCAGGACCGAAATATTCGGCAAACTGTGTCAACGTCTTCAACAAACGATGGGGTGATTCATAAAATACCATCGTCCTGTGTTCATCTACCAGTGATTTTAACTTTGTCATGCGCCCCTTCTTCTGAGGCAAAAAGCCTTCGAAACAAAATTTCTCGTTTGGCAATCCCGACGCAACCAATGCCGGAACAAAAGCTGTAGCACCCGGCAAACATTGCACCTCGATACCGTTACGTACACATTCACGAACCACAAGAAAGCCCGGATCAGAGATTCCCGGCGTTCCAGCATCCGAAATCAAAGCGATTGTTTCGCCTGCCTTTATTCTATTAACAACACTCTCCACCGTTTTATGTTCATTAAACTTATGGTGGGATTGCATTACATTTTTAATTTCAAAGTGTTTCAGCAAGATTCCGGAAGTACGGGTATCTTCAGCCAGAATCAAGTCGGCCTCCTTCAGAACTTTAATAGCTCTGAATGTCATATCCTCCAAATTTCCGACCGGTGTCGGTACCACATATAGTTTTCCCATATCTCTCTTCAAATATTCATTATATAAAATGTTTCCTGAGAAGCTCTACAAAATCATTCATAGCTTCATTTTCTTCATCGACCTTGATCTTTGAAGACAGAAAAACAAGAGCTGCATCCAATGAACTCATTTCACCAATCTGATGCAACACATTATTCATCTGTTCCATACTTCCTCCGAACAATTCACGGGAGAAGCGAAACGAATCATTCAAGCTGATCGAACGACGCAAATCACCTGCAGTTTTGATACGTTCGGCCAAGATGGGTGAAGAAGCCACTCTAGTCTCAACTTTCACAGTCGGTTCCTCTGATTGTGGAACCGATACCGATTCGAATACTTCTTCTTTTTCATCAGCCACAGGATCAAGTTCCACAGTAGGTACCTGTTCGATAACCGCTTCAGACAAACTCAACGGCCCAGGCTCGACTGCTCCTGGGAGTCTTCTGCTACTGCGGCTTCTTCGTTTTCTTCTGGAATGTCAGCCACAGTTTCTTTTAAAGCCGGGATTTCCACAACCTCTATTGTTTCCGTTACAGGTCTGTTCTCCGGACTTTCAGAAGCGTCGGCCGCTATCACAGGCTTTGCATCCAACAGCTCCAATAATGCATCCAGTCGTCCTCGCATTTGCACAATATTTCTTCGTGCCACTCCGCGCAAAACGGAATCCGGTTCGCGTGAAATGATTTCCATCAGGTACTTAAGCTCCTGAATATCCAGCTCTATGTCGTTCAGCAATGCTTGCATATCTACATCTGAATTTCTCTTTGAATGACTTGGCAAATGTAGAAATAAATAATGAAAAAACACTGAGAAGCCAATAAAACTATTACTTTTGCAAGCAATTATAACATACATCAGCATGGTATTATTTTCAGAAGATCATATACAAGAGACTAGAAGAAGAGGAAGAATCGAAGTAATTTGCGGCTCTATGTTTTCCGGAAAAACGGAAGAGTTGATTCGCCGCATGAAGCGGGCTAAGTTCGCTCGTCAACGTGTAGAGATATTCAAACCTGCCATTGACACCCGCTATTCGGAAGGCGACGTTGTTTCACACGACAGTAATTCCATTTCCTCCACACCCATTGACTCTTCTGCAAGCATTTTGCTCTTTACATCCGAAATAGATGTAGTAGGCATCGACGAGGCACAGTTCTTCGACAGTGGATTGATAGATGTATGCAATCAACTGGCCAATAACGGGGTGCGTGTCATTATAGCCGGATTGGACATGGATTTCAAAGGAGTTCCTTTTGGCCCGATGCCCGCTCTATGCGCTATTGCCGACGAAGTTTCGAAAGTACATGCCATCTGCGTGAAATGCGGACAGTTGGCTTCTTTTTCACACCGTACCGTAAAGAATGACAAACAAGTTTTACTGGGGGAAACAGCCCAATACGAGCCGCTCTGTCGGGAATGTTACCAACGCGCTTTACAAGAAGATCGAGAAAAATCATAAGGACCTCACGGCAGTAAAGCCAAGTCATACCGATGAGGTCGCACATCAAATATCAGGTTATCATGGAAAGGAAAAAAATTACATTTGATAGTTTCATACGCGGTTCTATCTGCTGTGCGCTCATTGTGGGATTACTCATACTTTTTAAAAGGCTCAGCGGTGTATTGCTACCTTTTTTCGTAGCATGGCTCATCGCTTATATGATTTACCCACTCGTCAAATTCTTCCAGTACAAATTACGTTTCAAAAGTAGAATCATTTCTATTTTCTGCGCGTTGTTCAGTATTACCGTAGTGGGTATTTCCCTTTTCTATCTGCTAGTGCCTCCCATGCTTGCCGAAATGGGACGCATGAACGATCTACTGGTAACCTATCTGACCAATGGTGCCTACAGTTCCGGCACTGTCCCTCCTACTCTTTCGGAGTTTATCCACAAGCACATCGACCTTCAGGCACTCAACCGTATCCTGAGTGAAGAGAATATAATGAATACCATTAAAGAAACGGTCCCTAAACTCTGGGCCCTTGTCGCGGAATCCATCAATATCCTGTTTAGTGTCTTTGCTTCTTTCATTATTCTATTATATGTAGTTTTTATTCTGCTCGACTATGAGTCTATAGCCGAAGGCTGGCTACACTTGCTTCCGGGTAAATACCGTACTTTTGCTTCCAATCTGGTGAATGATATTCAGGATGGCATGAACCGTTATTTCCGTGGGCAAGCCTTTGTTGCTTTTTGTGTAGGGATTTTGTTCAGCATTGGATTCCTGATCATTGATTTCCCGATGGCCATTGCTTTAGGCTATTTATCGGAGCACTCAACATGGTACCCTACCTACAAATCATCGGCTTCCTGCCCACCATCGTACTTGCCATCCTTAAGGCTGCCGATACCGGTGAAAACTTCTGGGTAATTCTGGCAGGTGCTCTTATTGTATTCATCGTTGTCCAGGCCATTCAAGACGGTTTCCTTGTCCCTCGAATTATGGGAAAGATCACAGGACTCAACCCTGCCATTATTCTCTTATCCCTTTCCATTTGGGGATCTTTACTCGGAATGCTAGGTATGATCATAGCACTCCCACTCACCACTTTGATGTTGTCCTATTATCAGCGTTTCATTATCAACAAAGAAAAAATAAAATATGACAGGCACGAAGTCACTGATAATCAATCAGCAGAGGAAAATACTAAAAAATAAATGAAACTTTTTTCACCCAAAAGCTTGCAGATATAAAAAAAGTCACTACCTTTGCACCCGCAATCAGGAAATAACTGATACGCAAATAAGGATTGATTCGCTAGCTCAGCAGGTAGAGCACAACACTTTTAATGTTGGGGTCCTGGGTTCGAGCCCCAGGCGGATCACTGAAAACAAAAGAAAAATCAAGCAAATCCCTGATAATCAGACATTATCAGGGATTTCTTTTTTCTAGTAGGTGGCAGAAAATAGCCGTTTCAAGCATATTATCGGTGGATAAAATCAAAATTAAAACTTGCAGCAATCTGATTTTCAAAATATTACAAAAAACAACAACAGTACATTTTAGGCATTTTCCAATCTCACCGGAACTCTAAACAAATTGCACGAAAATCAACAAAAAGATTTCAGTATCCATAAAGGAAATAGAGAAACTGATCTCCGAAAAGGAAACAGTAGTGGAATATCCTCTTTTCAGTCCGGACAAATAGCAGTTCTTATAGACGAGCTTTACCACAACTTATGTGATAGACCTCAGCCTACGGAGAAAATACCGCAAAGAATAACAAATGTGAAGGAGGAGTTGAGACAGCCTATTCAAGAACCGGACAATCGGCTACATCTGTATTCCAAAGGAGTAAGTCCGAACTTCGCTTGAAAGCAGTAGAGAAATGAGCATGATATTCATAACCGACACACGCCCCAATCTCCTGTATCGTCTTACTGCTGTCCAATAGATAGCGACAAGCCATCTTCATGCGATACTCAAAGATGTGACCAAATACGGTTGTACCAAATACTGTCTTAAATCCTCGCTTAAGCGTACATTCATTGGTACCCACCCGCAATGCCAGCTGGTGAAGTGACGGAGGATTTAGATATTCCTGCTCAATAATGGCCCTAGCATGATGAATTTTATCACATGTTATCCCGATAGTACATGAGCAATGAAGATAATTTCTTCTTCCTGCCCGGCCAGAAAAAGTGAAAGGATCTCCCGTATCTTAGCATCTGCATACATAGATGCCATATTGCCATTGAGTTGTGAAAGTCTGATATCGTGCAACGCTTTATAAACACCCGGACCAAACGGACGATTTTTCCGGTACGCCCTGTACAGACCATTACAAAGGACGGTTTCAAAATCTTTACCGCCCAGCAAATCGGGATAGTGTATGGCAAGTTCACGGAGATAATCATGTGACAGCATGATTTCCATCATATGGAATGGCGTGTTTTTAGGAAAGTGAACACAAGAGTCTACCCCGTCACATTTTAACAAATTGGCATCTCCTTTATTCCACTCCTCACTTCGGATTACAGAGTTATAACAACAGGTAGCATGTCCTGCAAAAGTGGCACAAAACCAAACGGCATGATAGTCGTCAGCCCGAGTATATATTTTAATAGGTTCTTCACTGGATATATGTTGATCCATAATCGAAAACAACGGAGTAGATATCTCTTCAAATGTCGCTTTCAAATACGTATTGTCAATCCGGTAGTTATTTTTTTCCGTCCGTTTTCCTTTTACGATGTTCGGCATGGGCCATTCCAACACCATTTCACACAAATCATGTTTCATTAACCGAGTAACCATCATTATTCCTTTAAGTTAAAGTCAAGTTCCTTTTCGCGTAAGCAGTAAAAGCCGATAAGGCTCTACTTTTGTTCCCAATTGGAGACTGATACAAAATTACGATAACCCATACATCGGTACAATCCCCATTAATAGGTAAATTACAGTAAATCATAAACATCAACCCAAAACATAAAAACTAAATATGAAAGTAAATTTATCCGGAGTTCCCGAAACTCTGTTTATCACCTTACGGGTACAGGCTGCCGAAACCGCCAAGCCTAACAGTAGCACCAGGCCCCTTATACCATTGAAGTTCGACCGACATTTATCGAAATAAGGAGAGAAAGCCATGAAATATAGGATACTTGTTTTAACCGCCATCCTGTTTACCGCATGCAACTTACTTCATGCACAAGTGCAGACAGGAAAATTAAGCGGAGTCATCATAGATGCCAATAATGAAGAAACACTGGTGGGGGCCAATATATACGTAGAGTCACTGAAAAAAGGGACTTCCACCGATAAGAACGGTGAATTTTCAATAGAAGTCCCTGCGGGACACTATCGAATTGTTATCTCCTATATGGGATATCGTACCCGACAAGAAGAGGTCAGAATCTCCGAATTGAAAACCAAGAAGTTAGTGATTCGTCTAGAACCGGAAACTCAGTCGTTGGGTGAAGTTGTCGTCACAGCCAAAAGCGAAGCCCGCCAACTGCGCGAACAGGCTATGCCCATGTCAGTGATAAGTATGCAACAGTTGCAGGGAACTGTCAGTAATGTTCAGGATGTTCTGTCGAAAACGGTAGGTGTAACTATCCGCAACACAGGAGGGGTAGGCAGTTCATCCCGTGTTTCCGTACGTGGGTTAGAGGGAAAACGCATCGGCTTTTTCATAGACGGTAGCCCGATGAATGACAATTCAGACTTCATCGATATCAATGACATACCTGTAGACATGATCGACCGAATCGAAATCTACAAAGGAGTGGTACCGGCCAGGTTTGGCGGCTCTTCTGTGGGGGGAGCCGTAAATATTGTCATCAGAGAGTATCCGCCTAAATACCTCGATGCCAGTTACAGTATCGAAAGTTTTAACACACACAAACTTTCGTTAGTAACCAAACGCAACATCGCTACCAAAGGATTAGAATTCGGAGGCGGAGGATTTTATACTTACTCTGACAATAACTACAAGATGGAATCTCCTTTTGAAGAAGGGCTTATCATTAAGCGCAACCATGACAAATTCAAGAAACTGGCTGTTGCAGGTAGCCTGAAGGCTCGTAAATGGTGGTTCGATTTAGTAGAGTTCGAACCTGTCTTTATACACACTTTCAAAGAGATACAAGGTATTGAATATAATATTGAGAAAGCCCACACTTACTCAGACGCCTTCATTTTCGCCAACAAACTGGAAAAAGAAAACTTCCTGACAGAAGGGCTCGATATGGAATCGAATCTGGCCTATGCCTACACGGTATTCCACATGGTGGATACCGCTGCTTACCGATACAACTGGGACGGTACGACTTATCCTGCTGTATCCGAATATGGAGGAGAGATAGGCAAATGGGCCTCGAATGCCAGAAACGAGAAACACACCATCACCCACAAGTTGCATCTGAACTATGTGATCAATAATAATCATTCTATCAACTTGAACTCACTGTTCAGTTTCGCATCCGGACACCCGAAAGATGACCTGAAAAATAAAGTTGTTGGTTATAAAACCAATTTCAGAAGTACGATGGCAAGCTGGATTGCCGGACTGGGATACGATTTCCGCACCGACAATGATATCTTCCTGAATTCGCTCAACGTGAAATATTATATGTATGGTATGAATACTCACATGAGCAGTATCATGTCTTCGGAAGCCGAGAAAGTGGATATGTTGAAACGGGATTTTGGCATCAGCAACGCTCTACGCTATAGATTTACTCCGGATTTCATGGGTAAACTCTCGGTAGGATATGACGTACGCCTGCCGGCCGAAAGCGAACTTTTGGGTGACGGATATACAGTCGCCCCTTCCGGAAACCTGCTTCCTGAACGCAATACAAGCGTAAACCTGGGTTTTCTTTTAGACCGCACCGGAAAGGATGCCAGCAACTTACAGGTAGAAGTAAATACCTTCTATGGATATCTTGAGAATATGATCCGGTTTACAGGAGGATATCTCCAGTCTCAATATCAAAACTTCGGAAAAATGCGTACCCTTGGAGTTGAAGTAGAGGTCAAGGCGGACTTGACTCATTGGCTTTACGGCTACTGCAACATGACCTACCAGGACTTACGGGATGTGCGGAAATTTGAACCGAATACCCATATAACCAACCCGACCAAAGGTAGTCGGATGCCTAACATTCCCTACCTTCTGGCAAATGCCGGATTAGAATATCATAAAGAGAATCTGTTCGGAGGCAAGGGACAGAACACCCGTATCTTTACAGACGGTTCTTTTGTTGAAGAATATTTCTACGATTTTGAACAAAGCCGGTTTCAGGAACGGAGAATTCCACGCACCTTCTCGGCCAATATCGGAATAGAACACAGCTTTATGAACGGACGGTTCATCATTTCGGCGCGAATGAATAATCTGACTGACGCCCGAATGATGTCTGAGTTCAATCGTCCCCTACCGGACGTAACTGGGGAGTAAGGCTAAGATATGTATTGAAATGAAACAAGATTATTTATTTTAAAAACCCAAAAACTATGAAGATTAGAAATTTGATGCTGGCACTTGCCGGCACTACACTCGTATTTTCTGCATGCGAAAAAGATCCGGACCCTAAAGTCCCGACCGCCGATGCCAACATCGCTCTGGCAACCATCCTGCCCAATCCCGACGGAATGACAGGAGCAGCTTACCTGCAACTGATCCGTGACGAGTTTCCACAAAATACAAATAACAACAACGGAATTCCCATTCCGTACGGAGGATCATACCCGATTATCGAAGGGAACGATATTTTCGTTTTTCCGGGATACATGGGCGATAGCAAGAACGAGTTAGTGAAATATACACGGAACAACGGGCAGCTGTCAAGAACGGGAACAATGAAATTGCCACCCAACTCTTCCGCCACCAATATCGTTTTTGCGTCTACCGGCAAAGCTTATCTATCCATGGCAGGATTAGGCAAGATCGCTATCTTCGATCCCACTACCATGACACAGCAAGGAGAGATAGACCTGACTTCATTAGGAGTATCCGACAGCAATCCGGATCCATCCGCCATGTTACTGCGCGACGGACTCCTATTCGTAGGCCTCAGCCAGATGGTGGGTGGATGGATTCCCCCACAGGATCGCCCGTACAGCGACATTGCCATCATTGACACCCAAACGGATAAGTTGCTGAAAATGATAACAGACAAGACCAGCGGCATCTCTATGCAACCCGCCCAATCGACCGCTATTCCATCTTCATGGACGAGAAGAAAGACATCTACATTTCGTGTATGGGAGGCTTTGGTATGGTCAAAGGCATAATGCCGGAGTTCTGCGTATCAAAGCCGGAGAAACGGAGTTCGACCCGACTTATCAATGGACAATCACAGGAGCCGCCATCAGCGGAGAAGAAAAGACTGCCGGATTTATCTCCGCCATCCGGTATGTAGGTAATGGAAAAGCGTATGCTTACATCAATATGCCGGGTTACTACAAACCGGGAGAACAAGGACACACAGCCATCGCCGATCTTGCAGTGGAAATAGATCTGTACAATAAAACCATGAAAAAAGTGCAAGGACTTGACTTGTCCAACGGTTTCGGGGTTATGCTTTCCCTTTATAAAGGGAGTATGTTGATAGGTAACTCATCGGCTAAAGCAAAAGGTATCTACTCACTGGATATACAGACAGGTGAAGTATCTAAAGAACCGATACTGACCACGGTAGGCAATCCGATATTATGTTACTATTTTGAAAAATAAGGATAGTCACCTTTGGATGATTTTAAGAAAGAAGTGCTCTTGCAGGATACACAGAGTTACCGTATCTTTGCAGCCGTTTTAAAAAAAGAATAATTATGGAACTTCCTGAAGATCCGATGATGCTGTTTAGCGTCATCAACATGAAACTTCGCGATTGCTATGCATCGCTCGACGAACTCTGTGAAGATATGAATATCAGCAAGGACATACTGATCGGAAAACTGGAATCGATCGGGTTCGAATACAATGCCGAACAAAATAAGTTCTGGTAAATGTGCCATATACCTGAAATCGCCACAGATTGAAAGTATGTCGAAACTCGCACTCATCACAGCTTACACGGATTTATACTAATAAATATCATTAGCTATCAATAGGTTAAATTCGTTCTGTGGAACTCTATGTTACTCTGCAATGAGTTTCGGCACACTCCAAATCTATGGCGAAAAGGTTATCCCCGCCTTTTATTATTTATTGGTGAAACGGAACCAATTAAAATCGGTATATCCGTCTTCTCCCGCTTTCTCCTTACTAAAATTGAATAAGGCAAAACGATTGGCAGTCCAGACCAGCCCAAGCCCCATACTAAGTTCATTACCGATGGCAAGTATTTCCTTCCCATCGGTAATGTAATAGAAAAAACCGCTTCCAAATCACGCAATACATCGTCCACATTCACTTTGCTGGTAGATAGAGTAAACCTGTTATTCAATAGGATGGAATCACGCACCACAAAATGAACATCATACTGCCGTTCCATGACCTTTATAATATCTCTCAGCGGAGTAAGATAAAAATTCAGGCTATTGGAACGCCAGGATGAGATCTGGCTCATATCATCCGGTTTGGTTATCTGGCAAATTCCGGATGTCCGGTTGTATTCGGCACTTTCACCCGGTACGAGAGGATATTCCTTGTTCTTGATATCTTTCAACAGCACGCCTCCTTCTTCCAAGGTGACCCATACATTGGGTTCTGACGGATATGCCTTTACATTAAATTTAGTTCCGGTGACCTTTACTTCAACACCTTTCAAATCGACGATAAACGGACGCTTCTTATCCTTAGCGACCACAAAAAAGCCTTCTTCCCATAACTCCACACTCCGACTGAACAGACCGAACTTCCTGGGATACCGCAAACGGGTATCCGAATTCAACTGTATAACTGTTCCATCTTGCAGAACAACCTGCACTTGCTCTCCGCAAGGAACCTTTAACTCAGCATATTCTGTGGCAGAAAAGACTCCGGTTCTGTCAGCCAGAAACCAAAGAGATATACTAAGGAATAAAAAAGGAATCAATACCGCTGTCGCTATCAGTCCACGACGATAAGAAACTATTTTTTCTCAGGTTTTATTTGCCCGATGAAGCGTTCCCACATCCGTTCTTCCGGCACCGGATGGTCTAACCATTCCCGGGCCCGTTCTTCGATGAGCCGTGCAGACTCGCTCTCCAAACGCCCCGACAAAAATTCGCTACCCTCTTCTGTAGCAAACCATTCCGCAACCAATCTCGCTTCTTCCACAGAAGCTCCGTTATTGAGCACTTTATCTATAATCGCATCATCTATTTTCATTTCGACTTTTCTTTATCTAATAATAAAAACACTTCATCAACTTAAAAGTATGAGTTGCTGCTCACTCTAAAAAATGAATCCACAATACATGAAGTAATACAATTAACGATTCAATTTCCGCACGGAGTATCTTAATGGCCTGAGTATAATGGGACTTTACGGTAGGCACCGTGATATGCATCTCGTCCGCTATTTCCTGGTTAGAAAGTCCCTTTTCTATTTTCAGGCGGCATATTTTCTGTTTTTGAGGAGGTAGTTTACCGATGGTAGTCCGAAGATGTTCCCTGAAATCTTTATCTTCAAAATTCTTCAGGAAACTGTCGTCCGCTTCTTCGTTCCGTTGAGCCATCTCGTAATGCTTTTCAAAGACAATCTGCCGATGTCTCAACTCGTTCATAATGTAGTTTTTCAGGATGGTGAACAACAGGCTTCTGATGCCGGATTGAAATTCAAAATCGGAACGTTGCTCCCGCAATTTCATAAAAGTATATTGCACTGCGTCTTCAGCCTCTTCACCCGATTTTAAATACCGATAAGCCAGCGCATACAACAAGCGGTTATACCGTTCGAAAACAGTAACAAAAGCGTGCTCGCTGCCTTTACGGAGTTCAGCATACAGTTTCTGGTCAAAATCTAAAAATTGATTTATTATCGAATATTTCTCACTTGGTGATCTAAGGTCCTGCTTTTAGAAGTGGTAAAAATAAGAAAAAACAGTTTGAACCTTATCCTCTTTGAGAATGTTTTAACTGTAGAATCTTAAAACAATAACGGTTATGGAGAAATATCTTATTCACAGTAATGAGCTGCACCTGATCGATCAAGAAAGAATCCACCAGGCAGTAGAGCAGATGGTAGAGTCATTGGATATGGCCGCCGGATCTACATTCAGTTTTGACCTTTACAAAGTGGTGGAAACCTATTTCAAGGATCTGGATAAACGGAGAGAGATAAACCATCTGTTAGGCATCACAGACAACACGTATGATCCTACAGAAGATTTCGGAGTGTGTTAATTGGTTAAATATAAATTTGCAAAAAGAGGTTGTGTCAAAAATGCTGGCATAACCTTTTTTTACGTTTTACAGTCCTGCTATATTTTCTTTTGGCTATGCCGCTTTTTTCTCATTCATTTGGTAACAAGTTGCTATATTTCCGTTGTATCGGGTTATAAATAGCCCCATAAATATATATTTAGCAAGTGTAATAAGTCTTTCTCCTGCTTTTCGCATTTTTGCACACATCTTTTTGATATTAAACGCTATGGCAAAGAAAGCAAAGTCCATTGTCACCTTGTCTTCTCCCACATGCCGGAACCTTCTGTATGCCATATTGTATTTCATCTGTCCGAAAACAGCTTCCGGTTCTATGCACCGCCTGCTCTATGCCTGACTCCTTCTTCTGAGAGCAACCTTTCCCGGACCTGCCGTTTGTATTGGTTTAACCGGTGGTTGACTTCTATAATACGGTTCCCCTGTGCTTTAAAACAACTGCCACGTAAAGGACACCCTCCGCATCTTTGTGCCTTATATCGGACACTTTCGGTGATGTATCCGCTCGCCGTTTTGTCACGTTTGGTTCCTATGCGGTTCATATGTTGCCCCATCGGACAAACGTAATAATTCCCCCCGCATTGTAATGGAGACTTTCCGCATGGAACGGGTTGGGGGTATAACGGGAACGCTGCTCCTTATGGAAGTAGTTGTACTTGACAAAGCCTTCTATCCCGTTCTCCTGCATGAACCGGTAATTTTCTTCCGAGTCGTAACCGGAATCTGCCACACCGATACCCGGTAAGCGGTTATAGCGGTGCCGGAAAAAGTCGAAGAAAGGGATTAGGGTCAACGTATCAGTAGGGTTGGGAAACAACCGGAAGTCTATGATGAATTGGTTTTCAGTACCTGTTTTAAATTATACCCGGGCTTGGGAAAGTCTGGGCTTTGCGCATAAAAAAGGTTGTGCCAACGTTTTGACACCTCATGGAATAGTGTTGCTTTATAATCAGATATGACCTGGAAAACATGTAATTTACCCTAATAGTATATTATTGGTTTTCAACAGCCTCCCACTGCAAAATTTCTGTGCATCTTTTGCAGTGGCACTGCAAACAATATGCAGCAACTTTGCAGTAAACACACATATAGTTGCATCAAAAAAACTCATCTGGAAAAAAAGAACAGGTCCATTAGCAATACTATTCGATGTTATTTGATAAGAATTTCTCAAATTCTCAAATAATTTATAACTTTACCGCCCAATTATTGTCAATCTCTACTAAAAAGAATGATTTTATCCTTTGTACCGATATGATTGCAGACGACATTTTATTGTTAAAACTTATACAATCTAAAGATGAGCACGCTTTCAAATATTTATTTGATTTGTATTTCGTGCCCCTCTGTCGCTATGCGCATTTATATCTGACCGATGCACAAGAAGAGGAAGAACTCGTTCTTGACATCTACATGCATCTATGGAACATAGTGCCCAAATCAACCTGACCTTATCATTGAAAGCCTATCTATTCCAAGCGGTACGCAACCGGTGCCTCAACTTCTTGCGGGATAAAAAGTCTACACTTTCGCTTGAAGAAGCAGGTGACATCGCCAACAATGAAACTACCTCTACGCTTGAAATGGAAGAATTGACTTTTCTGATACAGGAAGCTATTTGTGCATTACCCGACAAATGCCAGCAGGTATTCCGACTGAGTCGCGAAGGGAACAAAACCAATCAAGAAATAGCTGATGAACTGAACATATCAGTAAAAACCGTAGAGGCACAAATCACCAAATCCCTTAAACGTATAAAAAACTTTCTTGACAGCAAATATGTTTATTTGTTTTAAGAAACGAGCAAACATACCTTATCAATACCCTTCATTCTGTTCCAGCTTATCATTTAAATCCCTGTATTTCTGCGGAATAGGCAGGTATCGATTATAAGGAGCAAAGCTACGTGGTTCTATCAAGACCTTTCTGTTCGGATTTACCACCGCCCGCTTATAAGGATTAGCTTCAGCATAATCAATAGTTCCCATAGGACGCAACAAATCGCCATTCAGCAGGGTTTCTGCCAACATCTTCCCCGCAGCGTCCCTCCAACGGAGGATATCGGCACGACGAAGCCTTCACCAGCCATTTCTATGGAACGCTCTCGTCGAATCAGCTCACGCAGCTTATCCTGAGTATTGTACTTAGCCACATCCACATGGGGCATGCCCACACGATTACGAATAAGATTCAACTTATCATATACATCATCGGACGGACCATTCAGTTCATTCTCTGCCTCAGCATAGCACAACAGTACTTCGGCATAACGAAAAAGGACAGTATTGATACCCGTATCCCATATATTGTAATATTGGGACATGGGAAATAGATACTTACCCCACGTCAAGGCTGTCTTGGAAGAGTTATTGGCAGCAATAGGATGATTCTTGTTCTTATCGTTCTCATCTACCTTTCCATCTCCATTCACATCCCAAGGCAGGAACTCATCCATGGTATTCAGCACCTCAACCGTACCATTCTCCCTTACCCAGTCCATGCCGGGAAAGGCTATGGTCATTGCTAAGCGGGGATCTCGGTTGGCAAACGGATGCTCGGGATCATAATAATTACCTGCCTCTTCTTTGGTCAAGCCGTTGTCCATTTCGTAGCAATCCACCAAGTTCCATGAAGGAACCATAGACGACCATCCCCCGTCCATATTGTTATACATGGAGCCTATCCATCCATTACCATCAAAATTCTCAATGTGCTGAACGGCTGCAATCACCTCCTTGGAATCTTTTCCTTCCAATCTGAACAGACGCGCATAATCTTTTTCCAATTCAAACTTACCCATGTCAATAATGGCTTGTGCCGCCTCCTTAGCCCGATTGTACTTAGCATAATAGAGGGCATGACGCATTTTCACAGCCAATGCCGTGGCGCGGTCGATATAACCCGGACCACTCGCTTTGTCCTCCATAAACATAGGGATAGCCGCATCCAGTTCATCCTCAATGAATTTATTCACTTCTGCCTCCGTATTGCGAGGAACCATCGCTTCCTCTCGCGAAGTATAAGAATCGATGATGGGCACTCCGCCATAATGCCAATTCTTGTTGAAATAATCGTATGCACGGATTACTTTCACTTGTGCCATCATGTCCCTCTTCCTGGCTTCGTCGGCAAACGTCACAGCTTCCATGTTTTTCAGAAAATCATTGCAACTGCGAATCTTTCCAAAAGTATAATAATCGGCAACCTCTTTCAGTCCGGCAGCCATCGAACCGTTGCCTATGCTCTGGTAGTGGTCCCACAGGAAATTGCTGTATCCGAAATCAGAGGCGCAATCCCAATAGTAGATACCTTTTTCGTCAATCCAATCATCATAACAACCCACCAAGAACTTCTCGGCATCCAGTTCCGTTTTCCAAGTATTGGATGGATCTAGGGCATCGTTAGGGGCAGTATCCAGGAATCCCGAGCAGGAGGAGATGAGTATCCCCCAAACACCTGCCAACATATATATCCATATTCTTTTCATATATCCGTTAAGTATTGACTATCCATTTTCAAAACGTAATGTTCACTCCAAAGGCGTGACTTCGGTTGATGGGGAATCCGTAAAGGTTGCCAAGCTCCGGATCGGCTTCAACCATCATCTTATGAAATGTCAGTAAGTTTTCACCGGAATAGTAAACGCGCAGATTTTCAACACCCATCGATTTCAATATCTTCTTGGGAAGCGTATATCCTAATTGCAGGTTCTTCAACCGGAGATAGCTGCCGTCTTGCAACCAAAAGTCAGAATACTCCAGATTGTTCGAGGTCTTACCCACCGCGATGCGCGGCATCTTGGCATCCCTGTTATCGGGAGTCCAGGCATCCAGCCAAATGTTATTAGGATGACAATCATCACCGCTCCATTCACCACCAAATCCGTTGATATCAATCATACGCTTCACATCGGCCACTCCCGTCAACATGACGGAGCAGTCAATACTCTTATAACCGGCACTCAGATTCAAGCCAAATGTATAAGAGGGGTTGGAAGAACCGCACAGCACACGGTCGTCAGCATTAATCAAGCCATCTTCATTGGTATCCATATAAATCAAGTCGCCCGCCTTAAAATCTCTCTTGAAAGGGTAGCCTGCATCGTTCTTATGCTTCTCTTGCCACCTCTTGGCTTCTTCGTCGGATTGGAAGAAACCGCCAGTCTTATACAGACGATACGTACCGTATGCCGCACCAACCTGCTTCACTTTTAAATCTCCATCCGCCAACGATTGTACCCCATCCAAATACAAGACCTTATTCTTATTATAAGCTAAGTTGGCAGACACTCCAAACGACCAGTCGTCCCAGCTTTCATTGTAGTTCAGGGTCAGTTCTACCCCGCGGTTCACCATGGCACCCACGTTGTCCTTGTAAGCTCCTAAACCGAATTCGGCAGGAACCGGCACATCCATGATGATACCCGTAGTCTTGCGGTCGTAATAGTCAAGCCCCACAGTCAGCTTACCAAAAAGAGTGGCATCAATCCCCACTCCCCATGTACGGGCCTTCTCCCAAGAGATGGTAGCTATTTTATAATTCTTCTGATGATAGCCCGTCTGCAAACTTCCGTTGAGGGAATAATGAGCATCCAAGTCGTAGCTATTCATCCAAGGATAAAAGTCACTCAAAGCCGACTGGTTGCCTAAATTTCCGTAAGATCCTCTGATTTTCAAATCGGTCAGCCATCCTACAGCCTCCTCCATAAACGCCTCCTCACTGATACGCCATGCAGCAGAGAAAGAGGGGAAATATCCCAACGGTGCCTTTAGCAAAACGGGAAGAGGCATCAGCACGGATATTTGCCTCGAACAGGTACTTGCCTGCATAATCGTAGTTAACGCGCCCAAACCAGGAAATCATCGCCAACTCGCGGGAATAACCGCTATTTTTCATAGTGGCAGCATCACCGGCATTCATATCCGTCAGGTCGTTGTTAGGAAAGTTGCTGCGCTCTGCCTTGCTTTCATTATAGGTATATTTCTCCGTATGCCAACCTGCCAAGGTCTTCAGTCCGTGCCGCCCGAAGCGTTTGTCGTAGTTCAGCAGGACATCGAATGTGGCGCGATGCCAGCCATAATAGTTTTCGTTCAGTCGATTGGGATCGCTCTTTTTGTTAGGGTTGTATTGGATAAACTTTCTGAAAGCCTTGTAGTGCTGCCGGTTGTTGACGTATGCACCGGTCAAGGTAGCCACCAATCCATTAAACAGCGTATAGTCAGCCGACAAGATACCGGAGAAATTCTGATTCTCGCGCCTCACCGTCTGGTCCACATCCAGCCATGCAATAGGGCTTCCGTCCGAAATAGTTCCCCAAGTACCGTCTTCGTAGCGTGCCACAATCCAAGGAGCCATTTTGCCCAAACGCATCACAATCTGCTCGGAACCGTCTTCACCATACGAAGAGTTAGGGTCGGTATAATCATTGTTGATGTATGCCATGTTGACATGTACGTTCAAACGGGAATTCAGTTTAACGTCCAGATTGGTGCGTCCGTTGAATTGCTGGCGGGCAGCATTGGGCAATGTGCCTCTTGCTTCAGGTAGCCTATGGACATCAGGTATTTCAAATAATCCGTACCACCACTCACGTTCATGTTGTGAGAATGCTGGATACCAGTACGGTAAGCCAAATCATACCAGTCAGTATTAGGATAATTGTAAGGATCGGAACCATCTTTGAACTTTTCATACACTTTTCCATCTCCCACCGTATCAAAGTGAGGCGGTCTTCCATACTCCACGAGCGCCTTATCATAGAAGCGTGCATAGTCGTAAGAGCTCATGAGGTCTTGCAACATGGTAGGATTTTGCAGGCTGACATAGCCGTTGTAGATGATGCGCGGCTTCCCCGTCTTTCCGCGTTTGGTGGTGATAAGGATAACGCCGTTGGAGGCTTTTGAACCATAAATGGCTGCCGAAGCAGCGTCTTTCAATACAGAGACACTCTCAACGTCGTTGGGATCGATGGAATTCAGCGTGCCGGTCTCCAGCCCGTCCACCAGGATATAAGGGTTGGCATCATTTAACGTGCCGATACCTCGCACACGGATAACTCCCCCATCCTGTCCCGGACGACCTTCACCGGAAACAATGGTCACTCCCGGCATCCAGCCTTGAATGCCGATGGAAACATTCTGTATCGGACGGTTTTCCAGCACTTGCCCCTCTACCTGGCTCACAGCTCCGGTCAAATTGATTTTCTTCTGTGTGCCATAGCCCACCACGACTATTTCTTGCAATGCTATCGCATCTACTTCCATCTTGACCGAAAGCAGACTTCCACCCTTTACCTTAATTTTCTGTTGTTTATATCCGATGAAAGAAACCACGATGCTTGCGTCGGGAGGGGCTTCCAAAGCAAAATATCCCTCTATGTCGGTGACGGTTCCCTTCGTTGTGCCCTCCACCATCACGTTGGCACCGATGATTGCCGCACCCTCCTCGTCCAGCACCTTGCCACGTACCCTGATACCCAGCAGAGGCAGGAAATCGTCTTGATTGAAAATAGCTATCTGGGTATTGATAATATCGAATGACAAACGAATGGGTCTCAGCATCTTGTCTAAGGCTACGGACAATTTCTCGTCTTTACACTCCAAGCTTACCTTCTGCTCCACCCTCACCTGGGTAGCGTCGTAAAAGAATGTATAACCGATGGACTGTTCGATGCGCCACATCGCCTCCGACAACGAAATGTCCGAAAAAGAAGCTGTAATCCTTTTCTCTTGCGCCTGTACCGAAAGATTCAGCATGCAGAGCAACAATAGGAATAGCACAATGCAGTTTCTTTGAATCATATAGTATGTTTAAGGTCAATGGTTCGTTTCCCTATTTCTTTCCTTTCCCCTCCTTATTTTCCCATTTCTGATTGATAACCAACACATTATTATCATCAAAGTGATAGGCTATGGGATTGATGCGCGCCATAATCCGAACAATCTCCTCCAACGTCTCATTACGCAACGTAAAAGTATATCGATACTTGTCCTCTAACTCGTCATCCACCTTTATCTCTACATCGTATCGTTTGCTCAAAATCCGGCAAACCTCTCCTAAAGTCTTGTTCGATACGAAGAATTCATCTTGTATCCACATCTTCTCGAGCGCCACATCGCCTGCATCTATAGCCAGCCGATTGTTTTTCTTGTCATATACTGCAATCTCTCCGGGCTTTAGGAAGACCAGTCCCGCGCGGGTCTCCAACGAAACCGAACCTTCCATCAGGCTGACTCTGCTCTCGCAGCTCCATCCGGAGATGCCACATTGAACTTAGTGCCGTGCACCCTCACCTGCATGCCCTCGGTGTGCACAATGAAAGGCTTCCGTTTATCCTTTGCCACTTCAAAATAGGCTTCACCCGACAGCCTCACCGAGCGGTCGCGATCCCTGAAATCGTTACCGTATGCCAGTGTTGTATTAGCCTGGAGCCATACTCCAGTGCCATCCGGCAGAAATATTTTCGACTTGCCGTCCATGCTGGTATATACCTGCTCGCCCATCGGCTGCCTGCCCATAGAGACACCCCAATAATAGCTCATGCCTACGGACAACACCAGTACAACACAAGCAGCGGCTATATAGCGATAGAGACTGCGGAGTGTGAATGTCTTTCCCGAAGCCTTCTCTTGCAATACTTCCACCTGCGGTTTCCCAGCCTTGCCTATCCGTGCCGAAAGCACTTTCCAATAATACTCCTTATCGGTGTATAATCGCTCGTCTTCTCCTGTACCCTCTTCCACACGACATTCAAATCTTCCATGACCGACCGGCACTCCGGCCGTTCCGCCCAACTCATCAAGCGTGCGTCGTCTTTCTCCGAAATTTCTTGTTTGAATTTAGAGATTATCAGTCCCAAGGAATATTTTCCTGCTTCATAATTGAATACGTAATTACCTGTCTATACTTAGACGACACAAAAATAGACATTAACCCTTATTCCCGCAACATTTTTTAGGATATATCTGTCCGTCAAGGGCCATTATTTGCATTTGCCGGGCTTTCCAAAGAGATATGACCACCCGTTTATCCTATTACATCCTATCATTCAGTTCGTTCAGCCTACATCTCCATGCGCCTGTTCAAAATATCCTCCCAACATACTTCAAAAAGCAGAAGTTTCAGCCCGACAACCGATGGATAACAACCAAGCAGCCAAAGCTGAAACTTCTGCTAGAGTATAAATACAAATCCTGTTTACAATCCTACGTGTTCTTTCTCGTTGAGATAGTGTTCGGGACTACGATCGCGCTCACCGTTGTAGTTCCATTCTATTTCATCCACGTACTCTTTGCCATTCTTCATGGCAACGGCTTTGAGCGTATTCTTGCCATCGGCAAGGGTGACGTTATCGAAGACAAAATGTACGACAGTGTATCCTTGGCGGATGCCGGTAAGTTCTTTGCCATTGAGGTACACTTTCGGCGTTCCGATGTTGGAGTAAACGGTAACGGTGGTGTTTTTGCGTTCACGCTGCGTGTTGCGGCGTTGCGTCAGATATACCGTCGGTTCTTTGCTCCAGTTGGCTTTATACCAATAATAAGAGTCTTTCTTTATCTTACGGTCGAAGTTATCAGGCCTTTTGTGTTTTGTGCAAGGATGTCGGTGCGGTCGTTCATCGGTGTGCAGAAGTCGAACATGTTCCAAAGATAGGAAGCAAGAATCACCGGATGGTTGGCAATTACGCTCCACTGATATTCGTGAAACTTTGTCTGATATTCTTCAGGGTAATAGTTGCCCCAAGCGTTGAGCGATTCGCCCAAGATTTCCGTATGATGCTCGACATTAGCTTCCGCACCATATTCAGAGAAGATAAGACGGAGGTCGGAATAATTCTTTGTCAGTCCGTCCACCCACTTGTCTATGTCCTTGATGCGACCTTCATACCAACCGTAGTAACGGTTCATCGCTTGAATGTCAGCATTCAAGTTGACAGAATGTTCCACGTGTCCATATCCGTTCACAGACACCGTATATCGGTACGGGTCTTCTGTCTTTGCAAGGTCGTGTAGTTCGGCAGTGAGTTGTGCAGTGTAGGGCGTAGGACTATACACCTCGTTGTGAAGCCCCCATACATAGATGGAAGGATGGTTGTAACTCTGGCGAATCATTTCACGCAACTGGCTTTTGGCATTTTCGGCTTCCTCTCCTGTCACTTGGTTGACGAATGGAATCTCTGCCAAATCACCAGACCAAGTGAGTCGCAACGCGAGTAAAGGTAGTCGCTCTGTTGGTAGTGGGCAAAGCGCACGGTAGTGGCACCAATCTCCATGATGTCGGCAAGGTCGTTATCGTGGTGTTTGTTGGTCAGTGCACTGCCCAGTCCCAGGTAATCTTGGTGGCGACATACACCATACATCGGATACTTTTCTCCGTTAAGGTAAAAGCCTTTGCCTGCTACCATTTCATAATGACGAACACCGAGCGGCTGCACCACTTCATCGATGGTTTTGCCATCCTTCACAAGACGGGCTACTACCTTATAAAGATACGGGTCTTCGCGTCCCTGCCAAAGATGTGGATTTTTTAAGCGGAAGTCGGCGGTAAAGGGTTGTGAGCCTTGCGGAGTAAGGTTGATTTCTTTTACATTCTTTGCCACTTGCTTGCCTTCCTGTGTATAGATGACAGTTTCGAGCGATACGCTTGTAGCGTGCAAATCGGCATTATCAAGCTTTACGTTGACACTGATGTCGGCACTTTTCTTCGTAACATTTGTTTGCGACACATACACGCCGGGCGAAGCATTATCGGTCACGGTGATGTTGCTTTTCTCGGTCACAATGAGCTGCACGGGACGGTAGATGCCGCCGTACACGCCAAAGAGCCGGTGATTGACAGGGATGACGTCCGGACGTTGCTCATTATTAGCAAGCACAACAATCTCATTCACCTCACCATACTTCAATGCTTCGCTTATCTCAATAGCAAAGGCAGAATATGCCCCCTTATGGGTACCAAGCATACGCTTGTTGACATAAACTTTCGCACACGCTCCCACGCCCTCAAAGCGAAGGAACACACGTTTACTCTTCAGCTCGGTGGGGCAGTCGAATTGTTTGCGATAGTAGGCTTCGCTTGGTAAAAGCGGTCATAGCCACTCTGCATATCTTTATTGTTCCAAGTATGGGGAATGCTTACCGGTTGCCACTTTCCGTCCCATTTGGCCGTGGCAAGAATCGTTTCATCAGGATATTTGCCTCGCTGAAACTCCCACCCGTCGCAAAACGACTTTACTTCGCGGGCATTTGTGCCCACTGTTGCGAGCAGCCCCAAACAGATTGACAAAATTTTTCTCTTCATTTCCTTATTCTTCTTTAGTATCATTAGTAATTGATGGTGAAGGTTCACCACACAGAGTGATTCACTCCTCTATTTAAACACTATCTTATCGGAAAGCGACAACGATGAATTACCATTGTTTTTCAGTTCAAACACAACCACTGTATTTTCGCCTTCCTTCAAGTTACCGGCAGGTACTTGAATGGACTGCTGCAGATTGTTTTCCCAATAGGTTCCCACAAATTCATTGTTCACCCATACTTCGCCCATTCCCCAACCGGACATATTGAGGTGCACTTCGCGGGAAGCGTCCAACGAAAAAGTCCCTTTAAAGAAACCAGGCATTTCGGTAGGCTTGAATGCTTCGTAAATGAGTTCGCCCACTGCGCATTCTTTCACCTCAATGGGAGTCATCGTCCAACCGTCCAGTTCATTGTCGGCATACGTGATTACTCCCCAAAGTCCGCGTGTATTGTCAAGAATTTCCGGTCCGTACGTAATGCGTCCGATGTTCTCCACGTAGAGTTGCAGTTTATGTGTTCCTTCGGGCAACGCAAGTGTCAGCTCTTTATGTGTGTCCGAGAGTTCACCGTAGCGTTTTTCGCCCACATACACTGCGGCATAGTCACGTATGTTCTCCACAGCCAGTACCGCTTCTTCCCCGTTGGCTTCCACCTCTGTCTCGTAAAGTAAATAGCCACCGGATACCATGTCCATATCGTTCATTGAAAGGGGAACATCATTGTCTTGTGCTTCACCGAATATCTGCGCGAGACCGGCCATTTCGGTTATCTCAATTTGCTGAGCACGTACCGGTGCGGCAAAAGCCAATGCCGCACCGAGCAGAAGTACACAAACTATTGCTTGTTTCCTCATAAAATTTTATTTTGTCTTGTTACTTTTCTTGTTGTTTTTCTTCAGTATCGTCTCCATGAATGATTCGTCAAGTTCCACTGTGGGATTGAAAGCATCACTCTTCACGTAGTTATCAATACTCTTCAGCAATTGATGGGCAGCAATGCGCTTCTCCCAGTCTTTCTTCGTGTCCATGGTCAACACAAGGAGCTTACCGCCATTCATCTTGGCTTCGAAAGCGATGCCCAGTTTCTTATTGCTGTCGTAAGAGTCGATGGTTTGGATGAAAGGACGCAATTCGCGCGGTGTATCCTGCATCTCCATTACCCTGCAATAATTAATTATGTCCCACCACTGCCAGTCGAGGTTACTGTCGGTAACAAACTCCTTGAGTGCAGGATGGTCTTTATGAATGAGGCAACCGAGAGTCATCGGATCCCACTTGAACATCAGCGGATTCCAGAAATGATTATGAAAATCGCCTTTGCGACCGCCCACCTTATTGAAAGGAGGTATATAAACCACCTTCTTGCCTGCCTTGAGATAGGTTCGAACGCTGTCGTTCCACTCACTGGCATAATATACTTCATCGGAAGATTGCATCAAGTTCTCCTGCTTAGGGTAGAGCCACAAGCTCCAGTCGTTTGCCACTTCTTTGCCTACACGCAACGAGACGGTAAGATGCTTCGGAGAATCGGTTTCCGGCATTTGGAAGCTGAATTCGCCCACGGGGAAAACACCATGATTACCGAGCGTATTGCCTTTGAGTGAACCGGATTTCACTACCTTGCCAGTATCATCGGTCACTGTCCATTTCACTTTTGCCCCTTTCAGCGATTTGTCGCTGTAGTTATACACCTCGGCTTTGCCTGTAAAGGTCTCACCCGGTACGAAAGTACGTTTGCCGAAACGAAGCAGTGCCACAGTAGGTGCACAAAATTTACGGAACTCATCGGGCGTTACAGCTCCTTTCGAATTCCAAAAGGGGTCGAGTATGCTACGCAAGAATAGCCTTGTTCGGGAAGGTCGGTGATAGAAAGCAATTGGAAACCACCAGAGGTGGAAGTACGAAGCTGTGCCTCTATACAATCCTTATATTCAATGGCAGTTTGCTTGCTCGACACGCGGAAGAAGTCGTCAGCGAGGTCAAGCATGCCATTTTCCTCCAGTTGGTCGCGGAATATCTCAAAATTGCGGGCTTCAACGGGGCAATCCTTATAGAGTTCTATCTCCTTAAAATTAGGATAAGCGCAACGTTGTCCTACTTCGTGCGAAAGTACGGGCACATCGATTTCCGTTCCTTTCCGGATGTCCCAGTCCGTGTAAGGCTTTCCGCTGTAAGTGGTGGCACTACCCTTATCGGTGGCATGCGTGGTATAGAACTGGTCACTCTTCACGCGTTTGCGGGCCGTAGAGCCGCTGTATAGATGGCGGCTGTCCATGGCACGACCGGTAGCCGTAAGTTCTTCCACAAAATCGAAGTCACCGCTGATTTCGTTTCCGTTACAATAGAGTATAAACGACGGATGGTTACCATATTCCTTCAGGATGGCTTTGATTTCGCGGCGGAAGAAGTCAAAACGTTTTTCCCAGTCATCCTTACGTTCGCAGTCGGCACCCCAAAGCGGCATTTCCACTTCGAAGTAGACACCGAGCTTGTCTGCTGCACGGAAAGCTGCTTTCGTAGGACACCAAGAGTGGAAGCGGACGTGATTCATGCCGTGTTGCTTAAGGATACCGAGCATGCGCTCCCACGAAGCATCGTCCACAGGGCAGTAGCCGGTTTTGGGAAATACGGCGTTGTCCACCGTACCTCGCAAGTGAATGGGATTACCATTCACCAGCACATGATGCTTGCCTTGTGCCACTTCACGCATACCGAAGGTCACTTCCCTTTCGTGCCGATAGCTGTCTTTATCGTCCTTCGTTTCGAGAGAACAGGTTATCTTATAGAGGTTAGGGTGGAATTCATCCCAAAGGCGAATGTCCTTACCCAGCGGAATAATACTTTCAAACTCTATTTCCTCCTCTTTTCCACTTACAGGAATGGCCTTTGTCAACTCATAATTCTCACCGGCAATATTGAATACAGCCTGTCCGCCTATAACTTTCTTCGTGTGATTCTTGATTTTCATCTTGACCGTTACTTGCTTGTTGGTCACATCAGGATACACTTGCATGTCGTCTACGTAAACCGGATCAACCGCCACAAGCTTGATGTCGCCCAGAATTCCGTTCCAGTTAATCTGAGTAAATTCGGTATGGGCGTGGTTCCATTTATGTGTTTGATATTGAAAGCGGTTATCCACACATACCGTGAGCAGATGCTTCTCACCGGGCTTTACGTGCTTGGTGATGTCATGGTTGTGTGGCACGCTGATGTAGTCCTTTTGGCTGGCAGCTTCTCCACCGAAATAAGTGAGGTCGGCTTTACATATATATACAGAACTAAGCCAATGTGTACGTTCAAAGTACAGGAAAATTTGCTTTCCTTTCCATTCTTTCGGAATATCAATTTCACGTTGATACCAGGCAGGCCCCATATACTCGTACTTTCGGGTCAGACGGTCAATGTGCCGGTAGGGGCACTTCCATCCTATTTGGTAATCGTCCGTGATACCCGGAAGTTCTATTTTGTCTTGCAGGCGGTGCAGATAACGATAGTCCAGCGAAGCAACTTTTGTACGGAAGTCCATAAAGTCCGCTTGGAATCCCCAGGTTCCGGAGAGATCCATTTCTTCTGTTTGGGCTGAAGCATTAAATGACATAGCCATGCCAAATACTACGAGCAACGAACGTTTTAAAAAAGGAATCATAATAATAATCAATTAGGTTAGTTAACAATTTAAATTTCGCCATTTCCTGTGCTATATCTGTATGACACAGAAACGAACGTTATCCCTTATCCCTACCCCTGTTTTTTTATAATTTCTCACATTTGCATGGTTGAAGTAGATACTCAACATCACATAATCAATACAGCGAAATCTCTCCCAATCCGGCACGTCCTTCGGAAACACCTTCAATGGTGAGGCGCAGATATTTGACATAGCGGTCCACGGTCATCGGCTTAAATTCCCAACCGGTACACTCCCGTTCGTACAAAGTCACCCATTCTTTTCCATCCTTGGAAGTCTCCACCTTGTGTTTATACGAGGAGCTGTCTTTCTGAAATACGATACGGCTTGCCGTTACCCACGTCGTTTTCTCCAATTCCACCACGATGATGTGAGGCAGATGTCCGTCGCCCGCAATCCACCAGGAGCGGTCGTCATTGTCCGTGATGTTCGATACGGGATAACCTTCCTGAGTGCTTTCCGTCTTGACAGATGCAATCTTCAAGCGTGGTTTCTTCAGCACGCGTTGCTGCCAGGACGAGGGTTTCACCACCACGTTGTCCTCTTCCTTGCCCAGGAAAGGGGCGTGTTCACCATCCCTCAGGCTGTTGCCTTCAAAGGCTTTGGTCTGCACTTCCGCCTTTCCAGCCATCAGCCCGTCTGCCGTGGCTTCCACCACAATCTTGCCCGCCTTACCGGTAGTGCGCACAAAGGCAAAGCCCACACCACCTTCCACCTCCTGCGGATTGATGCCGATGCGGCGGATGGTATCGCCTACCAACACTCCCTCACCGGAAACGCGGATGGCGACCTTCTGACGTGAGTTGGAGACCAGAGTACCGTTCTTGTCACACACCTTGAAGTAAACGGGAATCATGTCCGAGCCGTCTGCCACCGGCACAATGCCATCCGTCTTGATATCCACCACCAAGCGGTCGGCAGCTTCGGGAGTACGCACACTGTGCGTGGCCACTACCTTGCCATCAATCAAAGCTTCTGCCTTCAACATGCCTTTCTCATATCCTCCGGCATCGAAGATGAAAAGCGGACTGCCGCCTTTCTCCACGATAGAGCGATAAAGCAGCGTCCGTTCCTCACGGGTCTGCGTGCCTATCAGCTTGTCATTGCGGTAGAGGCGTACTTCGTCGCAATTAGAAAAGACAGTTATCTGATTCGTCGAAGAAAAGAACTCTTCCGCCATATTATAAGAGGCAACGAACACCATCGGTCCCTCATACAGTCCCGACTGGGAAATAGACTTGTCACGCATACTCTGCAACATATAATAACTGAACTTGGGGTAGCGATTCATATCCACCACGCCACAATACATTGTTTCGTCCTCGCTGCCGCGGGCATAGTCGTTGTAGCTCCACAAGAAGTGACCGCCCATATTAGAATTGGCATCCAACATACACCAGTCGAAATAACCATTGCCATTTAACTGCTCGATGCGACTGAAGCATTGACGCAGTTGTTCCTGTTCGTTCTCTTTGAGACTGACACGGGGTTTAGGACCGGCACCGTCGCCCCACTCGCGGGTAAACACCGGCTTGATGGCAATAAAGTCTTCGGGGAAGTTACTCATCACATCACCATTCTTGGGATAGCCCTTCACCTGTTTGTAGAAGACATCATAGCAGTGTTCCATATCGCATGTCCCAAATAGTCGCCAGCTGTGTACATCTGGTCACCGGGCATTTCGGCATGCGCCATCTTCTGCAAATCTTCGGCCAAAGAGACGGGATAGCGCGACTCGTTCAAAGCCGTCTCCCACAACACCACAGAGGGATGGTTGCGGTCGCGGCGAATCATTTTCCTGCCCACATCGAAAAGGCGGTTTACAAAAGTGGTATCAGGATTGAAGAATTGCCAGCCCGGTATGCACTCCACCACCAAGAGGCCATAACGGTCGCATGCATCCAGGAAAGCCGGATCCGACGGATAGTGGGCTGCACGCACGGCGTTATACCCTCCACGCTTCAAGTTGAGCACATCGCGCACCTGCATGGAGTTGGAGGCAGCATCGCCCACGTTGGGGAAAGCTTGATGGCGGTTGGCACCGCGCATATAGAGGTGCTTGCCGTTGATGAAGAATCCCTCTTCGGCGGTATAGCGGATGGTGCGGATGCCCACTTGCTCCGTAGTCTCATCTACGACTTGAGTGCCTTTCAGCACCTGCGTGCGCAAGGTGTAGAGGGAGGGATGATAGGGATGCCAAAGAGCCGGAGACGCTACTGCGAAATCCTGTTCCGCAGTCTGTCCCCTCTGTGCTTTCACGGCAAGTGGGGTCGTTGCCTCCGCTACCACCTTGCCGGTAGAATCGCACAATTGAGACAGCAGTTGAAGCTCCGCATCCTCTTCTGTCAAGTTGCGCACATGGTAGCCACGTGCACCGTTGCCTTTTCTTCGGAACTTCCGGGAAAGTAACAAACTGTCCTCCACCAGCTACAATATCTTCCTGCAACGGGTCTGTGATATAGATTTTATCGGTAATCACCATCCGCACATCGCGATAGATGCCGCTGTAGTAGTAGAAGTCCATCCGTTCCTGCGGTTTCCCCGGAGGAGTCAGCTTATCATATTCTGCCGACACTCGGACAGCAAGGACATTGGTACCTTTACGGTCGATACGGTCGGTGATATCTGCTACAAATCCCATGTACCTCCATGGTGTTCGGTTATCTTCTCACCGTTGAGATAAACCTCACAATTAGTCATTACACCTTCAAACTCCACCACCACACGCTTGTCTCTTGCCTGCGCGGGCATCTTGAAGTAGCGGCGATACCAGCCCACCCCATCGTAAATGGAGTTTCCACCACAATGCTTGGTTTCCAACTGCATGATATGGGGCAGGCTGACAGGCATCCAAGCCGTAACATCGGCATCAGCCGCCGCACCATTTTCCACATCTCCCCGGAAGAATGCCCATCCGGTGTTCATGTCAATCACTTGACGAGTGTCCTTATCTGTGGTGCAAGCTGTGCAACACAAGCAGAATAAAACAAATAGAAATAACAATAATTTTGAGTGATTCATACTAATATAACAGGTTAATTGTTTTTAGAAAAGCGCGCAAATTCCCGTGCGTCCAAATCCACCTCCTCTACAATAAATTCCGGTAGATTGTACGAAAACGGCAAATCATCATAGAAATTCGGAGTGCGTTGTGGCAGCACAAACGGTTTCGACGGTCTGCCTTCCGCATCCACATAAACCAGATAGGGACGTGTATAAAGCCCATCCATACGTCGACTGCTGAATACCGTCCATCGTCCGTTATCACTCCATGAATGGTAACTTTCCACGTCATCACTATTTGCCGGCTGCATATCGATAAACTCGCCCTTGTGCAAATCAAACATCTGCAAGTCGGCATCTTTATGCCAGATAGAGAAGTTGCCATAAGAAGAAGTGGTGAACATCAAGAAGCGACCATCCGGCGAAACGCGCGGAAAAGAGACACTACTACCCATGGAGCGACTGTGATAGATAGTGTCCACACGAGTGCCGAAACTGAGCGTCTCTATATCGAAGTCGATAGCGCACAAGTTGTACTTCACCGACTTAAAATCTTCTGGCATACGCTCTACGGCATGAGCGGAACAAAAATAGAGCCGCTTACCGTCGGGCGAAAAGTGCGGAAAAGTCTCGAATGCCGACGAAGAGAACAACACAGAGTCTACCAGTACCTTTTTCTGAAGAACATCATACAACACTATGTCCGACTCGCTGTCATACACCTCTACCCGATTATTGTTACGATGAAACTCCTGGCGGGTCTTATTCACAGAAAAAGCCACCACGCGACCGGACGGATGCCACGAAGGATAAACCAGCGACTTTACGTGTGGGTCATCTCCTAATTTCACCTTTTCCGGGATGCCATTGTCTATCAGGTAAGTTCCTCCGAGGTCTGCCCTCATGTGGAACAACATCTTCTGCGGCTTGCGATTCAAGAAAGTATGGCAGTTCATGCAGTTATGCTGGGTAAGGTCGTTTTCGATGATGCTTTTCTGCTGATAAGTAGTGATATCCCGCTGATAAATGCCCATTTTGTTCCACAACACATATCCAGGTTCTATCAACCGGTAAGCCAGATAGCGGTCAGCCGGTTCTACAGCCACCTGCCAATGGAAAGGAGCATAGCACTGCCACAAGCCTTCTACTTTCCGATAGACCAGAACTTCTATTTGTTTGCCTGTCGCCGTGTCAAGCAGTTCTTTCCAGTCCTCTTCGTCAAAGAGGAAGTTGCCTTTGCGGTCTGCACGGGTCACCATATTTTTCTCTCCACACTTCAACACGGCCAATGCTTCGACACCCGACTCATAGTCTGCCAACTGAAAACGTAGAGGAGCTATTTGCGGAGGAATGGTCACATCTACATAATCTGGAGTAATGGTTGGCAAAGTATCCAACGGCTGCGCCTCCCGAGGTTCTTTACTGCCGGAGCAAGCAGCAAGTACAAATAATAAAACGGATAAAAGAACAATACGCATCTTATTTCTTATTTATGACAATGATACAAACAGGTAGTAATACCAAAATGTATTTCCAAACTCAGCCGGAGTGTAGCCGATGAAGCCTTGTTCTCTTTCAGCCGCTCCATTTGATGTTTGAAAGCTTTAAACTGCCCGGCTACAGCCTGCGATACAAGATTTTGCGACGAACATACTTGCGGATTCGTCTCTTGTATCAACACAATGGCCTGTTGCAACAACAACGGTACGGGAGTCAGCCCCGGACCACCGCCATACGTCTCGCCCAGGTAGGCTAAGGTATTCAAGTCTTTGGAAAGCAGTGCATAGCCCAATAAGTATTGGAAAGAGGTGGGATAATCGGGGTTAGACTCCACAATGTCCAATAAGTTCCTTACCGGATGAACACTGCATAACCCATCAAGCGCTGCCACACAACGGTATCGGGGACCCAATTCAGCATCGGCACGCACCGCTTCATCATTGCCAACCAATCGCTTCAGCCTCTCCGCTTCCGCACGATAGCCGTAGCTCTGCAACAACGGACGCAGATACTTGGCAGCCACCCGGTGATGTCCCAATATCAAATTGGTCTTGACCAAACGCAACAATAGGCGAGGATTGACCGCCCATTCCGAAGCAACCATTCCCTCGAACGCCATCCGTTGTGCCTGCGCCACATTGCCCATTGCCCAATACACATCACTAAGCAATGACGAAGTATCTATAGTGCGGTTCCAATCCATGCAAAGACCTTTACTGCCTGGCTGTTTACTATCGAAAAGGTAATCGCCCAGTAGTTTCTTTTCTGCCAAAGCTAAGTTCTTGTAACCGGCATGCAGTGGATATCTGCCCGTATTGAGCGGAGTTGCTACAATCTTGCCCCAAGCACCGTCTCGGCTGTATGTATTTACTTGTTCTGTGATGTATTGTGCATAGGTGATGCCGGTTCTGAACCCGACATAGAGCACACCGAACGCCAATGCTGTTTGCAGCAGCACGCTGACTGTTTGCAAGCGGTGTGACATATTTTTTTTTAAATAACCCGACAAGGTTGTTATCAATACTACCGTCGGTAAAGCTGCCCACACATAGTAGGAAACAGCTTGCGCCTGCAATCGCGACGAATAGTAGGCATCGGGCGTGAAAAGCACTCTTGACTCGCCTCCCTTGCCGGCCCAATAATAGAGTATGGCGGGCAACAGGCTTACCGGGAGTAGCAGGTAGTATTTCCGTAAGGATGAACGGGCGACACACTCGTAAACCAGCGCCGACAAAACGGTCATCTCATACATGGGACCTGCCAAATAGAAACCCAGCCAGCTCACCGCCAACAAGTAAACTACCCTTACCACACTGCGAGGCAGGCAGAGATAGAGATAAAAAGAGTAAATGGAAAGCAGAAACGCCAACGTTTCTTCCAAATGATGATTGGAGTCAAGCTCGGCAACCAACGGCAACATACCGACAACCAACCAAAGAAGAGGGAAACTGCGCCGGGGAGCCAAATGACGGCATATCCCCCGAAGCCCCATACAAGCAAGCAGTGCCAACAGAGCTGAAATCAATGCCCCCGCATGCGGATGTATATAATACTGTATGAGGAAAGAAGCCGCATAGAAAGCCGGACCACCGGGATAAGAGAAATGTTCTTGAGCGTATTCAGCACTGAAGCGGAACAACCGGAATTGCTCTATAAAGCGAAAATGATACGCAAAGACCGAATCTAAAAACAAAAACAGCCCCACACCGATGCAAAGCCATATCACGGATAGGCATAACCGAGGACTCTCCTGTAAATAGTTTTTCTTCATACTCGATTTAATAGTAGTGGAATAAAAAAGGCAAGGTATATAAAGTGATATATTCAATTCAATTCCACTCCACACACTCCTCACCTTATTCTTTTTGATTGGAGAATCCCCATTCAAAGAATTCTCCAATTTTAATCATTAATAACCCGGATTCTGTTCCAGCTTATCGTTCACATCTCTATACTTCTGCGGAATAGGCAAATATCTGTTATGGGGCGCAAAGCCGCGTGGCTCAATCAGTTCCTTTTTATTGCTAATCACAGCACGTTTATAAGGATCGTTCTCAGCATAGTCTATTTTACCAGCAGGACGCTCCATAGCAACATTCAACAACGTCTCGGCCAGCATCTTGCCGGAGGCATCTTTCCAACGGAGGATGTCAGCGCGACGGAACCCCTCACCAGCCAGCTCTATCGAACGCTCGCGGCGAATCAGATTGCGAAGTGTCTCACGGCTGCCGTATTTGCTCTCGTCAACAGAAGGCATACCCACACGCTTACGGATAAGGTTCAGCTTATCATAGACATCCGAAGAGGGACCGTTCAATTCATTCTCGGCCTCGGCATAGCTCAACAGAACCTCGGCATAACGGAAAAGAATCGTATTGGTGTTGGTATCCCACATGTTATTATACTGGGTCATGGGGAAAAGGTACTTGCCCCACGTCAGACCGGTCTTGGAAGAGTTGTTAGCGGCGGTAGGATAGTTCTTGTTCTTGTCATTTTCGTCAATCTTTCCGTCTTTGTTCACGTCCCAAGGAAGAACCTCGTCAAGAGTGTTGAGAATTTCCGTATCACCATTGTCCTTTACCCAGTCCATACCCGGGAAAGCGATACTCATGGCAAGACGAGGGTCACGGTTGGCAAACGGATGGGAAGGATCGTAATACGCGCCAGCCTCTTCTTTGGTCAAACCGTTATCCATCTCATAGGCATCCACCAGATTCCATGAAGGGACCATGGATGACCAGCCGCCATCAGCATTGTTGTACATGGTACCTATCCAGCCGTTACCGTAATAATTTTCAATATGCTGAACGGACGCGATAATCTCTTTGGAGTCTCTACCCTCCAACTTGAACAGGCGCGCATAATCTTCTTCCAAGTCAAACTTATCCATGGAGATAATAGCCTGCGCAGCCTCTTTTGCACGCTCGTAATTGCCGTAATAAAGAGCATGACGCATCTTTACGGCCAAGGCCGTGGCACGGTCGATGTAGCCAGAGGTGCTTGCCTTGTCTTCCAAAAACATGGGAATAGCAGCATCCAGCTCGTCTTCGATAAATTTATTGACTTCTGCTTCCGTATTACGCGGAACAATAGCCTCCTCACGCGAAGTATAAGAATCGATGATAGGCACTCCACCATATTGCCAGTTCTTATTAAAATAGTCGTAAGCACGAATCACTTTTACCTGAGCCATCATGTCTTTCTTTTTTGCTTCATCAGCAAACTGTACATCTTCAATATTGATCAAAAAGTCATTACAGCTACGGATCTTTCCAAAGTTATAATAATCGGCTACCTCCTTCAAACCGGCAGCCATCGTACCGTTACCGATGCTCTGGTAATTGTCCCACAAAAAGTTACTATAACCGAAGTCGGAGGCACAATCCCAATAGAAGATACCTTTTTCGTCAATCCAGCCATCGTAACAGCCTGTCAGGAACTTCGCTGCATCATCTTCCGTCTTCCAAGTGTTGGAAGGAGCCAATGCGTCATAGGGTACGGTATCTAAAAAATCCGAACAGGAGGAAGTGGCAAGCAAGGAAACACCTGCCATCATGTATGTAATTATTCGTTTCATATTTTTCTATGCTTATTTAAGTTCAACATTTTAGAATGTAATGTTCACACCGATGGCATGAGTCTGGTTTATCGGGAAACTATAGAGGCTGCCAAGTTCGGGGTCGGCATCAATCATCATTTTATGGAACGTCAGGAGATTCTCGCCCGAATAATAGACACGGATGTTTTCAATACCCCATGACTTCACTGTATTCTTGGGAAGTGTATAGCCGAACTGAACATTCTTCAAACGTACATAACTGCCGTCCTGCAACCAAAAATCGGAATTCTCAAGATTGTTTGAAGTTTTACTCACGGCAATGCGAGGCATCTTGGCGTTCTTGTTATCCGGAGTCCAAGCATCCAACCAGATATTGTTGGGATGAACATCGTCACCGCTCCATTCCCCGCCAAATCCGTTCGTATCAATCATACGCTTGACACCGGCTACTCCCGTGAACATCATAGAAAGGTCAAAATTCTTATAGCCTGCATTCAAGTTCAGTCCGAACGTATAGGAAGGGTCGGAAGAACCGCACAATACACGGTCGTCGGTATTAAACAAGCCGTCACCGTTTGCATCGGAATAAATCAAGTCGCCTGCCTTGAAGTTCTTTTTGAAAGGATAACCAGGATCATTTTTATGCTTATCCTGCCATGCTTTAGCTTCCGCATCGGACTGGAAGAAACCCTCCGTCTTATACAGACGATACGTATTGAAGGCCTCGCCTACCTGACGTATTTTCAAGTCACCGTCCACCAACGAAGATACACCGTCCAAATCCAGAATCTTATTCTTGTTGTAAGCCAGGTTGCAGTAGCGCCAAATGACCAGTCGCCCCATTTATCATTATAGCTTACGGTCAATTCCATACCACGGTTCACCATAGAGCCCACATTGTCCTTGTAAGCACCTAAACCGAATTCGGGGGGAACCGGCACGTCCATAATGATACCCGTAGTCTTGCGGTCGTAGTAATCGAAAGCCACAGTCACTTTGTCCAAAAGAGTAGCATCGAAACCTACTCCCCATGTGCGGGCCTTTTCCCAAGAAATAGTAGCAATCTTATAATTCTTTTGATAATAGCCTGGCTGCAAACTTCCACCGAACGGATACTTAGCGGACAAGTCATAATTGTTCATCCAGGGGTAGTAATCGTTCAAGGCCGACTGATTACCCAAGTTACCATAAGAAGCACGGAGCTTCAAGTTGGTCAACCACTCTCTTGCATCTTTCATAAACTCTTCTTCGCTGATACGCCATGCACCGGAGAAAGAGGGGAAATAGCCCAACGATGCCTTCGGCAAAACGGGAAGAGGCATCGGCACGAATATTTGCCTCAAACAGATACTTGCCTGCATAGTCGTAATTGATACGACCAAACCAGGAAATCATGGCCAATTCGCGAGAAAGCCCACTGTTCTTTTGCGTGGAGGCATCACCGGCATTCATATCCGTAAGGTCATTGTTCGGGAAATTCTTACGTTCAGCCTTTGTTTCATTATAGGTATATTTCTCCGTATGCCAACCTGCCATCGCCTTCAAACCATGAAGTCCGAATTGTTTGTCATAGTTCAGCAAAGCGTCGAAAGTGGCGCGATGCCAGCCATAGTAGTCTTCATTCAGCTTGTTAGGGTCACTCTTCTTATTGGCGTTGTATTGGATGAACTTTTGGAAAGCCTTGTAGTGTTGTTGGTTGTTGACATAAGAACCGGTCAGTGTGGCTACCAATCCATCTACAATCTTGTAGTCAGCCGACAGCGTACCCGAGAAGTTCTGATTTTCACGTCTCACCGTTTGGTCCACATCCAACCAAGCCAACGGGCTACCGTCCGAGAACGTGCCCCAAGTGCCATCTTCGTAACGACCCACAATCCAGGGAGCCATCTTGCCCAGACGCATCACAATCTGTCCGGAACCACTGCCACCGTATGAAGAATTCGGTTCAGAATAATCATTGTTGATATAAGCCATGTTGACACGTACATTCAGACGGGAATTCAACTTCACATCCAGGTTCATACGTCCATTGAACTGTTGGCGTTCAGCGTTGGGCAACGTACCATCCTGATGCAAATAGCCACAGAGGCCATGTATTTCAGGTTATCCGTACCTCCACTCACATTCACGTTATGATTGTGCTGGAATCCGGTGCGGTAAGCCAAGTCATACCAATCTGTATTGGGATAGTTATAAGGATCCGATCCGTCTCTAAACTTCTCATAAATCTTTCCGTCACCCACTTTGTCAAAACGAGGTTCCAAACCATACTCACACGGGCCTTGTCATACAGGCGAGCATAATCGTATGAACTCATCAGTCTTGCAACATAGTTGGATTCTGTATGCTGACATAACCGTTATAGTTGATACGCGGCTTACCGCTCTTACCACGTTTGGTCGTAATCAAGATTACACCATTAGATGCTTTTGAACCGTAAATGGCAGCCGAAGCGGCATCTTTCAACACAGAGATACTCTCAATATCGTTAGGGTCCACGGAGTTCAATGTACCGGTTTCCAAACCATCTACCAGGATATAAGGGTCGGCAGAGTTCAGCGTACCCACACCACGCACACGATGGTACCTCCATCTTGTCCGGGCAGACCGCTACCAGCCACTACCGTAACCCCCGGCATCATTGAATGCCGGTAGAAAGATTCTGTATCGGGCGACTTTCCAACATTTTGCTATCCACTTGTGCCACCGAACCGGTCATATTGACTTTCTTCTGTGTGCCATAGCCCACTACTACAACTTCTTCCAATAATTGTGTATCTTCCTGCAGTTTCACAGTTAGCGAAGGCTGTCCGGTATACTTAATTTCCTGTGTTGCATATCCTATAAAAGAAATCTGAAGAATGTCACCCTCATTTACATTCAAGGTGAAATTACCATCCAAATCCGTTACGACACCGTTTGTTGTACCTTTTACTACTACCGACACACCTACCAATGGGCCAAATGCATCATTAACGGTTCCTTTCAAAGTTTTTTGTTGCTGAGAGGTTGCGGTCACAGAAGTTACTGCATTGTCTGCCGCATACACCGTTCCACCGGAACAAAGAGCTGCTGTCAATAGCAAGGAACTGACCGTTCTTACGATTTTAAACATACTTATTAGATTTTAATTAATTAAAGATTTAAGGCCGTGCAACCCCGTTTAAAAGGATGCACAAAACCTTGTTTCAACTATATGACACAAAAAAGAGGAGTAACCCTTACTCTACACTGAAAAATATTTTATTCATATTCATTGGCGGAATGAAATTCAGACTTTATTACTCAATTCCGCCACCGGGTAAAAGAAGATGCAGATGGGGAAAGAAAGAGCGGAAAAAAAATACCCAACAAGATGGGAAAGAATTCCCTCCTTATTGGGAAAAAGTTCCCATTACGATGGGAAAAAAGTCCCACCATAGTAGGAACAGGTGGGACTCCTTATACACTATCAATCAGGCTATTGAGAATCGGTTTACTATTTCCCATGAAAACGGAACCAATTGAAGTCGGCAAATCCTCCTCGCCCTCGGCACTTGTGGAGAAGTTGAACAGTGCAAAGCGATTTGCCGTCCAGTACAAGCCCAAATTCATCTTCAGCACATCGCCGATGGGACGGAAAGTGACACCGTCCAAGCTATAATAGAAGCGGGCGGTGAAATCCTTGTCGGTGACACGTGCCTTTATCCACACTTTGTCTTGCTTGAGGTTCTCAATGGCAGTTTCTATAATCTTACCGTCGTTGCACATCACCAGTTTGCGATTGCCGCTTTCCTGCTGCACGGCTACGTAGGCGTATGGGAACTGAAATACACCGAAGCCCGCCACGTTTCCGTCTTTCAGTCCGGCAAGTTCCATCTCTACCACTCCTTCGGAGCTGGGGCCCTGGACGCGTTGTGTCAGTGTGTTGCGCGCACTCTTGAGGTCGGTTGCCAGCGAAGCTTTCAGACGCATGTAGCCCGGACGCTCGGTCAACGACCACTTGGCGTTGTCCGGGTTGTGGTTCCACTGCCATTGCAAACCAACGTTTGGCGCTGAACTCATCCGTAGTGGCAGGCGACTGTATCTTGTATGTCTTTCCCACTTCCGGTTTCTTGTAAGTGATGGCGTCTTTGCCATCGACACCCAGCATGGGCCAACCATCTTTCCACGTCACCGGCACTAAGTAAGGAACACGTCCTATCGCTCCTCTGTCTTGCATGATGATGAACCACCAGTCACCGTTTTTCAGCTGCACCATTCCTCCCTGGTGCAAGCCATTGGCGGGTAGGAGCTGTCGTCCTGCATGATGACTTATGCTCGTAAGGCCCGTAGATGTTCTTGGAACGAAGGCAAACCTGCCATCCTTCAGTGCCACCTGCCGGACAAGTGATATAGTACATACCGTTTATCTTATAGACATGCGAACCCTCCATGCCGGCGCTTTTACCCGAACCATGGCTATCGTCCACTCCTTTGTTCCAGATTTCAACAGCCTCTTTCTTTACAGAGCGAGCATCGGCATTCAGTTCGGTCACGTACAATTTGCGCTGTCCGTGCACTACATATACCTTGCCATCATCATCGAAAAACAATCCCGGGTCGTAAAGATATTCCGGAAAGATGGTCCGCTTCCACGGTCCTTCCGGTTTCTCGGCTTCGCAGACGGAGAAGTGTCCGGTCTCCCTGCCCCAACCGTAAGGGGTGCAGAAAGCCACATAGAACTTCCCGTTATGATAGCGCAGGGAATTTGCCCACGAACCGTTCAAGTAGAGATTTCCTCCCTGCATGTCATAGCGTGGGTCTTCATCATAACGGTCCACGCATAGCCCACAATTTCCCAATTCACCAGATCCTTCGATTTGGCTACCGGAGAACCCGGCACATAGTGCATACTGGTGGATACTAAATAAAAATCATCGCCCACGCGGATTACATCCGGGTCGGGCCAGTCGCCCCACATCAGGGGATTGGTAAATGTACCGTCACCGTTGTCCGGTGTCCATACTTGTTGTGCTTCCAGCGGAAGTATTGATATGCCGCAAAGGCACATAGCCAACAGGGTATTCTTAATATTCATAACCAATTATTATTTATTAAAAATGTTCTATCTTTCAGTTTTCCTCCTATCTGCCCATAGCATCTCCGTATCATCTCCCTACCTATACAGACGGAGCAGATAGGGAGAAGGTAGGAAGAAGATAGATTTTTTTCTATTTTTCAGATTTTACTTCTATTTCCTTATTTCTGCCATATTCCGGTAAGGAGCTATCTCCATGGCTTTCAATACAGCTCCATTGGCAGTCTGGCGCAATCCTATTACCAGCACGTTCTTCTTTCCTCCACCGAAATTAAGCCAGCATTCAGGCAAGAAGAACTCACGTTGCGGACCGGCTTCCCAGTGGCGTCCAATATTGTTTCCGTTCAGCCACATATAGCCATTGCCCGAGGCATTGATGCGTGCCAGCCAGGGAATCCATTCGCCTTTCTTCTGGCAGGCAGTTCAAACTCTATCCGGTACCAAATGAACAATCCGTCCGGCTCGGCTTTCGGCTGTACGCCGTTTCCTTTGGCAGGAATCTCACAGGTCACGTCCAACGATACGTTTTGCCAATCCTGCGGTGCGAATTGCGGCAGATTCCATCCTTGGGCCACTCCGGCTGCATCTGCCGCATACTCCCACTCCAGGGGATGAGTCAAGGCTGTTTCGGTCAGTGACAAACCAGCCTCTCTGATACCGGACAATTCTTCCATAGGCACGTAACCATGAGCATGACCCAGGTTTTCATAGACAACCAGGATTTCATTGTCACCCTCCTTCAGTAAGCCCGATACGTCGAAACGGTTGTCGTACTCGTCCGGACGGATGCGTTCGAAGCAGTCGCGTGTGGTCCAGGACTGCGCATCGGCTCTGTCGGGGAAGAGACGTTTCGCCTGCTTTCCGTTCACCGCTACTGATACAATGTCACGAGTAAACATATTGAATAAGAGGAAACGTTCTTCGGCAACTTGACGGGAGGTCAGGCTGACTTGCGCACGGTACAGGCTGTAACGGAAATCATTGACACCCAAGTCGGGTAATGATACCAAGCGAGGGAGTTGCTTCCAGTCTGCTTGGCAAAGGCATCTTCCTTTTTCAAGGCAGAAGCAATGCGTACCGGTTGGGGAAGTTTGGCAGGGCGCAAGGGGCGTATCTGCTCCTGCGGCCACCATTCGCCTTTCGTTTCCGGCTTTCCGGCAGGAATCACCAACACTTTCGTACCCAACGCAGGCAGGTCGTAGGAAACGTTGATGGGAGAAACGGTGACAGAGTCGGTATCCGCAGCTTCCGAAGCTGCTATCAACACCTTCTCGCCATGCTGGTTGATGTTATACATCGGTGTGGCAGGGCGATTCATCTTACCCGGCAACAAGCGTACCTTTCCACGAATGGCATTTTTGGGGTCTGTGTTGTGCAGAAAGACAAAGCGTGTTCCGTCCACGCTACGCGTACACCGCCGAAGAGCGACTTCGCTCCACCCTCCATGGCACAAGGACCGCCTTCGGAACGGACCAATTGCGGCTCGAATGCCTGGATGAACTGCCCGATGGCCTTTGCCTCAAAGTATTTGTCGCTCCGCGCACCATTCTCGCGTATGGCTGCATTGTAGTCATAGCTGGTCGTCATGCCTCGTGCTCCCCAACCGGCAAAATGGGTACCGCCAAAGAACATGTAATAGTTGATGCCACCTGCACCTCCTAATAAGGACATCAAGCCCACCGCCTTGAAGTGGCGGGCATCGGAATAATGGTCTTCGCTCAATCTACCGGTCACCAACGAGAACCATCCGCCTTGGAGTTCCGTCACAAATCCAGGTGCATCCGGTTGCTCCTTCCTAAGGTTCGCCATGCGATACGCGCAGTCGGGAGCTGAAGAAAGCCCTACATAATAGTTGTCGCTGTCAAAAACCTGAGACAATTCCACATCTTCGCTGCTACGGCACTCATTGGTCAGACAGGTAAAGATAGGAATATCCATCCCACTTTTCCGTACAGACTGGTATAGTGCTTTCAACAGTTTTTCCTTACCGTAACATCCATGATGGTTATACTCGTTTTCAATCTGAATCAGGATAATTCCCTTTTCGCCCACCGGCTTGCGCGTGATTTGCTCGTCGGCCAACGCTTTGCAAACGGCATCAAACCAATGTTGCGACCAGCTGATGTGGCGATGGTCCGCACTTCTCAACCAGAAGTCGTCCATTCCGCCCGGACAGAACTTTGCCAACCAACGCGGATATCCTCCTCCCGAATACTCAGCGCAAATGAAAGGCCCCGGACGAACGATGGTATAGAGTCCAAACTCCTCTTGCGCCATCTTCAGCCAACGCTTCACATCGGAGAAGTCAAAGTGGCTATTATCGTTTAAGCCGGACGCATGATTCTCTCATGCCAGTTCCAAGGCACGTATGTCTCCACCGTATTGAATCCGGCTTCCTTGATTTGACGGAAACGGTCTCTCCATAATTCTTCCGGACAACGGAAGTAATGGAAAGCTGCACTATAAATAAAAATGTCTTTTCCCTCAATGGTCATGCACGAACCATCATACCGAACCCTTTCGGGTTGGAGGAATTTCTTTTCTGGCTTTGCAGCCTGTTGCGTAGTCTGTGCCATGATTGCCAAGCTGTTAAAAGCGACTAAAGCAAACAGCACACACTTCAAGATACACTTGTTTTTCATGTTCTTAGTATAAAATAATTAATATAATATCATATTTCACGACTCAACGTTTCGGACAGAACTCCAATACACCACCCTCCAACAAATCACTGATTTTCACAAAGGGAGAATCGAGCGCTTTACCATTCAAACACACATCATCCAATGTATGATACGACTCCAAACCTTTGGCACGTATTTTCAATACTCGCTTATTGGGAAGTTGAAGACGTATCTCCTCAAAATGAGGAATACCCAACGCGTACATACCCGATGCCGGAGTGACGGGATAAAAGCCCAATGCACTAAAAAGATACCACGCTGACATCTGCCCGCAATCATCGTTACCGGACAGGCCGTCGGGAGCGTTCTTATAGTTATCTTTCAGAATGGTCCGAAGGCGGGACTGGGTCTTGTCCAACCGATTGCAATAGTTATACAAATAGGCATAATGATGCCCCGGTTCATTGTCGTGACGGTAATGCTTTTCATCAAAATTCCGGTCCAAGAGCTGCATGAAAGCGTCACTGCCTCCCATCAAGTCAATCATTCCGGGCACATCTTGCATCACACAGAAGCGGTAGGTCCAATTGGCCCCTTCGGTAAATCCCACATGGGCTTGGTCCCACGTACCATCTGCCTTACGGGCTTGGAAGAATTTCAGCTCCGAGTTGTACAGATGTTTATAGTTGGCAGCGCGCTTCATCAAATCGACATAATCATCCGTATGTCCCAACCTTTTGCCATTTGGGCAATACAATAATCATCCAAAGCAAACTCCAGGGTACGCGCCACGGACTCGTATGTACAATCGGAAGCTACGTATCCTTTGTGCAAATAGTTGGTCAGTCCACCACGTGCTTCGTATTGCCCGTTCCAAAGTGCTCTGTCGCCCCATTTGCTCTTATCGTCATAGAGTGGAGGTACATAGGCATCCTTGCGGATGGCTTTGTAGGCCTGCTCCACGTCATAGTTACGGAAACCGTTCACGTAGGCATCAGCAATGACTGCATCCGCATGGGTACCAATCATGATATTGGTGTAAGTGGGGTTGGGCCATTTAGGAATCCAGCCGCCTTCCTCGTACATTTGTACCAACGAGGTTATCATGTCATCAACACGTTCCGAAGCTACTAATTGCAGCCAAGGATGTTCGGCTCTGAAGGTGTCCCACAAGGAATAGGCATTGTAGGAAACTCCTTCATGCACTTTCCCGTCGAACGGACTATAGTATCTGCCATATTCCGAGAACTCACGGGGATATTGAAGCGTATGGAAGAAAGCAGTATAGAAAACAACGCGGTCGTCTTCCGTACCGCCTTTCAGCTTAATCTTGGAAAGGGAGCGATTCCAGGCTGTACGGACTTTCTTTACTATCTGCCCGAAAAAGGCTGTTTTCTGAATCTCTTTGGCAAGATTTTCTCCGGCTTGTTCAAAACTGATAAAAGAGCTGCCAATCCGCAGCTCCATCATTTCCGTACCGGCAGGAAATGCCACATATCCGCCTGCGGAGGTTCCTGCTTCCTGAGTTTTCCCTGCGGTCACAAGAGAGTCCTTCCAAACGCCATAGTCTGCAAAATCAGCAGAAAACTTCAATACATAGTACCCTCTTAAATCAGGAGTTTCCGGTCCTAAATGGGCATCATGCCTGTCTTCGTTGTAGATGTGTATTTCTCTCTTTTCAGGAAATATCTCAATGCCGCCTCCCCGCTTGCCTCGTCCGGCTTCGAGGTACAAGAGAGCTTTCTCCTGCTTGGGATATCTGAAACGGAAGAACGAGGCACGCGAAGTGGCTGTCAGTTCGGTGGCAATCTGCTGCTGCTCTCCACCTTCCGAAGTGGTCACTTTATAATAATAAGGAGTAAGCACTTCTTGGGTACGGTCCAGTCTGACTCCCCGTTCCGATGGTTTCAGTTTGAGCGAGCCGCATTGGGGCATCAGGGTCATATAGCCATAATCGCCCATCCAGACAGCGGTTGGTGGGTAGCCATAAAACCCAACAACAGAGAATCCTTGTTGTGATACATCGTCCGTGAAATACCGTTGATACGGGTGACGGGACACCATTGTGTCATGCCAAAAGGGGTAGTGACGGCAGGCACGGTTCCTCCATATTCGGTGCGATGCTCACCATCTGTACCAATACGCATGTTGACGTAATCTATCGGTTGCTGCGCATACATGTCCGAGAGGCCGAACAAGCAGACAACCAGGAGTGAAAGTAAATAATACATGTATTTCATATTTGCAAAGGTCATAGTTATGTGAAGTGATTCTTTTGATTTGCCGATGGAATCATCGTGCCGTGTTTCCACAACACACCGATTCCGCACGCTCGACAAACCCTTACAGTAATATAACAAATCTCATTCTGTTGAACTTTCATTTTGTGTTATATTCATACGTTTTAAAGGTTAGAAGAATTGAAGACCAGTTTTCGATTTCAATCATTATATATAAACTACCTATTGATTTTAAAAAACACTTTACCTTCAAGAGACTTTGTTTTTACTGATATTATTGATATTTGATGTGCAGGAGCAAGAGTTTATCAACTCCTGCCATACAACACTTACTATTTAATAACGGAACGCCTGTTTATTGACATATACCGAGAAATCTTTAATCATCCCGGATTACCTTTCTCAAACGATGGCAAGTAACGCAATCCCGTCACCGTTTTCACCTCACCCAAATCAATTACCACCTGATGCGGATAAGGGATTCTTCTTTGGGTCATCCAGCAGGTGGATTCTTGCTGGTCGTATATCTTGTCGGCAGTAGCGTTGACCCCGTAAGTTTCTTCGCTATCGGCATAGCGTATTCTCCATTGTTCGCGGGGAATGGGCTTGCCATCAGCTCCTAATATCTCCAACTCGGCAAGGGTGGCCTCTGTCTTACCATCTTGCGCCGACAAGGCTTCCAAACAGAAATATTGTCCTTGTGCTGATTGGGCGAACTTCACCTCCTGCCATCCGGCAACGGGTGCAAAAGCTCCTTTATAGACCGGCGTTTCCTGAGATAAATCCAACGTATCTCCTTTCTGGCGATTCTTTCTCTCCTTCTCACGCAGTATATCCAGCACCGGGGTCTTCAGACCTTTGACAACAGCCTCCGACGGTCCTTTCAAATCGAGTACGATGATTTCATTCTTTCCTTTCTTCAACCAGCATCCAGGCAAGAACAACGTTTGTTGGGGACCGATTTCCCAAAAACGGCCTAAAGCATGTCCATTTACCCAAACCATACCTTTCCCCCAAGTACTCATGTCAATAAACGTATCTCCGGTCTTTGTCAAGTTGAAAGTCGCCTTGTAGTAAGCAGGGCCTTCCAGACGGCTATTAGACGAATACTTTTTGCGGGCGGCAATTTATAATCCACGGGGATGCTGTATACTTTCCAGTTCTTGAGAGTAACAGCCTGTTTGTCCGGCTTGATAAGCTCCACCTTCTCAGTGATGCCTTTCCGGTCGTGAACGGTGCTTCCAAAGTTGACCCGTCCCATGGCTTCAACCCATATATCCAATTGTGTGCCTTCCGGCAGTTGCGGCAGAATCACTTGATTGTCGTCCTTCCGGCGGTCCAGATAACCGAGCAATTTGCCATCAGCATATATCTGTGCCCAGTCGTGTGCTTCGGTAATGCGGAGAAGCGTATTGGCTTCTGTAGCAGGCAACGTGGTACGGTAGAGAATGCTTCCCCATCCTTGGTTGAAGTCTTCCATCGGCTTCACCTGTTCGCTTTGAACAAAATCGGGCAGTTGCTCAAAAAGGGGAGCTGCCGCATTCAGTTCCACGGCGGGTATTTCGATGACGGGGAACGGTTCGGGAACGGGACACTCCTTCTCCTCAGGACTGCGGTATTTGCCAAGAAGCTCCTGCAAAAGGTAATACTTGGGAGTGGTCCACCCGGCTTCGCTAATGGGAGCATCATAATCGTATGAAGAACACATGGCAGAATAGGTAGGAGAATTGGCACCTCCCCAATGACCGAAGGTGGTACCTCCATGTGTCATATAAAGACTAAAAGAGATGTTCCGGTCGAGCATATCCTTGATACCTTCCACCATTTTCTCGGCCGGACGGGTCTCGTGCTTCCTGCCCCAATGGTCAAACCAACCCGACCAGAACTCACTGCACATGAGTGGAGTATCAGGACGTACGGTAGAGAGTTTCTTGAATTCCTTATCGATATTGGCACCTGTACCGAAGTTCAGCGTCCAAAGCAAATCGTCCAAAGCATTCAGCTCAAACGTAGAGTCCCAATCGCACTGGAAAAGTACGGACTTGTCGAAACCTGCACGACACACAATGTCACGGATGGCTGTCATATAAGGTTTGTCAACCCCGTATCCGCCAAACTCATTCTCTACCTGCACCATGATGATATTACCACCGTTGGCCAACTGGAGGGGAGCCAGTTGCTTACCCAATTCCTTCATAAAGATTTCCGTACGCTCCATGAAATAAGGTTCAACGAACGCACTTTCATATCTTTCTCTTTGAGCAACCACCAAGGCAGTCCGCCCATCTCCCATTCCGCACACACATACGGACCAGGACGCAGGATGATATACATGCCATGTTTCTGAGCCAATTTACAAAACTTAGCCACATTCTTTTCACCGGAAAAGTCGAATTTCCCTTCCTGTTGTTCATGGTAGTTCCAAAACATATACAAACAGATGGTATTCATACCAAGCGCCTTGCACATCAAGATTCGGTGTTCCCAATAGGGTTCCGGAATGCGTGCATAGTGCAACTCCGCAGCTTTTACTACAAAGGGGTTGCCATTCAGCAAGAATGTACGTTTACCTACCTCGAAGGTTTCTTTGGGAGTGACCGCATACATCGGCCAACTCATCAACAACAGAAGAAAAAGAAGAATTTTGTTTTTCATAAGTCTGCATTTATATGTTCACATAACCTATGACACAAAAAAACAACCCAACCCTTACTGCTTTAAGTCTTTTTATATTCTTCTTGAGGAATGTTTGAAAACAATAGTTGATTGAGAAAGGAGAACAGACATGGTTATAGAAAGAAAATCAAAATAATTTCTCAGATTCCATTTTTTATATCTTTCTTTGCATTTGGAAAGTTATTTCATATAGAATATGAAAAACATTATCCACAACTTATACTTACCAGTGGTTTGTTGCCTAATAAGCTACTCATCAGTCAATGGGCAGAAAACCTATAATGACTCTATCATTCACGCCGACAGCACCGCTGCCATAGTCACCTCCATCGACCAGCGGTTCAGTAAAGGCAAAGTATAGTTGAAAGACCACAAGCGATTCTTCCAATGACAACACCGGATACATCATCTTGCAGGCAGACACCTGCATCGCCATAACCGAAGAAAAAGAAGGGCAATGGAAAGACTTTATGGGAATGTACAAGCCTGAGACATTAAAAAGCAAGATGTTTTCCATTTATCTCAAACACTGTCAGAACATGCCTGCATCATATATTTATCTGATACTTCCTGCCACGACACAACAGAAAGCCCGTAGCTTTAATAGCAAATCTATCACATTGTACGCAATGACGAAACTGCACAAGCGGTTGTTATCAAAGATTTATGTTACGTAAGCATTTATCAGCCGATGGAAATACAAATAGACGGTCTTAGACCGATTACCCTATCAGAACCGAGGACTTACATTATCCATACGAAAAAGGGGGAATTTGCTGCAGCAAGTCCTTTTATAATTGCTGACAAATAAGCTATCACACTAAATTCTATTTCTATTTACACAAAATATTTATAGCACCATAGTAAGTACAAAAAAACGGGGTTGTGTCAGCATTTTGACACAACCCGTTTTGAATATTCATCAATTCGAAGCCTGATGAACCGTAAGTTGCGGAAAGGGAAAATTGATGCCTTTTTCATTGAACGTAGCATAAATCGTCTTGTTTATGTCGAAATAAACGCCCCAATAATCGCCACTCTCCACCCAAACACGGACTACAACATTCACACTGCTGGCATCCAGCGCATGCAGAGCTATAAACGGAGCAGGATCATTGAGAATACGCTTATCGGCGGTCAGCACCTCACGTACCACTTTTTCCACCTTATTATAGTCTTCGCCATAATCGACGCCAAAGATCCATTCAACGCGACGGGTCTTCTGGTTACTATAGTTAGTCACCACTCCACTGCTTAAAGCCCCGTTGGGCACATAGATGAGCTTGTTGTCGGCAGTTGTCAGGATTGTATGGAATATCTGAATTTCCTTGACCGTACCGGAAACACTTTGTGCTTCGATCCAGTCGCCTACCTTATAGGGTTTGAACAGTAAAATAACCAGTCCGCCGGCAAATTTGCAAATTACCGGAAAGCGCCATACCGACAGCCACACCGGCAGAAGCCAGCAAAGCAGCAAACGAAGTCGTCTCGACGCCAATGCGCCTACCACGGAAACAATTAATAGTACGGTAAGAAGGATATTAACGAGACTCTTTACAAAAGTCTTGATACTGATATCCACGTTTCTCTTATCCATCACCCGGCCGACCAGACGGTTCAGCATCCGGATCAGAAAACGTCCGACCAAAAATACAATGACCGCTTTCAGAATATGTCCTCCGGCCTGTATGCCCGAGTCTATCAGTTGTTGGGTGATCAGTCCCAACTTATCGAGCCCGTCTGCCTGGGCTATAGCCTGGTCCAGCTTCTCAGCCGCCACTTGCAGGGAATCGGCGACTTGTTGTGTAGTTTGGAATAGTAGCATAATAATACAATTTTAGAGTTTGTCCATTTAATAACAGCGGACAAAGCTACAATGTTTTTATCAAATAGCGAAGTGTTTCTTGCTTTACACAAGCAAAAAGCGTAAATTTGCCGCCGATTCACTTAGTAGGGGTGCCTTAACATGACGGGCTGAGAACATACCCTTTGACCTGATCCGGGTAATGCCGGCGTAGAGAAAAACAAATTAGCAACATGAAAAAGATGATTTTTGCCGGCTGTCTGATGGCCGGAGCAAGTGTCTTCGCGCAAGCGGGCGAGACAGACAGCTTGAAAGTAGTAAATCTGCAAGAGGTGCAGATAGTATCCACACGTGCCACTTCAAAAACCCCGGTGGCATTCACCAACGTTTCGAAAGAAGAACTCAAAAAGCAGAACTTCGGGCAAGACATCCCTTTTCTGCTCAGTATGACTCCTTCGGCACTGACCACCAGTGATGCCGGAGCAGGTATCGGTTACACCACACTGCGCGTACGGGGAACAGACGGGACACGCATCAACATCACAGCCAACGGAATCCCGATGAATGATGCCGAAAGCCATACACTCTTCTGGGTAAATATGCCCGACTTTGCTTCGTCCGTAAAGGATATACAAGTGCAGCGCGGTGCGGGTACATCGACCAACGGCGCAGGCGCTTTCGGAGCCAGTGTCAATATGCAGACGGAAGGTATTTCAATGCAACCTTATGCCGAAATAAACGCCTCGTACGGTAGCTTCAACGCTCACAAAGAGACAGTAAAATTCGGGACGGGACTGCTGAAGGATCATTGGGCATTCGATGCCCGCCTGTCCAACATCGGTACGGACGGATACATAGACCGGGCATCAGTAGACCTATACTCTTTCTACGCACAGGGTGGATATTTTGCCGACAATACTTCGGTGAAGTTCATCACCTTCGGCGGTAAAGAAAAGACGTATCATGCCTGGAATTATGCAACTAAGGAAGAGATGAAGAAATATGGCCGACGCTTCAACTCATGCGGCATGTACACAGATGACGACGGACACATCCGCTTTTACAAAGACCAGACGGACAACTACCTGCAAATGAACTATCAGCTCTTGCTGAATCATACTTTCTCGGCAGCATGGAACCTGAATGCGGCACTCCATTATACAAAGGGGGACGGCTACTATCAGGAGTATAAAGAGGATCGCAGCCTGAAAGAGTATCGCCTGCATCCGTTTATGTACGATGGAAAGGAAGTGGAAAAAAGCGACCTGATCCGGCAGAAGAAGATGGACAATCACTTTGGCGGCGGCGTATTCTCGGTGAACTACCGGAATGAGAAGCTGGACGCTTCGCTGGGCGGCGCACTGAACTACTACGACGGATGGCACTTCGGACGGGTGATCTGGGTGAAGAACTATATCGGCGAGTTGCTGCCCGACCACGAATATTACCGTAACAAAGCCAAGAAGACGGACGGGAACCTCTATCTGAAAGCCAACTACAATCTGGTGGCAGGCCTCAACGCGTATGCCGACCTGCAATACCGCTACATCAACTATAAGATACACGGTGACAATGACAAGTACGATTACAACACTGACGGACTACAAAAGCTCGCAGTCAACGATCACTTCAACTTTTTCAACCCGAAAGCCGGACTGAACTGGGATATCGACTCCAACAACCGGGTTTACGCCTCTTTCTCCGTTGCCCAGAAAGAACCTACACGAAACAACTATACCGATGGTAACGCAGACGAATATCCGAAGGCGGAAAAACTGTACGACTACGAACTGGGGTATACCTACCGAAACACATGGTTGAGCGCCGGAGTCAACTTCTACTATATGGACTACAAGGACCAGTTGGTGCTGACCGGAGAATTGAACGAAATAGGCGAAGCCATGGCACGCAACGTGCCGGACAGTTACCGGACGGGCGTAGAACTGATGCTAGGAGTTAAGCCATGCCGATGGTTCCAATGGGACATCAACGGTACGCTGAGCAAGAACCGGGTGAAAAACTTCACCGAAAAACTGTACGAAGACGAGTGGAAGAACCCGATCGAAGTGGAACATGGTAACACCCCGATCGCTTTCTCTCCGGACTTTATACTGAATAATCGTTTCTCGTTCAGCCACAAAGGATTCGAAGCCGCCCTCCAGTCACAGTACGTCAGCAAGCAGTATATGAGCAATGCCAAGCAAGCAGAGCAGACACTCGATGCTTATTTTGTGAGCAACCTCAATCTGGCATATACATTCCAATTGCGACACGTGAAGTCGGTTACAGTGGGATTCACCATCTACAACCTCTTCAACGAAAAGTATGAAAACAACGGGTATGCCGGAAGCGGCTATACGCTGAAGGACGGCAAGCCCGAACGCTATAATTATGCCGGCTATGCCGCCCAGGCAGGTACAAATGTAATGGGTAACATCTCGATCCGCTTCTAAGCCATGAACTATCTCGAAATCACAGGTGCCCTTGTCGGCTGATTTACCTTTGGCTGGAATACCGGGCAAGCATTTATCTCTGGATAGCGGGCATCATCATGCCGGCCATCTATATATTTGTATACTACCAAGCAGGATTGTATGCCGACTTCGGCATCAATATCTACTATCTGCTCGCGGCCGCCTACGGCTGGATGGTCTGGATGCGGGGAAGCGGAAAAGAGACCCGGGCCGAGCTGCCCATCACGCACACACCCTTGAAAAGATACCTCCCCCTATTGCTGGTATTCCTGGCAGCCTTCTTCGGCATCGCCTGGATACTGATCCGGTTTACGGACAGCAACGTCCCCTGGCTCGACTCGTTCACCACGGCGCTGAGCATCATCGGCATGTGGATGCTGGCACGCAAGTACGTCGAACAGTGGTGGGCATGGATCGTGGTCGACGTGGTATGTTGCGGACTCTACATCTATAAAGAGCTTTATTTCACATCCGCTCTTTACGGACTTTACTCAATAATCGCTATCTTTGGCTACTTTAAATGGAAACAAATGATGCATTATGAAAGTAAATGATATCGATATGGACGCCGTCATACTGGGCAACGGCGAATATCCGACCCACTCAATGCCGGAAACCATGCTGATTATGGCGCCCTACGTGGTGTGCTGCGACGGGTCTGCCGACGAACACATCCGAAGGGGATTTACACCCGATGCCATCATCGGCGACGGAGACTCGCTCTCACCGGAGAACAAGGAACGGTTCAGGACCATCTTCCACCAGATAGACGACCAGGAGACGAACGATCAGACCAAAGCGGTACACTTCCTGCTCGACCAAGGCAAAAAAACAATCATCCTCGTGGGTGCAACCGGTAAACGGGAAGACCATACCCTGGGAAACATCAGTCTGCTGATAGACTATATGAAAGCAGGAGCGCAGGTAACGATGCTGACGGACCACGGAATGTTTATTCCGGCATCGGGGCGGAACTGTTTCAAGTCATATCCCGGACAGCAAATCTCCATCTTCAACTTCAACGCCACCGGAGTGAGGGCCGATGGGCTGGTATATCCGCTCAGTGACTTCAGTAACTGGTGGCAGGGTACGCTGAACGAAGCGACAGGCACCGAATTTACGATCCATGCGGAGGGAGACTACTTGGTTTATCTGAATTACTGACTGGTTTCTCCTTCGTCTCGGCCACTTCGACCAGATAGACACTGACGCAGATCATACCGATGGCAATGGTCTGCGACCAGCTGAAGCGGTCCTGTCCTACGAGTAGAGAGACGATGGTTGCCACGATCAGTATCAAATACCCATAGATGGCCACCACGGTAGTCTTCAGATATTTCAGTCCGATCGGTACCAACAGGTAGCTGACAACCGTAGGGAATATCAGGACAAAGAGGAGCACCGACAGCGGAAACCAGTGTAACGGCCCGGAAAATACCGGAGCATGGAAACCGGTGACAGCCGAAACGACGATGCTTGAAAAAGCCGCTCCGGCAAAGGTATACTTCAATACTGTAAACATTCCGACCGACTTCAGTATTCGGTTACTTGCCACCAGATAGACAGCATAGGCGATCGAACTCAACAGGCAGAGCATATTGCCTGTCAGGGCGTCCGAAGCCAGATCGTCACTCTTCTGAGCCAGAATGCAAAGAATGCTCCGCCGAGTCCGAGGGAGATACCGGCTATCTTCATCGCACTGATCTTCTCCTTGAAGAAGACCACGGCGATCACAAACACCCAGATAGGCTGCAAACTGGTGAAAATGGAACTCGAGACCGGAGTCGTTTTACTCAACCCCATCAGATAAAGAAACATGAAACCATAGATGCCCAAGGCTCCCAGGAGAAAAAGGAATATTTTTTCTTTCCGGGTGGAAATTTCGGGCTTGACAAACATCCCGATGATCCAGAAAGCAATGGCGGCAAACACGCACCGGAGGGTAACTCCCGAAAGGGACTGACCCATACGGGAAGCAGATATTTCAACGCATTCATGTTCAATCCGCTAAAGGTTTTGGAAACCACCATACTCAGATTGGCCTCCACTTTCTTATTCTTCATCATACGAGGGTTATTTTTTATTCCCGTACAACAAAAGAGGGAGACGGAAAGTTCGGAGAAAGAAGGACGATAAAGTCCGGAGCGGAAAGCAGATTACGATTATTTAGTTTTACACTAAAAACAGACTTTCACCCGCATGCGGAACGAAGAAAATCCGCGGGCGGGCGGAAGCGAAACCGGAGATGCCTGCAGGCAAAAAAGTGGCGGGAGTTTTTTAAAAAAGTCCCGCCACTCCCCCAGAAGTATCTCTGAGACCGTTTTCACAAACAATTTCCCGTCAGCATCTCCATCCGGGAAAAGAGCCGCCGGCTGTGGGAAAAGCATATTTCACCATAGAGAGCGCAAAGCATTCACATTAATAATCCATAACAAAAGTCATCTACATCACCCTGTGCCCTCAAGGGAGAGTCTCTACTTGCCCAGCAGATAGCTCTTGAAATCAGCAAACTCCTTCGTCATCGGCAAACTTTTCTTTTCGCCTTTCATAAAAGCCGGAGCTTAGCAGGTATTTCGACCTCGGTACCAATGATGCTCTCCACCGTTTGCAGGAATTTGGCCGGATGGGCCGTTTCGAGGAATACGCCTGTCTCACCCGGCTGCAAGCCTTCCTCCAATGCACGGTAACCGCATGCTCCATGAGGATCGAGCAGATAACCCGTCTGCTGCCAGCACGCTTTCACGCTTTCACGAATCTGCTCGTCGGTGTACGTCGTTCCGGATATCTCGGCAGCGATGGCTGCATGCGAACCGCCATACAGGTCGAGCACACGGGCAAAGTTGCTCGGATCACCACATCCATCGCATTGGCAATGGTGGCAACGGACGGACGGGGATTGTACTGTCCTGTCTGCAAATATTGATAGAAAATATCATTCTTATTGTTGGCGGCGATAAAACGGCGGACGGGCAAGCCCATCTTTTTGCCGAACAAGCCTGCAGTAATGTTACCAAAGTTTCCGCTCGGCACACAGATGACGACATTCTCTGCCCGGCCGGCCTTCTTCAATTGCGCATAGGCATAAAAGTAATAGAATGCCTGCGGCAGGAAACGTGCCACGTTGATAGAGTTAGCCGAGGTCAGCAACAACTGTTCGTTCAGTTCCTGATCCATAAAGGCTGCTTTCACCAGCGCCTGGCAGTCGTCAAACGTTCCATCCACCTCCAGGGCTGTAATATTCCGCCCCAGCGTAGTGAACTGTTTTTCCTGTATCTCGCTGACTTTTCCCTTCGGATAGAGCACGTACACATGAATACCCTCTACCCCCAAAAAGCCATTGGCTACCGCACTACCGGTATCTCCGGAAGTGGCTACGAGCACATTCACCTGTTTCCGCCCCTCTTTCCGGATGAAGTATCCCAACAAACGGGCCATAAACCGTCCACCTACATCTTTAAAAGCCAATGTAGGACCGTGGAAAAGCTCCAGGGAATAGATGTTCTCCTTCACCGGCACCAACGGGACATCAAAATTCAACGTATCATAAACGATCTCTTTCAGCGTTTCCGCCGGAACATCTTCTCCAAAGAAAGCATCTGCCACCCGGTAAGCGATTTCCCGGAAAGAAAGATTCTCTATCTCGTCATAAAACTCTTGAGGCAAGGGTTTGATGGTCATGGGCATGAATAGCCCCTTATCAGAAGCAAGTCCTTTGACTACCGCTTCTTCAAGCGAAGCAAGCGGAGCTTGTTTGTTAGTACTATAATATTTCATGGGTATTTTTATAAATGGTTTCGGAGTCGGTGCACCACAGATTACACGGATTTTCACAGAACTTTCAATCTTTTTATCAATAAAAATAAATCATTCATCTGTGAAATCTGTGTAATCTGTGGTGAACAAACTCTGTTCCTATTCCTTAACGGTTCATAAACTCTTTAATAAATTCATCCTCTTTCAGCAATCCGTAACTGCCCTCCACTGCTGCAACTTCATCGAAGGTCTGCACGCTGTCCGGCTCGATACCCGGATACCAGATAAAAAACGGGACCGGCTCGTTGGTATGCGTACGCAGTTCGCAGGGAGTAGGATGATCGGGTAATACGGCAATCGCTACCGGCTCTTCCCACTCCTTCACAGCCTCGTAGATAGGACCTACGGCACGGCTATCCAGGTTTTCAATCGTTTTCAGTTTCAGCGCCACATCACCCTCATGACCGGCTTCGTCACTGGCTTCAATGTGCAGATAGACAAAGTCGTCCGTTTTCAGGGCCTCCAGTGCGGCGGCCACTTTATTCTCGTAATTGGTATCGTACAGCCCCGTTGCCCCTTCTACCGCAATACGGCGCAGCCCGGCATAATATCCGATACCGTTGATCAGATCGACGGCCGAGATGACAGCTCCCCTCTTCACTTGCGGGAAGGTGTCGGACAGACGTTCCATTTGCGGACGGTAACCCGGGCTCCACGGCCAGATGCTGTTGGCAGGGTCTTTCCCCTCAGCCATCCGCTTCAGGTTCAGCGGATGATCTTTCAGCAGTTCCTGAGACTTCAGGATCAGTTCATTGAGCAGGCTAGCAGTCTCTTCGGCCTCCGGTACCAAAGGTTTCACCATCAGCGGACGGAAAGGCTTCAAAGGCACATCGTGCGGAGGGGTGCAGTCGAGTTGCTTGTTTCCGCCTTTCACCACCAGCAGATGGCGGTATTGCACCCCGGTATGAAACCTCACCCGGTCGTCCCCCAGTTTCTCCTGAAGGTATTGAATCAACACATCCGCCTCTTCTGTTGTGATATGCCCTGCCGAATGATTCTTCAGGATATCTCCTTCCGTACAAATCAGATTGCAACGCATTGCCATCTCGCCCGGCTGCAAATCGACACCGATGCTGGCAGCTCGAGTGGTCCGCGCCCTTCGTATACTTTCGGAAGATTGTATCCCAGGACCGACATATTGGCTACTTCACTTCCCGGATGGAACCCGTCGGCTACGGTTATCAACCGTCCGTTCCGTCCCATACGGGCCAGTTTATCCATATAAGGCGTTTTTGCATATTGCAGGAGCGTCTTGTCTCCCAACGACTTTACAGCCCAGTCGGCCATTCCGTCACCCAGTATGATGATGTGTTTCATAAGCTTCTTTTTTATACGTTTGCAATGCTCATAATGTCAGCAAATACACCGGCCGCCGTCACTCCGGCACCCGCACCGTATCCCTGAATCATCATCGGATATTCTTTATAGCGTTCGGTGGTGAGCAAGATGATGTTATTGCTGCCTTCCAGTCCGTAGAAGGATGGTTGCGGTCCACTTCCTGCAAACCGACGGATGCTTTGCCGTTCTCCAGCTTGGCAACGAAACGCCAATGTTTATTCTCACTCTCGAGCACCTTGCGGCGAGCTTCGAAATCAGCATCCAGACTAGGCACTTTTTTCCAGAAGTCTTCCAGCGAACCTTCAAAGAAGTCATTCGGTACGAAAAGATTCTTCTCCACGTCTTCCTGTTCCAGCTTGTATCCGGCCTCACGCGCCAGGATCACGAGCTTACGGATCACGTCCTTACCGCTCAGGTCGATGCGCGGATCGGGTTCCGAATAACGCTCTTCCTGCGCCATCTTGATGGTACGGCTGAAGGGAACATCGGCACTGATCTTATTGAAAATATAGTTCAGCGTACCCGAAAGCACTGCCTCGATCTTCAGAATCTTATCACCGCTATGTATCAGGTCATTGATGGTATTGATAATCGGAAGTCCGGCCCCCACGTTGGTTTCAAACAGATATTTCACACCACGCTGGCGGGCTATCAGCTTCAGTTCACGGTAATTCTCGTAAGCCGACGAAGCAGCAATCTTATTGGCCGCCACCACAGAAATGTTATGTTGCAGGAAGTCCTTATATAGAGAGGCAATGTCCGGACTGGCCGTACAATCCACAAATACCGAATTGAATATATTCATGCCGATAATCTCGTCACGTATAGTATCCAGCGAACTGTCCACTCCCTTCTCTTTCAGCTCTTCGCGATAGTTGGCCAGATCGAATCCGGCACGGCTGAACATCGCCTTCGTCGCATCGATAATACCTACCACATGGAGTTTCAGGCCATTTTCCACCATCAGCTTCTTCTGCTGCTGGCGGATCTGCTCGACAAGACTTCCTCCCACCGTGCCCACACCGCAGATAAAGAGGTTGAGCACCTGATATTCGGAGAGGAAGAACGAGTCGTGAATCACATTCAGCGATTTACGCAACGACTTTGAATCGACAACAAACGAGATGTTGGTCTCGGAAGCTCCCTGTGCACAGGCTATCACATTGATGCCATTTCGTCCCAGCGTACCGAACAGCTTTCCGGCAATGCCCGGCGTATGTTTCATGTTCTCACCCACGATAGCTACCGTAGCCAGGTTCTTCTCTGCCTGGATAGGCGAAATCTCACCCATTTCGATCTCTTTGGCAAACTCTTCGTTCAGCACTTCGCAAGCCAGATCGGCATCGGCATTACGCACACCGATAGAGGTACTGTTCTCCGATGAAGCCTGCGAAACGAGGAACACACTGATTCCATTCTTTGCCAGCGCCTTAAAGATGCGGTAGTTGACACCGATCACGCCCACCATACCTAAACCCTGTACGGTAATCAGGCTCGTGTCGTTGATGGACGAAATCCCTTTGATGGCTTTGCTCTTCGTGTGGTCTACGTGTTGTTTGATCACCGTTCCCTGGGCATCCGGGTTGAAAGTATTCTTAATCAGGATCGGTATGTTTTTGTGACATACCGGATAGATGGTAGGCGGATACACCACTTTTGCACCGAAATTACAAAGTTCGGTAGCCTCTACATAAGTCAGCTCGCTGATAGTATAGGCCGTACTGATCACACGCGGGTCGGCTGTCATGAAGCCGTCTACATCCGTCCAAATCTCCAGACTATCGGCATCGAGAGCTGCGGCAATAACAGCTGCGTATAGTCGGAACCGCCCCTGCCCAGATTCGTTACGTCTCCCGAAACCTTATCCGAAGAGATGAATCCGGTACCAGCGAAACCCGGGGGATTTCTTTGAAAGCTTCCCGCACCAACCGATTGGTCAGTTCCGTGTCCAGTGTATGTTTATTATGTTTCTTTTCTGTCTTGATAAAAGTACGTGAGTCGAACCATACAGCCCCTTGGATCAGTCTTGACGCAATCAGTGAAGACAGACGTTCACCATAACTGACAATGGTATCGGACGTTTTCGGAGAAAGATCTTTAATCAGATAAATACCCTGAAAGATATCTTTCAGTTCGTCGAGCAATTCATTCACCTGATAGTGCAACAGGGTCTGAGTCTCTCCGGCAGGAATCACTCCCTGCACCATCTCTTCGTGGCGGCGAACTATTTCCCGGTATGCCCCTTCGTAAGCTGCATCGCCCATGGCGGCCATTCGGGAGGTACTGATCAACTGGTCAGTGATCCCGCCCAATGCAGACACTACTACGATTACCGGTTCACCGGCAGACTCTACGATTTTCTTTACGCTTAAAATGCTGTTCACGGAACCTACGGACGTTCCGCCGAATTTCATTACTTTCATGCAGATACTTATTTAATGGAATGCCTTGTACGCTCTTTCAGGCATACAAAACCATCTTTGTTGATACGAATAATAAAATATAAAATTGAGTTTTGCTTACTTCCTGTAAGCGTGAATCACGTAGATACACATCATACTATATATTAACCCTAGGGTCATCCCCATTGTCCCTGTGTCCCAATCATGGTACACATCGATGTGACTGTATGTGGATAGCATTGCATCATTGTTTCTGTTTCTACGTTCGATTTTGATAAGATGTTGCAAAAATAAGAATAATTTCATTCAATCTATCACTTTTTGCGATTATTTTGCGATAAAAGCACAGAAAGCCCCAGAAAGAGGGGTAAAAATGTAACATAGGACAATTACATTTTTATAGTGCCCATTGCTTTTTCTCCGGATAAAGCGGATCACTTTCTTGACACTTTGCTGCCATTTACAAGATATATCATTATCTTTGCAACAATACATTCTTCATTTAAGGACTATGAACCCATCAGATACTTCCATATTGTTAATATACACGGGCGGAACCATCGGTATGATAGAAAACCCTGAAACCGGAGCACTCGAAAACTTCAATTTCGAGCAATTGCAGAAGCATGTACCCGAACTTCAGAAGTTTACCTTCCCGATAGACTCTTACCAATTCGATCCGCCTATGGACTCTTCGGACATGGAACCGGAAGCCTGGAGGAAACTGGTACACGTCATCAGTGAACACTACCACCAGTACACCGGCTTTGTCATCCTGCATGGTACGGATACGATGGCCTTCACCGCTTCAGCCTCAGCTTCATGCTCGAAGGACTCGACAAACCGGTTATCCTGACAGGTTCACAACTGCCCATAGGAGTGCTTCGTACCGATGGCAAGGAGAATCTGATGACCAGCATCGAAATAGCATCGGCACGCGACAGAAGCGGTAATCCCATGGTTCCTGAAGTATGTATATTTTTCGAAAACCGGTTAATGCGTGGCAATCGTACGACCAAAATGAGTGCGGAAAATTTCAACGCCTTCCGTTCGTTCAATTATCCGGTACTGGCAGAAGCAGGGATACATATTAAATACAACAATGTGCAGATTCACATTGAAGGGGAGAAACGCGAACTGCATCCTCACTATCTGCTGGACACCAATATAGCTATCCTCAAACTCTTTCCGGGCATACAAGAGAATGTCGTAGCCGCTACACTCGCCATCGAAGGATTGAAGGCAGTGGTACTCGAAACGTATGGTTCGGGCAACGCTTCCCGCAAGGAGTGGTTTCTGCGGAGCTTCGTGATGCCAGCGAACGAGGTGTTGTCATTGTCAACGTAACCCAATGTAGCGCCGGTACTGTAGAGATGGAACGTTACGAAACGGGATATCATCTGCTGAAGGCGGGCATCGTCAGTGGACACGACAGTACTACCGAATCGGCCGTAACAAAACTGATGTTTCTGTTAGGACACGGATATTCGCCGGACGAAGTACGCCGGAGGATGAACGAGTCGATGGCAGGAGAGATTAGTATCGATTTGTCAAAATGATATTCAGGAGGCCTCAGAATCCGTTTTTCCGAACAGATGCCGACGAAGTACGAAAAAAACGCATCCACGCCATTCGGGCAATTATCAGTTTGACAGGTATATTCAGAATTTCTCACCAAAAGTCAAAACAATATCTCTTCGTACTATCTCCGACAACGCCCGGAAGCAAAAACAAATTCTTTATGCCATCTCGCGGCAGTATCCGCCAAGGGACAAAGCAGACGGAAAGATACCGGAAAATTCTTTAAGGCAAGGCTCTCCTTTCAAGAAACAAAGCCTCTGTCTACAGGAAGTTAACACTCTATTTGCAGGAAGTTAACATCGTATTCCGATGAAGTTAACAGTTTATCGGCACGAAGTTAATAATCCGGAGATCTAAATCCCAATAAACCGATAACAGAAGTGACGGATATGCAGTTATCCGGGAGTATTTATCCGGATTCCATTTCCGGATCACTGTCTTTCTACACAGAGCTTGTCAGCGAAACCGCATGATACGCTCCATAGAGTCAGTAATCCATCCATTTCACTGACAATCGGTCAGGGGCTTTATCAAAAAGAAAAACGACTTCACGGGGTTCAAGAGTCAAAAGCTATATTCTGTTTGGCAGAAAAAGACGAAATGCGTAACTTTGAGACCTATTTATCAAGAGATCAATGGCAAAAGAGAAAACCGTTTATGTATGCAGTAACTGCGGACAGGAATCACCCAAATGGTGGGCAAATGTCCTTCGTGTGGCGAATGGAATACCTATGTAGAAGAGATTGTTCGCAAGGAAGTTCCGAATAAACGTCCGGTATCAGGCATCGAATCGCCCAAAGCCAAACCCGTCACCCTGAGCGAGATCGAAGCAGATGAAGAACCCCGCATCGACATGCACGACGAGGAGCTGAACCGGGTGCTGGGAGGCGGGCTGGTACCCGGATCGCTGGTACTGATCGGTGGCGAACCCGGCATCGGGAAGTCCACACTGGTGCTCCAAACCGTACTCCACATGCCTGAGCGGAGGATACTCTACATCTCGGGAGAAGAGAGCGCAAGGCAACTGAAACTTCGTGCCGACCGGTTAACCCGAACTTCGAGCGACTGCCTGATTGTCTGCGAAACATCGTTGGAACAGATCTATGTACATATCAAGAATACACGTCCGGACCTAGTAATCATCGACTCCATACAGACGATATCGACCGAAAGCATCGAATCGTCACCGGGAAGCATCGCGCAAGTCCGGGAGTGCTCGGCATCCATCCTCCGTTTTGCCAAAGAGACGCATACCCCGGTGTTGCTGATCGGGCATATCAACAAAGAAGGCAGCATTGCCGGACCGAAGGTTCTAGAGCACATCGTAGACACCGTACTCCAATTCGAGGGAGACCAGCATTATATGTACCGTATTCTGCGCAGCATCAAGAACCGCTTTGGAAGTACCGCTGAATTGGGCATCTATGAGATGCGTCAAGACGGGCTTCGCCAAGTCAGCAACCCTTCGGAATTGTTACTGTCGCAGGACCACGAAGGCATGAGCGGGGTAGCCATCGCATCTGCCATCGAAGGGGTAAGACCCTTCCTGATAGAGACGCAAGCACTTGTCAGCTCTGCGGTTTACGGCAATCCGCAACGTTCGGCAACGGGATTCGATATTCGCCGCATGAACATGCTGCTGGCCGTATTAGAGAAACGTGTCGGATTTAAGCTGGCACAAAAAGATGTCTTTCTAAATATTGCCGGAGGACTGAAGGTTAACGACCCTGCCATCGACCTGGCTGTTATCAGTGCCATCCTTTCATCCAATATGGATGCTGCCATCGAACCTGAGGTTTGCATGGCCGGAGAAATCGGATTATCCGGTGAAATCCGTCCGGTAAACCGGATCGAACAACGTATCGGTGAAGCTGAGAAGCTCGGGTTCAAACGGTTCATCCTACCTAAATACAACATGCAGGGCATCGATACAAAGAAGCTGAGGATAGAACTGGTTCCGGTAAGAAAGGTGGAAGAAGCATTCCGGACGCTCTTCGGGTGAGTTCACCACAGAGAACACGGAGTCACACAGAGTTCTTACCATTAAACATTAAAACATGGAGATAAATGAATTAACAGGACTGATACTAAAGAAAGCTTATGAAGTACATACTGTTTTAGGACCCGGATTACTAGAAAGTGCTTATGAAGAATGCTTATGCTACGAATTAATCCAATGTGGATTAAACGTAGAAAAACAGAAAGCACTACCCGTAGTATATAAAAACATTAAAGTAGATGCAGGTTACAGATTGGATATTGTAGTCAACAATGCTGTTATAATAGAGATAAAAGCTGTAGAAGAATTACATCCCGTTCACACCGCACAGCTAATAACCTATTTAAAACTATCAGGAATCAAATATGGCCTGCTTATCAATTTTAATGTAAGAAGCCTCAAAGAAGGCATCAGAAGATATATTGTTTAATTAAAAAAGACTCAGTGAAACTCTGTGTCACTCTGTGGTAAACCATGATACAAGAATACCAACTCCGCATCCTCCCCGAAATTGCCGCCAGCGAGCAGCAACTCAAAGCATACCTTTCACAGGAGAAAGGACTGAATCAGCGCGATATTACCGCCCTGCGTACACTGAAACGGAGTATTGATGCCCGCCAACGCACGATCTACGTCAATCTCAAAGTTCGGGTATACCTGAACGAAATGCCTAAGGACGATGAGTACGAACATACTATATATAATAATGTGGAAGGAAAACCGCAGGTTATTGTGGTAGGTGCAGGCCCCGGAGGACTGTTTGCCGCATTACGGCTGATAGAACTGGGGCTGCGTCCTGTCGTCGTGGAGCGTGGCAAGGATGTGCGCGAACGTAAGAAAGACCTGGCACAGATCAGCCGGGAGCATCGGGTAGACCCGGAATCGAACTACAGTTTCGGTGAAGGAGGAGCCGGTGCATACTCGGACGGAAAGCTGTATACCCGAAGCAAGAAGCGCGGGAATGTGGACAAGATACTCAATGTATTCTGCCAACATGGTGCTTCTACGGCCATTCTGGTAGATGCCCATCCGCATATCGGCACGGACAAGCTGCCGCGGGTGATAGAGAATATGCGCAATACGATTATTGAATGTGGAGGCGAGGTACACTTCAAGACACGGATGGATGCATTGATCATCGAACAGGGAGAAGTGAAAGGAATAGAGACGAATACGGGCGAAACATTCCTCGGTCCGGTCATCCTGGCAACAGGTCATTCGGCAAGAGATGTATATCGCTGGCTGGCCTCCAACAATGTGACTATCGAAGCCAAAGGAATAGCCGTCGGAGTGCGTCTGGAACATCCTGCAGGACTGATAGACCAAATACAATACCACAACCGGAACGGCAGAGGCAAATACCTGCCGGCTGCCGAATACAGTTTCGTCACACAAGTGGACGGCCGCGGAGTATATAGTTTCTGCATGTGTCCCGGGGGATTCATCGTACCGGCGGCCAGCGGTCCCGAACAGGTGGTAGTCAACGGAATGTCGCCATCCAATCGCGGATCCCGGTGGAGTAACTCGGGAATGGTGGTGGAGATACAACCGGAAGACATCATCAACGATAAACGGTTAACAGTAAACAATGAAGCAGAAGAAACCTTCCCCGAACTGGCTGTGCTGCACTTCCAGGAAGAGTTGGAACGCCAGTGTTGGTTGCAAGGAGGCAGACGCCAAACGGCACCCGCACAACGCATGGTGGACTTTACACGCAAGAAACTGAGTTACGACTTGCCGGAGTCTTCGTACAGCCCCGGATTGATATCCTCTCCCTTGCATTTCTGGATGCCGGAATTCATTGCCGGACGACTGTCACAAGGCTTCCAACAGTTCGGGCGCAGCAGCCACGGTTTCCTGACCAACGAAGCCGTAATGATAGGAGTAGAGACCCGTACCTCTTCTCCGGTCCGCATCGTACGAGACAAGGATACCCTGCAACACATCACCTTACGCGGTCTCTTCCCCTGTGGCGAAGGAGCCGGTTATGCGGGCGGCATCGTCTCGGCGGGAATCGATGGAGAACGATGCGCAGAAGCAGTAGCACAATTTATGAATCCATAGACTTATGATGAATCACCAACCAGAAATAGCTATCGTAGAGGCGAACACCCTCACCAGCCTGGGACTGAAAACAATCCTGGAGAGAATGATCCCCATGGCAGTCATCCGCACGTTCCATAGCTTCGGCGAACTGACAGATGACACCCCGGACATGTATGCCCACTACTTCATCTCGGCACAGATTTATGTGGAGCACAACGCTTTCTTCCTCCCCCGAAAGCGGAAAACCATCGTGTTGGCGGGAGACAGCCACCAGTTCCAACTCTCCGGCGTCCCCATACTCAACATCTACCAGGCAGAGGAACAGTTGGTGAAAGACATCCTGAAGCTCCACCAACATGCACATCATGACGGCTATCCGGTAAAGGACATGCTCCTACCCCGCCGACCACCGGACACGAACTCTCGGCACGCGAAATCGAGGTGCTGGTCCTGATCACCAAAGGACTGATCAACAAAGAGATCGCGGACAAACTGAATATCGGCCTGACCACCGTAATCACGCATCGGAAGAACATTACCGAAAAGCTGGGCATCAAATCGGTTTCGGGCCTAACCATCTATGCGGTGATGAACGGGTATGTGGAGGCAGACCGCATATAGCGAACTATGTGGTGAATCCATGGTGAAAGCATATATCCTAATAAATGAGGATTGCCGTTTAACATTTTTTGCTGCATCTTTGCAAACGAATCAATGAAAAGATACAGCACATGAAGAAAAACAGTATTCTTATTGCCCTTGCCCTCTTTTCTGCCGGTGGCACATGGGCTGAAGAGCTTCCGAAAGACACACTGAAAGTGATAGATGTGGAAGAGATTGTAGTTATCGCAGCTCCGAAAGAAAACCGTAAACTACGCGAACAGCCAACCGCCGTAACCATGCTCTCACAACAGGATATGCAGGCCAATCAAGTGAACTCCATCAAGAGCCTGACGGCACTTGTTCCGAATATCTTCATCCCCGACTATGGCTCGAAACTGACTTCCGCCATCTACATCCGTGGGATCGGTTCACGCATCAATACACCGTCAGTGGGTTTGTACGTAGACAATGTCCCTTACATCGACAAATCAGCTTTCGACTTCAACTATGCCGACATTGAACGCATCGACGTGTTGCGCGGTCCGCAGGGAACCCTCTATGGACGCAACACCATGGGAGGACTGATCAAGGTACACACCAAATCGCCTTTCAGTTATCAAGGCACCGACCTTCGACTGAGTGCCGGGACTTACGATAATTACAATGCTTCCGTGACTCACTATCACCGCATGTCGAATCAGTTTGCCTTCTCCACCGGAGCATTTTATGAATACGGAGGAGGCTTTTTCAAGAATACCTACCTTAACAAAAAGATAGACAAAAGCCAAGCTGCCGGAGGACGGTTCCGAGGCATCTACCTGCCCAGCGAGAACATGAAGCTGGACTTGAACGTCAGCTATGAGTACAGCGATCAGGGAGGATATGCTTACGGAGCTTATGACAAGCACACGGGAACCTACCTGAAACCGGCCTACAATGATCCCAGCAGTTACTATCGCAATCTGCTGAATGCAGGGTTGAATCTGGAATATCAGGGAGACCACTTCACACTGAGTTCGGTAACGGGACTGCAACACTTGCGTGACCGTATGTTTATCGATCAAGACTTCTCTCCTGCCAATATCTATGTGCTGGAACAGAAGCAGAAGCTGACCACGATCTCCGAAGAAATCGTCCTCAAATCGAAATCCGGACGACGCTGGGAATGGACCACAGGTGCCTTCGGTTCTATCAGTGGCTCACCACCAACGGACCGGTTACATTCAAGGAAGACGGGGTGACAGAAATGCTGGAGAAAGGCATCAACAGTCACTTCCCCGATCTATCGGCGATGGGCATGAAAATGAACCTGAACATCACGAACCCTACGTTGTTGGTGGACGGACGCTTCCACACACCGATCCTCAGTGGAGCAGTCTATCATCAGTCCACCTTCCGTGACTTGCTGATAGAAGGGCTTTCGGCTACCGTAGGACTGCGTCTGGACTACGAAAAGAACTGGATGAAATACAACTCGGGCAGTACCATTGACTATCAGTTCAACATGACAAGCCTTTCATGCCTGTACGCCTGGAACAGACCAGTTCACCACGCCTGAACGGCAAGTTCAGCAACGACTATCTGCAGCTATTACCCAAGTTCGCCCTGCAATACGAATGGAAGAAGGGTAACAACGTATATGCCACCGTATCACGCGGATACCGTTCGGGAGGATACAATATACAGATGTTCTCGGATCTGATACAGGGTAATATGCAAAACGACATGCAGGGACAGATCAAGCAGGCACGAAACAGATCTTCGACCGCCTTGTGACTCAAGCATGCCACAGGCCATCGCGGACCGCATCTTGTCGAATATTCCGGATGCGGGTGAGAATGCGGATCCGAAAGCATCGACCATCTACAAGCCCGAATATTCCTGGAATTACGAAGTGGGTAGTCACCTCACTCTGTGGAAGGTAAGCTGTGGATGGATCTTGCCGCCTTCCTGATGGATACGCGTGATCAGCAAATCGCCCAGTTTGCCAAAAGCGGATTGGGGCGTATTACGGTCAATGCCGGCAAAAGCCGGAGCTATGGGCTGAAGCGGCACTGCGTGCTAACCTGACCGATGCTCTCAGCATGAACGCAAGCTACGGATATACGTATGCCACGTTCACCGATTATAAGACCATCGACCGGGGACAAAATGAAATCAGCTATGACGGCAATTATGTACCTTTCGTTCCGAAACATACCCTCAACGTGGGTGGGCAATACATCTTCCGCATTGCTCCCCGCCACTGGCTGGACCATGTACAGGTGAACGTGAATTATAATGGTGCCGGACGCATCTACTGGACAGAGCAAAACGATGTAAGCCAGTCATTCTACGGAACGCTGAATAGCCGTGTCAGCCTGGCGAAGGGGAACGGACAAATCGACTTCTGGGTTCGCAATGCGCTGGATAAGAAGTATGCTACTTTCTACTTCGAATCGATGGGCAACGGATTTATGCAGAAAGGACGTCCGGTACACTTCGGGGTAGACATAAGATGCCGATTCTAATATAATAAAACCAGACATAAGATCGACTAATTTTTAGTTTAAAAGGTAAGGGGTGTTGGTTTAAAACCAATGCCCCTTACCTCTCTGGGTAAACTCCTCTTGGTTTTAAACCAACGGAGAGTACCTCCCCAACATTCATACCACATTCCCGATTTATTCGTTAACAGCCCCACAGTGAGGACATTGCCCCTTCTCCCGAAGCTTCTGTCCACAGTTTCCACAACGGTATTTATAACCGGAGCCTCTACGTACTTTCTTTACAAAAAGCCAGATGAAACAGGCCAGAAAGAAATAGCCGATATAGATGTGTGTGGTGAGAATAAAGAAGAAGTAACAAAAAATGCAGCACGACATCAGTCCCAGCAAGTAGAAAACAGCAGCGGCAGGAGTAAGCTGACGGAACAGATCATCAAGTACGGCCAAAGTGACGATGATAAACAGCCAAATGCCGGTCAGGAATACCGAAAGAATGAAAGGCACCTTGAACGGAGACAAGGTGGGATTGAAGTAAAAATGCTCCCAGGTGTCGGGTACAAACACCTGCATCGTCTCGTAGACTGTAGCGCTGAATGCCATCAACAGGCAAAGAAACAACGGATAGACGCTGTCGATATCATTAAAGTAAACCATCTGTAACCGCTTCTTCATAAAAGCACGGAGCAGATAGACCCCGACAAACAAGGCGAATATGAAAACGAAATATGAAGCGTGGGTATCGCTGAACAGATGGATGAACTGCGAAATACTATCAGTCGGTACGAACGAACGCACCAACTCTTTATTGCGTACCACCCCTGCACTTCCTGTGAATGGGCTACTTTTACCCAGATACTGTCTACACTGTCCTGCGGATGGACAGAAAACTCTGCCACAACCACACGGTCACCTTTATACAGATTGACATAGGCATCCTTCAACGGAAGATATTCCAGACGAACCGAATCGTCCAACACCTCCAGGTTCGTATTCCACGTATAATGATACTTGGAAGGTAAGTCAGAGAGTCTTTGGTCTTCCGGCTCATTCCCTCCGCCGGAAGATCGGACAGGGAATAACGGCAAGAGGCCAACAGAACCATGACCACCGAACAACACAAGGCTACGCAGAACCGGACCTTCTCTCTCATACGGCATTCACTTTCATTTGGCAGTTCTTACAGTCAAACTCGAGGCGGAAGCGTTTACCATCTGTCGACACCAGATAATAAGGCTCACGGTACGGAGAGCGTTCCCGTTGATGGACAGGACACCATCCCATGCTGTAGCGCAGGCAATGTTTGCAAAACATCAATACCGCCTTTTCTGCCGGTGCCCGCTCAAAAGCAGGAGCGATGCTTGCCACGCCGTGCCCGGCATAGAAAGAAACGGCTTGCCCATTCATCACATTTCCCAGATAGGTAAGCGTGCTTTGCGGAAAGGCATGAGCGGTAGGTTTCAGTACAAATAATTCCCTCCGATAATTGATACGGCGGGCGGAAATCAGTTTCTCAACGGCCTGCCGGCGAAAATCGGCGAGTACCGAAGCAGGTAGAAACCAGTTCCCGGCAAAATCGATATCGATGCGTACCGCTTCGAAAGGGGTGTTGCCAAACTTAGCCAACTGTGTTTTCAGATTCTCTTCCTGTGGTGTACGTGCCGGCTCTTTCTCACGTGCCAGAGACAGGGTTACACTGTTATCATCTTCATCTGTCAGTGTCAGGGCGAATCCGAAAGGAGTATCCGTCAATCGGACAAACACAGCTATCCTGCGCTCGGACGACTTACGAGCCAGAATCTTTTCGAACTCCTGATCGAAATTTCGATATAACACCGTACGGGGCTTGATACGGGGCATCTCCTGCGGATAAAGCTTATTGCCTTCCACCCGGTTGATGCGGAAGCCTTGCAGCCTGCCTTGCTCATCGATGTAGCACACCCCGTCACCGTTATTAAAAGATTTCAATCCCGCTACGGTCAGATAGTTTCCTCTTGCCTCTTTCATCGTACCCATCTCCTCGCCCAACGACTTAGGGGTGTCGAACGAAAAAACGTCCTTGGTACGTCCATGCAGGTAATAATGGGTAAAGCCCCGGCTGAAACTCTTGTCGAGCTGAGGGTTAAAGGCATAACGGCAACTCCCGGACGAGGCACGCACGTACTCTTTGCGGCGGGCAAAGATGGCATCCAGCTTCCGGCGATAGGCAGCCGTCACATTCTTTACATAAGAGACATCCTTCAGTCGTCCCTCTATCTTGAAAGAAGAGGCACCGGCATCGAGCAGTGCTTCCAATTCGTCACTCTGATTGAGGTCTTTGAGTGAAAGGAGGTGCTTGTCCTTCACGATCACCCGTCCCTCAGCATCGACCAGACTGAACGGCAAACGACAAACTGCACATTCGCCCCGGTTGGCGCTACGCCCGAAACAAGCCTGACTGACATAACACTGCCCGCTATAGCTGACACAAAGAGCTCCATGCACGAATATTTCCAAAGGTACATCCGGACAAGCTTCGTGTATCTTGCTGATCTCACGCAGCGAAAGTTCGCGCGCCAACACCACTTGCCGGAAACCGGCAGCAGCCAGAAATCGCACCTTCTCCACCGTACGGTTATCCATCTGGGTACTGGCGTGCAGCGGAATAGGCGGCAGATTCAGGCCGGTGATTCCCATATCCTGCACAATCAGTGCATCTACACCGGCATGGAACAAAGCCAAATCATCTTCTCCGTCTCTTGCAGTTCTTCATCTTTCAAGATAGTATTGACTGTCACATAAATCCGGGCATTGTACAGATGGGCATACTCTACCAAAGCAGCTATGTCCTCCAATGAATTGACTGCCGCCGCGCGGGCACCAAACTTCGGCGCACCGATATACACAGCATCCGCTCCATGATCAATAGCAGCTATGCCACATTCCAGATTTTTGGCCGGAGCTAGCAATTCTATTTTACGTTGTTTTATCATCGGATATCTTCAATATTATAAGGAGTCTCCTGATAGACGAAATAGTTCAGCCAATTGGAGAACAACAGGTTGGCATGTCCGCGCCAACGCACCAGCGGTCCTTTGTCCGGATCATCATTCACGTAATAGTTACGGGGAATCTCGATGGGAAGCCCTTTCGAAACATCCCGGCGATATTCCGTATCCAGTGTCAGTGGAGAGTACTCGGAGTGCCCGGTAACAAAAAACTCACGTCCGCCACGGGCTACCACCATATATACCCCCGAATCATCCGACTCGGAAAGTAATGTCAATTCCGGTACTTTCAGTATATCTTCCTTTCGCACTTCCGTATGCCGGCTATGGGCACATAGAATTCATCATCGAAGCCACGGAAGATGGGATGCAGCGGAAGCAGCGTGCGATGCTTGAAAATGCCGAACATTTTCTTATCCAAAGCATACTTGGGGATACCGTAATGATGATACAGTCCCGCCTGTGCTGCCCAACAAATATAGAGTGTGGAGGTGACATGGGTACGTGCCCAGTCGAATATCTCCGTTATTTCATCCCAATAGTTCACTTCCTCAAAATCCATTTGCTCTACCGGTGCACCAGTGATAATCATACCGTCATACCTGTCTTCTCTCATCTTGTCGAAGTCGGTATAAAATGTTTTCATGTGCTCTATCGGTGTATTCTTCGAGGTGTGGCTTTTAATCTTCATAAAAGAAATTTCCACCTGAAGCGGAGTGTTTGAGAGTAAACGCACCAAGTCTGTTTCTGTCGTAATCTTCAACGGCATCAGGTTGAGGATAACAATTCGTAGCGGACGGATGTCTTGTTGTGTTGCGCGGGAGTTATCTATCACAAAGATATTCTCCTCTTTTAATAGTTCTATCGCAGGAAGCTTATCGGGTAAATTTAAAGGCATAATTGCATACGTATTTAATAATCAATGCAAAAATAGTGTTTTCCTTATTTAGAAGATATACAAATTAAAACATTTAATCAAAAACGATACCAACTAATGATTAAAAACTCTATTTTTGTACCTACAAATTAGTACTAATAATTAAAATATCAAACAAAATGGCTTACGTAATTAGTGAAGATTGTATTGCTTGCGGAACTTGTATTGACGAGTGTCCGGTTGGCGCTATCTCTGAAGGTGATATTTACTCAATTGATCCTGAGCAGTGTACAGATTGTGGTACTTGCGCAGATGTATGTCCTTCTGAAGCAATTCACCCAGCTGAATAATACAATCCCCAACAAAAAAGATAAAGGCTGCCTTCCTAATGGAAAGCAGCCTTTATTTATTTCTTTTCAGACGTTTGGCAAATTATAACCGTGTCTTCAATCGATAACTTCCCGAAGGAAAACTAAAGACAGCATAACTACCTTCCATCCGGAGAAAAGTCCCCCCCTCTCCGACGATCCGCTTCTTTTCTTTCGGATCGATACTTTTATCTGCTACCGGCACATAAACCAAAGCAGAAGTATTGCACGGCACCGAGATATCCCAACAGAACGAACCGTCCTCTTTTTTCCAATGACTTCTCACCTCACCGTAGATAGAGTGAAACGAAGTATTCACAAAATCGAGGCCATCTACCGGGTAAGGCTTTAGCTGTATCTGTTTAAAACCGACACTCCCGGGAGCATTGCTGATACCTCCCAGATAGCCATATGCCCATACAATCAGATCGCCCAACAGCATCACATGTTGGCAGAATTCATAGCCGGGTCGGCTGTATTACCATTCCACAGCTCCCAGATTGTGGTTGCCCCATTATCTACCATATATCCCCAACTCGGATAAGTCCGGTTAGTCGCTATCCGATAGGCGAGGTCAGTTCTTCCATAATCCGATAGTCCGCGCATCAACTGCTGGATACCGACCAGGCCGGTACTGACATGCCCATTGAAATCTTTCATTGTTTTCTCAACTATATTCCGGAACACGACTTCCTTATAAGCCTCAGGAACCATGCCGAACCGCAGGGAAAGGATATTTGCAGTAACTGTATTGTTGCTATAATACCCCAATTCCGTATGAAGGTATTTTGAATTAAAAGCTTCTTTAACCAGTTCACTCTCTTTCCGAAAATCTTCAGCATCCTGCGGATAACCGGCCAACGCTGCAAACCGTACCATCAAATTGGACAAATAATAATAAAAGGTTGTTCCCAGCACCGCAGCTTCCGTGATACGTGAAGGATCTTTAGAGTGGATCAGTTCGGGAGATTCGGGAGGCATACACCAGTCTCCAAAATTATCTTTCGTCATAATATGATCTACCATATACTTATCTTTCATATAACGCATCCACTTCTTCATCGAAGGATAATGTTTGATGATGGGTTGTTTATCGCCAAACTGATCATAAAGCATATTTGCTATGATTAAATAGCACCGGGCCAGGTCATATTGTCAGTGCAAACGTCCCAGTAGTTAGGAGCCACATCGGGTACAGCTCCATTTTCTTTCTGCGCCTGTTCAATATCATCGAGCCATTTGGCGTAAAGAAGATGATTGTTAAAAATATAACTTTCTCCTTGCGAACCAACCGCACGGTCACCCAGCCACCCCATACGTTCGTCACGTTGCGGACAGTCGGTAGGCATGCCGCGATAATTACCACGTATACCCCAATAAGCGTTCTTGTAAATCCTGTTGATCATCGGGTCGGAGGTTTCCAGATTACCCGTAGTCTCCATTTCATCATAAATCACTTGTCCCTCGAAGTCGGATAGAGAAGGTTTTTCCCTGAAACCCGTCAATTCAACAAAACGAAATCCATGATAAGTAAAAGTCGGTTGCCACTCTTCCATAGAATTTCCCTTTAAGATATAGGTATCTGCCGAATGTGCCGTTCGCAGATTTGCCGTATAAATAGAACCGTCTTTCTGCAACAACTCGGCAAAACGCAGTTTCAACGTATCGCCGGATTGCCCCTTTACTTTCATGCGAAGCCAACCGACCATATTTTGTCCCATATCCAGAATATATACTCCGGGAGCCGATTCGGTAATACCGATAGGTTTCACGGTATCCATCACTTTCATATTACGATTGAGTTGGGCCTCCAACTTTCCTCCCGGCAGGCTTACAACTTCTGCCTGAAGCCACTTCGTATCATCAAACGGATATGTATTCCATCCCGGCATCTCTTTTCTTGCATCATACTCTTCACCGTCAAACTCATTATTTGTCCCGATGGGACCTTCGGCCGTTATTTTCCAGGAAGCATCGCTCGCAATCACCCGTTTCTCTCCATCTTCATAGTATACCTCAAGTTGGGCAATCATTTTAGGTACATCAAAATGGCGCACTCCCGGCATACGCATCGAAGTATACCGTCCGTTGCCCAAGATGACACCGATGGCATTAGCTCCCTTTAATAATTGTCCGGTCACATCAAACCGATTATACTTCACCGATTTGGAATAATCCGTAGGCGTAGGAGCCAATACCTGATCTCCAATCTTCTTTCCGTTAATATAGGCCTCATAAAATCCTAATCCGCAAATGTACAGGGTAGCCTTTCTCACTTTCTTCGAGTTCAAATTGAAAGGTTTGCGCAGATAACGGGCAGGGACTCGCGTATTCCCCTCCAGTTTATCTTGTGGAAAAGCTCTCCCTATCCACACAGCCTGCCAGTCCGACGGATGCAACAGTCCCATCTCCCAACTGGCAGGTTCACTCCAAGCGGAAATACCTTTATTGGTTTTTACCCTCACTTTCCAATAACATTGGATACGGCTATCGAGCATATCGCCGCCATACGAAATATATGCGGACTGATCGGACGCCACATCACCCGTATCCCACAAATCACCTTCTTCCCGGTTTAATTTCTCCAACGAAGTGGATACGAGGATATGGTAGGAGACTTGTCTTACATCTCTCACATCAGATAAAATCTCCCAACTCAAACGGGGAGAGGGACAATCAATGTTTTGGGGATTTACAAGCATCTCGGTTTTCAGACAGGAGATACTCACTTGAGCCTTCTTACCGGATACGGCGAGGCTCATGCTTAAGAATAAGCAGATAAAAAAAATGTTCTTCATGTGTTGTGTATATTTTGTGTTGTAATGTCTCTTTAGAGAATAGAGTATCGAAACCAAATACTCTAAAAGTAAAGAAGGATGCACCTTTTCACAGATAACACCCTCCTTTTTTATCTGATTGGCTGAATCTTATTTCAACTTCGCCAATGCTTCTTTAATACGGCGAATTGCTTCAACGATATTTCATCGCTGGTAGCATAACTCATGCGAATGCATTCAGGAGCTCCGAAAGAAGTACCGCCTACACATGCTACGTGAGCATCTTCAAGCAGATACATCGCCAGATCATCCGAATTCTCAATCTTACGGTCACCCGCTGATTTACCAAAGAAAGAACTGCATTTAGGGAACAGGTAGAAAGCACCTTCCGGTACATTTACCTCAAATCCGGGAACTTCCTTTGCCAATTTTACAATCAGGTCACGACGACGTTCGAAGGCTTGACGCATCTCCTCAACCGGAGCCTGAGAACCTGTATAAGCAGCCTCGGCAGCCTTCTGAGATACCGAACAAGGGCCTGAAGTATACTGTCCCTGAAGTTTATTGCAAGCCTTCACAATCCATTCCGGGCCGGCTATGAACCCAATTCTCCATCCGGTCATCGCATACGCCTTTGACACACCGTTAACAATCACGGTACGGTCTTTCATCTCGGGGAACTGAGCAATGCTCTGATGTTTTCCGATATAATTGATGTGTTCATAGATCTCGTCGGCAACGACTATGACTTGTGGATACTTTGCCAACACAGCAGCCAAACCGGCCAATTCTTCTTTGCTGTAAACCGAACCGGTCGGGTTAGACGGTGAGCAAAGTATCAATGCTTTGGTTTTGGGAGTAATGGCAGCTTCCAGTTGCGCAGGAGTAATTTTGAAATCCTGTTCGATACCGGCAGTCACAATCACCGGTGTACCTTCTGCCAGTTTCACCATTTCAGGATAGCTTACCCAATAAGGAGCAGGTACAATGACCTCGTCACCCGGATTCACCAACACCATAATAGTGTTACATACAGATTGTTTTGCCCCATTTGCACAAGAAATCTGAGCGGCTGTATATTCCAGACCGTTTTCTTTCTTCAGTTTCTCTACGATAGCATTACGCAAAGCCGGATAACCCGGAACCGGAGAGTAGCGAGAGAAGTTGTCATCTACCGCTTTCTTGGCAGCTTCTTTGATGTGGTCGGGAGTATTGAAGTCAGGTTCTCCCACACTGAGGTTAATTACATCAACACCCTGAGCTTTCAGCTCAGCACTTTTTTGCGACATAGCAAGAGTCGCCGAGGGCGACAAGCTGTTCAAACGGTCTGATAGTTGGTTCATTTCGTATCTATTTTATTGTTGTTGAGTGAATTTGATTGCAAAATAAACTATAATATTTGATATATGAAAGCAAATAGACAGTTTACTTATTAAAATGAAGCGTATGACCCATTCTATCTTTCTTAGTCTTCAGGTAGCGTTCATTATAAGGATTCGGCTTAATCTCAATTCCCACATTCTCGGTAATCTCTAACCCATAGGCTTCCAGACCGATACGTTTCACCGGATTGTTAGTCATCAGTTTCATCTTCTTCACTCCGATCTCACGCAAAATCTGTGCACCGACTCCATAATCACGTTCGTCGGCATCAAAACCCAAATGGAGATTGGCATCTACCGTGTCATAACCTTCTTCCTGAAGTTTATAAGCAGCAATCTTATTCATCAGCCGATGCCACGACCTTCCTGATTCATGTAAACGATCACCCTTTACCGGCAGCCTCAATCATTTCCATAGCTTTGTGAAGCTGTTCACCACACTCACAACGACATGAACCAAAGATATCACCCGTCATACAAGAAGAGTGCACACGCACCAGAATCGGTTCGTCTGTATCCCAGGTTCCCTTTATCAATGCAATGTGTTCCATTCCATTTGATTTCTGGCGGAAAGGTATCAGACGGAAATGCCCGAACTGTGTAGGCATATCCACTTCAACACCTCTATCGACAATAGACTCCATCTGGAGACGATAAGCAATCAGATCTTTAATGGAGATTATTTTCAATCCGAAGCGACGGGCTACTTCTACCAACTGAGGCAGACGGGCCATGGTGCCGTCTTCATTGATAATTTCGATCAATGCAGCGGCAGGATATAATCCGGCAAGCTTAGCCAGATCGACACTTGCCTCGGTATGACCTGCACGACGAAGTACCCCGCGAGAGCGGGCACGCAAAGGATTGATATGTCCCGGACGCCCCAGATCGGCAGGTTTTGTCTTCGGATCAGCCAAAGCGCGAATAGTCATTGCACGGTCATGCATGGAAACTCCGGTTGTACACCCCTCAAGCAAGTCGACAGTAACAGTAAACGGAGTTTCGTAAATTGAAGTGTTGGACGACACCTGCATATCCAGTTCCAACTCAGCGCAGCGTTCTTCTGTGATTGGAGCACAAAGTACTCCACGACCGTGAGTCAGCATGAAATTTACTTTTTCCGGAGTAATCTTCTCGGCAGCAATAATGAAATCACCTTCATTTTCACGATCTTCATCATCTACCACAATTACAAAATTACCTTCTTTGAAGTCAGCTATCGCCTCTTCAATGGTATTCAGTCTGATTGGTTCCATACTTTTATATCTTGTTTTCGTTATTAATATCTTTTATTGTCAATTCCACATCCCGGTTCAATGCGATAATCCGCTCCATGTCTTTATTCAGACGTATACGAAAAGCCCAGATCCGGAAATAAAAGAACAGACCAATAGGAATCACAATTCCTATTGCCATATTAAGCCAATAATTATGGAATGGGCGCACATGCGCATTTACAGGATAATCGGATATTTTTCCAACTTCTGAAGTAGTATCAGTGAACGGGTATTAGACATCTCATCAACCAATGCTTCCATACGGCTGTTTATAGCGATAATTTCCTGATCTTGCCCGCCGGACATCCACAGGCTAAAATAATTGGGTGCCTTGGCCAATCGGTTCTTTTGCATATAAGCCTACACTCCTCTGAAAGGCCATTCAAATCGAACGGAAGACGTTGATAATCCGGATCATGAATAATAACTTCCTTCTTGGACAGATGTCGGACACTACGTACCCCAAACACTCTTTTGAACCAAGAGATATATACATCCGTATTCAATACAACGGAGTCTTTATTCGATTTATAAGTCAGGAAATATCCAAGCGGAGCCAGAATGGCAGAACTCATCCACATCCCCATCCACACAATCCACTTTCCATCACGGGCCATTTTATAACCCGTGTTGTCTATTATATAGTAAATAATAAAGGTAAGTACGGAAACAATAACAGGCATTCCCAATCCACCTTTACGAATAATCCCTCCCAAAGGTGCACCAATGAAAAAGAATAAAAGACAGGATAGAGAAATCGTGATCTTCCGGTGCCATTCTATTTTATGTTTCCTTATACTGAAGTCATTCTGGGTCATCGTAAAGCTCTTAAATCCCCAGTCACTCGACAGATTCTCTGTACGCCCAACAGCTGATGCTATAATCTTCTGCTTATTCATCAACGTAGCAGCCTCAAACAGACTATCTACATTATAGTCACGAATCTGCGCTTCCTGCATTTTCAAGGTATCTTCTTTCGTCAATCCGACTGCTGTACGATAGGGTCCCTTACTTGCTTCAACAAAATACTGTCTTCCGATACTATCGGCCAATACGGTCATAGAATCGATAGATGCCTGTATTTTTATCATATCTTTGGTAGTGGACTGATTGCTCATGATGCTGGCATCAGCCATATTAAAATCTGAGTCGAACTGAATAATCGAATGCTTTTCCCGGAAAGACTCACGACGGTAAGGAACATTCTTCGAACTCATGCTCTGTGCTTTCAGATTCTCAAACATCTCGCCGCTGTACAGATGCAAGTAGAGATGCTGTTTATCAGCGGTCATTTCCAAACGTCCCGAATCAGCAACTATAATGCGAGCATTATCAAAGTTGTTGGAGAAATCATAAATGATCACATCATAAAGCATACCCGTTTTACGGTCTTTCCTTTGTACTTTCAGGTTATAACCATCTATTTCATCATAGAAAACTCCTTCGGGAATATCAACTTCAGGAGATTTCTGCTTCATCGAAATAAGCAGGGTTCCCAACTTGCTTGCGCCTGCGGACCGATGACGTTCTGGAAATAAAAGGATACACAACAAATGGCAAAGACGAGAACAATAAGCGGGCGCATGATTTTAAGTAATGAAATCCCCGCCGCTTTCATGGCAAGCAACTCAAAACGTTCACCAAAATTACCAAACGTTATCAAAGAAGCCAACAACACTGCCAAGGGTAGTGACATCGGTACCAGACTCAACGCAGAATAAAAGAAGAATTGAGCCAGTACACTCATCTCCAACCCTTTTCCCACCAATTCGTCTACATACTTCCACAAAAACTGCATCATGAAGATGAAGAGACAGATGAAAAATGTACCGACAAAGAGTAATAAAAAACTCTTTATTATAAAAATATCTAATCTTTTTATGCGTAGCATCTTAATAGTTTCATGCAATTAAGATACAAAATTAGCACAAAAAAAGGAGTGCGAAAAATTTTTGGTCGAAAGTTAACTAAAAACCACATGTTCTCCGTAACTTACTCACCTGAGAATCCCACAATTCCTTCAAATCATCCGCTTCATCCGCTTCAGAAAAGTCAGTAATTTCGAGCACATAGTCACCCGTCAATTCATTATAACTCATCTTAATTTCAAAATAGTCCCTTTCATTTTCGTCATCAAGCCAGTGGAAACGAATGAACGAATATGCCCGAATCGCAACAATACCAGCCTGACGCTGTTCGGTTTTACCCCAACAAAAGGTCACCGTTTTATCATCTGATACTACTTTGTCTGCGAACCAGTCCTCCAAACCGGTAGGTGTGCTAATTGCTGACCAAAGAATATTTTTAGAGGTCGCATTCAGAAGGTATTCCAAATGTATTTTCTCTTTTTTCATAGCTTCATTCATTATTGATTGTGTGTGCCAAGATAAATACTTTTTTCTAATTACAAGGCATAATTAATTCACTTTCTTCATTACATCTCTTCTTTCCGGGTCAGGAACAGCCTGTCCATCGTACTTTCAAAGATCTTTTTTTAAGTTAAACACAAAAAAGATAGAAAATGTTTTGGAGATTAAAAAAAAGGCTCTATCTTTGCACCCGCAATCGAGAAACAATGGCGGGATAGCTCAGCTGGTTAGAGCGCATGATTCATAATCATGAGGTCCCCGGTTCAATCCCGGTCCCGCTACAAAGACGTAAAGCTAGATATAAGGCATTTGAGAGGCTTCCACTCTTGAGTGTCTTTTTTATTTTTACGGGCATTTGCACAGATTTTGCACGAATTTCCAGATAAACAACTGATAATCAATGAAATCACAAGATAAAACTACCGTAGAGTCCTTTTCTTCTATTTTCTTTTCATTGCTTGGCTTTTCTTAGTAATTATACCAAGGGTGAGGCTGATTTTCTATGTAGAATCTTCAAAATCCCTGCATCTTGCACGAAATATTGCATTAACGGACATAATAAAAAAGGGATAAGCTACACACCGGTAGTTATCCCTTTTGTTCGCAATAAAATCAAGCGAGAAGTATGTACATCACAATTTTCCTATTTTCATGTACCGTAATATATCGCAAACTTGATTCATGCCCGAACTTCCATTACCATTAATAAAACAAATTGTATTCGTTATAACTGGTAATCTCTTGTTTAGTGGAAATTTTCTTTTCCCTCTACATCTTACTTTCTTGTTCATAGTGATATTGTTTTAAATAACTATTTGTAAATTCCGTATTTTGCTGCAATTTCAAAGAGACTTTGGGTACTTGCCCTGTATTTTTCTTCGTCTAATTCAAAGAATTTATCTTCGACTTCTTCTTGACTGTACTTTGGATGGAAGCTACTCACTTTATCAAATAAATCAAGCCCTTTGTCTCCGAATAGATTTCTAATAACTAAGCCAATTTTAATCCAATCATTGTAGATTGAAGTTATATCAATCCGCCTTTCAATCACCAAATTCAGAAGCCTTTCTGTTTCTTCCGTTTTGCTCAAAGGAACCGCACTTGCAAAATCAAGGTTTGACGGCTGCAACAAAGCCTCTCTCAAAGATAGAGATTTCGATGTTACATTTAGAATCTGCCTGTCACCACTTTTGTTAGGAGAAATAATTTCTGATTTCAAATGTATTGCACTTGATTTGTCTAATGTACGCGTATATACTTCTGCATCAAAGTTCACATAAGGATGTTCATCATACGAATAGAAACGTAACCGGCATATGTCACTACAACTTGAATCAACGACTATTCCCATATCTTTAAACTCCTGTTCAAGTGCATAAAAATGAAGTTTATGCTTTCTGTAATCCTCATAGGGTATAATACAGAACACCCCCTTCCCACTTGCAGACAAACCGCAATACATTATATAAGGCAGTTTGCCCAAACGTTCTTTCAACTCTTCCATGTTAGATATTGACGGGTTGTCTTTCCCGTCAATATCAATACAAATCAAGTTTGAAGGTTTTACCAGATGGTCTGCCCTACGTCTTGAAAACATTCCGCTTACGGTAATTGCTGGTAATGAATTCTTCAGTCGTTTACGTTCTTCATCATCCGATGTTTTCCTTAACCTCTCAACGATTGAAATATATTCATCTTTCAGCATCAGCCAACTCCAAATGTTGATTTGACCACTTGGAACTATAGCTTCTTTACGATAAAACAATGAGACTTTAACGTTGTGTATCATAAATACCTCTTATTAATTATGCCTTCTTTCTTGAATTTCTCTACAAATTCATTCTCTCCCTTATCTTCATTTTGCGTTGCTATTTCTTCACAAAATATCCAAGTTGCATTATTTGTCGCTTTACGTTTAATGCAATATTTTAATTGAGTTTCAAGCCTTCTTAAGAACTCCTGTTTACTTACTACTCCGTAATGGTTATCTTCACAAAAAATTTTGTATTTGCTATACAAGGTCTTTGCATCTTGATATTTTTTTCCTGAAGGCTGAAGGTTTTCATCACTCATAAATAGAGCGACACTATTACTATTTCTTTCAATTCTTTTGTTTGCGCTATCAATATGCTTAGAGTAAGTAAAACCTTGTCTGCCTGGCTCCAAAATTCTGTGTAATCCCTCAAGTACCCAATTAAAAACTCCACTCAATTCTTCTTCTATAATCTCCTTTGCCAAATTAGGATTCTTCTTCCATTCAGGAATTGGAGCGTTAAATTCAAGAAATAAAAATCTACGGAAATAACCATTTGTCTGTTCCATATCTTTGTTTGATATGAAGTTAGCGCTGAATAGGAAACGGCAATAACTGGACACTGTTATGGGCTTCCCATAGGGAGAGCGGGCACTGACCGGGTCATTGCTGAACAGTTGTTTGACCATTTCCGGGTCACTGTTTTTACTTCCCATTTCGGAACAGGTATTCAACAAGTAGTTGCCAATTTCTGCACGACAATAACCATTTGCCTCACATAATTTGCTTAAAGAAAAGTGGCATACATTCTGTTCACCAAGCAAAGCTGTAACAATATCTATCAAGACGGATTTGCCATTTCCACCGCTTCCAAGCAAGACAAGACATTTTTCCCATCTCAAATGTTTGCCAAAAATATAAGCGATGTATTCTGCGACCACCATTCTTCCTCTTTTTCGGGGATTACCTCCTCCAGAAAACGCATGAATTTCACAGCTTTCGCATCCGGATTAAACTCAAACGGCAATTGGTATATCAGTCGGTCATCCGGTGAAAAAGGACTAAACTCAATTTTCCCGTTGGAACATTTGAATGTGCCATTTTTGAGATTAATCTTGACTTCTTTGGTATCACACTTAGGCATAGGAAGGGCTGATGCCGTAATCAGTTGTTTGTAAAGCAATTCAATAAAATTCACCTTTGCAGCCTGAAAATGAGGAAGGCCACTTTTTTCTGCTACCATTGACAGATAGTGCTTGACCAGATTTTCCTCCAGAAGTTCCCAATAACAGCCATTATAATAATAGACATTCCCATTTATAACTCCAATACCTGACCCTCTTTTTTCGCAAACATTCAGCAGATTCTCAATAATAATGGATATTTTTACCTCGGTTGAGGGGTCCAAATCTTTCAATGTTCTTTTCGCATCTTTTGCATCTTCCGTTTTATTTGCGACATCTTCTCGCAATTTATCAATAAAAGTAATCATACCAGAATCGCCACCATAATAGGCATACAGAAAATCAATAGGAAATATCCTTTCTTTTATGTCTTTCAGCGCTGCATACTTTTCTACTTCTCGTTTGAATTTTGTAATATGATATACATGATTTTCAACACCACAATTTATTAAAACGTCATCTGAACTTTCGGCTTTTTCCTGACCATAATAATTTCTATATTCTTCCATTTTTTCTATTGTTTTTAATTCCACTGTAAAGACAGGGCCTTGTTATTGATTTAATATTATTATTATCTGCATGAATTTGTTTTTCACACCATTGTTCAAGCTCTTCTTGTAAAAAGAATAAAGAGTGCCCATTTTTGTGAACAGGTATGCTTTTTAAAGCAGTGAGTTTGTACAATTTGGACTTACTCATTGAAAAACCTATATTCTTCAAATGGGCAAGCGCTTTTTCCGTATTCAGATATTTGGGAATTTCTTCCCTCTTTTCTATCTTTGTACCAAGTAGATTGATTATATAATCTACTTTACCAACCAGTCCTCAATAGCGGAAGGCAATGAATCAAATGTAATATTTCCGTTCATATACATTCTTTTTGTATTTATGGCGGCAAAGTTATGGTGAGAAAATGGCGGTTCTTGGCGGTCAAGCAATTTAACATTCAATTAACAAATCAAGCGTATATGGACGAAGAAATGATATTCTTGCTTCAACAATTAGAGGAGGCTTTTAAAGATATGACCGGGTGTTCGCTTAGGGAATCGAATAGGGCAGCCGAATATATAAGAAGAAATAGAAAGATAGAAGACTCCCATCCTGTCAGTGCACGCGCTTTACGTGACTATTGGCCAAGTGGCAAGAAATCCAAAACGAGCAATGGTCGTCCAGTAGTCAGTAGTATACCTTTACATACAACGTTAAACCCTATTGCGGAATGTGCTGGATATAAGAGTTGGGAAGCCTTCAAAAGTATAACATTAAGAAAAGTGATTACCAAGGACACATATTTTGACCCCAAAGACTTCAATGTTGAAAAGATGACAAAAGACGACCCTCCCATTATAATAGGATGGTATCCGCATTATTTTATCAAACTGCAATATCTGGGGAATTATAAATTTGAAATTTTATCATTTTCTCATAACTTACGGCGCAACTATAAAGATAAAAAAGAATTGGAGATTTATGGTTTGAGGTCAGGTATGCGTACGAAGTTGCAGATGTTGTTGGTATAAGACCCCAAAAAGATGAAATTAACACAGATAAGGAAAAGGAAAAGGAGTATGTAAGCGGATGTCCCTTTCATCCTGAGTTGCGCCTCCTTACAGAACCGAAAAACCACAAATATCCAGAGGAAGAAGATGTTTCCGCCTTTATTGTCCGCAGCTATTAAAGTTATAATAATGAACACAATGAACAAAATATGAAACAATATATTTATCTACTTTTTTATAAAGGTTCTTTTGTTAAAAAAGTTTTTTAATAAAAGAGTTCATTTTATTCATTGTAAATATTTATCACTTTTAATTTATTCTTCCATATTTGAGATAGAGTATCGTCTCCTTATATCGAGTATTAGGGAGAGGAGAAAAGCCCGATACGGGGGACGAAAACAGCTTCATTTCAGGCATGGAGAATATTATCGTTTCATGCCTGTTTGAAAGCGGAAAGAGTCTGCAAAAAACGGTTTATTTTCGTGATGAAATTATTGCGTTTTTGAGCTTCATATCGCCTTCGCCTAAAAGTAACCACCTTGCATTGATATATGGAAAAGCAATCAGTATCTTTCGTACAGTCCAGATTGTAGGGTCAGCGTTCCCAAATAACAGATTCATCAATTCAGTAACAGGAATACCGATTCTTACACAAAATTCTGGAACGGACAGAGTTTCTACCTCTGCTATCTGTCTGATACGCCCTTTTATACCACCATTCAGAATATCCCAAAAAACTAACGGCAAATGAATATTATCCATTTTGAGCGCTTCTTTAAACAACGGTGCTATTTCAGAGGGTGAATGTCCGGATATTCCACAGCCTATCTCTGTGACTAAAAAAGTATATTCCGGGTGTTGTTTCGCATATACCAGAAAATCATCAACATATTTTTTGAAATTCTCCATATCCTTGGAAGGTATTGCATAGGTTTGCCCTTGTGCTCCTGCTGCCTGTCCTATAATAGCCCCGAATTTCATAGCTGTGGATGCGGCGTTTCCGTTATGCACACCACAAGAATTTGAACCGAATACGAAGATTTCATTCTCTTTCAGTTCCGTAATGTTGTGAGGGGTAATTCTTTCATTCATATTTTGAAGTTTTGGGTATAAAAAATCCCCTCATTGCACAAGCAATAAGAGGATTCTATAAGTGTATAACTCTCGGTTATTATCAGTTCAACGAAATAAGATTGATTATCTTCTCCCCATTATTTGCAACATTATCGATTACAATCTCATCTGATTCTGTGATAGTACCCACAACATTTGCACCGTCTGAATACCTGAAACCTGTGAATGTGATATTGGGACTTTCTGAATTTGCCGAAAGATTCTGTATCTCATACTCCGAAACTTGAAATTGCGATTCCTGATAATCTTTCATTGCTATTTTCGAGAACATATTTCCCAAAGTATACCATGCTTTACTTGTGCGAATATTGCCTATATTCATATATTTGCCCAATTCGACACACTGTTCTCCGTCAAACTCCAAATGCCCATTTATTACGACTGTATTACGTACATAATTTGGGATAAATGCCCATTGGGCATTATTTTCCGGTATGGTACAGATTATATTTTCTTTCAAATCATTCGTACCGACTGTTTCATATTTGATAATTGTATTGTCACGTACCGAATATAAATCACCATTAAAGAATGAATATATGCGTATCTGCAATCGGATAGATTTTACCACCCGGACATTTGACACGACAGCCAAATTGTTGTTCGTTTCCATTCCAGTATGCTACAAATCCATCGCCGGTTACCGAAAAATTATCAAAACGTATATCATCTGGTAACAAAGCCTCAATAGTCATAGTTTCCGGCGACAACTTGAAGACCTGTTCACCGTTCAGATAACCTTTGTAATAGATATTGCCTTGTTTGTCCGTAAATATATCATCATCTTTCCTTGGTGTCGATACGTTTTCCGGAAACCTATATAATTTCTCAGTTTCTTTATTCAAGAGCATTGCGTATTCTGTTGCCGCACCATGTAGTATAGGTTTTCCATCAGGTCCAACACTCGTCGCAAAATCTGCCGGGTCATCATTATGCGCTTTTTCCCATTCCTCGCGGATTCTATTTGTATCAAAAAATCGGGGTACATCAATAATATCTTATCTGATAATTTATTGATTTCATAGATGTTCAAAACATTTGTTTTGCCGTCAGAACCTGTGATTATTAGTTTGGATTCATTGCCATTTTGGTCAATCTTCCACACTCCACCAAAAGCTCCAGATTCTCCAGAACGAGTATTAGTACCTTCTTTCGTATAAATCATCTTTGCATCACGGACATTTACAGAGGAAAGATGCTTGTAGATTTCATTACGGTCAAATTCCTGATAGTTTCCACTCTTTTCACAACTTGACAGAATTGTCCCAAACAGGAACAAACTTAAAACGAAACAATAATTTTTCTTCATAATTACCAGAATGTCGTTCTTCTTAAGCCCCAAATCAGAAGAGTTATTAAAATGTAGAAAGCGTGAGGCTATTAACTCATTTTATACGACGGGCTCTGGTAAAACCTTGAACTAAAACAAGCAACAGTCCCCACGCCATATACGGATATGACGCGAGAGATGCTAACTTATTCCCGTTCTACAGATAGTTTACCAGACTTCGTCGTAGAGAATCAGTTAAACACTTTCGTGTATCTTAAATTTCTAACATGTCCGTCACGTTGCCATGACGGTACAAAATTAGATAAAATAAGGCACATCACAAAGTAACATCTCATAAAGAGACTGTTGCAAGTTACAAAATTAGATATTATTCTTCATTCAGCACTTCATCAATATAAAGTTCGCGTTCCTTTTGAGCTTCCTCATGTTCTTTGATATTCCTTTCCAACCGCTCAAAGTAAGCGTCACCGAGTCCTTTCTCTTCAAGTGTTTTATCAAACATATCAATGATTTCATCTGAAATTTCCTCTTCATCATCATCTTCGTTCCAATCATCCAAAGCGGCAAATATATCTTCTCCGTTATCTTCTTTCTCTGATGAAGAAGTATCTTCAACCTCTGCTTCATCCTCGCACTCAATATCCGGCCCTAACATATCGATAAGCTCGTCAATGGTATACTCTCTTTTCTCTGGAGTATTCTCCACAGCTTCTTCTTGGGTAATAGGCTCGTTTACGCTCGCTTCCTGTTCTTGAACAATAACAGGCTTTTCTTCTACTGCTTTCTTTTTCTTTGGAGATTTCTTTTTAGCTCCTACAACCTCAGTAGCCAAAGGTTGTTCTTCTTTGGTTCTTTTCTTACGTGTCATAACTTTATTTATTTTGACATTAATAATTTTCCGAGTCATTGAATTTTCGGTTAATACATATATCCACTTTTTTGCCGGGATATAAAAGGAAAAGGAATTTTAACTATATTCTTAACCTGATTTAAACCCTCGCACCGGTAATTTAGCATAAAGAGAGCCCGATTCCCCACTAAACAAGAGAATCGGACTATATGCTTAGCTCATCCCAATTAGGAGAAATATGGACATTAAAAGCTCAATAAATGGGCATTTCGGGCTCTATTTTCAGACTCCAAATCAGCAAGGTATATCTCGGTAGTGGTTATGCTCGTATGTCCCAGCATGGGAGATATAATAGCTACCGGAACACCTTCGTTTCGCAATACGGTCGCATAAGTGTGGCGGGCAACGTATGTCGTAATCTTGCCTATATTCAACTTCTCACCGATAACTTTCATCCTGTCATTTATATGCTTGGTGAGGTTTTTCTTTTTCTTCTCATGCTCCCAAGCATCATCGCCGGTTTTCATAAAGGGAAATATATAAGTACTCTTTCTCGGATTATTTCCCCATTTATCGATAATGAATTGCATTTCCGGAGTTATCGGTGCATAAATCCGTTTTGAGTCACGAGTTCGGTCTTTAGTCTTTTGACGGATAAATGAAATTTCCCCGTTTTGAATATCGGAGAACTTAAGGTTTATCAAATCGGCAACATTGATACCGTTACAGAAATAGATGAATAGCCACAAGTCACGATAAAACTCCGTAAATTCGTTACCGTCTGAATAATTGGCGATAGCTTTAAGTTGCTTTTTGTTGAGTGCTTTTTTTCTGCCTGAACCTTCCTTAATTTGATATTTATCTCTTCCGAAGGATAATCGGCCTCCCTAATCATCCCAGCAGACTTGGCAATATTCATAATGGCACGAATATTCCTCATATTGATAGCTAACGTTGTTTGATTCACAGTTTTCAAACAGAATTTTTCAAAGTCACGCAGCCACTCGGCTGTAATATCACGGATTGGTACATCATTCTTTTTATACCGTTTAATCAGCGAGAGTGTGCTTTGATAAAAGGTTTTGGAGCCGAATTTATTATTTTCACCCAGTTCCTTAATCTTGGCTTCAAGCATTTCATTGATAGTCCCACCAATATTTTTTCCAAGTCTCGTATTGAGACGGTCAAAAGAAAATGTTCCACGTTCTGCCAGATATTCTACATTCTTAAGAATGCGGCTAAGTTCTTTTCCAATTTCTTCCTGAATTTCCCGACATTCTTTGGATTTACCTTCAAGCGCTTCTTCAAGTTCTTCTTTTGAAGTCAGGCAGAGCCGACAGAATAATACTTTGGCTTGCCTTGATAATACACTTTGATTTTTACCGGATAAGTACCTTCCTTATTAATGGTGCGAGTGTCAAGTATAACAGATACGACAACACCGTTTTTAATGATTTTAATCATGGATTTTAAATTACTTGTAAACGGAATTGTTTACAAGTAATATATCCATTTTTCAACGAGATTATAAGTTAAACAGGGCTTTCAATAGGCATTCGCAGGCTTTTCTAGAAAGAGTTTGTATAAAATATACTGCGAAAATTAAAAAGATAATTTTGATTTGTGATTGCATAATAATGAGAATGAAAACCTTATTTCTTGACTAATTATATCTGAGATTTATCGTCTTATATTATAAATCAAAAGCTATTTTGAAAAGATGTATTTATTTCCTATATTTGTGAATCTGATAGAAAGAACTAAAGAAAAAACTTATGAATATAATAGCAGATGAATTAAAGCTCCGTCATGATGCAGGAGCTATATTAGTAATAGAGAAAATTAAAAGTCTAGATTTGGATAACGAGGCTTTAATATATTATAATTTTCCTTTTTATAGGGGAGAAACTTTAGATGATTTAGTTCAAGCTCACGTTCTTTATATCTCTAAAATTTATGGAATAATCGCATTCCGTATTATCGCTTCAATAGATAAATTAAATGAGCATATGCGTAAACAAATAGATGAGTTAGATAGTCATCTATTTAGTAAAATAAATAAAATCGAAGAGCTCCGTAAAGGACGTCGAGATTTAAAAATAAATATTACACCAATTGTTGTTGTATGTGATGGAGATTCTAAAAACAATGACGGTTTTTCTATTGTTTCAATAAATGGAATTAAAAAATGTATAGAAGAGAATAAAACCGAAGAATTATCATCAAATGATTTTAAAATATTAGTTGCAACGATTGAAGGGACCAAACGCTCTAAACAAAAAAAAGACAGGGATATATCTGATGAAAAGTTAACTAAAGGTAAAGTTTTATCCTTGATTCAACAGCAAGAAACTGTTTTTGATTTAGAGCAAAAGAGAGCAGCTTTAAACACAATTGATTCTCCACAAAGAATACGTGGCTTAGCCGGTTCTGGAAAAACAATTATATTAACAATGAAAGCGGCTCTTTATCATCTTCAAAATCCAGACAGTCTAATATTATATACATACTTTACTAAAGCTTTATATGGTCAAATAAAGTATCTAATCGAAAAATATTATCGAGATTTTTCAGATAATCAAGAGCCTAACTGGAATAATATTCAAATTTTACATGGTTGGGGAGGTGCATCATTAGCTGGAGTTTATTCTGAAGCATGTTCGGATAATCACATATCTCCCATGTCACTTCCTGAAGCAAGGAGAAATAATGTTAAAAATCCTTTTGATTATGCTTGCATGTCACTTTTAAAACATAATATAAAATCAAAGTATGATTTGACTTTAATAGATGAAGGGCAAGATTTTCCTATCCATTTTTATAGATTATGCTATGCATTAACCAAAAATAGAAGAATAGTATGGGCCTTTGATGATTTTCAAAATATTTTTGATACAAAAATTCAAGATGAAAAAGAAACTTTTGGACAGAAAGATGGACATTTTTTAGTAGATTTTTCCTTAAATGAAAATCAACTACAAGATATTGTATTGCACAAATGTTATAGAAATCCCAAAAGAGCTTTAATCGCAGCCTTTTCTTTAGGACTCGGTATTTATAATACAAGAGTTTTGCAAAGACTAGAAGATAACCAGCATTGGAATGATTTAGGTTTCGTAGTCGAGAAAGGGGATTCTAGTGTTGGGGCACAAATGATTATTTCTCGTCCAAATGAGAATAGTCCTATAGACACCAATGAATATTTCGGAGAGAATACTATTCTATTTAAAAAATTTAGAGATATAGATGAGGAATGCAATGCTATCGCTAAGAATATTATCAAACAAATAAGAACCGAGAAATTAAGACCCGATGATATTTGTGTTATTTCTTTGGATGAAAAACATATAAGCAACTATTTCTCTCGAATAGAAAAACTACTTCAGAAGAATGATATTAAGGTATTTAATATTCTCAATGCACCTAATAATAATATCTATTTTTCTATAGAAAATCATGTAACATTATCTTCTATAAACAAGGCAAAAGGAAATGAAGTAGGCATGGTATATATTGTCGGTGTGGATGCTGCTTTCTCTGAAAATAATATTGACTATACTGTTTATAGAAACAAAATATTTACTGCAATAACCCGTACAAAAGGTTGGGTTGTAATTTCTGGAATGGGGGATAGATTTAATTTCTTTCAAAAAGAAATAGAGCAATTACAAAAAAATGACTACAAATTTATATTCACACAACCAAGTCATGATAGCACTAACACAATATTTCGGATGATGGACGAAAGACAAAGTCTTATTAATCAGATTAATAAAAAAATCTCAGACTTACTTAAGACGGGAGTTCAAACAGAAGATGTACTAAGAATGATAGATTTAAACCAAAAAAAGTAATTCAAAGATGAATGATACGAGTTTAAAAATATCAATAAACACAGATATTAAAAAGCTTTTAGAAGATATGGGGCTTTTTAAAAGCATGGGAGTGAAAAATATAGGAGAACATTCCCTAACCTTTAAGGATATTTCGCGAACAGGAAATCATATTGATATGTATAAAGTCGCCATTCGCGAATTTGACTATGAAGTTCTTTGAAAGACGATTCCATATTTCAATTTTCACCTACTAGATACGCATTTATTCAAAATCCCCATATATCGGCAACAAAAGAGGATTTATTGAATAAATGTATAGTCAAGATGAACTTATTAATTTAAACGAGGAAGACTATAACGAAATGTTAGAATCAATAGACGATTTAACTATTGAACAATTTAAAAATGAGCAAAATATTAATATACATGCCCATATAATTCGCTATGACATTGATGAGCAAGGATATAAACCTTTGCAACACGCATACTCACATTTGCATATAGGCAATAATGATAACATCCGTATTCCATGTGCGAAAATTTTAACTCCTTTAACATTCGTCTTATTTGTTCTTAAGCATACATATTCTATAAATCAAACTATATATGAACAACGATTGCCAGTAAATAAGGGAGAGAAACTTCCAACTCAATACTGGCATGCCAAAGAACAATATGAATTATACTTTATATAAACTATATTGCACGAAAATTGCACAAATCACCGGAAAATAGAAGAAAAGGCATGATTACGGATGAAAAAGAAATATTATCTTTGCCCTTGTAAAAGAAGTATTTAAGAAACAAGAGGAAGATATAAGAAACTGGGAGTTAATGCTTTAGCGGCGTTTCATAATCATGAGTCCCCGGTTCAATCCCGGGTCCCGCTACCAAAAGAAAATTAGCGTTTAGGAGGCTTCCACTCTTGGGCGCTTTTTTATTGCCACATACTCTCCTATAGTTAGATTCTTAACACAGTTATCAACATAGTTATTAACAGATATACACCAAAGTTATTAACAAGTTAACAGATTACAATTCAACAAATTAAGTATTTTATCTCCATATCAATCAACTAGCTTTTCAAAAGACTATCAACAAGCTGGAAAATACTCAATTTTTCCATTTCAACATTCAAAAGCATTACAAACTCCGTTGCTCACCTTATGAAATAAAAAAGTGACTAACAAATCCCAAAGAATATATTGTATATCAAAACAAAACATTTATTTTTGCATAAATCATGATGCTACAGATACTAAAAATAGAGACACATGACCAAGCTAAAAAGTGTAACAGTTTAAAATAATAAAAAGAAAAGTACTTTCAGAGAGCCACTCTTTGCGTGTCAGCAGCCGTCTGATGTAACATGGTGAACTAATCTTGAGAGTTATTTATGATATTAACCTGAAACTCAGTATAGATGTAAATATAGTATTAGGGATATAATTTAAAGAATAATAAAAATGGAGATATTTAGAAATTTAACCGTTGTCCTTGCCATAACTACCTTGGTGGCTTGTAATGATGTTACGATAGAAGGCTCTTGGGTGGAACGGTTCCCGGAATATCTAATTTAAAACAAGGATTCACGCTTGAAGCAAACGGAAGTGCTTCTTCCATCAATATGGCCACTGTGAAATATGAGAAATGGAAGAAAGAAGGAAACTTATTACTCCTTTCCGGTATAAGCATCGGCAACCACCAAAGTATATCCTTTACAGATACACTAACAGTAGAGCAATTGACTCAGGACAGTTTGATTCTCAAAAAAGGCGAGTTGGTTTTGAGGTATTCCAAGACGAATGAAATACCAGACGAAAAAGCTATACCGACACCGGACACTCCTACCCAAAAACTTTTGTCCGTAAAAGGTAAATTGATCATCGGACATGAAACACGTTCTTTCACTTCAGAAGGGGATTCCACTGATTATTGGATTGTTGATAAAACAGGAGAACTCCTACAAAAGTATGATGGTGAAACAAAAGGAATCAAAAATGGAACACCTGTATATGTGGAATTAGAAGTTATTGATATGGGTAAATCAGACGAAGGCTTTGCCGCCGATTATGCCGGTGTTTATCATGTCATGAAAATCAATAAAATAACTGTAAAATAACACCTTACACCCAAATTGCACAAAGCATAAAAAAAAGGGGAAACAACCTAATTGTCGATAAAAAAAGCAAATGCGTGGAACGTAAAGAAATAGAAAATCATTGATTAGTATCCAATTCATACCTACGAGTGCCTTAGGCAAATTTCAAATTCCATTAACACCCAGAAATCAGCGTTTAAGAAATTTAGACTCTTAAACGCTGTTTTATTGCCTAACATTTCCAGACACTTAATTCCCCCACGCAGTTGTCAACAAAGTTATTAACATAGTTATCAACAGATACCAACCGAAGTTATCAACAGGATAATTCACTATTGAACAATGAATTAGCAATCCAAATACAACCTACAACATCACCATGTATAGTTTCACCCTAACACATTGTTTTTTTTCAAATACACCTACACTATAGATCGCGGTTACTATATGATCTCATTCATCAAAAAGGTACTTCTCACCACGTCTTTGACCTTTAAGCAAATTACTGATAAACTAAATTCAGCATCAGGAAAAGACATATCTAAATGTATTTTGGCTTGAAACAGTCAAGGAACAACACAACAGTCGATAGCCTAGAGAATTTCAACAAAGTAGTTTCCACCTCCAAACGAATGTACTAATATAACAAGTATACGGATTCGACTTCAAAAGAGACAAATAAAGAAGAAGAAGTTGAACTTACAATATGTTACTTATTATCAATCTGTTAACGTTCTCCCTTTTGTATTTGGAAAACACCTGATTTAACAGAATGTTAAAATAAGTTCTTTAATGATAGAAAACAAGTCTTTGAGATGCTAAAGACTTGTTTTTGCCGGTAAAAAAAGAATGAAAGAGAAATGCCATTAACAATGTTAATGAAAACAATACTGCGCTTCTATGCACTTCTGAATATTCGGAAAGTAATACGATCTCAATTCAAAAAGAATAGAAACGCAGTATGCCCAAGAAAACTATTTTAAATTTAAATTGCTCCTTACAGAAACAATGGCCGGTTTAGCCAGTGTAACGGTTTTTTGAGTACAATAATCAAATACAGCCGATTTATCTCCACTAAATGACTTCCATTTCAAAGTCAACGGAACCGTTTTTCCATTCGTATCCGGAAGTCCCACCAGCTTAAAGGCTACCAAACCATCACCAACCGTACCATATGTATCGCCATATGCATTATGGCGAAACTCAACCTCATATGGGTCAGACGGATTTTGCCCCAACAATAAATTTACGAAATGGGCTTTATTATAATCACCCCATTTTGTTCTGAATCGTAGGGTCAAATAACCATCTTCCGCAATAGTCACCCAATCGTTTACTATTTCCACGGGATCCGTTCCATAAACAACGTCATTTTCTGATCCTAAATCCGGGGCAATCGATTTCGTCAAAATACTATCTATCCAGTTCACCTGTACCGCCTTATCATATCTGCCACCAGACTCACTCACTTCATCATAATTCACCAATGCCCTGACTTCTTTATCTCCAAAAGGTGAAGAGGACATATTGGTCGGCAACAAAGTCGTGCTATCATTCAGCTGTAAGAAGAATGAACCATCAGTCGCATTTTTCACCGTAACAAGAGCATTAGGAAATCCTTCCACATAATAATACTTATCATTGTCATCCAGACAAGACTGTAAACCGGCAGAACAAACAACTGCCACTGCAATCATAACTCCTTTATTCAAGCATGAACAGATCTTCATAATAAATTTCTTTTTTCGTTAGATATTCAAAATATGTTCTCTCTACTTATAGAAATAGAATATTCATAGAAAGCCTGCATGCAAGAATGTTAATTAAAAATAATATTAACGGCAAAGAGTTGTTTCAGGTCCTAAATATGACCTTTTGAGCCCACCCATATCAATAACGATTTTCTGAATCACAGTTCCGGGATCTCCACAGCGAATCTGCAATGTATGCTTACCGGGGGCCTTTACATAAAGAGTGGATTTATTCACTCTACAATTTTTCAGCACACTGTCATACCAGATCTGGGAATATTCTATGGCTGAAGTGGATGGAGTAGAAATAGATCCGTCATCGATACGGACACTATATTTGGTATCCGAATTGGTATGCTCCGGTAGTTTATAATCCGATCAGCATGCAAAGGGAAAGTGGGCAGTACGTAGGTATACACATCAACCATTCCAGCATTGAAAGTATAAAAATCATATTCCACTCTAGGCACCTCGGACGAACGATACATTTGTAAGGGAGCTATCGGACTTCCTATTTGCAAGGCAGCACCTTCAAAGCCCAAACCGGGAAGTACACTCATCTTGACATCTTCACTCTCAAACTTACGGTGGAAGGCTGTAGCGGGCAGAGATACGTAGCCATTTTCCTCTATGAAAAGTCCTTGTAATTCGTCGCGTACCGGAGTCTTCGGATTGAATACGGAAACAAGCACCCGTTCTTTCTGCATTCCGGAAGAGAACTCAATAAATCCTGTGACTTTCTCTCCTGATGGTACTTTATTCCAATCGATCGATACTTGGATACGATCTTCAGTACGAGTACTGCCCGACTGACGAGACAAAACGATCCACTCGTCAGAAAGTTCCGATTTCCAGTCCAACATTCCTCCCCCCTGATTATAAACATCGATCCAGTGACTTTTACGGGAGTAAGTATTGAACACGGGTAAAGCCCGGAAACTAAAACCTCCCCGATTCAACTGCTCACTTTCTACCTGAACGGCCAACTTCGGATCGCCCGTTGCCACATAACTTTCTTCCATCAATGGAAGCATAAAATAGGAACTGCTTCCATCATAATTTTGTCTTAGTGACATCATGTATTTCCATTTGCCGTCCAAGAGCGAATTATATCCGTCGGTAATAATCTCCAAACTATCGTGACAAGTCGTTGTTTCTCTCTTCAGATCATCGGCAGCAGCACGTTTCTGACGAACATATTGCCGATAAAGCTGACCGGTCATATTCATACGATTCATCAGTTCGGCCCCTTTCACCGGATAATACAACAACTGATACAGCGCCGGTTTTGCCTTTTTATCTACAGTTGCCAACATTTCCTCTGCTTTTTTACCGATCCGCCGGTACTCAGCCAAACGCCTCCCGGCTTCATTGTAATTTATAAAAGAAAACTCGGTATCGGTACGTTTTTCACCTCCACCCCAATAGTTATTCCAGTATCCCCACCCCATGTATTCCGGTTTTCTGGAAAAAGCCAAATTTATATGTGAGCAGGTAATGTCTTTCAATGTATCGTAATATTGTTCTCCGAAGATTTTTGCCAACCAACGGGCAGGATAAGTATGCACATTATTTTCGTTGAATTGGTCGATATCATAAGCCATATCGAGAAAAAATGATACTTGTGCCTCAGCCCCTTTCAGGTCTCCACAGTTTGCCAACCAGATACGGTCGGCCGTAGTATCATACGCTTTGCGAAGCTCTTCATACATTAATGCCGGAGGAGTGGTACTAAACCATAAATAGCTATGGGGTACACCGAGGTAAGAAATATGATAGTATACACCTGCACGTCCTGTACGTTTTTGTTCTTGAGGGCCACTCAAACGCTTCATATAGCCAAAATTATCATCCGCCCAGATAATAGTCACATCATCCGGCAGTTCCAATCCATTCGAGTAGATTTCCAGCACCTCTTTATAAGGGGTGAATGCCTGCGGGATGGTTTCGGCAGGCTTATCAATATGCCGGGTTAGCAGGCTCCTCTGGTCTTTCAAAGCATTCTCCAGCATTTTCACTTTCTCTTTCATCGGTACGTCTCCTCCACCCATGGCAGCATCGTGCAATCCTCTCAAGGCTAATGTGTATACATTCTCATAAGCACAATTTTCTTTCACACGATTGCCCAAAACTTCATTAATCTTATCCTTATTAGCATTATAATCCCAGGGTCCCATAGTCTTGCTATGCCACTCGCTGGCCGTATTCAACAATAAGGGTTCACAATGGCTGGAGCCATAACAATGGCAAACGTATCTGCTACGAGCTTATTCTCGGGAATCTGATAAAAAGCGGTAGATACGGGATGCATTGCCGGAGCCAGATGATTAGCTTTCAAACGCAGTAACAGTTCACAAATCTTCGCATAGGTACGGGGGCCAATATTACCGCGTTCTTTCTCAAAGGTCTTAGCAGCCCAGGGTTTCAGCCCCCAATCTTCATCGTTCAGGAAAATACCCCTATATTTCACGGAAGGTGTTTTAGAATATGTGGGCGGAGCATCTACATACAAAGCCTTGTGCGTTTTTACCGGGACATCACCCCACCAATACCAAGGGGATACTCCCATCATTCGGAAATAGAGAACAGGCCATAAGCCGCTCCCCGCCGATCACTCCCTGCTATAACCAATGCTTTGGCTACTCCTGCAGAAGGGTTGTCGACAGTCTGAATCAAATACCGTTCCCAAGCACCCTGCAATGGCCGGATATCAATTTTTCCTTTTTGCGCCAACTCACGGATCCATTGATTCTTTTCAATGGTTCCGACAATAACCAGAGCTTTGGCTCTTTCCCTTTTTTGAATCAGTTCAGGCTTTTGACCGGTCACCATTTGAATATCGCGGGCAAACAATTCTGCCGATCTCTTGATAACAAGCGCATCATTCGCATCGTAATAAATCTTAGCCCGTGCTTTCGCAGTAGTCAAAGCAAAACCGGTTTTACTTTTAGGAAGTCGTTCTTGTACACGAATCTGTGCATAAGAAATGCAGGTACAAAATAGTGCTGCCAATAAAAATAAATGTCTCATTTTGTGTTTATGTTAGTGTTTTTTCATTTTATGCAAAGATACGTATTCCTACTATTTTTCAAGCTTACTACAGAAACTGTTTCTCATAAAATATCCCATACACTCACAAACTGAAACATATCGTATGTTTCGTCTTATGATATATGGGATTAACAGGAGTTATTGTAAAGTCAATAACCGGACTGCCCAAAAGCCCAATTGCAATATCCTTCAGGCAAAGAACAGGTTTTACCATCGAAAGACACAGAGAAAGAATGCTTCAAGTTGCAATGTAGATTCACGATCTGTTTCTCGTCTGCCTTTACAGTCAATGTATTCCCCTTCCGGGTTACACGGCAATTGTATCCTACGACTTCTCCATTCGGACGTTCTATGACAAAAGCGTTAGTCAGAACAGCTTCACCGATACATTTAAATAATTCGTGCACATCATTATCCTGAGTATTGACCGTCTGCCAATCGCTAATCATATTGACATATTGCTCACCAATAACAAACTTACGGGTATCATATAATTTCGGATGCGGATTACCAAAACTAAGATCAGAAAAATCCAGTTTAGTATCAGCGCTACACGCCTGTTCTACTTCAAGATGCGGATCGACAACAAAAGCCCAACGCAACTGCCCCGTTTTATAATCAATCAAATTGGCAAAAGCTCCCATCGCATTAAATGTTTGTTCCAGCCATTTCTCGTCGCCTGTCAGCAGATAAGCATAATAAGTAGCATACGCACGCCATCCGCTCCAGCCATGGGGTGAATTAAACATATTGGGAAGCATCTGTACATCGTATTGCGCTTCCCAATAACGCATAGTTCCTTGCCGACGGCGCCCATCGGGTACACGGAGTTGAGTAAGGCAATCATGGCTGTTCAGTATCTTCAACATTGCATCGGTATAATATTTGCGTGCAACAGCATCTTGCTCGATGACTCCCATCATACCTATCTGTAAAGCTGAACAAGAAATCATGCCGTCTTCAAAGGTCAATTCTCCCTCTGTCTGAAAATCTCCTTGTGACGCAACCAGTTGGTCAACCGCCTTTTTTGCAGACAGGAAATGACGGTCGGCACATGTTCTCCAAAACAAATCCTGTTCACCCAATTTACGTTCGAGGACAGCCAGTTCCAAAACACTTTTAGCGATATAGATCACACTGGTATAGACTGTTCCATGATTATAATATGCACCATTTTCGCGCTGGGAGGTCGCGATCATCCAGTCAGCCAACTTCGACGCCTTTTTCAGATCTTCCAAATCTCCCTGTGCCTCATATTTATCTACCAACATTCCAATAGTAGTAGAGGTATTTTGAATACGTGTCTTAAAATACAACGGTTCCACTTTTACCGAATCATGCAATTTGTTGTAAAGCCGATCAAAATAATTGCTCAATTGCTTATCCAATGACTCATTCGGGAAATAACGGGCAGCAAGAAAAGCCGAATAGAACCCATACCAACTCTCAGCATGTGACGTCGGTTTCTGATGATAACGGGCTGCATTCTCACGTGCCTTTTCCATCACCCATTGCCAAGGATGATGTACTGTCCATATCGCTTCGGCAACTTATTGCCCGAACGGACAGAAAGGGTATAGAGACCTGCATCTTCAACCGGACTTTTCCTATCCAACGATTCCCTTTGGTTTTAGTCAGTACGACAGGCAGTTCTTTTCCGGCATCATTGGTCACCTTTACGTTAGGATTATCGGCAGTAAGTGTGAACGATGCTTCCTCACGTGCAGCATACGAAGTCTGACGGATATCAATCAAAGGAATATCCGAAACTCGAGCAATGGCATGTTCCAGATTGTCCAAATTACCCACATTGACAAATGTAAAAATCCACTCTTTACTTTCCCCCTGTTTCAGTTCATACAGATTCTGCGGATGACGTGCCGGCAAAGGTAATTCATTCAATAAATCGAGATTTAATGATTCGATGCGATGCCCCATAAACCAAAATGGGGCCGGATCCTGATAGCCAGATTATAATCTACACTCCAGGATGCTACAGGCTGCTGTGATACAAGTCCCAATGTATGTCCGGAAGGGGTTTGAAGATAGCCATAAAAATGGGTCTTTTCGTTTCTCATCAAGGTTGGAAAGTATTTACCAAACCAATCCGGAAATTTATCCATATATGTATCGATGCCCAACTTCAGACCGGCCTTCTGAGGTTGATAAGGCACCGGTGAGTTGTTTGTCAGCTTTACCCTTAATGCAGGTTGACCATGATCTTTTATATATGATATCCGGCAAAGAACTCCGTCTATCTCGCTCCGATAGGAGGCGTATCCATCCGGAATCCAGGATCCACGCACTTCTTTACCTTCCCGTTTTGCATAAAAGGATGGACCGGCATGTTCTCCTTCACGAAAGAAAGGTATGGTATCATTTCGTTTTCCACCTTTAAATATTAGTTGTTCGGCACATCCGGTTTCTGAAATTTTCCACTCCCAATCAGAGTGCTTCAAAACAATTTGTGCCGACACCCTCAAGCTAAAGCTCAACAGTCCGAGCAATAAGATTGTAACACGTATTCTCTTAAAAAGCATGATTTAATTTTTCAATTCTAGTTGTGCAAGAACGGACTTCGGCAATTTAGAAATCATAAGACGTCTCCATGACACATTGCGAAATCCGTTCTGAATTAATTTATAATAATCTCTTAAGAAGCATTAGTATCCTTCATTCTGAATGACCTGACCACTGCTTTCCGTTATGACACTCTGTGGCAAAGGCATCAGGTTCATATACTCTTTTGCGGTAGTCGATCCTTTGTATTTGATAGCATAGTCGATATACAATCCATAGCGGATCAGATCACTGCGACGACAACCCTCACCCCATAATTCATGCCCACGTTCTTTAAGAACAGCTCCAAGAAAATCGTCCAGTGAGGTAAAATCACTCAACTGATAAGCAGCCAGTCCTGCACGTGTATGTACATCATTCAGACGGTCCACAGCTTCCTGAGTAACCGCATTATTACTACGTGCCAATGCCTCAGCCATCAGAGTCAATACATCGGCATAACGGTAAACAACCACATCGACTTCACTATTTTCACTGGTTTGTGTCGGATCTTCTCCATATTTGATGGGTAAAGCCCCTTTATCCAAATACTCACCGGGATTAGTTTCATTGTATGTCACTCCATCTGTTCCTACATATTCACTACAGATAACTTCCAGGCGCTTGTCTTTAGGATCGAAACTGTGGTAAAACTGCCATGGCATACGATAACCATTCCATTTTTGTATGTTCGGATTAGTTGTAGGATAGTTGCTTGGCAACACATGCGCATGCCACATCTGTTCGTTTACTCCTCTGGTTTCAATGCATGAAAAGATCATTTCATCATTACCCTCATTGTCTAAAGTAAAAATGTCCTTATAATTAGTAACCAACGAATATCCACATTTCATGACTTCTCTGCCACATTCCACAGCCTTGCCCCATTCTTTTTCATGCATATAAAGTTTCATCAACACCGTATATGCCAGTCCTTTGGTGAACCGTCCAAAGTTCTCATCAGATTTACTATATTTAGCAGGAAGTACCTCAGCTGCCGCTTTCAAGTCATCTTCAATCAACTTCACTGTTTCCTCTTTTGAAGAACGGGGTACAATAACCTTTTGGGTAGGATTCTGTAAAACTTCTAATGAAGGAATCTGAATAGGGCCATACAAGTCGTAAAGAATATATGCCAACCATCCACGCCCACAACGTGTTTCGGCAATTAAACGTGTTTTTTCCTTCTTCTTTCATATCAATACCAGAGATACGGTCTAATGTCAATGTCATCTTTCCGATATGATTCGCCCATGTTCCGTAAAAAGAAGTAGGAATATCAGAGGTAGCAGTGAAATTCAACTGTAATACAGCCGGCCACCACGAATCTCCCCATTTACAATCCAATAGGTCGGTAGACATATCTGTATTAGAGGCCAAACCACCTTTAGCACATTGAAATAATCCGCTATACCCATCTGCACGGAACGGACCGTAAGCTGCTGCAATAACCAATGCATCAGCATCATCTGCATTAGTAGGAAATATAGTTGTATTAATTGAGTCATATGATTCGGATTCCAGGTTAATGCAAGAGCCTAATAAACCAATTACTGTGATAAACAGGGAAAATATATAAATTATCTTTTTCATATCATTCTTTATTTTTTTATTGCTTAGAAAGTAATATCCAGACCAATACTAAAACTACGTACATTGGGATATGCCCAATAAGAATCATCTGTTTCCACATCCAAACCATCATACGGAGTAATAGTAAACAAGTTGTTCACATCGGCGTAGATACGTACATTGGAAACCAGTTTCTTTGCCGACTTAACAGGCAATGTATATCCCAGCGTAATATTGCGACAGCGAATAAACCAGCTCTTTTCCAAGAAATAGTCTCCATATCCATAATTACTCATATACTGAAAATAACCCGGCATCTTACCCGATGTATTATCATGCGACCACACTTCTTTGGCCGAAGTAGGCATGTTATAACCGCGATATAAGTTATTCACCCCGGTCATTGTTCCTGAACCGACAATCCAATAATCTTTATAAGAACCACTCTTTAATAAATCCAACTGACCATAGAAATAAACATTCAAGTCGAAATTCTTATAACGGAAAGTATTATTCAATCCCAGTAAATAACCCGGATCACTACAACCTTTAAAGACAGCGTCCGCATAATCTATCTTTCCATCGGGCTTTCCAGTCCTCAATGGAATGCCATGTTTGTCGGTCTTATAAGTTCCGTCTTCATTGTATGCGTATCCATCAATATCTTTTAATTTCACCTGTCCCGGTAGAGCCCCCGGCATCCAGGATACTTCCTCCCCCGGCTGAATCAACCCGTCAGACAAATACATATAGTATCCTCTCAACGGAGCATTATACATATCGTATGGATTCGGGCTCCAATTCTCATCACGTTCTTTCCACTTATCACGATAGAACGAGAAAGTAAAATCGGTATTCCAACTAAAATCTTTTGTATCAAAATTCTTTGTATTGATTGTCAACTCAAATCCCTGACTCTGCGTTTTACCGATATTGGCAGCAATCGAACCTACTTCATTATACGAAAGTACACTACGGGAACTAAGCAAATCAGAAACTACCTTATGAAAGTATTCTGCAGTTACATTAAAACGATTGTTTAAGAACCCCAGATCCAATCCTACATTCCACTCGGTTGTCGTCTCCCATTTTAAATCCGGATTACCGATCTGACTGACATAGACTCCTGTATATTCTTTATTACCGAAAACTTTATTATATCCTGTACCATAATAAGTGACTGATTTATCTCCGATATTCGAGTTACCTGTTTGTCCGTAACTTAATCTTAACTTACCGTTAGAGAGCACTTTATCCAAATTCAAAGACCGGGCAAAGTTTTCTTCCGTAAATCTCCAGCCCAGAGCCACAGAAGGAAAATATCCCCAACGGTTATTTTTTGCAAAGTTAGAGGCACCATCAGCACGAAGAGTGGCGGTCACCAAGTAACGATCTTTATAGGTATAATTTACACGACCGAAGAAAGAGGCCATTTCACTTTTAGAAGCGGAAGAACCAACCCATGGTTTTTCATAAGTACCTGCACCCAGATTATTAAACAGAAAGGCATCTGTCAGAAATCCTTGGTTACCCGCATTGAGATACTTACTGGTGAATCTTTGAAAAGAGTATCCAACCAAAGCATTCAGATTATGATCACCCAAACGTTTTGCATAATTGGCAGTCAGTTCTAACAAATAATCAGACCTGTCATATTGCCCGATGTCTGCACGGCCATCAGCCTTTTCTCCGTAAAGAGTTGTTTTAGGCATGTATACCTCACGACGCTGATAGTTACGATCGATACCAAAACTGGCTTTCAATGTGAGCTCATTGATTGGTTTGATTTCAACAAACGGAGTGGCCAGGAAACGTTCTTTAGTCGTCTGATCACTGATCTCAAGTAGCGAAACAGGATTTGGAATATAAGCAGCCTGTTGGTTCAGACTGTAATCACCATTTTCATCTTTCACAGACAATAGTGGACTAAACTGAGCAGCAGACACTAAAATACTGGCATATTCATTTTGCCCTGCTCCCAACGGAACATTGTCCAATGTATTACGACTCACTGTCAGGTTGATACCTACTTTTGCATATTTACTGAGCTTCTGATCTAGATTTACACGGCCAGTATAACGCGACATGCCATTATTCTTTACAATGCCCTTTTGATTAAAGAAGTTACCAGAAATCAGATATTTGGTATACTCCGTACCTCCATTGATTGAGATATTATGCTGTGTCTGAAAACCCGTACGAGTAATACGATCATACCAATCTGTATCATTTACCGGATTCGCAATATCCGCATCCGAATATTTGGGATGATATGCACTGCCGGCCTCCGATTCATTTTTACCACCATAAATGCCGACTTTATTATCATACATCCACTTTTCTTTAAACCAGCGGTTAGACTGAATCATAAAATCCTGTGCATCCAGCATTTCATATTTAGTAGCCATAGTCTGCACAGTGGCAGATCCTGAATAGGTAACTTTCGGTTTACCCTCTTTTCCCCGTTTGGTTGTAATGATAATAACACCACTGCCCGCACGTGCACCGTAAATAGCAGTAGAACTGGCATCCTTCAATACTTCAATTGATTCGATATCATTGGGGTTGATCGAGGCCAATATATTGTCAGTCGTACCATTATCACTGTTATAACCGACACTCACATTACCTGCATTACTTACAGGAAATCCATCCACAATAATCAACGGATCATTGCCTGCTCCGGTCGAAGCAGCTCCACGAATCCGAAACGTTGTGCCGCCACCAGGCTGGGCACTGATTGTATTTACCTGTAAACCTGCTGCTTTTCCGGCTAACGCATGGCTCACTGTAGATATCGTACTTAGGGGAGTATCGTCCATCTTCACTGATGCTACTGCACCGGTCAGGTCCTTTTTCTTCATTGTACCATAACCTACGACAACAACCTCATCCAAGGTTTTAGTATCTTCTTTCAGTAACACAGCCAATTGGTCCCGGTTTTTACAGCAACATCCTGCTGTACATATCCAATATAGGTGATCTGCAATACTGCGTTACCCGGCACTTCCAACTCAAAACTTCCGTTCATATCGGTGATCACGCCTGTTGCCGTACCCTTTACCAATACGTTTGCTCCGATAATCGCTTCACCGCTGGCATCTTTCACAACTCCTTTTACCTTTTTGACTTTTGAAGCCGGCTTTTGTTCCACGGGAACAATCACAATGTAGTTACCGTTCTTTTTGTACGTATAACCCGTATCTTTCAGGATAGTTGCCAATATCTCCAGTACTTCGGTTTCTTTTTGATTCAACGAAACTTTACGAGAAACATTCAGGTGTGAATCATTATAAGCGATTTTATACTTCGAAGATGCTTCGATCTTTTCAAACGCTTGTTTCAACGACACTGTTCCATCCCGAAATGTTACTTTTTGGGCATGTACTTGCAGAGAACCCGCCAACATCAAACCAAGGCAAAAAGCTGCCACTCGGATTGATCGATTTTTGTTCATAATATTATTTTTTTTAGTTAAACAATAGCCGTCCTTTGGCGGCTTTTACAATAGGACAGTCTGTTGTTTAACTACACCCAACGATATAATGTTAACAAATAATAATATAGGCCAAGCCTTAATCTATATAAATATCTTTCCCCTCTATCTGGTATTCAAGTCCAGGGATCATTTCTTTAATCAACATCATAATATTCTCGATGGACTCATTAGGATAGAAATGAATAGTCAGATTATTGGATTGATAAATAGAAGTCTGCAAATGTACCTGAACCGAATAGGTACGTTCTATAGTCTGTATCACTTCTTTGAATGGACTATTACTGAAATACAAACCTCCACCTCTCCAATCAGAATAATCAGAAGCCTTCACGCGTTTTCTCTCTATATGTCCGGTGGACGGAATATAAACAATCTGATCATCCGGCTCCAACAAATAGGATGAATCGAAACGATTCAGCGACATACGGATAGATCCTTCTTCCAAAGTAGTCACGACCTTATCTATATTCGGATAAGCGTTTATATTGAATTCCGTACCAAGTACACTTACAGAAACAGAGTTCGTTTTTACAATAAATGGGCATTCTTTATCTTTTGTCACCGAGAAATAGCCTTCACCAGCCAGATAGACCTCACGTTCGTTTCCTATAAACGCAGACGGATAGATCAGCAAAGAACCGGAATTAAGCCAAACTTTCGATCGATCGGGTAAAGTGACTTGCTCCCGTTTTCCATTACTAACATAATATTGAATGAAAGTCACATTGCTAAGTTCGTTCTTAATGATAAGAGTTTCTTTGTATAAGTAAGCGGAACCGAACAATAGTAATAAGGGGACGATGATAGAAGCAGCAATCCAACTCCATCGGGGAATACGAAAACGCGAAAAAGAAGATTCCGATTTTAAAGAATCTCCTCTAATCTGTTGTTCCAGCTTTTCAAAAGCTCTCAGCGTTTGATGTTCATCCGCTTGTGGAAAACCGATCTGTTCCCAAATACCGGACAAGACCTCTTCTTTCTCTTGTCCGCTGTTTGTATCGGCCAGTCGTTGATGTACTCTTTCCACCACTCCGTCCGATGCCGGATGATGAAAAAAGTAAGTAATTATATTTTTTAAATAACTCATTCTACACTAATTTATAATAGGACGCATAAATCCGGATATATCCCCAACCGTATTAACATAAATAGAGAAATATAAAGAATAACAAAGCATTTTTCAGTTCTTTCAACGCTAAGTTAAGATGGTTCTCAACAGTTTTTTTACTAATCTGCAACTTCTCCGCTATTTCTGCATTGGTCAGTCCGGCCTCCCGATTCAACCGAAAAATCATTTGCCGTTGAGGAGGCATATTCTCCACCACCATATCAATCAATAGCTGCAAGTCTTTAGCAACCAACTCTTCATAAGGAGTCGTGTCTGTAGACTCTTCTACCCATTCTGTCCCCTGACTATCCTGACGATTCTGCCGGGAACGCAAATAATTGAAAGTTGTATTTTTAGTCAAGACATACAGATAGGTTCCGAACACTTCTACTTCACAAAATTTCTCACGGTGCGTCCACAGTTTGAGAAAAACTTCTTGTGTCAAATCTTCGGCTTCACTCTCCGATTTAACCAGTCCCATTATAAAAGAGCGCACCTTCGGATAATAACGCATAAACAATGCCTTAAACGCTATATGGCTTCCTTGGGAGAATTGGGAGACCAGTAATTTTTCTTCTGCGATTTCAGAATGCATTATTATCCACTTAAAAGATTAACTTAGACAAGTATCATATTATATCAATACGTCGGCAAAAATAATAAAAAACCTTAATATAATAATGTCATAAATAGTTTTTCTAGGAAAAAATCCCACAGAATCACAAGTCTATCTCCATAATTTCCAGCATTATCATGCCTTCAACCTTATCACAAAGCAACTCCCCTTACCCGGTTCGCTCTGTACGGTCAATGTCCCTCCATGTGCTTCTACAAAGTCTTTCGAAATGGACAATCCCAAACCGCTACCCTGAACTTTAGTTCCCGGTACACGGAAATAACGATCAAAAATGCTTTGGTGATATCTTGGATCGATTCCTTTGCCAAAGTCTTGCACATAGAGCTCGATATACTCTTTTTTATGCCTTACGCCAATCACTACCCGGCCATTCTCTTTCGAATAGCGAATCGCATTGCTTAAAAGATTAGTAAGTACCCAAGCTATTTTTTCACTATCTACAAACAGTTTCGGTATCTTCTCTTGAGGATAGTCAACTTCTATTTGTATATTAAACTTATCAGCCTGTACCTGATTGGCCTTGATGGCGTACTCAATCAGTTCGATAGGTTTCGTAATTTTAGGCATCATTTGAAGCTTGCCGGCTTCCACCTGCGTCATGTTCAGTAACTCTCCGGTAATATCGAGTAAGCGCTGGCTATTGTCCCTTATATTCTTCGATAATTGTTCTTGTTCGCCATTCAAAGAGCCCACTCTTTTGTCCTCCAGCAATTGAAGACTCATCATTATGGCAGAAATAGGAGTCTTCAGTTCGTGGGAGATGGTAGAGATAAAAGTGGTTTTTGCAGAATCGAGTTCTTTGAACTCTGTAATATTTTTCAGCAAGATAACGTCTCCCAGGTTTCGAGCCTCTCCTTCTTCTGCCGCCGCATTCTCAATCGGAATATACGAGGCTTGGAAATAGCTTTCTTTATTGTCCGCATAGATTTTTAAAGGTTCATTCTTCTCACCGGGAGTCACCAACTCACGTATCAGCCTGCGAAGCAAATCATTCTTCAGAGAAAGTTCTTCGGCGGACTTCCGGATTACATTCTCACGCTTCATATTGAGTACATTCAATGCTTCATTATTGATAAAAAGAATTTCCCGTTCGGTATTTAAGCCGATAATCGGCTCATGAATACTGTTAACAACGGCTTCAAGGAATTTTTTTGCAGAAAGAATATCAGCCAATGTACTGTCACGATACTCTGTCAGTTTCTCAGCCATGCGGTTAAAACTATCCGAAACTTCCCTGAACTCTTCGTATCCTCTCATATCCAATCTCTTTTCATAATTATGATTGGCTATTTCCAAGATACCACAAGTCAGTTCTTTTACCGGCCTATTAATAGAACGGGGCAGCCAGATAAGCAGGACCAAACCCGTGAGGATACAAATGCCACCTGTTACGGAGATCCATAAGAGCGCACGCTCCAAAGCAGGCATGGCAACCGGACTATCAGGTTCCGTGGCCGTTAGAATCTGAAGGTTTACTACTGAAAGTATTACCAGTAAAATAATCATTCCGGCCAATATTCCAATGCCGAAAAGTAGTTTGGTTTTTATATTCATAATGGATAACTAAGACTAAATCATTTTTTTATGCAAGTATAATCAAATCTATGTTCGCTTGTGCCAGATTATTTAAAAATCTGCGATATTTCAGCACGCTACACAATGCTCCCGGCAGGCGAAGGCCTGGGGAACCCATGCAAACAGTGGATATCTGTTTCTCCTTACAAACCTGCACAATGCTGCCTAATATATCTTTCGACTGTACCTGGACGACTTCCCCACCCAACTCAGTCACCAACTTAAAATGATTCAGCAGATGTCTCTGGCTGGCCAAATCGATACGTTCCATGCTTTCTTTGGGAACTTGTACGTAAAGAGCGACAAACGAGGTATTATATCGGGTAGCCAAACGGGCTACTTTCCTTATAATACGGCGGGGCGTCTTCTCTTGGCTACTGATGCACGCCATAAACTTTTCATGACGAACTCCCAAACCAATACCCATCACAACCTCATTCTCTACTTTCTTTTCCACTCGCAAGGCAACCTCCTTCAGTGCAAGTTCACGGAGTTGCAGGATATTCTCGGTCTTAAAGAAATTATTGAGTGCAGTCTGTATTTTTTCCGGCTTATATATCTTTCCAGCTTTAAGTCTGGTTATCAGTTCTTCGGCCGTAAGATCAATATTTACGACCTCATCAGCCTCTTGAAGAACGCTATCGGGAATACGCTCCTTCACTTCAATACCTGCGATATCTTGCACCTCTTCATTCACACTCTCGATGTGCTGAATGTTGACTGCCGAAATCACGTTAATCCCTTCATCAAGCAGTGTCATCACATCTTGCCAACGTTTCTCATTCAAGCTTCCTTCCACATTGGTATGTGCCAGTTCGTCTACAATTACAATTTCGGGATGAATACGGATAATCGCTTCCAGATCCATCTCCTCGAGCTCTTTCCCCTTATAAAACAGTTTCCTGCGCCGGATAACAGGTAAACCTTTCAACAGGGCTTCCGTCCCGGCACGACCATGTGTCTCAATATATCCGATCCGGACATCCACCCCGTTATCAATCAGATCATGTGCTTCCTGGAGCATCCGGTACGATTTGCCTACACCGGCAATCATACCGATATAAACCTTAAACTTGCCACGACGGGATTTTTTTATCAAGTCGAGGAAATGCTGTACACTTTCTTCTCTATCCATCTTTTCTTCAATTTTTATACTGCATAACCCGTAACAGTATCGCTACTGCCACGGGTTGACTAACCACTTTTTAAATTCCTAAGTTATATCTGATTTCATGGCTTTAAAGTAATACCAAACACTAAATGCGCATCTTCCATACGGGGATTCCAAACAGCCTGTGCAAATACAGGCAAAGCAAACTTATCAGTGAACCTGATCTGAGTAGTTCCTTTCAAAGCAACATTGGTTACGGCAAACCCATCACAATTGTATTGGGGAGCGGCATAAGGAACCATTCCACACGTTACGTTTAAATCCACCATTCTCACTCTGAAGGGATAGTTGAATTCAACATAAGACGAATAATTCTGGCCTCCCTCCGCATTCTTATCTTGCCCTGCAAACATGGTATACCATGCAACAGACAAAGGAAATGTTTCGGACTGCACAGTATAAGCCACTCCTGCCTCAAAGTGGTGAGCCGTTTCATGACTCTTAAAATTAAAGTATTTACGTGCTCCCTGTCCTGCCCACCACAAGTCGGCAACCGATACGGTCAAACCGGAACGACCTAATGTGTATGCAGCCGTCAGATCGATCTCCTTGGCGGCAGCTCCTGCCGAAGCAGAAGTTCCGTCAAAATCGGTGGAGCCCCATGCGGTCAATGAAAAGTTTCCGACACTAAATCCCAAAGTCGGCTGGATACTCGCTCCTGTCTGATACATTCCGCGCCAGACATATGAACTTACGAGATCTCCCTGAACATTAAACTGTTGGGCATTCGCGTTCATACTTCCCCAGAAGCACATCATTCCAATCACCATCAAGGCTAAAATCGTGTTTTTATTTATGACATTTTTCATCTTTACTTTCTATCTGTTTTTTAACTCTTCCAGAGCTATATTCAACTTTAATACATTTACTTTCTCGGTTCCGAATATCCCCAGCAACGGCTTCTCTACAGCTTTATCTACGACTCTTCTCACCTCTTCCACATCCATGCCACGTGCCTGCGCCACTCTTTTCACTTGTACATAAGCACTCTGTGGAGTGATGTCCGGATCTAGTCCCGAGGCACTGGCTGTCACCATCTCGGCAGGTACATCCTTGCGTGCCAGATACGGATGATGAATGAGGAAAGTATCGATGCGTGCCTCCACCTCTGCCAGATATTCAGGATTAGTCGGCCCTTTATTGCTACCTGCCGAACTGGTTGCATCATAGCCATCACCGGCACATGAGGGGCGTCCCCAAAAATATTTTTCTTCCGTAAAAGTCTGTCCTACATTGGCAGCCCCTACCACTTTTCCGTTTAAGGTAACTACTTCTGCATTTCCCCGGTTAGGACCGGCTACCTGTGCAAACAGCCACAGCACGAGGATATAAAATACAGAGAAGAATACACAAAAGACGAGAGTTATCTTGATAGATTTTAATAATGTTTTCATTGCTTGAATATTTAAAAGAATAAACTGACAACCAAATCGATTAACTTGATTCCGACAAAGGGAACAATCACTCCTCCTAACCCATAGATTAAAAGGTTCCGACGGAGCAAAGCCGATGCACCGATCGGTTTATATTGTACTCCTTTCAGCGCCAATGGTATCAGGATCGGGATAATGATGGCATTGAATATGACAGCAGAGAGTATAGCACTTTCCGGGCTATGCAGATTCATAATATTGAGTGCACCCAACTCTGGAATAGCCACCATAAACAAAGCAGGTACAATGGCAAAGTATTTTGCCACATCGTTGGCAATAGAGAAAGTAGTCAGGGTTCCACGAGTCATCAGCAACTGCTTTCCGATTTCCACAATCTCTATCAATTTAGTCGGATCGTTATCGAGTCGACCATATTGCCGGCCTCCTTGGCTGCCTGCGTACCGCTATTCATTGCCACACCGACATTTGCCTGCGCCAATGCAGGAGCATCATTCGTTCCGTCTCCCATCATCGCCACCAACTTACCGGACTGTTGTTCTTTACGGATATATTCCATCTTGTCTTCAGGCTTTGCCTCAGCTATAAAGTCGTCCACTCCCGCCTTTTCGGCAATGTACTTGGCGGTCAAAGGATTGTCACCGGTTACCATCACTGTCTTCACTCCCATCTTACGCAGACGTTCAAAACGTTCCTGAATGCCCGGTTTTATAATATCCTGCAACTCGATAACTCCGGTCACCTTCCGGTTGACACACACTACCAGCGGTGTACCTCCATTACCAGAGATCTCACTGATCACTTCTTCTATTTCTTTCGGGAATTTATTCCCGGCTGCTTCCGTAATCTTACGGATCGCATCGAACGCTCCTTTACGTATCTGTGTGCCATCGGCCAGATCAACACCCGAACATTTGGTTTCAGCCGTAAACAGAATCATCCGGCACCGGCCGTCTGAAGACTCCGCATCCGTACCCCCGATTCACGTCCTAACTCTACAATAGATTTACCCTCGGGCGTCTCGTCCGAAAGCGAAGCCAACAGACAGGTTGTTACAAACTCCCGCGGACCGACTCCAGGTGCCGAATGGAATTTCGTTGCCCTGCGGTTACCAATCGTAATAGTACCGGTTTTATCAAGCAACAGTGTATCGATATCTCCTGCCGTCTCCACCGCTTTACCCGACTTTGTAATCACATTGGCACGCAATGCACGATCCATACCGGCAATACCGATGGCAGAAAAGTTAATCCCTACCGTAATAAGTTAGTCGGAATCAAACAGACAAA
>ENA-OQIG01000005-OQIG01000005.1-human-gut-metagenome-genome-assembly--contig:-NODE-5-length-147068-cov-5.025119_pt1 | contig 147068 bp, 170 predicted proteins | sample MGYA00242576_ERZ504741 | MGnify/ENA primary metagenome ERZ504741 (study PRJEB26092, sample SAMD00036436) | human gut metagenome | host: Homo sapiens | study: EMG produced TPA metagenomics assembly of... | reverse complement strand
TTACTGACAATTCACATCCTGTATTCCAGCATTTCAAGGTGGTGAATGTGGCAGGAGACGGTGGACGAGGACGAAGAGAGCAAGGATGCTCTTGCTGCGGTGGAAGAAGCCATCGGCAAAGACCCTGATGCCACCCGTACCATTACCTTGTCTTGCGGACGATTGACCACGGGTGTCAGTGTCAAGCGTGGACGGGCGTATTCATGTTGTCCGGCTCTTATAATACCGCCACATCAAGTTATATGCAGACCATCTTCCGTGTGCAGACACCTGCCACCATCAACGGAAGGGTCAAAGAGCAGTGTTATGTGTTTGACTTCGCTCCTGACAGAACACTGAAAGTCATTGCCGAGACAGCAAAGATTTCTGCCAAGGCAGGAAAGACCAGCGGCAACGACCGTAAGATTATGGGCGAGTTCCTGAACTTCTGTCCGATTATCTCCATCGAAGGCTCCAAGATGAGCCAGTTCGATGTACCCAAGATGTTGGAACAGCTTAAACGTGTTTATGTGGAAAGGGTTGTCCGCAACGGTTTCGAGGACAGGAGTCTGTATAATGACGAGTTGATGAAGCTCAACGACTTGGAATTGCAGGAGTTTGACGACCTGAAAAAGATTATCGGCCAAACCAAGGCAATGCCAAAGACCAATCAGGTGGACATCAACAACCAAGGACTGACCGATGAGCAATACGAGGAACTTGAAGACCTTGAAAAGAAATCCAAGAAGAGAGGCAGGGACAAGCAACCATTGACAGAGGAAGAAAAGCAGCGTCTCGCGGAACTAAAGAAGAAAAAGGAGAACCGCGAGGCTGCCATCTCCATTCTTCGGGGTATCTCCATCCGTATGCCGTTGCTTATCTACGGTGCAGAGTTACAAGATGAATCACAAGAGATAACCATTGACAACTTCGCTTCCCTCATTGACTCTCAGTCATGGGAGGAGTTCATGCCCAAAGGCGTAACCAAACAGAAGTTCAACAGCATAAAGAAATATTACGATCCGGAGATATTCTGTGCGGCAGGCAAGCGCATCCGTGCCATGGCTCGTGCCGCGGACAAACTTAGTGTGGAGGAACGCATCGAGCGTATAACGGATATATTCAGCACGTTCCGCAATCCCGACAAGGAAACGGTGCTTACGCCTTGGCGTGTGGTGAACATGCACCTTGGCGATTGTTTGGGAGGATATAACTTCTTTGAAAAGGACTATGAAACCACCTTGTCCGACCCTCGTTTCATTGACCGTGGCGAAGTGACAGCCAATGTGTTTGCCCCAGATTCACGAATCCTTGAAATAAATTCAAAGTCTGGATTATATCCTCTTTATATGGCATATAGCATTTATCGCACAAGGGTCAAGAACTCATTATTTTCGGTGTCAAGTATCGAAGATGAACAACGAATATGGGACAAGGTAGTGGCTGAAAACATCTTTTGTCATCTGCAAAACTCCGATGGCAAAGAGCATTACCAAACGCACCCTTATAGGTTTCCGAAAAGCAAAGGTAAACACCCGATACTTCGAGGACTTAATCAATCAAATCAAAAACAAACCGGAACATTTTATCAAGCAGGTAGATAAATTTATTACGGACAGAACAGGAATAAAGAATATGAAAATCAATGCGATAGTGGGGAATCCACCGTATCAGATAATAACAGAACGGACAAGCGACACTCCAGTTTACAACTATTTTATGGATGTCTCATTTAGAATATCAGACAAGGCTACTCTTATTACTCCCGCACGTTATCTGTTTGATGCAGGCAAGACACCCCATGATTGGAATCTTAAAATGCTTAACGATGAGCATTTTAAGATAATATGGTATAAAGCAAAAAGTACAGATGTTTTCCCAAATGTTGATATAAAAGGAGGTGTTGCTGTATGCTATCGTGACGCTAATTACTCTTTTGGAAAGATTGGCTCATTTACAGCATATTCAGAACTTAATGGTATTTACCGAAAGGTGGTCGCTAATAATGAGACCTTTACTCCTTTAAGCAACATTATATATCCGCAAAACAAATTTGATTTAAGCATTCTTTATAAAGAACATCCAGAATTAAAATCGAGAATTGGCAGCAATGGTAATGAACGTCGTTTAACTACTTCCATTTTTGGGCTTAGTGAAATATTCCATGTGCAAAAATGCAGGCTGAGGATATTGAAATGCTTGGTTTGATAAAGAATGTCAGAGAGATTAGATGGATAAATTCGTCATTCATCGAAGACCATCCTTGTTTAGGTAAATGGAAAGTTATAGTTCCTAAAAGTAATGGTACTGGAGCTATAGGAGAGGTGCTGTCAACTCCGTTAATCGGTGAACCGTTAATCGGTTATACGCAATCCTTTATAGGGATTGGTACATTTAATGAACAAACAGAAGCTATGGCTGCTCTGAAATATGTCAAATCTAAATTTGCCAGAACATTGCTTGGAATATTGAAAGTTACACAAGATAATAGTAAAGAAACGTGGCGTTTTGTTCCGTTGCAAGACTTTACCTCAAAATCCGACATTGATTGGGAAAAGAGTGTTGCCGAAATTGACCGACAACTCTATGCGAAATACGAACTTTCAGAAGAAGAAATTACTTTCATAGAATCAATGATAAAACCGATGTAAAAATAAACGAGGGCAAGCGTCATACTATTGCCCTCGTTAAAACTCATTTGCTTCATAAATAATATAGAGTACATTCCTTGATACAATTTATAGGAAAATCCACAATATTATATTATTCGTTATCCCCTATAATTTTATCTATATAGGTTATAAAATTAGGACTTTTAGCAATACGGCCATCGCCTCCCAATTCCTTGTATTTATGATATACCTTCCATTTTATTGAATCAATAAATTCTTCTGATACTGTATTTAAGTCTATGTTTACAATATCAACAGGTTTAATATCTGTTTTACCTAATAATTTTATAACAACACCATATAGCACATAAAATAGTACATCATTTTTTTCAGATGAGGTCCAATCTGGCGTCTTGCGTAAATTGCCTTGCACCTTCTTTCCGAGTTTGCCAACATTATAATAGACTAATAAATTACCATTCTCAGCATATAATTGATTATATGTTCTATCATCCGTAAGCAATGTTGATGGTCGTGCTCGAGCAAAATCTGGTTTTCTTAATAATAGGGTTATTAGACACTGAGCCAAGAAAGATACACTAATAATATCTGTAGCTTTTTTCTTGAGATTTTTATAATAATTCTTTCTCCTATCATAATATAAACCTCTCGTTTTACAGAACATCTCTATTTGGAGATGTATTGCATCTGTAACTCTGAGTGAAGATTTTGGGATATTGGTTTGATTATTAGTTGCAAATATAATATCATCACGAACCTCTTCTGTATCTGGAACTATAAATCTTACAAGCACATTCCTATTTTCACTATCTAACTTATCTTTGTTTTCTGAAAAATAATTATATATCTCCGTGGACGTTTGAAGTCCATTAACGATTTCAGGATTATCAATAGATAACTGTTTGCTTGTAATTGGCGTGATTTTATCAGACAATATGGTAATACCATTATTTAACCACCAAAAATCCTCTGCGTTTTTATTCTTTAAGGTGTTTGCTATGCATGAATTTACCGAATTATTCCCTTGGTAATCACGAACATTAGATTCAAAAATACCTTTTAATAGATTACCAGAGGAGTCTGTAATGAATTTATAGTAGTTTGCTATATTTATTAGTGTCACATATTCATTCTGTTTACCAAGTGTAATAGCTTGGTCGGCTAAAGTTATAGTTATGTTAACATCAGGTTCACTATTATATAATAACATTAGTTCGTCTGCTGTTACAAACTGTACAGAAATTGTAGCACTAGGGTATTTCTTTCGGACAATATCTTTAAGTTCGTCTGCCTGAGCCAATACATTTGGATGTACTTCAATTCCCAAGGTTACGTAATAATACTTAAAAGAAACTTTAAGTTGCTTAGTGATTAATTTTGTCATTGCGTCGCGAAACAAAACGAAAACATCTCTGATTCCCTCGCTATATCTTTCTTTATATTGGTTTATGTCATTAGACATTTCTAACAAATTATCTGATATTGTTTTCCATTTCATAATAGCATCTTCACCAAAACCCAATGTATTCTTAGACTGGATTATAATAAACTGCAAAGATGAACCCTTGGGACAGTCAAGAGATTCTATTTGGTCAGAAGTAATAATTTCATTATTTAAGAGAACGTAGGCAGTATCACAACCGCCATCATTTCCTCCGCCTGTAAGGCACTTTCTATTTCTTCATTACTAAATGCGTAATCTTTTAATATTTGACCCGCTGAAAATAATTCAAAAAAAGTATCAAGTGAGGCAAATTGATTGTTGTCTTCATATTCTTGAGATATTATTTCTTTGAGTAGAAGTTGATTATTTGTAAGATTTTTATTTGACATACTTGCTTTTATTTATATGGTGTTAATATTCTATTTAGCATTTATTAGTGAAATATATAATACCTCTTTTACACGTTATTCAACAGATTTATAACCTTATGTACCTCCGAATACGCCTTCAAATCCTCCGGCGATTCCTTGCAGAGTTGGCACAACTTTTCTGAGTTTAACATCGTCCGTTCCAAATTACCATTCTCTGTCAGGTATTTATAGAGGTTGATGCGTATGAAATATCGTTTTGTCTTTTCATATCCCGGCATGTATTTCTGCAATTCGGGAAGCAGTTGGTCGTAACTTTCATATCGCCGACAGGCACATTAGGCAAGAAATGGAGCAAGAACCAAAATTCCGTGCAAGGATTCGTTTCTATAAACATCACCTTTCCGGCATATTTCTTCTTGCTATACTCTTTCTTTGCCCGCTGATACAACTGCATTTCGGAAGGATATTGATACAGCCTGTCCATATCAAACAGGCATACAATATAATCATATTGCTTGTTCAAATAAGATTCTACCAGTTCAGTATATGATTGATGTCGCTATGCTGCGGAAAATCCGGAGCGACCTTGAAAGGATAGCGACACGCAATTCTCAGAGAATCGAAATAGAACCATTCCGTTTCTCCTTCGCCTATGATGGCGATACTTTTTGTTACTGTCCGTCCCATATCATTAGTCATTCAGGTTGATATACTGACTACCCAAGAACGGCAACTTTACCAATTTTCCCTGCTTGTAAGCATTGTATGGGGAAAGATTCTTATGCAGTCCCAAAGAAGATAGGCGTACTATTTTAGTTTCGCCAAGTTCGTCTTTGTCGGTGAACCATATCGTATCACGGCGAATGAAATCCTCGTTGAGAAGATTGATGTCGTGTGTGGTCAGAAGCATTTGGGATGTTCCGTTACTGTTTGCCAGAAAGACTTTCAGGAAATAAGCCAACAGTTCATAATGAATACTTGTCTCCACTTCATCAATGGGCACAAACCGATTGGTCTTTAACAAGAAATTCAGTATCACCGCCATTCCCAAGAACCTCATGGTGCCATTGGACTCGTATTCTTCCGACAAATCATATACTTTATCGCCTGCCTTATGCTTGAAGGTCAGTTCCGTATTTGTAATTTTCCCCTTTCTAAGCATTTCAGCCTTTGCATCTTTATCAATAGGGGCATTCTGAATCAGTTGTTCCAATTCAGGTGTAATCAGCTCTTCCTCTTCATGTAATACCACATCTTCTATATTGAAATCGGACGCTTTCAGGAAATTTAAAATGAATTTCTTCAAATCTCCTGCCTCGTCTTTATCCAATCGTGATTTGACATATCCCGAAAGCAACATACCGGGAGCCAATACATCTTTTACCTGCTTGGCAAAATAATCGTACACATCATTCAGCCTTGTCCGTTCCACGTTGCTTTTGCCAAACGCGGCAAGCACACTGCAATTATTGATAGTGTTGCCGGAAATTACATCCTGGCTTTTCTTTGTCATTTTCAGATTTACGCCAAAGTCGATAGTCGAGGAATCTGTCGTGGTATCATAACTTCGGTTATACAGCTTGGTAGGGCGAATGGAATCATAAACAATCAATGTCTCGGAATAGATATGCTTTACATCCAATTCAAAACTAAGAATGTACTTCGACTGATTGATATAAAACACCATTGACATCTTTGTCTTTTCGTTTCTTGAAGTGTCATCCAACATGAAAGGGACAACCCCGGTTTTCTCGGTCCGGTCTTTAGGCATTCTCAAAACCAGCATCTTGAAAAATTCAATGGCATTTAATATATTCGTTTTACCGGAAGCGTTGGCACCATAGATGATGCCCACTTTCAGCAATCTTACACCGTCCTTAACTTCATACGAGTACTCATCAGACATATAAGTATCTGCCGATGGTTCAAAACTGATTTTCTGAACCGACTTAATGGAGAAAAAATTCTCAATGCTGAACTCTGCTATCATAATCGTTGATTTTATCTATTGTATGGTGCAAAGATACAAATAAAATCTCATACAACAAATTATAAATACGATTATTGTAGAAAAACTACGCAATACAAATATAAAATCAGCGAATATCTATTTGTTGTGGCTATAAATTAACCGTCTGATTATCTCCGGAAGGTGTTGACTGATTTGAGGACGGTAAACGAATGTGGATTATGCAGCCAAAGAAGTTAATTGTCCTATGCCATTTGCGCCATCCCTTGATTCTATTTACGATGGCTAAATAGTGATGCTAAAATGGTACTAAATTACAAAACTACTCTTTTATTCACGCCATAAAATATAGTAAATCAGTTTGTTATATAATTTTATATCTTGTTGCCCACCATCACAATATCTTTGGGCTGATGGGTGTTTCTGTTTCAAATTGCAGGAAGCGTTTGTAATAATGATCTGTATATACTTGTGCGGGAGGACAGATAGAGGCGGCTACTGCATTGGCTACCAACGAACGGAGACGGACTATGCTATGCCGGTCTTCCGGATGAATAGCGTTGACCAGCAGAATGACGGCCGTGTCGTTGTCCGGATCGATGATGATGGAAGTTCCTGTATATCCTGTATGGCCAAAGGTATTCGGACTGAAAAGATCACCCTTGTTTGAGGCATAGGGAGAGAAAATATCCCACCCCGGAGTACGGCCAAATGCGGTTAGCTCACGGGGAACTGTACACATGGTTTTTACTCCCAGCGGGCTGAGGATGCGGTGACCATTGTATTCGCCTCCGTTGAGAAGAGCGGCTGCGAGGATGCCAATGTCATTTGCATTAGAGAAGATACCTGCATTGCCGGAGATCCCTCCGTTCAGGATACGTGCCAATGGATCGTGTACTTGCCCGCAGAGTACGCTTCCGTCTTTTTGTTTTTCGGTAGGTGCAATCCGGTCCATCCAGGGACAGGCCACCGTATTGATCCACTTTCCGTCCTGCTGTTGTATGGTAGGCAGATAATCCGTGTATTGCATTCCCAGTATATCGAAGATATTTTCTTTTGCAAAGTCTCGCAAGCTTTGCCCGGTAATGGTTTCGATGATATGTTGCAAAGTGATGTAATTAAGGCAACTATACTGAAATTTCGTCTGAGGTTTAAATTCACGTTTGCAAGTGGAAATATACTCCATCAGTCCTTTGGGGTTGGGAGAACCATATTTTTCCTGCAGTTCGGATACCGGTGCATAAGGAGGGAGACCTGAAGTATGTGTCATAAGGTCTATGATACGAATATCCTTCTTCTCCCCGTTTTCTCCCCGCCATTCCTGGAAGTCGGGAGGTAAAAGCTGACACGATCGAGCAAACGAAGTTGTCCTCGTTCAACCAGAATCATAACCGAAACAGCTGTTGACATAGATTTACTGCAGGAAGCCATGTCGAAAACAGTGTTTATTTCCATCGGCTCTACATTGGGATAGATTCGTTTGTTGCCATAAGCCTTGAGATAAGCCATTTTTCCATGACGGATGACAGCGAGTACGGCTCCCGGTATTTCTTTGTGATCGATTGCCCGGTGAATAGCTTCATCGGCATGTAACAGGCGATGAGAGTCCATGCCCACTTGTTCGGGAGCTACACGTGGCAGAGATTGTGCCACAGCTTGCAGGCTACAAAGCAATATTGAAAAGGTAGTGAGTAAAAACCTCACACCTTTCCCCTCTCTTGTTGAGGGAGGAGAAAAGTTGATTTTGTTTTCCATGCTCAATGGTATTGTGGGTTAGAGTGGTTCGGTTATCCGGCTTTATAAGCATCTATTGCTTTTTTCACGGAACCGTGCATCAGCAACAAGGCTTTTGCTTTATCATATTCAAGTCCGAGTTCTTCAATAATCATACGAGTACCACGGTCTACGAGCTTCCGGTTACTGAGTTGCATGTTGACCATTTTGTTACCTTTCACGCGTCCTAATTGAATCATTACCGAGGTTGTGATCATATTCAGGATCATCTTTTGTCCCGTTCCCGATTTCATACGTGAACTACCCGTTACATATTCGGGACCCACGATCATTTCGATGGGGATATCGGCCTCTGCTGCCATTGGAGAGTTCGGGTTACTGGTGATGCAGCCGGTCAGGATACCATGCTCGCGGGCTGCATGCATAGCTCCGATTACGTAAGGGGTGGTGCCTGAGGCTGCAATACCGATAACCGTATCTTTGTCATTGATGTTATGTTCTGTCAGTTCTTCCCAGCCCCGGATCGTATTATCTTCGGCGTTTTCTACCGGATTGCGTAAAGCAGTATCACCGCCTGCTATCAGCCAATAATTAATGTGGGGGGCATACCGAAGGTAGGTGGGATTTCTGAAGCGTCGAGTACTCCGAGGCGTCCGCTGGTGCCGGCTCCCATATAGAAAATGCGTCCCCCCTGTTTCATTCGGGGAACTATTTGTGTGACTAGTTTCTCTATTTGAGGAATTGCTTTCTGTACGGCAATAGCTACTTTCTGGTCTTCCTTATTGATGTCTTCCAGTATTTCGCGGACCGACTTCTTTTCAAGATCGTCGTAAAGTGAGGGCTGCTCAGAGATTTTGATGAAGGAGGGTTTATCTGATTTTTCTATATTACTATTCATGTTTTTGTTCTTTATTCATATTTTTACTCGTGAAACTTAATCAATCCTTCCATCGGACTTTGGATAATGGTTCCTAAGTGTACTCCCATTATTTTACATGCTTCGGAAAGTAACTCTCTGTAATAGAATGCTACAGAACCGATGAAATGAACCGGGGCGTGCTGGTAATCGTACTGCATCACGTTGCGCTTCAGGAATTTCTTGAAACTGTTAAGGACCAATTCACGTATGACCGGTTCGTCAAGGTGTTGAACCAAAAATGGGGAGAAACTTGCAAGGAAACGGTTAGGGAATGGTTTACGATACACCCGGTCGATGATTTCGGCGGGGGTCAGATTGAACTGTTCCAGAAATTTTTCTTTAAGTCCCGGAGTCATCTGGTTTTTAAGGATGTCGCCTACCAGCAGTTTGCCCAATACCGCACCACTGCCTTCATCGCCCAGTATAAATCCTAGAGGAGATACATTGGTGACAATGTTTTTACCATCGTAATAACATGAATTCGATCCTGTACCCATGATACAGGCAATACCCGGTTGATGACCGCACAAACTTCTGGCAGCAGCGAGCATATCCGTACTAACCTCGATTTCTCCACTAACTTGCAGATGCGAGGCTATGGCTTTGCGCATTGTCTCTATTTTGTCGGGGAAAGCACAACCGGCTCCGTAAAAATGAACAGCCTCGAACTTGTTTGTCTTTAACTGAGGAATCAGTGCAGTTGCTATTTCATTACTGATTTCTTCTTCAGACTGAAAGAAGGATTGGTACCTTTCGTAAAAATCTGTTGGATCAACTGTCCATGTTCTACCACACACCAATCGGTCTTGGTAGAACCACTGTCTGCTATTAATATCATATTTTTATATATATTTTTTTCTTATACAGAATATATCCGATAGACCAGTTCAGCCCTACGAACAAGATTGCGAATGCCAGAGAACCGGGATAGTCTCCAAGCACGGGTTGAAGAATTGCGTTGTACACGAATCCGTGTAGCTGATGCTACCTCCGTCATAAGGTATCAGTATGCTGCCTAGGAGAATGGAGAGAACGGCTCCCATCACATAAATAAATAAGGGGTTGACACCGAATGATTCGAAGAAACGGCTCCAGCGTGTATAGCCTCTCACATCGATGATCCATACAAGTAATGCCAGGAAACTGGATGCCAACCCACAGGTGACGATAGCGAAAGTAGGTGACCATATCTTCTTGCTGATGGGACAACCGTAGCTAAGCAGGAATCCGGCGAAAGTGAGAATAGTGCCAATGAGGAACAGACGCTCTATCTTTTCATGGATATCTTTTACTTCCATCAGGAGTTTACCCACACAGAAACCTATCAGTACGTGTGCGATAGAAGGATGGTACTTAACAGACCTTCCGGATCAATGCCATTATCCTTGTACATATGTGCTTCACCCAATACGGTACGGTCTACTATTGATAGGATGTTACTGCTGTTGTATTCGAATCCGTTTCCGTTGATCAGGATGATGAAATAGCCGATCAACAGGATGGCAATCAGATAGGGGATATATTTGTGCTTCATAATTAAAGCGATGATGGCTGTTGCACCGTAGCAAAGCGCCAATCGCTGCATGACACCCAGAATGCGGATGTGGCCGAAAGTCCAGACCGACTCATACAGACGGGAGAAGAATGAAATATCTTCACCGGAGAGTGAATTCCAGGTACGGCAAAACATGGAGAACCATGCGATTCCCAAACCAATGGCAAAGATTACGATGGTTCTTTTAAGGATTTTCAAAGCGGCCGAGTGGCTGAACTCAAAGTTATACTTTCTTAATGAGATGTAGGTAGAGATACCCATGATAAACATAAAGAAAGGAAATACCAGATCGGTCGGGGTTAAGCCGATCCATGCCGCATGCCCAAGGGGAGCATATACATAACTCCAGCTGCCGGGGTTGTTGACCATAATCATACCTGCGATAGTGATGCCTCGCAATACATCAAGAGCGAGTAGGCGTTTGTTGACTGTTTGATTCATTGTGTTTTTTATTTAAGTGTTAAGTTATTTTCTTGTTTTATAGGCCGGGTACACTGATCGACCAGATATGCAATCGATACATAGGGGATACCGGTATTGGTGGCGAGACCGATTTCACAGGTACGACTATTTGAGTAACCGATACCGATACCGGCTTTCGTCAATTGCGGACGCAGCTTGCGTAAAGCATAAGTGTTGAGTTCCGGCTGCGTGAATCCTTTGTCTCCGGCAAAACCACAACAACCGACCTCTTCCGGAATGAATACTTGGGTTGAGCAAAGCTTTGCGAGTGAGATTAGTATATTCGCCAATCCCATTTTGCGCATGGAACATGTGATGTGTATGGCAATCGGTCGGTCGGTTGGGGTAAATTCCAGTTTGTCCCGCAAGAAAGTATAAATGAATTCTGCCGGTTCATATAACTTTATCTTTTGGATAGTGGCACGCATGCGGTGTAAGCAAGGACTTTGGTCACAAAGCACCGGATAACGTCCCTGTTCGCTGGCTTCCCATAAAGCGGCTTCCAGTTCGGTCGATTTACTGTCGGCGATATCCAGCATACCTTTGCTTTCCCAAATGGTTCCGCAACAGAGTTTTTCCATTTTAGGAGGGAAGATGACCTCGTATCCGGCTTTTTGAAGCAGGGAGAGCATTTGTTTTACCAAAGGTTGATTTACAGGAGAATCTTTTGCCAGCCCCATCGTTTGATTGATGCAACTGGGAAAGTAGACTACCTTGTTATTCATTGCCGGAGTCTGATCGCTTTTCCGTATTTTATAGCTTTTGGGCATGGCCGGTGTCCATTGTGGGAGTCCCCACGCACTGTGCATTTTCCGGGTAATGGAGGTCATTGTTGATGTACCAATAAGCTATGTGCCGCATTGGCAAGTGATAATACTGGGCGCAAAGTACTTTTGATTCCTGCAAAATGATTGGCAGCAAACTTACCGGCTCTGTAACCGGTACTTCCGGGAGGAAACTCAGACTGACGCAGGATGTGGGTCAGGTCACCGGTATTGATGCCCATCGGACAAGACATAGCACATAAACCGTCGCCGGCACAAGTCCGGTTACCAGAATACCGGTATAGCTCAGATAACGTTTCCAGTAATTGGGGATTCTCACCGCTTTTCTTCAAGCGTGAGATCTCTCTTTGAATAACGATACGCTGTCGTGAGGAGAGTGTAAATCCGCATGACAGGCAGTTTACTTCACAGAACCCACATTCGATGCACCGGTCTATCTGTCGGGTTACTTGGGTATCTTGTCCTATTGTCAATGGAGAGAGGGGTTTGAAGTGCTTGATATGGCATTGAGGATCATCATTAAAGATAACTCCCGGATTAAATAATCCTTTGGGGTCGAAGAGTTGTTTTACTTCTTTCATTATTGCGTAGGCCTCTTCTCCCCATTCGTATTCTACAAATGGAGCCATATTTCTTCCTGTGCCGTGTTCGGCTTTTAGTGAACCATCATATTTGCCTACTACCAAATCTATTACATCATTCATCAGGCTTCGTACCGTTTTACCTCAGCCTCACTGCTGAATGACTGATTGATGATAAAATGGTAATTGCCTTCCAAGGCATGACCGTAAATGCAGGCATCATCGTATCCGTGGCGGGCGATGAGCTGTTGCAGTTCGGCGGTTGCTTCAGGAAGATCCTCGATATGAAAAGCAACCTCCTCGATCAGGCAAGTCGTTCCCGAAGGGCGTGTTCCACCTACAGATGGAAAAATACCTGCCCGAATTGCCCAGTATTTTGAATATTCTTCGGGTTGATCCGTAAAATGGACCGGAATATATGTATCGAATGCTTTTAATGCCTCCTCGATGATGGCGATATTCTGATTGAGTTCTTCCTGTGTACATGCTTTGGTCTCGGTCAGGACAGCGGTCAACCCTTCTCCTGTCGGATCATTGACTGAAGCCAAGGATTTCCAGTCGAGTAATTCCGCACCTTTTACAATCCATTCTCCATTTGCGTTGACGAGTCTTTTCATAGCTACCACTGCACGGCATGCCTCTTTGATATCGCTGAAGTAGAGCATGGCACTGGCTTTATACGGATAGTCATACTCTGTTTTCATGGTTACACCGGCAAGGAAAGCCAGTGTACCTTCTGAACCTACCATCAGGTGAGCGATAATGTCGAAAGGATCGTCGTATACGAGGAACGGTAGAATATTCAGGCCTGTTACGTTCTTGATTGAATATTTGTAGCGGATGCGTGCGCTAAGCTTCTCGTTACTGCGTATCTGGTCACGGAGTTCGCAGATGCGCTGGAGGAATTCGGGATAATCTTCTTTAAAATTCTCACGTGACTCCTGACTATCTGTATTGAGATAATATCCGTCAGGAAATATGATATGTACAGATAGCAACATTTTATCACTGTTGGCATGTGTTCCGCAGTTCATACCCGAAGCATTGTTCATCACGATTCCACCACCATGCACTTTTTATAGAAGCCGGGTCCGGGGCAAATTTACGTCCGTAAGGTGCTAAAATCTCGTTTACTCGCTGTCCGACAATGCCGGGCTCCAGATAGATTTTTTCGTGGTCGGGTGAAAGTTCGTAGTTTTCCCAACCTTTTCCGGCTATAATCAGAACAGAGTCACTAATGGCTTGACCCGAAAGACTGGTTCCTGCTGCACGGAAAGTAACCGGTATATTGTACCGGTCGGCTAGATAGATGATTTCTATTACTTCGTCATCATTGATTGAATGAATTACGATTTGAGGAATCAGTCGATAGAAACCGGCATCTGTCCCCCACGCCAAACGATGGAGTTCGTCAGTAAATAATCTGTCTCGCGGGATAAATCGTCCGATATCTTGCAAGAACGCACTGTAGTTTCTTTCCATTCTCATTGTTTCTCTGTTTGTTCGGCACTCAGCCAGTTTTTTATTTATATAAATAGTACTTTTGCGATAGCTGTCGAAAGTCGTCGACATCTTTGTACCAGTAATCGCGGACATCTTCCCAACGGTTGCGTTGACTGAAGCGCTCGCGTATCTCTTTAGAGCCACTGACGAGATCGAACATATGGAAGCGTTCTTTATCGGCATGGTCGAATACGGCACGATCCGGATAGAGGGCGGTTACTTCCTGCATCACGTAAAACTGTATCTCGCTTAGTGAGGCTTTGTTAAAATCTACAATATGCACTTGTACTCCTTGCAGATGCTCTCCTTTACCTACTGAGTAGAAAGACTTGAGATGCATCGGCCGGAATATTACTCCCGGCAGGTGCAGGCGATTGAGGTTATCTGCCAGTTTCTCTGCTTCCACCAAGGGGCAGCAAACATCTGGAACGGAATGGTGTATCCTACACCAATTGACATATAACCTAGTTCACCGAGTATCCCGGATACCGGATAAAAGAAAGTGGAATGCGGATGCGGGATATGGGGAGACGAAGGAATCCATTGCAGCCCTGTCTGAACGTAGTCCATCTTGCGCTTCCAGCCTTTCATTTTCACAACGTGCAAGTTGCATGGTTTACTCAACATCTGTTCGCCATTGAGCATCAGAGCCAACTCGCCACAAGTAAGCCCGTAAAGGTACGGAATTTTAAATTGGCTGACAAAAGATATATATCCATCTTCTACCACATTTCCTTCAATTTTTAATCCGCCTATGGGATTGGGACGATCGAGAACGATAAATTCTTTGTTATTTTCGGCGGCAGCTTCCATCGCTACTCCCATCGTACTGATATAGGTGAATGAACGGCAACCGATATCTTGTATGTCGTATACCAGCACATCGATGTCTTTTAGCATTTCGGGAGTCGGCTTGCGTGTCTTTCCGTAAAGTGAATAAACAGGCAATCCGGTACTGGAATCGTTGGCGTTATCTACTTTATCACCGGCGTGTACATCACCCCGTACACCATGTTCGGGGCCATAAAGGGCTACCAAGTTGACATTGGGTGCTTCGTGCAGAATGTCAATGGTGGATATTAAATGATTGTCAACGCCGGTCGGATTGGTAATTAATCCTACGCGCTTTCCTTCAAGGCATTTGAAGTTTTGCTCTTTCAGGACTCAATTCCGGTTTTTATACGGATTCTCGGAGGTCTTGCTCCCGGTTCGGCCCCTCGTGAGAGGAGAGTGGAGGTCATAAAGACGAAAAAAGTGAGTAATAACTTTAATATACTTCTTCTATATGTCATATTCTCAGTATGTTTTAAATATCCGGTAAATAGAAATGGGTTTATTTTGTTTTTTGGGGAATACCCTCTGCTTTCTTGCCATAGTTGGGATCTATCTTAATAAAGGCGCATACGGCTATTGTCGCGGTACAACAAACCATTACCCAGATAAAGAAGTTTTCGTATCCGATCAGTTCCTGCAACCAACCTGCAGCCATACCCGGCAGCATCATACCCAATGCCATAAAAGCGGTGCAGATCGCATAGTGTGCTGTCTTATGTTCACCATCGGAGTAGTAAATGAGGTAAAGCATGTAGGCTGTGAACCCGAAGCCATAACCGAACTGCTCGATAAATACACATAGGTTGATTATCACAAATTTGTGGTTGGAAGTAGCCTAGATATACAAAGGTGAGACAAGTCAATGAAAGGCTCCATGCCATTGGCCAAAGCCACTTTTGAAGTCCTCCTTTTGCTGCACAGATACCTCCGATAATGCCTCCCAAGGTCAGCCCGATGATACCGATAGTACCGTAAACCAATCCGACTTCAGCTGTTGTCAACCCCAGTCCGCCTTTGTCAATGGGATCAAGTAGGAATGGTTGATTAGTTTCACTAATTGTGCTTCCGGAAAACGGTAGAATAGCATGAAAAGGATAGCAACTCCTGCTTGTTTTTTGCGGAAGAAGGAAGCGAAGGTTTCTATGAATCCACTGAAAATAGCACTGGCACTATTTTCACCTACTACTGCTTTATCGCTGTCGGGCTTTGGCAATATACATTTATGATAGAGACAGAAGCGAGGAAGAGTCCTGCCAGAATAAAGAACGTGATACTCCATCCATACTTAATGCTGCCTGTCCATATTTCAAGTCCACCTGCGAGCATCACCAGCAAGCCTTGGCCGGCAATTGTGGCAATGCGGTAGAAAGTGCTGCGGATACCTACATAAAGTGCCTGGTCCTGTACGTTGAGTGCCAACATGTAGAATCCGTCTGCAGCAATATCATGTGTAGCCGAGCTGAATGCCACTAGCCAAAAAATGGCAAGGGTCGTTTGGAAGAAGTTTGACATAGGTATGGTGAAAGCGATTCCTGCCAGTCCGGCACCTACCAATAGCTGCATGCTGACTATCCACCAACGTTTGGTTTTTAATAAGTCGACAAATGGACTCCAGAAAGGTTTGATAACCCATGGTAAATAGAGCCAAGAGGTATAAAGAGCGATATCTGTGTTGGAGATACCCAGATTTTTGTACATAATTACCGAGATAGTCATTACGGCTACATAAGGTAATCCTTGTGCAAAGTAAAGAGTCGGAATCCATGCCCACGGTGATATATTTTTGTTTTTCATGATAATGGTGTGTGTTTAATAAAGTTTATCTATCGTTGCCCCGATGTAATAATGCAGCAAGATGGTGTCGTATGTATAACCTTGCTCGCCCATGACGGCTGCTCCTATCTGACAGAGTCCTACTCCGTGTCCCCATCCGGCCCCGGTAAGGATAAAGCGATCCGGTATTCCGTTTGTGACGTCTACTTTATCAATGATGAAAGCAGAACTATAGAGGTGTGATGGGGAGAGGGTACGACGTATTTCCAGTTCTTTGCCAATGATCATGGTCCGTTTAGTACCTATTATTTTGAGTCTGACAAGTCGTCCGGAAGTTCCCCGTTCCACTGGTACCAAGTCGAGAATTTGTCCGTAGTCAATTCCTGAGCGTTTCAGAATCAGTTTGGACAGTTCTTCCTGTTCATATTCTACTTTCCAACGATAAAAGTCGGTAGTTTCCTGATCATAGTTATTCAGTACCTGAGACAGTACTTTCTTGTCTTTTGTATTACAGAAGGCTTCGGGAGAAGTACGTATCCATCGCTCGGCTTCGGCTTCTTTACACAGATCGGGTAGATCGGTTGCTTTTTTGCTATCTCTTTGTTTGGATAGGTATGGATGTCTGATATTTTCCCAACAATACTGAAACTCTTCAAAAGCACCACCGCAACATTTGGAGAAGCGCGCATCACAAATAGTTCCTTCCGACATAAGTACCTTTCCTCGGGTGGCAGAGATGGCTTGCCTCACCATGTCGGTTGAGGCACGGGTAATACCTTGGTAACGTTGGCAATGATCGTCGGCACAGACATCGAAGTGAGTATGTGCGTCACGTTCATACCAGCGGATTAGAATTTTATTTTCGGCCTCTTGTGCAAGGGGTGGAAAAGAAGATGTAGAGTAGGGCACTTTCTCGGGAGTGGTATTACTTTTTTCTCTATCTTTGGAATAGGGTAGGGAAAGCCCCGCTAATAACCAGCTTCTTGAAATCACAGCATGTGCTTTCAGTAATTCCAGACTTGCCGTTGCACTCATTTCAGAAGAGATCACACTGGTCAGGTAATCTTCCACATGAATTACGTTGATTCCCGTTAACTTTTTATTTTCTACAATAATTTTCAGTGCTCCGATAAAACGCTGGTTTTCCTTTCGTTCCCAATGAAAATTGATACCGATGGTGACATCCTGCAGTTCAAAAGCATCGCTTTTTTCGTGTAGGGGCTCAAACAGCAGTTCGTCATATGAATGCCCTTGCCAGAGGATGTGTCCGTTATCATAGGTCACAACCTGTTTGCCGCTGACCTCTTCCCCGTTGATATGATAGGGGGTCAGCAGTATGAATTTGATTTGAGGTTCGAATAAAATGCCGACCTGTACTTTGGGTTCTTTCATAATTGTTGTTTTATGCGTTCTATCAATATGCGGAAGGCTGCCGGTCTCAGGCATACTTCACCGAGAATGTCGGCAATATCATTTGCTGTAATTTTTTCAAAATCCTTTTCTTGTGGAGTGATGAACACTCCCCCATGTCTACTGATGCAGGGCTGATCAGGATATTGGTATCCCCTTCGGCTGTGTAGCAGGAGGGACGGTGTTTGTTGCGGGGAAAGATGCAGACAATCCAATTTTTCTGTTCTTTCCATACCAATACATTCATCATAGGCTCATCTTCACCCGATGTTGAGGCATGGCCTGGTATACGGTATTGAACAACATGATAGCTGTTTCTTTACTTCCCGCCTCAATTACCAGAGTTGCACGGGGGTAATCGTTTAGTGCCCAAAGAGTAGCATCTTTACAGGTGATTACTTTCTCTCCTCTTTTCTCTTTCCACTCTTGTTCGATAGGTAGAAAACCTTTATTACCTGCTTGAAAATGCAGATGGTCGGGAGCCGATGCACCACATTGGGGACCATTGTAGAAGATTATATAATCTTCGGCATAAGTAGCCAGGTCGAGCATATCACTAAAGCGATGTAAGATACGCTGTTCAACATGTTGTAGCTCGGGAACTGTCAAGTGCTTGGGAAAGATAGGAAATGGGTTGACCAATATCTGGTAGTGTTCTCCGAAAGGAATGCCTTTTTGCATCGGTGGAAGATTGGCCGGACACAAGAAGCATTTACGCTCTTGAATCGATTTACTATCTACTTTGGCAGCAGAAGAAACAATACGTGCCGGGTTGAACTGTATTCTGTACAGGCAACCGTTCACTTTCACATCTTTTATTCGTACCCGTTTCAGGCAGCGTAATTGTTTTGTGCCGTCTCCCAAGAGGAGAGCTGTTCGCTCAGTAGAGTTTCTATTTCTTTGTTCATCTTTGTTTCTTATTTAATGCAATTCGTGCCTGTAATTCCCAAGTGCGTATGCGGTCCTTGTAAAGGTTGTGAGCATTCATCTTTACGATGTCGAGAGAGGCATCCGAGTTATCATCCCAACGGCGGCATAGATAAACGGCTTCGTATACGCGTCCGATCTGATACTGGCGTGAGAAATTCAGTCCTAATGCGTAATCTTCGCCATAGCTGGTATTGGGTACCTTCAATTCACGGAGTATTGGTGTGTAGAATGCACGAGGAGCACCTAACCCGTTGATGCGTAGTGCATTGTTACGCCCGTTTTCTGGTGTCCATTCTTTGTGATCAATAATGCCCGGAGCGATCATGTTCATATCAAAATCTGTCATCATATAGGTGCCTACTACCATAGCACAGTTTTGTTCGTAAAATGCATTGACCATGACCTGCAAAGTACCGTCGTGGCATATACGTCGTCACTGTCAAGTTGGACAGCAAATTTACCGCAAAGAGGATGGTGAACTCCCAGATTCCAGCAACCGCCTATACCCAAATCATTACGTTCGGGAATCAAGTGATCAGGCGTTCATCGTCTTTAAATTCATCAATGGCTTCGGTGGTACCGTCGGTAGAGTGATTGTCGATAATGATCAGGTTGAATTTGAAATCTGCTTTCTGGCTGAGTACAGAACGGATGGCATCGCGTATGGTACGAATACGGTTGCGTACCGGAATAATCACAGAAGCTTCGTATGGGAAGTTGCCGGTGTTGAATTCTATTTTCTGGAATTCAGGCTTCAGATAACCGCCTATCTCTTGCAGATGTTCGGTACATGCCTCTTCCATCTCAATCTGTCGGTCACGATTTTTAGGATCTACATAGTCGAATATTTTTTCACCACTTTTTCGGGTGTCGTTTTCTACTTCCGAATAAAGGTATTCATTGATATGTACTAATGGATATTTCTGTGAAAGTTTAAGGCGCAGATCGTAGAATCCGGCAAAGTCATAGTCGGATTTCATTCGTTTGGCGGCTTCTTTCAAGGCTGAGGCTTTGAAAAGGAGGACAGAACCGAAGTTGAAATCGTCACGGAGACTTCCGAACTGGTAATCGATGACCGGGGCATTACTCTGTTTACCTTCTGTCACTTGATAATGGTCGGCGTATACCATGCCGGCAGCGAATCTTCGGCAATGTGAATCATCCGTTCAAGGGCAAATAGTCCCAGTTCAAGTGATGTATATTTGGTATAAAGTAATGTGTAGCTTGCATCCGAATAGGTAGCAATGGCGTACATGGAGGCGCTGTTGGTAAGCTTGTCTACATAAAGTAGTTCGCATCCTGGTAGTGGATCGAAGCTGGGTGAGGTGACAAGAAGGTAGATTTTTTTCACCAAACCTGTTGCTTGTAATCCTTGAACTGTTCTTTCTGCTTGTACTGCTCCCGCGTAAGGGATGAAGCAATTGATTGTTGATTTCATATATGCTTATGTTTTGATTTGTTTTATTCTTTCCACTCAAGTAAGCCTGTTTCACCACTGGTGGCTGTAAACAGTACTTGATGGCGGCTGATGGGGAGTACGGTGTTAATCAGTGAATTGCCGATCTTATGTTTCCACAATACTTGTCCGGTACTTGCATCCAATGCAAAGATAAGTCCTTCTTTGGTACTACTGAATACTATACCGTCTTTTTCCATCTGCATGGATGGAGCATGTTCGTAGCCAAAGCCTACATTAGATGCCCAGATCTCTTTCGGAGTGTCGCTGATGGTGGAATAGCATACGACACTGTCATTCATCGTTTTGCTATAAATCTGATTTTTGTTTGCGGATAGACCGATTGTTTCTCGAACCATTGACTGGAAGGTACGCCAAACTGTTTTTCCTGTTTTTAGGCTGATAGCGGTCATGGCACGTTGTGGTCGGTGATGAATACTTTTCCATGTGCTGCTACAGGCCATACGGCAGCAGGGGAGAAGTGCATACGGGTCAGTCCGCCGGTCCACTTCCAGAGTTCCTTGCCGTTGGATTTATTGAGAGCATAGAGAGTATTGTCCCATGCACCGAATATGACCTTGTCACCTTCTACCAGAGGTTTTGTTTCGATGTAACCTTTGATACCGGTATAAGTCCATACTACTTTACCATTTTTGATACGAATGGCGCGAAAAGTGGAATCACTGCCACCTATGTAAGCGATACCTTTTTCAATAGTTACCGCTCCCAATACCGGTTGGGCAACCGTAACCCTCCAGCGTTCTTTACCGGTTACAGCATCCAATCCGTAGATGTTGTGGTCAGCGGAGCCAAAAACCACAATCCCGTCGGTTGCGGCAGGTGTGCCCACAATGCGTTTCCCTGATTGGAAACTCCATAATTTACGTCCTTCCTTCAGGGTGTAGCAAGTTAGGAAACCCAAGTCATCACCTACATAAACTCTGCCTTTCCAGAGGGCAGGTGAACAATAGATGCCGACACCGGTCTGCACCTGCCAGCCTATTTTTACTTGTGGATACTCTTTATTCACCGAAAAACTGGGATATTTCACTGCCTTTCCGGTACGGTTATAATAAGATTTGGTGAGTGATAGGGCAGTCCAGCGTTTCATTGGTTCATCTATGCGTTGCTCGTAAGTAATGATAGAGTCCGGAGTGATATCAAAAATGCTATAGCCGCTTGAACCGTTTTTGTCACGTAGGTTTGAGCGGGTAAGAATACCTGGTATACCGTCGTATGAGAGGAAGCGATTACGATGATAGTGTCCTCCGATAAAAGTGCGGATATTGTATGGACGTACGGCATCGGTAACATCATACCAATTGTCCACATCCCCATCCTGCATAGGATAATGGGTGACCAGGATTACAGGCTTATCTTTTCCAACTTTATCCATTTCTTGTTTCATCCATGTGATGTCTTGCGGTACTACATGCCCGTAGGCCATACGCATCAGTGGTCCTGAATTAAACCCTAAAAACAAGAATCCTTTGTGTTCGAATTTAAAGCGTTCTCCCCCGAATATTTCGCTGAAAGCAGTGCAACCTGAATCACTCCACTTTGTTTCGTGGTTGCCCGGTATAACGTAATATTTCACTTTCAGTCGGTCCAGGATAGATTTTACAACTAACATGGTCGTGCGATCACCCTCTTCGGTAAGGTCTCCGGTGACTAATACAAAGTCTACTCCCGGTGTGGCGTTAATTTGTTCGACGGAACGTTTCAAGTCTTCTGTCGGCTTCGGATTGTTGGGATTGAGATGTATGTCTGTCAACTGTGCGAAGCGGAAAGAACCTGTTACCTGTGCCCGTGCGGCAACAGGTAACAGGAAAAACAAAATGATTACGAATATAGAAAGTCTTCTATTCATAGATGATGATTTTATTTGTTATAACTTTACTGTTATATAACTTTAGATCCTGTGGGTAAACTCCTTATAAAAAGGAGGTTAAGAATCTTCTGTTTTAGTGTTCGAAGAAAGTCAATATGGCTTTCATCAATAGTTCTCTTTCTGTGACTGTACGTATCGCTTCGAATGGGAATCCCAGTACGCAGGTTTTATAATTCCCTTTATAAGCTATGCCGGCACTCAGATTGTTTTCCGAATATCGCAGTATAGTGAATGCACCTTGTGCAGCCGGTTCAAGAGCATCTGGCGACTCTACGACATATGATTCCGGGTTTAGATCTTGATAATAAGTGTAGCTTCCTGTGATTTCCGGGAATGGAGAGGCTACACTTTTCACTTTTCCGTTGCGGGCAGCCTGTCCTACACGCCATTTGTATTTCAATACCTCCATAGCAAACTTTTTGTCTTCTTCATTGGCTTTCACCAGACGATTATCCCATAAGTCCGATGCCACATAGGCGCCTGATACGAAGAAATTACCTCCTGCCTGGCAGTAGTTTGTGATGGCATTCTGCATCTCTTTACTAAATGTTTTAAATTCCAATGGGCGGATTCCACCACGTCCCATTTTTGTCTGGCATTGTTTCCCTAATATAAGATCTACGTATTTATAGTCATTCATACAGATTTGTGTTTCTCTCTCTTTAGGAGAAGAGTCTGGATGGACGATACTTTCGTCACTGCAAGATGTAAACGAGTAGCCTGCTTTCAAAATCGCTTCTCCGTGTATAGCAGGGTAGTCAAATGTATTGCCGGCAATTACCATTGTTTCGTGTGTACCGTAACTATCACCAAATCCGGAGGCGTCGTCATCCATCCATGGTATCTGTCGGCGAAACTCTTTCATCGGACCGATGTAACTTATGTCGGTTTTGTAGGGTACTCCGTGGTCTGGCTCGTCTAAGAATCCGGCTAAAGTATCTGCGTCTGCCGTAAAATCTGCGGGAGCACAGACCCGGTCAAATCCGTTTATGATCAATACAGTTCCTTTGTCGTTAAAAGTTTTTCCGATAGAAAGGATTTCTGATGGAAAGCTTTCCCCCCCTTTGTTTAAGGCGGTCACTTTGAAACTACAAACCACCCCTGAAGGGATAACCGTTTGATAGGTTGGAGAATTTACAATCACACCATTATCGAAGTCGCTGTCCCCGATACGCGTATACACAATATACTGGTTGGCTTTTGCGGTGGTTTCCAGCGGATCGTCTACCGGTTGCCAGGAAAGTTTGATTCGGTTGCCTTCTTCAAAGCGGAGACTCATGTGATCGACGGGTAAAGGTTGTACTACGTACTCCATTTTATATTGGGAGCAGATGAATTGTAGAATTCCTTTGTAAATGGCACGACTGACGGTGAAGCGGAAACGAGGATCAAGTCCGTAACGCATGTCGGCAAAGTTTTGGTGTGACAGTAGTTCTAATAACATCGTTGGTACTCGCGGTACACGTGCTTCGTAATAAGATTGATTCCACATTCCCCGGCGTGTCCATTCGGGTTCATACAAGGTACGGACATCTTTCACGATATTTGATTGTACCAGATCGCATAAATCACGTGAGGCATATCGTGAGGCACCGTTTGCATATGCACCATTATAAGCCGAAGTATGAAAGATACCGAGTGTGCCGATAATTGTGTCACCATAAGTGGTACCGGCATCCGAATGGAAAGCAAAAGCCATGTCCACCGGGATGTTTAGTCCTTTTTCTGTAGGGTTGGCAGCAGAACCTCCTGCGAGGTAATTCACCCAAATTCCACGTGACTTGTAATCGTCTGTATAGTCGTTCTTACCATGACTGTCTGAATAAACACTGTCTGGTATGCCTGCCCATTGCATCCAGTATCGGGCTGCTTCGCAGAAACGAGGATAGCCACTAATCTCGTATGGATAGTTCACCTGAGCTTTCGGATGATAGGTATCGGTTATCATTGTGTCCGAACTTTTTGTATTTACTGTAACTCCTTCTTCGGAGATACTTCGGGCAATATTGCCGTAACCGCCGCCTATCTTTACAGCATCAGCTGTTACCGAGCGTCCTTCTTTGGCCGATTGGTTACTAAGGACGATTTTACAATCTGTTTTACCGATACCGAAGCTAAAGGTTCCCAAGTAAATCCAAGTCCCTCCACCCATCTGTTGATTTACCTTGAATTGTGATTTACCGCCTTGGTGATAGACAGTATAAAGGGCATCTTCCGTGCTGTTATTTACTGTTTTATAAGAAATGTATACGGCATACCGTCCTGCCCGAGGAATTTCAGGTATCCATTCGGCAACACTTACAGTTCCTTTTTTGGTGGTTTCTACTTGACGGTAGGTACCTTCACGAAAAGGATTTTCGAAGTCTTTATACGTTCTCTTTAAGTGGGCGAATCCTGCTTCTTCCCCGTTTTTCCACATTTTACTTCCGTTTAATTCTGAATAAACCGAATGTCCGTCTCTGCATCTATCGTTGTCGACAATGATTTCAACAGTTTGTGGGTCTCTTTCTCGAGGAAGAAGTACTGTTGCACCGGCATTTTCGAGCATTGGAACAAGAAATGGAAGTACATAACTCTGAGTATAAAGGTCCTCTACAGTCTGAAAGATTCGTGCACGTTGCCATTCCCAGCGAGCCAATTTGGATTCGTAATAAAAGCCGTGACTTTGCCATAGAGCAATGTGACGGTTTTGCAATCCGTTTGTGGGGGTATAAGGAACAGATAATCGGGTAATCAGAGGTGTATCTGCTTTGTAACTAAATGTCGGAATTTTTCTCCCTCTTGTATTGCGAAGTGCCAGAGGAATTAGCTCTTCGATGGCATGGTGGTCTGTCCGGATCTGTAACTTGCGTTTTGCTAGCTCTGGAGGGAGTAATGCTTTGATGCCTTGGTAAATTTTAGTAACATTGTCTGTGCGGAAGGGAATATACGAACAGTTTATGTTAGCGAAAAGTATCAAGTCATTTCCTTCTGTATTAACAGAATCGATATGGATTTTGCCTACAGAGATTTCTTTCCGGGCAGTTTCATTCAGAAAGTCTCCTATCTGCGAACGAAGTTCCTTAGATAGCTCTTGGGTTGCTGCGGCTTGTGGGAATAAGCCGGCTGTAAGCAGCAGAATCAGGGAGGTAAGGATTGGTTTCATTATTATGTTAAGTTAATTGTTTTTTAATCAAAAAGCACAGACATATAAAAGTAAACAAGACATTGAATATCAATAGCTCATAACTGAATTGATAGCCGTGAAACCAAGTCTCCGAATTTTTTTGTAAAATGAAGCAGAGGATGGGTGAAAGGATAGATACTAATGGGATGTATCGATCGCGTACTTGTCTTTTTGTGAGAATGCCAAAAGCAAACAATCCCAGGATGGGGCCATAGGTATAACTGGCAAGGATATAAACAGCATCGATGACACTGGTGTTATTCAGTAAGTTGAATATGAAAATGACAATTCCCATGACTATGGCCATGCCGACATGTACCTTCTTACGTGTTTTTCGTATAGTGTCTTCCGTCTTTCCTTTGATTCCCAAGATATCTACAGTGAACGAGGTTGTCAGTGCTGTTAAGGCCGATCCGGCCGCAGAATAAGCGGATGAAATCAGTCCAATAATGAACAAGATGCCTACGATGATAGGAAAATATCCTCCTGTAGCGATCATGGGGAAAAGTTCGTCGCTCTTTGCCGGATTTGTGATACCTTGGTGTGATGTGAATGTATAGAGCAGTACCCCCAGCATTAGAAATAAAAGAATGATAAAAAATTGGGAAATGCCACTGGTAATCATATTCTTTTGTGAGTCTTTAAAGTTTTTGCAACTCAGATTACGCTGCATCATGTCTTGGTCGAGTCCTGTCATAGCTATCATTGTAAACACACCGGCCAAAAACTGCTTGAAGAAGTAACGTTTGTCATTCACGTTATCGAAAAAGAACATGTGTGACAAAGCACTATCTGAAACAGTGGAAAACATTTCTGTGAAACTGAGCTTAAGATCAGTGGAAATGTAGTAAATGCATAATACAACAGATACTATCAGACAGAATGTTTTCAGTGAATCGGTCCAGATCAACGATTTAACTCCTCCGCGGAATGTGTAGAGCCAAACCAATGCCACAGTGAGAATTACATTCATGATGAAAGGCATGTGGAAAGGTTCAAAAACCAGAAGTTGCAATGTGAGACATACGAGGTATAAACGTACGGCTGCTCCCAATATTTTGGAAATGAAGAAGAACCATGCGCCTGTTTTATAGGAAGAGGTACCGAAACGGTTTTCTAAGTATTCATAAATAGATACAAGGTTCATCCGGTAGAATAAGGGTATCAGAACAAAGGCGATAATAATTTGTCCGGTTACAAATCCCAATACCATCTGTAGATATGAAAAATTACTGATGCCTACCATACCCGGAACTGATACAAAAGTAACTCCTGATATGCTGGAGCCGATCATGCGAAAGCCACTACATACCAAGCTGATTTGCGGTTACCCACAAAGAAGCCTTCGTTATCAGCTTTCTTCCTGCAATGTACGAAATGGTAAACAGGATCAGGAAGTAGGAGGCAATAGTGATTAATACCGCTACAGGTGTCATGCTTTTCAGATTAATGAATGAAATATTTTATTAGGCTAGTCAGTTGTCTTGATAGAGTAGATAAGGCTTTCGTTGTATCTTGAACCTTTCGACATCTCTTTTCCATCTTGCTTTTATTTCATCAGCACTTTTACCTCCTTCTATCATTTACGTACATATCGGTACCGACCAGTAATTCAAAAAAGGTCTGAAAAAACGATCTCCCATATTCAGATTATGATAGGCATCAATTAAGTAGTCTAAGTTTATTCCTTTTTTCCAAATTTCTTCGTCACTAAGATTACTCAAGTTTACTCCGTGGCATAATTTGTTAAGTTGCGGCGGATTTTTTGCTCCTGGAATACTATGAGGAGTGAAATTGTAATTGTATCCGGTCATATTAGGATGGCCGTATACTTGAAAAGGTAGAGTGGTGCCACGTCCCAAGCTTACTGGAGTCCCTTCGAAAAGGCAGATGGAAGGGTATAGATAAATCGCTTTCATGTTCGGTAAGTTAGGCGAAGGAGGAATGGGCAGGCGATACATTGTCTGGTGTGTATAGTTCTTACAAGGAATGACGGTCACGTCGCAAATTCGTGAAGAAGGTAGCCATCGTTCGCCATTGACCATCAAGCAAGTTCGCCTAGTGTCATTCCGTGTACAATGGGGATAGGTAATCCGCCTACTCCCGATTTATATTTCATATCCAATATTGGTCCGTCAACATAATGGCCATTTGGATTTGGTCGGTCCAGAATCAGTATTTTGCGGTCATATTCTGCGCAGGCATCCATCAAACGCACCATAGATATATAATAAGTGTAGAAGCGTAACCCCACATCTTGTATGTCTACAATCAATATATCGAACTTTTTCATGGAGCTTCACTCGGTTTCTTCGACTTTCCGTTGTAAAGAGAAAGAATGGGTACTCCTGTTTTTGAATCGATTGTACTGGATACATGTTCGCCGGCATCAGCATTTCCACGGAAACCATGTTCTGGTGAAAAAATTGCAACTACATTAAAGTTGTTTTCCAATAATATATCCAGCAAGTGCTTATTTCCCACCATTCCGGTGTGATTGGAAAATATAGCAATTCGTTTATTTTTTAGAATTGGAAAATATGCTTTAGTCTGCTCAGCACCTATAATTACATCGCTCTTTTGTGCTTGAGCAAAGAGAGTACTACATAATAAGACGACTATGAGTAGGATCTTTTTCATAAAAATAGTATTAGGAGGAAGTTCTTGTTGTAGCAAAGATACTTTTTATTTTAATATCAAAAACAATTATTTAGAAATATTTTATATTATAATTGATAATTTACAGATTGGTTGTTACAGAGTAAAACTTTTTAGCTAAAGGTGTAAAATTCTTCCTAATTCCATAGCTATCAAGACTATGGAAACAGGAAGAATCTCTGTATTTACCAGGTATGGTTGATTACCAACCCGGATTATTGGGGGCTAATTGTGGATTTAAAGCTATTTGTCCGGTTGGAATCGGATATAAATAATGTTTTTTATCGTATATACGACTACCATCTTTACTTCCGTCAATATATTTACCAACTTTATTGGCCTCACAACCATCCATGTCATTGGCTACGTTAGCACCTAAGATGATATCGGGGTATTTGGTTGTATCCAATTTATCGAGTTGATGCCAACGTATTAAATCCCAATATCGGTTATCATTATCGAACATCAGTTCACAACGGCGTTCACGACGAATCTCCCAGATTAAATCGCTAACCCCATGGTTATTTGCAGGATCACTGAAACCGACGATAGGGTTTAGATGTGGTAATCCAGCACGGTCTTTTAGTAAGTTGATAGATTTATCCAAGTCATCTTGAGTGATATTACCTAATTCAGCGCAGGCTTCCGCATAATTTAAATAAATTACTGACAACCAAAATAAAGGAGCATGAGTATAATTCTTTCCTGATTGACTTCTAAAACCTTCCGGGATAGCTTCATTATCGTATTTAGCCACTCCATAACCTGTCGAAGAAGTTGATTCCATGCCGGTGTTAAATCGTGTAAATCCTCTGCCATTATACAGGAGTACTGTATCAATTGTTTGGGCCAGTCGTTTATCCCGGACAGCGAGAATGTCTTTTAAAGATAAATGTCCGTATTGGAAAGGTGCTTCGTCACTTTTATTCAAAGAAGTCAATGCCATGGGCTTACCATCTTTAAATAGGTAGGATTCGAACGCATTTTTACTCATACCGCTGATTTGAGTGGATGAGCATGTGTAGTCGATAGTGGAGTGCATGAGTAATCCTTCTTTGTATGCTTTGTATAAAATCATTTCCGGATTACTGCTTAAATCTGTCGAGTTATAATTCCCCTGATAAGAAGTGTTTAATTTATAACCTTTGCTCATAACGGCCAGACATGCTTCTTTGCAGGCTGTGAGGTACCTGGCAGCACCTGTTGCATCGGGGGCTTGCTGTCCATCTTCACTTTTGCGATATTTACGAAAAGTGCCTTCGTAGAGGCATACCTCAGCTTTCATTGCATTGGCTAATGAACGGCTCCAAGTCGTTTTACTGGAAATATCTTTGATATTGGTTACCGCAAAGTCCAGATCTTCCAGCACTTTGTCCATCACCATATCCCGATCCTCGCGGTTGCCATATATTTCTCCTTCGTCGTTGATGTTAAGTGCTTTGTCTATCCAAGGTAGATTACCATACATACGTACTAAGTGATAGTATTGCCAAGCTCTCATTAAGCGGGCTACTCCGAGCCAATGATTTTCGGTTGCTTCGTCCAATGAAGCAACTGTCGGTACATTCTCGAGCATGATGTTAGCGCGGCGAACCTCAATCCAGCCATTTTTCCAGGTAGCACTTGTTGAGGGTGCATTGTCCGGATAAGTCCATTTGGCAAAGCTCATTCCGGCTTGATCGTCAGATAATGTCTTGAAATAGAAATCACCGTAACCATTGCCGTTACCATATCCTGAGAATTGTTCGTAGAATGCATTTGCATATCCGGATATATTTCCTTCACCGGTCCAAAAGTTATCATTGGTAAAAGAGTCCAGAGGACCTTTGTCTAAGATACTGTCACAACCGGATACTACAGCCAATGACAGCAGACATGCTATATATTTAATTTTTTTCATATAATTCGCTATTAATTGTTTATGGTATATTAGAAAGTAACTTGTAAACCGAACGATACGGTACGATACATCGGGTCTACTCGTCCCCAAGTTCCATTGCCGTAATCACTGTTTCCACCATTGGCTATAGCTTCAGAAGTATTTACTTCCGGGTCTACAGGAGCATTACTCTTATTTATAAGTTCGCAAATATTATTAGCACTGAAATAAATGCGTACTTTATCCATGTAAACTTTACGTGTCCAATCTTTTGGTAAGGTATATCCTATAGTCAAATTTTTGAAACGTAGATAGGCCATGTTTACCAGGTATTTACTTTGCGGATAGAAGTTATGATTACCTAAATCAAGTACGCTGACTGTACCTTTTCCTGCATTACCCGCCACATGCGTGGGAAATCAGCATTAGGGTCCGGATTTTCATCTGTCCAATAATTAGCTTGATTTGCATAAATCGCATCGGCACCACGCATCATTGGCATTACGAAAGCTGATTGTGTCCATGCATCACATTTGCCTACACCTTGAAAGAACATATCAATATCTATTCCTTTCCATTCGCCACCCAGACGAAAGCCGTACTGGTAACGGGGAGTGGTATTACCAATCACCTTTAAGTCTCCGTGATCTTTTACCGTACCTTCACCTCCATTAATTTCTTTGTCGTTATTCAGATCTTTAAATTTAATATCCCCCGGACCGTAAACAAATCCGTCTTGTTCTAATTTTTTCTGAGAAGCAATCCCTTCTTTATAAGAACCGTCAGCGTTAAAATCGTCTTTTGTAAAATATCGATCGGTCTCAAATCCCCATATATCTCCATATACTTTACCGCTATAGTTTTCATTCAAGAGTTGGCTGTCGTTATCCCATTTGGTGATGACAGTCTTGAAATCACCTATACTGGCATTGGCATATACGTTTACTTCATTGAAATGATGACGCCAATCAATACTTAATTCCCAACACGTGTGCGTAAGGTACCTGCATTGATTTTCGGTGCACCTGCACCTAGCACGTCCGGCATTGTCTGACCCGGTGCTAACATATCTTTGGTTGTGCGTTGGTACCAGTCAAAAGATATGTTCAATTCATTATTGAAGAAACCAAAATCACCACCGATATCCAGTGTTTGAATACGTTCCCATTTTAAGGTCGGAGAGACCAAAGAAGGAAGATCGTAAGCTACCACTTTGTTACTGCCGTTCAACCAGTGTGTATTGCCGTCTGTTCGTTTTGAGACAGTTGAAATGTACATGTTGCTACCTACTGCCTGGTTACCGATTTCACCATATGAGGCACGTATTTTGGTGTTGCTGACTACTTTTTTGATGGGCTCGAAGAATTTTTCCTCACTGATACGATAGCCTACAGAGCCGGAAGGGAAGAATGCCCAGCGATCACTTGATGGGAATTTGGATGAACCGTCGTATCGTCCGTTCAATTCCAACAACCAGATACCGTTATAATCATAGTTGATGCGTCCGAACCATCCGGCAGTACCCCATTCGTTATGCGTTCCACCTACAGTTTGATCTCCTGTTGCCAGGTTGAATTCAGGTAGTTTATCATCCAATAGCCCTTTACGTTGTGACCAATGATTCTGATATTCACCTTCTTCAGCATTGGCACCGATCATAAAGTTGAAATGGTGGTCTTTTGCAACTGTTAGTTCGTAATTAGCGAATACATTTAATGCGTAAGAATTGTCGCGGACTGAATTCTGATATACCCATGTATCTCCATTAGCTCCTGCTGCGGTAGTAGGAGTATTTAGTTTACCTCCCCAAGAGTTCCAACATATTACGGGTAATCCTACTGATTTGGTCGTTTTATTGTTGATATTAAATGTATAATCGGCATTTAAGGTTAACCCTTTGATAATAGTTGCTTTTAAGAAGGCACCTATACGAGTATAAGAGTCATTAGTCTTGTCATCTCCTGCTTGTTTAAGGTATGCGATATCATTTTTCATATCGATTCCCTGATAAGTACCATAAGGACCGAAGAAACTTCCCCAGCGCCACATATACGTATAAGTATTACGGCGGGTATTAGGGGTGGTGTATGCCTTGTCACTATAACTGAAGCGACCACCGATTTGTAACCAATTTGTTATGTCGGAAGTGACATTCATATTAGCGTTGTATTTATTCAATTTATCCGGGTTGAATGTCATCACTCCTTCCTCGTGATTATAGCCAACGGACAAAAAATAGGATGTTTTTCCACTGGTTCCCTGTATTGATATATTGTGACTTTGTGCGGGTTTCCAGTCTCGAAACATAATTCCAACCACGTCCCAATCTGCATAATATAGTGCGCTGCCATCTTCTCCCAAATCAAAATCATCACCCGGAATCATTTCTCGATATCCGGCTTTTTTACCTCCGTGTCTTTGTTTCCAAGCTTCAGCTTTTGCTATGAAATTGTCATCCATGTACATACCGAACAATTCATTCTCGAGATTGGCACGAGTGTTGGCCGCACGCAAAGCTCTGGCCTGTGTAGCTACATCCGGATAGTTCGGGAGTATGGTTGGTGTATCCCAGGAGAAATTATTGGTATAATTGATTGTGACTTTATCTGTTTTTTTTGCAGATTTTGTTGTTACTAATATAACACCAAATGCTGCTCTTGTACCATAGATAGAAGTGGAGGCTGCATCTTTCAAAACAGATATATTATCGATATCCTGTGTATTTAAATATGAGATATCGTCCATTGGCACACCATCTACGACAATAAGCGGGTTACTGGTTGCACTGTTACTCAGTGTTCCGGTACCACGGATAGTCATGGTTGGTTTGCTGTTTAGTTTTCCACTGGTATTAGTGATGGTCAATCCCGGTACTACACCTTGCAGAGCTTTGGACACATCGGATTGTGGACGGGCTTCCAAAGTCTTGCTGACATCTACAGTGGATACTGCTCCGGTAAGGTTTGCCTTTTTCTGGGTTCCATAACCTACCACTACCACTTCATCTAGTAATTCGTTGTCCTCTTTCAGGACAACTTTCATGCTTTTAGTTGCTTTCACATCTTGCGGTTGGTATCCTACAAATGTGATTTGCAGAGTGGTACCTACTTTTACATTTAGTGAAAATTTGCCATCCATGTCGGTTACAATCCCATTGGTTGTCCCTTTCTCTACGACACTGGCACCAATAATCGGTTCGCCGTTTGCATCTACTACTACACCCGTCACGGTTTGTATTTGCATTTGTTCAGTCACCTTGTAACTACTGCCGGAAGCAGTTTGATTAGCCATTGCATTGCTGCTACCTATAATTAAGGTAGTAATAGCCATGGCTATAAGGAGGTTGCTGTTCGCTAATCCTCGTTTCTTGCGATCTTCATTCATAAAAGATAGATGATTTAATTGTTTTGTTTTTCATTTGATTTCTCAGGAAAATGCAGGTAAAGGTAAAATAGGAGGGTAGGCTAAGCTATCCTTGGTTTGGATAATTATTTATCATAGGCATTTCATTTAAAGGTTTTAATTTTTATGTTATCTCTATTTGTTTTTAATAAGTCCTGTTAATCCTTGTTTTTGGCCAGTTTAATTAATATCAATTGGCTTTGTTGATTCTTTTAAGAGATAAATTGTTTATTATTAACAAAGGTTTAGAAACTCTTTGGAGTTCTACTATGGCAAAGATATATTTTATTTTAATATCAAGAACAAATATTTTATATAATTTAGATTTATATTTGTATATTCACATTATGACGCTTCTCTATTTTATAAAAATGATCTGTGAATACATTTATAAACGATGGTTGTTAAGGTTTAGAAACATTTTTTAGATATTGTGCGCGCTTTTAGGACTCTTCGATGTTCATGGAGTGAAACTCGATTAAACCATTCATAGGTGTTTCTTCTATAACATCTATCTCTACTCCGAATTCCTGTGCTACTTCTTGTAAAATATCTGGATACGCATAAGCTAGTGAGCCTACAAAGCGGATGGGATAGTTTATATAATCGTATTGGCATACGTTGCGGTTAAAGAAACTACGGAGATTGTTAGTTAATAGGTTATATACATATTCATTATCCATATAATCTCCTAAGAAATACGCAATGGTTCCTAAAAAACGATTAGGGAAAGGGAGATTATATACAGATTCCATGACATCATTGACCGAGATACGAAACTTCTCATGAAATTCATTTGCCAATTCTTTGGGAGCTAGTCCTTTAAGAAGGTCGGCTAAAAAAAGTTTTCCAAGAACGGCTCCACTGCCTTCATCTCCTAAAATATATCCGGCAGCTTTCACATTTTTGACTATAATTTTACCATCGTAAAAACAGGAATTTGATCCGGTACCCAAGATACAGGCAATTCCGGCTTCACATTTAAATAAACCACGAGCTGCTGCCAGCAAATCGCTTTCAACCTGAATGGGAGTTTTGAATTGTGCCACTAAAGAGGCACCTAAGATATTTTTCTTTTCATATGAACTGCATCCGGCACCATAGTAATATACTTGATCCAGTTTTTTTTGAAGAATGATTCCGGTAGTCCCAACCTGACGCTTCTGCTAATTTCTCTTCTAGTCTGGAAGAAAGGGTTTAGCCCTTCGGTAAACACACGTTGTACGAGATGATTGTCTTCAACCAATGCCCATTCCGTTCTTGTAGAACCACTTTCCGCAATAAGTTTCATTTCGCAGCCTTTTTGATTTGGATACAAATATATAATATTTTTTGTAATTTGATTTGTTTTGATCGGAAAGTTTTTTCATATCAAATAAATGCATTCGGAAATGTAGTTCCCTCTTTGAATGCTTGTGCGGAACAATCTTTTGTTTTTATCCTTGTGTCGGACCTGATCAAATCATTCTTATTTAATAGATTGTATGAAGTTTATAAAAAGAAAATCTCAGCCGGATTGACTACCTGGCTGAGATGAATTGAAATATTAAATCTTATAATGGTTATCTGCGGTTAAATCCGGATTTTAATTTATCCGATATTTCCTTCTTTAATCAGATATTCGGCAATCTGGACAGCATTCAGTGCGGCTCCTTTTTTGATTTGATCACCTACAATCCAGAAGGTTAATCCACAGTCATTGGTCAGGTCTTTACGGATACGACCTACATAAACGGGATCTTTGCCTGCCAGGAACAAGGGCATCGGATATTCTTTCTCGGCAGGATTGTCTTGCAATACCAATCCTTCACCTTTGGCAAAAGCTTCACGAGCTTCTTCTATCGAAATAGGACGTTCTGTTTCCACCCAAATACTTTCAGAGTGAGCACGAAGTGCCGGAACACGTACACAAGTAGCACTTACTTTCACGTCAGAGTGCATGATTTTGCGTGTTTCGTTATACATTTTCATTTCCTCTTTCGTATATCCGTTTTCTGTGAATACATCAATTTGAGGAATCAGGTTGAAGGCCAGCTGATACGCAAACTTTTCAACAGTGACAGGTTCATTGGCTAAAACCTGACGATACTGTTCGTAGAGTTCGTCCATAGCTGCTGCACCGGCACCGCTCGCTGCCTGGTAAGTAGATACATGCACAGTTTTTATATGAGAAAGCTCTTCGATGGCTTTCAGTGCGACAACCATCTGAATGGTTGTGCAATTCGGGTTGGCAATCACACCACGTGGACGATCTTTAGCATCAGCTGCATTTACTTCGGGCACTACCAAGTACATCGGCATCCATACGGAAAGCGCTGGAGTTATCGATCATTACCGCACCATACTGGGTAATAGTCTTCTCAAACTCTTTAGACGTGCCTGCACCGGCCGAAGTGAAAGCAATGTCCACCCCTTTAAAGTCATCGTTGTGTTGCAGAAGTTTGACCTCGATCTGTTTACCGCGGAAAGTATATTTAGTTCCGGCACTACGTTTAGAACCGAACAAAACTAACTCGTCCAACGGGAAATTTCTCTCATCGAGCACGCGTAGAAACTCTTGTCCTACGGCTCCGCTTACGCCAACAATAGCTACTTTCATCTTTTTCTTTTGTTTTTATGTGAATACTCTCCTTACAATTCAAGCCAATCGTAAGGATTTGGCTGCAAAATTATAACATTTTGCAATATAATCAGCATTTTAGAGAGAAGATTTCTCTTTGAAAATCTCTTTCCTTATGAATTGGCGGTGTGATAACTTTTTTGTTATTTTGCAGATAAATACAAAAATACTGATATATGCATTGGTTTGACCTCAGTTTACAACTCCCGATAACAGACCCCACGTGGGTGTTTTTCTTGGTTTTGATCATTATTCTTTTTGCACCGATGATATTAGGACGTCTGCATATACCTCATATTATCGGCATGATTTTGGCCGGAGTGGTTATCGGTGAATATGGCTTTAATGTTCTCGAGCGGGACAGTAGTTTCGAATTGTTCGGAAAAGTAGGCTCTATTATATCATGTTTCTGGCCGGGCTGGAAATGGATATGGAGGATTTTAAGAAGAACCGGACAAAAGGATTGGTCTTCGGATGGTTTACATTTATCATTCCGATGGCATTGGGGGTATGGAGTAGTATGGAATTGCTGGGATATGGATTTACTACAGCGGTATTACTCGCCAGTATGTATGCTTCCCATACACTGATTGCCTATCCCATTATCAGCCGTTATGGATTGTCCAGACTCAGGAGTGTAAATATAACCATCGGCGGTACGGCGGTAACGGTTACGTTGGCTTTGATTATTCTTGCCGTCATTGGTGGTATGTACAAAGGAACTGTCGACGGTATGTTTTGGGTTCTGTTAGTGGTGAAGTTGCATTTTTGAGTTTTCTGATCGTTTTCTTCTTCCCGCGTATCGTCGATGGTTTTTCCGTAAGTACGATGATAGCGTAATGCAATTTGTCTTTGTACTCGCGATGGTCTTTTTAGGTAGTGGTTTGATGGAGTTTGTCGGTATGGAGGGTATTTTGGGAGCTTTTCTTGCCGGACTTGTCTTGAATCGCTTGATACCGCATGTTTCTCCTTTGATGAATCGGTTGGAGTTTGTCGGAAATGCCTTGTTTATTCCATATTTCCTGATTGGTGTGGGGATGATAATCGATGTCCGTACCCTGTTTACCGGTGGTGAAGCTCTAAAGGTTGCCGTAGTGATGACCGTATTCGCTACTCTAAGTAAATGGTTGGCAGCTTGGATCACACAGAAGATTTATCATATGCAGCCCAATGAACGAAGCATGATGTTCGGTTTGAGCAATGCGCAGGCGGCCGCCACGCTGGCAGCGGTATTGATAGGGCATGAAATCATTATGGAAAATGGAGAGCGGTTGCTGAATGACGATGTGCTCAATGGCACGGTAGTATGATTCTCTTTACGTGCGTCATCAGTTCGCTTGTAACCGAACGTTCGGCAAGGCGTTTTGCTCTGCACGAAGAGATGCAGTTTGAAGATAATAAAGAGAAGACAGAACAGGAGCAGATTCTGATTCCGGTAGCAAATCCGGATACCATTGAAGATCTGATTAATCTTGCCTTGGTCATCAGAGATACTAAACAGAAAAAAGAATTGATTGCACTCAATGTAATCAATGATAATAACAATTCGGAAAATAAGGAGTTACAGGGTAAGCGGAATCTGGAAAAGGCGGCAATGATTGCTGCTTCTGCCGATGTTTCGGTCAATATGGTGAGTCGTTATGATCTTAATATTGCTTCGGGCATTATTCATACTATTAAGGAGTATGATGCTACAGATGTAGTGATCGGTTTGCACCGTAAGGCAAATATTGTCGATTCATTTTTGGTAATCTGGCCGAAAGCTTGCTGAAAGGTACCCATCGGGAAGTGATCATCGCCAAATTCTTAATGCCCGTCAATACACTTCGGCGCATTATTATTGCTGTGCCGCCAAAGGCTGAATATGAAACCGGATTTTCCAAATGGGTAGAGCACTTCTGCCGCATGGGAAGTCTTTTAGGATGTCGGGTACATTTCTTTGCCAACGAGCAAACCCTGATGCGACTGCAGCAGTTGGTAAAGAAAAAGCATGGTAGTACGCCCACTGAATTTTCCAGGTTGGACGAGTGGGATGATCTGCTTCTACTGACCGGGCAGGTAAATTTTGACCATCTGTTGGTGGTTATTAGTGCACGGCGCGGATCTATCTCATACGACCCTTCATTCGAACGTCTACCCAATCAGCTCGGAAAATATTTCTCAAACAACAGTCTGATTATATTGTATCCCGATCAGTTTGGTGAACCACAGGAAATTGTTTCATTCTCTGATCCGCGTGGCTACAACGAGTCTCAACATTACGATAAGGTAGGTAAATGGTTCTATAAATGGTTAAAGAAGAATTAATGGAGAACTGGCAACAGAGAACGGAACTCCTTTTAGGAGCGGAGAAGATGGAACGCTTGCGGAAATCGCATGTGTTAGTTGTCGGATTGGGAGGAGTAGGTGCTTATGCAGCCGAAATGATTTGTCGTGCAGGCGTAGGGCGAATGACAATAGTAGATGCTGATATTGTACAGCCACTAATATTAACCGCCAGTTGCCGGCTACTCATGCCACTTTGGGTATGGAAAAAGCGAAGGTGTTGGAAGCACGTTTCAGAGATATTAATCCGGAAATAGAGTTGACTGTATTGCCTGTTTATCTGAAAGACGATAACATACCCGAACTGCTGGATGCTGCACGTTATGATTTTATAGTCGATGCCATTGACACCATAAGTCCAAAGTGCTATCTGATTTATCATGCTCTTCAGCGACGCATTAAAATAATATCGAGTATGGGTGCAGGAGCAAAGAGTGATATTACACAAGTGCGTTTTGCCGACCTTTGGGATACTTATCATTGTGGTCTTAGCAAGGCCGTCCGGAAGCGTTTGCAAAAAATGGGGGTAAAGCGTAAGCTTCCCGTGGTGTTCAGTACGGAACAGGCGGATTCGAAAGCAGTATTGCTGACTGATGATGAGAGGAACAAGAAATCCACTTGCGGAACTGTGAGCTATATGCCGGCGGTGTTTGGCTGTTATTTGGCAGAGTACGTTATCAAAAGATTGTAAGATTATGATTCATTTAGAAGGTATAACCAAGAGTTTCGGCTCTTTACAAGTATTGAAAGGGATAGATTTGGAGATAACCCAAGGAGAAGTGGTAAGCATCGTGGGACCAGTGGAGCGGGGAAGACTACTTTGCTTCAGATAATGGGTACTTTGGACAGTCCCGATGCGGGGATGATAAACATTGACGGTACCAATGTAAGCCGGATGAAGGAGAAAGAGCTTTCCGCTTTCCGTAACAAACACATTGGATTTGTCTTTCAGTTCCATCAGTTGTTACCGGAGTTCACGGCACTTGAAAATGTAATGATTCCTGCATTTATAGCCGGAGTGCCGACTAAGGAAGCTTCGATGCGTGCTATGGAGATTCTTGATTTTATGGGATTGAAGGAACGGGCATCTCATAAACCGAATGAACTCTCCGGCGGAGAGAAACAGCGGGTAGCTGTAGCCCGTGCATTGATCAATCAACCGGCAGTTATCTTGGCCGATGAACCTTCCGGAAGCTTGGATTCCCATAATAAGGAAGAATTGCATCAACTCTTTTTTGACCTGAGAAATCGTTTCGGACAGACTTTTGTGATCGTGACCCATGATGAAGCATTAGCAAAAATCACCGACCGTACGATCCATATGGTAGATGGAAATATCATTTGATTACTCAAAACAGATGTAGTGGCTGATTCGCTCCAGATCTTGAGGCGTAAACTCTTCGTAGAGAGAAAGTTGCTTCAGACTTTTTAATATTCCTTTCTTTTTTCTGTATTCTACGATTATTTTGGCTTGGTAGAAGTTGATGTAAGGATGAGCTTTGAGCCTTTCGATACCGGTTCGGTTGATATTCAGCCGTCGGGTATTGCCGGTTGCCACGTTAAACCAGGGGCGGAGTTTTTCTACATCGAGATGTATCTCCTTCAATTGTGCTATATCATAAAATCCTCCTAAACGGTTGCGATATCCTGTTATCATCCGGGCAATTCCACTACCTATACCGGGGATCTTCTTCAGTTCCGTTGTGTCTGCACTGTTCAGTTCGACTACTGTTCCGGCTGCATATTTAAAAAAATTCAGTGTGTCTTCTTCTATCTTTCGGGTATAGAGGCGAAGTGTATCTTTGGGCTTTGCGAGCGTAGCTATATGAATATAAGGTAGGAGCATTTCGTATTGTTCCTGCGTTAATCCGTATACTTTCCGGAAGTCTTCCGCCCGACGGAATTTTCCACCTTTATTTCGATACTTTAGGATGTTCTTTGCCATCCATGCCGGCAGTCCCAAATCAAGGAATCCGACAGAGTCGGTGATATTAGGGTCAAATGTAGTCAGACGGACTGTTCGTGGGAGCTGAAAGCGGTTATTGTGTGAATATATCTTTTGTTCTTTTTCGCGGATGGAGGACATAAAACCGGCATATTCCTTTTTAAACTTTTCCGTATCGTTTTTTGTCGTGTTCTCTTTGACAGGGATCAACCATCCGGCCACAAATACGAGAATACACAAAACGCAAGTATCAGGATACCTTGCCGTTCTGCACGTGTGAAGTAAAAGAAGTCTTTCCACATTTTTATTTCAGTAGCCCCAGTTCATTAATGAAGATCACTGAAATGGCAATCGGGGCTACGTATTTCAGAATAAAGATAATCAATTTATAGGTAGGAACTTTCAGGGTACCGTTATTCGTGATTTCCGACCAAACGAGTTTTTATCCAGATACCATCCGGTAAAGATGGAAATGAGTAATCCGCCCAATGGCAACATCAGTTTGGCAGTTACGAAGTCGAACAGGTCGAACATACCCAGTCCGAAGATGGTGAACTCCTTGGTAACTCCCAGAGAGAGTGAACAGAGTATCCCTAACAGAATACAACCTGTCGTCACTAACCGGGCAGCTTTTCCCCTTGTAAAGTTGAACTCTTCGTGCAGGTAGGCCGTAACCACTTCGTGCAATGAGATGGTAGAAGTCAGAGCTGCCAGCGCCAGCAATACGTAGAACATCACTGAAAAAATATATGCCAGTATCGGTATTCCGCTGAAAGCCTGTTGGAACACGTTAGGAAGGGTTATAAAAATTAAACTGGGTCCGGCGTCCGGTTGAATTCCTACCGAAAACGCTGCAGGAAAGATGATAAAACCGGCTAGTACAGCGACAAATGTGTCGATGATTCCTACGCTGAAAGCCGTTCGGGTGAGGTTGGTGTTTTTGCTGAAATAGGAGGCATAGGTACACAGGCATCCCATTCCAAGGCTGAGTGAGAAGAACGCTTGCCCCATAGCTCCCAGAAATACATTGCCATCTACTTTACTGAAATCTGGTTTTAGCAGAAACTCTATGCCTTTGCCCGCTCCCGGCAAAGTGACAGAGCATCCCACCAGTATTAAGATAATGATGAAGAGGGTCGGCATCATAATTTTAGATGATTTTTCGATTCCCTTCTCTACCCCTTTCACGATGATGAAATGGGTAGCGAGTAAGAATAACGTGAGCCATAGGGCCGGACGCAGGGATTGCTGGAGAAACTTTGGAAAGAAGAGATGAACTCCGCCGGAGTTTTACCTGCAAAACTGTTGCTGACAGCTTCGAATATATATTCTAGTGTCCATCCGGCCACTACAGAGTAATAGCCAAGAATAAGGAATCCCGCCAAAACTCCCATTCGTCCTACCCAACGCCATTGAGTGCCGGGAGCCAGTATCTGGTAAGCACGGGCAGTATTAGCCTGTGAGTGCCGTCCGATTAAAAATTCAGCTATCATAATCGGTAGTCCGAGTAGGAGGATGCATCCCAGATAAATAAGAATAAAAGCAGCTCCTCCATGATTTCCCGTTTCATAAGGGAATCTCCATATATTGCCCAGTCCGACGGCTGACCCTGCAGAAGCTAATATCACACCCAGTTTACTACCAAAGTTTCCTCTTTCTTTTTTTGTCATAAAAAGTATATGTTATCTTACAATTCGATAGATTTTCTCGCTTTAAACGTGCAAATATAGAAAATGTTCCTTATATTTGCGATTCATCTGTAATTTATTTAGGTATGCTATCGTATATTAAGAAATATCCCGTATCGCTCTTTATCATTCTTGCGGTCATCTATCTGTCGTTCTTCAAACCTCCTTCAACGGAGATTAGTAAAATTCCTAATATCGATAAGGTCGTTCATATTTGTATGTACTTTGGCATGTCCGGTATGCTATGGCTGGAGTTTTTACGGGCACACCGTAGAGACCACACTCCGGTGTGGCATGCTTGGTAGGAGCATTCGTTTGTCCGGTGTTGTTCAGCGGATGTGTAGAATTGTTGCAGGAATATTGTACGACCTATCGTGGGGGAGACTGGATGGACTTTGCAGCCAATACCACAGGTGCGGTATTGGCCAGTCTGATAGGATATTTTATTGTCCGTCCACGTATATTAAGTAAAAAGTAGACTTTTATAAAAATTCAACAACCGTGCTCAGTTTGATACCATTCGATCCTTTGATCAGGATGGTGTAGTCTTTAGGCTTTTCCGTTTGCAGTTCCTTTATCACTTCCTGTGCATTGGCATAGGTGTGATAAGGAGGATGAGTTGCTGTAAATTGTTCTCCAACCAGCAGGACTTTCTCAAAAGAACATTCTTGCAGGAAGTCCACGATTTTGCGGTGTTCAGCTGCACTTTCCGCCCCCAATTCACGCATATCGCCTAATATCAGCATTTTCTTTTTCACAGTCATATTACGGAAGTTCTGCAGAGCTGCCATCATGCTGGTCGGATTGGCATTGTAGGCGTCTATAATTAGTGTATTATCCGCGGTTTTTTTTAGTTGTGAACGGTTGTTGCGGGGAGTATATCCGGCTAGTGCTTCATCTATTTTTCCGGCTTCCACTCCAAAGAACCGACCGATAGTAACGGCGGCCAACGCATTTGGGAAGTTATATTCGCCGATAAGTTGAGTTTGCACTTTGTGCAAGTCACCGTCTTTGCCTGCTTTCCATTCGAAAGTCAGATAAGGGAATTCCCGGTCACATGTCCGTTTACATAAAGTGAGTCTTCACTTCCGTAGGGAATCAGATTCAGGTCATGAGCGATGTCCATCAGATAAGCATTATCATGGTGTATAAAGACGGTAGAATCTTCCTTTTCACGGAGATAGTCATATAATTCTCCTTTGGTGCGGATCACTCCTTCAAAGGAACCGAATCCTTCCAGATGCGCTTTTCCCACATTGGTGATAATTCCATAATCCGGCTCGGCAATGTGTACCAGAAATTTTATCTCTCCGGGATGATTAGCCCCCATTTCGATCACTGCCAGTTCATGTTCTGCTTTTAGGCGAAGCAGAGTCATGGGCACTCCAATGTGGTTGTTTAGGTTTCCTTCTGTGTAGAGTACATTGTGAGATTTCGACAAGACAGCAGAAATCAGCTCTTTAGTGGTTGTTTTCCCGTTGGTTCCGGTAATGCCGATCACTTTTGTACCCAGTTGGCGGCGGTGATAATTTGCCAGTTGCTGAAGAGTTTGCAGGCAATTGTCCACCAGAATGATATGTCTGTCGTTTTCCGGAGCATATTCGGCTTCATCTACGATGGCGTATGCACAGCCGTCTTTCAATGCTTGAGCTGCAAAAGCGTTTCCATTGAATGATTCGCCTTTCAGGGCAATAAACAGTGAACCTGCAGGGCAGTTGCGGCTGTCGGTGGTCACTACGGCACAATCCAGGAATATCTGGTAGAGAGCAGAAAGTTTCATAATAATCGGTTTTTCTCTGTTGTGGGTGCAAAATTACATTTTCTATTTCAGATTATCATTAAACAAGAAAGAATTTCGCTTGGTATAGGAAATGACAAGCATTACGATGCTGATGCATAGATTGAATACAAAAGCAAACTGCTGAGATTTGATGTGGAATACAGTCGACTGGAAGAAGTCGATAATGAAGGGACATAGCAGGATGGCAAGATAGTTCATCGCCATTACGAATGCCAGTGCCAGTGTCACTTTGCGTGAAATAGCCGTATGGGTTGTCTGGTTGTAGACAACAGGTTGGATAACTCCGTACCCCAGCCCGACCAGGATACATCCCGGAGCTATCACCCATTCTTTGGGTGAGATCCAGATCAGTGCCAGTCCGATGCCGATACTCAAAAAACTGTAAAACTTTGTTTTCTCTTTCAGAGTGCCTACGATCCGGTTCAGAAAAAAGCCGGGAGTCATGATAGCCAGAAAGAAGAGAGAAATCATAATACCGGAGTTACCACTGGTGAAATGATATTCTTCCATCAGGAATGGCAGGTTGAAACTGACTACCAGTACCAGAAAGGTAGCCAGTCCGTAAACACCCATAATGCCGGCAAGATGGCGAACGTGAATGCCGTATTTGCTGTTACCGGTATCTACATCTTCTTCTTTGTCTGCCGGGGCTTTGTCGTTGGTAAGCGAGGTACTGCCTTCGCTTGCCATGCTGCGTTGCAGATATACCGAGAGTACGAGTGAAATGATTGGAAGCAGATAGACGACGAATGGGAGATGCCAGTTGACTTCAGCAAGGTATCCGGTTACTGCCGTAGCTACTACCAGTGTTATGTTGGTGATGGCCGAACTTAATCCGAACTGTTTCACACGGTATGAACCTACAAAGTATTTGGAGATTAATCCGGTGGATAGCGGGACGATCAGTCCGGAGCCTACTCCCAGTAAGGCACTCACGGCAATCAGTTGCCACATCTGTCCCGACAGTAGGTAGAGCACTCCGCTTAGAGCAAAGATGGCAAGTCCGGCTTGGAGCAGACGGATGAAATTGACCCGTTCCGTCAGTTTACCTGCCAAAAGGATAAATGGGATAATCAATAGTGAAGGCAGAGACGAAAGCATCTGTATGTCCAGTTCGGTGGAGTGTGGAAAGATGGCGGAGAGCTTCCCCAGAATAGGAGAAACCGCCAGCCCCGGTAGGGCATTCAGGCCGAGATAGACCAGATGCCGATGAGGGTAATAAGGGGAATAGTCCCATGGCCAGTTTGAATACGCATAGTTATATAGGTATTATAAAGTTTAGGTGTGTGAAGAACAAACGATCCGTTAGAATGTTCGGCACACAAGTAGCAGAAAGTGTGTTGGGATATCTTCCTATTAGGCTGGAGATAACTTATTAACTTTTCCGTCGCCTCCCTTTTTAATAAACCCCAAATAATGTAAAACCGAAGAACTTTCATATCCTCTCGCTGTTGTTGTGGGAAATTCGACGGGGAAAATCCCCATCGCCTAAACCTAATTAAAAATAAGAGTAATTATGGAAGATTTAAATTTCAGAAAAGGTGATGCTAAAACAGAAGCATTTGGTTCAAACAGAATGTTACAACCCTCTCCGGTAGAGAAAATACCTGATGGTCCTACTACTCCGGAAATCGCCTATCAGATGGTGAAGGACGAAACTTTTGCTCAAACTCAGCCCCGTCTGAATCTTGCTACATTCGTGACTACTTATATGGATGATTATGCAACGAAGCTGATGAACGAAGCTATCAATATCAACTACATTGATGAGACAGAATATCCTCGCATTGCTGTGATGAATGGTAAATGTATCAATATCGTTGCTAATTTGTGGAACTCTCCGGAAAAAGATACCTGGAAAACCGGTGCATTGGCTATCGGTTCTTCAGAAGCTTGTATGTTGGGTGGTGTAGCTGCCTGGTTGCGTTGGCGCAAAAAACGTCAGGCCCAGGGTAAACCATTTGATAAACCTAACTTTGTCATTTCAACCGGTTTCCAGGTTGTTTGGGAAAAATTTGCTCAGTTGTGGCAGATTGAGATGCGTCAGGTGCCTTTGACGCTGGACAAGACCACACTTGACCCGGAAGAAGCCCTGAAGATGTGTGATGAAAATACAATCTGTGTAGTTCCAATCCAAGGGGTTACATGGACCGGTCTGAACGATGATGTTGAAGCCCTTGACAAAGCCCTCGATGCGTATAACGCTAAAACCGGTTATGATATTCCTATTCACGTAGACGCTGCCAGCGGTGGTTTCATCCTGCCGTTCCTGTATCCTGATACCAAATGGGACTTCCGTCTGAAATGGGTTCTTTCCATCAGTGTATCCGGCCATAAGTTCGGTCTCGTATATCCGGGTTTGGGTTGGGTTGTCTGGAAAGGCAAAGAATATCTGCCCGAAGAAATGGCTTTCAGCGTAAACTACTTAGGAGCTAACATTACTCAGGTAGGTTTGAACTTCTCTCGTCCTGCAGCTCAGATTTTGGGACAATATTATCAATTTATTCGTTTAGGATTCCAGGGATACAAGGAAGTACAATACAACTCTTTGCAGATTGCCAAATACATCCACAGCCAGATTGCTAAGATGACTCCGTTCGTCAACTACTCGGAAGATGTAGTAAACCCGTTGTTCATTTGGTACATGAAGCCGGAATATGCAAAGAACGCCAAATGGACTCTTTACGATTTGCAGGATAAGCTGGCTCAGCATGGCTGGATGGTTCCGGCATATACATTGCCTGCCAAGCTGCAAGATTATGTGGTTATGCGTGTCGTTGTCCGTCAGGGATTCAGTCGTGATATGGCCGACATGTTGCTGGGCGACATTAAGAATGCTATTGCCGAACTGGAAAAACTGGAATATCCGACATCCACTCGTATTGCCCAGGAGAAGAATCTGCCGGTAGAAGCCAAAGTATTTAACCATACCGGTAAACCACAAGCTGCCAAGAAATAAATAATATGAATTAGTATGGACAAAAAAATATCTATTTCCCAAATAAAAGAGGTTGTGCAGCAGGCCTACGAACAGGTAAAAGGTAATACAGGCGGTAAGAATGCCGATTATATTCCTTATCTGGCCAATATAGACAAAAACCTTTTTGGTATCAGTGTCTGCCTGCTGAACGGTCAGACCATTACCGTGGGTGACTTTGATTATCGTTTCGGTATTGAATCCGTATCTAAAGTGCATACAGCCATTCTGATTCTCCGCCAATACGGGGCACAGAAAGTGCTTGAGATGATCGGTGCGGATGCTACCGGACTTCCTTTTAACTCTATCATTGCCATCTTGTTGGAGAATGACCATCCGTCTACTCCGTTGGTAAATGCCGGAGCCATCTCGGCTTGTTCCATGGTGACTCCGATTGGTAATTCAGATAAGAAATGGGACGCTATCGTACAGAACATTACCGATCTTTGCGGTTCTGCTCCACAGTTGATCGAAGAACTCTATAAGTCGGAGACAGCTACCAATTTCAATAACCGTTCTATTGCCTGGTTACTGAAGAACTATAATCGTATCTATGACGATCCCAATATGTCACTGGACCTTTATACTCGCCAGTGCTCTTTGGGGGTAACTGCACAGATGTTGTCGGTGGCTGCCGGTACGGTTGCCAATGGCGGTGTGAATCCTGTGACTAAAAAGCAGGTGTTCGATGCCGAACTGACTCCTAAAATCACATCTATGATTGCTACCGTAGGCTTCTACGAACATTCGGGTGACTGGATGTATACTTCAGGTATTCCTGCCAAGACCGGTGTAGGTGGTGGTGTGATGGGAGTATTGCCGGGTGTATTCGGTGTATCTGCCTTTGCTCCTCCTTTGGATGGCTCGGGCAACTCGGTGAAAGCACAGTTGGCCATTAAGTACATCATGAACAAATTGGGATTGAATGTATTCAATGGTGCGAGAGTGACCATCGTCGATTAGAAGTAGCGGTAACGCTTTACCGTTTTTTTGTTTAGGTTGCTCCGAGGGCGGTTTCCGCCTGAGGGGCAACCTTTTTGGGGTATTATCAGTCTGCTTTTATCAGCGGCAATGTAAGTATGAAGCGGCATCCCTTGGTATAAGTCTTATCTATGATGAGGCTACCTCCTAGCTTTTCGGCAATAATCCGACAGATGGGAAGCCCTAACCCTGTTCCTTGCGAAAAATCGTTCAGCTTGGCAAAACGTTCGAATACATACTCTTGTTGCTCCACTGGGATACCTTTCCCTGTATCGGTAACGGTATATACAATCTGTTTTTCTGTGGGCGAGATGGTGTAAGCCAGCGTGATATTCCCCTTGTCAGTGAATTTAATTGCGTTGTGTAGCAAGTGGGTCAGTATCTGCGCTACCTTTCCGGGTTGGTCAATATCATAAGTGGTCCGCATGACGGTTCGAAACGGAGTGATACCTCTTTCTTTATACTGTTCCGGGTTCGTTCGATGCTGAGCAGGCAACAATTGTTGATGTCTTCGGGCTTATCGTAGGGCAATATTTCCGACTGGTCTAGGTAAGAGATGTCGAGTACGTCATTGATCAGCCGCAGTAAATTGCTGCTGCTGATTTCGATGATCGAGGCGAACTCTCTGATTTCATCATTATCTTCTTCTTTGAAATAGTTGCTCAGTACCTGAGAGAATCCGACGATTGAATTAAGAGGAGTGCGAATTTCGTGTGACATACTCTGGATAAAAGTTGTTTTCATCCGGCTTGCGTTTTCCGCCTGTTCTTTGGCTTTGCGTAATTCTTCTCCGTTTTCTACCAATTCTTTGTTCTGCTGTATCACTTTGGCTTCCGATCTCTTCAGTTTTTTATTCAACTTTGAGATGTGGAAAAGTAACATCGTTCCTGCCACCAGAATAATGACCAGCGAGACAAGTGCGATATTGATTTTCTGCAATTTTTCTTCCTGCATGTGCAGCAGTAGTTCATTTTTTTCTTTGTGTAGCTGTTCTACTTCCATAATGGTATAGAACTCGTTGGTTGAGTTTTGTATTTCCTGGCTTCGGATGGAGTCTGTTGCCAGGATATAATCCCGATAATATTGGGCAGCCCGGGCCTTCTGGTTCATTTCCCAATAGATGTCGCCTTGTTTCTGGGTGAGTGTATAGTCCAGGTATTTGTTAATGCTCGATGAATCATTCTTGATCTCTTCTATCACGTCAAGTGCTTTCCGGTACTGTCCGGTGTTCCGGTAGTATTCTATTTGTATATAGAATAATCCGCTTTTATAGAGTGTGAGTGATTTATCTTTTTCGAACAATTGCTCCAACTCCACAAGTGTTTTCCGGGCTTTTTCGTATTCTTTTGTTTCCAGATAATATAGAATATAGGCTTTCTGTACAGTGAATATCTGATATGAACTCCTGGTACATTTCGATCCTTTTTCCAGTGCTTTCAGCGCTTCGTCGGGGCGGTGCATTTCAAGAGCGCATTGGGCGAGTGAAGCATATTGAGTGGGCAGATTGATATCTTCTATTTCATTTTCTTCAATCAAGGCTATTTGTTTCCGGAAGTTTTCATAAGCCAGTTTAGGATTCGATTGAGTCATGTAGACCGTCCCCAATGTACGGTAACATTGTACGATTCCGGGAATGAAATTATCAGCCTCCGCTGACTGAAGCATTTTCCGGGCTTCGTAAATGGCAGTGTTGGTTTGGTGTTGTTTGATATAATAGATAATCAATCGGCTTCCCCATGCAAAGTAGAAATATTTCAGTTCATTATTCCTTCGGCTGATTTTCTTCACGCGGTCTACCATACAAGGATACTGTCCGGATTGTTTTGATAGTAGTAATAATCCAGTTTCAGGGCCACGGCAATCACCTGCATCCGTTTGTCATTTTTTTCTTGAGCCATGCGCGTAAGAGTATCATTTGTTTGCAGAAAGTCCGGATCTTTGATTTGTGCCTTACATCTGATCAAGTATTGTTGAAGAGTACTGTCCGTTTTAGCGAACAGGTCTTCGGCTTGGGCTTCGAATCGCGAACAAAACAAAACCAGCAGGAGTGCTATGAAGTGACGGTACGGTTTGGAGGACATATTTTTGAGTAGTCTTGATAGCTGCAAAGATAACTTTATTTTTAGTGTGCTGATAGCATTAGGACATTTATTTTTCTTTATCTTTGCGTCAATCAACCGTAATAACAGAAAATGGATTCAACGATTTTCAAAAGCCTGAATGTGAACGGTCGTTTACTTGATCTTTCCATTCCGCAGGTTATGGGTATACTCAATGTTACACCCGATTCTTTTTATGCAGGTAGCCGAAGCCGGACAGAAGCCGATATTGCTGCACGTGCCCGTCAGATACTTGATGAAGGGGCCTCTATGATTGATATAGGAGCTTATTCGTCACGTCCGAATGCCGAACACATCTCGCCCGAAGAAGAAATGCGGCGTTTGCGTACCGGTCTGGAAATATTGAACCGGAATCATCCGGGTGCTATCATTTCAGTTGACACATTCCGTGCCGGAGTGGCTGAGGAATGTGTGAAGGAGTACGGAGTGGCTATTATCAATGACATTTCGGCCGGTGAGATGGACGAACAGATGTTTCCGACGGTGGCTCGCCTGAATGTACCTTACATTATGATGCACATGCAAGGTACTCCTCAAAACATGCAAAAGGAGCCCCATTATGAAAATTTGCTGAAAGAGGTCTTCATCTATTTTGCCCGGAAAGTACAGCAATTGCGTGACTTGGGAGTGAAAGACATTATTCTCGATCCCGGTTTCGGCTTCGGCAAACGTTGGAGCATAACTACGAACTGATGGCGCATCTGGAAGAGTTCGGCATTTTCGAACTTCCCTTGTTGGTGGGAGTTTCCCGCAAGTCGATGATTTATCGTTTGTTTGGAACCACACCGCAGGAAGCACTCAACGGGACAACAGTACTCGATACGGTAGCTTTGATGAAAGGTGCCGATATTCTCCGTGTGCATGATGTGCGTGAAGCTGTCGAGTCGGTTCGGCTGATAGAGAAATTAAAAAGTGTATCGGCTTGTTCCTGATACCCGTATACTTAACCCTTAATACTTTAGTCCCGTGTTTTTTGAATTTGGCATAAAAGATTTTATTGATATCCTGTTAGTGGCTTTCCTGCTTTATTACACTTATAAGCTGATGAAAGCCTCCGGATCTATTAATGTGTTCACCGGTATCCTGGTGTTTATCCTTATTTGGCTGGTTGTATCGCAGGTGCTCGAGATGAAGCTCCTGGGCTCCATTTTCGACAAATTGGTGAGTGTGGGAGTCTTGGCGCTGATTGTTCTGTTTCAGGATGAGATCAGGCGCTTTTTGCTGACCCTGGGTTCGCACCAGCACGCCAGTGCCTTGGTACGTTTCCTTACCGGCAACAAAAAAGAAAAACTCCAGCATGATGATATCATGCCGATTGTGATGGCTTGCATCAGTATGGGAAAGCAGAAAGTAGGGGCCTTGATCGTGATGGAACGTAATGTCCCTCTTGACGATGTCATTCGTACCGGTGAGATTATCGATGCCAATATCAATCAGCGCCTGATAGAGAACATTTTCTTTAAGAACAGTCCTTTGCATGACGGTGCAATGGTAATCAGTAAGAAGCGTATCAAAGCTGCCGGATGTATTCTTCCTGTGTCACATAATTTGGATATACCCAAAGAACTGGGACTCCGTCATCGGGCAGCAATGGGCATATCTCAAGTCTCGGATGCTTTAGCCATTATCGTTTCCGAAGAAACCGGAGCAATTTCTGTAGCATGGCGCGGACAGTTTTATCTTCGCCAGAGTGCTGAAGAACTTGAAAGTCTGCTGACAAAGGAAAGCTAAATATCACGCTTTCCTACAAAAAATGCATTTCGATCTTCCATCTTCCACCTTTTAAGAATTTTGATTCTGATAAACAGACTCTTAGCGGGTGGAAGATGCTGTTTTTAAGGGCTTTTATCTTCCACCCCTATCTTCCATCTTCCACCCTTCATTTTAGTAAAGGAAATAAGCGTAATCTATTTATATATAGCACGATGAGTGGGCTGTTCTTTCTGTTTATACCTATAAAAGCATTTTGTTTTCCTTAGTATCTTTAGCGAAAATGGTCTGAATCTTATCCGGGCCCGCATGTCTGTGCCCATGAGCCCGGGTACGTGGGCCGATAAGCCCCGGTATGCGGCCATGAGCCCACGTATGCGGGCCGGAGTAAAGATCGTATGAAAAATGGTAATTATCTTGTTCATAAAGGTTTATGATATGGGGGAAATCAAGTTGGTCTCTTCCTTATTTGTGCAGGGGGAAAGGTCTTTGGGAAATTGTGTGAAGAGTAATGAATCAATAGTGTATTTGCATGTGGCTCAGTTGGATAATGTCAGACTGTTATTGATAAGATTTATAGATGAAACTGGAGGTAGAAAAATTATATTTTATTTGCAATCAACTCTTTTTTTGATTTTCTTTGCAAAAGAAAATGATGAACAATGAAATTTATCTATAGTATCTTATTTGCTTTACTTTGGATAGGGGTTACAATTACTTTTGGATCCTATCTTTATCGTATGGGTCTGCCTATTGTAAATGCAAGTGCACAAAAACTCTTGTTGCGTACAATTGATGAAGACTTGGAATGTAGATTCCGAAAATTGAAACCCAATCAGGCGTACGTTACCGGAAAGAAACATACAAAGAATAAGAAAGTAACCCTTACAGATAAGAGCGGGACTCACAATGTACGTCAATTTGCCATTGATACTGTTTATACGGATACATCTTTTGTGCATAGAGTTAAACAATCTTACCTTATAGAGCGAAACTCTATTAATGTGGATTCTCTGAATCAGAAATGGCAGTTGAAACTTCGTATGGATGGAATCTGTGCTAATACCGGAATAAAACTAACAAATTCTCTAAAGAACGGAGAGCGGATATCGGCATCGAGTGGGCTAAATGAACCCGATTGTTTTTTATTAGCCTATAGTACAGGGGTCGGTTATGGTATAAAAATGGATGCTTTTATAAGACCTTTTTGGGCGACCGTTGTTTTAAAAGCGCATTGGAATAATATCTGGACTTGGAACTATGTTCTTTTTTCACTGATCTTTTGTTTGTTTTATGTTCCGGGTGTTCGTCTTTTTCTTGTTCAAGTTTTATCTAAGTTCAGAATAGTAGATAATCATGTTAAATCGTCGCAACCGCTTGTTCAACAAAAAAGTGAATTTGTTTGGGAGGTCAATGGACTTACATTTGATTATCTGCAGAGGAGTATCACTTATCATAATCAGACTTGTATACTCCGAAAACAAGTTGCTGAGGTATTGCTGGCATTTCTTAAAGCACCTGGCCATTTGCTGTTGAATGAAGATTTGAAAAAACTATTCTGGAAAGAATTAGAGGATGTAGATTCTTGTATGGAACGCAGGAACCGACTGATTACTGATTTACGTACTGATTTAAGGAAAATAGGGGCTAATCTTGGTGTTACTTTGGTAAATGGAGGCTATCAACTCCACTTTCGTTCAGAAAATAGTAAGAAATCAGTGAAAAATCAGTGAGAAATCAGTCTTTCTCACTGGCGGTGGCCGAGATAAGCCATACCTTTGCAATAAAAACATAGAGTATGAAAAACGCAAAAATTACTATTGGACTTATCGGGCTATTGCTAATAGGTCTTGTTTCTGTGAGAAAAGAAGGAAAGGTACAAGAAGCCGGTTTGCTATTGCAAAATGTGGAGGCTTTGGCTACAGGAGAGCCGTTCCCCGATGGAGATATAGCCTGTATCGGTGACGGATCTGTGGACTGTCCGTTCACATATCTGAAAGTTGAAGTAGTATACCGTGAAGAATAATGGGCCGTCCCATTAAAATTATCGGCTATTTATGCTTTCTGATGGCACTTTGCTCATGTAAAGAGACCAAAGAGCAGCAAATATCCCGTTTGATTCACGAATGGAGGGTAGAACGATTGTCTATCCCGCTGATATGACATTCAGTGTTTTGGGAAAGGACAGTGCCGGTTATTCGTTTCCCCAAAATGAATATACCATAATGACTTACGTGGATTCGGTGGGCTGCACCAGTTGCAAATTGCAACTTCCTACATGGAAATATTTCATTTCTATGGTCGACACAATGGCCAATGGAAAGGTATCTTTTCTCTTTGCTTTCCATCCGAAAAACAAAAAGAAATCTCTTTCTATTGAAGAGAGATCGATTCCTTTATCCGGTTTTTATCGATGAAAAGGGAGGTTTTGATGCTTTGAATCATTTCCCTTCGGATGTGAACTTTCAAACTTTCCTTTTGGACAGTCAGAACAAGGTGATTGCGATTGGTAATCCTGTCCATAATAAAAAGGTGCGTGACCTTTATTTGCAAATTATTACCGGACGGCAAACCGGAGTCGCTACCTCTTCCCAAACAAAAGTGGTTTTGGATAAAAACCTCGATGAAATGGGCGATTTTGATTGGAAAATTCCCCAGACCGCTACTTTTAGTTTGCGGAATCTTGGCGATCATCTTCTGATTATCGAGGACATAAATGCTTCGTGTGGCTGTACATCCGTCACTTACAGTAAGGAGCCTGTACCTTCAGGGAAGTCTGCCGATATTCAGGTAACTTACCGTGCAGAACATCCCGAACATTTTGAGAAGACCATTACTGTATATTGTAATACTCCCACCTCTCCAATACGTTTGAAGATTCGGGGTAATGCGATTGATGAAGAATACTAATAGTTAACCTTAAAAAATTATGGAGAATGTTAGCCTATGGAAAAAGTTTGATTTAGAAGGCAATTGGATTGCTTTTCCGTGGAAATGATAAGCGGGATAAATAAAATGATAATCAACTAAAACGAAAAAAATGAAAAAGAAAGTTAAAGCAATGATTGCGTTCATAGCAGTGATAGCAGTGTCTTTTATTGGATATAATGTGTATAAAGTACAGAGTACAGAATTATTATCCGATATAGCAATGGCCAATGTAGAAGCATTAGCTAACACTGGTGAAGGCGGTAGTTCAACAACATATTGTTGTGGTAATTACGGTGATTGTATGAAGGTTATGTTACCTAATGGTACCACGACTGTCATCAAGGGAATTAGATTAAATTCTCCATGTATTAATTAGAACAAACGGTTGCACAATACATTTGTCTTTAATTTGTATCCACAAAATACTAATTATAAAATTAAAGAATAGATGTATGCAATAGTTTAGAAAGAGAAAAGCTTCATGTCGTAATGGAATATATCGATTCGATATATTCCATTATAAAAAAACATTTAATAATATTGAATCATGATCAAACGACCGTATTTAAGCTTCACCCTACTCCTCTTGTTATCTATGTGTATCTTGGAGGGATGCGAAAAAGAGAAATCCCATACAGTTCTGGAATTGTTTTCTGAATCCCAATCTCTGTCTCCAAAGAAGGACTTTTATGTTAATGAAGATTCTATAGCAATAATAGAGGGATTAAGTTGTGACGGAAAGAATCTCATAGTTAATGACTATCACTCGGGATGTTGCTATACGCTGTTTGACAAAAAATCAGGTGAATATATCGCTCGTTTTGGGACTATCGGACAGGGGCCGGCTGAACTGCCTTCACCCTGTTATGGCTACTTAACGGAAAGCGATTTCACTGTTTTTGATGACCAAACACGCATTGTGATGAAATACAGTCTTGACTCTTTACGCAACAGTCGCAAGAAGGATGGTTCACCGGTACGTCTGGCGCAATATAAAATTCCGGAGGCACAGATTTCAAAGCTCATAGCGATAGACGATACGACTTTTTTGTGTGCCGGGACATATAAATCCCGTTTCCAATATCTGTTATTTAACAAAAATGACAGTGTGCTGGATTACGGTGTGGATGTGTATAATACTGCGGATAGCGCTTTTCAAACATATACCAGATATCTTTCTAATCAAGGAAATTTAGTAATGAACCCTGAGAAACATACATTTGCCGGTTCAATTAACTTCTCGTCCAACATAGACTTTTTTGAAATAGTAAACAATAAAATTGAGTTGATAAAATCGTTGAGGTTGGGAGATCCAATCAATAAACCCGTTAATGAAGAAGGTATTTATTATGTCGATCTAACAGAAAATACTCAGACGGGTTATATAGATCTTAGCGCTACCTCTAAGTATGTTTATGCTTTGTATTCTGATAAAAAATGTACGAAAATAACCGAAAATCAGATACCGTATTGGTTTTTGACTGGGATGGTAATCCGATTAAAAAATATTCGTTAGATACTGATGCTTATTATATTGCAGTGGATAGTACCCAACAGAGTTTGTTTGCTGCTGTGAAAAATAGTTCAAGTGGATGGAAAATAATATGTTATGCGCTAGATTAATGATTCACACTATATATGGATTTAGTCTTCCTGCCGATATATTTCCATTTGTTTTCACAGATAGTGAAAAAAGTACTTCTTTTGTCGTTTTATGTGTGGTGAAAGATTCGTTATATCTCTATCGGTTAAAAAAAGAATAGGAGGAAAAAGAGAATTGTTTGTTTGGTTATGGCGGTATTTACTGGTTATAATTTTTATATTATGAAAAATTTCAGTTTAATTGTGGTGGGAATATTGTTTATATATTGTGTTTCATCTTGTCGGAAACAGGTTGATAAGGGATTTGAAATGACCGTTGATCTGTCTATTTCTAATCCATATCTGCCGATGTCTGTATTGGTGGACACCATTGAGTCTGTCAGGCTGCAATTACCTTCTCCTTATTTTTGGGGTATGTCGATAATGTAATTTCAAAAGATTCTTGTTATTACATTTCGGATAGAAAGCAAGAAATGGCATTTCGATTTAGCAAGAATGGTACTTTTTTGAATGCGATTGGTCAGCGGGGTGAGGGACCGGGAGAGTATAGAGAGATGGACTCTTTTTTCGTGGGAAAGGATTGTGTTTATGTCTGTGATATGAGTAAACGGACTATTTATTCTTACAGTTTTGATGGAAAATTTCTTCATTCGTTGAGCTTCCCTTATTCTCTTGTTTTCAATGATGTTGTTGAGTTGCCGGATGGCGTTTTCTCTGCCATCGTCCTTCTCAGTCTGAAAACTGTAAAGGGCTTTGGATTCTGGATCAGAAAGGGAGAAGAGTGAAGAACTTATTAGAATATGAAAAAGGGACTCCTTGCAAGAACTCCTATTGGAATACGCTGTGTGCTCAAGAGGATGGAACTATAAAAATCTATAATCCGGTAGATGGAAGCTATTATCAATATGATGCTGTGAATGATACGGTGGTAAGAACCATGAGGCAGAAGTCTAATTTGCCTATGTTGGCGGATTTTCACTGCTCGGACCGGGAATTGTACGAAACGAAAGAGGAGTGCACATACAGTCTTTTTACAGTGGATGGAAAGAATCTTGTTTTCTCTCTTTGGTCTTTTAATTCAGCAAATAAGGGAATGTGGTCTGTCTATTTTAAGAAGGATGGGCGGATAGAGCAAGGAAATTTGACCAAGATGGATATTCCTGGATATTCGGAAATGGGACGTCCGGTTTCATCTAATATCCCTAATACATTTGTGACAGTTTATACAGATGAATTCCCGGATGATGCATTTCGTCCGCTTATCAGCAACAGGAGATAAATGAGCAAACTGCGATACTTAGCCTTTTGAGGTTAAAATGAGTATTAGGGGTATGAGAAGGGATGATTGTTTGTTAGTAAGTTAGCGAAATAGAACCAAGATGGGAACCAATGAAAAGGTTAAACTTAAAAATCAATAAAGAGATACCGGAAGAAGAATTCAAACGCTTTCTAAATAGAATGCTAAACTTGATTCTCTCCTCTGGATAGTGCAGTCTCATGTATTGATGTATGTGTATAGACATTGATTGACGAAGCTGATTCCTTTATCCGACTTTTATCGATGAAATGGGCGATTTTGATTGGAAAACTCCCCAGACCGCTACTTTTAGTTTGCGGAATCTTGGCAATCATCTTCTGATTATCAAGGACATAAATACTTCGTGTGGGTGTACATCTTGCTTATAGCAAGGAGCCTGTGTCTTCGGGGAAATCTGCCGATATTCAGGTTACTTACCGTGCAGAGCATCCCGAACATTTTGAGAAGACCATTACTGTATATTGTAATACTTCCACCTCTCCAATACGTTTGAAGATTCGGGGTAATGCAGTTGATAAAGAAAACTAATAGTTAATCTTAAAAATTATGGAGAACGTTAGCCTATGGAAAAAGTTTGCTTTAGAAGGCAATTGGGTTGCTTTTCCGTGGAAATGATAAGCGGAATAAATAAAAAGATAATCAACTAAAGTAAGAAAATAAAATGAAAACAAGAATGAAAATTACGATTGCGTTCGTCGCAGTGATGGTTCTGTCGTTTACTGGTTATAATGTGTATAAAACACAAAAAGCAATCCAGTTGTCAGATGTAGCTATGGCAAATGTAGAAGCATTGGCTGATGGCGAAGGAACTAATGCCGGCTATTGTTATTTGGAAGATACTTGGAGTACAAAAAGAGGTTATAAATATTTTTGCGATAGTAAAACTGATAAAAATACAATCTATCCATGTCCATCTTCAATGGAGTCTGGGTGGTATGATGATAATAAGCAGGATCGGTGTACTAAATAAAGTTGGTCTTTAGTTAGATAATTATCTCAAAAGTAGATATTGGTTTCTTGCTTCCCTATAAATTTCGTTCAAATAGAGGCACGAGAAAATCACATCTATTTTTGAGATAAAAAACAGTTGGAAGAGCTACTGATTTATTTTGTTTCAAATAATAATCACAATATAAACTAAATTAAAAATATGCATATCATTAAAGTGATATTTAGTCTTGCACTAATATTGAATATTTGCGTTAGTTGTCATGAAAATGATGACACCGCATACTTCAATGGTAAAATTCAAACGATTGAAGATAGTATCAAAGACACGAAGAAAGCTACATTGAAAATACTTCCATTGGATGGAGCGAATTTTGGATGGCTATCCACATACGACTCACTGATGTTTTTTATGAATCCTAAATTACCGGATCGCTTTTATAATATATTTAATGTAGACACCGGAAAAGAAATAGGCACTTTTTGTTATAGAGGAAGTGGTCCTGAAGAAGTTGTCGCTTTGGGTCCGATTTTTCATTTCTTTAAAGAAAAAGGGGATCTGAAAACTCTACTGTTCGCTCCTAATGAAGAGAAGCTATTTATCTGGAATATAACTCAGTCGATCAAGCGGGACACCACTGTTATGGATAAGCAAATCTCCTATCCCTGGAGAGAGGAGAATGGAGGTGCTCCATACTATTTGATGTTTCTGAAGGATGAAAATACATTAATTACAGAGTTACAGTCGTTCCCGCTTAATGATAAAGAAGCTACTTTGCCCGTTTATCAAAAACGGACACTTGACACGAATAAGTTGCTGAAGAGCTTTTCAAGCTATAAGAAGTCGATAAGGAACGATGAAGCTTCCATTCTGCCGGAGTCTTTTTTCTACTCGAATGATGCCATTAAACCGGATGGAACTAAAGTGGTGCAAGCTATGGTTCATCTTGCGCAATTGAATATTCTGGATCTTGAAACAGGTCATGTGAGCGGCTATCGTTTGGAAGGTGAACCGGACTTTTCTGTTTTTAAAAGTGATGAAAAAATAAAGTCGTATTTTACAAGGGTTCAGGCAGATGACAATTACATATATGCAGTATATTGGGGAAAAGAGCGTTGGGAACGTTTTGAGACTCCACACATGAATATCATTCATGTATATGATTGGGATGGGAATCTGGTACAAAAAATAGAGACGGATTATAGCATTGGGCAGATGTGGATAGATCCTATCCGAAATAGATTATATGTGACAAATCCCCAAATAGATGACGTGCTTTATTTAGACCTGGATGATTTCTTGGTTCCTAACACAGGCTTATGAATTCATCAACTAAAATAATAGGATTGCCTCCGATGTCAAATTCAATCCTAAAACATGAATATCTTAGAAAGAATAAGTCTGAATAGAAAATAAGCATTTGTTTTAACTATGAAATATATACCGTTTATCCTGTTAGTTTTAACTTTGGCAGCTTGTCAATCGGAGAAAGATAGGCGGTTGGAATATGCTTTGGAATTTGCCGGCGATAATTGCGTGGAGCTTGAAAAGGTATTAGAACATTATAGAACCGATCCGGAAAAATTGGAGGCAGCTCGTTTTTTAATTCGTAATATGCCGGGATGGTATTCTTATGAAGGAAATGAACTTGATTCTATTCACCATTTATTAGTTGGGGTTTGTGAAGGGCGTCCTATATCTAAAAGGGAGAAGAATAAATGGAACAGAATTTCCTTTGACTCTCTCTCCAAGATATATGACGCCCAAGTGATAACAGCGGAATATTTGATAGATAATATAGACCTGGCTTTTGAAGTTTGGAGGAAATATCCTTGGAATAGAAATTTGCCGTTCGATGATTTTTGCGAACTGATATTACCTTACAGAATAGCCGATGAACCTTTATCGGATTGGCGTAAATTGTATTATGAAGATTATGGAACTCTACTCGATTCTCTTTATAAGGGGGATGATGTTATTGAAGCTTCTAAGATCATTGACGGGAAACTGAGAAAGCTGTATTACATCTACAATACTGATTTTCGGGTACCTCACTTGGATGCTGTTTTTCTTTATCATAATCGGATTGGTTATTGTCGTGAAGCATGCGACCTGACAATATATGCTATGCGTGCTTGTGGAATTCCTGTTGCGACCGACTATTTTGTTTATTCACCCGATTATCAACATTATCATTGTTGGACGATGTTGCGTGACACAACAGGAACTTTTCTTCAATTCGGATTTAATGAGTTTGAAGCGTCACGTGATACCTTACGGCATGACGGAAGGAAAAAGGGGAAGGTGTATCGCTATTGTTTCGGTATGCAGGCGGATAAAAACTCCGGAACTTCGGGAAACAGGCAATTATCTCCTGTGCTTAAGAATCGATTTGTGAAAGATGTGACATCTGAATATTTTGGAAGTAATGATACGACAATACCGATACAAATGTCTGGAGAGCAATATATCTACTTAGGGATATTTAGTCCCGGCGGATGGATTCCTATAGATATGGCACTTGGTAATGCTGGTAAGGTTACTTTCCGGGATATAGAACCCGATGTGATTTATCAGACTCTTTATCAGGGAGATGGAGGAAAACTGTATCCGGCAGGATATCCGTTTATATCTAAAACGGGGGGTGGGTTTGTTTTGTTGAAACCCAATATCGATTTGATGGAGGAAGCTATATTAAAGCGGAAAATGCCTCAGCAAAAGACGATTGCGGAATGGGCTTATCGAGCTATCATAGGGGCAAAAGTTGAAGCAGCTGATGATTTGTCATTTATGCAGGCGGATCTGTTATGGCAATTTGAGGATACGCTTACCACTAATTATTGTGTGTTGACTCCGCTTCTAAGAAAGAAGTATAGATATGTTCGTTATGTTGCTCCGATAGGGAAAAGAATGGAGTTGGCGGAACTGGCACTGTTTAAGGATTCATTATGTAAGGAGAAGGTTCGGTTGGGAGGATAAACAGTATAGAACCGATTGCAAAATTAGAGTATGTTACAGATGGTAATATACTGACTTATTTTCAGGCACGTGATACATCTTGTTATCTGGCCTATGATTTGGGGGAAAGTACGCTGATCGAAAGAATTGTTTTTTCTCCGCGTAACGATGATAATTACATTTGGCCCGGGGATAATTATGAGTTATTCTATCAGGACGGAATAAATGGATGGAAGTCGTTAGGCAGCAAGGTGGCTACAGAAAGAGAAATTGATTTTCTGGTGCCACAAAATGCTCTGCTATGGTTGAGGAATCGCACAAAGGGACGCGAAGAGCAGGTCTTTATTTATAAAAATGGAAGACAATATTTTGCATTTGATTTATAACAACTTACCGGATTAAGACAATTGTTCTTCCGAAAAAGTATATATTTGTGTGTCAGATTTTAACTGGGAGAGTATTATGAGACCGTTTTTTATTTTATTAAGTGTTGTGGCACTCTTGTCTTGTGTGGAGCGGAGGACGACTGATCCTTATATAAATGGAGCTACAAGAGTGATAAATATTCCGGAGGATTATGAACAGAATATCTGTTCGGATGCCTTGTTTGAAAGTGTGGACTTAGTTCCTTTGGAGACAACGGAAGAGTGTTTGATTGGCAGAGTGGATCGTTTACTGATTTGCGATTCTTTGTACCTTATCAACGATACACGTCAACGTGTGTTGGTTTTCGATAGAACCGGAAAGTTCCGCTATCAGATAGGAAAGAGAGGTGGTGCCCCGAACGAATATTTGGAGGTAAGGGATTTTTTGATAAATGATAAGAGTGAATTAGAGATTCTGGATTTTAAGAAGATACTTCGATATTCATTAACCGGTGAATTTATAGGAGATACGAGGTTTGATTATCTCTCTGATGAGAATTTATATTGTAACCCGTCGTTTTTTGTAGCTTCACCTATTGCCGGTTACTATCTTTGGGGAAGTGGTATGGGATCTTGTAAGGCAGGAGACGGAAACTGTCTAATGTATAAAACAGATGAGGAGATGAAAATAGAAAGGGGGTACTTTCCGATAGGACGTGGTGCTGATGGCAATCATTATAGATTTTCAAAATATGATAAACGTATTTTGATTGATCCTATTTTCGGTGATTATAATATTTATCAGATTGATTCTTTGGATAATCTGTCTGCACGCTATGTCTTTGATTTTGGTAATAAAGCTTGTAAACGAGACTTGGACTGTTCTGATATGATGTCCGCTACTGTCCAAAAAGGTTTGGATGAGTCTGTTGTTGCCTTATATAATTTCCAAGAGACAAATAAGTGGCTCCATTTAGATTTTGTGTATAAGGGGAATGTCTATTCTCTATTTTATTCAAAAACGAATGATGAAGTGTCGGTTGTAGACATAAAGGGTTGCCAGTTGGAAAATAAAAATTCTTTTGGATTCTGGGGTGCTATCGGGGTTGAAGGAGAAGCGCTGGTAAATGCAGTAGAGGCTTCTTGGGTTAAAGCGGAAGTTGGTCGTCTGAACCCAGTTGTAGTGGAGAAATTGGGTTTAAATAAATGGAATAGTATCCAGGAATCTGACAATCCGGTATTGGCATTTTATAGATTTAAATAATTTGAAACGTGATAGGACTGTAAAGTACTAAAGATTGTGGAGGCAAATGTATGAAGAGCTTTGAAATTTGTAACTGGTTGCTACATTGTATGTACTAATAAGATGAATAGTTATAAGTTGTGATTACTTGTGAAGTAGAAGGTGGCTAATGTGAAACAACATTTGATAACGGTTCTATTGTCTAAATATGAATAATTTTACAAAAGAAGTTATGGATAAAGTGAGTATCGTGCTATTATTGGTATTAATTTGTGGATGTTCTTCAATGAATCAGAAGATGAATGATGGAATTGAAAGAATACCAATAGATGTGCATAATGTGTCTCGAGATGCTTCATTATTTATCGATAAAATAGAACTTGTACCTTTAGAGACAAATGATTCATCCTTATTACATAAATATAGAAAAGTCATGTATGATAAAGAAACGGATGTTTATGCTGTTTATACTCGTGAGCAAGTCATATTTACATTCTCGGGTAATGGGGCTTTTATTAGTAATTCGAAAAAAATGCAAGGGCAGGGACCTGATGAATATCATATGGCAATAGACGTAAAATTCAATCCTTATTTACAAGGACTTGATTTGTTAAATCCCTATGGTACAATATATACATACAGCTTGGATTTTAAACTCTTAGCAAAGAGAAAAATAAAGCCGGAATTTCCGATTGATCATCTTATAGCTTTCAATACTGAAGAATATATTTTTACTTATCCTTCTTTATGGACAGATCAAGAGGTAGCATTTGCTAATTTGAGAACACAGCAGATATATAATGCTAACTATAACGGTACGATATCCAGTGGGAATTCGATGGATAAGGAATGCTTTTATAAAATAGGGGATAATTTTTATTTTATTCCTCCCGGCATTAATTATTATTTCTATCGGATAGATACTAAAGAGATGAAATTTACTCCGATGATGTACCTTGATTTTGGTGATTCGGAGATAAAGGAAGAGGGGTTACCGGGCGTGCGGCGGGTAAAAGAACTGATTTAGATGAAGAGAGGTTGAGGGTTGTAAAAGAAATGCAGGATAGATCTCAATTTTTGAAGCATTCTAACAATCACTTTGTTCCCTTAATTAAATTTTTTAATGAAGACTATGTTTATGTCTATTTTGTAAAGTCTACTCAAGGTTTCGGAAGTAACTTTATTTATAATCGGAAAACGAAAGAGAGTTTTTTGACTAATGAAGGGAAGCCTTTTATTATGAATTGTTGTTTCGCTATAGTCGATAATATATTGCTTTCCATACATCAACCTGAATATGTGTCCAGACTCGTTGATCAGCGCTTCATGTCTTCGGAAGAAATACGTAAGATGGAGCAAATTAAGGAAGATGATAATCCTGTTATTATAAAATATTATTTGAAAAGATAAATGCAGCTTGTTGGGCTATATTCTTAAATGAAAAAGAACGGAAAACTCTAATTCATCATCAAGCTCATATACGGCTGCATTTCATCCAGTATCTTTTCCGATAATTCGGCAATGGTCATTCGGGTATGTACTCCGGGTAAGCGGACTTCACTGGTCATACATTTTCCTTTGCAGAGATAGTAATAACCGTTATTGACCGAAAGCTGTTCGTCAGTCAGTTCGATATTCATTTCCACTTCGGGACAACCTGCTGCATAGAGTTGAAGAACTGCCCGGGCATCAATGATGCGTGCCATTCCTAATGGGACACTTGGCAGGGATTCTACAGGGGGAAGTTGAAGAATAATCCGTTCAGTGCCGTTTCTTAGTCCGGCCCGGTAGAGTAATTGTGCCCGGACAGCCTCATTGTCAGCAAACAACTCGTTGATATACGAGCTATCATCGTGTTTATAGACAACAGCTATACCCGTTACTCGATTATCCTTCCGGGCAATGAGAACGGTATTTTGTGTCAAGGCAAGATCGGCAAGGACTACTTTAAAATCTGTAGGCGTATGTTGTAAACAACAGGCACGTTCGGATAGCTTGCCGGTCAGGTATTGATAATAATCTTCTTGATATTCCGTCGTTTCTTCAATCATGGTATCCGGTTCCGGACCAATGGTCAACTCTGAAAGTGAGAAGACTTTGTGGGAGATACGGAAAGCGGGAGTATAGCCTGTTTTGGCGTAATAACCGAATAGCAGGGTTCGGCAGGAATCAATGTACTAAACAGAACACCGTTACGGAGCATGCGGGCAAAACTCTGTGATAATAACTCCCGCATCACTCCTTTCGCACGGTAATCGGGATGCGTACACGCACCGGAGATATACGAAGTAGGTACTATTTTATTGCAGAATGTCATTGGATAAGGGAGCATTTGGAGCGCAGCAATCACTTCTTCGCCACTTTGAATGGCTAAGTTGACTTCGTTATTGTAACGAAGCCGGAAGTAAGTTCGATGAATGCCTCGCTATCATCGAAACAAAGTTTCCATAATGATTTTACCTGCTCCTTTATCATTGGATTATGCTACCATTTTATCATTTCTACAGGCTGCTCTTTCAGGCAAGCCATATATTTCTCCAAAATAGTTTCCGGGTGGTACGAAAGCTTGGCTTTGCGTAACCCTTCTATTCCTAAATCTTCTTCTCTGTTGATGTAAATATATTGTTCGGGGATGTGATTGGCAAATTCGTAATTGATCATGGCATAAGCGCCATCGATGCTGGTATCTGCTTTTTCTACATGTACACCGAAAGTTTCTTTATTGATCGGCATGCCGAAAGTGAAGGCTACAATCTGTCCATTGACGTGCAGGATACCTCCCGTCAGTCTAACTCTTCGAAATGATTGAGAGCGTAGATCAGGCACGTCGTTCGTTTCCGGTCCCTTCCTGTTGGTCGCAGTCATTGGCTTTACACCATTTGGCCTCTAACTCCAGGCATTCCTGTATTCGGTCTTTGGTGATCGGAGAATACTTATAGTCAGGATATGTATTGCGGAATTTGTTAATGTGATTCCGTTTGGACTGGAATTTTTTTCCTTTCAGTGTTGCGAGATCACTACGTAAATAAATATAATCGGCATAATCACGGTCAACCGTAAAGCCAAACTGACCGGGCATAATGGCCTCGAGATCTTCGCGCATACATGAGCAGACTCCCAACATGCAGAAAGGTTCACCCTCCTGTCGGGCATCTTCAATCAGTTCGTTCAGAACTTCTTCAAGATTGCCTTCACCAACCGGCATCATATAGGCCAATTCATCGCCGGCCCAGAATTTGAAAACCAGAAAGTTATTGATAATGGCAAACTTGGTGTGATACAAGAACCGCCAACTGCATAAGTTGGAAAAAGAGAGGTCGCAGTTGCGACGGCAACTATTCATCGTGTAGGCTGTGATGGTATCCTTGTCTTGGATCGTTATATCTCTGAATGCGATCATAAAGTTGTTATTTCCTTTTAACTGTTTATATATAACAAAGATAAAGCTATTTTGTTAGAGAATTCCTAATAATCGCAGAATAGTTGGGGTCAACAATGCAGTAAAAATACCGTTGAGGGTTAAACCGAGGCTTGCATAGGCACCGTATTTACTGCTGATATCCATGGCTGTTGAGGTGCCGACGGCATGAGCGGCCGTACCCATCGAAAGTCCTTGCGCGATAGGGCTGCCTACATGCATGATCTTCATCGTTTTGAAACCTAATACTGCACCCAGTAAACCCACACAAACAACTACTGCTGCTGTCAGAGACGGGATTCCACCCAATGTCTTGGTTACCTCCATTGCAATCGGAGTGGTGACTGATTTGGGAGCAAGTGACAGGATGACTTCCTGTGAGGCTCCCATAAGCTTAGCTATCAGTACGACTGAAATAACGCCTACGATGCAGCCGGCCAATTGGGACAGAATGATAGGAAGCAGCTGCTTCTTAATCGTTTCGAGTTGCAGGTATAGAGGAACTCCAAGAGCTACGACTGCAGGCTTTAGCCAGAATTCAATCAAGTGTCCGCCCTGATTGTAAGTTTCGAAGGAGATATTTGTCAGTTTAAGGAAAATGATGATGACTGCAATAGTCAACAAGATGGGATTGAGTAGGAGTATTCCTGTCTTTTTTTGTAAAAGCTTGGCAAAGAAGTAAATCCCGAAAGTGATTGCCAGCAGGAAGAATTCATTTTCTAAATAATTCATTTGAGTTTACGTGTTAATTGATGGACCATCCGGTGATGACAAGCACAAGAAGGGTACTGACTAGAGTAGCTATCACAATCGGCCAGAACTGTGCCGCAATGATGTCGAAATATAACATCAGGCTACTCCCGGAGGAATAAAGAAAAAACCAAGATTAGCAACTAGAAAGTCGGACATTCCCTGCACCCAATGCAATTTGATCCAACCTAATTTCAAAAAGAGGGTGAGCAGCAACATCCCGATGATGCTGGACGGGAGCTTAATCCCCGTGAGATAAACAATCAATTCACCCAAAGCCAAACAGCCAAATAAAATGGCACACTGACGTATCATACTATTACCTATTGATTTTTGAAAACGTTGCAAAGTTATGAAAAATAGAGTTAGGGTAGCAACTAATAAGGCACGAAGATTCTTATTTAACAGTGGGGAACTACAAAAAAATAAAGAAAAAGTAAACGAAATGGATTACTTTATATATTTTTGCAAAGTGAAAAACGAATATACATAACGAATATTAACCACTAAAAACAGAATTGATATGAAAAAGAGTTTGTTAATCAGTGTTTTCGCAACACTCGCAATGATGATTTCTTTAAATGCACTTGCACAAGAAAAAGCGACAGGTAAGGCTTATAAAGCTATTCAGAAAGATGAAAAAGTAATCAACAAAGATTTGCAGAAAAAAGCCATTAAAGAAGCACGCAAACAAGCGAAGGAACTGACGAAAGAAGGATTCAAGACTCCGGTAGGAAAGTTACCGTTGGACAAACAACTGGAGAATTCATGGGAAAAACAGATGGAAATTGATATGAATGGCAATCCATACTGGTATATTGCCACATCAAGAGTGATTGGTGGAAATCAGTCGGCTGCAGCTATGCAGCTACCAACACGGCCAAGATTGATATCGCCGGACAGGTTCAGACAAAGGTTACACAGTTGATCGAATCGAAAGTAGCCAATGACGATATGGGGCAGGAGGAAGCTGCCAGTCTGTCGAGCGCAGTAGCTGCCGGTAAGAGTATTATCAGTGGAACGCTGGGACGTACTATTCCTTTGGTTGAAGTATATAGAACGTTGCCTAACAAAAATGTAGAGGTAATGGTAACCATCGGTTATAGCCTGGAAGCTGCAAACAAAGTAGCTGTCAAAGCACTTAGCGAAGAATTGGCTAAAAAATCACCGGAATTGGCTAAGGAACTGGATAAACTCGCTCAGTAAGTTTTAATATAAATAGGCAAACTGAATGAACGTAAACAGGCTATTAGGAATTTTAGCTATACTTTTACTGACTGCCGCCAGCGCTCTTTATGCACAGAAACCCGTGAAGGTGAAAGGCGTACAGGGGCGTTGGCAGGTTAGCGATGACATCACATTGAAGCAGGCGGAAGAGAGGGCTTTCATGGAAGCGAAGAAAGCTGCTCTGCAGAAAGCGGGTGTGATGGAAAATGTGTGGTCGGTATTTGGCCAGATCACCCAGGAAGACGGCCAGGAGCTTCATGAAGCTTATTCGCAAATGAATGTGCTGGCTATCGGGGGAATGGTGAATGTTACTAATAAAAAAGTTGAAGAGGTTTGGGACACGGATACCCGTAGCCTGTATAAGGTAGTGACCATTGACGCCGAGGTTCGGAAAGAGGACAAGTCGGATAGTTCGTATGCCCTTGAGGTAAAAGGAGTGGAAACACTCTATCGTGAAGGGGATGTGTTTCACTGTAAGCTGACTATACATGGTACGGATTCATACTTGAAGTTTTTCTGGTTCGACAGTAATGGGGGGGCTTTGCTTTATCCTAACAGTTATGAACCGAATACATTGTTGAAAGCCGGTAAAGAATATGCGATTCCTTTTAGTAATGCTGTCGACTATCGTATGGAGAAACAGCATGGTAAGGAAAGCGAGAAGATAAATATGATGATGGTGGCTACCAAGGAAGATATCCCATTTACTAAAGAAGTCACTTATCAGAATGTATTGGAGTGGGTGTACTCTATCCCGGCGGTTCAGCGTTGTGCTTTTTATGATATGGTATTGATAAAATAGTGATTCCCGAATCACTGACCGTTAATCATTAATCACTTATTATGATGAAAACGAAACATTACTTTTCTTTCGTTTTTGCTTCACTTTTTCTGATACCGTCCGTTATCACAGCACAGGACGTGAACTATCAGAAGGAGTTTGATACTTTTCAAGAGAAACAGCAAAAAGAATATAAAGAATTTAAGAATAAAGCAGACGAAGAGTTTGCCACTTTCCTGAAAGAAGCGTGGCAAAAGTATAATGCCTCTATGGGGGATTCGATGCCCACTCGGCCGGAACCGGTGAAACCGACACTTTTTGATAAAAAAAAGCCGGTTCCTGCTCCGGTAGAGATTAAGCCGGCGGTGCCTAAGATACCCATAGCCGATAAACCGGGTGTAGGAGGCAAAGTGAATGTGGAAGTCAAGAAGCCGGATCTGCCGGCAGTGGCTGATAAACCGGCTCCGGGTGTTTATGTTCCGGGCAAACCTTATACCCCTGTAAAGGTAGATATCCCAGCTCCGTTGCCCGGAAGTTCAGCGCATCGCAATGCGATTGAGTTTTATGGAACACGGTTTGAAGTGGCTACAGACGTGATTGACGGTTTTGAATTGGGCGGAACAAGCGAAAGTAAAGTGGCAGGTGCCTGGAGTCGTTTGTGTAAAGCCGATCATGAACAGTTGATTAACGATTGTATTCGTTTAAAGAAGGAGCATCAGATGAACGACTGGGCATTTTTAATGTTCATCAAGCAGTTGGGAGTGCAGATGTGTGGTGTTGCCCAAAAAGACGATGTAGCTTTTCTGCAGATGTTCATCCTCAATAAATGTGGATATAAGGTGCGTTTGTCCAAGATAAACGATAAATTGAAATTATTGGTGGCTCCGGCAGGAACTATTTTCGGCATACCTTATATTACCTTCAAAGGTGTGAAGTACTATGTCTTTGAGGCGGATAAAGGTGGGTCAATGGCTGTTTATACATATAGTCAGGATTTTGCCAATGCGAAGAATCTGGTATGTATGGATCTGAGCGCCGTGCCTCAATTCGGCATGCAGGAGTTTAGCAAGACAGTGTCTCCATCCGAAAAATCTCTCCTTAAAGTCAATACGGCAGTCAATAAGAACCTGATGGATTTCTATAAGGACTATCCGCAATGTGAAGTTGCTGTTTACTACAAAACCCCTATGAGCAAGGAGTTGAAGAGTGCTCTTTACCCGCCTTTGCAGGCGGCAATAAAGGGGAAATCGGAGAAAGATGCTGCGAATATCCTGATTGATTTTGTGCAGAATTCATTCCAATATCAGACGGATGGTGAACAATTTGGGTATGAAAAGCCTTTCTTCATGGACGAAAATTTTTATTATCCGGCTTGTGATTGTGAGGATCGAGCCATTCTGTTTTCTAACTTGGTGAAAGATTTGTTGGGACTGGATGCTGTGTTGCTCGACTATCCGAATCATATCGCTTCGGCTGTACGGTTCAACGAAGATATTTCGGGTGATTACATTCTGTTGGATGGTAAAAAATATCTTATTTGTGATCCGACTTATATCGGTGCTCCGATAGGAATGTGTATGGATCGTTTCAAGAGTGTACCCCCGGAAATAATCCGCTAGTGTTAAATATTATAATAATTGCAAGTTCGGGGTAAAAAATACCCCGAATTGCAATGTTGATATTGCAATATTGTGTACTTTTGCGGCGTGAAATAACACACCCTACTGAATTTATATACAATATTAAATATCTATGCTTAATTTAATTAACTCTATCGTTGCGCGTGCGCAAGCAAATCGTCAGCGCATTGTCCTTCCCGAAGGTACGGAAGAACGTACTTTAAAAGCTGCTAACCAGATTTTGACAGATGAAGTTGCAGATTTGATTCTTTTGGGTAACCCGGAAGAAATTAATGCAGCTGCTGCCAAATGGGGACTCGGAAATATTAATAGGGCTACTATTATAGATCCTGAGAACCATCCGAAGAAAGAAGAATATGCGCAGTTATTGTGCGAGCTTCGTAAGAAAAAAGGTATGACCATCGAAGAAGCCCGTAAGTTGGTGCTCGATCCGTTGTACTTGGGTTGTCTGATCATTAAAAGTGGTGATGCTGACGGTCAGTTGGCAGGTGCCCGCAACACTACGGGTGATGTACTTCGTCCGGCACTTCAGATTATTAAGACTTCTCCGGGAATTACATGCGTTTCGGGTGCTATGTTGTTGTTGACACATGCTCCGGAATGTGGTCAGAATGGTTTGCTGGTGATGGGTGACGTAGCCGTAACTCCGGTTCCGGATGCTTCGCAGTTGGCACAGATCGCTGTTTGTACTGCACGTACGGCACAGGCTGTAGCAGGAATTGCTGAACCGAAAGTGGCAATGCTTAGTTTCTCTACTAAAGGTTCGGCAAAACATGAGAACGTGGATAAGGTGGTAGAGGCATTGAAATTAGCTAAAGAAATGGCACCGGATTTGAATATCGACGGTGAAATGCAGGCAGACGCTGCATTGGTGCCTTCGGTAGGTGCAAGCAAAGCTCCGGGGTCTCCGGTTGCCGGCGAGGCTAATGTACTGATTGTTCCTAGTTTGGAAGTTGGTAACATTTCTTATAAACTGGTTCAGCGCTTGGGGCATGCGACGCGGTAGGACCGATTCTTCAAGGTATTGCACGTCCGGTGAACGACCTTTCACGCGGATGCTCTATTGAAGACGTATACAGAATGATTGCAATCACAGCTAATCAGGCGATTGCTGCAAAGAATGGTAAATAATTAAATCGAAAATCAGATATGAAAGTTTTAGTATTGAACTGTGGTAGTTCATCTATCAAATACAAGCTGTTCGATATGGACAGCAAAGAAGTGATTGCCCAGGGTGGTATCGAAAAGATCGGTTTGAAAGATTCATTCCTGAAATTGACTTTGCCGAATGGTGAAAAGAAAATTTTGGAGAAGGATATCCCCGAACATACCGTAGGTGTGGAATTCATCTTGAATACACTGGTAAGTCCCGAATATGGTGCTATCCAATCACTCGAAGAAATCAATGCCGTAGGTCATCGTATGGTGCACGGAGGTGAACGCTTCAGTAAATCAGTACTGCTGACTAAGGAAGTGCTTGAGGCTTTTGCTGCCTGCAATGATCTGGCACCTCTCCACAATCCTGCTAACCTAAAAGGAGTTGACGCCATTACAGCTATTCTGCCGAATGTTCCGCAAATCGGTGTATTCGATACTGCATTCCACCAGACTATGCCGGAGCATGCATATCTGTATGCTATCCCTTACGAATTGTACAAGAAGTATGGTGTGCGCCGTTATGGTTTCCACGGAACTTCTCACCGTTATGTTTCTCAGCGCGTATGCGAATACCTGGGAATTAAACCGGAAGGTTTGAAACTGATTACTTGCCATATCGGTAATGGTGGTTCGATTGCTGCTATCAAAGATGGTAAGTGTATCGATACTTCTATGGGACTGACACCGTTGGAAGGATTGATGATGGGTACTCGTTCCGGTGATATCGATGCCGGAGCTGTTACATTCATCATGGATAAAGAGGGCCTGACTACTACGGGTATCTCTAACCTGCTGAATAAGAAAAGTGGTGTAGCCGGTATGATGAACGGCTCAAGTGATATGCGTGACTTGGAAGCTGCCGTTGCCAAAGGTGATCCGCAGGCTATCCTGACTGAACAGATGTACTTCTATCGCATTAAGAAATATATTGGTGCGTATGCCGCTGCTTTGGGTGGGGTCGATGTTATTCTGTTCACAGGTGGTGTTGGTGAAAATCAGCGACTTGCCGTGCCGGTGTTTGTGAAGGACTGGAATTCCTGGGTGTGAAACTCGATCCGGAAAAGAACAAGGTTCGCGGTGAAGAGGCTATTATCTCAACTGATGATTCAAGAGTGAAGGTAGTAGTGATCCCGACTGATGAAGAATTGCTGATTGCTTCTGATACAATGGCTATCTTGGATAAATAAAGGTTGATAAGTAATTATAGATAAAAGCCGGAGGCGGAGATCTACTCTCTGTTTTCCGGCTTTTTTATATGAGGCAGGTTAGAGATGGCAGTTTGGGTTGAAGGGTAATTGATGCTCGGTGATCTATTTAACAGAATATTCATATCTCTTTCTCCTTTTCTTCTTTTTAAAATTTTTATCTTTGCTATCACTAACTCGAATAAACTTAAAATAGTACAAGAATGAAACGACTTTTTTATTTCTTTCTTTTTGTCTGTGTGGCAGTTATAGCCAATGCTCAGGCAAAATATGTTTTCTATTTCATTGGTGATGGAATGGGTGTCAATCAAGTGAATGGTACGGAAATGTATCGTGCCGAAATCCAGAAGGGCCGCATTGGTGTAGAGCCTTTGCTTTTTACACAGTTCCCGGTGGGGACAATGGCTACTACTTTCTCTGCCACTAATTCCGTGACTGATTCTTCGGCTGCGGGAACTGCTCTTTCCACCGGCGAAAAGACTTATAATGGTTCCATTGGGATGGATGATCAGAAGAATCCTTTGCAGACAGTTGCCGAGAAAGCAAAGAAAGCCGGTAAAAGGGTGGGAGTTACCACCAGTGTCAGTGTCGATCATGCTACTCCTGCTGCTTTCTACGCACATCAGCCGGATCGGAATATGTATTATGAAATAGCTACCGATCTTCCTAAAGCAGGTTTTGATTTTTATGCCGGTGCCGGTTTCCTGAAACCAACCACTACTTATGATAAGAAAGAAGCTCCGAGCATTTTCCCGATGTTTGAAGAAGCCGGTTACACCATTGCTCGTGGGTATAACGATTATAAAGCCAAAGCTGCTGCGGCAGGTAAGATGATATTGATTCAAGAAGAAGGTGCCGATACGGGCTCTTTGCCTTATGCTATCGATAGTAAAGAAGGAGACCTGACTCTGGCACAGATTACAGAAAGCGCTATTGACTTTTTGACTAAAGGCAAAAACAAAGGTTTCTTTCTGATGGTAGAAGGGGGTAAGATAGACTGGGCTTGTCACGGGAATGATGCCGCTACGGTGTTCCACGAAGTGGCGGATATGGATAATGCCATCAAAGTTGCTTATGAGTTTTACAAGAAACACCCGAAAGAAACCTTGATTGTGGTAACTGCCGACCATGAAACAGGAGGTATCGCATTGGGAACTGGAAAGTATGCCTTGAATCTCAAAGCACTTGAGAACCAGAAAGCATCTGCCGAAGTACTCTCTAAAAAGATCAGTGATTTGCGCAAAGCTAAGAACAATCATGTAGCTTGGGAAGACATTAAGAATCTGCTGTCCGAAGAGATGGGCTTCTGGTCTGTACTTCCTATCACCTGGGAGCAAGAGAAGAAACTGCGTAACGAATATGAAAAGTCATTTGTAAGAAATAAAGTGGAATTTGCCGAAAGTATGTATGCCAAGACTGAGCCGATGGCTGCTAAAGCCAAAGAAGTGATGGATCAAATCGCTATGGTAGGCTGGACAAGCGGCGGACATTCTGCAGGATATGTGCCGGTATTTGCTATCGGTGCCGGTTCCGATCTGTTCATCGGTAAAATGGATAATACGGAGATACCGAAACGCATCGCAAAAGCCGGTGGGTATAAATAACCCGTTAATTTATCCTCAATATTCTCTATCTTTCAAAGAATTTCTTTAGCTTTGTCTTATGAATTTTCAAAGAAATACAGATATGACTAAGTTTGAAATAGAAGAAAAGATAGTAGATATGCTCAAAACCGTATTCGATCCCGAAATTCCGGTAAACGTATACGATCTGGGACTGATTTACAAAATAGATGTTTCCGAGGATGGAGAAGTATCTATTGATATGACCCTGACTGCTCCTAACTGTCCTGCGGCAGATTTCATTATGGAAGATGTACGTCAGAAAGTAGAGTCGATTGACGGGGTAAACTCTGCCACAATCAATCTGGTTTTTGAGCCGGAGTGGGATAAAGATATGATGAGCGAAGAGGCTAAGTTGGAATTGGGCTTTTTGTAACCATTGTCAGTTTACCTCTATTCTTAAACGATCCATTCTTACAGTATGAAAAACGTATATTTCCTTTCTGATGCCCACTTGGGGTCACGTGCCATAGAGCATGGACGTACGCAGGAGCGGCGCCTGGTCAATTTTCTCGACAGCATTAAGCACAAAGCTGCCGCAGTATATCTGCTGGGCGATATGTTCGACTTTTGGTATGAGTTCCGTTTGGTTGTTCCCAAAGGTTATACCCGTTTTTTAGGGAAACTCTCCGAACTGACTGATATGGGAGTAGAGGTGCATTTCTTTACGGGAAATCATGATATCTGGTGCGGCGACTATCTGACTAAGGAGTGTGGGGTGACGATTCATCGTGAACCGGTTACCACTGAGATTTATGGAAAAGAGTTCTACCTGGCACATGGTGACGGGCTGGGAGATCCGGATAAAAAGTTCAAGTTGCTACGTACTATGTTCCATAGTCGTACGTTACAGACTTTGTTCTCTGCGATTCATCCCGATGGAGCATTGACTTGGGATTGAATTGGGCCAAACACAGCCGGCTGAAGCGTGAGGGTGGAAAAGAACCGGATTATATGGGAGAAAATAAAGAGTTTCTGGTGCTTTATACCAAGGAATACTTGAAAAGTCATCCTAATATTAACTTCTTTATTTACGGTCATCGCCATATCGAACTTGACTTGATGTTGAGTGCTACGGCGCGAATACTTATCTTGGGGGACTGGATCAACTTCTTCTCTTATGCTGTGTTCGATGGTGAGAACCTGTTTCTTGAGAACTATATCGAAGGAGAAACCCAACTTTAATTTTTCCGGATTCCAATCGTTATGCCGGTCAGATAAGCCCTTCGTCAGCAAAACTATAAAAGCAACCGTCGCAGACAATGACATGATCCACCAAGGTGATGTTCATCGTTTGCGACGCTTTTTGTATGGCGCCCGTCAGGCGTTTGTCTTCTTGCTGGGCTTCGCATGGCCCGATGGGTGATTATGAATCAGGGCTATTTGTGTGGCACGTCCTATCAGTGCTTCTCGTAAGATGGTGCGTACATCGGCATAAGTTCCGTCAATGCCTCCTGTACTGATACGTAATCTGTTGATTACTTTACATGCTTGGTTCAGAAGCAGAATCCAGAACTCTTCTTGCGGCAGATCACACATCAGTGGATGGAACAGCTTGTAGATGTCCTCTGAACATCTGATCTGTTCTCGTTCTTTGCTTTCCTGCAGTTTACGCCGCTTGCCTAGTTCCAGAGCGGCCATGATGGTGAGGCTTTTGGCCGGTCCCATGCCTTTGAATGAAGAAAAGTTCCGTACTTCCCATTTCCCCAGTTCATTCAGGTTGTTGTCGCAAGTGGCAAGTATTCTTCTCATCAGTTCAACGGCACTCTCTTCCGTATTGCCCGAACCTATCAGGATGCCCAATAGTTCAGCGTCGCTCAATGCTTCGGAACCTTTTGTCATCATTTTTTCGCGTGGCCGATCGGCTTTGGACCACTGCTTGATGTTTAGTTTCTGTTTGTTCATGATTTAATGTGTTTTGCGGGATAAGGTTTTGTTGAAGCATCTTTATTTATAGAAGTTCTTGCGGAAAGCCTCAAATTCGTTCCTTCCCAGTATACAGCGTTCCCACCAGGCACGCCAGAATCCTGTGCCGTATCCGATAAGTTGGATGAAAGAAGCAGCGATGGAATAGATGCCGATGCGTAAGCTTTTGTTTTGCAGCGCAGAATCCAGGCAGACCAGTAAGGCATAAAGCAGAATCGGGACGAGGCTGAACAAGCAAAAGGGAGTGCATAATAGTAGAAGTGCAACTCCTAACGTGAATACAGCCGGCAGCAAATGGACGACTTTCAACGATTCGGGATATTTTTGTAGAGATTGATACGTGCAATACCGGAGTTGTGCACTTGCTTGAAGAATTTCTTAAATCCGTACGTCGTTTGTGGTATACCCAGGCATCGGGAAAGAGACGGCATTGGTATCCTCCCTTGAATATGCGGATACTGAAATCGATGTCTTCGCCGAAACGCATATTGGAGAAACCTCCTAATGCCTGATAAACCTCCCGGCGGACACCCATGTTGAAACTTCTCGGATAGAATTTATCCATTTTCTTTTTGCCTCCGCGGATGCCTCCCGTGGTGAAGAAAGAAGTCATGGAGTAATTAATGGCTTTTTGTATATCGGTGAAAGAACTATGTGCCCGGTCCGGCCCTCCAAAGGCATCGGCCGGGGCGGTCTGCAGTTCTTTCTCTACTGCATCGAGATATCCTTCGGGCAAGATACAGTCCGAATCCAGTATGATGAGATATTCGCCGTTGCTACGTTCGGCACCGTAATTACGGGTTTGTCCGGGACCGGAGTTCGGTTTGTTGTAGTAATGTATATCCAATTTTCCCTGGTATTGGTTCACTATCTTTTCGCAAGGGACAGATGATCCGTCTTCTACAACCACGACTTCGAAATCCTTGAAGTGTTGGGCTGTCAGGCTTTGCAATAGTTCGTCCACTTCGTCGGGACGGTTGTAAACGGGAATAATAACGGAGTATCGCATCATATATGTATAGTTAATCTTCATATTTAATATTGGCAAAGATAAATTATTATTTTCCGATAATCTCTTTTAATGCACTCTTTTTGTCCATTATGCTTTGTCTTGAATACCTTTGGGGTCAAAGTGGTGTTGGTTTAAAACCAGGAAGCCTTTGGTTTTTAAAGGTAGTGGGTACAGCCTTTGAAGATAGGAGCGCGGCTTCTCCACTTTCGATGTTTTCAGGCTTCTTTCCGGAAGTTTGGTAAAGATTTCTGTAGAATGGTTGAATTTGTCTTATCGTAGGGGACGGGGAGGTCATAGAGTTTTTCTCTCTTTTAGATATGCATATATCGTAGTTCCAATCTCTGTAGTCTTTGTGCTTTGGGGGGATGAAAGGTGGCGATAAAATAGAGCTCCCTGCATTCCAACCGGATATTCCGGCAGAATGCAGGGAGGCTGTGTTAATGAGTCTGTGTATACTTATGCTTTCACACGACCTACGTAAGAACCGTCACGAGTATCGATCTCGATTGTTTCGCCTTCACTGATAAACAGCGGGACACGAACGGTTGCACCTGATTCTACAGTAGCCGGTTTCAGGGTGTTGGTAGCAGTGTCGCCTTTCAAGCCCGGTTCTGTATAAGTAACTTTCATCTGAACTTTGATAGGCATATCAGCATAAAGCACGGTTTCGGTAGATGCATCTGATACAACTTCTACTACTGCACCTTCCAGCAAGAAATCTACACCGTTGATCAGGTCGTGAGCGATCGGGTGTTGATCGAATGTTTCCTGATTCATGAAGATATAATCTTCACCTTCTTTGTACAGGTACTGATAGGGACGACGTTCAACGCGTACGTCTTCCAGCTTCTCACCGATATTGAAGCGACGTTCGAGAACGTAGCCGCTTACTACATCTTTCAGTTTTGTACGCATGAAGGTGTTACCTTTACCCGGTTTAACGTGGAGGAATTCGATACAGAAATACAGTTTGCCATCCATGCGGATACAAGTTCCGTTCTTGATGTCTTGAGCATTAATCATACTTGATATTCTTTATTTTATAGATTGTTATTGAGTTATCTTCGAACCTTTTCGGGTGCAAAAGTAATCTAAATCGGCAAAAAACACAAAATGTTTTGACTAAAAATGACTTAACTCTTGGTTTATTTAAAAAAAGTGCCTATTTTTGCAGCCCGAATCCGTAGAAGTAATAACATAAAAACAAGATACAGTAATGAAAAGAACATTTCAACCCTCTAACAGAAAGAGAAAAAACAAACACGGTTTCCGTGAGAGAATGGCTACAGCTAACGGCCGTAGAGTATTGGCTGCACGTCGCGCTAAAGGTCGTAAGAAACTGACTGTTTCTGACGAATACAACGGAGTGAAGGCATAAGTATTAGCCATTGCAAACGAATAAGAAGAAGTGAAGGAGGATTCCTTTGCTTCTTTTTGTTTTAGAACCGGTTCCAATTTGATTACGGTATCAGGCGCAAGGTGGAAAACCAAAAGAGAGGGTTTTGATACGCTTTTTTAAAAACTCGGTGAAAGTCTGTGATACTGTGTAACGAAAATAGTATCTTTGTCCGCATTAACAGCTTATAATTATGACGATAAAAGAATTTTTTTCTTTCAAGGCCAATAGATTCTTCTGGATAAACATCATAGCCATGGTTGTAGTGGCTGTGCTCATAGTGGTTGGCACACTTAAAGGACTGGATATATACACACGCCATGGCGAAGCTGTAATAGTGCCCGACGTAAAAGGAATGTCTGTAAGCGAAGCGGAAAAGATGTTCCGGAATCATGGACTGACTTGTGTGGTGTCCGACTCCAGTTACGTAAAAAATAAACCTTCCGGCATTATCCTGGATCTTAACCCGTCGGTCGGGCAGAAAGTGAAAGAAGGACGAACAATCTATCTGACAATAAATACCCTCAGTACTCCTTTGAGTGTGGTGCCTGATGTGGCCGATAACAGTTCCGTGCGTCAGGCGCAGGCAAAGTTGATCGCCGCAGGCTTTAAACTTACCGAAAACCGGATGGTGAGCGGAGAGAAGGACTGGGTATATGGCGTGATCTATCAGGGACGCCAATTGCAGATTGGAGATAAAGCTCCCATCGGCGCTACGCTGACTCTGATGGTAGGTGACGGAGTGCAGTCTACCGCAACCGATTCTGTCGATATGGTGGAAAATGCTGCTATGTCTGTTGAGGATTCCGGAACAGATGATGATTCCTGGTTTTAATATAAGAAACGTATACGTAGAAAAAACGCATGATAGAAGAATTGCCTGACGATATTGAACAGGACGAATTGGATGATATAGAACCCGTAGGTGACGAAAACCAGCTCTATGAACATTTCCGCGTGGTAGTGGATAAAGGGCAGGCAATGGTCAGGGTCGATAAATATTTGTTTGAACGCATCGTCAATGCTTCGCGCAATCGCATACAGAAAGCGGCTGAAGACGGTTTTGTCATGGCCAATGGCAAACCGGTGAAGAGCAGCTATAAAGTGAAACCTCTGGATGTGATTACGGTGATGATGGATCGTCCCCGTTATGACAATGAGATTATTCCGGAGGATATTCCACTTCATATTGTCTATGAAGATAAATACCTGATGGTGGTGAATAAGCCGGCCGGACTGGTGGTGCATCCGGGACACGGAAACTATCATGTACGTTGGTCAATGCCATCGCTTGGCATCTCAAGGATAACCCCGATTACGATGCCAACGACCCACATGTGGGATTGGTGCACCGCATCGATAAAGATACTTCCGGATTACTGGTTATCGCTAAGACACCGGATGCCAAAACCAATCTGGGCGTCCAATTCTTTAATAAAACTACTAAACGCAGATACCGCGCACTGGTATGGGGCATTGTCGATCAGGATGAAGGTACCATCGTAGGCAGTATCGCCCGCAATCCGAAAGACGGATGCAAATGGCTGTTATGGCCGATCCTACCCAAGGGAAACATGCCGTCACCCATTACCGGGTGCTTGAACGTCTGGGATATGTCACTTTGGTGGAATGTATTCTTGAAACCGGGCGTACGCATCAGATACGTGTGCACATGAAGCATATCGGTCATGTACTCTTCAATGACGAGCGGTATGGCGGTCACGAAATCCTGAAAGGGACTCACTTTAGTAAATACAAACAATTTGTAAACAATTGCTTCGACACTTGTCCGCGGCAGGCTTTGCACGCCATGACGCTGGGGTTTGTGCATCCCGTCACTGGCGAAGAGATGCATTTTACTTCGGAGTTGCCGGACGACATGACCCGGTTGATAGAGAAGTGGAGGGGTTATATTAGTAACAGAGATTTAGAATGAAACGCAACATTGCCATTGTGGCAGGAGGCGATACCTCCGAAATCGTAGTTTCCCTGCGTAGTGCACAGGGCATTTACTCCTTTATCGACAAGGAGAAGTATAATTTGTACATCGTAGAAATGGAAGGTCGGCGTTGGGAAGTGCAATTGCCGGACGGAAGTAAAACACCGGTGGACAGAAACGACTTTAGTTTTATGAATGGGGCGGAGAAGGTCGTGTTCGACTTTGCTTATATCACCATTCACGGAACACCGGGAGAGGACGGACGTTTGCAGGGCTATTTCGACATGATGCGCATTCCGTATTCATGTTGTGGCGTACTGGCCGCTGCCATCACTTACGATAAATTTGTCTGCAACCAGTATCTCAAAGCATTTGGTGTGCGTATCTCCGAATCGTTGTTGCTACGTCAGGGACAGGCTGTCTCCGATGAAGATGTGGTAGAAAAAATTGGCCTGCCTTGCTTTATCAAACCCAATCTGGAGGATCCAGCTTTGGTGTGACTAAGGTGAAGACGCGCGAACAGATTCAACCTGCCATTGCCAAGGCTTTCAGTGAAGCTGAGGAAGTGATGATAGAAGCCTTTATGGGCGGAACAGAATTGACTTGCGGTTGTTATAAGACGAAAGAAAAATCGGTAGTCTTTCCGTTGACCGAGGTCGTGACACATAATGAATTCTTCGATTACGATGCAAAGTACAACGGACAGGTGGACGAGATCACTCCGGCACGTATATCGGAAGAACTGACCCGGCGTGTCCAGACTTTAACCTCGGCTATTTACGATATATTGGGATGTTCCGGCATTATTCGAGTGGACTATATCATTACGGAAGGTGAGAAGATCAATCTTCTGGAGGTGAATACCACACCGGGTATGACCGCTACCAGTTTTATTCCCCAGCAGGTGCGTGCCGCCGGACTGGATATAAAAGACGTGATGACTGATATTATAGAAAATAAATTTTAGCTGTAAGCTGCGGGCCACGAGCTACAGTCGGCAAGCCGCACCGATTCCGTACGGGATAGAGCGGTGCAGCCTTTGTAGCTTATCGTTGATTACCTGTAACTCGTTGCTCGGCACTTGTAGTTTATAAAAGAATAAAAGCTATGAATACAACAGAGTTTGATGAAATCCGTCCTTACAACGACGAAGAACTCTCCGGGGTTTTCGAAGAACTGATTGCCGATCCGGCTTTTCAGAAGGTGGTTGCCGGGGTGATACCGGATGTACCTTTGAGATGCTGGCACAAAAGATGCGTGCCTGTAGAACGAAACTGGAATTTCAGAAAACCTTTTGCTACGGTTTGCTATGGAAACTTGCAGGCGACTGTACGGATGGTATTTCATTGGATCATACGGCTATTCCGGACAAGAGCAAAGCATACACCTACATCTCGAATCACCGTGACATCATTCTTGATTCCGGTTTTTTATCTGTATTGTTAGTCGACCAGGGGATGGATACGGTGGAGATTGCCATTGGCGATAATCTGCTGATTTATCCGTGGATCAAGAAGTTTGTCCGGGTCAATAAATCATTTATCGTGCAGCGTGCACTGACCATGAGGCAAATGCTTGAGTCGTCTGCCCGCATGTCCCGTTATATGCACTATACAATCGGAGAAAAGAATCAGTCCATCTGGATTGCACAACGTGAAGGACGTGCCAAAGACTCTAACGACCGTACTCAGGACAGTGTACTCAAGATGCTGGCAATGGGGGGCGAAGGGGATGTGGTCAGCCGTCTGATGGAGATGAATATTGCTCCTCTCGCTATTTCCTACGAATATGATCCCTGCGATTACCTGAAAGCACAGGAGTTCCAGCTGAAGCGTGATATAGAGGGCTATAAGAAAACGATGGCAGATGATCTGAAAAATATGCAGACCGGTTTGTTTGGCTATAAAGGCCGGGTGCATTTCCAGACGGGAGCTTGCCTCAATGACCTGCTTTCGACAGTAGATCGCTCTTTACCGAAACCGGAGTTGTTTGCACGTATCTCTACGTGGATCGATCAGCGCATTCATAGCAATTACCGTCTTTATCCGGGCAATTATGTAGCTCACGATCTGTTGACTGGTAAGAATGATTTTGAATCCCACTATACGTTGGCCGAGAAGGAACGTTTCGAGCTTATGTGGAGAAGCAGCTTGAAAAGATAGAGATTCCCAACAAAGATATTTCTTTCTTGCGTGAAAAGCTGTTGTTGATGTATGCCAATCCGTTGACCAACTATTTGGCCGCTCGTCAATGAGAATATGGACGTTACATATCGTCCTGTCTGTATTGTTTTCCGTCTTCCTGTTTTCCTGTAACGAAGATGATGGTGCTCCTTACCCTTCCGTGAGGTTGGAGTTTCTGACTGCAGAGTCGGGAGCAGACGGTCGGTTGCAAACGTTGGTTACGGATAAGGGAGAACGTCTGGTCGTGGCGGAGGACCGCACGGGATCGGAACTGTTACCCAATTCCTCTAGCCGTGTGGTGAGCAATTACGAAGTGCTTTCGTCGGTAGGAGGGCGGAAAGAGATACGCATTTATGCATTAGCTAATACGGTTTCTCCGGTTCCGCTGCCTGCCGGAGAGTTCCGGAATGGCTTGAAATTCGATCCGGTTGATATGCTCAGTATCTGGATGGGGCGTGATTATCTGAATATGACTCTCTCTATCCGGGCACAGAATGCGCGGCATACGTTTCATTTCATTCAGGAGTCTGTGGAGCGGGATGCTGTAACCGGAAAGCTGAAAGTCCATTTAATGCTCTATCATGACGATGGGGGAGATGTGGAGGCTTATGCCAAGCGGGCTTATGTCTCGGTACCGTTGAGGCAGTACACGTCCGATATCGGGGAATCAGTGATCATTTATTTCAGTTTTCATACGTATGACGGGGAGGTGCAGACCTATCAGTTTGAATACGTACCCAGTCACTTAACCATTAATTACTAATTATATGTCGAAAATGAATTCAATGCTTATGGGAATATGTTTTCTTTTGTCTTCTCTCTTTCTTGTCCAGCAGTCGAAAGGGAATTTCAAGACAGTGCCGGTGAAGGAGTTTGCTTCGCTGATTGAGGATGCAAGTGTGCAACGGCTGGATGTCCGTACCATGGCTGAATATTCGGAAGGCCACATTCCGGGGACGATCAATATCAATGTGCTCGATGATTCGTTTGCGGTTATGGCAGACTCCACACTTCAAAAAGATAAACCGGTGGCTTTATATTGCCGCAGTGGCAAGCGAAGCAAGAAGGCGGCTGCCATTCTCAGTGAGAAAGGATATAAAGTGTACGAATTGGATAAAGGATTCAATGCCTGGCAGGAAGCAGGCGAGAAAGTGGAGAAATAAGAATGAACGATTATTGAACAATGAATGATCAACGATGAACAGGCTATGTATTATTATCGTTCGTCGTTGATCATTTATTATGGATCGTTCAAAAATCGTTATGGTAGATTTTCCAGCAGTCTTTTCAGTACCACTGTCGCCGAGATTTCACGGTTTGCGGCTTCCGGGATGACAATGGATTGCGGACTCTCGATAACATCATCCGTCACAATCATATTCCGTCTTACAGGGAGGCAGTGCATGAAGTAGGCATTATTGGTGACGGCCATCTGACGGTCGCCTACGGTCCAATTACGGTCTGTACTCAGAATCTGTCCGTAGTTGTCGCCTGTATAAGCTGCCCAGTTCTTGGCATATATAAAGTCGGCTCCTTCGAAAGCTTTCATCTGATCATATTCTACCGTGCGTTTCCTACAAACTTCGGATCGAGTTCGTAACCTTCGGGGTGGGTGATGACAAACTCATAGTCTGTGGCATTCATCCATTCGGCAAACGAGTTGGGCACTGCCTGTGGCAATGGCCGCGGATGGGGAGCCCAGGTCATTACTACTTTAGGGCGGGCTGTCTTTTTGTATTCTTCGATGGTGATCAGGTCGGCAAAGCTCTGCAACGGATGACGGGTAGCTGCTTCCATAGAGAACACCGGGCGTCCGGAATGTTGTATGAACTGATTGATGATCACTTCATTATAGTCATACTCACGGTTTTCGAAGCGGGCAAACGAACGTACACCGATGATGTCACAATAACATCCCATCACCGGGATGGCTTCCAGCAGATGTTCCGGTTTGTCACCGTCCATGATGACGCCGCGTTCGGTTTCCAGTTTCCAGGCCCCTTGATTGATGTCCAGTACAATTACGTTCATACCCAGGTTGAGAGCAGCTTTCTGGGTGCTGAGACGGGTGCGGAGGCTGGAGTTAAAGAAGATCATCAATAGAGTTTTATTACGTCCCAGTTCTACATATTTGAACCGGTCTTTCTTGATCTCGAATGATTCGGCAAGGCTGATTTCAGGTCGCCGATGTCTTGTACGCAAGTAAATTTCTTCATAATTGTCTTTGTTAGAATGAATATGCCTTTTCCGCAAAGGTATGATAAAATTTTCAATTGGCAGGCTGCGCCCATGAAAGATACTCCGTTTGCCGTGGAGACAGGAAGGTGCTGTTGGCCAGATAGTCCTTGTTGTTGGCGTAGATAAAGAGCACACTACCTTTTTTGATTGTGTCGATAATCGGTTTGGCGAGTGCTTGCGGCAAGGCGGGGCATCCGAGGCTCCGTCCCAAGCGTCCGGCAGAAGCGGTGATGTTGGGATTGGCATATGCGGCACCATGCATCACGATGGCGCGTTGTTTGGCTTGGTCGTTAATTCCTTTTTCCAGCCCGTTCAGCACCAGGGAGTAACCGTTGCGTCCCTGATAAGTGTTTTCGGTCAGGTAAAAGCCAAGCGAACTTTTGTACGAACCGTTTTTATTGGAGAATGAGGTTGCATAGTTTCCTCCGCTATTTTTGCCGTGTGATACGACGGAAGTATATAGCAACTTTTTGTTTTTCATATCAAGCACGTAAAGGCGCTTCTCGGTAGATGGTTTTGAAAAATCGATCAGGGTCATGATGGACTTGCTTTTCTGCTCGATTTTCCGATAGCCGGTCACTGCCTGTCGGAAAGCTGTATAGCTGACAATCCCGTCCAGCTGCATATCATCGAACAGTTGGTCTATTTCGTCTGTCTCCGGAGTAGAGGCTACAGAAACAGGCTCACTGGCCGGTGCATGGTTGGGTACTTCTGCCAGTGGGAGCAGAAACAATAGGAGGAATAGAAATACTTTTTGCATAGGAAACTGAGAAAATAACGGCGCAAAGATACGGATTTCTATTCCAAAACAAAAATAATTGTCTCATTTACAGGAGCCCAGTCGAAAATAAACTTGGAATGTGATGTTGCATTCCGTACACACATGTGCGAGCGGGGCGTGGTGCCCAGAGACGGGCTGTACTCTATAAGTGCTTTACGGGGCTCGTTTACCGGGACTCCGTGAATGTATCCTCCGTCTGAGAATCGGCTGGCATAAGGCGCAAAACCTCCGGTGGCGGTGGAACCGTCTTTGAGGAATATCATGCGTGTCTTTTTTTCCTGTAGAACGAAGATTCCTAATGGTGTCTCTTGTGCATACGGAGGGCGATGCCTTCCGGTAGTGGCGGGGTTCATACTCCGTACGGTCCATTGGGCTTCACCGGTTTGTTCCAAAGTCATTATGTTCTGGTCTCTTCGGTCTATCATGATTGTTTTGATGAAGTGTGTCGTATCCGGGAGCACTTTGACGTACCTCTTGGGTACATACCACTCTTCGCCAATATAGATAGGGGATACCTTGACGAAATTCTCTCCGTCGGCCAGGAAGCGGACCAGCGAACCGTCTTCTCCATAACGTTCGGGCACAAGCGTATCGGTGAGCAAATAGAGCGGGACGGACTGGTAGCGCTCTATGCCCAGCGTGTCGGCAATGCGTTTATAGGCATTCCGTTTGTAATGACGTATCAATGGAGCCTCGCCGTTCCGGTTCTTATAGTTCTGCAAGATGCCCCATTGCGAGGGTGTCTGCTGAATGTTTTCGAGCAGTACCAGGCGTTCTTTGATCTTATCCCATTGAAAACTGCGGGTCGTATCTTTGTACGGATACGTATCTTCAAGAGTATATTTATCATAGAGCAAATCTTTTTTGATCTCTATCTGTTCTGCGGAGATGGCTTTGGGCTTCTCTTCCGGAGGCACCGTTTCCAGTGAATCTGCTACACCGGTGACTTGGGGCTGTGGCAAATTTGTTCTGTTTTCTCTATTGCATGCGCAGAGAAGGCAAGAAAGGGTGAGCAGGTATATATAGGCTGTTTGCTTCATAATGGGATAGGTTTGGAGTTCATTTACAAATATAATGTTTTTTATAAGGAATAGCAAGGCGTTTTGTTCTCGTATTACTAATAATTTGCATAATTGCCTCCGTTTTTGTCAAGAGTAAGTTTACGCTTCCTTAACATAAGCGCTCTCCGGATTATACTATTTATACTTTTCGAATCTTGTCCGGTGGTGTAGGCCCGGATGCAGTCGGAAGGGTAGAGGGATCAACCGTCTCCAACTGCCGGATCAACCGTCTTTGGGTCGGAACGCAGGCTCTTCCGACAAGAAACCCCGGCTCTGTTGAAGCGTAATCCCGGCTCTGTTCACGAGGGGTACCGGCTGTAAAAAAGAAAGGGGAGAAGCAAGAGCCTTTCCCCATTATCGCATTTTAAATTGAATCTATGGTATGATTGTGTCTACAAAGATAGTACAATCCGGAGGTTAAGTCAAGCTTTGAACCGATTATTTTCCTGACTTTCGCCGAAAGTATCACTGACGTGTCTGTCCGTCACCCTCTATGATCCATTTGTAGGAAGTGATCTCTTCCAATCCCATCGGTCCGCGGGCATGCAACTTTTGTGTGCTGATGCCGATTTCTGCTCCCAGCCCGAATTGTGCTCCGTCGGTGAAAGCGGTAGATACATTGGTATATACACAGGCTGCATCTACCATGCGGGTGAAAAGCGCGGCGCGTTCCGGGTTTTCGGTGACGATACTTTCGCTATGTCGTGAGCTGTATTCCTGGATATGTCCGAGTGCGTTCTCAAAACTATTCACAGTTTTGATTGCCATTTTGTAGTCCAGAAATTCAGTTCCGAAGCTCTCGGGGGTGGCAGGTTTCAGCAACCCGGCAGGATAGTGTCCCTCGAGTGCCTGATAGGCTGACGGATCTGCATAGATAATCACCTTGTCGGCTTTGAGCTTTTCACAAAGGAGAGGCAGATCGGACAATCTGCTTTCGTGAACAATCACGCAATCGAGTGCATTGCAAACACTCACGCGGCGTGTCTTGGCATTATGGATGATGGCAGCTCCCTTGGCCGTATCTCCGTATTCGTCAAAGTAGGTATGGCAGATGCCTGCACCGGTTTCTATTACCGGTATAGTAGCATTTTGCCGTACAAAGTTAATCAGGGCGCTACTGCCGCGAGGAATGATCAGATCTACGTATCCGGTAGCGTGCAGCAGTTCCCGGGTTGCTTCACGGTCGGCCGGTAGCAACTCGACCATGTGAGTGTCTATGTTAAACTGTCGGAGTACTGGTGTATCACTTCTACGATGGCACGATTCGAATAGTCAGCGTCGCTTCCCCCTTTCAGGATACAGGCGTTACCGCTTTTCAGGCAAAGCGAAAAAAACGTCGAAGCTGACATTGGGACGAGCTTCGTAAATGATGCCGATGACCCCGAAAGGAACACTTATCTTAGTGAGTCTCATGCCATTGGGACGAATGCTCTCTTTCAATATCCTGCCCAGAGGGGAGGGGAGAGTGGCCACGTTGCGTATATCGGAAGCGATTCCCCGAAGTCGTTCTTCGGTCAACCTCAGTCGGTCGTATTTCGGATTGTCGGGTGACATCCGTTCCAGATCTTTCCGGTTCTCAGAGAGGATGTAGGAAGTCTGTTCCAAAGCAGCTTCTGCCACGGCATTCAGTATTTGGTTGATCCGATCGTCGGGTAATAGTGCCAGATGGCGGCCGGCTGCCTGTACGGCAGCAAAAGTATCATTCAGATTCATAATGCAGTTCGTTTATTCAATGTAAAGGTAGTCATAATGGACTACTGCTTTTTTCCATGTTTTCCGATGGAGTCCCGTGCCTGCATGGAGTCACAGTTGACTTTGCCTACACCTACCGGAGTACCCCGGTAATCAATGATGCGCACGATGTCGTCTTTCTCAAATTCTCCTTCAATGCGGGTGATTCCGACGGGAAGAATGCTGACTGCCTTGTCGGAGTTCAACACTTCGGTAGCCTGTTCGTTGATATGTATCTCTCCCTTAGCGAAACCTTCGCTATGAGCTATCCATTTCTTGATACTCGATACGGGTTGGGATGCGGGGATAAAACGAGTGCAAACCGTCTCTTCGGGATGCTCTATGAGGTTGATAAGGATGTTGTCGCGTTTGCCATTGGCAATAATTACTGTAATACCTTCATCTGCCACTTTGCGGGCAATGTTGGTTTTGGTCAGCATGCCTCCTCTCCCGAAACTCGATTTGCTGGTCTGAATGTAGTTACTCAGGTCTTTTCCCTGTCCAATCTCCCGGATCACTAATGAGTCCGGATCGGAAGGGGAACCGTTATAAATGCCGTCGATGTTACTCAGGATGATAAGGGCCTGTGCATTCATCATTGAGGCGATGAGGCCCGACAGTTCGTCATTGTCTGTGAACATCAGTTCGGTGACGGAGATGGTGTCGTTCTCGTTGACGATAGGAATGACGCCGTTCTCAAGCATCACCGTCATGCAGTTTTTCTGGTTGAGGTAATGACGGCGTGTACCAAAATTCTCTTTGGTGGTGAGTACCTGTCCTACAGCAATGCCATGATCGCGGAACAGCTCGTAATATCGGTTAATGAGTTTGGCTTGACCCACTGCCGAGAACAATTGGCGCTGATCTACGCTGTCGAGTTTCCTGAGGGTACGTATTTCGCTTCGTCCCGAGGCAACAGCTCCCGAAGAGATAAGAATCACCTCTACTCCGGCTTTATGCAAGGCGGCTATCTGATCGGTTAGCGCAGACATCCGGGTGACATCCAGTGTTCCGTCCTGTCGGGTCAGTACGTTACTTCCCACTTTTATGGCTATTCGTGTAAACTCCTTTTTCATTATGCTGACGATTTGAAAGCACAAATATATGGATTTTTGTCGATATGTTACCTCTCCCATACGGATATCTTGAAAGAGAATGTCTGTATGGCAGAGAGGAGATCGGGGGGAATTTATTCGTTTGCCTTTTCGCGGTTTCTCACTATTTCCATTGCATTTTCATAATCGTCTTCATTGACGAGGACAGCTATTTCCTGTCCGATGTAGTAAGGTGCCAAAGCTGCGAGCCCACCTCCGTCTTCAGGATAGATTCTATTCCATTGCTTTCGAGCAATCCTTTGATGAACTCTGCTTCCCAAGGCGAACCGGTGAAGACTTCTACTACGCGGGTGTCTTTATCTTCTTTCATAATGGTAGGGATATAATGTGTTTATCTCTTACAAATATAACAAAAAGAACTTAGATAAAGTTGTTTTACCGATAGATTATTCTAAAGTTATTCGTTGCACTGTAATGTTCTCGTTGAGGAACATGGAGCTGATTCAATAAATTTGTCTTCGGCCTCTGTGGTGTAAAAGCGGCATTTACCTTCCCGAGTGCACTTCATGTCCATTTCGGGATGACGGTGAAGGTAATCTTTCAGACTGGTAGCCACATATTCTCCCTGTGCCACCACTTTCACTCCTTGGGGAATGAATTTTTGTATCTTGGGCAATAGTATCGGGTAATGGGTACATCCCAGAACAAGGGTGTCTATCTGCCGGTCTTTGGCAAGTAGGTTGTCGATGTATTTACGAATAAAGAAGTCGGCTCCTTCGCCGTTGGCTTCATTGTTTTCAACCAGTGGAACCACATGGGACAAGCTTCTCCGCTTACTTTGATATCCTCAAACAACTTATGCACTTCAAGCGGATATGATTCTGATTTGATGGTACCGGCTGTAGCCAATATTCCTACATGGCGCGTTTGGGTCATACTGCCGATACACTCTGCAGTTGGGCGAATGACTCCTAGCACCCTCCGGTCCGGATCTATATTCGGAAGGTCGTTCATTTGTATGGTTCTCAGTGCTTGGCCGAGGCTGTGTTGCAAGCAAGTATCACCAGATGACAGCCCATCTCAAACAATTTGTTGACAGCCTGTAAGGTGAACTCGTATACGATTTCAAAAGAACGGGTCCCATAAGGAGTCCGTGCATTGTCGCCCAGATAGATGTAATCGTATTCCGGCAGCGCTTCCCTGATTTTGCTCAGGATGGTCAGTCCACCGTATCCGGAGTCGAATACACCGATAGGACCAGGTTGGTATGGAAGGGATTGTTTCATAATGGGGATATGGTTAAAAAGTTACGAGCTACAAGTAACAAGTCATAACGCATTTTGCATGGTACTTGTAGCTTGTAGCTCGTAACTTATTGCTCTTAACTCTTATTTGATGCCCAATTGGGTTTTTACTTTCGGAGTCAGGTTAATGCTTTGAGCTTCGTTTACGTAAGGTATCGGAGTACGTGCCATATCGAAAATGTAGATAACACCTTCTGCTGCACCTACTGCTTTGATAGCGTCATCCAGCTTCTTATATACCGGAGCCATCAGGTCATTGTTGGCTTTTTCCATATCCTGCTGAGCCTTAGCCTGGAATTGTTCTTGTCTCTGCATCATGTCTTCCAACTCTTTTTGTCTTCTTTCTGCAATGACAGCAGGAAGAGAGTCTTTTTGCTGCATGAATTCCTGGTATTTCTTGCTGAATTCTTCCTGAGATCTCTGTAAGTCTTGTCCGAGTTGTTTGTTCAATGCTTGTAACTCAGATTGTGCTTTGGTATATTCCGGCATGGCCGAAACAATTTCCATCGCATTGATGTGACCGAATTTAAGATTTTGTGCAAATACGCCCATCGGGAGTATCAACATCATTAAAAGTGCAATTTTTTTAAGCATAGTTTTATTATTTATTTGAATGATTACTTTTAAGTTATCGGGTGCAAATGTATGAAATTAATTTGAATATCCTAATTTCGCCAGCACTTCATTGCTTACATCAATGCGGGGAGTGGCAAAAATAATGCTTGAAGCAGATGCTCTGTCTACCACTACTGCATAACCGTTTTCCTCTGCTACAGCTTTTACCGCATTGTATATTTCGTCTTGAATAGGCTTCATTAACTCTTCTCTTTTCTTAAAAAGTTCACCTTCAGGACCAAAGTATTTACGTTTGAGCTCTGAAGCAGCTTTTTCTTTTTCTACGATGGCATCTTCTTTCTGGGTCTTTTGTGCGCCGTCAGTTTAGCAGATGCAGCTTGATAGTCCTTAAACATCGTTTGTGCCTCTTTGGCTAATACTTCGACTTCACCCTGCACTGTTTGGTTGCCTGGCTCAATTGTTCGTTGGCACGTTCGTAAGCCGGAATGTTCTTCAGGATATACTCCATATCGATCAGGGCAAACTTTTGTGCTTGGGCTGTCATACCTACGGCAAACAGCAAGATGATAAATAGAACAGACTTTTTCATAACGCTTAGTTTTTAGTGAAACAATTAGAATTCCTGGCCCAATACGAAATGGAATCTGCTTCCACCTGCGCTCTTGTCGCCAAGTACTTTGTCGAAACCGTATGCCCAGTCGATACCCATCATACCAATCATCGGAAGGAAGATGCGGACACCCACACCTGCCGAACGTTTCAGGTCGAACGGATTGAAGTTTTTCACATCATGCCAAGCATTACCGGCTTCCAGAAATGTTAACGCATAAATATTGGTACTTGTTTCCAGCATTAGCGGATATCTTAATTCAAATCCGATACGGGTATAAGCATAACCTTCTTGTCCGCGGTACGGAGTTAAAGAACTGTTTCATAACCACGGAGGGCGACACTCTCAGTTGCGTAGCTTGAATATCCGGTCATACCGTCACCACCGACATCGAATGTACCGAACGGTGATTTCTTATATTTGTTGTAGTGACCCAATATACCGAATTCAACACGTGTCATTAATACCGGAGTCTTTTTCACTACAGTCGGGTTCAGCAATGGGATGTATGTTTTTGCTTTGAATTTCCACTTGTGGTATTCTACCATTTATGCATCTTGTTCATATCGTTCTGGTTGTACTCGTTGTACTTGCTGTAGTCTACTCCATCGAACAATGAGTAAGGTGGTGTGAACTGTACGGACAGCGAGAAGTCAGAACCACTACGGGGATAGATCGGGTTATCGTAAGAGGCGCGGGCCAATGTCAAGCCGATACTCAGGTCATTACATTTACCGTTGGTCACCGGGAAGTATTGCCAGTCTTTCAAGATATATCTCTGGTAAGAGAGCTCGGCTGAAAGCTGGAAGTAGTCATCCGGCCAGTTCAGACGTTTACCCCATCCTGCTGACAGACCCCACATTTTGATTGACTTATCCGGGTCATAATAGTTCTCGTAATTGTTATAGTTGCCATAATTGTACATACCGTAGCCACCCAAGCCGCTGTAATAACTGTTGTAGTAGTTGTTATAGTAGCTTGAATTGTAGTAACGGCTACTAATATCGGTCTGTACGGAGAAGAATGCTGACAGAGAGAATGAATTCGGGCGTTTACCTCCGAACCAGGATCAAAGAACGAAATGCTATACTGTTGATAGTATTGTGCATTGGTTTGTCCACTGATGGTCAGTGTCTGTCCGTCGCCTTGAGGCAGGATACCGCGATAATTTTCTCCCGGATGCAACAGGTTCGCCAAAGAGAAGTTCGTAAACTTCAGACTTAACTTACCGATAACACCTGTTTGTCCCCAACCGGCAGAGAACTCTACCTGGTCATTTGCTTTCGATACAAGATCGTAAGCGATATCTACCGTTCCGTTTACAGGGTCCGGCTGGATATCCGGCTTGATGTTTTCCGGGTCGAAGTGTCCCATTTGCTGGATTTCACGCATAGAACGCATCAAGTCCTCGCGGCTGAACAACTCACCCGGACGAGTACGGAGTTCACGGCGGACAACGTTTTCGTACAAACGGTCATTACCATTGATCTTGATCTTGTTGATACTGGCTTGCCGGCCTTCAAAAATTCTCATTTCCAAGTCAATGGAGTCATTATCTATGTTTACTTCCACCGGATCCAGTGTATAGAACAGATAACCATTATTATAATAGAGGTTACCGATAGCATCTTCGTCGGTCGATAAGCGTTCATTTAACAATTTCTGGTTATATACATCCCCTTTCTTCATGCGGAGCATGTAGTTCAATTGCTCTGAAGGGTAAAGCGTATTACCTACCCATGTAACGTTGCGGAGGTAATATTTATCGCCTTCTTCCAGTTCGATGAATACGTTTACGGTCTTATCGTCAAATTTGGATACACTGTCTTTCACAATGCGTGCATCGCGGTAACCCAATTCGTTATACTTATCAATAATCAACTGTTTGTCCTCTTCATATTTCTCGTTGACAAACTTCTTGGTGCGGAATAAGTTCAGCAGTTTTCCTTTTTCGTTTGTCTTCTTCATCACGCGTTTCAGCTTAGATGTCTTGATGGCGTGGTTGCCGGCAAAAGTGATGGCATGTACTTTTACCTTTTCTTTCTTATCGATGTCGATATCGACTAATACCTGATTTTCATTGGCAGGATCATCTCTTTGGGTGATAGTGATTTCAGCATTCTTAAATCCCTTATCGTCGAAATAGCGTTTACTTAAAACTTTCGCACGGTCTACCAGGTTCGGAGTGATCTGACTACCCTTTATCATGCCCAGTTTGGTTTGCAGGTCTTCACGTTCCGACTTTTTCACACCGTGATAGCGTATATCGGAAATACGTGGGCGTTGGGCCAAAGTGATCTTTAACCATATTTTATTACCTTCTATTTTTTCAGCGGTAATCGATACATTAGAGAACAGACCATGACGCCAGTAGCGTTTGATTGCACCTGTGATTTCATCTCCCGGTACAGTAATGGTTTGTCCTACAGAGAGTCCGGACAGTCCGATAAGAACATAATCTTCGTAGTTCTTGACACCTTCGACTTTGATGTCGGCTATTTCATATTTTTTCGGTGTCCCGGAATACATGATAACGGGTTTTGATTCGTCAGTGTTAGCATCTTGTGCTACGCCCGGCAATGCAAAGCAAAACAGGCTGATAAACGTTACGAATATGAAGGAAATACGATAATGCATTTATGTTATAATTAAGTTTTGAGTTAACTGATTTGTTCGCTGGTTTTTCCGAATCTGCGTTCGCGTTTCTGGTAGTCACAGATAGCCTTGCACAATTCTTCTTCCTTAAAGTCGGGCCAGAAAGTTTCACAGAAATAGAGCTCCGAATAAGCACATTGCCAAAGCAGATAATTGCTTAAACGAACCTCTCCGCCTGTCCGGATCAGCAAATCCGGGTCGGGCATAAAGTTGGTTGTCAGATGTGTCCGAATGCTTTCTGAAGTAATTTCTTCAGGGTTCATTTCTCCATTTTGTACCAATGTGGCAATCTGCCGTGTAGCTTCGGTTATTTCCCATCTGGCAGAATAACTGAGGGCAAGTATCAGGCACATACCTGTATTCTTGGAAGTATGTTCTACACAAGCATTCAGGCGCTCCCGTACATTCTCAGGTAGTTTGTTGATGTCTCCGATGATACGGAAACTGATATTGTTTTTCATAAATGTTTCCTCTTCGATAGAGTCGAAAAGGAGGCTCATCAATGCAGCGACTTCATCCGAAGGCCGATTCCAGTTTTCTGTAGAAAAGGTATATAAAGTAAGGAATTTGATTCCTAACCTGGCCGCCTCTTCAGTAATGATATGCACAGTCTCGGCTCCGGCCTGATGTCCAAAACTCCGTTCGTGTCCGCGTAGTTTGGCCCACCGTCCGTTACCATCCATGATAATTGCTACATGCTTAGGTATCCGGTTTAAATCTATTTGTTCTTTATAGGACATTTCGTTAGTTGTTGTTCTGTCTTTCAAAACCAAATTTATTGAGTCGTCCGCGCCATACTTCGTTGGCACCACCGTTACTCCATATTACCCAGATAAAGTTATTTTTGTCTACTACAGTTGAGTAATTGTTTCCTCTGTCTTTGAATTCGGCCGGCAGGAAGATTTTCTTGTTGGCTTTATACCAGGCAATACCTGCTTCCGATGTATAGATCGTTTCAAAATTTCCTCCGAATGCCAGAAAAGCATTATCATAATAGAAGAAAGACGGATTGTCCAGTTTCGGACAATAGGCGGTACTCGAGGAAGTTTTTAAAGGTATCCAAAGCAAACCGTCTTGTGAGGTCCATGCGATGGAAGTCGTATCGTTTGCATTACGATTGTTACCCATTACGGCTATTGTCTGGATTCCTGTTGCTGTCAGGTAAGAAGTTGCAGACAAATTCTCCAAGGGGAAGTCCGCACCTACTGTTTCGGAACCAATGTTCCACGCTGTTGCTTCAGGATTAGTTATGGCAAATGTAGATTGATCACCATTATTAATAATACCGGCAATTCCGGAGATACCCAGCAGATTACCTTCATTTTTCGGGAAAGGGGCGATCAGCATCTCTACTTTACCGTTTTTATTCAAATCGGTTGCAACATTCCATAATGCTCCATCAGATGAAACGTATGCACTTTCACCGTTTGTGGCATATAGTTTTCCGCCGAAAGAAATAATGGAGGAAAGCTTGATGTTGTCCGGAAGCCCTGTTATGGATACTGGTGTCCAGCTTCTTCCTTTACTGGTAACATCTCCGGATGATTTGTATGCAGTCGTATTCGATGTATAGATCAACAGATCTTCATTCAGGGTAACTGATTTCTGATATCCGCTATAGTTTGCGAAGTTATCTGTCATTTTGGTCCAGTTCATGGAATCCGGGTCCTGTTGATGTACACGTACCGAAATAGTATACTCTTTGGTATATTGCATGTCGGCAGCCCACACTTTTATTCTCATCGGTTTTTGCATAGTACCTCTGAAGTCGATAGAATCGGAATAGTTGAACAGAGTATCCTGACCCTCTGCGTTTTTGGCAGTGATTATTCCGGAAGTTGTGGTCAGTGTCTTGATAAGAATACGGTCAATAATTGTATCGGAGCCTACAGGTAGTGAATCCTGGTTATAAATAAGTCCTACTCCATCGGGACCAAGTTGGTCAATTGTAAATTTATAGTTTACCCCATGTATGGTGTCAAGTGCAAATGCGTGTATGGTAGCATCCGGGCTATATTCAATTTCTTCTGTGTCAAGGCACGAAGTAACGGCAAACGATACAAGGAAGAAACTTACAATTACTGATAAAAACTTTATTCTCATTTGAAAGATTGTGTTTATTTACAAGTTGCAAAAATAGGAACATTTTTCTCTATATTGAACATTGAAGGGAAGTTTTATATAAAATTATAGATAATCTGCTCGATTTTGTCGATATAAAACTCCTTGAATGCAGCGAATTTAGGTATTTCTCTTCAAGTAATGCCTGAAGGTCGTACAGAAATGTTTTTCTTCCGAATAACTAATTTTATCGCTTATTTCAGGTGCTTTAACACCGGAATAAAGCAGTTTATCGCTCTTTTCTATGATGACTTCATCCCATATTCCGGAACGGATAAATGACTCCAGAAGAATCCTTCCTCCTTCTATCATCAGCGACTGTAGGTTGCGTTGATAGAGGGCAGACAATATTTGTGGCAGAATATCTGTCTGGTAATTGAGTGTGATGTATTCCAGGTTTTCTTTTCCGGCACGGGGATGTTCCGTAAAAACGAGCGTAGATACGCTGTTATCCGACAAATGGGAGGTTTGAGGGAGTGAATGATTACGGTCCATCACTATTCGCACCGGATTGTGTCCGTACCAGTTGCGTACCGTGAGTGCCGGATTGTCCAGTAGTGCGGTTCGCGTACCGACCATGATAGCGTCCGACTCTGCTCTTTTTTTGTGTACCAGCATGGAAGTGAGAGGAGTCGATAATATGACAGGTTGTCCTTCCGTACGTTCCAGGTCGATGAAACCATCGGCTGATTCTGCCCATTTCAAAACGATGTAAGGGCGGTGAAGGGTATGGAAAGTGATAAATTTCCGTATAAGTTCGCGACATTCCGTTTCCAGAACTCCGACAATGACTTCGCATCCGGCATCCCGTAACTTTTGGATTCCTTTGCCTGCTACTTTGGAAAATGGGTCTTGGCATCCGATTACAATCCTGGGAATTTGTTTCTCTATGATTAAATCAGCGCATGGGGGAGTTTTTCCATGGTGGGAGCAAGGCTCGAGACTTACATATATAGTACTGTGTTTCAGTAAAGACGGATCCTTTACAGAGCGGATCGCATTGACTTCGGCATGTGCTTCTCCGCAACGGATGTGATAGCCTTCACCGATTATTTGTCCCTCACATACGATGACAGCTCCTACCATTGGATTGGGAGATACGTTGCAAAGACCGTTTTTTGCCAGTTGGATGCAACGCCTCATGTATTTTTCTTCTTTCATCTTTTAGGCTGATAGCTATATTATTTGTACTTTTGCACCCCAAAATAAGGAGAATGAACCACGTCACCACTTATATCCGCCAGTCTTTACACGATATTTATCCACTGGGAGAACTCAGGAGTCTCACAAAAATCATTTGTTGTGATCTGCTGGGTCAGGATGCTATTGATTATTATCTGGGCAAAGATATAACATTATCTGCAAACGAGCAGTGTGATTTAGAAAGCATTGTCGAACGATTGAAGAAAAACGAGCCGATCCAATATATTCAGGGCGAAACCTGTTTTTATGGGTCTATGTTTCGGGTAGCTCCGGGTGTGTTGATTCCTCGTCCTGAAACTGAGGAGTTGGTTGATCTGATAGTGAAAGAAGCTGCAACCGGTACCCGTTTGCTGGATATAGGAACCGGTAGCGGGTGTATTGCCATCAGTCTGGCTAAACATATTCCGCAGGCTGTGGTCACCGCATGGGATGTATCGGAAGAGGCTCTTGCCATTGCCGGGGAGAATAATCGGGAATTGAAGGCCGGAGTGCATTTTGAGAAAATAGATGTTCTGTCTGCAGAACCTGTTGGTGATGATCAATATGATATGATTGTCAGTAATCCTCCTTATGTTACAGAGAGCGAAAAAAACGAAATGGAACCCAATGTGTTAGATTGGGAGCCCGGACTGGCCCTTTTTGTGCCGGACAATGATCCGTTGCGCTTTTATCGGCGTATCGCATCTTTAGGAAGAAAAATGTTACGCCTGCACGGCAGGCTCTATTTTGAGATCAATCGGGCTTATGGTGAAGAGGTTATCCAGATGCTTCACGAACAAGGATATGAAGAACTCCGTTTGATAAAAGATATATCGGGTAATGATCGAATTGTAACCGCCAAACGATGAATACAATAACAGAAGAAGAAGCGTTAAATCGCATGGCTGCCTATTGTTCCGCAGCCGAACATTGTAAAGCCGAAGTGAATGAAAAACTCCAGAAATGGGGCTTACCTTATGAAGTGATTAACCGAATCATCGATCGTCTTGTTGTCGAGAAGTTTATTGATGAAGAACGTTATTGCAGAGCGTTTGTCAACGATAAGTTCCGTTTTGCCAAATGGGGTAAAATGAAGATTACACAAGCTCTGTATATGAAAAAAATTCCTCGTGAGGTAACTTATAGGTATCTGAATGACATTGACCGAGAAGAATATCTTGCGATTTTAGGAGATCTGATAGCAGCAAAACGTAAAAGTATACATGCCAAAGATGAATTCGAGCTGAATGGGAAATTGATTCGTTTTGCCATGAGTAGAGGATTTGAAATGGACGATATCCGTCGCTGTGTGCAGGTAGAAGAAGAGTAAGTGACAAATAACAAAAAAATAATACGGATTCTTCTTTTTAGTCTCGTTCCATTTCTGTATTTTTGCATCCTGTAATTATCATAGTTAGTTTAGTTATGAAAAATTTAGAGAGATTATTCGCCGAGAAGTTGTTGAAGATTAAAGCTATTAAGCTTCAACCGGCAAATCCGTTTACATGGGCTTCCGGATGGAAATCACCGTTTTACTGCGACAATCGTAAAACCCTTTCTTATCCTTCTCTTCGTAGTTTTGTTAAGTTCGAGATTACACGTTTGGTTCTGGAACGTTTCGGACAGGTAGATGCTATTGCCGGAGTTGCGACGGGGGCTATCCCTCAAGGGGCTTTAGTGGCTGATGCATTGAATCTTCCGTTCGTGTATGTTCGCTCTACCCCGAAAGACCATGGTCTGGAAAATCTTATCGAAGGCGAACTTCGTCCGGGAATGAAAGTCGTTGTTGTGGAAGATTTAATCTCTACCGGTGGAAGCAGTTTAAAAGCTGTAGAAGCTATTCGTCGGGATGGTTGCGAAGTTATTGGTATGGTAGCTGCTTATACTTACGGATTTCCTGTTGCCGAACAGGCCTTTAAAGATGCTAAAGTGCCTTTGGTAACATTGACTAATTATGAAGCTGTGTTAGATGTTGCACTTCGTACCGGTTATATTGAAGAAGAAGACATTGCAACGTTAAACGAATGGCGCAAGGATCCGGCTCATTGGGAAACCGGAAAATAAAACTGATTTTTTGATGATTAAAATATAGAAAGAAGAGCCATTCGGACAGAATCTGTTCGGATTGTTCTTCTTTTTTCTTTATAAGTAAGATAAATAAGATGACTAAATTTGAAAGTAGTGTCAAGGTGATACCTTATAGCCAGGAACGTGTGTACGAGAAACTTGCCGATCTTAGTAACCTGGAAGCTATTAAAGATCGTTTGCCCGAAGACAAAGTGAAAAATATGAGTTTCGATACTGATACACTTAGTTTCAATGTGGATCCTGTAGGACAACTGACCCTGAGAATTATTGAACGGGAACCCAGTAAATGTATTAAGTTTGAGACTACCAATTCGCCTCTACCTTTTAATATGTGGATTCAGCTTGTGGCTGTATCCGAAGAAGAATGTAAACTAAAGGTAACTATTGGGCTGGAAATCAATCCGTTTATGAAAGCGATGGTACAGAAACCTTTGAATGAAGGATTGGAAAAGATGGCTGATATGTTATCTATGATACAATATTAATAGCTATGGCACAGAAACTTTGGGAAAAATCAGTTGAGGTAAATAAGGATATAGAGCGATTTACCGTTGGACGTGACCGTGAGATGGATCTTTATCTTGCAAAGCATGATGTACTTGGTTCGATGGCTCATATCACGATGCTCGAAAGTATCGGATTGCTCACAAAGGAAGAATTAGCTCAGTTGCTGACCGAACTGAAAGATATATATGCTTCTGCGGAGAGAGGCGAGTTTGTAATAGAAGAAGGAGTTGAAGACGTGCACTCGCAGGTAGACTGATGCTTACGCGTCGTTTGGGTGATGTCGGTAAGAAGATTCATAGCGGGCGTTCTCGTAATGATCAGGTGTTGCTTGATCTGAAACTTTTCACTCGTACTCAGATCAGAGAAGTAGCAGAGGCTGTAGAGCAATTGTTTCATGTTCTGATTCGTCAAAGTGAGCGTTACAAGAATGTTCTGATGCCGGGTTATACTCATTTGCAAATTGCGATGCCTTCTTCGTTCGGGCTTTGGTTTGGAGCGTATGCTGAGAGTTTGGTAGATGATATGCTTTTCTTGCAGGCTGCTTTTAAGATGTGCAATAAGAATCCTTTGGGCTCCGCTGCCGGATATGGCTCTTCATTCCCGCTGAACCGCACGATGACTACGGAATTGCTGGGATTCGATTCTTTAAACTATAATGTAGTGTATGCCCAGATGGGACGTGGAAAGATGGAACGCAATGTCGCTTTTGCCTTGGCTACGCTTGCAGGAACGATTTCTAAATTGGCTTTTGATGCTTGTATGTTCAATAGCCAGAATTTTGGTTTCGTGAAGTTGCCGGATGAATGTACAACCGGATCAAGCATTATGCCACATAAAAAGAATCCGGATGTGTTCGAACTGACACGTGCCAAATGTAATAAGTTACAATCGCTGCCGCAGCAGATTATGATGATTGCCAATAATCTGCCTTCCGGATATTTCCGTGATTTACAGATTATAAAGGAAGTCTTTTTACCGGCTTTTCAGGAGTTGAAAGATTGTCTGCAGATGACTACCTATATCATGAATGAAATTAAGGTGAACGAGCATATCCTCGATGATGATAAATACCTTTTTATTTTTAGTGTAGAAGAGGTGAATCGCCTGGCACGTGAAGGTATGCCATTCCGGGATGCTTATAAGAAAGTAGGGCTGGATATTGAAGCCGGTCACTTTTCGCATGACAAGCAAGTACATCACACCCATGAAGGAAGTATTGGCAATTTGTGTAATGATGAGATTTCCGCATTGATGCAACGTACCATCGAGGGTTTCAACTTTCAAGGTATGGAACAGGCGGAGAAGACCTTGTTGGGGCGTAAATGATCCATCCAGACCATGCATAGAGTTATCTCTTTTGCATGGTCTTTGATTATAAAATATCCTTTTCCACCTTTATTGAAATATTTTCATCGGAAAAAGTTTGGCAGAAAGGTAGAAACTACTTATCTTTGCACCCGTTGAAAAAATGCGGAAATAGCTCAGTTGGTAGAGCATAACCTTGCCAAGGTTAGGGTCGCGAGTTCGAGTCTCGTTTTCCGCTCTCTTTGAAAGGATGCTCGAATGGTGGAATGGTAGACACGAAGGACTTAAAATCCTTTGGCCATTGCGGCTGTGCGGGTTCAAGTCCCGCTTCGAGTACGAGCGTCTAGTCAGAAGCCTTGTAAGCCAAATGCTTACGAGGCTTTTTAAATTTATTACAGGCAATATATAGAAATAGTTCATGTTCTACGTGCGTATATTAGCTTCTCTTACAAACATACATTTCGATCTTCCATCTTTTACCTTTTTATACTTACTCCCTTAATAGTCAATGTGATGAATGGGTGGAAAATCGCGTTTTTAGTCCGTTTATCTTCTACTCGTATCTTCCATCTTCCACCTGAATATTAGAGAACCTTATAATCGATAATATGCTGATTTACAATATTAAGAAGCATGTTGATTAACTAAATACGTTGTTTAAAGCATCTTGTTTTCTTTTATTGTTTAGTCGAAAATACTCTGTTCTTTATCCTGTCCCTGCTGTCTGTGTTCACGAGCCCACGTATCTGTGCCCATAGGTCCGCATACCGGAGACCATGAGCTCGCGTACCAGGCTGAGATAAAGATATTGAGATTCATTATAATAGACTTGAATACAATGTCTTAAGAGTAGGGGCAAATACAGTTGTTTGGTTTATGATTTGTAAAGAAGAAAAGAATCGTTATGCTCTATCGGGATGGTAGTTGGGATAAGGTTATATTGGTTAAGATCATTTTCTTTTTAATTCCGATCCATAAATTGAGACTGGGATTACGTATCACATTTCTAATGTGAATTACTTTAGTCGGGTTATTGTATTCTCTTTTGAAAATGCTTCTGAGGATCTTTATGCTTTTAGGCTATTGCATGGACTTTCTTGAGATTCTTCTTCTTTTTTATCCCTAAAAAAGTACTACTTTTGTAATAAGCCTTTGTCTTTTTGTAAAAAGGATATTGATACTTTTATATATGTTCTAATTATCAGTGATTTGTATTACTGAGAAATATAATCGACTGTTAAACACACACGCATTAAATATGAAGTTAAAGTTTCTCTTTCTGTTTCTAAGCTATAGCTTATCGATACATTCGCAAAATAACTTATTGTATGCTGACTCGTCAAAAGATTCGCTTTTTTTTGAACAAAAAAAAGGCACTGCTTACGGCAACATGGCATAAACCTTTCAGTTATAGCAGTATTCAGAGCAATCATGCTCCTTTAGGCCCCTATATGGGGAATGGAGATGTAGGGGTAGTGGCATTTACATCGGACAATAGTCAGACATTAAAGATATCGAAAGTGGATTTTGTTACGGATGGTTGGACAGACTGGGCAGGCAGTGGTCCGGCTGCTTTGCCCATTGGCGGGGTGAATATCACTGTAAACTCTCCGGTATATTCCGGCTTTGTCACAGTCAACCGGGCGGACCCTTCCGGATTTAGTTATCAGATGGACCAGTTAAATAGTGAGTTACGAATGACTACTGCTACTGCTCAGCAGGTTAAAATGGTCAGTTGGATGGGAGTGAATGAAAATATGATAATAACTGAGTTGACCACCTCTTCAAAAACTCCGGTTCCTATTTCGGTAGATACTTATGCTGATAATCAATCTGCTTCTTATACAACTACAGCACAGGTGAATGGACAAATAGCTCAAGTTACTCGGCAAACGAAGACTGATGCGGTGAGATGGATTTCTTGTGGCGGTATATCCACTAAAATAGTGGGAGTTATGTCTAAACCGGAATGCCTGTCCGAGTCGATGGTCCGATCAAATTTTCAGCTGACAGCTTCCGATACGCTTCTCGTTGTGGTATATGTTTCGGGAGGTGGAAAAGGAAATGATCCGCAACTGCCAACGGCCTATAACAAACTGTTGGCTTTAAATAAAGCGGATGTGACTCAATTGAAAATGGCGAAAAAAGCATGGTGGAAAGATATGTGGACCCGTTCATATGTGGAAACAAATGACGAGTTGTTGAATCGTCACTACTTGTCGTCCATTTATTTACTAGCTTCTGCCTATAACGAACATTCACCGGTATCCGGTGGCATGTATGGAGTCTGGAATATGGATGACAAAATGATGTACCATGGTGATATCCACCTGAACTATAACAGTCAGGCGGGATTCTATAGTGCTTTTTCGTCCAATCGTCTGGAAATAGCCTTGCCTTTCTATAAAACGATAGAGTTGCTGATACCCGAAGGAAAACGGCGGGCAAAGGAAGAAATGGGAATTATGCATCCATCATGGGAAGGAAAGTCTTGCAGGGGAATACTATTTCCTGTGGGGGCCTTGGGTATCGGGGTGTTTTATAATTATTATTGGCAACAAACCATGAATGCTCCGTTCAATGTTCCTCTGTTCAGTTGGTATTATGAATACACCGGTGATTTGAACTTTTTACGGTATCGGGCGTATCCTTATATTCGTCTTTGTGGCGATTTTTATGAAGACTATATGCAGAAGGAGACATACGGCAAATCATATCGTTATACCATAACGACAGGAGGACACGAGGATTCGTGGGATCTGAACCCTCCTTCCGATTTAGCTTTTGTGAAACAGACGTTCGGTTTGTTAGTGAGGTACAGTAAGCTGTTGGGAGTAGATCAAAAACGACGGAAGAAATGGGACGACATTTTGTCTCATCTTCCGGAGTATAAGGTGATAATGCCGACCAAAACACCTAATCAAGGCTTGCCTGTCTATGCGAAGAACGAGGCCGGATGGGATTTGCCAAGCCATGCCATACAGTTGCATGCTGCCTATCCCTGTGAAATACTGAATTTACATTCGGACTCTACAGCCTTGCAGATAGCCCGAAACACATTGTATTATTATGAGGTTTCTCAAAAGGGATTTACCAATACGATGAACGAATTGGGATTGAGTGCTTTTGTGATGGGGGCCCGTATCAGATTTGCTCCCGATCTCTTATTGGAAAATATGAAGACTTTGATAAAAACGGCCGGAACTAATTTTCTGATTATCGACGGGCATCATTGTACTGAGAAAACTGCTGTTATAGAGACGGTAAACTCAATGATGCTCCAAACGGTGGAGGGTGTCATCTATCTTTTTCCATGTTGGACACAAACACCGGCTGCGTTTACGAGGCTTAGAGCAAAAGGAGCCTTTCTCGTTTCTGCCGATTATGACGGAACGTCAGTGGGCGGTCTGAAAATCTTTAGTGAGAAAGGAGGTATATGCAGACTGAGCAATCCTTGGAGGGGAAGAAAACTTCGGGTCACCGAGAATGGAAAACCCGTCTCCGTGAAAGAACAAAACAATGTCTGTTCATTTATTACCCGAAAAGGAAGCACTTATACGATAGTAGGTCTTTAACGGTAAGAAGCGTCATTCTTTTGTGAGAACAAAAGTGGTACTAATGGAATATAAGTGCTGTCAATCAAAAAAAAGCCGGAATGCAACACGATACATTCCGGCTTTACTTTCCTAATCAAACCTAATCTAACAAACCATTTATGAAGTTGTCCGGCCGCCGATTACCCGCATCGCTGCCGTGTAATATTCACATGGAACGGAAAGCAATATGCTGCCTATACCTTTGTCTTTCATAGCCACTTCGATAGATGCGGCTTTCAGGAGGCTTTTGACACTTGCTACTTCCCATGGACTGCCCGCGAACACTTCAATCTGAGAAATCTTTCTGCTTACTATCATTTGCTCTTAATTGTTTAATGGTTACGGATGCAAATATAGCAGGTTGTTTGTTCATTTAAGAACAATTTCTGTTCAGATTATAACACTTTTGTTGCAAACGTTTGCTCAATTTCGTATTTGATTGTTTTTTGTTGTTTTTGAGACATGATTATTTCTCGTCATTCTTCCGAATTTCCACTCGTCGGATTTTACCGCTAATGGTCTTAGGCAATTCGTCGACAAATTCGATGACGCGTGGATATTTATAAGGAGCTGTGACTTTCTTCACATGATTCTGGAGCTCTTTTACCAGGTCTTCCCCTTTGCGTTCACGATACTCTTTGGCCAGAACGATGGTAGCTTTCACTACCTGTCCGCGTATTTCGTCGGGAACGCCGGTTATGGCACATTCTACTACGGCGGGATGTGTCATCAATGCACTTTCCACTTCGAACGGACCGATACGGTAACCGGAACTTTTGATTACGTCATCGGCGCGTCCCACGAACCATAGATAACCGTCTTCATCTTTCCAGGCTACGTCGCCAGTGTAGTATATTCCGTCGTGCCATGCTTCGTGTGTACGCGAGGCGTCCCGATAGTATTCTTTGAACAGTCCCAGTGGCTTTCCTTTGTCAGTCCGGATTACGATCTGTCCTTGCTCTCCGGCTTCTACCGACCGTCCTTCGTAATCGATCAGATCAACATTGTATTGTGGATTGGGCACCCCCATACTTCCCGGTTTGGGTTCCATCCATGGGAAAGTGGCTACTGTCAGTGTAGTCTCGGTCTGTCCGAAGCCTTCCATCAGTTGATACCTGTTAACTTTTTGAATGTGTCGAAAACAGCCGGATTCAAGGCCTCACCTGCAATGGTGCAATATTCCAATGACGAAAGGTCATATTTCGTCAGGTCTTCGTGGATGAGGAAACGGAAAATGGTGGGAGGGGCACAGAGTGAAGTGACATGGTAATTTTGTATCTTTTCCAATATATCGGCAGGAGTGAACTTTTCATGATCATACACGAATACATTTGCTCCGGCAATCCATTGTCCGTAGAGCTTTCCCCACACTGCTTTTCCCCAGCCGGTGTCGGCAATGGTGAGATGGAGGCTGTTTTCTTTCAGATTGTGCCAGAAACTACCGGTTACGATATGCCCCAATGGATAAGTGAAGTCGTGTGCAACCATCTTAGGCTCTCCGGTTGTTCCGCTGGTGAAGTACATCAGTGAAATGTCATCGTTGGTGTTCGGATGTTCCGGCTTTACGAAAGGCGCCGCATGCTCGATGCCCTGATGGAAGTCATCAAATCCTTCGGGTATTTCGGGCCCTACGCTAACTAAATGCTTTACAGTAGGAGAGTCCGGCATAGCATCTATTATGTGTTTGGTGACCACTTCTTCTCCGGCAGCCACAATCATTTTTATGTCGGCTGCATTGCAACGGTATACAATGTCTTTCTTGGTTAGCAGGTGTGTAGCCGGAATAACGACTGCCCCCAGTTTGTGCAGGGCAATGATGCTGAACCAGAATTCATAGCGTCGTTTCAATATCAGCATGACCATATCACCATGTCCGATACCCAGGCTCTGAAAATAAGAGGCTGTCCGGTCAGTATATTGTTTCATATCCGCAAAAGAGAACTGGTGGTGTTCACCTTTGTCATTAGTCCATAATAAGGCCGGTTTGTCTGGTTGTTCGGCAGCCCAGGCATCCACTATGTCATATCCGAAGTTGAAGTTGTCCGGAACGTGTATCTTTAAGTTTTTCACAAAGTCTTCCTGTGAACTGAAGGAAGTTTGAGATAAAAATCTATCTATCATCTTGTTTATTTAAATAATTACATGATTACTGCCAGGAAACGTACTGTTTTCCCGTCGAGTGCTTTCATTCCATGAGGTAGTTTTGAATTGAAGTACAGGCTGTCCCCTTCGTTTAATATCAAGTCTTTTCCATCTATACTGATCATCATGCGGCCTTCAAGTACCAGGTTGAATTCCTGTCCGCTATGACTGTTATAGTGTATCGGCTCGATGTCGGGTTTGGGTTCGACAGTTACAATGAACGGGTCGGCATTCCGGTTCATAAAACCTGCTGCCAGTGACTGGTATTTATAAGCCTTTGTGCGCTCAATACTGGTTCCTTTTCCTGCACGGGTCAGGAAGTAACTACTCATCTTGGGCTCTTCGCCAAACATCAGAGCGTCGAGAGCGATTCCGTATTTACGTGCGATTTTTTGCAGCATACTCACTGAAATGTCGTAATCTCCCGTTTCTGCGAGGCGATATTCTTCCGCTGAAATCTCGCAATCACGGGCGATGTCTTCGGCCGTCAGTTCGAGTACGTCACGTAATCCGCGCAGACGTTCTGCTATTTGTTTAATTTGGTCGTCCATATCAATTTTAGTGTTTAGTGATTATTTGTTTTATATTTTGTGATTACAGTGTCCGGCCACTATCTTGATGCTTTCATTGCTTTAATGATGGCAGAGGTGAATCCATTATGCTCCAGTTCGTTGATGCCTTTAATGGTAATTCCGCCGGGTGTAGTCACTTTGTCGATCTCAACGCTTGGATGGGTGTCATTGTTCAGTATCAGTTCGGCGGCACCTTTTACAGATTGGGCAATCATATCCATGGCATCCGATGGCCGGATTCCCATTTCGATGCCCGCTTGCATGGCAGCCTGAATATATTTCAGCACGTAAGCGATACCGCAGGAAGTCAGGGCGGTAGCCGCTTCCAATTTGTCTTCAGGCAAAATCATTGCCATACCCATCTCGCTGAATAGATTGACCATCAGTGTTTCTAATTCTTGGCCGGCATTTCGCGAAGCAATCAGTGTCATGCTCTGTAATTCACTGATAGCTGTGTTGGGGACAATACGGAACATTGGCATTTCAGGTTCTACTACATCATGAGCCAATTGTTCGAAACTGATACCGGCAGCAACAGAGACCAGAATCTGTTTGCTTCTTAGTTTCATTTCTCGGAGTACACCTCTGATCAGCCAAGGTTTCACAGCTAGAATCACGATATCAGCACCAGTAGCAGCTTCAGCATTATTGCGAGTGATAGCAATAGAAGGAAATTTTTTCTTTAGTGCTTCCAGCTTTCCAATGCTGGGGTTGGATACTATTATATCGGAAGCCGGAATCAGCTTACCTTTTGCCAGTCCGCAGGCAATGGAGCCCCCCATATTTCCTGCACCAATGATAGCTACTTTCATATTATATAATTATTTAGTCTGTTTCTGACAAAGGTATAAGTAAAAAGTGAAAATACGAGCAAACGTGGCAGGTATTTTCACTTTTTCACTTTCCTTATAAGGATGCTGATTATTAACCGAGTACTTTTCTTAGCCGGGCGAGGAATTCATCGGCTTCCTCTTTGCTGAGGCAGAGAGGAGGCAACAATCGGATTACGTTCGTACCGCTGGCACCGGTAAATACTTTTTGTTCGTGGATCAGGCGGCTCCGGATTTCCTTTACCGGTTGGTCAAATTCCATTCCGATCATTAATCCACATCCGCGCACTTCTTTGATTTCCTTGAATTTTTTCAGTTCTTCCAGCAGATAGGAGCCGATGTTGGCTGCATTTTCTACTAAATTCTCCTGTTCGATGACATCCATTACTGCCAATGCAGCCGAGCAAGCCAGATGATTGCCCCCGAAAGTTGTTCCAAGCATGCCATATACGGGTGTAAACATAGGACTGATCAGTACTCCGGCCATCGGGAATCCGTTTCCGATTCCTTTGGCAACTGTAATAATATCCGGTTTGATTCTGGCATATTGGTGAGCGAAGAATTTGCCACTACGTCCGTAACCGCTTTGTATTTCATCCAGAATCAGGATTGTTCCGTGTTCTGTACAGGCTTTGCGGAGCTCTTGCAGGAATTCGGGAGTCGGTATTTTGATACCGCCAACTCCTGTATACCTTCAATGATGACAGCACAAATATCTTCTTTTGCCAATTCGGCTTTCGCAGCCTCTATGTCATTTAGCGGAAGGTAGGTGATGTGTCCGTTGGCATTGATCGGAGCTATAATTTTAGGATTATCTGTGGCCTCGACTGCTAGTGAAGTGCGTCCGTGAAAAGCTTTCCCAAAAGAGATCACTTTGGTACGTCCGTTATGGAACGAAGCCAGTTTCAACGCGTTTTCATTTGCTTCGGCACCACTGTTTATCAGGAATAGGGAATAATCTTCATACCCGGATATTTTTCCGAGACGTTTGGCTACCTGTTGTTGCAGCTTGTTGATTACGGAGTTTGAATAGAAGCCCAGGGTTGCCACCTGCTTGCTAATCATGTCAACATAATGGGGATGAGCATGTCCGATAGAGATAACGGCATGGCCTCCATAAAGATCCAGGTATTCGGTTCCATTCTCGTCCCAGACGTGACAACCCTTTCCTTTTATTATGTTTATATCGAAAAGTGGATATACATCAAATAAGTTCATTGTTTCTTCTTAGAATGCAGAGGGCTTGAGGCGCAGGCCTACCGTTTCCTCCAGGTTAAACATCAGGTTCATGTTGTGGACAGCCTGTCCGGATGCACCTTTCAATAAATTGTCGATGCAAGAAATGATCAGTAATTTATCGCCGTGTTTTTCCAGGTGAATCAGACATTTATTGGTATTTACTACCTGTTTGAGATCTATGTTTTTATCAACGATGTGGACAAACGAATCTTTGGCATAATATTCCTCATACATGCGTACGATCTCTTCCAATGCTACTTTTGTTTTCACTACCAAAGTGGCAAAGATGCCGCGGGGGAAATCGCCGCGATAAGGGATAAAATCAATTTCCGCATCAAAACTGTTCTGGAGTTGTTTCAGCGATTGCTTGATTTCAGGAACGTGCTGGTGTTCGAAAGCTTTGTATACACTCATATTGTTGTTACGCCAGCTGAAATGACTGGTTGCACCGGGTTTTACTCCCGCTCCCGTGCTTCCTGTAATGGCGTTTACCATTACGTCCTCATTTAGCATCAGGTGTTTTGCCAGTGGGAGCAGTCCCAGCTGGATGCAAGTTGCGAAACATCCCGGATTAGCCACATGCTTTGCTGTGCAGGTTGCACGACGATTTAGTTCCGGCAGACCGTATATGAAGTCATGATCCGGTGAAGCTATGCGATAATCCATTGAAAGGTCTATAATTTTCAGTTCCTCCGGGATATTATGGCTTTCCATAAATTTCTTCGTATCCCCATGGGCTGTACAGAAGAACAGTACATCGATGTCTTCCAACGGAAGTTCGTCTGTAAAAGCCAGGTCACACTCTCCGTAAAGTCCCTCGTGTACATCAGTAATTTTGTTTCCGGCGTTACTGGTACTGTTGATAAATACGATTTCAGTCTCGGGATGATTGATAAGCAGGCGGATAAGTTCGCCTGCTGTATATCCTGCTCCACCAATGATTCCTGCTTTTATCATACCTCTTCGTCCTTATGGTTAGCATAGTAAACACGTAGTGGGGTAGAAGTCACCTTGATGAAGCCTTTTGCATCTTCGGCCGTCCAACCCTTTTGCATTTCTCCATATTCACCAAACTTGGTCTTTACCAGGTCGTCTTGTGATTCTACACCGACAGTAGAGAATGACAACGGACGGAGCTCAAGGATGGCTGTACCGTTCACATTACGTTGTGATTCTTGAAGCATTGCTTCGATATCACGCATCACCGGTTCCAGGTATTGGCTTTCATGAAGGAACATACCATACCAGTTAGCTACCTGATCTTTCCAATATTGTTGCCATTTGCTCAATGTGTATTTCTCAAGGAAACGGTGTGCACCGATGATCAACATTGGAGCGGCGGCTTCGAATCCTACACGTCCTTTGATACCGATGATAGTATCACCTACATGCATATCACGGCCAATACCGTAAGCAGCACCTATCTCTTCCACTTTTTGGATGGCGGCAATTTTATCTTCGAACACTTCTCCATTCACGGCGTGAAGTTCACCATTCTTAAATTCAAGGCGCAGAAGTTCACTTCCCTCTTTCGTTACTTGCTTCAGGTAGGCCGTTTCGGGCAATCCTTGTGCACTGTCTAGAATTTCTCCGCCGCAGATTGAAGTACCCCATAGTCCGACATTATAAGAGTATTTTAGTTTTGTAAAGTCTGCTTCGAAGCCATTTTTGTTCAAGTAGTCGATTTCTTCCTGACGGCTGAGTGCCATATCGCGGGTCAGCGTAATAATTTCTACGCCCGGAGTCATGACAAGGAATGTCATGTCGAAACGAATCTGGTCGTTACCGGCTCCTGTCGAACCGTGTGCAATGGCTTCCGCACCAATCTCTTTCGCATAGCGTGCGATGGCCAATGCCTGGAAAATACGTTCGGAGCTGACAGAAATAGGATAGGTACCGTTACGTAGTACGTTACCGAATATCATATATTTCAAACTTTTTTCGTAATATTCCTGAGTGACGTCGAGTGTGACATATTTCACAGCACCAGTTTGTAGGCATTCTCTTCATTCTGTTTCAGTTGTTCTTCGCTGAAGCCACCTGTGTTGGCACACGCTGCATACACTTCATATCCTTTTTCCTTGGCCAGGTACATTACAGTGAAAGAGGTATCGAGGCCTCCGCTGAATGCAACCACTACTTTCTTTTTCTGTTCCATAGTGCTGTATATTTTAAATGTTATTTCTTTCTTGTTCTTTTTTTATGTTATGCGGATCTGTCGGATCATATAGCATAGCGGTGCAGATGCAGAATTTACGGTCCTTCGCCATCAGTATTTCATGGTTTATGCACCCTTCACATCCTTTCCAAAAGGCTTCGTCGTCGGTCAGCTCGTTAAAAGTGACCGGTACATATCCCAATTCCGTATTCATTTTCATCACGGCTGCGCCGCTGGTCAGACTGAATATTTTAGCTCTGGGCCATCGTAAACGAGCCAATTGGAAAGAGGCTTGTTTGATACGTTTGGCCAGTCCTAATCCCCGGAAGTCAGGGTGTACGATCAATCCTGAAGTAGCAACGTATTGCTTGTTTCCCCATGATTCAATGTAGGTAAATCCGGCAAATACATCTCCGCAAAGAGCTATGATTGCTTTTCCTTCTTTCATTTTGGTGGCTACGTACTCGTGTGTACGTTCTGCTATTCCGGTTCCGCGTACTTTTGCTGCGTTTCTGATTGTCTCCAAAATAGTGTCAACGTAAACCTCATGCGAGGCGTCGGCTACCATAACATCTATTTGTTGAGTGTCCATTGTTGATTTAGTATAGAGTATAATTGTTGTTAGTTAGTTGATATTCGGAATAATGAGAGACAGGAAATGTCGTACGGCAGTGGGCGTTGCCCCTTCACGTAGTACCAACATAATGGTATCGTCTCCGGCAATTGTTCCCAAAATGGTGTCAGATTCACGGTTGTCGATGTCGTAAGCCATGCTGCTAGCATAGCCGGGGCGAGTTTTGATTACTGCGATATTTCCGGAAAACTGAAGGGAAATGAAGCCATTGTTCATCAACATTTCACTGGCACTCTGGTCGCCGACACGTTTGTACATGATGTCGTTGGGTAATACATATACATATCTTCCGTTCATGCTGGCGGCTTTGGCCACTTTCAGTTGTTTCAGGTCACGTGAAAGAGTAGCTTGTGTCAGTTCAAATCCTTCCTGACCTAATTCTTGCAAGAGTTCTTCCTGTGAACCTACTTCCTTACTGGAGATAATCATTTTGATGGCGTCTAACCGATTTGCTTTCTTCTTCATCTTGTATAATTATTCTAAGAATGGCGCAAAAGTATGCAATATTTTGGAAATAGTATGCATAAAAAGCTGTTTTTTTACTCTTTTTATACATAAAAATAGCATGTGATGTAGAAATATGCAGAATTTGGATTGGAAGTGATATATAATTTAGGGGGGGAGTAATTTTTTGGGTGAAAGTAAAAAGAGGAATTCAGATTGATCCGGGAATTCTCTCAGAATTTAGGTATGATCCCAAGTTTTCAAACTGAGCCACAATCCTTTAATTCCGATTCTTTTTCTTAAAAACAAACAAGCCACTCAAATAGAGTGGCTTGTTTGTGCGAATGTCGGAATGAGGCGACTCGACGCCCGACCCCTACGTCCCGAACGTAGTGCGCTACCAACTGCGCTACATTCCGCTACTTGCAAAGTGGTGCCACCAGGAATCGAACCGGGGACACAAGGATTTTCAGTCCTTTGCTCTACCAACTGAGCTATGGCACCTTTGTGATTGCGGGTGCAAAGATAGGTATAATTTTTAATACTGCAATAGTTTGGCAAAGAAAATATGAAATATTTGTCCAAAGGGAGTGGAAATCTTTTTTCTTGTTTTGATTTTACGATGATCTTACGTCTTTCTTCAACGAAAATGATATTAATACGTTTCTGTCGGTGAATTAATGAAGTTAGGAATGGACAGCAGACAAAGAAGATGTATGAAAATCTGTAAGACTTAGTATCTTTGGGTTAGAGACTGTATGAATATGCATAGATGCAACCGGAAGAAAAGGTTTCTTAAAATGTGGTCATCCTCAATAAAATAAACGTTTGTCTTTACTATATGTATAATGCTATTTCCTTATCTTTACCGCAAAATTATGTAGCGGGTAACTGCGGACATGTTCATAACAAACAAAACAAATAAGATTTCCAGTTAGAAGTATATGATGATCTACATTATCTTTAGCGTCTTTATAATCATTATTCTTTTTATTTGTGCCAGATATTGGTATTTGTGGAGAAAGATAAGTGTGCAAAAGAACGAATGGGTGGCTCAAACCAAGGAATCAGATACGATTTTACGTAGTATGAACGCTTGCTTTATCTTGATAAATAGTGACTTGGTGGTGATAAGGACCAATTATTATGATTTGAGTGGAATCTCAGAAGAGCCTGAGTCCTCCGGTAGAGTCGGTGATCTACTGAATTGTAAAAGCTGTTCGTAGTGGCGGAGGATGCGGGGCACATAAAAATTGCGAAAATTGCATGATTCGCCATACTATTGAGAATGCATTCTGCCATAAAAAGGGTTTTCATAAATTAGAAGCATCCATGAGGCTGCTCAGTTCGGATCATCAACAGATTATTCCTTGTGATGTTTCTGTCTCGGGTACTTACTTGAATAATGAAGGTCACGAACAGATGTTACTGACTGTCTATGATATTACTGAATTGAAGAATATGCAGCGGTTGCTGAATATTGAAAAAGAGAACGCTGTTTCTGCCGAAAAGTTGAAATCTGCTTTTATAGCTAATATGAGTCATGAAATTCGTACCCCACTGAATGCGATTGTCGGTTTTTCCGGTTTGTTGGCTTCTGCGGATGATGATACGGAAAAAGATGTATCTGGATATTGTAGCGGAAAACAATGATCGTTTATTGCAGATAGTGACGGATGTACTCGACCTTTCAAAAATAGAGTCGGGTAGTCTGGATTTCCATTATTCCGAATTTGATGTAAACGATTTATTATGTGCTCTGCATGGCATTTTAAACATACGTCTGAAAGACAAGCCCGAAATTAAACTGATTTGTAAGGCAGGAACAGATGAATGGATCATTTATTCCGAGCAACATCGTATCGTACAGATAATCACAAATCTGGTACATAATGCGATGAAGTTTACCCACAGTGGGGAGATTTGTTTCGGATGTCGTCCCCAAGGAGAGGACGAGATTTACTTTTATGTTTCTGATACAGGTATTGGCATTCCTGCCGGAGAACAGGATAAAATATTCGACCGATTTACCAAATTGGACCATGAAGTACCCGGAACAGGGCTGGGACTGACTCTTTCACAAACTATCGTACAGAATCTGGAGGGAGAAATGGGAGTCGAATCGGAAGTGACAAAAGGATCTACCTTCTGGTTTACCCTTCCTTTGAAATCCTGAGCAGATTTATGAAAAATAAGAGGTTGTATCCGGTAGAATATAGAATAAACTTTCGGATACAACCTCTTTCATTCAGGTAGATAGATACACTTTTAACTTTGTTTCTGTGGGGTGTCCTTATCGGATGAAACAGAGCCGGAACCTGTCGATGGGGCAGAAGTTGTACTACCGACAGTGGTAGTGCTGCTTGTTGCCGGACCGGCGGTAGTTGCTGTTGCCGGAGCAACTTGTGGTTTAGCTTGTGTTTCCCAGTGGAACGGTTCGAAAGTACTGTTCGGGTCAGCCCATGATGGCTTTTTAGCTGCATAAATGATAAACGGAGCAATCACAACAACCAAAGCACCGATAATCAATACAGAGAACCATACCGTGTTGCTACCTGTAGAAATCTGGCTGGGCGGGATAAAGCTGAGGATAAACGCCAGTAATGAACCGAGGAAACCGAGCCGCCGACGATCCACATCAAGCCGTTACCTTTTTTACCGATACGGAACGGACGGTTAGCTTTCTTCATATTATAGCGCAGGTAGATGGCACCGGAGAACATGAGTAAGTACATCACCAGATAAAGAATAACTGTCAGCTGTGACAAGATCTGATAGAAGCTCTGTACGGAAGGCATAACCACAAACAGAAGGCTCAATACGGTAACAGCACCACCCTGAACGAACAGGATATTTTTCTGTACACCCAATTTATTGGTTTTCTGGAAGAACGGAGGCATATAACCGGCCTTACCTACGGCAAAGATACCTTTGGACGGACCGGCAACCCATGTCAATACACCTGCCAACACACCGAATGCAAGAGCAATGGCGATGATCGGTGATAACCAGGATGCATGGATATATCTAAAATAGTTGTCGAAGCCAACAAGTAAACTCTGTGTCAGGCTGATATCTTTGGCCGGGATAATGATACCTAGTGAGAATGTACCCAAGACGAAGATGATTACAGTAATAAGTGCACCGATAAATACTGCTTTCGGATAGTTCTTTGAAGGGTTTTGCATATCCTTTACGTGGATACCGCCCATTTCCATACCGGCATAAAAGAGGAAGATACTTGCCGCTAATACCACGTTATCGAAATTCGTAAGGTCGGGGAAGAAGCTGCTATGGAAGTCAAGGTTGGAATGCCCTCCGGATGCCAAGTAAACAATACCCAGGATAATCAGCAGGGCAGCGGGGATGATGGTTCCCACCATACCTCCTATTTTAGCTACTTTACCTACCATCCCATTCCTTCAGTGAGATGAAGGTAGCCAGCCAATAAATGATAAGCACAACGGCCAGTGTATAGTATTTGTTGCTGGCCAGTGTCATGTCGTGTGTATCATTCATTCCGATGAAAGCGATAGATACAGCACCGAATGTCAATACAGTCGGATACCAGATCGTACTTTCAATCCATTGTACCCAGATGGCAAGGAATCCCAATTTCTTTCCGTACGCTTCGCCTACCCAACGGAACACACCACCCTGTTTGTCTTGGAACATGGCAGCCAATTCCGCAGCAACGAGTGATGTCGGAATAAGGAATACGATAGCTGCGAAAAGATAATAGAAGGCCGAACTCATTCCATATACGGCCTCGGCAGGAAGTCCGCGTAGGGATACTACTGCCGTTACGTTCATGATCGCCAGGGTGAATACCCCTAGTTTCACTGCTTGTTTAATATTTGCCATAAGTTAAGGTTTTAAGTGAAAAATATTTTTAAGTCAGTGTCTATAACAACGTTTAACGTGAGATGTTTTAGTTTACTAACGTCAAACTTGGTTAATTAACATCGGTGAAGAGTGAAATCACCGGTTCCTTTATTGAATCCGGGTGGGTATCAAACAAATCGTGTAGGACTCTTGTTCCTTCTGCATAATAAAATAACCTATAAAATATCAGCGCTTATGAAAATGGCTCTTTCTGATTTTGCTTTGCGGAAGAAAGGGATTTACGGCATTTTACATGTCATCATCCTGCTGCTTTCCCTGTTTCTGGTCATCAGCATCTCGATAGATACGTTTAAGGGTATCCCTTTTTATACCCAATCGGTTTATATGAAAGTTCAGCTATGGATTTGTGTCTTATTTCTGTTCGATTTCATTCTCGAGTTGTTTCTTTCGAAAAATAAGTGGCACTATCTTAGTACGCATTTCATCTTTTTGTTGGTGGCGATACCTTACCAGAATATTATATCCTATATGGGATGGACTTTTTCACCCGAAGTGACTTATATGATTCGTTTTGTTCCTTTGGTCCGAGGCGGCTATGCGATGGCTATTGTGGTGGGGTGGCTTACTTATAATAAGGCTTCCGGACTGTTTGTTTCCTATCTGACTATGTTGCTTGCTACTGTTTACTTTTCAAGCCTGGCTTTTTTTGTACTCGAACACAAGGTCAATCCTCTGGTGACCGGTTACGGAGATGCGCTTTGGTGGGCGTTTATGGATGTGACTACGGTAGGTTCCAATATTATTGCTGTCACCGTGACGGGACGTGTACTTTCGGTGTTGCTGGCGGCACTGGGTATGATGATGTTCCCGATCTTTACGGTTTATGTCACCAGCCTGATTCAAAAAAAGAACAAAGAGAAAGAGGAGTATTATAAACAATTGGAGGCAGCTGACGAAAGTAAGCCAAAATAACTGTTCAGGAATAAGTATGCCTAAAAAATACTGCCCATCTGCACGTAGCAGACAGGCAGTATCCCAACTAATTAAACTTTGTATGATGTCATCAGTTAATATGCTTGTTCAGTTCATGCCATTTATTGATTTCCGGAAGGATACCCATAGCGATCACTTCATCACGTAATTTGCATAAGTGAGCGTAGCTCTCTTCCATTTCTTTTTGCTCTTCGGGAGTTCCCTGTATTTCCTTATAGCTCACACCTTCTTTCGTGATAGAAGTCTCCATTGCCATCAGGATATGATCGAACTTTTTGTCGGATACGTACGTTCCTGCCGGCCAGCGGAAAGGTTGTCCGCCCATGGCTGCTGCAATCATTTCGATAGACAGATAGGCCGGACTTTGGAATGAAGAGCGCCCGCGCAGGTCGATGATATGCTTTCCACCTTGGATGACGCGTACTTTCAGGTCTTCCCAATCCTGCATAGGCATACGTGGAGTATCTATAATTTTAGTAAGCGCTTCACCTTGTACTTTGGTGGTAGAAGCGAATACGGCCATCTGTTCTCCGTGTCCGCCATACGTACGGCAATTCACTATTTCAGATGCGGGAATATGAAGGTATTTCACTAGTTCGTTTTGCAGACGTGTACTGTCCAAAGCTGCTAATGTTGATACTTGTGACGGTTTCAGTCCGGCATAGAGTAAGACAATCAATCCGGTGATATCGGCAGGATTGAATACGACAACTACATGTTTTACGTCCGGGCAATATTGGCGGATATCTTTACCAAACTGGGCGGCGATTTCTGCATTACCTTTCAGTAAATCTTCACGGGTCATGCCTGCTTTACGGGCAGCACCACCGGAGGACACAATGTATTTGGCTCCCGACAAAGCTTCTTTGATGTCTGAAGTGTAGGCCAGGTTTACCCCCTCGAACGCACAGTGATACAACTCTTCAGCCACGCCTTCCAAAGCGGGTGCATAGGGGTCGTACAGGCAGATGTTCGGAGTCAGTTTCATCATTAAGGCAGTCTGTGCCATGTTAGAGCCAATCATTCCGGCAGCTCCTACAATCGTAAGTTTTTCGTTGGTTAAGAATTCCATAATTTATATCTTTTTTAATTCGACAATTGCTTTGTTTTTTTGTTTCCGATGCAAAGATAACTTGTTTATGTGCAGGTTGTTTATCGAAAAAAGTTTTGCGCTATAATGAAAAGTTATCATTTGCCAATGATAACAAGCAGATGCGGCAATATGTTTTTCGGCGGCTAATCATTCTTACGTCTGTTTTTTATTTATCTTTGCAGTAAACAGAATGAAGATTATGAGCATTGAATTAGGAAAATTCAACCAGCTTGAGGTAGTCAAGCAGGTCGATTTCGGTATGTATCTGGATGGGGGAGAAGAGGGAGAAATCCTGTTGCCCACCCGCTATGTACCGAAGATTGTAAGTTGGGAGACTGGTTGAACGTCTTCCTTTATCTGGATAATGAAGAACGGTTAATAGCTACTACATTGACACCTTTGGTACAAGTAGGGGAGTTTGCCTGCCTGGAAGTATCGTGGGTCAACCAGTTCGGAGCTTTTCTTAACTGGGGATTGATGAAGGATCTGTTTGTCCCTTTCAGCGAGCAGAAGATGAAGATGCAGGTAGGGAATAAATACGTTATCCATGCCCATATTGATGATGAAAGTTTCCGGATCGTAGCTTCGGCCAAAGTAGACCGTTACTTATCTAAAGAGAAAGCTTCTTATCAGCTGGTGAAGAAGTGAACATCCTTATCTGGCAGAAGACAGACCTCGGGTTTAAGGCTATTATTGAGAATATGTATAGCGGCTTGCTGTATGATAGTGAAATATTTCAGACTTTACATACCGGCGATGTACTGAAAGCATACGTCAAGCAGGTACGCGAAGATGGCAAGATAGATCTGATTCTCCAGAAGCCGGGCTTTGAAAAGATAGATGATTTTTCAAAGACACTTCATCGCTACATCACAGAGCATGGGGGATGGATTGGACTTACAGATAAGAGTCCTGCCGAGGAGATTTATGACACGTTCGGTGTTAGTAAGAAGACATTCAAGAAGGCCGTTGGCGATTTGTACAAGAAGCGTCTGATTCTTCTTCATGAAGACGGCATCGAGTTGGTACGTCCCTAAGTTGAATAGGGAAAACCCTACGTATGAATAGACAGAATCATTAGGGTGGGGAGTTTCCTCACCCTATTTTTGTGATATTAGAAACAATAAAAACTAAACGACATGCGAAAAGTAATCATAACTCTTTGTTTCTTGTTTGTTGCATTTGTTGCACAAGCCGGAAGAATCAGCGGAATAAATATCCAAAGCTCAGGTGAAGCGATTCTTGTCTTTGTGGATGGCGAGCAAATCTGCACTCCGACGGAGACTTGTTTCATTGCTAATTATTCGGGCAGGCACCGGATAGAAGTATATGCAGTACGTTATATACCACGTACCGGACAAAGTGTGAAAGGCGACTTGCTGTTTCAGGAATGGGTCTCAAATCCCGGTATGAATATCAGGGATATTCGGGTGGGCTATAATGATCGTCCTGATTTCTGTCCCGATCGTCCGGTGCGTCCCGGCTATGATGTAGTGATGAACCGTACAGAGTTCGACCGTTTTCTGAGAACTGTGAAAGACAAACATTTCGACTCAGACCGTAACAAGCTGATTGAAACTACACTTGTTTCGACAGGCTTCACTTCCGACCAATGTCTCCAATTAGTAAATCTGTTCAGTTTCGATAGTGAAAAGATAAAACTGATGCAGGCTATGTATCCACGGATTGTTGATAAACCCAATTTCTATCTGGTCATCGAAAGCCTCACTTTTCAGTCGGATAAAAACAAGATGAACGAATTTGTGAGAAAATACCATAATCAACGTAACTAAAACCTATAAGAATTATGAAAAAAATACATGTTTCGGCGATATTAATCTTGCTTGTTGTTATGAGTAGTTGTGCAGGCTTGATCTTAAACTTCAAAAACAGTCAGCTAATGAGTATCCAGAAAGGAATGACACAACAGGAAGTGAAGACGATTCTTGGAAAGCCCAATTACAGACGCTTTGATGGAGCAATGGAAGAGTGGGAATATCGCGGGTATCTTTCCAAAGCAGGGCATTCGGTGATTTGTGTTAACTTTATCGACAACCGTGTTGTTGGGTTGGATTCGTTTAGAGACGGTGCACCGACTGCTCCTCCTGCCCCTTCCTTTTCTTTAGGCATAGGTGTACAGTCACTGCTTCGGACATAGCTCCCGCTTGTGACTATAGAGCCATGAGAAACGATGAGTTTGCCCGCTTTTTAAATGATGTAAAGAGTAAAACTTTTGATTCGGACCGGACAGATTTCATTGAGAAAGCAACCCGCTCTACCGGATTTACATCAGAGCAATGCTGCAGATTGATAAAACTTTATAGCTTTGATGATGATCGGACTAAGGTACTGAAGATACTTTATCCGAGCGTAGTGGATAAAGATAATTTTTCCGCAGCAATAGACGGATTGGATTTTCTGTCGAATCAGGATACGGTGAAGAACTTTGTGAGGAACTATAATAGAATTAAATAGACTTAAGATATGAAACGAATATTGATATTCTTTTTGGTCATAGGAATCACTGCTATAAGCAGTGTGAGTATGGCAGCCATGAGCAATAGCCGCATTCGCAAGGAGACTCGTTTCCTGACCGATAAGATGGCCTATGAACTGAACCTGAGCACAGGGCAATATAATGATGTATACGAAATCAATTACGATTTTATTTACTCCATTCGTTATCTGATGGACGATGTGATAAGGGGAGAAGAGTGGGCACTCGATAAATACTATCGTACCCTGGACATTCGTAATGATGATTTGCGTTGGGTGCTGACTGCTTCACAGTATCGCCGTTTTATAGGGGTCGATTATTTTTATCGACCGGTTTATGCCAGTGGTGGCAGTTGGAGTTTCCGTATCTATATTCGGTATACAAACCATAATCATTTCTACTTTGGCAAACCGTACCACTATAACAGCTATTGCGGTGGACACTATCGTACTCATTATCATAACAGCTATTATCGCGGACGCTATCGACATGATTTCTATTCGGGTTCGCACAGTATAAGAGATCATCGAAATTATAACACGCATCGCCGTTCCGATTTCGGATCGGTAACCATACGTTCCAATTCGGGACGGAGAGATGAGGTGAGAAGAGGAGTGTCCCAAAGAGAAAGCTCAGCTTCACGGGATAACAACAGAGTGACTCCTGGGAATGCTACCCGTACCGGCAGAGAAACCAGAAGTACGGAAAATAACCGGAGGACGAATACTGTCCGGAAGAGTGAAAACATATCTACTCCTCATAGAGTAACACCGGAGCGTACGGATAGCAAACGTAGCAATAGCCGTAGTACTTCATCCCGCTCTGCAGAGAGGGGGAACAGAGAAAGATAAGTGCTATTTGCCTTTCCTTTCTGTTTCCGTATTATTTCTTTAAAATTTCAGGAGTTGAACCAGTCAGGATAAGAGGTCAGAACATCTACCTCTTGTCTTGGCTTCGAGGCTTTGGTAAACTATTGTATGCTGTCTCTTTGCAGATCTTTCTTTGCCTCGCTGGTTACATTAATTTCCGGGCGGATGCTGTCGGCTGCCACTTCACTGATGATTCCTTTTTTCACTAATCGTTCGGTTATTAAACGGTAATAGCCTTCCAGGCTCTCCTTCAGTTGCATATCATTGTTAAACGAATTCCGGAAATGCTTCGGCTTTGGAATAATGGAAGCCAGAAAAATAGATTCTTCGGCTGTCAGTTGAGACGGTCGCTTTTTAAAATAATAGGTTGCTGCTTCCTGCACCCCATAAACGAGCGGTCCCCATTCTACTATATTCAGATATACTTCGTACATTCGTTCTTTGGAGGTAAGGCGTTCTGTTTCTATCAGCCAGACAATCAGAGCTTCTTCCAGTTTACGGGCTATGTTTTTGTTTCGATTCAGAAATACGTTTTTCACCAACTGCATGGTGATGGTACTCCCTCCGCGGGCAAAACGTTTCACTTTCAGATCTTGTATCAACGCTTCGCGCATGGCTTCAGGAAGGAATCCCCGGTGGAAGTAGAAAGCTCCGTCTTCACTTTGCATCACAGACATTTGCAACAACGGAGAGATGCTGTCCAATGGTGTGAAATGTTCCCAGGAAGGCCGATTGGAAAAGTACGTACCGGTTGGCCGTTTTCGTAAGCCGTATAGATAAATTCTTCCGACATTTTACCAAGATCTGTGACCCCGTAGTTTACAATGCAGAAATTCCTTTCCTTCAGTTCCGATTCCAATTTCAGACTGTCCAACAGGGCAAAATTTGCATCTAGAAAAAAGTGATAGGCCAATTCGCCACTTGTCTTTATACCTTCCAGGTTACTGAATAATCCTTTGGGAAGTGAACCGAACAATTGGTCTGCCGGAAACCAGGGTTTGTCTACGGCTGCTGTGAAATGCCATTGCTGTTTTTTCTTTTCGGCTTTCAGGTAAGGGTGAAACTGCATTTGATTGAACCGTATCACAGTAGTACTATCCAGTTCGGCGGATTCTTTGCTACAAGAATCCGGTAAGATACTTGACCACGATCCAAATTGACCGTTTCAGGAGAAAGAGCCTTGTGATATACTTCGAGTCCACTGACAGCCGCTTGCCCGGTCAACTGAACCTGTCCGCCATTCTTTTCCGATTTTGTCAGGCTATAAGTCAGGGTATCCAGACGAATATCGGCATCGAAACGGCGTTTGAGGTAGGGTAGGATGATTTTGTTGTTCTGTTGTGCATAGAGTTCTGCTTTCAGGGTATGGCTGCTTCGGTTTACTTTTCCGCAGGTGGTCCAATGTTGGGTTGTCGAGTCTTCATGTACTTCAATATCCGAGCGAAAATGATTTTGCCGGACCGTTAGTTTGGGAATATGGATGTTTACGAAGTTACGGTCTTTCCGTTCAGTAATGTCTATTTGACACAAGGTCCCGTTTTCCGGCAGGAAGCCATAGAAAAGATTCAGTATCCGGTTTATTCTGTGGGCATAGTCGGTCTGAACCTGTCCGGATGAAGTCTCTCGTTTTCTTTTCAAGAAGAGAAAATCATAATTCGCCATGCTGTCTGCTTTTATAAATGAGGCCTTCAGTTGGTCGACGGTTACATTACGCACTTCAATTTTTCCCCGAATCAATTTCCAAAAGTTGAGGTGCATGTTCAAAGTATGCAGGGTGAGAAGGGTATCCCGGTTGCGGGGAACTATAGAGAGATTTTTCAGTTCGATTTCGTTTAATCCTTTCATTCGCAGGTCCTCATAGCAGATAGATAATCCGTATTTTTGTTCGGCATATAGTATTCGTTTGTCGGCCGTCCGGCAGAGAATTCCGTTACGCCCCAGATATAAACCTGCCAGTACGAGGATCAGGACACTTCCTGTAATGATGAGAGCAATGCTCCTTTCGTGCGATATTTTCCCATTTCAATATGTAAACTATGGATTTATCGGCTGCAAAGTTATACAATTCCCGGAGGATGAATAGTGCTATTCCCGGAAAAATATTATATCTTTGGGAAATCTATCATAGGAGGTACCGTGAAAAAGTTGCGAACAGATCGACAGACCCTCAATGACTTAGGAATTGTGGAAAGTACGTATGGCGAGAAAACTCTTTTCTCGCTCTTTGACATGACGGAAAGTGATGGAGGAAAGAGGTGTCTGGAAGAGTGGCTGGTTCACCCTTTGTCTGATTGGAAAGCATTGCACGAAAGGCAGGAAGCGATCCGCTATCCGGACTTTCCGGAGATACGTATTTGTAGGGAAGAACTGGATTTCATTGAGTTTTATCTCAGCCAGGGAGATCGTCCGACGAGAGTGAGCTATTTGGAATCTGCCTTTTCATATATCTTCCGGCATTTCAGGCTACTCCCGAGCGTTATGTCATCCGTAGGGGGACGAAGTTGCTTGAAAACGTTTTGTTGGAGCTGAAAACTTTTGCAGATCATGTGACGGAACTCTCTCCCCGGTTGATCCGTAACATTGCCGCCACTATTTCAGAGATCTATCAGGCTACAGAATTGGGAAAAATGGTTGATTCCTGCGGGCAGGAAGATAGCTTTTACCGGACCGACCGTTTGGATTACATTTTCCGTTATCGACGAAATCATACCATTGCAGCTCTTCTTTCTATTGTATATCAATTGGATGCCATTCGTACCATGCATCGGACAGCAGTGACGAAAGGTTGGTGCTTTCCTTCTTTTACTAATGATAGCAAGTTTATGCTGTGCAATTTCTATCATCCGCAAGTGAAAGATGCTGTAGCGAACGATTGGGAGATGGAGAATGGGAATATCTGTATCTTTACCGGGTCGAATATGGCGGGTAAATCCACGACTTTGAAGGCAATAGCATCTGCTGTATGGTTGGCTCATGCCGGATTTCCGGTACCGGCTTCCTCGATGGTTTGTCCTATGTTCGATGGTATTTTTACTTCTATCAATCTGCCGGATTCTCTGAGAGATGGTCGCAGCCATTTCTATGCGGAAGTATTGAGAGTAAAAGAGGTGCTGGAACAGATTAACAAGGGGCATCACTGTTTTGTACTTTTCGATGAATTGTTTAGGGGAACCAATGCGCGGGATGCTTTTGAGGCATCGGTTGCCGTAGCAGAGGTGTTGAAAGCAAAGGCATATAGCCGTTTTTTGATATCTACACATATCATAGAATTGGCCCGTAAATTGGATGGAGATGACGCCTGTTGTTTTTATTATTTAGAATCTGCGATAGTGGATGACGAGTTGATATGTAACCATAAAGTGAAGCCGGGTATTTCAGAGTCAAGAGTTGGATATTGGATTGTGAAGAAAGAACTTGCCGGATTTGAGAAATAATGTAACTGACTCTTATAGGAAAAATTGTGAATAATAGATATAATTGTAGATTATTTTAATTTAAAAACAACGACAAGTATGAGAATTAAATTATTATTTTTGATAAGCATTCTGTTCTGTACAGGTAGTTATGCACAAGAGACGGTTACCGAACCTGATTTTATAGGTGAGGTGTTAGTGTTAAATCCGGATAACAGCACGACTCCGCTGGAAAAAGCTACTGTTAAAATCAAAACAAAAGCCAATGCTTCGGTATATTTGGTAGGTATGGGTAAAGTGAAAACAAAGATAAATGTAGATGGTCCTAGCGCTCAGGTACGATTACATCAGGGAGATGATTTTAAGTTGATTGTGAGAGCTGTGGACAACAATACCGATCCAATGTCTATTATTAATATCTTTCAGTTCGAAACGGGTAAGAAGGTACGTAAGGCCGAGTTATCTTCTTTGAGTACATTTGGAGGAGCCTCTAGCAATAATCTGGAACTACTTCCGTATACAGCTAAAAAATATGGAGAAAGTTCTTATCTGATCACATTGAAAGAAAAGCCGGTGGGCGAATATGGGATAACGGTTCGTAATCCTAATTCTTTGGATGAAAAAAATATCATTGTGGCTTCATTTGGAATCGATCAATAATAAACACTTATAGCCGGATTGCTATTACTGCAAATGTAAATGTGTCAAAACTCGTATTCACCATAGATTACACCGATTTACACAAAACGATTTTAAATCTACTGATAACCAATAATATTTATCTATGTAAATCTGTGTAATCTGTGGTGAGTTATGAAACAACCTCTTGTCGGCTACTGCTGTTCCAACTCAATGACAGCGCTACTGTAATCACCGGATAAACCAATAGGCAAGCCTTGATTCATCAGGAAATCGCCACTGAAAGATTGTCCGTTGGCTGACCCTGTTGCAGCACGGCTTCCCGGATAGATGTTCAATTCTTTCACGTTGTATTTCTTGTCGGGACTCAGACCTTTGAAACGCATCGGAGCACTAACTTCACCGATATGTGATTTTAATTGGTAAGCATAGAATACGGCACGACTCTTGTCCGGCAATACATACATCATGGAGGTGCGGTTACCTTCGTAAGGAGATAAAATACGGTACAGGTCGCCTGTAAACACTATGTTACGGATACTTTCGTAAGTCTTGATAGCCTCTTTGGCAAAGATTACTTCTTTTTCATTCATGGTGGACGGTTGTAAATCCATTCCCAAAGCTCCCTGCATAGCTACGTCAAAGCGGAATTTCAGTGGAGTAGTGCGCCCGGTCTGATGATTCGGACTGGCAGAAACATGGCAACACATTGCTATCGAGGGAAAGAACTGTGAATTGCCCCATTGAATAAGGATACGTTGCAAGGCATCGGTATTATCGCTGGGCCAGTATTCCTCGAAGTAGCGCAGTGAACCGTAATCCAGACGGCCTCCTCCACCAGAGCAAAGCATAAAGTGTACGTCGGGATGTGAATCGCGTACTTTCTTAAAAACATTCAGTAATCCCCGTCCGTATTCGATCCATATGTGTGACTGTTCGTCGGCAGGTAAATAAGTGGATCCCGGGTTGGTTACAGCACGGTTACAGTCCCATTTCACAAAAGCTATCTGAGGGTTATCTTTCAGAATGTCGTGTACACTCTTATATACAAACTCTTGTACTTCGGGATTCGACAGGTCGAGTACCAGTTGCCGGCGAAAGAGAATATGTTCACGTCCCGGTTGCTGGATTACCCAGTCAGGATGTTTTTCGAATAGTTCACTTTGGGGGTTTACCATTTCAGGTTCCACCCAGATACCGAACTTGATATCATTATCCGTACATTGTTTTACCAGCCATCCCAGTCCGTTGGGAAGTTTTTCTTTGTTTACCACCCAGTCGCCAAGTCCTGCGTCATCATTGTTGCGGGGATGTTTCTGTCCAAACCATCCGTCGTCCAGCAGGAAGAGTTCGAAGCCCATCCCTGCAGCATCTTCTATAATTGATTTCAGTTTGGGTTCGTTAAAGTTGAAGTAAGTGGCTTCCCAGTTGTTCATCAGGTATAACGTGAATTTTCTCCGTGGCGTAAACCATATTTACGTGCCCAACGGTGGAAATTACGACTGACCTGTCCGTTTCCTTTTGTACTGTATGTGTAGAGGAACGAAGGAGTTTGGAATACATCGCCTTTTTTAAGTTTGTAGTGTGATGCGTACGGATTCATTCCGGCAAGTACACGGAGTTCCTGATTGTTGTTTTTTTCAAACTCCAACTTGAAGTTGGCAGGCCATGCCAGAGCCATCCTATCACTTCTCCATTGTCTTCAGTCATCCGTCCGTCCAGGGATAGCAGACACATGGGATGAGCAAAGAATGTGGCACGGGTTCCTAATTTGGAATCTATCACTTTGATGCCTTCTGTCAGTTCTACTTCACTCATGTTGCATTCTCCGGCCCAGTCACCGGCAAAGTGAGTGAGTCGGTAGGAGGAAGATTTAAAGGAGAGCTGTGCGGAAGCAAACTGGTAAAGTGTTACCGATTTCTTTTCAGTATGCTGATATATAGTCCATTGTTCTATAAGGTCGCTCTCTTCGTATGCCTTATAGAAAAGTTTCACTTGAAAAGGATATAGCGGGTCTTTCAGTGAAATCGTAGTCAGTGTTATGCCGGGTTCCGGAGACTCTTGTTTCACGTTTTCAAAGTTCAGTAGTGTAGAGGTATTACCGTCTGCATGTACTGCATGAAGGGCCACTTCGTTTTGTTCTCCCATTCCATAAGTCGAATATGCCGGAAAGTTATTGCCCTGTTTCTGTAATACATCGGTGTCTGCCAGGCGTGGGCCATAATAAACTTGTCTTAGTGATTGATTGGCAACCCTGAAAACAAGTGCTGTGTTGCGTGTCGTAACCTGAATCAGTTCTTGCGCTGGCAGTGAACAAAAACTCAGGACAAGGCCGATTAATATAAATGTTCTTTTTAGCATTGTACTTTATTTGAGGGCCTTATCCCGCTACTTTCCCAATTGGCGGGTAGGAATTACTATTGGTTTTTCCAATCTGCTTTGTGGGGGGAGGAGAGTGGGAAAAGGCCGTATTATTATTGTATTTTGATTACAATCGGTTTATGGATATCCATTACCTTAATCGGTACGATAACTCCGTTTAATTCTTGATTGGGAGTTGTTCGAGCCTTTTTGCCGTTTACCGACACACGGGCCTGTACCGGAATTCCCGGCAGTTCGATCCGGTAGGCACGTTTTCGGGGCTGTCCTTCATAAGTCCCTTCTACCGGAGATACAGTGATGATCGTCTGTCCCCCTGATTTCTGATAGTTGAGGCGTGTGGTGGCATACTTCCCTTGCAGGTAGTCTTGGGTCAGTCCGTCGTCTTCGTACAGGATATAAGTATTGTTTGCTCCTTCTTTGCCCGGATAACAACGTACGATCAATTCTGTGAGCGGGGTGGAACACATTCGTTCCGTATAAGGCTGCATCGGCAGAGGACAACCTCCCTTGATGAACAATGGAAATTGTTCCAGCGGGCTTTTCGTTTTGATCACTTGCCCGCCTTCTTGTCTTTCTCCGGTGAAGAAATTATACCAGTCGGTTCCACCGGGCAGCCAGACCTCTTGTGTGGCTATCTTTTTTTCTCCTTCTCCCTTGGCGGTGATGGGAGCACCCAACAAGAGGTCACCGAAGAGAAATTGTCCCGGATACTGATAGGCTTTTTCTTCGTCCGGATATTCAATGTACATTCCCCGGTTAAGTGGCAACATATCTGTATGGCATTGGCGGACGGAAGAGTAGATGTAGGGCATCAGTTGAGAGCGTAGGTGGTAAATCCGGTGCATTGCCTTTTCTGCTTCTACGCCCCAGAGCCAGGGACGGCGGTCGAGTTTTTCGTCGTACACCGAGTGGATGCGGAGTGAAGAATTCAGCAATCCGAACTGTGTCCAGCGAGTGTAAAGTTCCGGGTCGGTTCCGTCGTAGAATCCGCCAAGGTCATGTGCCCAGAAGAAACAACCTGCATTACCGCTGGTGGTAGTCAGGTCGACCTCAAAGCGGAGTAAGTCCCAGTTGCCCACAGCATCACCGGAGAATTGAATCGGGTGACGATGGTCGCCCCATCCGGCCCAACGGCTGAAACCTGTACCGCGAAGGTGGTTACCGGACGAATAATTATAATAGATGTGATTCATCCAGGGAAGATGTTTCATATTTGTTCCCCGTACCAGAGGATATAGATAATCTTGTTGCCAGTCGAGCCACCAGAAGGCTACTCCCATGGAATCACTTTCCTGATGAGCATGTTTCATGAAAGCATTCATATAGTCACGGTCACCTGCGTCAAACAGGGGTACACCTGTTTGCTGGGTATCGACTCCCAAATCTCGTACAAAAGCTTGATAACTATCTTCGTGCGGACGGATGCCGTCGTGTGGATGTTCGTTCAGTACTACGTAGATATGATTGTCTTTGAAGTCTTTTATCAGTTTCTCCGGTTCGGGAATCAGTTTACGGTTCCAGCTATAGCCTGTCCAACCCCGTGTGCCGGCATGTCCGGTTCCGACTCTGGCATTTTGTGTATGCCATCCCATATCGAACACCATGATATCGAGGGGAAAGTCGTGTTCACGATATTCCCGTACCAACTGGCGATAATCTTCGTCTGTGTAGTTCCACCAGCGGCAATACCAAGATCCGTGTACATATTTGCGGGTCATCGGTGATGGTCCGCTGACTGCCTGAAGTGATTTCAAGGCTGCCTTGTAGTCATTGCCGTAAACAAACAAATACAGATCCTGAACATGGTTACGGTCACGTGTCGCCACCCATCCGTTTTTTAGGACTTCCTTACCGGTATCGTTAATCAGATACCAGCCGTCCCGGCTCAATAACCCTTCTTGGCGGTCGATGGGACCTTCTACGTCATCAAGCGTTGTCACTGCTCCCAATAGATTCCGGCTTTGGCGGCTGGCTATGTACCAACGTTTTTCTTTAGGGGAGTCTCCGTTTCGGAAATAGACAAACAAGTTGGTTTGTCCGAAGGGAAATCCGTCATTGTAATACTCGATACGCATGGCGGGAGTGGTCATGATGTAACGGTTGCCTTCTTTACGCTCTACTTTTACTTCGGTACATCTGGGGGTACGGTCTACAGCGAAGAGGGTAGAGTCGTTCAGGAACTTTCCCTGCTGTGCGTATTCCATACGTACCAGATGGTCGGTGATAAAGGTAAAACGCTATTGCCTATGACTACTGGGTTTGAACTGGAGGATGGCAGGCTAAAGAGTAGCCCGGCTATCCAAAGGATGGTTCGTTGGATGTTTCTCATGTCGTTTTTATTTTTGTTAAATGAACTGTTCAGGTTATCTCTATATCTTCTTTTTATCCGGTAGACCCTCGTATACTCGGACAAGGGTCCACCGGATGTTTCTCCCTTTATGGATTCTGTTCCAAGACTCCCGGATATGAATCGATCTCACGTTGAGGGATGAATTCGATTGCTGCCGGATCGTCAGCTGAAATGGTCAGGCGGACCGAAGTTGCGGCTCCACGGTCGTGAGTGCCCGGATAGGTACGGTTCATGGTCAGTCCGTTGCGGAAGATGTCGAAGCGGCGATGTCCTTCGAAAGCCAACTCCTTGCGGCGTTCCTCCAATACATATTCCAACATGGTTTTACCGGGTTTCATGTCACTGGCCGAAAGTGCGGGTATGTGTGCCCGGGTACGGATTACGTTGAGGTCTGCCAAAGCATCACCCAATGCCGGTTCTTTGGCATAGGCTTCCGCACGGTTCAGGTACATTTCGCCCAGACGGAGAACAGTTGGTGACCACAGCTGGGGTTGGTTTTCTTGTTTGGAGCATTTGTATACGTAGTACTTCGGATAGTCATTGCGTTTTGCCATCAGATTTTGGATGGTCACGTAATGTTTTTCGTATGTGCCCGGGGTGGGATTGTCTTTACCTGATTTCAGTCTCGATTCTACGTAATAGCCTCCGGCATCCTGCTTCATGGTCAGTGTGTCTTTGTATTCATACTTCGACAAATAGGCATCTTTGATCCGGTAGTTTCCGTTTTCTTCTATGATTTCGTTCCAGCGGTAATACTTTCTGGGGACTCCATCTTCTTCGGAGGATTCGATATAGATAAATTCTTTACGATATTCGCCTGTCTCGTCATCTTTCAGGTATTGCGGAACGATATATCGTGAGCGCAAGTCCTCCGGATATTCCGCATACGCATCCCGGAGTGGTTCGGAAGCATACAACTCTCCCCAGCCTACCCCATCGATATTGGCATAAAAGCTCCGATAGAGTTCCAACCGTAGTCGTCTTTATCTTTAGTACAACGGATGGCAAAGATGATTTCCGGATTATCTTCCGGTACCAAAACATTGGCTGTAGCATAAGCTTCTCCTTCCAGTAAAGTACGTCCTGAACTTTCGATTACTTCGGTAGCGTATTCGGCAGCCAGCTTATTGTTACCCATGTACAGATAGACGCGTGACAACAGAGCCTTGGCTGCACTGGGACCGGCGTAGATGTTCGATTCCGAGTTCAGCAGTGCTTCTGCTTTCTTCAGGTCTTTCAGGATTTGCTCGTAAGATCCTTTACGGTAGAGCGCATTGGATAGTCGTTTATGTCTGCCGTCAGTTTCAGGGGAATCCCGAGGTTGGTTTCCGGTGACTGATTGTAAGGGCGCCCGAAGACATTGACCAGTACAAATTCCAGCCATCCCCTGAGGAAGTAGTTTTCGCCAATCAGCTGGTCCATCTCTTTGCTCTCTCCTTCCTGTGCTTTCTCAAGTATCTTGTTGGAGTTGATGATGGAGCGGTAGGCCCATCCCCACATGTTCGACATATGGTAGTTGTCCGTGATGCGCTGGTAGTTGTAGATATACATTAATGCATCCGACGACACTCCGCTCAACGAAACGTTATCACTGGCCAACTCGCCTGCATAGTGCCACCCCTGGTGGAAGGCTGTCTGTTTAAATACGGCATAGTTACCGCGGGTGGCAGACAGCAGAGATTCATAACTGCCATCCAGCTCGTCCTCTGTCAGTTGGTTGTAGGGGAGTTCCTCTATGGAGCAAGCCGAAAGTCCGATCAGAGAAACGAAAAAGCAAGATACGATATGTTTGATTTTCATAATATGACGTGATTTTTTAGAATGAAACATTAAGGCCGAACACGATTCTTCTGCTCAACGGATAGATAGTACCTGCATAACCGTCGGTACTGCTGTCCGATAATTGGGGAGATACCCCCGAGAATGGGGTAAGCGTGAATAGATTATCAGCACTGCAAGAGACGTTGACCTGTTGCAAGCCCAGTTTCCCGCATAACTTCTCCGGTATGGAATACCCCAGTGATAAGTTGCGCAAGCTGAAGTAATTGCCTTTCTCTAAATAGCGTGAAGACGATTTGTTAGAGTTTTTGTTACCTCCGTTAATGGCTTTCGGATGCGTGGCGATGTCTCCTTCTTTTTCCCAGCGTTTCCAGCCGCTTTTCAGTTTCATTGAATTGTAGTCGGCATAGGCACCGTCGGAATCGAGCAATTCGCGGGATTGGTTATAAAGCAGGTTCCCGTATACAAAGTCGAAGTTGGCAGTCAGTGTAAAACCTTTATAGCTAAACGAATTCATCCATCCACCGGTAAACTTCGGTGCGGCAGAACCACAATATACACGATCGGCTTTATTGTAAGAGTCGGTAGTTGTGCGTTTGCCATTCTCATCGGTGGTATACCACAATGGAGAACCGTTAGCAGGATCTACACCGGCCCATTCTCTCAGATACCATTCATCCATATCCCGTCCTTCTTCCAAGCGTTTCAATCCCTTCAATTCCGGTTTCCCTCCATAAAGTTCGGTAACCCGGTTTCGGTTGAATCCAATGTTGAAGTCACTGGTCCACTGGAATTTTGAGGTACGGATGACATCTGCATTAAGACTGATTTCGAGGCCTTTATTATTGATGGCACCTACATTTTTATATTGTCCGGTGTAGCCTGATATATTGGGTAGCGGGGCATAGTACAGTAAGTCCGAGGTGTTTTTATTGTACAGGTCGATGGTGACTCCGAAGCGATCGAAGAACCGTGCGTCGATACCGATATTGGTGGTGTAACATTTCTCCCACGACAGGTCGGCATTCCCCATCTGTGAAGGGAAGTAAGCTACTTCGTCATTATACATCATTGAGGAATAGAGCGGGTAGTGTCCGTAGTATGCTCCGGGAGTGTTACCCAGAGAACCATAACTGACTCTCACTTTTAGTTGGTTGACAGACTCACGAAGAGATTCGAAAAAAGTTTCGTTCTGGATATTCCAGCCGCCACTGACTGTGAAGAAGTGTCCCATACGATTGTTTTTACCGAAACAAGATGATTCGTCCATGCGATACGATACTTGTCCCATGTAGCGGTTATCATAGTCGTAGTTGGCATTGAACAGTGCCGATTGGGTGGCAATGGCGTCTTTGTATCCACCGATGGATTTAATACCGGTTGTTACGTCCAGAATCTCTCTGCCGGGCTGTATGCCTCGTCCTTCGGCGGAAGTCGATTCGTAAAAGTGGCGGGTATATTCGTAAGCTCCAGTGCGTTGACTTTGTGTTTGCCGAATGATTTCTCAAAACGTATCATTTGGTTGGTGAATTGCTTGGTCAGTAGTGAATTAGAGTTGGATAACGACCCTTTGTCCGATTGCCCCGAACGCGAACGCTTGTCCGTGTAGCTCTCGGAGCGGTTACTGATATAGCGAATATAGTTGTTTGACTCGAAACGCAACCAATCCGTAATCTGATAATTGAAATTAATGGTTCCGTCAACCGTCAGTTTTTTCGAACGGCTCCAGTTCCATTGCAGGTCATACATGTCGTTGATTCCGTCACGTCCTCTCCAGTCTTGTTCTTGTCCCGAGCGGATAGAACCGTCTTCATTGTAAGGGAAATCCCAAGGGAGGTAGAGATAAGTGTTGTACACGCTGCGTTGCTGACTGTCTGTACGTGAGAGCGAACCTGAAATCTTGGTTGACATGGTGAAGCGGTCTGTAAACTTCACATCATTGTTGGAACGGAAAGTGAAGCGGTCCAATGTAAAGTCCTTAATGGCTCCCTCTTCGCGGTAGTAGTCTGCCATAACAAAGGAACGCATACGACCGCTGCTTCCGGTATAGGTAATGTTTGCGTTGGTATATAATCCTGGTTTGGAAGCTTCTTTAAACCAGTCTGTGTTGTGTTTCAGAAGTTCTTCTGTGAACCACGACTGATTATTCCAGGATTTCTGATAGTCATAAAGTTCTTGTGAATTCATCATCTCAAGGCGCCCGGTCGATAGTAAGGATACACCGGCATTGACCGATACACTATATTTGTTGGCATCATATTCGCCTCTTTTGGTGGTTACTACAATAACACCGTTGGCGGCACGCGAACCGTACAATGCGGTAGCCGAACCATCTTTCAGCACACTGATATTGTCTATCTCGTTCGGGTTCAGTCCCGGATCCTCACCTACAATCACACCGTCGACTACCCAAAGTGGAGAGACAGACGAGTTCAGTGTGCCTTTACCACGAATACGGATTTTGCTGGCTTGGCCCGGTTCGCCGGATGAACCTGAGACATATACGCCGGATACTTTTCCTTGGAGCATACTTCCTACTTCCAGTGTGTTTACGTCTTTCAATTTATCGGCTTTCACTACGGCTACCGATCCGGTTACGGCCGACTTCGTCTGTACGGTGTAACCTACTACGACAACTTCTTCCAGTGTTTTAGTGTCTTCCAGTAATTTGATATTGAGCGTTTTTTGTGAATCGATTTTGATAGTTTGTGTCAGGTATCCGATGAAAGAAACAATCAGTTCGTCACCGGCAGCTGCTTCGATGGAAAATTCTCCGTCGATATTAGTACTCACACCTGTACCTGTGCCCTTTATCATGATGTTGGCTCCGATGATAGTTTCTCCTTTGATGTCTTTCACCACTCCTGTAATATGACGTTTTTGCTGTGCAGCGTCTGTTTGAGTTGTTTTTGCCATCAGCATGATGTTGTGTCCTTCCATGGCATAACCTACATTGGTGTTACGGAATAGAGAAGAAAGTACATCAGCTACCCGTTGCTGACTTACATTGACGGTTTTGCGTTGATTTACATCTACCTCCTTCTCGGAATATACGAACAGGTAATCTGTCTGGCGTTCGATTTCGCCCAGGATTTCCCGGATCGGTTTATTGTTTTTCGAGATAGATACCTTTGTTTCCTGAGAGTTCGCATTGCCGGCGAATACTCCCGAGATGAAAACGAAAAGGAATAAAACTATCATTTTCATAGTATGTGAAATTGATTTATTTACGATTTTACTTGTTTTTATCAGAGTGTTTTTCATACATTTGTACACTGTGTTAATTAATACTCACTAAGTTTTCGCAGACTGGGGTGTTGTTAACCCGGAGCCGGAAGTGTGCCACCACTTTCGGCTCTTTTTGTTCTTATGTTTTCATTGGTTCCTGTTTTTAGTTTAAAGTTAATACTTGTTTTTAATTTATAGTAATGGTATTACTGTCTTCATCCCGTTGATAGGTGAATTTACATTTCAGTTGAAGCACCTTTAATACGTGCTCTACACCGTCTCTGATACGAAATTTTCCGGTGAACCGTACATTTGCCAGGGAGTCTTTTTTTAAAATGAATTTTACATCATAGTATAGACCTAACTGGCGGATAATTTCGTCCATGCGCGTATTGTCGAAATAAAGGATTCCTTGCATCCATAATGCCCGGTTCCACTCGCTGATACTCTCTTTCCGGAGTTGACCGGCTTTGCCGAATAACCGTTCGTTAGGTTGCAGTTTTACTTTCCTGCCGGTAGTGGTTTCGTTTACTTCTACCGAGCCTTTCAGCAAGACTGTTTCGAAAAAGTCCTGATCTTTATACATCATCACATTAAATTCGGTACCCAATACTCTTACTTCATATTCTTTGGCTTGTACGATGAAGGGTTTCTTTTCATTTTTTGCCACCTGGAAATAACCTTCACCGTCCAGTGTCACTCTACGCTCTTTCCGGTCGAAGTGGTCGGGAAACGTAAGTGTCGTATTTGAATTCAGGCATACTCGGGTTCCGTCACCTAATGTTAATTCTGCCCGTTGTCCTGATGGGACATGTATTGCTTTCAAATCAGGTGTATCTTTCCTCTCTCCGGAGCCAGGAAATAAACAGAGGTAACTGCTATGAGGAAAATAGCGGCTATTTTAATGAACTCCCTGATGTAAGGAAGTGTCAGCCATTTCTTTTTATCAACCGTTGCTGCCGGTTTCTCTTGCCAAAGGGTGATGTCGTGCAACTTTCTCAGGGCAAGATACTCACGCATGTGTTGTGGATCGGCATCCAGCCATCGGACTACCATTTGCTTCTCTTCCGCACTGGCATCTCCTGTAAGATATCTGTTTAGTATCTCTTGATTCATAATTTATACGAGTTCTTGATGAACGTTTTTTGCTCCGTTACATCTATAAGACGATAGAAGTGAATACAACCCTAGTCTGTTTCTTGATTTTTTTTAGTGGAAATAGAAAAAGAAGTAAAACAAGGGAAGATAATCTTTGAGTGAAATCCGGAATTCTTTAAGCGCCCTTGATATGTGATATTCCACTCCTTTGACTGTGATGCCCAGATTTTCAGCTATTTCCTTATTCATTTTATTCTCGAAACGACTCATTTTAAAGACTCTTCGGGTTTGTTCCGGGAGTGTGCGTAGGGTGGCTTGGATAATTTGGTTAACTTCTTCGGAAAAAATCTCTGACGGGTCACAAGCTTCCAGGCTGGATACACGAATATCCAGTTCGCGAACATAAAGTTCACTCAACTCGGACATGGCATTCAGTTTGTTTTGTTCCAGACGTAAGTAATCCAGTGATTTATTTTTCAGAATGGTGAGTAACATGGCCTGAGGGGAATTTATGATATCAGTTTTCAGTTTTTCCCACAATTTGATCAGTGCTTCGGCCGCAATGTCTTCTGCTACCTGTTCGTCGTGTACATACGATTTGGCAAACAAGAAAGACTTCCTGTAATAAAGAGTATAGAGAGCGTTAAAACTGTTGATATTTAAGTCGTCCATTCTTGTATACTGTGTTCCGGGATATTTTTCTGTATGATCTAAAAGTGCCGCAAGGTATGAAAAAAAAAGCAAAAGAGGATTAATAGTTGTGAGTATTTCTGTTTTGCTTCTTTCCCGGGGATGTTGTCTGCTATCGTATGTTTTACTTGCTCTTCTTTTATAGTGTCCGCAAATGTAGGTGAGGTGTTCGTTGTCGAACATCTTTTTCCTTCTTAAAATCTTTGATTATTACGAGGTTATGTTTTTGGCACATTACTTGTATAACAATGAAGGAGTGAGTTGTCCGGTCGTGGTATAGCTCATTCTTAGATTGTAATTTTGATTGGTAAAGGGTGGAATGGGAATTTCGCCCTTTATTTTTTGTATGGCCTGAAAGGTGATAAAAATAAGGGTAGAACTATTGTTCCACCCTTATCACTTACAATAATAACAACTTCTCTTACTCAATGGGCTGTCCTTTGTAAAAGTCCAGAATCTTTGTACGGAACAGATAGTCATATTTGGCCTGAATCCGGTCGGACAATGCCTTAGTCAGATTTAGTTTGGATTCATTGTACTCGACCGAGGTCGCTTTTCCATTGTCGAACTTTTCACTCATCAGGCGGAAGGACTCTTGGCTGGCTTCTACTGCCGATTCACTTGACTTAAACTTGCTCTCAGCAGCTATGGCATTGTACCATGCTTGTTGGATTTCTTTATATAATACCTTCTTGGTATTGTCCAGTTGCAATGCCAGATTGGTTTGTTGCAGGCGTGCAGTGCGTACACGGTTGCGAGTGGCCAGGCGATTGAATAAAGGTATGTTCAGACTGAATCCGGCATATTTATTCAGGTTGTTCTTCATTTGGTTGCCAAAATTTGAACCGGCGTTACCATTTACCGTATAGAAGTTTGTACCTAATCCCGCAGAGAAAGACAATTGCGGATAGTAACTGCTCTTTGCTATGCGGACATTCTTTTCGCTACCTTCAAGACGATATTCGGCTGCTTTGATGCCCGGTTTGTAGAGCATGGCCTGGTTATAGATTTCGTCGGGTGAAGTAAGGGGAGAGAATTCCAACTCCGTATCCGGTGTGGCAAGTGAGAAGTTCTCCGGAGTCGGAAGTTCAAGCAATTGACTTAAATCGAGTAGAGCTAACCGGTAATTGTTGTCAGCCTGTACCGCACTCATCTCATCTTGTGCAACGCGAGCTTTGGCTTCGGCAACTTCGGCGGGAGAAGCTTTTCCTACTTCATGCAAGCGTGTGATGCGGTTCAGTTGTTCTTTGCTGAGTCCTACCTGACTTTGTGCCACTTTGCTTAGCTCTTGATTAAAAAGCACTTGCAGGTAAGCGGAAGTGACATTGATTGCCAAATCTTCTTTTGCTTTATTCAGGTCTTCGATTGCTGCTTTCAGGTTTAGTTTGGTAAGTGCATACTGGTTCGGTAATTCCAGACCGGTGAATAACGGAATATTCGTACCCAGGCTGAAGCTACTGCTACCGCTGTTGATATCATTATAGGTGTTATCTACCGGCGATGCTGTACGTCCCCAACTCCAATTTTGCGAAGCACTGCCGCTAAGGTTGGGTAAGCGTGCCCATTTGGCGGTATTCACTTCCACTTTACTCTGTTCGGCCGAGTTTGCCGTTTGTTGCACATTGATATTATGTTCAATGGCATAATCGATACACCGGCGTAAAGTCCATCCTTCCTGTGCCTGTGCAGTGTAAGCTGACAGTCCGGTCAGTATCAATAAGTTGATCAATATTTTATTTCTCATATTATGCATTGTTGGTGATTCATACTTTCCCTATATTATACGAGAGGTTTATTTGTCTTTCTTTTCCGAAGCTCTTACTTTTTCCTTTCCGGTCAGACCTTCCTTGATTTCCAGTTTGATACCGTCACTCATGCCGGTTTTGATCTGGCGGCGTTCAAACTTCTGTTCGGGTATACTATCGGTCATTACCCATACAAACGTACTGTCGCCACTGAATTCGATAATGCCTTCGGGAACTGCCAGAACTTTTTGCGCACGTTGAAGCACGATTTCTGCATTGGCGGAATATCCGGAACGGATTTGTACAGAGTCCGGTGCATGAACGGCCGCTTTAATTTCGAACTGATTGGCTCCGTTCTCTTCTACACCTTTCGGAGAAATATATTCCAGTTCGGCATCGAATGTAAGATTTTGCAAAGCTCCGATAGTCAGTTTCACCGGCATACCTTCATGGATACGTCCCACTTCTGTTTCGTCAATCTTCCTTTGAAGATCAGATCGTTCATATTGGCTACTGTGGCAATAGTCGTACCGTCATTAAACGTATTACTCATGATTACCGAGTTACCTACTTTGATCGGTACGTCCAGAATCAATCCGTCGATGGTCGAACGAATCAGCGTACTGCTGAAGGAAGCGCTGTTTTTGGTGATACCTTCTTTGATAATCTCCAGTGCATCTTTTGCAGTTTGCAATTCTTCACGTGCTTTCTTTATTTCTACTTCGCTTTTTTCGTAATCTTCTCTGCTGATTAACTTGTCGTTATAAAGCTTCTTGATACGTTCATGATCTGTTTCGGCTTGCGCGGTACTGATCTCTGCCACACGTACACGGCTCTCGGCTGAGTTCAATTGTCCCAGTTCCGGGATGACTTTTACTTTAGCGATTACTTCACCTTGCTTAATGGTCTGCCCGGCCTCTTTGTATACTTCGGATATGATACCCGATATTTGCGGTTTAATGAGTACTTCGTCTCGCGGCTCTACTTTGCCGGTGGCAACCGTAGTCTTTTCCAGATCCGCAATCTCCGGGGTAACGGTTTCATATACGGTTGTTTTAGGCTTTGATTTCTGGTACAGGAAAATGAATGTCCCAATGAAGATGGCGGCTACCACTACCAGTAATGTAATTTTCAGATACTTTTTCATCTTGTTTTATATTTTGAATTATTATTTTCTATCTTGACTGTGTATTCTTTGTTAACCGATGCTGTCTTGTCGTCCTTTTTTGTGCGGGAGACAGAGAAAGATCGTACTTTATTCATCCCTGATAGCTTCTATCGGTCGGATAGCCATTGCCCTGTAAGCGGGTGCCAGTCCGGCGAGTAGTCCCAGCGTCACCAGTAACAGGCAGGTTCCGATAGCCATACCAAAAGACACCTGGAAGTGGGAATAATGGTCCTTACCGGAGTTGACGCCTATTTCCATTAATTGCAGGATCAGTACACCAAAAGAGATGCCGGCCATGCCTGCAATGGTAGTCAATACCATACTTTCTGATAAAATCTGTTGTAAAATGTCTTTCGGACGGGCACCGATGGCACGCCGGATACCTATTTCGGTGGTCCGTTCCTTCACGGTCACCATCATGATGTTCGATACACCGATAGCCCCTGCCAGCAGAGTGCCCAAACCTACCATCCAGATCAATACATGGATACCGGTAAACAGATTATCCATCATTGAGAACATGGCCTCCGCATTCAGTTTCATAACTGCCTGTTTGTCATCCGGCGATATATAATGGGCCTCTTTAAGGATGGCTTCTATCTCCGGTTCAAGGTCGCTTACCTTTTTCCCCGGTTTCACGGTATAGCATATCACGTCGATACGTTTTCCCATGTTGTAGGCTTGCTGCATCGTACTGAAAGGTAGCACAACGGCTTCCGAAGCCCGGCCCTGGATGTTCATGTTTCCTTCGGACACACACATGCCTATCACCTGATAATAAATGCCGTCTACCCGTACATATTTACCACAAGGATCTTCGCCCGGGTTGAAAAGGCTCTCGTAAACACGTTTGCCGATAACGCACACTTTGCGTCCCTCGCGTACGTCTACGTCGTTGATAAATCTTCCGTAAGCCATATCCTGGTTTTCAATCTTTGCATAGTCCGGATAAAGCCCTTTCACGCTGCAATCGTACTTTTTCTCTCCATAAATGGCTGTCGATCCCCAGCGGGCTATCGATGGAGTGATTACATCGATGTCTTTTACTTTTTTGCGGATTCGTTCAATATCTGCGTTTTCAATATCCCAATAGCGTCCTTTGCGGAATCCCTTGTAAGCCTCTCCTGTCTTTTGTGAGGCCATGAAACCCGAGTTGGTTGCGAAGCCTTCAAATTCGGCTTGCATCATCTCCTGCATTCCTTGTCCGCCTCCCATCAGGGCCACCAGCATGAAGATGCCCCAGAATACTCCGAATGCCGTCAGCAGGCTTCGTGTTTTGTTTCTTGTTATCGTGACGAGGATTTCCTCGCACGTATCCATATCTACTCTCATAATCAATCTGCTCTAAGTGCTTCAATAGGTCTGATACTCACTGCTTTCTTTGCCGGGAAGAATCCTGCCAGTGTTCCTGCAACGACCAAGGTCAGCGTGGCTTGTATGGCAATGCTGATATCCACCGTCGGATTCAGGAATACGGTTTCCGAAAACATTCCTACATCTACGGTTTGTTCTCCGGCCACTTTATTCATCCATTCGGTAGCGGCGATTCCGGCTACCATCCCGATGTATCCGAATAGTGTTGTGATGGTCACGCTTTCCACGATTATCAACCACAGGATAGAGAATGGTTTGGCACCCAATGCTTTGCGGATACCGAACTCACGTGTCCTCTCTTTTACTGTGATCAGCATAATGTTCGATACGCCTACGATACCACTCAGTAATGTGAAGATACCGATCACCCAGATGGCTGTACGCAAGATGCCCATAGCGTTTTGTGACTGTAGATAATTGGTAAAACGGTTCCATATCACAGTGCGCTGTTGTCCGATGGGTCAAAACGGTGTTTGGCGCCCATTACTTTGCGATAGGCTGCCTCGAATGCTTCGTTTGTCTCAATGGTGGTGAGCCCTTTGGTGGTGAAGGTCAGGTTATTCAGTTTATCACCTTTGTTGTAGATTACCTGTAAGGTGGAGAAAGGAATATAAGCCTCGCTGCTTCCCTGATCGCCCGGATCGGTGTAAAGCCTACGACTTGATAAGAGACTCCACCGGCATTTACAAACTTTCCGATAGGTTCTGTTTTGCTTTTTCCGAAAAGGATTTCAGCCGTTTTGGTGTGCAGTACAATTACTTTCCGTCGTTCTTTGAGATCGATGTCATTGATGAACCGTCCGTCTGTCGATTTTACGGATTCCACTTCGGTAAAGTTCGGATACACACCTTCCAGTGAAAGGTTAACGTACTCCTGTCCGTAACTCAGGTTTACATTACTTTGCCATTGGCTGGCACCTACACTGATGATGTTGTCGCTGAAGTGCTCCATGGTGGCATCCAGGTCCTTATTGTCCAACTGGATGCGTCGTCCTTCTTTTAATCCGTCGTAAGGTTTCCCTGTCCATCCCGGATATATTTTTATGGAGTTCAGCGCCCGTGCCGATGATGACTTTTCAAAAGCATGGATCAGTCCGTTTCCGGCTCCCAACAGCACTATCAGCATGAAGATACCCCATGCTACGGCGAATCCGGTCAGTAACGTACGGAGTTTGTTCCGCTTGATGGTACCGTATATTTCTTGCCAAATGTCAATCATATTTATATCTGTTTTTATTTCATGTATCCATCCTTGCCGAATGGTGAGGCATCATGATTCAGGTTCTCTTCAATCCGTTCGATTATACCATCCTTGATGTGGATAATTTTATCTGTCTGATTGGCAACTCCACTTTCGTGGGTGACTACGACAATGGTCATTCCGGTCTTGTGCAGGTCTTTCAGTATTTGCATCACCTCTACGGACGTCTTACTGTCCAATGCACCGGTAGGTTCGTCGGCCAGAATAATCTGAGGCTGTGTAATCAAGGCACGGGCAATGGCTACACGTTGTTTCTGACCTCCACTCATTTCATTGGGCATGTGATGTGCCAATCCTTGAGTCCCAGCTTGTCGAGGTACTCCATGGCCATGGCATTACGTTTTTTCCGGCTTACTCCCTGGTAAAACAGAGGCAGTGCGACGTTTTCCACTGCATTTTTAAATGAAATCAGGTTGAATGACTGGAAGATGAAACCGATCATCCGGTTGCGGTATTCCGCGGATTTAGTTTCGCTCAGGTCCTTAATCAGCACGTTGTTGAGGTAATACTCTCCGTTATCGTAATTATCCAATATACCTAGTATATTGAGTAAAGTAGACTTGCCGGAACCTGATGCTCCCATGATGGAAACGAATTCACCCCGCTCGATGTCGAGATTGATGCCTTTGAGTACATGGAGTGGGGCTCCGTTGTTGTAGGTTTTGTTAATGTCTTTTAAGTGTATCACAGTTTCATCTATTTAGTTTCAAATTTCTTATGATTTGTTCTATTAGACGTACGGCTGATACGAAAAGTTGCAAACGAAGTGAACTTTTTTAAAAAAAGATTTTGTAGACTCAATCTTCTTTACGTAATTTGTGTGCAATAAACATTTAATATTAACTAACCCTTTAAATAAGAGTATCATGAATTCAAGCATGGAGAAGCCCTATGTGGTGGGTATTGACATTGGCGGAACAAACACTGTCTTTGGAATTGTTGACGCGCGCGGAACTATTATAGCAAGCGGTGCAGTGAAAACTCAAGTATATCCTACAGTAGAAGAATATGCAGATGAAGTATGCAAAAATCTTCTGCCGTTGATTATCGCAAATGGCGGGGTGGATAAAATAAAGGGTATCGGCATTGGCGCTCCTAATGGGAACTATTATACCGGAACCATTGAATTTGCTCCTAACTTGCCTTGGAAAGGTGTATTGCCGTTGGCTTCTATGTTCGAAGAACGCTTGGGTATACCGACTGCCTTGACAAACGATGCTAATGCTGCCGCAGTGGGCGAAATGACTTACGGAGCCGCCCGCGGTATGAAAGATTTTATCATGATTACTCTGGGAACAGGTGTCGGTAGTGGTATCGTTATCAATGGACAGGTGGTTTACGGTCATGACGGTTTTGCAGGCGAACTCGGTCACGTGATTGTTCGTCGTGACGGACGTATCTGTGGTTGCGGACGCAAGGGCTGTCTGGAACTTACTGCTCGGCTACAGGTGTGGCACGCACTGCACGCGAATTCCTCGCTGCACGTACCGATGCCAGCTTGTTGCGTAATATCCCGGCTGAGAGCATTGTATCGAAAGACGTATACGATGCAGCCGTACAGGGAGATAAACTGGCTCAGGAGATTTTCGAGTTTACAGGTAATATTCTGGGTGAAGCATTGGCAGACGCTATTGCTTTCTCGAGTCCGGAAGCTATTATCCTGTTCGGTGGTTTGGCAAAATCGGGTGATTACATTATGAAGCCGATTATGAAAGCCATGGAGAATAACCTTCTGAACATTTACAAAGGTAAAGCAAAATTGCTCGTTTCTGAGTTGAAGGACTCTGACGCTGCTGTGCTGGGTGCCAGTGCATTGGCATGGGAACTGAAAGACTTGAGAGACTAAACGCCCTATTAAAGTGATTATTTAGCGAGAGCTCCGGAAGTCATTCCGGAGCTTTTTTTGTCTGTACGGGCGCGAGCTTCGGGATGTACTCCAATATCGTTTTGTCAAAGATGTCATTTTGTATTTTCTATCGCTTCAAGGAGGGTATATTCCGATCTTTGGTTTGAGATCCGTGGAAAAAATGAATTTCAGCTGATTTCCGGCAGCTCAAAAAGATGTCTTATTGAGCTTAATTCTCACCGGAAGAAGGGAATATTCTTTTATTCTGTTTCGTGTGATAGCTAATCTTGTAACTGAACTTCGAAATGCTACTTAGGATACCTTTCTGCAACCGGAGCCAATAAGTGAAAAATGGCTTTGATTTTAGACTATTCATACCTCCTTTGGAGGAAGTTAATGATTCGTTTCGACTTTATTAATAAAAGACTCGGACGTTATTAACAAAAGACTTGGACGAAATTAATAATCTCTTTCGTCTTTTTCTGTATATATAGTCTCAAAGTGATCAAATTCTGCATGAATACTCTTTTCTTATTCTTTTTTTATGCAAAAAGATCCACAGAAGCTCTTTGTTTGAGAAAGGGGTGGTTAGCAAATTGTTTGAAAGGAGAGTATAATGATTCTATTTTATAAGATTTAGCGTCTTTTTGTCGGAAAAGGTAGGAGTAATACTTGTCTTGTGTTACGAATAAAAAGAGGAAATCTTGCCGGAAGATTCCCTCTTTTTTATCTCGAATCGGAGAGCAGGGCTGATTAGCCGTTAACTTCTTTTTTCTTTGATTCTAGCTTTTTTGCCGGTAAGAGCACGCAGGTAGTACAGTTTAGCGCGACGTACTTTACCAACC